>OIBK01000002.1_pt1 | contig 401760 bp, 323 predicted proteins | sample 1581021 | NCBI WGS metagenome assembly OIBK01 (sample SAMEA3882554, study PRJEB24775) | human gut metagenome | biome: human-associated habitat; feature: intestine environment; material: feces | place: Netherlands | collected 2009/2010
AATTCGCGCTCTGCAGCACTGCCTTTTTTGCATTATTTTCGGGTCTTGCTATAGAAACAGCATAAAAAAGCTCCCTTTCTGCAGCATCCTGTGAAAACAGGAGCGCAGGCGGGGAGCCTTTTTATGGGAAAATATGCAGAAAACGAATTCTGAAAAAACAGAAAAAGAAAAGACCCTGTTTTCGAATCCAACAGAATCTTACCAGTTATGTCATATTCTTTTCAGAGGTGGGTAACCGCTTCGCCATCTGAATCAACCTGCAAGCGGAATAGCAGACACCTTTAAGCGGAGGATGGCGCCTGACAAAGAACAGGCGAAACCAGAATCTGAAACGGTTTACCCGGCCGTTTAATGCAATGCATAAATCTCGCTCGAAGGTTTCTAAAAATCTAATCGAAAATTTTCAGACATTCCATATCCCATAATAGTCTTTGAATGGAAGCTTTCATCGGAAGCATCAACCCTATGCATACAGAGCAGGTTTCCTGACTTACAGATCATCGTTCCACATTCCTTCTCATATGTTGCGGACATACAATGGATTTGTTATGCTTCACTCCCTGATTACAGTGACCGGATCGCCCAGGAATCTCACCTGAATTCCCTCTCTCACCAAAAGACGGATCTTCTTTTGATGCACTCTGGATGTTGATATGAAATTTATACACAACTGTACTATATACCATAGGGCGGTATTTGTCAAGGAAAAATTGCAAAAAGAAAAGGAATCGGACAAAAAGCCGTGTGCATAGAATGAGATATGAAGAGAAAAAATGATAAATTGGAATTGATACTGTTAGGAGTGGGGATTCTCCTGCTGCTGTTATTGTTTGTTGTGAAGCGCCGTCTGGATGCGCCGGAAGAGACAGCGACAGCAGAAAGCAGGACGGAGACGATGGAAGGCAAAAAGCAGGAGGAGACGATACAGAACATGGAACAGGAAAACGCGGCTTTTCTAAACAGTAAAAAGGAAGAACAAAAAGAAACAACGGCAGACGGACCGGTGCAGATCCGTGTCCTTCTGACGGACTGCGGAAAGCTGGGATACGCACAGAAACAGGTGTCCCTGCGTGGAAACGCAAGTCTTTCCATGAACGACGGCGCATACATAGCTTCCCCGCAGGAGACGATCTGTGTGACGGAACAGGAATGCGGGGAAGTTGTGCATGTGGTGCCGGCCGATGAGACGGCGGGAACGGCGGTTTCCCTGACGGGAAAGCCGGAGGACGAGACGGTTTATCCGGGAAGTTTTGTCATTTATAAAAGCGAAGAGGGACTTCTCGTTGTAAATGAACTTGATCTGGAAATGTATCTTCGGTATGTCGTGCCGAGTGAGATGCCGTCCTCCTATGAAAAGGAGGCATTAAAAGCACAGGCGGTCTGTGCGAGAACGTATGCGTGTGCCAGGATTCGTGAAAAAACGTGGGAGAACTACCACGCGGATGTAGACGACAGCGTGGAAAGCCAGGTCTACCACAATATGGAAGCGCAGCCGGAGACAGACGCTGCGGTGGCGGAGACAGAAGGAAAAATCATCACCTGCGGCGGGGAACCAATTCAGGCGTATTTTTTCTCAACCTCCTGCGGGAAGACGAGTACGGATGAAGTGTGGAATACGGCGGAGACGGCAGAATATCTGAAGAGCGTGACGGTAGGCGGGGAGAAGCAGGAACCGGAGACGGAGGAGGCGTTTGCATCGTTTATCACCAAAAGGGACAGCACAAGTCTGGAAGTGGAGGACGGCTGGTACCGCTGGCAGGTGACGATTCCGGCGGATGTGCTGTCAGAACGGGCAGCGGATCAGAAAATCGGGGAGATCACGGGGATTGAGGTGCGGCGGCGGTCAGAGGGAGGTGCGGCAGAAACCGTCCGTATCGAGGGGGAAAAAGGATCCATGGAAATCGAGGGAGAGTATCAGATCCGAAAGTTCCTCTCGGCGAAAGGCTGGCCGATTCAGAAAAATGACGGAACTGTAAGCTGTGAGATGGATCTGCTTCCGAGTGCCTGCTTTATCGTGGTTCCGGAAAAAGAAGGGGAAACGGCTGTCTCCTTTACATTTTACGGCGGCGGTTACGGCCACGGCGTCGGCATGTCACAGAACGGTGCGAAACATCTGGCAGAGCAGGGAAAATCGTATGAGGAGATTCTCCGCTATTTTTACCAGAACATCGAAATCGGCGACTGCCGTTCCCTTTTTTAAAAAAATCACCGAAAACAGATTTTTTGTGCTATAATGGGCGAAAGTGAAAAACAGTTAGAAAATGATGAGGAGAGAAACATGGCGACAATCAAGGACATAGCGGCACGCGCCGGCGTTACGGCGACGACGGTTTCCCGCGTGATCAACAACCGCGGATACATCAGTGAAGAGACAAGAAAAAAAGTAACGCAGGCGATGCAGGAGATGAATTACCAGCCGAATGAGCTGGCGCGTTCCCTGGCAAAAGCGCATTCCAATACGATCGGGGTTATCGTTCCGCACATCTCGCACCCGTTTTTCAGTAAAATGATCAGTGCACTCGAGAGCGCGGCGGCAAAGCGGGGCTACAAGATTCTGCTCTGCAACTCGAAAGATCAGCCGGAGAAAGAAACCGAATATCTCGATATGTTCATCTCCAACCGTGTAACCGGCGTTGTGATGGCAAGCCGCGATGTGCAGATTGAAAAGTTTCATGATCTGAAAATTCCGATCGTCAATTTCGAGCGAGAGGAAAATACGGAGGCCATTACAATCCAGTGTGACAACGAGCAGGGAGGAGCGCTTGCAGCATCGCATCTTGCGGACTGCGGCTGCCGCCATCTGCTTCATTTCGGCGGAATCGTCGGAAGAGATATGCCGGCGGACCGGCGTGCGGATGGATTCCTGCGCGTCTGCCGGGAGCGGGGGATTGAAGGGGAAGTTCTTTTGAGTGACCGCTTAAGCTACGGCTCCATGCACTATGAATCCTATATTGAAAAGGGCCTTCTGGAGCACCCGGAGACGGACGGCATTTTTGCAAGCAGTGACCTGATTGCCGCACAGGTACTCCAGTGCCTTTATGCCATGGGAAAACGGGTGCCGGAGGATATTAAAGTTGTCGGGTTTGATGACACTGTGATCGCCGGGATTACCACGCCTTCCATCACGACGATCCATCAGCCGATTGAGGAAATGTCGGAGCTTTCCATTGCGTATATCGACCGGAGAAGAAAGGGAGAGATGGTGCCGAATGTGACGACCATGCCGGTGAGCCTTGTGGTACGTGGTTCGGCGTGAAACAGAAAAAAAGAGAGAGACTCCGCGGAAAAAATAAGCTGCGGAGTCTTTTTCTGTTCCAGAAAGTAAACGATAGACAAAAAATGGTAAAAAAAGACAAAGAAAAAGGCTGAAATTTGTTGAAAAATACAGTATGTAAACGGTTGACATATAATTGCGGCAACGGTATACTGCAAGTGAAAGAAACGTAACACAGATTTTCCGTTGCCGGAACGCTGTGACAGGATAAAGAATAAGATAAAGGAGAACGAACAACATGACAGTGGAATATCAGAGAAGACTCGAGAAACACTATGATGAGCTGAAATGGCTCTACTGCGAGCTGTATCCGAACGGACAGGGAAGATTTGAAGAGCTCTGTGCGAGCATGGAGCAGTGGTACAAAGAGCGGAATAAAAAATGGAAAGCACTCGACCGTAAGAGAGAAAAACAGAAGAACTGGTATAAGAGCCAGAAAATGCTCGGCATGATGCTGTACATCGATGCATTCGCAGACAACATCAGCGGCCTTGAGGAGAAGCTGGATTACTTAAAAGCGTGCAACGTGAATTATCTGCACCTGATGCCGTTCCTTGCCACTCCGAAAGGAAAGAGTGACGGCGGCTATGCCGTTGCCGATTACCGTACCGTACAGCCGTCCCTTGGAACGATGGAGGATCTGGCTGCACTCTCTGAAAAATGCCACGACCAGGGCATGAGTCTCTGCATGGATTTCGTTATGAACCACACTTCCGAGGATCATGAGTGGGCCAGACGTGCACTTGCCGGAGAAAAAGAGTATCAGGACCGTTACTTCTTTTTCGATAACTACGACATTCCGTCCGAATATGAGAAAACCTGCCCGCAGGTATTCCCGACAACGGCACCGGGCAACTTTACCTGGAGAGAGGACTGTCACAAATTTGTCATGACAACATTCTACCCATACCAGTGGGATCTGAACTATGCGAACCCGGTTGTTTTCAATGAGATGGTCAACAACATGCTCTATCTCGTCAACCAGGGAATCGATATCGTCCGCATCGATGCCGTTCCATACATCTGGAAACAGCTCGGCACCACCTGCCGTAACCTGCCGCAGGTACATACCATTGTCCGCATGATGCGTATGATCACCGAGATCGTCTGCCCGGGCGTTCTGCTGCTCGGCGAGGTTGTCATGGAGCCGGAAAAGGTTGTTCCGTACTTCGGAACTCTGGAAAAACCGGAGTGCCATATGCTGTACAACGTAACGACGATGGCATCCACCTGGCACACCATTGCAACGGCAGATACCCGCCTGCTGAAACATCAGATGGATATTGTGACGAGACTGCCGAAGGACTATGTCTTCCTGAACTATCTGAGATGCCACGATGATATCGGCTGGGGCCTCGATTACGAATGGCTGAAACAGTTCGGCATCGCCGAGGCACCGCATAAAAAATATCTGAATGATTACTTCCGCGGCTATGTGGAGGGAAGCGATGCAAGAGGAGAGCTCTACAACGACGATCCTGTTCTGCAGGATGCGCGTCTCTGCGGAACGACGGCTTCTCTCTGCGGTCTTGAGGCGGCAGGCTTTGAGCAGAATGAAGAGAAGACGGCACAGGCCATCCAGAGAATCGAAATGCTGAATGCATACCTCTTCATCCAGTCCGGTATTCCGGTCATCTACAGCGGTGACGAGATCGGCCAGGTCAACGATTACTCCTACAAGGAGAGCGAGGACTACGACCGCAGATCCGACAGCCGTTATATTCACCGCGGCCACTTCCGCTGGGATCTGGAACCGGAGAAGGATAAAAAAGGAACGGTACAGAATCGGATTTTTGCTTCGATGAAGAAGATGGAAGAGCTCAAATTCAAATATCGTCCGTTCGATGGGGAGGCGGATGTCTGGACCGAGGAAACGTACGATACCGCACTTCTCTGCGTCTGCAGAAAATCCGGCAATGAGATGGTGACGGGAATCTTCAACTTCAGCAACGAGGACCGTACCGCATGGATCAATATGGGAGAGTTCACCTGGAAGGATCTGTTTACCGGCGAAAAACGCGTTCTGCGCGGCGTTCCGGTTCCAGCCCGCGGTTACGCATGGTATTACCGCAAATGGGATTGAAATCCCTTGCGAAGGAAAGAAAAGTATGATATGCTTTGTAGGCTATCCTGCAATACAAGATGTGTGCAATAATGGGATAGATTCACGAAAACAAAGAAAAGGCGGTTTTGCCAGATGATAAAAACAATCCGCGGTTTTATGAAGCGCCTGAATGAGGACCATGTCGGTGCTTATGCAGCGCAGAGCGCGTATTTCATTCTTCTTTCCTTTATTCCGTTTGTTCTTCTGGTTGTTACGCTTGTAAAATATACGCCGCTGACACGCGACGATGTTTACAGCGTTCTGATCAATATGCTGCCCACGGAGTTCCAGAGCTACGTGGGCGGTATTGTAAATGAGATCTTTTATCAGTCCGTTGCCTATATGCCGATTACGATCATCACAACGCTGTGGTCGGCGGGAAAGGGCATTGCGGCGCTGACAAACGGGCTGAACAGCATTTATCACGTAACAGAGACACGTAATTACATCATCAACCGGCTGCGGGGCATGGCATATACCTTGATATTTGCCGCTGCATTCCTCACCAGTCTGGTGCTTCTGGTCTTCGGAACCCGCATTCAGAATAAGCTGACGGAACATCTGCCGATGGTGGCGCGCGTGACATCCTCTATCATGGGCATGCGTACCCTGATTACGACAGGCGTGCTGGCGGTTCTGTTCCTGGTGCTATATAAATGCATTCCGAACCGGAAGGCGAGCTTTAAGAGCCAGTGTCCGGGCGCACTGATCTCATCCCTTGCCTGGTCTATTTTTTCCCTTGCATTTTCCATGTACCTCGACATCGCGCTTGCAGCGTCCAATATGTACGGCAGTCTGACGATGATCGTGTTTATCATGATCTGGATGTATTTCTGCATGTGGATCCTTCTGATCGGCGCGGAGATCAACGCGTATTTTGAGGATAAACTGCGGAAACTGCAGAACGCGGCGATCGAGCATTTTATGGAAAATAAAGAGACAAATAAAGAAGCGGGAAAATAATGGCTTGACATCCGGGGGTCAAGACGGTACAATAAACATTGTTTATGAAAGTTTTAGAAATAATCTAACAGGAAAAATGCTGTGAAGATGTTCAGAGAAATATTTTTTCCGCCAGAGAGAGGGAGTCATCGGCTGCAAGCTCCTTCAGGTTCAGGAATATTTCAAATTTCGCGTTGGAGCAGATGTCCGGAACGCATAGCAGGATACTGGAAATGCAAGTAGGGACAGACGTTTGGTGTACGTTACAGCACCGGTTATGAGTGTCTGCAGGAAGTATCTGCAGAAATCAGGGTGGTACCGCGAAATTTCAGATCTCGTCCCTTTGTGGGGCGGGGTCTTTTTTTGTGAGCAACGAACCAGGCAGCCATGCTTGCATGGATATCTGGCGACTGCCACGAAAATCAGATGCTCCGCTGTTTGCAGCGGGGTATCTGATTGTTTTTCACATTTACCATCAAACAAGCAAGAAAAAGAAAGTAGGAGAGTCAAATGCAGGAAAAAAGTGTATTAACCGGCCATCTGTCTGAATTAAAACAGAAGATTGAAAATGGACTGGAAGAGCTGAAAAGCTCCAAAGAACTGTATGAATTTAAGAGCGAGTATCTGGAAGGAAAGAAAAGTAAGATCAGCGGGCTGATGAAAGAAATGAAAAACATTGCCCCGGAAGAGCGCGCAAACTACGGTAAATCCGTCAATGAGTTAAAAGAGTGGGCGCTTGGCCGCTTCCAGAAAGTGGAAGAGGAGATGAAAGAGCGCGAGCTGCAGAAGAAATATGAGTCCGAGAAAATCGACCTGACCCTTCCGGCAGAAGAGACAGCGATCGGAAACCTTCATCCGGTTACCCTGATCCGCAAACAGCTTATCGACATCTTTGCAGGCATGGGCTTTGAGGTATACGAGGGAAGAGAAATCGAGACCGATTACTACAACTTTACTGCACTGAATACACCACAGGATCACCCGGCAAGAGATATGCAGGATACCTTCTATCTCTCCCCGGAATTCCTGCTTCGTACCCAGACATCGGCAGGCCAGATTCATGTCATGGAAAACAAAAAGCCGCCGATCAAGATCCTTTCCCCGGGACGTGTTTTTCGGTCTGATGACGACGCAACCCATTCTCCGATGTTCCATCAGATGGAGGGACTCGTTGTCGACAAAAACATCACCCTCTGCGACCTGAAAGGAATGCTCGACGTACTCGTACAGAAGATTTACGGCGAGGGAACCACAACCCGTCTCCGTCCGTCTTACTTCCCGTTCACGGAGCCGTCCGTTGAGGTAGACTGCAGCTGCTTCGCCTGCGGCGGAAAAGGATGCAGCCTCTGCAAGGGAACCGGCTGGATCGAGGTCCTTGGAGCAGGTATCGTAAACAAACGCGTGCTGGAGAACTGCGGCATTGATTCAGAAGAGTACAGCGGCTTCGCTTTTGGTATCGGCCTGGAGCGTATCGCCATGCTGAAATACGGAATCAACAACATCAAACTGTTATTCGGTTCCGATCTGCGGGTTTTAAATCAGATTAACGAGAAATAAAGACGAAACAGTTTGAATTTGGAGGTTTAATATGTTAGTACCGTTAAGTTGGCTGAAAGAATATGTAGATATCGATGTTACCCCGGAAGAACTGGAGAAAAAACTGTTCGACGGCGGTTTTGAAGTAGAAGAGCGTTATCAAGTGGGAAAAGACATCAGCAATGTTGTTGTCGGTCTGGTGGAGGGCTGCGAGCCGATCCCGGAGACCCATCTTCATGTGTGCCAGGTAAATGCAGGAGAACACGGCACCATGCAGATCTGCTGCGGCGCAGACAACGTGCACACCGGCGGAAAATTCCCGGTTGCCCTTCCTGGCGCTTCTGTTTATGCAACAGCAAAAGATCATAAGACCATCGAGGGTGTTATGACCATCAAAAAAGGAAAATTAAGAGGATATGAGTCCTGCGGAATGCTCTGCTCCGGCGTGGAGCTCGGCCTTACCGAGGATCTGTACCCGGGCGCAGGCTACAACGGACTGCTTGTTCTGCCGGAAGATGCCGAGCTTGGCGCAGATGTCAAAGAGCTGACAGGTCTTGACGACTGGATCTTTGATATCTCCCTGACTGCAAACAGACCGGACTGCCAGAGTATCCTCGGTATCGCAAGAGAAGTATCGGCGATGCTGGAAAAACCTTTAAAAATGCCGGCAACCGATTACACCGAGACGGATGTGGAAAAAGAAGGCTTCTCTGTCCGCGTGGAAGCTCCGGAACTCTGCCCGCGTTACAGCGCTCATTACGTATATGACGTAAAAATCGGAGAGTCCCCGGCATGGATGAAACGCCGTCTGGCACTCGTCGGCATGTCCGCGATCTCCAACGTGGTTGATATCACAAACTACGTCTTAAAAGAGATCGGCCAGCCGATGCATGCTTTTGACTGCTCTTATCTGGAAGGCAATGAAATCTGTGTCAGAAGAGCAAAAGAAAATGAAAAGATTGTGACCCTCGATGAGCAGGAATACACAATGAATGAGAACAACCTCGTGATCTGCGACGGCGTAAAACCGGTTGCACTTGCCGGTGTCATGGGAGGCTTAAACTCCGAGATCCGCGACACGACAGAGGCTGTTATGTTTGAGTCCGCAAAATTCGCACGCGACAACGTCAGAAAGACAGCCCGTGCGCTTGGAAAAGCGACGGATGCCAGTGCAAGATATGAGAAAGGCGTGGACGAGTATTCAACCGTACTTGGTATGAAACGTGCGCTGCATCTGATGGAAGAGCTTGGCTGCGGTAAAGTTTCCCGTACCCATTTCGATGTGAACACCGGAAACTCCATCGATCCGACTCCGATGACCGTCAGTGTCAGCAAAGTAAACGGCGTACTCGGTATCGAAGTTCCGGAAGCAGAGATTCTCCGCATTATGAAAAACCTGAACTTTGCACCGGAAATCAACGGCGATGAGCTGACCATCCAGGTTCCGGCTTACCGTGAGGATATGCTGCCGGAGGGAGAGAACGATGTCGAGCGCTATCCGGACGTGGCAGAGGAAGTCATCCGTATGTACGGCTACGATCACGTAACCGATACCTTCCTTTCCGCTGCACAGGTAACGATGGGCGGCTACAATGAAGAGCAGAAAGGCGAGCTGGCACTGAAGAATACCTTATGCACCATGGGTATCTACGAGTGCATGCATTACTCCTTCTTCTCCCCTGCAGATCTGGATCTCTTGAAACTGCCGGCAGATGCAAAAGAGAGAAATGCCATCGAGATCATCAACCCGATCAACCAGGATCTGTCCCTGATGCGTACCACACTGGCAGCTTCCATGCTGAATGCCATTTCCAGAAATGAGAAACAGGGCACCCTTGAAGGAAGACTGTTCGAGGTAGCAAGCATCTACATTCCGGAGTCCCTGCCGCTGACATCCTACCCGGATGAGAGAAAAGTTCTCTGCGTCGGAACCTTCGGAAACAACGAGAGCTTCTTCACTATGAAGGGCATCGCCAACACCATCGCCGAGAGCATGGACATTGAGTTCACCTACGAGCCGGTTCAGAAATCCTTCCTGCATCCGTATCAGGCAGTGAAAGTACTCTGCGAGGGTACAGAAATCGGATACTTCGGAAAAGCAGCATACGATATCCAGAACGAGCTGAGCATGCGTACTTCCTCTTACATCATGGAGCTTGACTTAAAAGAGCTCTCCAGATGGTACGGCAAAAAACGCACCTTCCAGCCGATCTCCAAATTCCAGGAGGAGAAACGTGACCTGGCATTTGTCATGGACAAAAACATCAGCTGCGGCGATGTAGAGAACTGTATCCGCGAGGCAAACAAATACGTAAAAGAGATCCGTCTGTTCGATGTTTACGAGGGCGGCCAGATTCCGGAAGGCAAGAAGAGCATGGCGTTCACCGTCACCTTTGCACCGAAGGAAGAAGCATTTGACTTCGAAAAAGTACAGAAATTTGTCGAGAAGATCTGCAAGAAACTGCAGAATGAGTTCAACATCGAACTGAGAGGCTGATTTTTATGAAACTTTATATCATACGCCACGGTGAAACTGCGTGGAACGTAGAAGGCAGACTGCAGGGCCAGACGGACACCGAGCTGAATGAGAATGGTGTCCGTCTGGCGAAAGTGACGGCGGAAGGACTGAAAAATATCCCGTTTGACCTTGGAATTTCCAGTCCGCTGCGCCGCGCAAAGCACACGGCAGAGCTTGTCCTTGCGGGCAGAAATGTGCCGCTTACGACCGACGACCGCCTGATGGAGCTTTCCTTTGGCTCCTGGGAAGGGCTTGGATGCCGGGCAAACAATTTTGAGATTCCGTCTGAACACTTCGACGATTTTTACAGAGATCCGTTCCACTTCCGCCCGGCGGGAGACGGAGAGACGATCCAGGAGGTCTGCGACCGGGCAGAAGCGTTCTATCATGAGCTGACTGCGAAACCGGAGCTCCAGGACAAGACGATCCTGATCGCCACCCACGGCTGCTGCATGCGTGCGCTGCTGCGCAATGTCTATGAAGACAAGAACAACTTCTGGCACGGCGGCGTGCCGTACAACTGTGCGGTCAGCATCATCGAAGTACAGAACGGTGTTTCCACGCTGCTTGCGGATAATAAAATCTATTATGATCCGTCGGACTGCGTAAACTTTTATAAAGAAGTAAAATAAAAAATGATATTCAGAGGCAGACATAAAAGGAAAGTATTTCCCTTTGTGCCTGCCTCTTTAAATCGCGTTTGCCGTCTGACAGAAAGTGTGATACTATAGAAATAACGGATTTTAACACCAGTAGACAAGAAGTCCCCCGTTTCTGAAGCGGTGGGATGAATTGCTAAAAGAAACATAACGGCAGTGGCGGGCGGAGAGAAATCGGTATCCTCCACTGACATGAGGCAAGTCACAGTCGAACTATTTTCGACATGTCAGACTCCGTGAAATACCGACTATGAGTTGAAACAACGAAAGCGAAAAAGGAGGAACATAAGTATGTCCATGGTAGCACTGGGAAGCACAGGAATCTGTGTAAACAAGAACGGCTTCGGCGCGCTGCCGGTACAGCGTGTCACGAAAGAAGACGCTGTTTATCTGCTGCGCAAAGCGTATGACGGAGGCATCCGCTTTTTTGATACCGCGCGTGCCTACAGCGACAGCGAGGAAAAATTAGGCGCAGCGTTTGAGGGAATGCGTGAGAAGGTCTTTATCTCTACGAAGACGATGGCAAAGGATGTGGAGGGCTTCTGGAAGGATCTGGAGACAAGCCTTTCCCTTTTGAAGACGGATTACATCGATATCTATCAGTTCCACAATCCGTCCTTCTGTCCTAAGCCGGGAGATGGAACCGGCCTGTATGAGGCGATGCTGGAAGCAAAAGCACAGGGAAAAATCCGCCACATCGGTATCACGAACCACCGCATGAGCGTGGCAGAGGAGATCATCGAGTCCGGTCTTTACGAGACGCTGCAGTTCCCGTTCTGCTATCTGGCAACGGACCGTGAGAAAGCACTGGTACAGGGATGCAAAGAGAAAAATATCGGCTTTATCGCAATGAAAGCGCTCTCGGGCGGGCTGATCACAAACTCCGCGGCTGCATATGCTTTTGAAGACCAGTACGACAACGTGCTTCCGATCTGGGGCGTCCAGAGAGAAAAAGAGCTGGACGAGTTCTTAAGCTACATTGCCTGTCCGCCTGCCATGACGGATGAAATCAAGACGATCATCGAGAAAGACCAGAAAGAGCTCTCCGGCAACTTCTGCCGCGGCTGCGGTTACTGTATGCCATGTCCGGCAGGCATTGAGATTAACACCTGCGCGCGCATGAGCCTGCTTCTGCGCCGTTCCCCGTCCGCCAACCAGCTCACCGAGCGCGGCCAGGCGATGATGAAGAAAATCGAAGGTTGTCTCCACTGCGGCGCCTGCATGAAGAAATGTCCCTACGGTCTGAATACGCCGAAGCTTCTCGAAGAGAACTACGAAGATTATAAAAATGTACTGGCAGGAAAAACACTGGTATGAGTAATCTGATCTTCAGCCTGAACGCGACGATGCCGATCTTCCTGACAATGATTTTGGGACTTTTCTTTCGAAAGGTTGGTATTCTGGACGAATCGTTCACAAGCAAAATGAACAAATTTGTGTTTAAAATCGCACTCCCGGTGCTGCTGTTCCAGGACCTGTCGGATTCTGATTTCTCCGCTGTGTGGGATATCAAATTCGTTCTGTTCTGCTTCTTTGCAACACTGCTCTCAATTCTTGCGGTATGGGGACTTTCCCATCTCTTAAAAGAGAGAAGTGCAAGAGGCGAATTTATCCAGGCGGCGTACCGGAGCAGTGCGGCGATCCTTGGTATTGCCTTTATCCAGAATATCTACGGAAATTCCGGCATGGCGCCGCTGATGATCATCAGCAGTGTGCCGCTGTATAATATCATGGCGGTTGTCGTTCTTGCGGTATTCGGTCCGGAACGGGAGGAGATCACGGCAGATTTTGTGAAAAAGACGGCGAAAAATATCGTGACAAACCCGATTATCCTCGGGATCGCTGCAGGACTTCTCTGGTCGGTGCTTCGCATTCCAAAGCCGGTGATTCTGCAGAAAACGGTGCAGAATATTGCGGTACTTGCAACGCCGCTCGGCCTGATTGCGATGGGTGCGTCGTTTGAGGCAAAGAGCGCGGCAAAGAATATCCGGCCGTCGATTGCTGCAGCTGCGATTAAGCTGGTCGGTCTTGCAGCTGCCTTTCTGCCGATCGCCGTGATACTTGGCTTCCGTCAGGAAAAATTGGTGGCAATCCTTGTGATGCTGGGTTCCGCAACGACGGTGAGCAGTTTTATCATGGCGAAAAATATGGGTCATGAGGGAAGTCTGACGGCAAACACCGTTATGCTCACAACGTGCGGCAGTGCCTTTACGCTGACGTTCTGGCTGTATCTGATGAAAACGCTGGCGTTTATCTAACCGGATTGCGAATATCCGCTTTGATTTTCAGTACACCAAAAGCGTGTCCGGGATTTTGTCCGGGCACGCTTTTATCAATCATAAAAATCAGAAAAAGAGGGAAAAGAATGGACTTCAAAAATGCGGTCAAAGCATTACAGATTGGAAAAAAGGAAGGAAAAAAATTCCGCCTTTCTACGGAATTTGGGAAAAATCCGGAAGAAGAGCTCCCGTTTCCGGAATATCCGCGTCCGCAGATGCGCCGGGAAAACTGGACAAATCTGAACGGATGGTGGGAGTATGCGTTCACGGAAACGCAGAAAATGCCAAAACAGCGGGACGGAAAAATTCTCGTTCCGTTTTCCCCGGAGTGCGATGCGTCCGGCGTGAAGCGGCAGCTGCTTCCAAAAGAATATCTGTGGTACTTCCGCACGATTCAGCTTCCCAAAATTCCTGCCGGAAAACGGCTGCTGCTGCAGTTCGGCGCCGTGGATCAGGATGCGGTAATTTACTGCAACGGAAAGCGTGCCGGAGGCCATCTCGGCGGGTATCTTTCTTTTTCAGTGGATCTTACGCCGTATCTCAAAACGGGAGAGAACGAGCTTGCCGTCAAGGTGCGCGATGAGACGGACACGGACTGGAAGGGCCGCGGAAAGCAGAGCCTTACCCCGGGCGGCATGTTTTACACCGCGCAGAGCGGCATCTGGCAGAGCGTCTGGATGGAATGGGTGCCGGAGACGTATCTGGAACGCATCGTGATCACGCCGGAATATGATACGGCGAGCGTAAAAGTACGGGTTTTCCTCAACGGACCGGATGCGGGACTGACGAAAAAAATTACGGTGCGGGAGAGCGAAGCGCCGGATGCGAAGGTGATCTGCGTCCGGGAGACGAGAGAAAACGAGGCGGAGCTGATTCTCGGTAATTTTGCAGGCTGGAGCCCGGAACATCCGCATCTCTATGGGGTTTCCATTGAAGCGGGAGAAGACCGCATCGAGAGTTATTTCGGCATGCGCAAATTCGGCATTGGAAAAGATGAGAAAGGAATCACGCGTCTTCTCTTAAACGGAAAGCCGTATTTCCAGAACGGTGTCCTCGACCAGGGTTATTGGCCGGAAAGCTTCTACACGCCGCCGTCCGATGAGGCGATGGTTTATGACATTAAGACGGCCAAACGCCTCGGTTTCAATATGATCCGGAAACACCTGAAAGTTGAGTGCGCAAGATGGTATTCCCACTGCGACCATATCGGTATGCTGGTGTGGCAGGATATGATCAACGGCGGCGGCCGGTCGATTCAGACGTTCCTTTTGTACCTTCCGACCGTACTGCCGTTTGTGACAACGGAATTCAGGGATAACTGTTATCCGCTCTTTTCGCGGACCTCAAAAACGGGAAGAGAGTGGTGGAAGCGGGAGTGCCGCGAGACGGTTCATCAGCTTTACAATGCACCGTGCGTGTCGCTCTGGGTTCTGTTCAACGAGGGATGGGGACAGTTTGATGCCAGGGAGATGACAGAAATGGTGCGCGCTCTCGATCCGACGCGGCAGATCGACCACGCGAGCGGCTGGTACGATCAGGGAGCGGGGGACATCAAGAGCCTTCACAATTACTTTCGTCCGTTAAAAGTAAAACCGGAGGAGCGCGCGTTTGCTTTTTCTGAATACGGCGGCTATACGTATCCGGTACAGGAGCATCTCTACTCCGAAAAATCGTTCGGCTACCGCACGTACCAGAACCAGACACAGTACCAGAAAGCGATGAATGCACTGGCAGAAAAGATAAGAGAACTCACAGAACAGGGACTTGCCGCAGCAGTCTACACACAGCTTACCGATGTCGAGGAGGAGTCGAACGGCATCCTTACGTATGACCGGAAGGTATGCAAATGGGAACCACAGGAGGCAAAAGATTTTTGCTCAAAAGAATAATTTGGTAAAATTTTTGTTGACAAAGTGAGGATAAGTTGCTAATATATTGGATAAGGCGTTGGAAGTTGTAAGAAATTGCTGAAAATCCGCGGCGCCTGCGGATGGAGGAAAGTTGGTGTTTATGGAACAGAAAAGAACATTATCCCTGCTGGTGGATAATACGCCGGGACTTTTAAGCAGAGTAGCTGGTCTTTTCAGCCGACGCGGATACAATATCGAGACGATCACCGCCGGTGTGACAGCAGACCCGCGATACACAAGAATGACTGTTGTTCTGTACTGCAGTGATGAAATGATTCTGGAGCAGATCAAAAAACAGCTGGCAAAACTTGTCGATGTGCGGGATATCAAAGAGCTGAAGCCGGACGAGAGTGTCAGACGAGAGCTGATGCTGGTCAAAATCCGTGTGAATGAAAATGAACGCCGCAATGTCATCGCCATCTCCGATGTCTTCCGTGGAAGAATCGTGGATGTGGGACAGGAAAGCCTGATTGTAGAGCTGACCGGAAACCAGTCAAAGCTCGAAGGGTTCCTGAATCTGGTACAGGGATACGAAATCCTGGAACTGGCCAGAACAGGAGTGACAGGACTCTCCAGAGGAGCCCACGATGTGCGTTACCTCGATTAACGCAGATCACATTACATACGTTTGCTAGAGGAATGAAATTTTTGTATAGAAAAGTTCATTTCCCTGACAAACAGCAAAAGGCAGAAATGCTTTTCGCTGTATAAATTGACCGACCTGCCGCCGGTCAAGACATTCTATATATTATGGAGGAAAATAAAATGGCAGCAAGACTTTTTTATCAGGAAGATTGTAATCTCTCTTTACTGGAAGGCAAAAAAATCGCAATTATCGGCTACGGAAGCCAGGGACATGCTCATGCACTGAACCTGAAAGATTCCGGCTGTGATGTTATTATTGGACTTTATGAAGGCAGCAAATCCTGGGCAAAAGCAGAGGCACAGGGATTCAAAGTATACACCGCTGCTGAGGCTGCAAAACAGGCTGATATCATCATGATCCTGATCAACGATGAAAAACAGGCTGCAATGTACAAAAAAGATATCGAGCCAAACCTGGAAGAGGGCAACATGCTGATGTTCGCTCATGGTTTCGCTATCCACTTCGGACAGATCGTACCTCCGAAGAACGTAGATGTAGCTATGATCGCTCCGAAAGCACCTGGCCACACAGTAAGAAGCGAGTATCAGGCTGGCAAAGGAACTCCTTGCCTGGTTGCTGTTGAGCAGGATTACACCGGAAAAGCTCTGGACAGAGCACTGGCTTACGGCCTTGGAATCGGCGGAGCAAGAGCTGGTCTTCTGGAGACAACCTTCAGAACTGAGACCGAAACAGACCTGTTCGGTGAGCAGGCAGTTCTCTGCGGCGGTGTATGCGCCCTGATGCAGGCTGGATTTGAGACTCTGTGCGAGGCTGGATACGACCCAAGAAACGCATACTTCGAGTGCATCCATGAGATGAAACTGATCGTAGACCTGATCTATCAGTCGGGATTCTCCGGAATGAGATACTCCATCTCCAACACAGCCGAGTACGGCGATTACATCACCGGACCGAAGATCATCACAGAAGAAACCAAGAAGACCATGAAGAAGATCCTTTCCGATATCCAGGATGGTACTTTCGCAAAAGACTTCCTTCTGGATATGTCCCCAGCAGGCGGACAGGCTCACTTCCGTGCAATGAGAAGAAAAGCTGCAGAGCATCCGTCAGAGAAAGTCGGAGAAGAAGTCAGAAAACTGTACAGCTGGAGCAACGAGGACAAACTGATCAACAACTAATCGGTTTGCTGTCAAATGATCCATATCGGGAGGCTGCCTTTGCGGGCAGTCTCCTTTTTTCGTTCTATCGTTTTATCATAGAAAAAACACTTCCGCGCCATGCATATCCCCCAATATGATAGGGCGCGGAAGTGTTATCTTTTCTGTATTCGTTTTTTTATGCCTCCTGACGACAGGCAGGAAAAGCACGGTAGTATTTGATATAAGAACTTAAAATATCAAAAAATTCGGAATTGGTCGGTTTTGTCAGAACCGGATGCACAGAAAGCGAAAAGAGCAGATCACGGTTTCCGCGGGTCCAGCAGACGGAAATAGCGGTGCGGATGTCTCGTTCGACGCAGGAGGACGATACCTGAAACGTTTGCGCGATCTTTGGGTACAGCGTTTTGCTGACCCGAAGGAGATAATCTTCGTCTTCCATGCATAAAGCGATACCATAGGCGAGATAGCGAAATCCGCGGTATTTTGCACCAATTCCTAAAGAGTGTAGTAGAAAGTAAATTTCAGTTTCCATTACGATGTCTCCTTTTATTCAGTTTTTACATAGTCTTTGCAGACGGGCATGCCAGAGGTGAAAGTTTGTATGGCATACGATTTTCCCCTTTCACTTATGATACGTGGAAAACGTCGAAAAATTACATATTCAGAAAGAAAAAGTGACAATATAGTAAAATAAAAGAGAATATGACACGAAATAAAGAAATAAATGTAATGAAACGGGAGAGGGAAAAATAACATTGATTTTTCAGAAGTTCGCTGGTATAATGAAAACATGATTACGGGGTATGGCGTAGCTTGGTAGCGCGCACGGCTGGGGGCCGTGAGGTCGCAGGTTCAAATCCTGTTGCCCCGATCGGTAAGAGTGTCGTTTTACGGCACTTTTTTTCTTACGGACAAAGACGTGTGCGGAAGAAAAATGAATTGCGCAGAAAAAACAGGGAGGAAGTTATGGGGAAAGTAACGATACAGAGTATGGCAAAGGAGCTGGGATTGTCCCGGAATACGGTTGCCATGGCATTAAAGGATGATCCGAAGGTAGCTCCGGTGACGCGGGAGAGAGTTCTTCGGATGGCGAAAAGAAATGGCTATCTGGGCGAAAATGTATATGTGGAAGAAGTTCGGGCACCGCAGGAGAAGCATTACAATATTATGGTTCTGCGTACGCGGGATGCCGCTGTTTATTGGGACCGTGTCGTGAGCGGCATCTCCGAGGAGGCGAGCCTCAATAACTGTCAGACGCGCGTTGCGGTCGTGACGGAGCGGGAGGAGGAGAACGGCATTCTGCCGCTCGGCCTGAATGAAAATATCGATGCGATCTTCTGCATTAAAATGCTGCCGCCGGAATATATGCAGAAACTGGTAAATCTGGGTTACCGCATCTTTCAGCTCGACCATTACTGCGGCATCGAACAGCGGCCGATGGGCGATATCGTGCGTGTGGACGGTGTGCAGCCGGTGAGTCTTCTGACGTCCCATCTGATCGGGCAGGGCATGACGCGGATCGGTTTCCTAAGTGAGCACAGCAGCACGTATGAGTCGATGCATGACCGGTATGTCGGTTTCCTTGCAGCGATGGAACAGGCGGGCATTCCGCTCGATGAGGAGCTTGTGCGCCCCAATATGGAGAGCGATCATTTTTATTACCCGGAAAATTTTGACAAGATTGTGGCGAGCTACGATACACTGCCGGAAGCGATTGTCTGCGGCAACGATATGATCGCCAAAAGATTGACAGAATCCTTCCGGAAAATCGGCGTGCGCGTGCCGGAGGATGTGGCACTGACCGGATTTGATGATGATGAGGACCGGATGCTGTATCCGTTCTTCTCAACCGTTCATGTCGATACGAAGTGGCTTGGCCGCCGTATGGTGCATGAATTTTTATGGCGGGAGGAGCACCCGGAAGCGCCGAAAGAACGGATTCTCGTTTCGGGGGAGGTTGTGGTGCGCCGTTCCTCGTGCAAGCGCCAGGGATAGAAAGAAATAGAAAAAACAGGAAAAAGTGAACAAAGAAAGAAAGCCAGGGACGCCCCGGCGGACGAGAAGAAAAACCGTCTGCCGGGGCGTTTCCGGCTCCCTTTTTGCGATGATTCAAATTCGTGCATAAATGCCATGTAGAAAAACACTAATTAATAATGCAAAATGGTGCATTTAAGGAAAGCTAAACTGAACAAAAATGACAAAAACGCAAGAATAAAAACCTCGTTAATATCACACATTAAAAAATAATAGTGCAAAATAATGCATTATATCGCCGGAAGGAAGGGAGAGAGCGAAATGCAGGAATGGACGGAGGACCGCTGCAACCTGGATATCGATATCATCGCACTGCCGGGCTGGTCGGATGCAACATCCAAAATTTCCCTTCTGATGGGCGATGAGACACAGCGACCGGACATCATCTGGTGGTGGAACATGGAAGCTGACTATACGAAATGGGTAGACGCAGGCCTTCTGATGGATGTTTCTCCGTATATGAAGAAATACACCAACATGGTTGACTACTACAACAGCGTAGATCCTGGCGTTATGTTCTATGCATCCGGAGACAACGGAATTTACCGTATCCCGGGCGACGTTGCAGAGCCGGCATGTGAGACTCTGTGGATCCGGAAAGACTGGCTGGACAACTTAGGACTGGCTGTTCCGACTACACTGGATGAGCTGGATGAGCTCAAGGAAATCCACGGAAAACAGGTAGAGGATTACCAGAAATACCTGGAAGAGTACAACAAATAAAACAACGAAATCATGTGTTAGAGCACCCGCCGGAGCCTCCTTTCCGGCGGGTGTATTTTTACGGAATCCTGCGTTTTGCGCTTGACAGAGATGGAGAAAAATGGTAACATAAGAGCCAAGTTAGGAAAAAGGCAAAGAAGAGGAATACTACATGGAGCTTCCGAATCCAGAAAGCTGTTGGGTGATGCGAAACAGCAGACGAATTCCGTGGAACTGACCTCAGAGCCGCTGCTCCCAAATTTAGAATAAAAAGAGTAGGTGCAGACGGAAACCCACCGTTAGAGGGGCAGGATATGCAGATGTTTCATCCGTATCCGCAGAGTGTACAGAGAAAATCTCTGTAAAACAGGAGTGGTACCGCGTAAGATAGCAAGTCTTTCGTCTCTTGTGTCAGAAGCCGACACAGAAGATGAGAGATTTTTTTATGCTTTCATCCCGAATTTATGTCGGCAGAATAAATTGTATTTCACTTTCTGGGAGGAAAAAATCATGATGAATGTAAAGAAGTATCAGAAACAGTATTATATGCCGCCGGTTCCGTGCATGGACTGGGCAGAAAAAGACAGCATTGACAAAGCACCGGTATGGTGCAGCGTTGACCTTCGTGACGGAAACCAGGCACTTGTAATTCCGATGAGCCTGGAGCAGAAGGTAGAATTCTTCAAACTCCTCGTCGAGGTTGGTTTCAAAGAGATCGAGGTCGGCTTCCCGGCAGCATCTGAGACCGAGTACGAATTCCTTCGCACCCTGATCGAGCATGATCTGATCCCGGATGACGTAACCGTTCAGGTTTTGACCCAGGCGAGAGAGCATATCATTCGCAAGACCTTCAAGGCATTAAAGGGCTGCAAGAATGCTATCGTTCACGTTTACAATTCCACTTCCTATGCACAGCGTCAGCAGGTCTTCAAAAAGTCGAAAGAAGACATCCTGAAAATCGCCGTTGAGGGAGCGAAGCTCTTAAAAGAGCTGACAGAAGAGGCCGGCGAGAAATACCGCTTCGAGTACAGCCCGGAGAGCTTTACCGGAACCGAGCCGGAATATGCGCTTGAGGTGTGCAACGCCGTTCTCGACGTATGGCAGCCGACTGCAGACCGCAAAGCCATCATCAACCTGCCGAGCACCGTGGAGCTTTCCATGCCGCACGTTTATGCAAGCCAGGTGGAATACATGAGCAAAAACCTGAAATACCGCGATAATGTCGTTCTTTCCCTTCATCCGCACAATGACCGCGGCTGCGGCGTTTCCGATGCAGAGATGGGTATCCTTGCCGGAGCAGACCGTATCGAGGGAACGCTGTTCGGAAACGGCGAGAGAACCGGAAACGTGGATATTATCACGGTCGGCATGAACATGTACATGCAGGGCGTCGATCCGGAGCTTGACTTCTCCGATATGCCGAAACTCTGCCATGCATTTGAATCCTTCACCGGTATGAGCATCAACCCGAGAAGCCCGTACTGCGGATCTCTCGTATTTGCAGCCTTCTCCGGTTCCCATCAGGATGCGATCGCAAAAGGCATGCACTGGATCGAGGAGAAAGCACCGGATACCTGGACCGTTCCGTATCTGCCGATCGATCCGACCGATATCGGAAGAAACTACGATGCAGACGTCATCCGCATCAACAGCCAGTCTGGAAAGGGCGGTGTCGGCTATATTCTGGAGACGAAATACGGCCTGAATCTGCCGGCGAAGATGCGCGAGGCTATGAGCTATACCGCAAAATCCGTTTCCGATCATCTGCATAAAGAGCTGCGTCCGGATGAAATCTTTGAACTCTTCAAGGACAGCTTCGAGAACGTAACCACACCGTATAACATCAACGGCGTTCACTTTAAACAGCTTGATGCGGGCAAAATTGAAGCACAGGTTACTTCCAACTATGAGGGCGGCGAGTATACAACCGTATTTGCAGAAGGAAACGGCCGTCTGAACGCAGTCAGCAACGCGCTGAAACAGCAGTACAATCTGCAGTATGATCTGGTCAGCTATACGGAGCATGCTTTAGAGCAGAGTTCCAAATCCCGTGCGATCGCCTATGTCGGCATCAAGAAGCCGGACGGAACACTTTCCTGGGGTGCAGGCGTAGACCCGGATATCATCCGTGCTTCCATCGATGCGCTGGTAACTGCAATCAACAACCGATAAGAAAAGAGAGAGAATATGCTGTTTAAAAACAAAATCGAATATACCAAAGAGCTGTTTGTGGAGATTTACCGCACCGAAATGAAAAAAGTGCTGCTCGTGCTGCGGATCATCACCGGTCTTGCTGTTGCGGCTGCCATTCTCTTCATGATCTACGGTGCAGTGACCCGCGGATCCGTTCTGCCGGGCGATTTTTTCAATCTGGTAATTTCTGTCCTGATGGCACTGCTGTGTACGTTTCTGCCGAATCTGATGGCCCGTTCGCAGATGAAAAAATGCAAAAAGAAAGGCCTTCTCGGAGAACGTACCCTTCGTTTTACGGAGCATGTGCTCACGATGACATACGAAAAAGAGGGCAGAAGCACCGATATTCCGCTGGAGCAGCTGGCAAAGGTCACGGAGTTTGACAACTATATCCGTATCACCATCGGCGGCAGAAGTACTTTTCTTGACAAGAAACGCTTTGAGATCGGAGACGCAGCAGCGTATGTGACCTGGGCGGAAGACAAAATCGCAGAAAATGCGGAAAAAGAGGAAGAGGCGCTTGCCCTGGAAGAAGCAGCAGAATCCCCGGCCCTGGAAGAAGGCGAAGCAAAAACGGAGGAGTCCGACGAAAATTAAATCATACATTCTGACAAAAAATATTTTGGCAGAATGGTGGAAAATGGCTGTGCATTTTTGTACACAGTCATTTTTTGTATATTTTTGTTGTTTTTTCATACTTCATCCATTATAATAAAAGGAAGCGTACAGGTAAAACTAATCTGAAACGTATCCGGCCGGGAGTCAGAGAAGCTCTGCCGGGAGTCAAAGTGAAGGAGAGAAAGAGCATGGAAGTATTATACAAAAGTACCAGAGGCAATGGAGAAACCGTAACTGCATCCCGGGCAATCTTAAAGGGTCTGTCCGACGACGGCGGATTATTTGTACCGACCTCCATTCCAGCACTGGATGTTCCCATGGAAAAACTTGCGGCTATGAGCTATCAGGAAGTGGCATACGAGGTAATGAGCCGTTTTCTTACCGACTTTACAGAAGATGAACTGAAAAACTGTATTGCAAACGCATACGATGCGAAATTTGACACAGAGGAAATTGCACCGCTGACAAAAGCAGACGGTGTTTACTATCTGGAGCTGTTCCACGGCGCAACGATCGCGTTCAAGGACATGGCACTTTCCATTCTGCCGCATCTGATGACGACCGCCGCAAAGAAAAACGGCGTGAAAAATGAGATCGTCATCTTAACTGCTACATCGGGAGATACCGGAAAAGCAGCAATGGCAGGCTTTGCAGATGTGCCGGGCACCAGAATTATTGTATTCTATCCGAAGAACGGCGTAAGTCCGATTCAGGAAAAACAGATGGTAACACAGAAGGGCAAGAACACCCACGTTGTAGCCATCCACGGAAACTTCGACGACGCACAGACCGGCGTGAAGAAAATGTTCAACGACAAAGAACTCGGAAAAGAGCTGGCAGACAAGGGATTCCAGTTCAGCTCCGCAAACTCGATCAATATCGGAAGACTCGTTCCGCAGGTTGTTTATTACGTATATGCCTACGCGAACCTGGTGAAAAACGGAGAGATCGCAGACGGGGAGAAGATTAATGTGACGGTTCCGACCGGAAACTTCGGAAACATTCTTGCGGCATTCTATGCAAAACAGATGGGACTGCCGATTGCAAAACTGATCTGCGCTTCCAACGAGAACAAAGTTCTGTTTGACTTCTTCCGCACCGGCGTTTACGACAGAAACAGAGACTTTATTCTGACAACATCACCGTCCATGGATATCCTGATTTCGAGCAATCTGGAGCGTCTGATCTACCGCATTGCCGGAAACAGCGAAGCAGCAGACCGCGAGCTGATGCAGGATCTTGCAAAGGACGGAAAATATGAGATCACCGATGCGATGAAAAAAGAGCTGGCAGACTTCTACGGCAATTATGCATCCGAACAGGAGACAGCAGACGCGATTGCAAAACTGTACAGCGATACCGGATATGTGATTGATACCCATACCGCGGTTGCAGCGGCTGTATACGGAAAATACCGCGAGGAAACCTATGACGAAACCAAGACCGTCATCGCATCTACCGCAAGCCCGTATAAATTTACAAGCAGCGTTCTTGCAGCGATTGCACCGGAGTATGACACCCTTCCGGTACTGGAGCAGGTAGACAAGCTGTCTGCACTTGCCAATACCGAGATTCCGCGTGCGATCGAAGAAATCCGTACTGCACCGGTGCTTCATACGACAGAGTGTGATGTAGATCAGATGCCGGAGACTGTTCGGGCGTTTTTGAAATAAGATAAAGCAGGAGCAGAATTTTAAAACAGGCAGAGCACACAGCAGGCTTTGCCTGTTTTTGCAGGGAGAGAAGAATAAATAATGAAAAATAAAGTAATCAGGGGAGTACTGGCGGCAGCCTGCGTGACGACCGCTGTCAGTGCTGCGAACGTATTTGGAGCAGGCACAGAGCAGAGTCTGGTAAATGAGGCTTCTGCTGTTACACAGGAAGAAACAGAAGAAACATCGGAGGCGGAAACCATAGACGAAAATACGCCGGAGATGACAGAAACGGAGACGCCGGATTCGACAGCGGAAAATGCCGCCTCGGATCTTCCGGCGGCAGAAGTACAGAGCGGAAAGCCCGAAGAGACGGCGGTATCCGTGCAGGCTGGAAGCTATTACCCATGGGTGAATGAGAACGGGATCTGGTATTTTAAGGATCCGGATGGTACCATTGTCAAAGGAGCCTGGAGAGAGTACGACAAGAACCGTTACTACCTGAATAATGACGGAAAAATGGCGGTCGGCTGGAAAAAACTTGATGGATCCTGGTATTATTTCCAAAGCTGGGGCGGTGTTTACCGGGATGCCTTTTACACCGTGAAAAATGTACCGTATTATTCTGATGCGGACGGAAAAATGGCGACCGGATGGAAACTGATCGATGATGTGTATTATTATTTTGATGATCAGGGCGCGATGTACCGGAATCGTTTTTTTGAGTATGACAAGAATACGTATTATGTTGATGCGGATGGAAAAATGGCATCCGGGTTCGAACAGATTGACGGGATCTGGTATTACTTCCGAAGCTGGGGCGGCATGGCACAAAACACCTTTCTGACGCATAAAAATAATATTTATCATGTTGATACGGATGGAAAGATGACGACCGGCTGGCTGCTGCAGGATGGAACCTGGTATTATTTCCGAAGCTGGGGCGGCATGTACCGCAGCACCTTTTTCAAAGCACCGACAGGAAGTGCACTTTACTATGCCGATGAGAACGGAAAGATGGCTGTCGGAAAAAAACAGATCGACGGTGACTGGTACTATTTCAAGGACTGGGGCGGCATGTATCAGAATGCATTCATCAAAAACGGAACGAGTGTCTGCCATGCGGCTGCAGATGGAAAACTGACCGTCGGCTGGCTGCAGCAGGGCAGTACATATTACTATTTTGATGAAACCGGAGAGCAGTATTTTGACCGCTTTTTTGAATATGACAACAATACATATCGTGTGAATGCAGATGGAAAGATGGTAACCGGCTGGCAGAAAATCAATGGTACGTATTATTATTTCCGGGGCTGGGGCGGCATGTACCGTAGTACCTTTTTCCAGCTTGGCGGTGAAACGTATTATGCCGATGCGGATGGAAAGATGGTGACGGGCTGGCTTTCGAAAGAGAACCAGTGGTATTACTTCCGGGAAAATGGTGCGATGTACCGCAATACCTTCTTTACGCATTTAAACAACAGTTACTATGCCGATGCCAACGGCGTGATGGTGACGGGAGAGCGGACTATTAACGGCGCTTCCTATTACTTTAAAGACTGGGGAGGCATGGCAAAGAACCAGTGGCTCAATGCACAGAAACGGATGGTAAGCGGTGATCCGCAGACGGGCTGGTATTACTTTGGAAGCGACGGAAAGATGGTAAAATCGTATTACGCTCTGCTGAAAAAGAACAGCAGCAACTGGTACTACAGCTTTGACGAAAACGGAGTGTGCATTCTCGGCTCGAGCCAGTATGTGCGTGCAAAGGACAGCGTAAGCGGAAAATATTATACGATGGAGCATCAGTATTACACGGATCCGTCTGTGAGTGACCGTGATTTCTTTGCGGCTATCTGCAGTGCGGAGGCGGGTGTCCAGAGAAAAACAGGTATGACGGCAGTTGCGATGGTCATCCGGAACCGGATGGCGGCACAGAATATTTCGCTCCGCACCGCGATTTATAAACAGCAGCAGTTTGAACCGGCGCGGAACGGAAGTCTGACAAACTATCTGACGGGAATTGCGGAGCAGAGCAGTTCGATTATCAATCAGCTGAAAAATAATGGAGCCTACGGTGCAGTGGATGAATCCCAGTCGATCATGGATGCATATCTGAAGAACGGCACAAAGCGTGTGATCCCGGGCTTTGGCGATACGAGAGATGATTTTGATTATCTATATTTCATGACTCCGAAAGCATTTAAAAATCTGAATATGGATAAAGAAAAATGTGTGACATATACATACACCTATAAATGGACAACTTCCAGCGGAACAGCGCGGGAAGATTCCCATATTTTCTTTGTGAACTGGGTGAAAAAACAGAGCTGATCGGACGTCATATCGAAAGAAGGGGCGAACAAAAGATGACATTACAGGAAACAATCGAACAGATCCATCCGCTTTCGAAAGAGGCGATGGATCGTGCCAAGGCTCACTGGGACGGCATTGCAAAGCCGCTCCACAGCCTCGGAAAGCTGGAGGACGTGCTCATCCAGATTGCCGGAATCACCGGAAAAGAGGAGATTTCGATTGAAAAAAGAGCACTTCTGACGTTCTGTGCGGACAATGGCGTTGTGGAAGAAAACGTGACGCAGAGCGGTCAGGAAGTGACAGCGACAGTTGCGGAAAATTTTCTGCAGGAGAAGGCGACAGCAGCCATTCTCTGCCGCGGCGCGCATGCGGATCTGTTTCCGATTGATATCGGAATGGCGCGCGATACGAAGGTTCCGCGGTATAAAGTTGCGTATGGAACAAAAAATATGGCAAAAGGTCCGGCGATGACAAGGGAAGAGGCCGTTCGTGCGCTTGAAACAGGAATCGCCGTGGCGGAAGAAAAAATTGCGGCGGGCTATCAGCTGATGGCAACCGGTGAGATGGGCATTGGAAATACGACGACGAGCAGTGCAATGGCAGCCGTTTTCCTGAATCAGCCGGTTCCGGAACTGACGGGACGGGGCGCCGGGCTTTCGAGTGAAGGTCTTGCGCGGAAAATTGCAGCGATTGAAAAAGCAATTGCCATCAATCAGCCGGATCCGTCCGATCCCATCGATGTGCTGGCAAAGGTCGGCGGTTTTGACATTGCCGGCATGGCGGGTGTCTTTCTTGCAGGGGCTGCACATGGCGTTCCGGTTGTGATGGACGGCTTTATTTCCTGTGTGGCAGCGCTTCTTGCTGCACGGATTGCACCGTTTGCAAAGGACTATATGATCGCTTCGCACGTATCGAAGGAGCCGGCGGCGCATCTGCTGCTTGCAGAGCTTGGAAAAGAAGCCTTCCTGCACTGCGATATGTGTCTGGGCGAGGGAACGGGCGCCATCATGCTTTTCCCGATTCTGGATCAGGCAAATGCCGTATACCGCGGCATGGCGACATTTGACGAGGCACAGATCGAAACGTATGTGCCGCTGACTTAAAAAAGGCAGGTGAAACGATGATACATCTGGTTACAGGCGGCAGCGGCAGCGGAAAATCGGCGTATGCGGAGCAGTGTATTCTGGATTTTGGCGGAACACGGAGGGTTTATATCGCAACGATGCAGCCATTCGGTGCGGAAGGGCAGGCGCGTATTGCACGCCACCGGAAGATGCGCGCGGCAAAGAAGTTTTCGACGATTGAGTGTTATACGAATTTAAAAGAAGTGGAGCTGGAACCGGGAAGCGATGTGCTGCTCGAATGTATGTCGAATCTCACGGCAAATGAAATATTTGATCCATCCGGGGCGGGAAAAGCGCGGACGGAGGAGGAAATTCTTGCGGGCGTTTCCCGTCTGGCCCATCAGGCGCGGAATCTGGTTCTGGTGACGAATGAAATTTTTTCGGACGGATACCGATATGAGGAGGAGACGATGGAATACCAGCGGATCCTGGGAAACATTAATGTACGTCTGGCAGAGATGGCGGACTGTGTGACCGAGGTTGTGTATGGGATTCCCGTCAGAATAAAAAAAGAATAAGATGAAAACGATATGGAATAATTTTAAAGTGGCGTTTGCCATGTACTCGAAAATCCCGATGCCGCCGGCAGACTGGGAAAAAGAGAACATGAAATATGCGTTGTGTTTCTTTCCGTGGGTCGGACTGGCTGTCGGTGCAGTTTCGGCGGTGCTTTTCTGGCTGCTGCAGCAGATTGGCGCGGGAAGCATGCTGCGGGCTGCAGTGCTGACGGCAGTTCCGGTTCTGGTGACGGGCGGCATTCACCTCGACGGCTATCTGGATACGATGGATGCGTTAAGTTCCTGGAGAGAAAAACAGCGCCGACTGGAAATCTTAAAAGACCCGCACGCCGGAGCATTTGCGATTATTATGGGATGTCTGTATTTTGTACTGTACGCGGGCGCAGCCGGAGAACTTGTCTGGAAGATTTTTCCGGCGTATGCATTTGGCTTCGCAGTTTCGAGATCGTTCAGCGGTCTTTCGATCGCGTTTTTTCCAAATGCCAATCCGAAAGGAACAGCGGCAGCGTTTGGCATGAGCGCAGAGAAAAAAAGAACGGCGGCGGTGCTTGTTGTGACGATTTTTGCCGTGACGGCGCTCTCAGCTTCGTTCTGCGTCTGGGCGGCACTGGATGTACTGGTTGTATCGGCACTGGTATTCTGTTATTATAAATGGAAAAGCAGTAAGTATTTTGGAGGAATTACAGGAGATCTCGCAGGCTATTTCCTTTCGCTCTGTGAGCTGGCACAGCTCCTGTCTCTTGTGGTACTTTCTCTTGGAATGGAGAACTGGAAATGAAATTAGTAATTGGAGGGGCTTTTCAGGGAAAGCTTGACTTTGCAAAGAAGATGACCGGAAAAGAAACAGGATGGGCCGATGGGGCAGCAGTTTTGAAAGAGGAGCTGTCGGCATGTTCCGGCGTATATGATTTTCAGGAACTGGTCCGCAGATGGCTCCTTCTGGAAGAGGAGACCGGGACTGCACCGGAAGCGGAACTGGAAGAACTGCTGCAGAAAAATCCGGAAATCTGCATTGTTACGAATGAACTCGGTTACGGAGTGGTTCCGATCGAACCCTTCGACCGGAAATGGCGGGAAAAGACGGGGCGCATCTGTACGGAGCTGGCAGCAAAGGCTGATTCGGTAACCCGTGTGGTGTGCGGAATCGGAATCCTGCTGAAAGGTGAGGAAAAACATGATTAAAATTGCAATGATCCGCCATGGAAAAACCTATGGCAATACATTAGGACGGTATATCGGCGTGACGGATGAACCACTGTGTGAGGAAGGGAAAAAGGAGCTGGAACAGCGGACGATGGATACCGTTGAGCTTCTGTTCGTCAGCCCGCTGAAACGGTGTCTGGAAACGGCAGACATTCTGTATCCGTACGCCAAACAGGTCAAAATCCCGGAATTTGCAGAGTGCAATTTTGGTGAGTTTGAGAACAAAAATTATCAGGAATTAAAAGATAATCCGAAATACCAGGAGTGGATTGATTCCATGGCGACGCTTGCCTTTCCGGGCGGTGAGAGCCCGCAGCAGTTCAAGGACCGCTGCATCGCCGGCTTTGACAAGATGGTGGATACGTGTATCCGCCGCCATTACCGCAACGTGGCGATGGTGGTGCACGGAGGCACGATCATGAGTATCCTTGAGCAGTACGGCGTGCCACAGAAGAGTTACTATGACTGGCGAGTAGAAAACGGCTGTGGATATCATCTGTATCTCTCGGAGCAGAACTGGAAAATGGGCCGTAGAGAAGCTGTGGTGGAATCGGAGATAAGGCGGTAAACAAAAATGGTGACAGCAGAATGCCATGCCCATATTTTTATGGACGGTGTGGATTACAAAAAGGCGGCGGCAGCGCATGAAAACGGCCCGCGGGAGGATCTGATCCGGGAACATCTGGCGGCGTATCAGAAGGCAGGGATTTCCTATGTGCGTGACGGCGGAGATCCGTACGGGGCGGGTGTTCTTGCACGGAGCCTTGCGCCGGAGTACGGGATCACATACCGCACACCGGTTTTTGCGATTCACAGGGCGGGCCGTTATGGAAAAATTGTCGGACGCGCATTTTCAGACTGGAAAGAGTATTGCGCGCTTGTGCGTGAAGTACGCCGTGCGGGCGGAGATTTTATCAAGATCATGACGACGGGAATCCTGGATTTCGCGACAAAGGGGCATGTGACCAGTGAGCCGCTTTCCAGGGAAGAGGTTTTTGCAATGACGGCTGCGGCGCATGATGCGGGGCTTTCTGTGATGGCGCATGTGAACGGCGCACAGGCTGTGATGGATGCGGCAGAGGCAGGCGTGGACTCGGTTGAACACGGGAACTTTCAGAATGAAGAGAGCATCTGCTGTATGGCAGAGCATGCAACAATCTGGGTGCCGACAATTGTGACGGTTTCGAATCTTCTGGAGAACGGCAGATATCCGGCTGAAACGCTGGCGTGGATTTTTGAGACGCAGAAAAAAGGTCTGCAGCTCGCATTTGAAAAGGACGTTGTGCTTGCGGCGGGAAGTGATGCCGGCGCATACGGCGTACTTCACGGAAAAGGAATCCGGGAAGAAGAGAGTGTAATGCGAAAAATCCTTGGGGCAGAAAATGGACAGGAGCTGGAAAAGCGGCTTGCGTTTGGAGAAAAAAAGCTCCGGGAAAAGTTCTGAAAATTTTCTGCGTTTCAGGCTTTAGAAAAAATTTAGAATTAAACGGGCAGACAATGCTTGCGTTTTCGCCCGGACTGTGGTAAGTTTAAATCACTTTTACAAGAACTTTAGAGAAAATGAAACAGGGATATTCTGAGACAGAGGGTAAATGCTATCCTCTGTTTTTTTGTGTGCAAAAATGACTGTCTGGATGTCCGCATCGACGGAAGGGAGCAAATGAAAGCAAAAGGAAAACTGGGGCTGCAGGGCTTTCTTTCCTTCCTTTTTCTGGCGGCGGGATGGTATCTGATGCAGTATTTCTGCGCCTATGTCGTACTGTCCGGGTCCATGGAACCGGAGATCCCGACGGGATCTGTTGTGGTTGTGGATGGACGGAAGAAGGAATGGAATCCGGGGGATGTGATTACCTACCGGAGAGGAAATATGGTGGTGACACACCGGATCGTGGAAAAGAGCGAGGAAGGATACTGTACTAAGGGGGATGCCAACGCGGAGGAAGATGCAGGCATCGTTTTGGAAAAACAGGTGATCGGGAATGTGATCGTAGCTCTTCCCTGGCTTGGCTTTGGTATCGTCTGGCTCCGGCAGAGAGGAACACTCTTTTTTCTGGCCGTGGGAGCGGTGATGCTTTTTACAATCCGGCAGCTTTGGCACGGTAGAAAAATCATGCAGGAAAACAAGTTATAAAAAGAATTAGCAAAATTATTTAGGAAAACAGGAGGAATTGATCTATGAAAAAACAGCGGAAAATCGTATTCTGGGCAGCATCACTGCTTCTGACAGGAGCCCTGGCAGCGGGCGGAACACTGGCGTATCTGACGGATAAGGATTCTGTGACGAACCAGTTTGTTGTGGGAAAAGTAGATATCGAAGGAAATGAACCATCGTACGCACCGGATCCGGACGGAAAGACCAATCATATTGTGCCGACCCAGGTGATTCCGAAGGACCCGCGTATCAAAAATAAAGGTAAAAATGATTCTTACGTCTATATGGATGTTTCCATACCAATCGCAAAAGTGATCGTTGCAGATACATCCGGAAACCGTTTAAACGGCGGAGCAGCCGTCGATACGGAACTGTTTTCGATGAATCAGCTTTCGAAAAAATGGGTGCTGATGTACAAGAAAAAACAGAACAATTCGATGGTATATACATATCTCTACAATGAAGTGCTTGCAGCTGGCAAAACGACGGATCCTTTATTTACGAGCGTGACAGCAGCTAATATCGTGGAAGGGCAGCTGGATGAAAAAGAGGTCGATATTCCGATCAATTATTATGCAATCCAGGCGCTGAATACCGGTGAGGGAAGTACGGCTGCCGAGCGGGCAGCAAAGGCCTGGGAGAAGTATGTAAATCAGAATAATGGGCAGAAGGGGCAGGTAACGGCACCGCAGTCGGAGCCGGAACAGACAGAAGCACCTGGAATTTAAGCAGTTTTCTGGGGGACAAAAGATGAAGAAAAAGACGAAACGGCTGTTTTTCCTTGCGGGTGCGGCCGGGTGTACGATGGCGGCAGCCATTTGGCTGCTGCCGGGAACTTCGGCGTATTTTACAGATCACGAGAATGTCTGGAATCGTATGGTGTTCGGACATAATACAAGTACTATCGATGAAGAATTTCCGACACCGACGCCCGTACCGCCAGGGAAAAGTGTGGTAAAGAGAGTAAAAATCAGAAATGAAGGCTCCGTTGCCTGCTATATTCGTGCGGCACTTATATTCAGTGAACCAATTGAAGCGATTGAGGGACTTGATACGAAAAACTGGGTAAAAGGAGAAGATGACTACTATTATTACAAAAAACCGGTTTCAGAAGGCGAAAGCACGACGGAATTGTTTACCGGAATCCGCGTTGCAAAAGAAATGGAACAGAAAGAACTTGAGGTTTCGGTCTATGAGGAATCGGTGCAGATCCAGAAGGGGAATATGGTATTTCACGGCTATCGGGAGGCATGGGATGCTTATGAGAGAGGTGGTCAGACATGAAAGGAAAACGCGTCAGGATCGGATGTGCGGCGGCAAGTCTTCTGATGGGAATCAGCGGAACGTATGCATATTACCGGAGCAGTGTTGAGACCATTAACAAAATAGCTGTCGGAGATGTAAATATTGGAATCTGGGAATATGAGGAAGACGGGGATGGAGAAAAGAAGTATGAGGGACCGGAAAACGGCATTGTACTGCCTTCCCAGGTGATTTCAAAAATTCCGCGGATCACCAATTATGCTGAACCATGCTATGTCCGGGTAAAGCCTGTGTTTGATGCGGAAGAAACGCAGGATTACCGTCTGGGGGAAGAGGACCTTGGGGGAATCGAGGACGTCTGGCTGAAAGCAGGAGAGTATTATTATTATCCAAAAGTGCTGGGAAAGCAGGAATCTGTCGATTTTTTCCGTACAATCACCATTCCATCTGCGTGGACCAGTGAGGCGGAGGGACAGGTGCTGTCCGTTGAAATCCAGGCGGAGGCCGTACAGGCAGCGAATGTGACGCCGGATTTTACGGCAGAAGCTCCGTGGGGAGAAGAACTGGAAATTGAACAGTGTGTCCACGAGGCGGATAATACCGTTTCGGAGGTTTCGCAGCAGAGCTTCCTCACCGTTTCGTACGAAGGAGCAGCGCGGAATCTGATCTTGGCACCCGACAATTTCTTTCGGAACTTTCCAGTGCTGATGCCGGGAGATGAATGGGAAGATACGTTCACACTGGTGAACACGACAGCAAGCCGTGCAGAATTTTTTCTGCGGACGGAACTTCCGGAAGAACTCAGTGAAACAGAAAAAGAACTGCTTTCCAAGGTGAAACTGGAAATACGAGAGGGAGACAGCGTGATTTATGAAGGTGATTTAGAGAGTGAGGGACTATGGGCAGCAAAAAGTCTTGGAATATGCAGTCCAGATGAACGGAAAGAAATCTGTTTTTCAATCCGTGTGCCGTCAGAACTTGGAGATGAATGGGCACTTCGGAAAAGCGGGGTAAAATGGATTTTTTCTGTCGAAGGAGAAGATCTGCCGCAGGAAGAAGGCCCCTCTATCTGGCACAGCGCGCCAAAAACAGGTCTGCGCGATCCGTCAGCAGCGGTCCCCATTGGAATTGCCGTGACAGGAGCCTTCCTGTTTCTTACCGCGGGCCGGTCTGAAAGGAGGAAAGAATGAAAAGAGCAAAGAAAAGCTTCTGGTTTATCGCAGGAATTCTGCTGTTGTTGGGATTTTGTTTTCGGGAAGATGTTCTGGCTTCGAGTCTTACGAGTCTTCCTTCTCTTTCGAAAGCCGGAATCGGAGAAGTTGTATCATCGGACTCTGTTATTGACGGCCGATATGATTTTACCCCGCTGATCGGAAGTGAGACAAAAATCCGTTTTGGAAGTACAGATGGAAGTACCTGGGACAATCTGTTCTGCAAAAACGGAGAGAGCCATTCGAAATGCTGTTCCACATGGTGGCCGGCGGCCGATGTAAAGGGATGGAGTAATCTCCGTTCCTTCACGCCGCTGGAGTCGAAAAAAGGAAAAATGTATGCGGAATATACGAATGTTGGAGAGTGCCACGGGGAAAATGTAACGATGCGGATCTGGCTGGAAGACTGGCAGAACACGGTTGTACCATCAGGGTATGAGGACGTGGATGCGGTAGTCGTGGCGATTGACCACAATAAGCCGGTCATTGATATTAAAGGTCTGCTCTGGATCAAGGTACGGTTTGCTTATTACGACAGTAAAGGAAATCCGCTGAATGTGAAAGGATATTTTACACTTTCAGATCTGGACTTTAAGCAGGGCTTTTATCTGGCTGATGAGACAGAACATATCTATCTGACGAAGGAGGCAGATGCCAGAATCGTCTACGATGCCAGAACAGAAGCGATCTGGTCGGCAAGACGCGGCTCTGAGCCGGACGGTGGAACAACTCCGGAAAATTCGGAAGGCTGGGTTACATTTACCTTTGAAGGAAATTCCCAGACGATGATTTTCTATGATGGAGGCACTAACGACGCGGTAACTGGTCCCGGCGGCGGAGTGAAAGCACCGAAAAAATGGCCGGATAATTTTGTAAACGATACTTCCAGTACGTACAACAACTGGCATGGAGCATCCCGGGAAACGGGAATAACTGTTGTGCCGTGGAATACTTCGGAATTTGGTTACACAGCGAACGTTCCCTGTCATCTGTCGAAAGTAGGAGATCTTGTAGTGAAAAAAATGGATGCAGAGACAAAAGAAGCTCTTTCGGGTGCAGAATTTACCGTGTACCGCTGGAAAAACAACACCTGGAGTGAATTCAAAAAGATGAACTGGGTGAAAAAAACGGGTTCTTATCTGCTGGAGGGAATTCGGGATACAGACAGTGAAAATGGAAAATTCCGTGTTGTGGAGACAAAGAATCCAGCTGGTTATGCAGGAAGCTGGGAGCAGGAATTTTCCATTGACAAGGAAGGCATGCAGACGATCCATCTGGAGGCAGAAAACACAAGAAAAACAGGCTCACTGAAGATAAAAAAGACGGAAGAAAACTCAGGGAAAGCACTTTCTGGTGCAACATATCAGGTGATTGCGAGCGGAGCAATTACAACGGTAAACGGAACAGTGCTGTTTCCGGATCAGGCGGTAGCAGCTGTGCTGAAAACGGATGAAAATGGAGAGGCGTTCAAAAACGGGTTGGAGTACGGAACGTATCTTGTGCGGGAAACGGCGGCTCCAAATGGATATGTGCTGGATCCGACGGAAAAGAAAATAACGATCGGGGAACAAAACGCACAGATCACACTGACGTTTACAAACTGGAAGAACCGTTTTGTTCTGCAGAAAGTAAGTCAGGGAGACGGAAAAGTGCTTCAGGGAGCAGCCTTTCATATCTGGACGAAAGATGGAAGTTTTGATGAGACAAAAAAGACGGATGCAAATGGAAAAATTGAGCTGACGGGACTTTTGGACGGTGTCTGGTACTATCAGGAGACAGCATCTCCGGAGGGCTATCTGCTGGACAGCACATGCCGGGAATTTGTGGTAGAAAACGGAAAAATTGACGGTAAATCGGAACTGTCGGTGGCGGTCGAAAATGATGGAACACATCTGACAATTGAAAAAATAGATGCAGAGAGCGGAAAACGAATTTCCGGCGCAAAGCTGGTATTAAAAGATATGGATGGAAACCGTGTGGACAGCTGGATTTCAGGAGGAAGCGGCCCGCATGAACTGGAAAAATTAAAGCCGGGTTCTTATGTCCTTGTGGAGGAGGCCGCGCCGGATGGATACCTTGCGGCAGAACCGGTTTCGTTTGTGCTGGAGGCAAAACAGGAAGTGCAGACCGTGACGATGAAGGATCTTGCATGTGAAACCTTGACGATTACAAAGAAGATTAAGGCGGATGAGATTACATGGGCGCATGGAAATCCAACGTTTCTGTTTTCCGTGAAGGGAAAGGATCTGTATGGAAAAGAACATACATACCAATGCTATCTTACGTTTACAAAAACACAGGTGGAGAAAACGACAGATCAGGACGGCTACACGGAACAGTCGGTACAGATCCGGGGAATTCCGGCAGGAAACGATTACCGGGTACAGGAGAAGAAGGTGCTGCGGTATTCGCTTATGCAGGTGACAGGTACGAAGAATGTTACCGTGAAAAAACTAGAAGAGCCGGCATATGGAAAAGATCCTGCGCGCGTCTTTTCGGTATCGGTAAATCTTTGCGGACATCCCAAAGAAAGTGAGGTTGTATTTGAAAATCAGAAATACCGCTGGGATGATTATGGACACAACAGTATTGTAAAAAACCGGATTCCGGTTGAATAACAAAACGGAAAAACATTCCACCATCGGTTCGGGTGGTGGAATGAAAACAAAATGGAGAGAGAAAAAATCAGCAGAAAAAGAAGAGGGATTGCAGTTCTGACATTGGCGGCGCTTTTTTTCTGGTATCTGCCGCAGATTCAGGTAAGCCGGCAGATTCGAAAAGAACAGGAAGAAGCGGTGGAGATGTATGTCAGAGAAGAAAAAGAAGAGAACAAAGAGGAAAACGAAAAAAGCGAAGAAGTGCAGGAGCAGGAACCGGGCAGTACAGATCAAAATCTGTTTCGGACAATTGATTTTACAGGACTTCGATCAAAAAATAGAGAAATCTGCGCGTGGCTCTGGATTCCGGGCTGCGCCTTAGATGTTCCGGTTGCGCACGGGCAGGATAACGCATATTATCTGACACACGATGCGTTTTGCAGGGAGCGGATTTACGGCAGTATTTTTGCACCGTGTGATACACCGGAGGATTTTTCTGAACGTCACACGATTTTATATGGGCATAATATGCGGGATGGAACGATGTTCGGAGGATTGAAAAAGTATCGTGAAGCGTCGTGGAAACAGGAATTTCCGTATCTGTACCTGTATTTGCCGGGTGAAGCATGGCAGTGCCGTATTTGGAGTGTGGAGGAGACGGATGCCAAAAGTGATGTTTACCGGCTGGGAGCATGGAGCGATGCGGACTGGAATGCATGGGTACAGGAAAGAAAAGAAAACAGCATTATCTTTGGCAGCGGTGAGGAAAAGGAAGTTCAAAAGATACTTACCCTTTCCACCTGCATTGGTGACGGCAGCAGTTCACAGAGACTGGCTGTACATGCGGCGGTGGAGATGATTTTTGCAACAAAATCTGGAAGGGAAGAGGGTTCTGTGCTAGAATAAGACAGAATCAAAAGACTTATGATACAGAGCAGGAAAAAGGATGGCGATAAGACATGAAAGAACTGTACACGGCAGCAGGAATTTTTGTGGTTCTGATACTGCTGGGAGTTTGGATGGTACAGAATAACAGAAATGAACAGGAAAAGAAGCTGGTACAACTGCGGAAGAAATGGGGAAAAAAGCAGGAGAAACGGACGGCACGGGAAAAGAAAGAAAAACTGGAAGCGTGTCTGAGACGAAAAGCAGGGGAAAACTTCTGCGTGGACGCGATTACCTGGAATGACCTGGATCTCGATGCGGTTTTTGACACAGTCGACCACACAGTGTCGGTGTGCGGGGAAGAATATCTGTACACGGCGCTTCGGATGCCGGTCACAACAACAGAAATCAGGGAAGAGCGGGAACGGCTGATGAAGCTTTTTGCAGAGAACCAAAAAGCCAGAGAAGCAGTGCAGAAAGCACTTCTTTTGATGGGAAAAGAAAAGATGAATCCGCCGACAGAAGAAATAGCCGTACTGATAGAGGCGGAGCCGGGAGAGAAGGGGAAATATCTTCTGATGGCCGGTATTGCTGTGCTTGGAATTGGACTGCTGTTTGTACTGCCTCCGCTGGGTGTGTCTGTTCTGTTTGCTTCTATGGTCGGCAACGGACTGATGCATGGAAGGGAGAGCAAAAAGCTGGAGAGTGCATTAAAAGCGTTTGGCTGTATCCTGCGGCTGCAGCGGACAGCCAGGGAACTTGGAAAAGAAAAAATTTCCGGACTGGAAATGTATCAGAAGCGTCTGGAAGAACAGGAAAAACAACTCCGTCCGATTACAAGAAAATGCAGAACACTTGTGAATACGAAAGAATCGCAGGGCGGTGCAGCAAACATGATTTTTGCATACTTTCACACGTTCTTTCTGCTGGATCTGATCGAGTATTCTTCGGTTGTTTCCGGAGTGAAATCGTATGAAAAAGCGATTCTGCAGATGGCAGAGGATCTTGGACTCCTGGACTTTGCACTGTCTGCAGCATCGTACCGGGAGAGCCTTTCGTATTACTGCCGGCCGGAATTCCTGGATGAGAAAAAGGCGGGCTGTCGGATCGATGTGGAGGAGCTTTATCATCCGCTTCTGACACATCCGGTGGCAAACAGTCTGTATGCGGAGGGCGGAATTCTGCTGACCGGCTCGAATGCGTCGGGAAAATCCACATTTATGAAAAACATGGCAGTGAATGCGATTCTGGCACAGGCACTGAACACGAGTCTTTCGAAGCGGTACCGCGGTGTTGTGTGCCGGATCATGACATCCATGGCACTCCGCGATAATCTGGCACAGGGAGAGAGTTACTTTGTTGTGGAAGTAAAATCTTTAAAACGGATTCTGGAGGCAAGCCGTGAAAAAACACCGCTTCTGTGCGTCATTGATGAGGTGCTGCGGGGAACAAACACGACGGAGCGGATTGCAGCGTCAGAGAATGTGCTTGCTGCCCTGCGCCGTGCAAATGTGCTCTGTCTTGCAGCAACACATGATACTGAACTGACGTATCTGCTGGAAGATCTCTACACCAATTATCATTTTGAAGAGCAGATTACCGCGCAGAGTATTTCCTTCCCGTATCGCCTGGAACAGGGGCCGGCAAGAGGAAAGAATGCGATTGCGCTGCTTGGAAATATGGGAATTGATGAAAAAATTGTAAAACAGGCAGAAAGAAGAGCTGCGGAGTTTGAAGCAACAGGAAGCTGGGAAAAGAATAAGTTTCTGAGATAGAAAAACAGCCGGGAAAAATTGATCTTTTTTGAAAAAATATGCGAAAATGGTTCAGCATTTTTTCATTGTGTGTTATGATAAAATAGATCGCGTGATCCGGCAGAAAAACCGCCGGATCTGTTAAGGAGAAAAACATGAGCAGGACAGGCTTGGAAGATGCATATATTATGCGCGGCAGCAAGAAACTCCGCATGGGATATACGACGGGTTCCTGCGCTGCAGCGGCAGCGCGGGGAGCGGCGTTTATGCTGCTTTCCGGGAAAGAAATACAGGAAGTGAAAATCCATACGCCAAAGGGCATTGTTCTGAATCTGGAATTGCTGGATATCCAGAGAAGTGCCGAAAAAGTAAGCTGTGCCGTCCGAAAAGACGGCGGGGATGATCCGGATGTGACAGATAAAGCATTGATTTACGCGGAAGTGACGTTTGGAACAGAAGAGGGAATTGTAATCGATGGAGGATTCGGCGTCGGGCGTGTGACAAAGCCGGGGCTGGATCAGCCGGTCGGAAACGCGGCGATCAACCATGTACCGCGCCAGATGATCCGCGAGAATGTGGAGGAGATTCAGAAAAAACTCGATGATTTCCGCGCACTGCAGGTTATCATCTCCGTACCGGAAGGGGAAGAACTGGCAAAGCATACATTCAATCCGAGACTTGGCATCACCGGCGGCATTTCAATCCTTGGAACGAGCGGGATTGTAGTGCCGATGAGCGAGGAGGCGCTGATTTCCACGATCCGCGTCGAGATGGAAATGCGGAAAGCACAGGGTGACCGCGTCCTTCTGGTGACACCGGGAAATTACGGACAGGACTTCTTAAAAACGTATCCGTGGGTCCGTGCAGACCATTCCGTTAAGTGCAGTAATTACGTCGGAAAAACACTGGAATTTGCAGCTGAGCTCGGCTTTGACGCCATCCTTTTTGTGGCACATCTTGGAAAATTTGTCAAGGTGTCCGGCGGAATTATGAATACCCATTCCCACGAGGCAGACTGCCGTGCGGAGCTTCTTACGGCGCAGGCGGTGCGTGCAGGGGCGGATCTTGCACTGGCAAAAAAACTGCTGGAGACCGGAACGACGGAAGAAGCGGTGCAGATTTTAAAGGAAGCAGGATGCCTGAAAGAGACCATGGAAAAAGTGACAGAAAAAATTGCTTTTTACATGAATTACCATATTGAGGGCAGAGTGCAGACGGAGGCGATTGTTTTTTCAAGCAATGAGGGCCTGCTCGGGGAAACCCCGGGAGCGGGAGAACTTCTGGAGCGCCTGCGGGAGCAGGAAGAAAAAGAAAACAGAAAAGAGTAAAAACAAAATGACAGGAATTTTATTTGGAACAGGAATCGGACCGGGAGACCCGGAGCTTATGACGTTAAAGGCCGTCCGTCTGATCCGGGAAAATGATACGATTGCAGTACCAGGAGAGAAACCGGAAGAGAGCATTGCCTACCAGATTGCTGTTCAGGCAGTGCCGGAACTGGCAGAAAAAGAGCTCGTTGCTATTCCAATGCCGATGACAAAGAATGCCAAAGAACTGGAGGAAAATCACCGGCGCGGTGCAGAAAAAATAGAGGAGCTGCTGGATGCAGGAAAAAACGTAGTATTTCTGACACTCGGAGATCCAACCGTGTATTCTACCTACCTTTATGTACACAGACGGGTACTGGAAGACGGTTACGATGCGAGAATTGTAAGCGGTGTTACATCGTTCTGCGCGGCAGCAGCATCTCTTTCCGAGGGACTGGTGGAAAATTCCGAAGAACTGCATGTGATTCCGGCGTCTTATCAGATTGAAGATGCACTGGAACTTTCAGGAACAAAGGTTCTGATGAAAGCGGGTAAAAAGATGCCGGCTGTGAAACAGTTCCTGAAGGAAAAGAACTGCCGGGCGGTGATGGTAGAAAACTGCGGCATGGATACGGAACAGAAGTATTTCAGCGCGGAAGAAATCCCAGACCAGGCAAGTTACTATTCACTGATTATTGTAAAAGAAAAGAGGAAAAAATAGATGGTACATTTTATTGGAGCGGGCCCCGGAGCCCCGGATCTGATTACGGTAAGAGGACAGAAGCTGCTTGGTGAGGCGGACATTATCATTTATGCAGGTTCTCTTGTCAATCCGGCACTGCTGGATCTGAAAAAAGAGGGCTGTGTGGTATATAACAGTGCAACCATGACGCTGGAGCAGGTGATTGATGTTATGAAAGAGGCCGAAAGCAAAGGCCAGACTGTGGCAAGACTCCACACGGGAGATCCGTGCCTGTACGGTGCAATCCGCGAACAGATTGATGCGCTCGATGCCCTTGGAATCGCTCACGATGACTGTCCAGGTGTCAGCTCTTTCTGCGGAGCGGCTGCTGCCCTTGAAATGGAATATACGCTGCCGGATATCTCCCAGAGTGTTGTCATCACCAGAATGGCCGGAAGAACACCGGTTCCGGAGCGGGAGAGCATTGCGTCTTTTGCGGCACATCAGGCAACGATGGTTGTATTCTTAAGCACGGGACTCTTAGAGGAACTTTCCCGTGAGCTGATTGCAGGCGGCTATACGGCAGATACTCCGGCAGCGATCGTTTACAAAGCAACCTGGCCGGAGGAGAAGACGTTCGTCTGCACCGTTGGAACACTTGCCGAGACGGCGAAAAAGAACCAGATCACCAAGACAGCGCTGATGATCATCGGAAATGCCGTTTCCCAGGGAAATTACCGCAGAAGTGATCTGTACAATCCGGCGTTTACCACCGAATTCCGAGAGGCAGAAAAATAAGATGAAAATAGCCATAGCAAGTTTTACAAGAAACGGATGCGCCTGGAATCGAAAACTCTGTGCGGCACTGAAAAAACACAGCTGTGAAGGATATGCACTGGAAAAGTACGGGAAAGAAGCGGGAATTCCTGCGATTGCACCGTCGCTTCCTGCATGGACAGAGCGCATGTTTCAGAAAATGGATGCGATTTTGTTTATCGGAGCGTGCGGGATTGCGGTGCGCAGTATTGCACCGTACGTGAAAAGTAAAAAGACAGATCCGGCGGTTCTGTGTATGGATGAACAGGGAAAGTTTGTGATTTCATTACTTTCCGGCCATATCGGCGGGGCAAACGAGCTGACGGAAGAAGTTGCAGCTGTAACGGGTGCGGTTCCGGTCATTACAACGGCAACGGATGTCAATCACAAGTTTGCGGTCGATGTCTTTGCTGTAAAAAATCATTGTGAAATTTGTGAGATGGAGTTGGCAAAAGAGACAGCGGCGCTTCTGGTGGACGGAAAAACGGTTGGATTCTGCAGCCGTTTTCCGGTGGAGGGAACAAAACCGGAGGAACTGATCCCGGAAGAGGCGGCAAAACCGTCGATGGGAATCTGCATTACCACATCGGAAGAGGATTCGCCATATGAGAGAACACTTCACCTGATCCCGAAGGTGATCACCGTCGGCATCGGCTGTAAGAAGAATACACCGGCCGGCCGGATTGAAGAAAAGGTTCTTGCGGCACTTGCGGCGGCCGGGATTTCTCCAAAAGCAGTTCGACAGGCGGCAAGTATTGATCTGAAAGCGCAGGAGCCGGGAATTCTGCAGCTGGTGGAAAAGTATGGCTGGCAGTACCGGACCTTTTCTGCAGAAGAACTGGAAACGGCGGAGGGGGAATTTACGCCGTCTCCGTTTGTGAAGAAGATTACAGGAATTGACAATGTCTGTGAGCGCAGCGCAGTTCTTGCCGGCGGCAGACTGATAAAGAAAAAAAAGGCAGCGGACGGTGTAACAGTTGCACTGGCTGCGGCGGACTGGAGGGCAGTATTTTGAGTACAATTTTTGTCGTGGGCATCGGCCCCGGAGCATATGAAAAAATGACGATCGAGGCGGCGGATGCGCTGCGGAACTGCGATGTGATCATCGGCTATACCGTCTATGTGGATCTGGTAAAAGAACATTTTGCAGGAAAAGAATTTCTGACGACGCCGATGCGGAAAGAGGTGGAGCGCTGCCGTCTGGCATTTGAAACTGCGGCAGAGGGAAAACAGGTTGCTATGATCTGCAGCGGAGATGCCGGCGTTTACGGTATGGCAGGTCTGATGTATGAGCTTTCGGAAGAATGGCCTGATATTGAAATTAAGGTAATTCCAGGCGTGACCGCCGCAACGGGAGGCGCTGCCGTTCTTGGTGCACCGTTGATCCACGACTTCGCCCTGATCAGCCTGAGCGATCTTCTGACACCGTGGGAGAAAATTGAAAAACGTCTTCTGCTGGCATCGGAAGCGGATTTTGTAATCTGTCTTTATAACCCGGGAAGCCATAAGAGAGCGGATTACCTGGAAAAAGCGTGTGATCTGATGCTTCGTTACAAAGCGCCGGAAACCGTCTGCGGAATCGTAAGCCAGATCGGAAGAGACGGGGAGACGAGCCGGACCATGACGCTTGCAGAACTTCGCAATACAAAAGTGGATATGTTTACGACGGTATTTATCGGAAACAGTCAGACAAAGGAAATCCGGGATCACATGGTAACGCCGAGGGGATATCGCTATGAATAAAGTAATCGTCTTTGCCGGAACGACGGAAGGCCGGGAGATCTGCAGTTTTCTGAAAAAATATGAGATTGCATCCCTTGCCTGTACGGCGACAGAATACGGCAAGTGCCGGATCGAGGAGGGCGGTGCCCTGACGGTTCGAAGCGGAAGACTGACAGAAGAAGAGATGGAACAGCTTTTTGGCGAAGAACAGCCGGAAATGGTTATCGATGCAACCCATCCGTATGCCGATCTTGTGTCGGAAAATATCCGGTCTGCATGTGAAAAAGCAGGAAAAACGTATCTTCGGCTGCTGCGGCCGTCGCTTGCGGCAGATCCATCCTGCGTCATGGTCGATACGACAGAAGAAGCGGTATCGTATCTGGCGGGCACAGAGGGAAAGATTTTGGTGACAACAGGAAGCAAGGAACTCGCAAAATTTGCAGAGCTTCCAGATTATAAAAACCGTGTGTATGCCCGGGTGCTGCCGTTGCCAGGCGTAATTGCATCCTGCGCGGAACTTGGATTTGATGCCGCACATACCATAGGCATGCAGGGACCGTTTTCTATGGACATGAACGTTGCAATGCTGCAGTCGTTCCATGCCGAATGGATGGTAACGAAGGAATCCGGAAGAAACGGCGGCTTTGAAGAAAAAATTGAGGCAGCAAAAAAGGCCGGTGTCCGTGTCGTTCTGATCGGCCGTCCGAAAGAGGAAGAAGGACTCTCGGAGGACGAGGTCAAGCGGTATCTCGTTGAAAAATTTGATCTGTCCGTGAAACGGGACGTCGTGATCGCCGGAATCGGACCTGGTGCAGAAGCACAGATGACGCTGGCGCTCGTAGACGCGTGTGAGCAGGCGGATGTGCTGATCGGTGCGGGACGCATGACAAAAGCAGTAGAAAAATATCAGAAGCCAATGCTTGCAGAATACAGCCCGGAAAAGATTTACGAGTATCTGAAGGCGCACCCGGAATATGAAAAGATTGTTCTTCTGCAGTCGGGTGATGTCGGCTTTTACAGCGGAGCAAAGAAACTTCAGGCCGTCCTTGCGGAAGATGCGGATTTTTCTGTCCGTGTAGAGCCGGGAATTTCTTCGCTGGTTTATTTCTGTGCCAAAATCGGAGTGTCCTGGGAGGATGCAGCATTTGTGAGCCTGCACGGGCAGCACTGCAACTTTCTGGAGACGGTCCGCCGAAACCGGAAAACTCTGGCGATCGCCGGCGGAAAGGGCAGTGTCAGGGAAATCTGCCAGACGTTAAGTTCGTACGGCTGGGAGCAGATTGTGCTGCATGTGGGAACGGATCTGTCGTATCCGGAAGAACAGATTGTGACAGGAACCCCATTCGAACTTGCTAAAATGGAGTTTGCTCCGCTTGCGGTTCTTCTGTTTGAAAACCCGAATCCGGAACCGGAGTTTACAGCCGGCATGGCAGATGAAGTATTTCTGCGTGACAAAGTACCGATGACCAAGCGGGAAGTGCGCAATGCATCTCTTTCTCATCTGCAGCTTTCTTCGAATTCTGTTGTCTATGATATTGGATCGGGCACAGGTTCTGTTTCGATTGAGATGGCGCTTCGTGCAGCACAGGGAAAGGTATATGCGATAGAAAAAAATCCGGCAGCCGTTGCACTTCTGCAGGAAAATAAAAAGAAATTTGCCGTGGATCATCTGGAAATTATTGAGGGAACTGCACCGGAAGCACTCGAAGCACTCCCGGTTCCGACGCATGCATTTATCGGCGGGTCTGCCGGAAACTTAAAAGAGATTCTGGAACTGCTCCTGCGGAAGAATCCGAACATCCGCGTGGTATTAAATACAGTAACCGTGGAAACATTAGCGGAGGCAGCATCGTGTTTCAAAAAACTTGCGTTTGAAGAGCCGGAAATCGTCTGCCTGCAGGCTTCCAATGCGAAAAAGGCCGGAAGAAGCCATCTGATGATTGCCCAGAATCCGGTTTATATCTTTACAGCCCAGGGAGGTGCCAAAGAATGAAAGCACCAAGAATCATGCTGGCAGCAGGAAGGAGCGGAAGCGGGAAAACGATGATCACCTGCGGACTGCTCCGTGCACTGCAGCAGATGGGAAAGCAGCCCGCAGCGTTTAAATGCGGCCCGGATTATATCGATCCGATGTTTCACGAACAGGTAATCGGCGCCCCGTCGTGTAATCTGGATCCGTTTTTCACAGAGGAAGAAACAACACAGTATCTGTTCTGCAAACATGCAGCGGGTCATGACATTTCCGTATTGGAAGGCGTTATGGGGTATTACGACGGTCTTGGCGGAATTTCTACCAAAGGTAGCGCCTACGATCTCGCCGGTATGACAAAAACGCCGGTTCTTCTGGTTGTCGATGCCAAAGGCATGAGCGTTTCAGCGCTTGCCTTTATCAAGGGATACCTGCAGTACAAAGAGGACAGCAGGATCGCCGGTGTAATCTTTAACCGGATGTCAGAGATGCTGTACCGGGAGATCGCGCCGATGGCAGAAAAAGAACTTGGCATTTCCTGTGTCGGCTTTGTGCCGGAACTGAAGGAATGCCACTTAGAAAGCCGCCACCTCGGCCTTGTGATGCCGGATGAGGTGGAAAATCTGCAGGAGCAGGTCAATCTGCTTGCAGAAACACTGCAGAAGACACTGGATTTTGAAAAAATTCTTGCGATTGCAGAAGGGGCAGAAGAGCTCTCGGGAAAAATGCCGGAAGTCCTGCGTAAGGTGACAGAAAGCGAAGCAGCCGCCAAGGTGCGTGCTGCGAAGCCGATTCTTGCCGTTGCAAAGGATGAAGCATTCTGTTTCTTTTATTGGGATAATCTGGAGCTTCTCGCGTCGCTTGGAGCCAAAATCGAATATTTTTCGCCGCTTTCCGATGCGGAGCCGCCAAAGAATACAGACGGATTTCTGTTCTGCGGCGGCTACCCGGAGTTGCACGCAGAAGAGCTTTCGGAAAACCAGACCATGAGAACGAAGATCCGCGATAACATCCGTCAGGGAATGCCGGTTCTTGCAGAATGCGGCGGTTATATGTACCTGTCAGAATCCATGGAGGATATGGATGGAAATGTGTATCCTATGGTACAGGCTGTTCCGGGAAATGTTTACCGGACAAAAAAGCTGGGAAGATTCGGCTATATCACCCTCACGCCAAACACGAAGGATACCTTTCGGAACGGCGGAAATCCGGTGCGCGGCCATGAGTTCCATTACTTTGACAGCACAGACTGCGGAAGTGCATGGCATGCGGCAAAACCGCTGCGGAAGCGGAACTGGGAATGCATTCATGCGACAAAACGGATGATGGCGGGATTCCCGCATCTTTACTATATGGCAAGTCCGCACCTCGCACTGGAATTTCTGGAGCAGTGTGTCTCTTACCGGAAAGAACAGGAGAAAACAAGATGAAAACAGCATTAGCAGCCCTGATTGTGGGCTATGGATTGGACCTGCTGCTTGGAGATCCCTCCTTTTTGTACCATCCGATCCGTGTGATCGGAAATCTCATTGCCCTGCTGGAAAAATGGCTGCGGAAGGTATTTCCGAAAACGCCAAAGGGAGAGCTTGCCGGAGGAGTTTTTCTCGTGATCCTCGTCTGTCTGGCGGGATACGGTGTTCCGGCACTGCTGCTCTTTGCGGCATTTAAAATTCATCCGGTCATCGGCTTCCTTCTGGAGGTTCTCTGGTGCTGGCAGATTCCGGCAACGAAATGCCTGAAGGATGAGAGCATGAAGGTCTATCAGAAATTAAAAGAAAACGATCTTCCGGGGGCGCGCTATGCGGTTTCCATGATCGTAGGACGTGATACGGAAAATCTTTCGGAAACAGGAGTGACGAAAGCTGCCGTGGAAACAATCGCGGAGAATACGTCGGACGGTGTCATTGCACCGCTCCTCTTTCTTGCCATCGGCGGACCGGCATTGGGCTTTCTGTATAAGTCCATCAATACCATGGATTCCATGGTGGGATACAAAAATGACAAATATCTGTATTTTGGACGGTGTGCGGCAAAGCTGGATGATGTCGTCAATTACATACCGGCGAGAATCAGCGCATGGCTGATGATTCTTGCGTCTGCATGCGAGCGTATGAACTGGAAAAATGCAGAAAAAATTTACAAACGCGACCGTTACTGCCACGCCAGCCCAAATTCTGCGCAGACAGAAGCAGTTATGGCAGGGGCGCTGGAAGTACAGCTTGCCGGAGATGCCGTGTATTTCGGCAAAGTCGTAAAGAAACCAACGATCGGCGATGACATCCGCCCGGTCGAGGCGGAAGATATCAAAAGAGCAAATCATCTGATGTATCTGACCTCGTTCCTCGGACTGGTGTTCTTTGCGGGAATCCGCGCGATCTTTTTATTTCTGTAAAAAGAGAAGATAGAAACACAACGGAAAAGAGAAAGGAAGGCATATGGTATGAGACAAAATCCACATGGAGGAGACATTTACACGAAAAAATGCAGAGTCGATTTTTCTGTGAATGTCAATCCTCTTGGAGCTCCGGAAAGTGTGAAAGAGGCGGTGAGAAAGAGCGCGGAATCGGTGGAACAGTATCCTGACGCACTGTGCCGGGACCTGACCCGGGCACTGTCGGAAAAGGAGCAGCTTCCGGAAGAAAATATCCTGTTTGCAAACGGCGCCGCGGAGCTTATTTTTGCCCTGACACAGGCTCTCCGCCCGAAAAAAGCGCTGATTGCAGCGCCGGGATTTGCAGAGTATGAAGCAGCACTTTCAGCGGCAGGGTGTTTTATCCGTATGTATCCGCTGCAAAAGGAAAAAGGCTTTCTTTTACAGGACGATTTCTGCGATGATCTGACCGACGATCTGGATCTTGTCTTTTTATGTAATCCAAATAATCCAACCGGCCTTACGATTCCGCAGGAGCTTCTTTTAAAGATCCTGGATAACTGCCGGGAGCGTAACATCTATCTGGTGCTGGATGAGTGTTTCATAGAATTTCTGCCGGAGCCGGAAAAAGTGACGATGCAGGGAAAATTGGACGAATATCCGAATCTGCTGATTCTGCGTGCGTTCACAAAGATTTACGCAATGCCGGGCCTGCGTCTTGGCTATCTGCTCTGCAGCGACGAGGATATGCTGGATCGGATCAGCCGCAGCATGCAGTCGTGGAATGTTTCGATTCCGGCGCAGATGGCAGGCCTTGCCGCCCTGAACGAGGATGCTTACGTCAAAGAAGCACGGGAACTGATCGGAAAAGAACGCGCCTGGATGAAAGCAGAACTGGAAAAAGCAGGTCTTACCGTATGGGATTCCTGTGCAAATTATCTGTTCTTTGAGGGACCGAAAGGACTTGCCGCACGGCTGGAAAAAGGCGGCATTCTGATCCGCGACTGTTCCAACTACCCGGGCCTTGCCGACGGATATTACCGTGCAGCCGTACGCACACATGAAGAAAACCAGATTCTGACAGAAGCCGTTTCACAGATTCTGCAGTGGTTTTAGGAGGAAAAACGATGGCGAAAGTAATTATGATACAGGGAACGATGTCAAATGCGGGAAAAAGTCTGCTTGCGGCGGGCTTATGCCGGATTTTCCATCAGGACGGATACCGTGTGGCGCCGTTCAAATCACAGAATATGGCGCTGAATTCGTTTATTACGAGAGAAGGCCTTGAGATGGGACGTGCACAGGTCATGCAGGCGGAAGCGGCCGGGATCGAACCGTCCGTTTTGATGAACCCGATTCTGTTAAAGCCGACGAATGACACCGGTTCGCAGGTGATTGTAAACGGTGAGGTACTGGGAAACATGAGTGCGCGGGAATATTTTTCCCACAAAAAAGAGCTGATCCCGGACATCATGAAAGCGTACCATGCACTGGAAGAACAGTATGATATCATTGTGATCGAGGGAGCCGGAAGTCCGGCGGAGATCAACCTGAAAGCCGATGATATCGTCAATATGGGAATGGCAAAGCTTGTGGATGCACCGGTGCTCCTCGTCGGAGATATTGACCGCGGCGGCGTTTTTGCTCAGCTTTACGGTACCGTAGAGCTTTTAGAGCCGGATGAGCGCGACCGCATCAAGGGTCTGATTATCAACAAATTCCGCGGGGACAAAACCATCCTGGACCCGGGCGTTGTGATGCTGGAAGAAAAAACACACATCCCGGTGGTCGGCGTGGCGCCGTATCTCCACATCGAAGTGGAAGACGAGGACAGTCTGACCGAGCGATTCACCAAAAAAGAGGAGATCGGTCTCATTGACCTTGCGGTCATCCGTCTTCCGCGTATTTCAAACTTCACCGATTTCAACCCGTTCGAGCGGATCGAAGGCGTATCACTCCGCTACGTAAGCTCTGTCTCCGAACTGAAAAATCCGGATATGATTCTGCTTCCGGGAACGAAAAACACGATGGAGGATCTGCTCTGGATGCGTCAGAATGGTCTGGAAGCGGCCGTACTGAAGGCGGCTGCGGCCGGAAAAGTAATTTTCGGTGTCTGCGGCGGCTTCCAGATGCTCGGAGATACGCTGAGCGATCCGCTGCATGTCGAAGCCGGCGGAACGATCAAAGGAATGGGACTCCTGCCGATGGATACCGTATTTGCCGGTGAGAAGACGAGAACCCGCGCGGAGGGCGCTTTTGGAAAAACAGAAGGCGTTCTTGCCGGGATCGAGGGAACCCGGATTGAGGGCTATGAAATCCATATGGGAGAAACGGTGCGGAAAGAAGAAACAGAAGCATTCACGTTCATCGATGATCAGAACCGTGCTGATTCGGATAAGCTGGACGGTGCACAGAAAGGAAATGTGTACGGTACGTATGTGCACGGCATTTTCGACAAAGAAGAAGTTGCCGAGCGGATCGTGGAAGCACTTGCAAAGAATAAGGGAATTGCCATGGAGCAGATTCACGGTGTCGATTACCAGACATTCAAAGAGACACAGTACGATATTCTCGCAGATGCGCTGCGCGAGCATCTCGACATGAAGAAGATTTATCAAATTCTGGAAGAAGGGGCATAAAGATGAAGATAGAACTGGAGCAGGTAAGCCCGCACGAGATTGAAAAGAGAAGCTTTGAAATTATCACGGAAGAATTAAACGGAAGAACGTTTCCAGAGGATCAGGAACTGGTTGTAAAGCGGTGTATCCACACAAGTGCGGATTTTGATTATGCGGATAATCTCTGCTTTTCGGAGCATGCGGTGGCAAAAGGCATCGAGGCGATCCGGGAGGGAGCCTGCATTGTGACGGATACGCAGATGGCAAGATCCGGCATCAACAAAAAGGTGCTTGCGCGCCACGGCGGTGAAGCGCTCTGCTTTATGTCAGACGAAGATGTTGCGGCAAGAGCAAAAGAAACCGGAAGCACCCGCGCGGCAGCCTGCATGGAAAAAGCAGCGGAGCTGGATAAAAAGCTGATTATTGCGGTTGGAAATGCGCCGACGGCACTGGTCCGCCTCTATGAACTGATCGGGGAAGGAAAAATAAAACCGGCGCTGATCATCGGAGTTCCGGTCGGCTTTGTCAATGTGGTACAGTCCAAAGAACTGATTATGCAGACCAATATCCCGTATATCGTGGCACGCGGACGAAAAGGCGGCAGCAATATCGCGGCGTGCATCTGCAACGCACTCCTGTATATGATGGATCAGGACCGCGGATATTAAAAATAGATGAAAAAACGGAAAGCAGAAGTCTTGACAGATTTCGAATCACCGTTTATACTATGGAACATGGAAAAAGGCTTGGAAGGGAACAAGTAGACGTACAAAAACGCGGACAGAAAGTAGCCGGCAGATGAGAGGCGCATGCAGGTTCTGTACGATTCGAATACATCCCGGAGTTGCGCACCGAATAAAACGGGCGGCAGAAGAACTATGATGCACGTTTTTAGTAGGCTGCGACGTAAGAGACGAACGTTACAGCGTCAGGGTATTCAGAGGTTTTGGATACCGACAAAGGCAGCTGCCGTGAGACAGCTGTGAAGTAAGGTGGTAACACGGGAGATACGGGCTCTCGTCCTTTGAATCGGAAAGGACGGGAGTCTTTTTTATAAAAAAACTTTGGTCCCAGACGGTAACACATACCCGAAAGTCAACCGAAAAAAGGAGAAAAACAAAATGCAGATTTATGACGAACTGATCGCCAGAGGCCTTCTGGCACAGGTAACCGACGAAGATGAAATCAGAGACCTGGTAAACAATGGAAAAGCAACGTTCTATATCGGATTCGACTGCACCGCAGACAGTCTGACCGCAGGTCACTTCATGGCACTGACCCTGATGAAACGGATGCAGATGGCAGGAAACAAACCGATCGCCCTGATCGGCGGCGGCACCACCATGATCGGTGACCCGTCCGGAAGAACCGATATGAGAAAAATGCTGACCCGCGAGGAGATCGACCACAACGCAGAGTGCTTCAAACGTCAGATGGAGCGTTTCATCGAGTTCGGCGAGGGAAAAGCTATGATGCTCAACAACGCAGACTGGCTGCTGAACCTGAACTATGTAGAACTGCTCCGTGAGGTAGGTGCATGCTTCAGCGTCAACAACATGCTCCGTGCAGAGTGCTACAAACAGCGTATGGAAAAAGGTCTTTCCTTCCTGGAGTTCAACTATATGATTATGCAGAGCTACGACTTCTATCACATGTTCCAGAAATACGGCTGCAATATGCAGTTCGGCGGCGATGACCAGTGGTCCAACATGCTGGGAGGAACCGAACTGATCCGCCGTAAACTTGGAAAAGATGCCTATGCAATGACCATCACCCTTCTGACCGACTCTCAGGGCAAGAAGATGGGTAAAACCGCAGGAAACGCTGTATGGCTTGACCCGAACAAGACCAGCCCGTTCGATTTCTACCAGTACTGGAGAAACGTGGACGATGCCGATGTCTTAAAATGTATCCGTATGCTGACCTTCCTGCCGCTGGAGCAGATCGACGAGATGGATTCCTGGGAAGGAAGCAAGCTGAACGAGGCAAAAGAGATCCTGGCCTATGAGCTGACCTCCATGGTACACGGCGAGGAAGAAGCAAAGAAAGCGCAGGAAGGCGCACGTGCCGTATTCTCTACCGGAAGCTCCGAGCATATGCCGACCAGTGAACTTTCTGCAGAGGATTTCACGGACGATAAAATCGATATCGTAACCCTTCTTGTCAAAGCAGAGCTTGCAAAAACCAGAAACGAAGGACGCCGTGCCGTAGAGCAGGGCGGTGTATCCGTAGACGGAGAAAAAATCACAGATCCGAAATATGCCGTAGAAAAAGCAGCCTTCGGCGAGGACGGTATCGTTCTGAAAAAAGGAAAGAAGAATTTCAAAAAAATTTGCGTTAAATAATTAAGTGTGCTATTATAAAAGAATGGATTCCCGGAAGAAATTCCGGGACACACTGAATTATTTGGAGGACAAACAGTCATGGAAAAATATGGCGTAAACGAATTACGAAAGATGTTTCTTGAGTTCTTCGAGAGCAAAGGACATCTTGCTATGAAGAGTTTTTCGTTGATTCCACACAACGATAAAAGTCTTTTACTGATCAACTCCGGTATGGCTCCGCTGAAACCTTACTTCACAGGCGCAGAGATTCCGCCGAGAAGAAGAGTAACAACATGCCAGAAATGTATCCGTACCGGCGATATTGAAAATGTAGGAAAAACAGCCCGTCACGGCACCTTCTTTGAGATGCTCGGAAACTTTTCCTTCGGTGATTATTTCAAACACGAAGCAATCGCATGGTCCTGGGAGTTTTTAACACAGGTAGTAGGGCTCGATCCGAATCGTCTGTACCCATCCATCTATCAGGACGATGATGAAGCATTTGATATCTGGAACAAAGAGATCGGCATCCCGGCAGACCGTATTTTCCGTTTTGGAAAAGAGGACAACTTCTGGGAGCATGGCGCAGGTCCGTGCGGTCCGTGTTCTGAGATTTATTATGACCGCGGAGAAAAATACGGCTGCGGCAAACCGGGATGTACCGTTGGCTGCGAGTGTGACCGTTACATGGAAGTATGGAACAACGTATTCAGCCAGTTCAACAACGACGGCGAGGGCCACTACACCGACCTGATCCAGAAGAACATTGATACCGGTATGGGACTTGAGCGTCTGGCCGTTGTCGTACAGGATGTAGATTCCATCTTCGATGTCGACACCATTCAGGCACTCCGCAACAAAGTATGCGAAATCTCCGGAAAAGAGTATGATAAAGATCATGAGACCGATGTTTCCATCCGCCTTATCACAGACCATATCCGTTCCGCAACATTCATGATTTCCGATGGAATCATGCCGACCAACGAAGGAAGAGGCTACGTACTGCGCCGTCTGATCCGCCGTGCAGCACGTCATGGCCGTCTGCTTGGCATTGACGGACTGTTCCTTGCCCGCCTTTCCGCAAGCGTAATCGAAGGCTCTAAAGACGGATATCCGGAACTTGAAGAGAAAAAAGATTTCATCTTCAACGTTCTGAACAACGAGGAGACCCAGTTCAACAAAACCATCGACCAGGGACTTCGTATCCTCTCCGAGCTCGAAGAAAAAATGCAGAGCGAAGGCAAAAAAGTTCTGGACGGACAGGATGCATTCAAACTGTACGATACCTACGGATTCCCGCTGGATCTGACCAAAGAGATCCTCGAGGAGAAGGGCTACGGCATCGACGAGGACGGTTTCCATGCAGCAATGGAAGAGCAGAGAGAGCGTGCAAGATCGAGCCGTGAAGTAACAAACTACATGGGTGCTGATGCAACCGTTTACGATGAGATCGACCCGTCCGTAACAACTGAGTTTACCGGATACGATCATCTGGAGGATACCTCCAAAGTAACCGTTCTGACGACAGAGACTGAGATTGCAGAATCTCTGATGGAAGGCCAGAAGGGAACCATTTTCGTAGAGAAAACTCCGTTCTACGCTACCATGGGCGGTCAGGAAGGCGACTGCGGTATCATCAAAGGAGCAAATGGTGTATTCGAAGTAGAAGATACCATCAAACTCCGCGGCGGAAAATACGGCCACGTCGGTGTCATGAAATCCGGTATGATTTCAAACGGCGAGAAAGTTACGCTTCAGGTCAACGAAGAGGCAAGAAAAAATATCGAGAAGAACCACAGCGCAACACACCTTCTGCAGAAGGCATTAAAGACTGTTCTCGGTGCGCACGTAGAGCAGAAAGGTTCTCTCGTAACCCCGACCAGACTCCGTTTCGACTTTGCCCACTTCCAGGCTATGACACCGGAAGAACTGGAAAAAGTTGAGAATCTGGTAAATGAAAAGATTCAGGAGCAGATCCCGGTTGTAACCGACATCATGGATACTGAGGAAGCAAAGAAATCCGGCGCGATGGCTCTGTTCGGTGAGAAATACGGCGACAAAGTACGTGTCGTTTCCATGGGAGACTTCTCCAAAGAACTCTGCGGTGGTACCCATGTAAAGAATACCGCTGAAATCGGACTGTTCAAACTTGTTTCTGAGGCAGGCGTTGCAGCAGGTGTCCGCAGAATCGAAGCTCTGACCGGACCGTCTGTTACTGCATACTATAAAGCACAGGAAGAGAAAATACATGAGGCAGCAGCTCTTTTAAAGACAACACCGGCGGATCTCCTCGAGAAGATCGCTCATCTGCAGGCAGAGGCAAAAGCACTCCAGGCAGAGAATGAGTCCTTAAAGAGCAAACTGGCAAAAGAAGCGCTCGGCGATGTTATGGATAAAGTAACCGAAGTCAAAGGTGTAAAACTTCTCGCTGCATCCGTACCGGATGTCGATATGAACGGACTGCGTGACCTTGGCGACCAGCTGAAAGAAAAACTGGGAAGCGGCGTTGTTGTTCTGGCATCTGCAAAGGACGGCAAAGTAAGCCTTCTTGCCATGGTAACCGATGATGCGATGAAGAAAGGTGCACATGCCGGAAAACTGATCAAAGAAGTGGCAGCCGTTGTCGGCGGCGGCGGCGGTGGACGTCCGAACATGGCACAGGCCGGCGGAAAGAATCCGGAGAAGATCGACGAAGCAGTTGCAAAAGCTGCTGAGGTACTGGAAGGCCAGATCGCATAACAATAAGCAGGAAAAACAGCACAAAATCCTGCCGCCTGCAGGGCAGAAAAAGGAGCCAGGCAGGCGGCAGGGAAAAATTTTGCAAAAAAATGAAAAAACTTGTTGACGTACGAGATTTTTCTGGTATAATAAGAACAGTGCAAAAAATACCCATACAGTTGTATTATGCACAATCTACAACTGGAGGGAGGTTAGGTGTGAGACTATGTCAAATGTAATCGTTAAAGAAAACGAAACGTTGGACAGCGCTTTACGCAGATTTAAGCGTAGCTGTGCAAAAGCTGGCATTCAGCAGGAGATTCGTAAAAGAGAGCATTACGAGAAACCAAGTGTTCGTCGTAAAAAGAAATCTGAAGCTGCCAGAAAACGTAAGTATAATTAATGTGCAAAAAATCCCCGGCGATCTGTTTTGCCGGGGATTTTTATACTTGTAACTTAAAGTCGCAGGTTTTGACAAAACAGCAAGGCGGTGACAAATGAGAATTTTGTACAAAATAGCAAACAAGCTGTTTCGTATCGTGAAAAAGATTCTGAAGCTGCTTACCAGCCGTATGGTCATTATCGGTGTTGCACTTCTTCTGGAATTTTGCTGGCTGGCCGGAATTGTGATGCAGCTCAATGAAAAATCTGTCTACATCAACTATGCGGTCACGATCCTTTCCCTGATTGCAGTGCTTTCGATTATCAATAATCCGAAAATGAATCCCGGCTACAAACTGATGTGGGCAGTCTGTATCCTGGCGCTTCCGGTAACCGGAATCTGCCTGTACGGCATTCTCGGCCATTCCAGTGTGGCAAGAAAATTCCGTACACATTACGATACAGTTCTGCTTTCGCAGGGAGGCGTTCTTGGAGAGGAAGAAGAGACGCGTAAAAAGCTCGAGGAAGAAAATATCCTGGCAGCGGGGCAATCTTCCTATCTGGCCAATTATGCGCATTATCCTGTTTATGAAAATACAGAAACAGAGTATTACCCGCTGGGGGATGTATGGTTTGAGCACTTTATTGAGGAACTCAAAAAGGCAGAACACTACATTTTTATGGAATATTTCATCATCAGCGAGGGGTATCTGTGGGATACGGTGCTGGAGATTCTGAAGGAAAAAGCGGCCGCCGGTGTGGATGTGCGGCTGATTTACGATGATTTCGGCTGCGTGACGACACTGCCGTATCAGTATTATAAATCGCTGCAGCAGATGGGCATCAAGTGTGCGGCGTTCAATCAGTTCCGACCGGTGCTGAATGTCATTTTAAATAACCGTGACCACCGGAAAATTGCCGTGATCGACGGTCATACGGCTTTCACGGGCGGCATTAATCTTGCGGACGAATACATTAACCGCAAGGAGCGGTTCGGCCACTGGAAGGATTCCGGAATCTGTCTGCATGGTGAGGCGGTATGGAGTTTTACGGTGATGTTTCTGCAGATGTGGAGCACAATCACCGGTATGGAATGCAATTTCGAATCATACCGGCCGGAAATCTATCACGAGGAAGCGTTTAAAAAAGACGGTTTTGTGCAGCCGTACGGCGATTCCCCGCTGGATGGAGAGACAGTAGGCGAGCATGTTTATCTGAACATTATTTCACAGGCGAAAAAATATCTTTATATTTTTACCCCGTATCTGATTCCGGACAACGAGACGCTGACCGCTCTCTGCATGGCGGCAAAGCGCGGAGTCGATGTGCGGATTGTAACGCCGGGCATCCCGGATAAGAAGATTGTCTATATTCTGACGCAGGCCAATTACGAGATCCTGCTGGAATCCGGCGTTCAGATGTACCAGTATACGCCAGGCTTTATCCATTCCAAGAGCTTTGTCTGTGATGATGAAGTTGCGACGGTCGGAACGATCAACATGGATTACCGGAGCATGTACCTGCATTTTGAGTGCGGTGTCTGGATGTACGGCAGCAGTGCGGTTGCCCAGGTAAAAGAGGATGCGCTGACCACGTTTGAACAGTGTGAGCAGATCAATATGGACTACTGTCGAAAGAAAAATTTTGCAGTCCGTGCACTCCGCGGTGCGCTGAAGTTTCTGGCACCGCTGCTGTAAACGGAACAGACAGCATAGTTCTGCGGTCGTCTGCATAGCCTGTAGGGAAGAAAGAGCAGATGTTTCGGGGGAATATGAAGAGAAGAACACGAAATATCGTCTGGAGCCTGCTGATGATCCTGGCGCTTCTTGCAGCGCCCTTGAAAGTGACTGCGGCAGAGCAGAATGGAGAATCTTCCGACAAGCAGCAGAACGAAACAACGGAACAGAAAACAGAAGAGACGGAGGAGACAGCACCGGAGATAACAACGGACCTTGGGCTGGCTTCGCCGTCTGTTCTTTTGATGGAGGCACAGACCGGAACTGTTCTGTACGAGAAAAATGCGTCGGAACAGCGAAGCCCGGCGAGCATCACAAAAATCATGACGCTGCTGCTGATTTTTGAAGAGCTCGAAAAAGGGACGCTCCAGCTGACCGACGAGGTGACGACGAGTGCGCACGCCAGAAGTATGGGCGGGTCCCAGGTCTTTCTGGAAGAGGGCGAAAAGCAGACCGTTGAGACGATGATCAAGTGTATTGTCGTTGCTTCGGGAAACGATGCATCTGTAGCGATGGCAGAGCATATTGCGGGGACAGAAAGCGAGTTCGTCAGCCGGATGAACCAGAAAGCAAAAGAACTCGGCATGAACGACACGAAGTTTGAGGACTGCTGCGGTCTCACGGATTCCGACGGCCATTATACGACAGCGGCAGATGTGGCGAAAATGTCTCGGGAGCTGATCGAGCGCTTTCCGCAGATCCTGAACTATTCCTCTATCTGGATGGAAGAGATTACGCATGTCACACAGAAGGGAAGCAAACCATTCACCCTCACCAATACAAATAAGCTGATCCGCGGCTATGAGGGCTGTGTGGGACTGAAAACAGGAAGCACCTCGAAGGCGAAGTACTGCGTCTCGGCAGTGGCGAAGAAAAATGATCTGACGATGCTGGCAGTCGTGATGGGAGCACCGGACTACAAGGTGCGGTTTGCAGATGCAGCGTCACTGTTCCAGTATGGGTTTTCGTCCTGCAGCATCTACATAGACCGGGAACGCGATCCCCTGCCGGAGCTTTCGGTTGTTTACGGAAAGCAGGATACGGCAGAACTGGAATATGCGGAAGAATTCCGCTATCTTACGACGGGCGGGACGGTGATTGGTGAAGTGGAAAAAACGATGGAACTGCCGGAAGAGGTGCAGGCCCCTATCCAGAAAGGCGAGTGTGCCGGAAGAGTTGTTTACAAAGCAGACGGTGAGGAACTTGGTTCCGTTGCGATTTTATATGGAGCAGACGTGGCAAGAGCAGGCATGTGGGATCTGTTCGGATATACGATGAAACAATATTTTCTTGGGACAGCATAAAGCCGGAGTATCATGCGCGAAAAGGAGAAAAACATGGCAAAGAAAAATTACTATGCGGTAAAACAGGGAAAGGTTCCGGGCATCTACCGGACATGGGATGCGTGCAAAGCGCAGGTACACGGTTATCCTGGCGCAATTTACAAGGGATTTGAGCGTCTGGAGGAGGCAGAGGCCTTTCTGGGCGGCGGTAAAATGCCGGAACCATTGCTGCGGGAAACAATCGGAACGTATTTCGCTGCCCCGGAACGAAAGGCAGTACAGAGCACGGCAGCACCCGATCCTTCTTCTTTGGACTGGGAACACCTGATTCTGGCGGAAAAACCATGCGAAGACCCGGAATACGCCGGTGTCGGCAGGAGCGCCGTCGCATACGTGGATGGAAGCTATCAGCATGCGCTCGGAAAGTTCTCCTGCGGTGTGGTCCTCTTCCTGGACGGAAAAGAGCTGAATCTTGCAGAAGAATACAGCGATCCGGATCTCGTCTCCATGCGGAATGTGGCAGGCGAGATCAAGGGCGCAGAGCTGGCCATGGCTTACTGCCTGACACATGATATTCCGGAGCTGGCCATCTATCACGATTACCAGGGAATCGCAAGCTGGTGTACGAGAGAATGGCAGGCGAAAAAACAGGGAACCATCGATTACCGGAATTTTTACGATCTGGCATCGGCCAAAGTTGCGATCCGCTTCTGCAAAGTAAAGGGCCACACCGGCGTCACCTACAACGAAAAAGCCGATCAGCTGGCAAAACAGGCACTGGGCTTATAAACAGCAGGGAAAACGGGTTGTCATACACCGAAAAATCAAGTATAATGAACGGTATGAGAAAATTTACAACGACCTATTACAAACTTTCGTCAAACGGAAAATTTCCGGAAGGAAACGGTTTTCGTCTGGCGTTTATCAGTGATCTCCACAATATGGAGTTCGGCCCGGACAACACGGTGTTAAAGGCAGTCATCGATGAGGCGGCTCCGGATCTTGTCATCATCGGCGGAGACCAGATTGTGGCAAAGCCGGGGGAGAACCTCGACCCGGGTCTGAGTTTCGCGGAACGTCTTGCGGAGGAATACCAGGTGATCTATGGCTGCGGAAACCACGAATACCGTCTGAAGCTGTACCCGGAACAGTACGGCGATCTGTATGAAAAGCTCCGGGAGCGCCTGAAAAAGGCAGGAATCTGCTATCTGGAAAATGAGACGGCGGATCTTACCATCAGCGGCTGTCCGGTCCGGATCTACGGCTATGCCATGGACCGCACCTATTACAACCGCTTTTACCGCGGACCGCTGCCGGTTTCGGAACTGATGGACCACCTTGGAAAACCGGCTCCGGCGCGCTACGGCATTCTGCTGGCGCATCACCCTGCCTACCGCAGCTCCTATGCATCATATGGAGCCGATCTGACGCTTTCCGGCCATTATCACGGCGGCGTGGTGGGCCTTGGCGCGCACCGGGGGCTTGTGACGCCGGATTTCCGCCTTTTTTCGAAAAACTGCCGCGGGCTGTTCCTGACGGGCGGCACCTGCCAGATCATCAGTGCAGGAACGGGCGAACATACCATTCCGGTCCGCATCTGGAACAGAAGAGAATTGATTATTACAGATATCGGGAAAACGTAAGGGAGAACAGAGCACATGGCGATACCAGTAAAGCTTCCGGTGTTTGAAGGACCGCTGGACCTTCTTCTTCACCTGATCGATAAAAACAAAATAGATATTTACGATATCCCCATTGTAGAGATTACGGACCAGTATCTGGAATACATTCATCAGATGGAGCGGGAAGACCTCGACATCATGAGCGAGTTCATGGTCATGGCGGCGACGCTTCTGGATATCAAATGCCGCATGCTGCTTCCGAAAGAAGTGAATGAGGAAGGCGAGGAAGAGGACCCGAGAGCCGAGCTGGTGCAGCAGCTTTTAGAGTACAAAATGTACAAGTACATGTCGTACGAGCTGCGTGACCGCATGAACGAGGCGAGCCGTTCCGTGTACAAGGAACCGACGTTTCCAAGAGAAGTGCTGGAGTACAGGACGCCGGTCGACACCTCCGAGCTCCTTTCGCAGATTTCTCTCGCGAAGCTCCATACGATCTATAAAATGATTTTAAAGCGCCAGGAGGACAAGATCGACCCGATCCGAAGCAGGTTCGGAAAGATCGAAAAAGAAGAGGTCAGCCTGCCGGACAAGATGACGTATGTCGAGCAGTTTGCTGTTAAAAAACGCCGCTTCAGCTTCCGCGACCTTTTGGAATCCCAGCCGGGCAAGGTGCATGTGATTGTCACCTTCCTTGCAATCCTGGAGCTGATGAAAACCGGCAAAATCCGGATCAGCCAGGAGGAGCTTTTCGGGGATATCCTGATTGAATCCCTGGAGGATGAAGACACCGTAGTTGTGCCGTATACAGACGAGACAGACAGTGAGGACAAGACAGATGGAAGAACAGAACAGGAATAAAGAAACTGCCCCGGGTGAGGCAAGACGCCCCTCTTCGGTCGAGGAGGCGGAAGCAGCCATCGAGGCAGTCCTTTTTGCGATGGGAGATTCCGTGGAGCTGGGAAGGATTGCAAAAGCGATCGGCCATGACACGGAGACGACCCGTAGGATTCTGAACCATATGATGGAAAAATATAATACGAAAGACCGCGGCATCCATATCGTGGAGCTTGAAAATGCGTATCAGATGTGCACGAAACAGGAATATTATGATTATCTTGTCAACATCGCCATGCAGCCGAAGAAGGCGGTTCTGACCGACGTCATGATGGAGACCCTCTCGATCATTGCCTACAAGCAGCCGGTCACGAAGCAGGAGATCGACAAGATCCGCGGCGTCAAGAGCGATCACGCGGTCAACAAACTGGTGGAGTACAATCTGGTGCAGGAGCTTGGCCGCCTCGACGCGCCGGGCCGCCCGATTGTGTTCGGCACGACCGAAGAATTCCTGCGGAACTTCGGCGTCGATTCCACCGACAATCTGCCGGAGATCAGTCCGGTCAAGATGGAGGACTTCCGCGCAGAAGTGGAAGAGGAAATGCAGATCAAGCTGGATGTCTGATCCGGCAGGAGAAAAAGAAGGGAGATACCGATATGCCTACTACGTACGCACACGACAGGTTCGGAAGAGAAGTCTATGAACAGCTTCCGGTAAATTTGAAAAAGATCATTCGAGAAAACAAAAAATTGTATCTGATCGGACTGCACGGGCCGGATATCTTCTTTTATTACCATCCGTTCTCGAAAAACCGTGTGTCTGATTACGGAACGTTTCTGCATGAGCAGACGGCTTCCGTTCTGTTCGAGGATGAGGTGAAAAAGTATCAGCAGAGTCCGTCAGAGGCGATGGAAGCGTATCTGTTAGGCTTTGCCTGCCATTACCTTCTCGATTCGACGTGTCATCCGTATATCGGGAAATTTGTGGATCACACTGGAATTTCCCATGCAAAGATTGAGACGAGCCTTGACCAGTACTTCATGCTGGAGGACGGCCTCAATCCACTCGTATACCGTCCGGCATCGCCGATCTGCCCGCACACCGACGGCAACAAGGTCATCCACCGCTGTTTTCCGGAAATCGGGGAAACAGAAATTGTCGAATGCCTGAAGGGCATGAAGCTCTGGACGAGAATCACGATCTGCCGCAGCAGTGCGGTAAGAAGCCTTCTTCTTGGAGCGATGAAACTGGTCGGCTGCTACGATTCGATGGGCGGCCGTGTGATGCCTGGAAGGCCGCAGAAGGAATGCGAAGCGGGCACATGGAATCTTGTCCACCTGTACGAAAGAGCGCTTGCAGAGGCGCCGCAGGAGCTTGTAAAGCTGGATGAAGTGCTCCATGGAAACGGAACGCTTTCCCCGCGCTTTGACCACAATTTTGATTAAAACAGACTTTTGAGAGCAACAGTAAGAACAGAAAAATCCCGGCAGGAATCTTTCCTAAGAATTCCTGACCGGGATCTTTTTTTACCCGAAAGCAGATCTTTAATTTGATTTTACTTCACGCCACAGCTGGTTGTAAACCTCATCGGCATCATCGCCAAGATACGTAAAGGTTTCGCACCGTGCAAGCGTTTCCTCATCTGGGAAGGCGATTTCACTGTTTCGGATATCGTCATCCTCAATCAGTTCACGCGCCGCATCATTCGGCGTAGAGTAGGTAATATACTTAAAGTTTTTCAGTGCGATGTCCGGCCGGCAGAGGAAATTCAGGAATTTCTCTGCGTTCTCGACATGCTGCGCATCTTTTGGAATGCACCAGGAATCGATCCAGACGTTGGAGCCTTCTTTTGGAACAACGTATTCCAGATCCGGGTTTTCACGCTTCGTGTAGATAGCTTCACCGGAGTAAATAACGCCGATAGCCGCCTCATTTCCGATCATCTTGTCACGCACCTGATCCACAACGTACGCCTGCACGAGAGGTTTCTGTGTCACAAGCAGATCCTTCGCCTCCGTCAGCTCCTTGATATTGGTGGAGTTTAAGGAGTATCCCAGATCCTTTAAAGCAACAGCAAACGCATCGCGCACGCTGTCCTGCATCAGAATGCTGTCGCGGTAATTGGTATCCCACAGAACAGACCAGGAGTCGATCGGCTCGGTTACCATTTTTTTGTTGTACAGAATACCAACTGTTCCCCAGCAGTACGGGATCGAGTAGAGATTGCCCGGGTCGAACTGCTCGGAAGTCTCGTAGTACATATCTCCAATGTTGGAAGCGTTCGGAATATGGTCAAAGTTGATCGGCTGCAGCAGATCGTTCTGGATCATCTTCTGAATCATATAGTCGGACGGGCAGACAAGATCGTAGGAAATCGCACCGGATTTGATCTTCGGATACATGATTTCGTTCGTCTCATACTCCTCGTAAACAACGTGGATACCGGTTTCTTCCTCAAAGATATCGATGACATCAGAATCCATATATTCGCCCCAATTGTACACAATCAGCTGCTGGGAGCCGCCGGCTGAAGCATTCTGGCTTCCGTAGTAAATACCGCCGCCGCCGATGACAAGCACCATGGCGATCGGAAGAATCCGGCGGAAGACCACACGTTTCGTGATGCGGAAACGGATGCCCTTCTTCGCCATAGCCTCGCGCTCTTTTGCCTCCTCTTTTTCTTCCTTCGGAGAAGGATTCACATTCACAAGGAGCAGCAGAAGCAGTACGGTAACAAAAAGAATCGTGGAGAGCGAGTACATCTCCGGCTTGATTCCCTTGCGGACTTCGGCATAAATCTTTGTGGAGAGCGTATCAACGCCCGGTCCCTTGGTGAAGTAGGTGATAACGAAATCATCGAGGGACATCGTAAAGGAGAGCAGAAAGCCCGAAACAACGCCTGGCATGATGTCCGGGAAGATAACTTTCCAGAATGCATACAGCGGAGAGGCACCAAGATCGAGAGCTGCCTCGTACGTCGATTTGTTCGTCTGCTTTAATTTCGGCATAACGCTCAAGATAACGTAAGGAACATTGAACGTAATATGTGCCATCAGAATGGTACCGAATCCAAGCTGAATGCGGCAGATGATAAAGAGCAGCATCAACGAGATACCCATGACGATCTCACCGTTCAGCATCGGAATATTGGTGATGCCCATGAAAACCGTCCGGCTCTTTTTCGACATGCTGTTGATGCCGATGCACGCAAGCGTTCCCAGCACAGTCGCAATCGCAGAGGCAAGAAGCGCGATGATCAGTGTCGTATACAGCGCATTCATGATCTCTGTATTGGCAAACAGTGAGCGGTACCAGTGCAGGGTAAAGCCGCCCCATTTGGCACGCGTTTTTGAAGCATTAAAGGAGAGCACCACAAGGGTGACAATCGGCGCATACAGAAGAATAAAAATGAGCGCCATGTAAATTTTTTCCAGTTTCTTTCTCAAAATGCCGTTCCCTCCCCGTCTTTATCGTATTTGTTCATCAGAACCATCGACAGGATGATGAAGATCATCAGGACTGTGGAGAGTGCACTTCCGGCATTCCAGTTGTTGGTCTGTTTGAACTCCTGCTCGATGACGTTTCCGATCAGAAGGATCTTGCTTCCGCCGAGCAGGTCGGAAATAACAAAGGTTGTAAGCGCCGGGATAAATACCATGGTAATACCGCTTACGATACCCGGCGTGGTGAGCGGCAGCGTTACTTTCAGAAAAGTCTGTACACTGTTCGCTCCAAGGTCTCTTGCTGCGTTGATGACATCGCGGTCGATCTTAATCAGGACATTGTAGATCGGCAGAACCATAAACGGCAGGAAGTTGTAGACCATACCGAGAATGATTGCTCCCGGCGTATTGATGATGGAAATGCCGGGCAGATGAAAAAACGAGAGAATGCTGTTGATGACGCCGTTTTTCTCAAGCAGTGTCTGCCATGCAAGCGTGCGGAGCAGAAAGTTCATCCACATCGGGAGAATGAAGATCAGCACAATAAAGCTGGTCTGATTGACGTTCCGGTTTGCCAGAATCATGGCAAGCGGATAAGCAAGGACAAGACAGAGTACTGTGCTGAGCAGCGAGAGCCACAGAGCCAGGCCGAGTGCCTTGATGTTTTCCTTCGTTGCAACGTAGGCAAAATTCGAAAGGGTAAAGCCGCCTTCTTCCCCGGTGAACGCATAGTAGAGAATCAGGATCAGCGGGATGATGATGAAACCAACAGCCCAGACGGCATAAGGTGCTGCCAGCCATTTCTTTAATTTATTACTCTTCAACAGTTGCCGCCTCCTCATCTTCGGATTCCGGTTTGTTCATGATCTGGATATCAAATGGATCGACATGGATGCCGACTTCCTGTCCGACCGGGAACAGATCGGTAGAGTGAACGAGAAGCTCAAAACCGTTCACCGTAACCTCCATCTCATAGTGAACACCTTTGAAAATCAGATGGGTGACACGTCCGCGGATGGTACCTTCCTCCGGTTTCACAAGATCAATATCCTCCGGGCGGATCACAACGTCGACCGGTTTGTTTTTGCCGAATCCGACATCAACGCACTCGAACTTCGCACCGAGAATCTCGACGAGACGGTCCTCAATCATGATGCCGTCGAGAATGTTGCTGTCACCGATGAAGTCTGCAACGAATGCGTTCTGCGGCTCATTGTAGATGTCTTCCGGTGTGCCGATCTGCTGGATATAACCCTGGTTCATGACAACGATCGTGTCCGACATGGTAAGCGCCTCTTCCTGATCGTGGGTGACATAGACAAAGGTGATGCCAAGTTCGTTTTTCAGACGGATCAACTCGTACTGCATGTCCTGGCGGAGCTTTAAGTCAAGTGCGCCGAGCGGCTCATCCAGAAGGAGAACTTTCGGTTCGTTGACAATCGCGCGCGCAATGGCGATTCGCTGCTGCTGGCCGCCGGAGAGAAGCGCCGGGGAGCGGTTTTCGTAACCCTCAAGGTTAACAAGTTTTAATGCGTATTTGATTTTGTCATTGATATATGCTTTGGATTTTCCTTTGATTTTCAGCCCGAAAGCAATGTTTTCCGCAATTGTCATATGCGTGAAAAGAGCATATTTCTGGAACACCGTGTTTAGCTGGCGTTTGTTTGGCGGAAGCTGGGTGATATCCTGTCCGTTAAATAAAACCTTTCCGGCATCCGGTGTCTCAAAACCGCCGAGGATACGTAATGTGGTTGTTTTTCCGCAGCCGCTCGGGCCAAGGAGGGTAAGAAATTCGTTTTCACGGATATAAAGATTCAGATCATCCAGAATGGTAACTCCGTCGTACGATTTTGTGATGTTGACCAGATCAAGTAATTTGGTACTCATGTGTAATATGCTCCTTTCGGGTTGTGAAATTTGGAACACCGTTTCTCGTGAAAATCACGCGGTGTAAAAAATCTAAAAATAAGGCGGTGAACTGACCCAGAGAATGATGGCCGGTGTTTTACCCGGATTTTCCAGATAGTGATTACAGGAAGCGGGATAGTAGAAGCTTTCCCCTTTCTTCACTTTGTGGCATTCATCTCCAAGATGAAGGAGAATACGGCCGGAAAGTACATAGCCGAATTCCTCGCCTTCATGTGGTGAATCAATCTCGGTGCACGCGCCGCTTTGCAGCGTCAGCCGGATTGGCTCCATCCTGTTTTTCTGTGCATTCGGAACGATCCATGCGATCTCGTTGCCCTGCGCTTCAGCGGTCTTTACAAAGTAATCTTCTTCGCAAAAGACAACCTGATTGTCCTGCTCTTCGCCGAAAAACGTTTTTAGATCCGTTCCAAGGCAGGTAAGAACATCAACCAGCGTGGCGATCGAGGGAGAGGTCACATCGTTTTCAAGCTGGGAAATAAATCCCTTTGACAGCTCGCTCCGATCTGCCAGTTCCTCCTGCGTCAGCCCTTTCCACATCCGCAGTTCCCTGATTTTTTTTCCGATTTCCATAAAAAATCCTTTCTGCATCCAAAGTCTTTCCCGGGATCCTTTTGCTGAATACGGATTCTCAGGAAATCTCAGTAAAAATAAACAAAAAGTTTAGTAATTCTATACAAACATGGGGAATTATACATGATATGGATCGTAGTGTCAATAACTTTGTGAAATTTTACCATGATTTTACAGGAAACCTCATATAATGAAGAAGAAGCAGACAAAAAGCCGGTCCCAAAAGAGCGTCCGGCTTTTCCGTTTTTAAAGAGAAAAAACACAAGGGGGATCTGATTTTGAACAGAAAAAGAAGAAACAAGACAGGTTTTTTCCTGGGAATCCTGCTTCTGTTTTTGGGAAGTGTGTCCGTGACTGCGACAGAGCAGGAGAGCGAGCCGAATCAGCTGTTTGCAACGGCGGCATGCCTGATGGATGGCGATACCGGCCGTGTGCTGTTCGGAAAACGCGAGACAGATCCTATGGCAATGGCGAGCACAACGAAAATCATGACATGCATTCTGGCACTGGAAAACGGACAAGAGCAGACGGTCGCAACTGCATCGGCTAAAGCAGCCGCAGCGCCGAAAGTACATCTCGGTGTGAGGGAGGGAGAACAGTTTCTGCTTGGCGATCTTCTGTATTCCCTGATGCTGGAATCGCATAACGACGCGGCGGTAATGATTGCAGAGACCATCGGCGGAAGTGTAGAGGAATTTGCATCGCTTATGAATGAAAAAGCCGCAGCAATCGGCTGTACAGATACGCATTTTGTGACGCCGAACGGTCTCGATGCTTCTGACGCAGGCGGAGATCACCACACGACAGCAGCTGATCTGGCACGGATCATGCGATACTGTGTCTGGATTTCACCGAAAGCCGCCCAGTTTCTCGCAGTGACGCAGACGCGGTCCTATACCTTCTGGGATCTGGAAAAGAAAAACATGTTCAACTGCTATAATCACAACGCACTGCTGGATCAGATGGATGGAGCTGTTTCGGGAAAAACCGGCTTCACGGCAAAAGCCGGTTACTGTTATACCGGTGCGCTGGAGCGGGATGGAAAGCGTCTGATTGTGTCGTTGCTTGCGTGCGGATGGCCCAGCCATAAAAACTATAAATGGGCGGATGCCGCAAAGCTTTTAAACTACGGGCTGGAATCGTATATGTATCGTGACGTGCTGGACCATAGCTGGAACCCAGGGCAGATTGAAGTAGCAGACGGTGTTTACGACGGGATGCTGCAGGTAAAAAGCAGCGCCCGCCTTACCCTTACAAGCCCGGCGCTTGATCCGGCGCGCTCGCTTCCCGCTCTTCTGAAAGAGACAGAAATACCGGAAAAAGACATTTTTTTACCGGAGCTTTTGAAAGCCCCGGTAAAGAAAGGAGAAAAGGTCGGTTCGGTTACGTATTCGATAGACGGGATTCTTCTCGCGGAATATCCCGTCTATGCAGCCGAAACGATCGAGAAAATTGATTATGGGTGGTGCATGGAAAAGGTCGCAGAGCGCCTCTTTTGTCATTCTTCGGTATGAGTCACTTTTGCAAGTGTTTCTGTTGAAAGAATTTTCCGGATATTGCAGAGAAACAGCGTAACGGCAGTGATAACAGAACATACATCAGCGATCGGTTCTGCATAGTAAACGCCCATGACACCGAAGAAATGCGGCAGAATGAGTGCAAGCGGAATCAGAAGGATGACTTTTCGAAGCAGTGCAATAAAAAGAGAAATCTTCGCCTGGCCAAGACCGAGGAAGGAACTCTGTACGCCGCTCTGCAGTCCGAAAATTGCCATGCCGGCAATGTAAACCGGAAGTACCTTCTCTACGATGACAATCAGTTCCGGGTCAGTCGTGAAAAGACCGGCAAAAAGAGCCGGACGAAGCATTGCGAATACAACGTAGACGAAAGCGGCAGTAAAAGTAATGGCGATCATGCGCCGGATTGTCTGGCGGACACGGTCAAACTGGCCTGCACCAAAGTTGTAGCTGATGATCGGCTGTACACCGTTCGTAAAGCCGTTGACCGGTACGAAAATCAGCTGCAGCACCGACTGGAGAATTGTCATCGAGCCGACATAGAGGTCGCCGCCGTACGTCTGTAGCCCGTGGTTCATGACGATTGTGATGGCACTTTCCGTTGCAGACATGATAAATGGTGAGATGCCGAGTGCCATGACAGAGCCTAAAATGGAAAAATCCGGTTTCATGGTGCGAAGAGAAAGGCGGACACCTGATTTTTTTGAGGTAAGAAACCGAAGAACCCATGCAGCACTTAAAGCCTGGGAGAGAATGGTAGCAAGTGCGGCCCCGGAAACACCCATATGAAGAACGAAGATGAAAACCGGGTCAAGACCAATGTTGATAACAGCGCCAATGAGAACGGAGCACATGGCCGTGCGTGCGTGTCCCTGACAGCTGATAAAAGTATTCAATCCGACAGCCAGCTCGACAAATACGGTTCCGACAAGATAAATGGAAATATACGTGGAAGCGTATCGGATTGTGTTGCTGCTTGCACCAAAGAGGTACAGAAGCGGTGTCTGAAAGAAAAAGAAAAACGCCATCAGACACACGGAGAAAAAGAGCAGCAGGGAAGTGGAGCTTCCAAGAATTTTTTCTGCGCGGTCCCGGTTTTTCTGTCCGAGTGCGATGGCGGCAAGAGGAGCACCGCCTCCACTTGCGAATCCGGCAAAGGCGGAGATGATTGTGATAATCGGAAACGTGACGCCGACACCGGTCAGTGCCAGGGAACCAACATCAGGAATCCGGCCGATATAAATGCGGTCTACAATGTTATATAGTACATTTACAATCTGTGCGAGGACAGAGGGAAGGGCCAGTTCGAGCATCAGTTTCCCGATTTTTTCGGTGCCGAGACGGCCATCTTGCTTGGTCTGCATGAAAAAAACCTCCAGTTTTTTTGTTGATGAAACGTATATTTTTCTGCGTCCTTTTCGTGGACATTGCTTCTATTATAGCTTTTTAAGGGCAATCCTGCAAGAAAAAAACGAAAAACTTTGCAATCCGTTGTGAAAGTCTACAGGCTTTTCCCGGAAACGCAAAACAGGGTGTACGGAAGAAAAAAAATATGGTACGCTATAGGACGAAGCGAAAGTGATTTCGTGAAAAACTTTTAGAAAGTAGTGGGAATAGATGGAGGAAAATCATATGCGAAATCTGTTAGTAGCGCAGTCTGGCGGACCGACCGCGGCGATCAATGCAACGGTGGCAGGAGTTGTTTCCTGTGCTGTACTGTCCGGAAAAGTAGATCATATTTATGGTGCGGTAAATGGAATTGAAGGCGTGCTTGCAGAAAAATTTCTTGATCTTGGAAAAAAACTGGATTCAGCAGAAAAAATCTCTCTTCTGATGCAGACCCCGGCAGCAGCGCTTGGCTCCTGTCGTTATAAACTGGGCGATCCGGAAGAAAACAAGGAGGATTTTGAAGAAATACTTCAAATTTTTCGCAGACATGAGATCCGTTATTTTATTTATATCGGCGGAAATGATTCGATGGATACCGTAGACAAGATGTCAAAGTACTGCAAAGAAAACGGTGTGGACGATGTGTTTGTTGTCGGGGCGCCAAAGACGATTGACAATGATCTTGTCGAAACGGATCACTGCCCGGGCTTTGGATCTGCGGCAAAATATCTGGCAGCAACCTTTGCAGAGCTGGAGAGAGACTGCCATGTATATGAAAAGAAGGCTGTGACCATCGTGGAGGTCATGGGAAGAAACGCAGGATGGCTGACGGCAGCGTCTGCACTGTCCCGTGTCAACGGCGGAGAAGGGCCGAGCCTGATCTATCTTTGCGAGCCGGTCTTTGACACCGAACAGTTTTTAAAGGATGTGCAGGAAAAACTGGAACAGAAGGACAGTGTTCTGGTTGCAATCAGCGAGGGCATCCATGACAGCGAGGGCCGCTATGTTTCTGAGCAGGTGCAGAGCGATGCACAGGATCAGTTTGGGCACAGCTACATTGCAGGTTCTGCAAAAGTACTCGAAGAGCTGGTGCGTGACCGTATCGGCTGTAAGGTAAGATCGATTGAACTGAACCTGATGCAGCGGTGCGCGGCTCATCTTGCGAGTGCGACCGATCTTGAGGAGTCCCGTATGCTCGGCATGAAAGCCTGCCAGTGTGCACTGGAAAAACAGGGAGGACAGATGGCATCGATCCGAAGAATCTCCGCGGATCCTTACCGCGTGGAGTATACCTCCGTTCCGGTATCGGAAGTGGCAAATAAAGAAAAGAAAGTGCCGCTTTCCTGGATTACAGAAGATGGTCATGATGTGACCGAGGAGATGATGGCGTATCTTCGTCCGCTGATTCTTGGCGAACCGGCGATGCAGTATGAGAATGGAATTCCGGTTCACATTGAACTATATTAAACCGAAGGAAAAACGTGTAAGAAAAGCCGCCGCCGGGCGGCTTTTTTGTACGATGCGGAAAGAAAACAGGACTTTTTGAAAAAGGAAAGGCTGGGAAAAATCAAGTTTGACCTTCCATTTATAATAGGAAAAATCTGAAATTTTTCTGTCTATTTTCTGTCAAAAAGGTGAGAAAAAGTATTGAAAAAAAACGAAAAAACAGATATGATAGACTTGTATAAAATTTGTTTAAAATTTTATAATGAAAATAGAAAGATGGAGGTTTGAAGAATGAGTAACACAGCACAAAGTTTAGCGAGCACAAGAATCGCCTCTTTGCTGGATGAAAACAGCTTTGTGGAAATCGGCGGACAGGTTACTGCCAGAAGCACAGATTTCAACATGGCCGGCATGGAGACACCATCCGATGGTGTAATTACTGGTTACGGTGTGATCAACGGCAGCCTGGTATACGTATACAGCCAGGATGCGTCTGTGATGGGCGGTACCATCGGCGAAATGCATGCAAAAAAAATCGCGAGACTGTATGAGTTTGCACAGAAAACAGGTGCTCCGGTCATCGGACTGGTAGACTGTGCCGGTATGCGTCTGCAGGAGGCAACTGATGCTCTGAACGGTTTCGGCGAAATCTATATGGCGCAGGCAATGGCATCCGGCGTGATTCCACAGATCACAGCAGTATTTGGTACCTGCGGCGGCGGTATGGCACTCATCCCGGCTATGACAGACTTCACGTTCATGGAGTCTAAAAACGGAAAACTTTTCGTAAACTCCCCGAACGCACTGGACGGAAACCACGTATCCAAATGTGATACCGCATCCGCAGATTTCCAGGGCGAAGAAGCAGGTCTTGTTGACTTTGCTGGAACCGAGGAAGAAATCCTCGGACAGATCAGAAACCTGGTATCTATGCTTCCGGCAAACAACGAGGACGAAGCATACACCGAGTGCGAGGATGATCTGAACCGTGCATGTGCAGACCTTGCAAACTGCGCAGGCGATACCGGAATCCTTCTTTCTCAGCTCAGCGACAACGGCATCTATTTTGAGACCAAAGCCGCTTACGGAAAAGATGTTGTAACTGCATTTATCCAGTTAAACGGAGCAACCGTAGGAGCAGTTGCAAACCGCTCTGAAATCTACGGCGAGGACGGAACGGTAAAAGAGAAAATGGATGGAACCTTAAGCGCAAGAGGAGCCAAAAAAGCAGCAGATTTCGTAAACTTCTGCGATGCTTTCTGCATCCCGGTACTTACCATCACAAACGTAACCGGATTCAAGGCAACCAAATGCTCTGAGAGAACCATGGCTAAGAACGCAGCAGCCCTGACCGCAGCTTTCGCAAACGCAACCGTTCCGAAAGTAAACGTTGTTGTCGGCAAAGCATACGGAAGCGCATACGTTGTCATGAACAGCAAATCCATCGGAGCAGACATGGTATTTGCATGGCCGAACGCAGAAATCGGAATGATGGATGCAAAATCTGCAGCAAAGATCATGTACGAAGGATCTGACGCTGCTACCATCAACGAGAAAGCAGCTGAATATGCAACCCTTCAGAACAATGTAACTTCCGCAGCCAGAAGAGGCTATGTGGACACCATCATCGAGCCGGAAGACACCAGAAAATATGTTATCGGCGCATTCGAGATGCTGTATACCAAGAGAGAAGACAGACCGGACAGAAAACACGGAACAGTCTAAGGAAGGTGGCATACGATGAGAAAGAACTGGAAAAAATTAGTAAGTCTCGTCCTTACCGCAGCCTGCACCATGGTTGTGACCGTAGCTCCTGTTTTTGCGGATGCGGCATCTACACCGGCTTATTCACCGGTTGAGGCATCTACGGTAGATTCTCTGCTCTCCTCCAGTGTTCAGTGGGTAGGACAGAGCCTGATGACCTACAGCGATGACGATCTTGCCAATATGGAAGCTTCCGACCAGCAGTTCTATGCAAGAGCAGCTGAGGCATGGGAAGAGGCAAAGGCTGACCTCGGAGAGGTAAAAAGCCTGGAAGACGGTACTCTCGAAGTAGACGGAGATTTTGTAACCTGCACAATTCCGGGTGAATTTGAAAAAAATCCTGGTATTGTCCGCGTATTCTGGAACATCAGCACCGGAACACCAGTTCCGACCGACCTCACCATCACCGTTGAGGAGTCAAAGGGCGTTCTGATCGGCCAGGCCGGCATGAACACCATCATCGGAATCGGTACCGTATTTGTTATGCTGATTTTCCTGATTTTCGTTATTTCTTCGTTTGATTACATTTTGGGAGACAAGAAGAAGAAAAAAGCACCGGCAGCACCTGTACAGGAAGCACCAAAGGCTGTCGCAGCACCGGTTGTTGAAGAGACAGCACCGGAAGCAGACGATATGGAGCTGCAGGCTGTTATTACAGCTGCAATCGCCATGTATGAAGAAGATATGGCTTCTGCATCCGGAGATGCTTATGTTGCACGTCCGATCCGCAGAAAAGGCAAAAGAGCTTAAGGAGGAAATTTTCAATGAAAAACTACACCATTACCGTAAACGGAAATGTATATAACGTAACTGTAGAAGAAGGAACCACAGCAGGCGCAGCTCCAGTTGTCAGCGCAGCAAAAGCAGCACCGGCACCAAAAGCAGCACCGGCAGCACCGAAAGCAGCAGCTCCGGCAGGCGCAGCAGGCAGCGTAGAGGTTACTGCTTCTGTACCTGGTAAAATCTGCAAAATCGAAGCAGCAGCAGGCACCGCTGTAAAAGCAGGAGATGCTGTTCTTGTACTGGAAGCCATGAAGATGGAAATCCCGGTTGTAGCACCGCAGGATGGCACAGTAGCAACCATCAATGTAGCAGTAGGCGATGCAGTAGAATCCGGTGACGTTCTTGCAACCATGAACTAATGCCCGTTGTAAGAAAAAACCGGAGGTGAAAAAATGATTACTGAAACTTTAAACAACCTGCTTCACCAGACGGCGTTTTTTAATCTGGACTGGGGCAATTACGTTATGATCGCAGTGGCTTGCTTCTTTTTGTATCTTGCGATTAAGCATGAATTTGAGCCGTTGCTTCTTGTACCGATCGCATTCGGTATGCTGCTTGTAAACATTTACCCGGACATCATGGCTGAGCCTTATACCGACGTACAGGGTCTTGAGCATGCGGGCGGTCTGTTCTACTATTTCTTTACTCTGGACGAGTGGAGTATCCTTCCGTCCCTGATCTTCATGGGTGTAGGTGCGATGACAGACTTCGGTCCGCTGATTGCAAACCCGATCAGCTTTATCATGGGTGCAGCAGCACAGCTTGGTATCTATCTGGCATACTTCTTCGCTATTTTCATGGGATTCAATGGAAGAGAGGCAGCTGCTATCTCCATCATCGGCGGTGCCGACGGCCCGACTTCTATTTTCCTTCTGAATAAACTCGGACAGCAGCATCTGATGGGACCGATCGCCGTAGCAGCATATTCCTATATGTCACTGGTGCCGATCATCCAGCCGCCGGTCATGAAGCTTCTGACTACAGAGAAAGAGCGTAAAATCAAAATGGAGCAGCTTCGTTCCGTATCCAAACTCGAGAAGATCCTGTTCCCGATTGTTATCACCATCGTTGTCTGCATGATCCTTCCATCTACCGCTCCGCTGGTAGGTATGCTGATGCTTGGTAACCTGTTCCGTGAGTGCGGCGTTGTAAAACAGCTCCAGGAGACAGCTTCCAATGCCATGATGTACATCGTAGTTATCCTTCTTGGTACTTCCGTTGGTGCATCCACAAGTGCTGAGGCATTCTTAAATGTCAGCACCTTAAAGATCGTTGCCCTGGGTCTGATCGCATTCGTATTCGGTACCGCAGGCGGTGTCCTGTTAGGAAAGGTACTGTGCAAGGCAACCCACGGAAGAATCAACCCGCTGATCGGTTCTGCAGGTGTATCTGCGGTACCTATGGCAGCCCGTGTATCCCAGAAAGTCGGTGCGGAGGCAGATCCGACGAACTTCCTGCTGATGCATGCAATGGGACCGAATGTAGCCGGTGTTATCGGTACAGCCGTAGCGGCCGGTACCTTCATGGCGATCTTCGGTGTATAACTTCTTAAGACAAACAAAAGTGAGAAACACTTAATTTAGGAGGATAGAAATGGCAGTAGAAAAGAAACCTGTCAAGATTATGGAAACTGTTCTGCGTGATGCACATCAGTCCCTGATCGCGACGAGAATGACAACAGAACAGATGCTTCCGATCATCGATAAAATGGATAAAGTCGGATATCACGCAGTAGAGTGCTGGGGAGGTGCAACTTTCGATGCTTCCTTACGTTTTCTGCATGAAGATCCATGGATGAGACTGAGAAAACTCCGTGACGGATTCAAAAATACAAAACTGCAGATGCTGTTCCGTGGACAGAATATCCTGGGATATCGTCCGTACGCAGACGACGTAGTAGAGTATTTCGTACAGAAATCCATTGCAAACGGAATCGACATCATTCGTATTTTTGACTGTATGAACGATCTGCGCAACCTGCAGACCGCTGTCAGCGCAGCAAACAAAGAAAAAGGCCACGCACAGGTAGCACTTTCCTATACTTTAGGAGATGCTTACACCCTGGATTACTGGACCACCATGGCAAAGAGAATCGAAGAGATGGGTGCAGATTCCATCTGTATTAAAGATATGGCAGGCCTGCTCGTTCCGTACAAGGCAACTGAGCTGGTAACCGCGCTGAAAGAAGCAACCGATCTTCCGATTCAGCTGCACACCCACTATACTTCCGGTGTTGCATCCATGACGTACCTGAAAGCAGTAGAGGCTGGTGTTGATATCATTGATACAGCAATGTCTCCATTTGCAATGGGCACTTCACAGCCGGCAACTGAGGTTATGGTTGAAACCTTCAAAGGCACTCCATACGATACTGGTCTGGATCAGAACAAACTGGCTGAGATCGCAGATTACTTCCGTCCGATGAGAGACGAAGCGCTCGATACAGGCCTCTTGAATCCGAAGAACCTTGGCGTAAATATCAAGACTCTTCTGTATCAGGTACCGGGCGGTATGCTCTCCAACCTGACAAGCCAGTTAAAAGAGCAGCACGCAGAGGACAAATACTACGATGTACTCGAAGAAGTACCGCGCGTAAGAAAAGACCTCGGCGAGTGCCCGCTGGTTACCCCGTCTTCCCAGATCGTTGGTACCCAGGCTGTATTCAATGTCCTGATGGGCGAGCGTTATAAGATGGTAACGAAAGAGACAAAAGACGTTCTTGCCGGAAAATACGGTGCAACTGTAAAACCGTTCAATCCGGAAGTACAGAAGAAATGCATCGGTGATACCGAGCCGATCACCTGCCGCTACGCAGACCTGCTTGAGCCGGAGCTTCCGAAACTGGAGAAAGAGATCGAGCAGTGGAAACAGCAGGATGAGGACGTATTAACCTACGCTCTGTTCCCGCAGGTAGCTGTAGACTTCTTCAAATATCGTGAAGCACAGCAGACAAAAGTAGATCCGGCAGCCGCTGACAAAAAAGACGGCGCATATCCGGTCTAAATAAAATCTGAGTAAAAAATCAGCCGGTGTTCTGTGTTCCCCGTAAAAAGGGAATGCAGAACACCGGCTTTCCTTTTCAGCTTTTCAGCCATTGCGCCAGTAATTTATTCGTGTTATAATTCAAAAGATCGAGGTGTGTCCGAAAAAGAATCAGGATGCCCCCAAAAGAAGAAATGTGGATGCCGAACGGCATTTGCAGATCGGAAAAACAAATCAGGAAGAAAATAACATGAAAAAAGAAAAAGAACAGTCTTCTTCAGAAGAGCAGAAGGCAGCGAACGAGAATCTCCTCATTCGTCTGAATCAAAATTACGGAAAGTTGAGCAAAGGACAGAAGAGGCTGGCAGATTTTATTACGGCGCATTATGACCAGGCCGTATCGATGACGGCAGCGCGCCTGGGACAGCAGGTCGGCGTCAGCGAATCGACGACGGTTCGCTTTGCGATGCAGCTTGGCTACGCGGGATATCCGGAGTTCCAGCGCGCACTGGAGGAGATGGTGATGAACCGTCTGAATTCGGTGCAGCGGATGCAGTTTACGTATGGCCGCGTGCCGCAGGGAGAAATTCTGGAGACCGTCCTGCAGTCGGACATTGAAAAAATCAAGATGACGCTGGAAGAAGTGGACCGGAGCGCCTTTGAGCGCGCTGCGGATACGATCCTTTCTGCGCGGACAATTTACATTGTCGGCATTCGGAGCTGCGCGCCGCTTGCAAGCTTTCTGGCGTTCTATCTCCATATGATTTTCCCGGATGTGCGCCAGGTACAGACAAACAGTTCCAGCGAGATTTTCGAGCAGATGATCCGCATCACGGAGGATGATGTGGTGATCGGCATCAGCTTCCCGCGGTATTCGATGCGTACGATGAAGGCACTGGAATTTGCGAACAGCCGCAAAGCGAAGGTGATTACGATCACAGACAGTGTGCATTCACCGATGAATGTTTATGCAGCCTGTACGCTGATTGCCAAGAGCGATATGGTATCAATCGTCGATTCTCTGGTGGCCCCTTTGAGTGTAATCAATGCGCTTGTCGTGGCGCTCTGCATGAAACGCCAGGCGGATGTGAAAAAGACACTTGAGAGCATGGAAAAACTGTGGGATGAGTACCAGGTTTACAGCAACGATGAAATCAACGGGCTGGACGATGCACGTCCCATGGGCGGAAAAAAGGCAGCTCTGCCGGTAAAGGAGAAAGCATGAGAAAAGCAGCAGTAATCGGCGGAGGCGCCGCCGGAATGATGACCGCCGTGCTTGCCGCCGGCGGAAAGACAGAGATTCATCTCTATGAAAAAAATGAAAAGCTGGGAAAGAAGCTGTTTATCACAGGAAAGGGCCGCTGCAATGTGACAAACGACTGCCCGACAGAAGAGTTCTTCACGAATGTGGTGACAAACCCGAAATTTCTGTACAGCTCCGCCTACAGCTTTGACAGCGCCCAGGTACAGGAGTTTTTCGAAGCGGCAGGTGTCCGCTTAAAAGTGGAGCGCGGAAACCGTGTCTTCCCGGAGTCAGATCACTCCTCGGATATTATCCGCGCGCTGGAGACGGAACTGAAACGGAAAAATGTGCAGGTGCATAAGAATACAAAAGTAAAAGAGCTTCTTTTCGAAGGAGACCGCGTGAAAGGAATCCGCCTGGAAAACGGGAAAGAGCTTTTTTACGATGATGTCGTTGTCGCAACCGGCGGTATGTCGTACCAGACGACGGGGTCGGATGGAGACGGCTACCGTTTCGCAGAAGAGGCAGGACTTGCCGTCACTCCGCTCCGCCCGGCGCTGGTGCCGCTGGAAACAGAGGAAGCGTACATCCGTGAGCTGCAGGGACTCTCCTTGAAAAATGTGACGATGACGATTAAAAACGGCAAAAAGACGCTGTTCGATGGATTCGGCGAGATGCTGTTTACACATTTCGGAATTTCCGGCCCGCTGGGGCTTTCTGCGAGCTCCTACATCGGAAAAGCACTGGAACAGCAGCCGCTGAAAGGATATCTGAACCTGAAGCCGGCACTCACGGAAGAACAGCTGGATGCGCGGATCCTGCGTGAATTTGAGGAAAACCGGAACAAACAGTTCCGCAACGTGATCAACAGTCTGTTCCCGGCGAAACTGCTTCCGGTGATGCTCTCTCTTGGCGGGATCGACCCGTACAAACAGGTCAATGCCGTATCGAAAGCGGAGCGTCAGCACTTTGAAGAGCTGATCACGCATTTCCCGTTTACAGTAACCGGAACACGGGGCTTCCGTGAAGCAATTATCACACAGGGTGGTGTTTCCGTGAAAGAGATCCGTCCGGGCACGATGGAGACAAAGAAAAAAGAAGGTCTGTACTTCGTAGGAGAAGTGCTCGATCTCGATGCACTGACCGGCGGCTTCAATCTGCAGATTGCCTGGGCAAGTGCCCACGCTGCAGCCGAAGAGATCCGGGCAAAGGCAGAACAGGAATAAAATATGGATCACAGATTTTAGAATTTTCAGGAGGAAGAGAGAAGATGAGTTTTAATCTTGCAATTGACGGACCTGCAGGCGCTGGCAAAAGTACAATCGCAAAACGTGTAGCAAAGGAGCTTTCGTTTGTCTACGTTGATACAGGAGCAATGTACCGTGCCATGGGCATCTATTTTTCAGATCTTGGCATTGCACCGGAAGAGCAGGAAAAAATTGAGGCAGCCTGCAAAGATGTGAAAATTTCCATTTCCTACGAAAACGGAGAGCAGCAGGTTTATTTAAATGGCGTCAATGTCACCGGAAGACTGCGCACCGAGGAGGCTGGAAAGATGGCATCCGCGACAAGCGCCTATCTGGAAGTACGGAAAAAACTCGTGGAGCTGCAGCAGGAGATGGCGGAGAATACGGATCTTGTGATGGACGGCCGCGATATCGGAACTGCCGTTCTGCCGAACGCACCGTTGAAAGTCTATCTGACAGCAAGTGCCCATGTCCGCGCACTGCGCCGCTGGAAAGAGCTGACCGAAAAGGGACAGACAGCCGATCTTGCGAAAATCGAGGAAGATATCAATGAGCGTGATTATCAGGACATGCACAGAGAGCATTCCCCGCTGGTACAGGCAGAAGACGCCGTACTCGTTGACAGCTCTGAAATGACGATCGATGAGGTTGTGGAAAAGATCTTAAGCCTTGCCCGCGAGCGCATGTAAACGCGGCAGAGAAAAGAGGAGAAGAAAAACAGATGGAAGTAACTGTTGCAAAAAGTGCAGGCTTCTGCTTCGGCGTCAAACGGGCGGTCGATACGGTATACCGTGAAATTGAGAGCGGTGAAAAGCCGGTCTACACCTTCGGGCCGATTATTCACAACGAACAGGTTGTGGAGGAGCTCGAAAACCGCGGCGTGCAGGTGATCCATTCGGAAGATGAACTAGAGGGGCTTTCCGGCGGAACCGTTGTGATCAGGTCGCATGGCGTGTCGCGGGATGTCTGTGAAAAGATCGAAGCGCGCGGCATGAAGATTGTAGATGCGACGTGCCCGTTTGTCAAGAAGATCCACCGGATTGTGGACGAGGAGGGCAGAAAAGGCCGCCACGTCGTCATCATCGGAAGCGCGGATCATCCGGAGGTGCAGGGCATCATGGGATGGGCGAGCGGCCCGGTTACCGTGGTGCATACCGCCGAAGAAGCGGAAAGTTTTGTGCCCGAAAATGGAAAACCAATATCTATTGTGGCACAGACGACATTTAATTACAACAAATTTAAAGATTTAGTTGAAATTTTTTTGAAAAAGAGTTATGATAGTACTGTTTTAAAGACTATCTGCAACGCTACCGAGGAAAGACAGACGGAAGCGAGAGCAATTGCCAGGAAGGTTGATGCCATGTTTGTCGTGGGAGGCAGACATAGTTCAAACACGCAAAAGCTGTATGAGATATGTAAAGAAGAATGTAAAAATACTTACTTTATAGAGACACTCGTTGATTTGGAATCTAAGCCTTTTCAATCATTTGGTCGCGTAGGTATTACAGCTGGGGCATCCACCCCGAATAAAATAATTGAGGAGGTTCAAAAAATGTCAGAAATGAGTTTTGAACAAATGCTGGATGAATCATTTAAAACAATCAGAAACGGAGAAGTCGTTGAGGGTACTGTAATCGATGTCAAAGACGATCAGATTATCCTGAATATCGGATACAAAGCCGATGGTATTCTTACCAAAAACGAATATTCCAACGATTCTTCCATCGATCTTCACACCGTTGCACAGCCAGGTGACAAAATGGAAGTCAAAGTTCTGAAAGTAAATGATGGAGAGGGACAGGTCCTTCTTACTTACAAGAGACTTGCTGCTGAAAAAGGCAACAAGAGACTCGAGGAAGCATTCGAGAATCATGAAGTTCTGAAAGCAAAAGTAACACAGGTACTGAACGGAGGATTATCCGTAGTTGTTGAGGAGACCAGAGTATTCATTCCGGCCAGCCTTGTATCTGATGTATATGAAAAAGATCTGTCTAAATATGCAGATCAGGAAATTGAATTCGTTATTACCGAGTTCAACCCGAGAAGAAGACGCATCATCGGTGACCGCAAACAGCTCATCGTTGCTGAGAAGAAGAAACTGCAGGAAGAACTGTTCGCACGCATCGCAGTTGGCGATGTTGTAGAGGGAACTGTTAAGAATGTTACCGATTTCGGCGCATTCATCGATCTGGGCGGAGCTGACGGACTGCTTCACATCTCTGAGATGTCCTGGGGCCGCGTAGAGAACCCGAAAAAAGTATTCAAAGTTGGTGAGACTGTAAAAGTTCTGATCAAAGACATCAACGGCGACAAGATCGCTCTTTCCTTAAAATTCCCGGAAGAGAATCCGTGGCTGAACGCTGCTGACAAATACGCTGTAGGCAACGTAGTAGAAGGCTGTGTTGCCCGTATGACTGACTTTGGTGCATTCGTTGAGCTTGAGCCGGGCGTAGATGCTCTGCTTCATGTTTCCCAGATTTCCAGAGAGCATGTTGAGAAACCGTCTGATGCACTGAAAATCGGACAGGAAATCACTGCAAAAGTAGTTGATTTCAACGAGGAAGACAAAAAAATCTCTCTGAGCATGAAAGCTCTGGAAAACGAAGAGCCAGTAGAAGAGTAAGAATAATTTAACTTGCAGGTGCTGCAGTTGGATGATTAGAATGCCGTAGACAACCGGGTTTCCTGAACAGACAGGAAACCTGTTGCCTGCGGTATTTTCTTATCATCCTGTTTTTGGCACCAGAAAAGAAAAAGGGGATGAAAGTTTATGTGGGAGATGAAGATTCTGGGTGTGGATCTGTACCACGTTCTAGCATGGTTCTGGCTGTACAGCTTCTGCGGATGGATCTGGGAGAGTTCCTATGTATCGATCCGGCAGAAAAAACTGGTCAACCGCGGTTTTGTCAATGGTCCGCTGCTGACACTGTACGGCACCGGCGCTGTTATGGTATACTTGATCCTGCGCCCGTTTGAAGCGAACGTCTGGGCACTGTATTTCGGAGGTGTCATTGTAGCGACGGTTCTGGAATATGTAACCGGCGTGCTGATGGAGACCATTTTTCATGCGCACTGGTGGGACTACAGCAATCAGAAGTTTAATTTTCAGGGAAAGATCTGCCTCAGCAGTTCGATTGCCTGGGGATTCTTTACACTGGGGCTGTTCTATATTCTGCAGCCGATTGCCGTGAAAGTAGTGAATCTTGTTTCGGATACTACAGGAGAGATCATTGTTTCCGTTGTTACCGTCTGCTATTTGGTAGATTTTGGATTTTCCGCAGCCGCAGCATTCCAGCTGGGACAGAAGATGCGCAGTCTGGAGAAAACGTGGGGAGAATTTCTGAAATATCTGCAGAAGTCCCGCTTTAACCAGCTTGCCGAGGAGATGAATGCGAAAGTACAGCAGTATCGTGCAGAGTATTCCAGAGATAAGATGAAAGAATATCTGGCCGAGAAGCGCCAGACACTGTCTGAGGCAATGGAGCAGATGCAGAAGCTGGAGAAGGAGCGGAAAGAAGCCGAGGGAAGAAGAAATCCGCTTTCCGAGTCGAAGAACCGCCTGATGGAGTTCGGAGCAGAGCAGAAGGAACGCCTGACCGAGTTCGGAGCAGAGCAGAAAGAACGGTTTGCGGCACTTGGATTTGATGTGCGCAGCGATAAGATGCCGGATCTTAAAGAGCTGCTGGAGCGCTTTGACCAGATGACAAAACCGCAGCTTCCGACCAACTGGCTGATGCGCCTGACAACGAAACGTTATCTGCGCGCCTATCCGCATCTGCAGGGAACGCATCATGCTTCTCTGAAAAAGGAAGAAAAAAAGGCAGAAGAGAAAGAAGAGAAAAAATAAAGGACTGTTTGGAAAGGCCAGTCCCGGAAAAACGGCCGTGCATGCAAAAACGTGTACGGCTGTTTTATTTTCTGGTTTTGCTATCGTCTTTGAAAAAGAGCTGAAGCTCGGAGCAGAGATACTCTTTCAGGAGATCTTCCTGCGAAAGAAAGGCGTCGGACCACTCAAAATAGTAAGGGCGGCTTTTGAAATCCTCGCGGAAGGCCGGGGTGAAAAACGCTTTCTGCTGCGGAAGAAATGTACCGGTCCGCCGCTGATAGCAGTTGGCAGCCTTTGCTTTCTGACGGTGCTCCGGATCGACAAACGCGCCAACGCTCTTGTGAACAGCCTGATCCTCCAGCGGAAGATAATAGTAATTCTTATAGTCCGGGAAGAAATATTTCAGCTCCGCCGTATGCGTCTGCAGGGAGAGAGAAACCCGTGAACCAAAGGCTGTAAGAGAACCATCCGCGCAGACACGGGAGAGGAAAACCGGAACTTCCCGCTCGGGCTGTAGTGAAACTTCCAGTGCCTGTCCGGTAAAACGACACGACTGGACAGAAAAATCGCCGTGAAACAGGGCAGGAAGCGCGAGCAGTTCCAGAACAGAACCCATGCCGAGGACATCCTCATAATTGTGAAGGAAAAGCAGTTCCAGTTTCTTTTCATCCAGTGTCTGAAGATAGTCGTGGTAAACCAAAATCAACTGTTTTCCGTTAAGCTGATCCTTCCGTGGGAATGAGAGATACTGTTCCACATTTTTCTGTTTCATTGAAGAAAGTCCCAGGATTGACTGAAACGGGCGGAGTGCCTGATAAAGATCCAGGGATGCGATTGACGAAAGCGGATCTTCCATCTGATAAAACAGTGCTTTGTGTGTGAGGTAAGGAAGATCAAATGTCGTTCCATTAAAATGCACCAGCCGCTTCACGTCGGAAAGAAACGTGAAAAAAGAGACAAGCATCTCTTTTTCTTCGGTCGGTCGATCAAGAAACCACTGGCGCAGTGTGAAAGTATCCGCGGCCGGGTCAAAGAACAGCGCACCAATCAGATAGAGATGCGAGGTACGCCAGGAAAGGCCGGTCGTCTCAATATCGAAAAAGACATCGCCGTTTCTCAGATACATCTGAAGATCGGCAGAGAGAGCAGCGGGGGTAGAATCTATGATCTGCATAAGGTTTTTTGTCTCCTTTGAAAAACTTTTTTGAATCTAAAGATATTATAAGACGAAAAAATCTGACATGCAAGAAAGACAGCGACTAATCGTTGCGTGATGAGAAAAGTTCTGCTATAATAGAATGTGCGTTCGCTTTCAAAAAAAGAAAACGGCGCTTTGGAGGAAAAACATGATTGCATTTATCAAAGGAACTGTAGATTCTCTTTCGGAAGGAAAAATGATTCTCGAAAGCCATGGAATCGGCTATGAGCTGAATATTCCAGCGAGTATGTTCGACGCAGGCATCCGGGAGGGAGAAGAGTTAAAGATATATACCCATATGAGTGTGCGGGAAGACGGAATTTCCCTATTCGGCTTTCTGTCCCGCGAAGATCTTGAAATATACCGTATGCTGATCGGCGTAAGCGGCATCGGACCAAAAGCGGCGCTTGCGGTGCTGTCCACGCTTACTGCAGACAATCTGCGCTTTGCCGTCCTCTCGGAAGATGTCCAGGCGATTGCCAAAACACCGGGCATCGGAAAGAAGACCGCGCAGAAGCTGATTCTGGAATTAAAAGACAAATTCGACCTGCAGGAAGCGTTCGAGCAGAAGCTGGCAGGAAATCAGGCGGCTGCGGCGGTACGGCAGGCAGGCGAACCGGATGCCTTCCAGGATGCGGTACAGGCGCTGACTACGCTTGGCTACTCCGGAACGGAAGCACTGCAGGCAGTAAAGAAAGTCGAAATCACCGAAGGCATGGACAGCGAGGCTGTGCTGAAAGCGGCATTGAAGCATATGTTTTAGCAGATGGTCCTAAATTGTGGAAGAAGGAAACCTTATAACGATGGAAAGAAGAATTATCACAACTGACGTTCTCGAGGAGGACGTGAAAATCGAAGGTTCGCTCCGTCCCCAGCGCCTGGACGACTACATCGGACAGGAAAAGACGAAAAAGAACCTGAAAGTATATATTGAAGCAGCAAAACAGCGAAGTGATGTTCTCGATCATGTGCTGTTTTACGGCCCTCCGGGACTTGGAAAAACAACGCTGGCGGGCATCATTGCAAATGAGATGGGAACCCATATGAAGGTAACGAGCGGCCCGGCGATCGAAAAACCGGGTGAGATGGCAGCGATCCTCAACAATCTGCAGGAGGGCGACGTCCTGTTTGTTGATGAGATCCACCGCCTGAACCGCCAGGTCGAGGAGGTTCTTTACCCAGCGATGGAGGATTTTGCGATTGATATCATGATCGGAAAAGGCTCTTCGGCGCGCTCGATCCGCCTGGATCTGCCGAAGTTTACGCTGGTCGGCGCAACAACGCGTGCAGGTCTTTTGACTGCCCCGCTCCGCGACCGGTTCGGTGTCATCCACCATCTGGAATTTTACACGGAGGAAGAATTGGCCAACATTATTCTGCACTCCTCAAAAGTACTGAATGTGGAGGTGGACCCGCAGGGAGCGCTTGAGATGGCGCGCCGTTCCAGGGGAACACCGCGTCTGGCAAACCGGATTTTAAAGCGTGTCCGCGACTTTGCCCAGGTGAAATACGATGGAAGAATCACAAAAGAGGTCGCATCATTTGCTCTCGATCTGCTGGAAGTAGACCGTTACGGACTAGATCAGACTGACCGGCTGCTTCTTACCACCATTATGGAAAAGTTCCAGGGCGGTCCGGTGGGACTCGATACCCTGGCTGCATCGATTGGAGAAGATGCCGGCACCATCGAGGATGTCTACGAGCCGTTCCTGATCAAATCCGGATTTATCAACCGCACTCCGCGTGGAAGAGTGGCAACGGAATTTGCCTGGCACCACCTGGGGCTGGAGGCACCGCGTAAGATCGAAGAGTAAAAGCCCTGAATCTTTCATTTTCTGTCGCTTTTTGCAGAAAAAGGTTGTTTTTCTTCCATTTTCGGTATATGATAGGTTATATTAGCCGGGAGTTTGGTCCGGTTAAATTCAGTGGAGGAAAAGCAAAAGAATGGCTGTAAAAAATACAACACAGGTTTTAATAGATGGAAAAATTATCACACTGGGAGGCTATGAGAGCCCGGAATATCTGCAGAAAGTAGCTGCTTATCTGAATCAGAAGATCAGCGAACTTTCCCAGTCAGCCGGATACAACCGCCTGTCGGTGGATACGAAGCACACACTGCTTGCGCTGAACATTGCAGACGACTATTTCAAAGCAAAAAGCCAGGTAGATACCCTCGAAGAGGATATGGAAGCCAAAGACCGGGAAACCTACGATATGAAGCACGATCTGATCGCAGCGGAAATCCAGGCCGGCGATCTGAAAAAAGAACTGGAAGAGAAACGAATCGAGCTGGAACATGTGCGCGGCGAGAGGGAAGAACTGCAGCGGCAGCTTGATAAGGCAAATAAGGATCTGGAAGATTTATTAAAAGCGTAAAAGAAGGAAAAACGGGGGATTGCGGAACAGGTAATCGCCCGTTTTTAGGAGATAAAGATGAAGACAGAATTATTAGCACCAGCCGGTTCGATGGAAGCGTTAAAAGCAGCAGTTTCCGCCGGTGCGGATGCCGTCTATCTCGGCGGAGCCGCATTCGGCGCAAGAGCGTATGCAAAAAATCTGGATGAGCAGGAGATTCTCTCAGCCATCGATTACGTCCATCTGCGGAACCGGAAACTGTATCTGACGGTCAACACCCTCTTAAAAGAGGAGGAACTGGAAGAGAAACTGTATCCGTATCTGCGTCCGTACTATGAGCAGGGACTGGATGCCGTGATTGTCCAGGATATGGGCGTTTTAAAGGCGGTCCGCTCCTGGTTCCCGGATCTCGACATTCATGCGAGCACACAGATGACAGTGACAGGATCTGCGGGAGCGCGTTTCCTGGAGAGCCTTGGCGCGACGCGTGTGGTACCGGCCCGTGAGCTTTCGTTTGCGGAGATCCAGAAAATCCACCGGACGACCAACCTTGAAATTGAATGCTTCGTCCACGGGGCGCTCTGCTACTGCTATTCGGGACAGTGCCTTTTTTCCAGCCTGATCGGCGGAAGAAGCGGAAACCGCGGAAGATGCGCGCAGCCGTGCCGTCTGCCGTACGAAGCGTACGATAAAGACAACCACCGCATGGGGGAGCCGGGCGACCGCTATCCGTTAAGCCCGAAGGATATGTGTACGGTAGAACTGCTGCCGGAGATTGTAAAATCCGGGATTATGTCCCTCAAAATCGAAGGCAGAATGAAAAAGCCGGAGTATACAGCGGGCGTTGTCAGCATTTACCGCAAATACCTCGATCTGTACGAAAAAAAGCCGTCCCGTTTCCACGTTCTGCCGGAGGACATGAAAAAGCTGTATGAGCTGTATAACCGTGACGGTTTCAACAAAAGCTATTATACCGTAAGAAACGGACGCGATATGATGGCGCTGAAGAACGAAAAAGAGCAGGAAAATAAAAAGAAACAGCGCAGAAATGAGCAGCTCTTTTATGAGATCCAGAGAGATTATATCGAGACTGAGGCAAAAGAGCCGATTTCCGGCTTTCTGACCCTGTATCCGGGCCAGCCGGCGTTTTTAAGTGCAGAAAGCGGAAAATACAGCGTAACAGCAGAGGCGGGCATGGTAGAACCGGCAAAGAAGCAGCCGCTGACCGAGGAACGCGTAAAAACACAGCTGGAAAAGACAGGCGAGACACCATTCTATTTCAAAGAACTCGATGTCTGTATGGATGACAACTGTTTCGTGCCGATGCAGACGTTAAACGAACTGCGGAGAGGCGTTTCGGACCAGCTGGTGAAAGAGATGACAGAGCCATACCGCAGAAAAGCAGCGGAAAAGCCGGAACAGGAAGCAAAAGCATCTGGAAAACCGGACCAGGAGAGCAGGGCAGAAAAGAAAATGGAGCTGACTGCATCTGCCGAGACGAGAGCCCAGTGGAATGCACTGCTCGAGATTCCGGAGATCACGACGATCTACGCCGGCATGGGATGCTTCAAACGGGAAATCTTCGAAGAGCAGGCGGAAAAAGGCATCCTGCAGGCGAAAGAACTGGGAAAACAGGTTTATCTGATGCTGCCGCACGTTGTGCGTGAAGGCGATCTGAAGGAATACCGCGACACGTTCCGCGGTCTGAAGGAGATCGGTCTTGGCGGTTTCCTGATCCGCAATCTCGAAAGCTTTTCGTTTTTGAAAGAGATGGGAATGGAAAAGGATATCCGGCTCGATTACAGCGTTTACACGTACAACAGCCGTGCGCAGGCATTCTGGCAGGAGCAGGGCGTGCAGCGTGATACCGTTCCGTATGAGCTGAACGAGCGGGAAATCGGAAAACGTGACAATACGAACAGCGAAATGGTGGTCTACGGCTACCTTCCGATGATGGTTTCCGCCCAGTGTGTCCAGAAGAACCTGAACGGCTGCAATCACAGTTATTCTCTGGTACGCTTAAAAGACCGGATGGGAAAATACTTCCCGGTGAAGAGTTACTGCACCTCGTGCTACAGTGTGATCTACAACAGCCTTCCGCTCGGCCTGGTAAAAGAAGCCGATGAGATCCGGTCCATGCATCCGGCTGCGGTGCGGCTGAATTTTACCATCGAGACACTGGAGGAGACAAAAGAAATCGCCGCTGCGTTTGCTGGAACGTACTGTAAAGGAATCGCAGTTCCGGCCGAACAGGAATATACCAAAGGCCATTTCCGCCGGAAAGTAGAGTGAACGGTGAGAAAAAAATAAGGGGAATTTATGGAAAATACCATTGTTCAGTTATCAAAATATGTGATTACCTTCCTCATGATCTGTTTTACCGTGCAGTCGTTTGCTGCACTCAAAGAGCGGGATGAGGATGAGCGCCATTACATTCTGATGCGGCAGATCATCATGATCATTCTGATGAATTTCATCTGTTTCTTCGTGATGTTCCTGCAGGAGGGCGAAGTATCAACGATTCAGATGTTTCTGCTCACGATGGCGTATATCCTGGGCGTACAGATCCTGTACCGCCTGATTTACCGGAAGGCATCGATGATCCTGGTAAACAACATGTGTATGCTGCTCTCGATCAGCATGATTATTCTGACGAGACTGAGCGTGTCAAAGGCGATGTCCCAGTACAAAATTCTGGCGGCATCCACACTGCTCTGCTTCATCATTCCGGTCATTGTCCGAAAGGGCAAGTTCCTGAAAAATCTGACCTGGATTTACGCTGTGCTCGGAATTGCCATGCTTTCCGTCGTTATGGTGCTTGGCTTTACTTCCGGCGGTGCGAAGCTGTCGATCGAAATCCACGGCATTACGTTCCAGCTCTCCGAGATTGCCAAGATCACACTCGTGTTCTTTATGGCAGGCATGCTGCGCGAGGATAATTCCTTTGGAAACGTTGTAAAAGCAACGGTCATTGCGGCAGTTCATGTGCTGATCCTTGTTGCATCCACCGACCTTGGAACTGCGTTCGTCTTCTTTATGGCGTACGTGGTTGTAATCTATGTGGCAACGAGAAAAGCCAGATATCCGCTTTTGGGACTTGCGGGAATGAGTGCCGCCTGCGTTGTGGCGTATTTCCTGTTTTCCCATGTACGGAACCGTGTGGCACTCTGGCAGGATCCGATCGGAAACTGGGATATCAGCAGCCAGTTAGCACAGGGCCTCTTCGGCATGTGCTCCGGCGGATGGTTCGGAACCGGCCTTTTCGAGGGACGGCCTGACATTATCCCGGTTGCAACGAAAGACTTTATTTTCTGTGCGATCTGTGAGGAGATGGGCATTATCTTCGGAATCTGCCTGATTCTGCTGTGCATGTCCACATTCCTTCTGATTATCAATATTTCCATGAAGATGAGCAAACGGTTCTACAAACTGATTGCCATGGGTCTTGGAACGGAATATGCGACACAGGTGTTCCTCACCATCGGAGGAACCATTAAATTTATTCCTATGACAGGTATCACGCTGCCGCTGGTCAGCTATGGAGGAAGCTCCATGTTCTCCACGGTGCTGATGTTGTCGATCATTCAGGGATTGTACATCTTAAGGGAAGACGAAGGTGAGGAGCTTGAGAAAAGACGAAATAAGAAGAAACGAAACCAGCAGAAAAACGACCCAGGCGCCAAGAAAAAACGACGCCCGGACGAAGAGACCGAAAGACGAAAGAAGAGCGGCAGCCGGAACGACGGACAGGGAACCCGCCAGAAGTACCGCGAGCAGCCGGATGAATTCGAACGGCGGATCGAAGAGCAGACCGAGAACAGCCTCCACTGGTAAGGCGGCAAACAACGGCGCAGGGCCGTATCTGATCGTTTCGTTCCTGTTCGTGGCCATGTTTCTTGGGCTGATCGCGTATCTCGTTTACTTTAATGTCGTGCGGAAAGAAGAATTTCTGAATAGTTCTTACAATACGAGACAGAATAACTATGCAGAGCGCGTGATCCGCGGAACAATCTATTCTGCGGACGGCCAGGAACTGGCAAAGACGACGACGGATGAAAACGGGGATGAGGTAAGAACGTATCCGTTCGGCAGCCTGTTTGCGCAGGTGGTTGGCTACACGGGAAAAGGAAACAGCGGCCTCGAATCTTCCTACAACTATATGCTGATGGAGTCCCATACAAGTAAGTTAAAGCAGGTAAAGAATGAATTCAGCGATGCGAAGAACCCGGGAGACAGTCTCTATACAACGCTGAATACAACACTCCAGCAGGCCGCGGCCGATGCACTGGACGGATACCGCGGTGCAGTTGTCGTGCTGGAGGCAAAAACGGGCCGTGTACTTGCCAATGTGAGCAATCCGGTTTTTAATCCCAATACGATTGATGAGGACTGGGAGGCACTGAACGCAGACGATGAGAGCGGCGTGTTTCTGAACCGCGGTCTGCAGGGAAGATATCCGCCGGGATCTACGTTCAAGATTGTTACTTCGCTTGCGTATCTCCGCCAGAACGGCACACTGGACGGTTTTTCGTTCGACTGTGACGGTGAGCTGACAGCAGGAAACTATACGATTCACTGCTCCGGCGGTGAAGTGCATGGACCGGAAGATTTTGCAGGTGCGTTTGCACATTCGTGCAACTCTGCCTTTGCACAGATTGGCCTTGGGCTGGATAAAGATGCCTTCCGCTCGCTGGCGGATTCCCTGTATCTGAACAGCCGTCTGGATCTGGAGCTTCCGACCAGCAAAAGTTCTTTCGACCTTGATTCGACAACGGCGGATGCTCTTGTGATGCAGACCTCCATTGGCCAGGGCGATACGCTGGTAACACCGATGGAGATGGCGCTGATCGCCTCCGCGGTTGCAAATGACGGAGAAATGATCAAACCGCGTTATGTGGACAACATTGTGTCTGCGGACGGACAGGCAGTCAAAACCTTTTACAAAGAGTCTCTTGGCACGGTAATGTCCGAGAGCGAAGCCAATACGCTGACAGAGCTGATGAAAGGCGTTGTCCAGAGCGGAACTGCAGTTTCACTTTCGGATCTGCCGTACAATATCGCCGGTAAAACAGGAACCGCAGAACACGGAAGCGACGGAGAGACACCGCATTCCTGGTTTGTCGGATTCTCCAATGCGGATGATCCTGATATTGTCATTGCTGTTGTGGCAGAAAACGGCGGATATTCGAGTGAAGTCGCTGTACCGATTGCAAGACAGGTAATTGAAGCATATTATGCACAGCAGTAAACGATGAAAAAACGCGTTCGAACCGGAAAGGATGGGTTCGGGCGCGTTTTCTGAATTTTTAGAAAAATGTTAGAAAAAGGATGCGGTTTTAAGGTTGCGCGGGGGCGGGAAAAGAGGTATACTTTTTAACAGAAGATCTGGCGGCAAGCGGGAAGAAAAGAGCTGTCAGAGAATGGAAAAAAGCCAGAAGGAGCTTAAAACGTATGATCGAAGCAGTTAGCTGCGGAGGTATCGTAATCTACCGTGGAAAAATATTGACGCTTTACAAAAGCTACCGCAACAAATATGAAGGCTGGGTTCTGCCGAAAGGAACCGTTGAGCCGGGAGAAACCCATGAACAGACTGCTGTCCGCGAGGTGTATGAGGAGTCCGGCGTGCACGGAACCATCATCAAGTACGTGGGAAAAAGCCAGTACAGTTTCAGCATTCCGGAGGACACCGTGGAAAAAGAGGTGCACTGGTATCTGATGGCCTCATCCGGCTACTACAGCCGTCCACAGAGAGAAGAATACTTTGTGGATTCGGGCTATTACAAGTATCACGAAGCATATCATCTGCTGAAGTTTTCCAATGAACGGCAGATTCTGGAAAAGGCCTATCAGGAGTATCTGGAACTGAAGAGAGCAAATTTATGGAAGGTTCAGCCACAGGCTCGGGGAAAATATGGTAAACTGGTATAAAAATCTGTACGTCGGGGATACTGCAAAAAAGAAACAGAAAAAATGGATGCGCCGGATTGAGAACAAAAAAGCAGTTCCGGGAGTCTGGCTCCTCACACTGCCTTCCAATCAGCAGAACAATCTGGATGTAATTCCGGCGGATCTGCTTTTGCAGCCGGCCGTGCGGAGAAACTGTCCGATGATTGTCGGACTTGCCGTGTCGCGCGAGGAAGCTTTTGAGCTTGTGGAGGCGATCGCATTGGAAACTTATCGGGAAACCGGAGAAGTAAAAATCCGGGAATGGCTGCTGAACCGGATTGAGGGATGTGAATGATACATATACTATTCATGATTTTGAAGGCACTGGGGATTTTACTCCTTGTTTTACTGTTTCTCGTGCTTCTTATCGTCTGCACCGTCCTGTTTCTTCCTTTTTGCTACCGGGCGCAGGTTCTGAAAGAAGAAGAGGGATTTGCCTGCGTAAAAGCGAGCGGAAGAGTATCGTGGCTTTTCGGAGCTGTCGCGCTGACGGCCTCGTATGAGGAACAGAAGCCGGAGGCGCAGATTCTGCTTTTCGGGGCATCACTGGAAACATGGAAACGGCGGCTGAAAAAGATCCGCCGGGGAGAAGCGTCCGTGTCCCGGACGGAGGAAAATGAGACAGAAAATGCGCCGGAAGCAGAAAAAACAGCAGAGCAGAAAGCGGAAGCGAAAAAAGAGCAGACATCGGCGGAACAACCGGCAGAACAAAAAACAGATACTGTAGAAAAACAAATGCCGCAAAGAGACGCAGAAAAGACACAGAAAGCACCGGACCAGACAGAAAAACAGCAGAAGGTGACAGCACAGAAGGAGCAGCCAGAGCAAAGGCAGGAACCGGATGCGCCGAAAAAAAGCATTCTGGAACGGTTTTTCGGAAGGATCGAATATCTTCCGGAAAAACTGCTGAATCTTGCCAGCCGTCTGCTGCAGACAGCTTTCCGGCTGTTGGAACTTCCGTTCCGTCTGCTTGAAAAACTGGAGCAGAAAATCCAGGCAGGCAGACGGTTAAAAAGAAAGTGGGAGAGTGTGAAAAAATTCTTCCGTTCGAAGATGTTCCGTGAGGCGCTGCTCCATGCAAAGAAAGAAGTGCTTTATTTCCTGAAGAAAGCAGCACCGAAAAAAGTAACCGGCACAGTCCGGTTCGGATTTGACGATCCGGCACTGACCGGAGAGACACTCGGCATTCTGGGTATGATTTATGGAAAACTGCCGAAAGACCTTTCCATCCAGCCGGATTTCGAACAGGAAATTCTCCGGGGCGATGTCCGGATGAAAGGAAGTTTTCAGGCTGTGACAGCAGCCGGCATTGCACTTCGATTATTCCGGGATCAGAATCTTCGGAAAACCATACGACATTTCAAACACAAGGAGGCCTAAAAGATGGCAGAAAAGGACAACACATTTCAGAATACTGTAGAAGCACTGTTCCGCGGAATGGACAGCTTTATCACAACAAAGACGGTCGTAGGTGAGGCGATCCACATTGATGATACGATTCTTCTGCCGCTGGTAGACGTTTCCTTCGGCGTGGGAGCGGGTGCATTCGCAGAAAATGCAAAGAACAATGCAGGAGGCGGTATGGGCGGAAAAATTTCTCCGAGCGCCGTTCTTGTCATCAGCAAAAACGGAACGCGTCTGGTCAACATCAAAAACCAGGATGCTGTCACCAAAATCATTGACATGGCTCCGGATCTGATCAGCCGCTTTACCGGCAAAAAGGAAGAGGACGGGTATACCGCAGAGAAAGTAGAGCATATAATAAACCAAGAGGCGGATAAGGAGTAAGCTCGTTTGTGCAGAATTTTAGGTTTTCTGCTGTTCTGGATGGGGGTCGGGCTTCTCATCAGCCTGATGATCCGCAGCTCATTTCTTACGGTTCTTGCGGCTGCTCTGCTGCTGTGTGTGGGATATCATCTGTTCTGCAATACAGGGGAATAGTGAAAGATGCACAAAAAGATCGGAAATGAACTGGCTGATTTGTACAGAGAAATACTTGCAAAATGAAGAAAGCTGCGCTATAATAAGTCCATCTTAAATGAATCAGCCAACTATACTAATATCATAGATCAAGACGAGGGCGTCTTACCAGAACGAAAGTTTCGGTAGGATGCTCTTTTTCTTTTGCTAAGCATATGGATCGTTGGCAGGTTCAGCTTAAGAGACCACGCTATTTTTTCTCCCTTTTAAAATATAAAAAATAGAGCACAACAGGGCATAAGCGAAAACTTATGTCCTGTTTGCTCTTCCCAGAACTTTTTTTAAAATCTTAATTCTATTTTTGAACAGCAAAAAAGCCTTCCCGGACTGGAAAGGCCTTTTAACCATTCAACTTATGCACGCTCTACTTTTCCGGATCTTAAGCAGGAAGTACATACGTACATTTTCTGCGGTACACCGTCAACTTTAACTTTGACAGATTTTACGTTAGATTTCCACATTTTATTGCTTCTTCTATGTGAATGACTTACGTTGTTTCCGAAATGAGCACCCTTCTCACAAATTGCACACTTTGCCATGATTGCACCTCCTTGACATACGTACTTGAGTCAAAACGCATTTTAGACTCACAACATAAGTCATTCTAACAGATCTATACCGGTTTTGCAAGTAAAAAATGAAAAAATTATATGAATTTTGAAGGTTTTTCATTTTAAACTTTCTTTTTTGCGGAAAAGCGGTTATAATGTATCGTAGAGTGGAGTCAGTTATTCCTGTCTCCATGTGTTTTGAATAGTATGATGGAATTGGAGGATACAAGGCATGAAAGGTCGTATGAATACAGGCTTGGGAGAAATCGTAATCAATCCGGATGTAATCGCCCTGTATGCGGGCAGCGTTGCTGTGGAGTGCTTCGGCATTGTCGGAATGGCAGCGGTAAACATGAAAGATGGACTGGTCAAACTTCTGAAAAAAGAGAGTCTGACACACGGAATTAATGTATCGATTTCGGAAAATAAAATTTCCCTGGATTTCCACGTGATTGTTTCTTACGGAGTCAGTATTTCTGCCGTAACAGATAACCTGATCAATAATGTGAAATACAAGGTGGAAGAGTTCACCGGAATGGAAATTGAAAAAATCAACATCCTGGTTGAAGGCGTTCGCGTCATCGACTGATGGTAATAGGAGGAAATGAAGAAAGTGGCTACAAATACAATTGATGCCGGCTTACTGGCAAAAATGTTTCTGGCTGGTGCAAAAAATCTGGAAGTAAAGAAAGAGTGGATCAATGAGCTGAACGTGTTCCCGGTACCGGACGGCGACACAGGTACCAACATGACGCTGACGATCATGTCCGCAGTCAAGGAAGTAAACTCGCTCACAGAAGTGAACATGTACAACCTTTCCAAGGCAATCTCTTCCGGTTCTCTGCGCGGTGCCAGAGGTAACTCCGGCGTTATTCTTTCCCAGCTCCTTCGTGGCTTTACCAAGAAGATCCGCGACTATGAAGAGCTGAATGCAGAGATTCTTGCAGAGGCAATGGAAAAAGCAGTCGAGACTGCATACAAAGCCGTTATGAAGCCAAAAGAAGGTACCATCCTGACCGTGGCAAAGGGAGCAGCAGAGAAAGCAGCAGAGCTTGCACCGGAAAGCGAAGATCTGAACGCATTCATCGAGGACGTTCTCGCGCATGCAGAGTACGTGCTCTCCCAGACACCAGAGATGCTGCCGGTATTAAAAGAGGCAGGCGTTGTGGATTCCGGCGGACAGGGTCTCTTAACCGTTCTGCAGGGCGCATATGACGCGTTCCTTGGGAAAGAGATTGATCTGAATTTCGAGATGCCGGAAGCAAAGACAGAATTTGTCAGACCATCCAAAGAGACAGAAAAAGAAATCAAATTCGGCTACTGCACCGAGTTTATCATTATGCTGGAAAACCCGCTTCCGGATGAAGAGGTTTATGCATTCAAAGATTTCCTGAACGGAATCGGAGATTCGATCGTTCTCGTTGCAGATGACGAGCTGGTTAAGGTACACGTACATACCAACGATCCTGGAAAAGCAATTTCCAAGGCGCTGACGTACGGACAGCTGACCAGAATGAAGATCGACAACATGCGTGAGGAGCATCAGGAGCGCCTGATCAAGAACGCAGAAAAAATCGCAGCACAGCAGGCAGAGGAAGATAAGAAGAGAAAAGAAGCAGCAAAACAGCCGCCGAAGGAGAACGGATTCATCGCCGTGTCCATCGGAGAGGGAATCAAAGAGATCTTCCAGGGACTCGGTGTTGATTACCTGATCGAGGGCGGTCAGACCATGAACCCGAGCACCGAGGATATGCTGACTGCAATTGAGAAGGTCAATGCAAAGAATATCTTTATTCTGCCGAACAACAAAAATATCATCCTCGCAGCAAATCAGGCAAAAGCCATGACTGAGGACAAAAATATCATCGTTGTTCCGACCAAAACCGTTCCGCAGGGCATCACAGCCATGATCAGCTATGTGCCGGAGAAATCTGCAGAAGAGAACGAGGAGGCCATGACAGAGGGCATCCAGATGGTGAAAACCGGTCAGGTAACGTACGCGGTACGTGATACCCACATCGATGAGAAAGAGATCCATCAGGGCGACATCATGGGACTTGGCGATCACGGACTTCTCACTGTCGGACAGGATATTCTTACCGTTGCAGAAGAAACCATCCGCGCCATGGTCGATGAGGACAGCGAGCTGATCAGCATCTACTACGGTGAAGATATGAGTGAGGAAGATGCCGAAAGCCTTGGCGAAAAAATCGAGCAGGCATATCCGGACTGCGATGTGGAAGTAAACTATGGCGGACAGCCGATTTACTACTGTGTCGTTTCGGTTGAATAAGAGTAAGGAAAGAAAAATATGAATACGGAACCCCTGACAACACTGAAGGGGATCGGTGAAAAAACGGAGAAGCTGTTTGCAAAAGTAGGAATCTACAATTTGCAGCAGCTTCTGCATTATTATCCAAGAGATTATGACTGCTATGCAGAGCCGGTTCCCCTTCGCGAATGCAGACAAGAGGAAAAGAATGCGGTATACGGAAGAATTGTCCACAGTCCGTCGGTAAAAGGAAACCAGAGAAAGAGCGTCGTTGTCCTGGAACTCTACGAGGAGCCGGTGCGGCTGCAGCTTACCTGGTTTAATATGCCGTTTCTGCGGAGCACGCTGAAGAAAGGCAGTGTTTTTATCTTCCGCGGAAAGATACAGGAAAAATCAGGCCGTCTCGTGATGGAGCAGCCGGAAATCTTCACTCCTGCCGCATACCATGAGCTTCTGGCAAGTCTTCAGCCGGTTTATGGGCTGACAGCCGGTCTCACGAACAAGATGGTGAGCAAGGCCGTCGCACAGGTGCTGGAACGATGCGCACCTGCGCAGGACTATCTGCCGGAGAAAATCCGTGCCCGGTATGAACTCTGTGAAATCAATTATGCCCTCCATGAGGTTCATTTTCCAAAAGACCAGGAGCATCTGGCAACGGCGCGGCGCAGAATTGTGTTCGAAGAGTTTTTTCTCTTCCTCCTGTCCCTGCGGCAGTTAAAAGAGCAGACGGAGGGAATTACCAATGTGTTCCCGATCCGCGCCGTCTGGAAGACGGAGGAAGTCATCGAAAATATGCCGTACCGTCTCACGAATGCACAGATGCGCGTGTGGGGCGAACTGGAGCGGGACTTAAAAGGCCATACCCGCATGGCGCGGCTGGTACAGGGAGATGTCGGAAGCGGAAAGACAATTCTGGCGTTCCTTGCAATGATTATGACAGCTGAGAACGGCTACCAGTCGGCGCTGATGGTTCCGACGGAGGTCCTGGCGCGGCAGCATTATGAATCGCTCTGCACTCTGTTGAAAGAAAACAATCTGACGGAATACAATCCCCGCCTTCTGACTGGATCCACGAAAGCAAAAGAACGCCGGGAAATCTATGCCAGTCTGGAAGACGGAAGCTGCAAAATGGTGATCGGCACACATGCACTGATTCAGGAAAAGGTACAGTACAAAAATCTGGCGCTTGTCATCACAGACGAACAGCACCGCTTCGGTGTCCGGCAGAGAACGGCACTTGCTGAAAAAGGGGAACCGCCGAATGTTCTCGTTATGAGTGCAACGCCGATTCCAAGAACCCTGGCTATCATTCTGTACGGAGATCTTTCGATTTCTGTGATTGATGAACTTCCGGCGAAGCGTCTGCCGATCAAAAACTGTGTGGTGGATACGTCTTACCGTCCAAAAGCTTACCGCTTTATCACGCGTCAGGTCGAACTGGGCCGTCAGGCGTATGTGATCTGCCCGATGGTGGAGGAGAGCGAGGGTCTGGAAGCGGAAAACGTCACCGACTATACACAGCTCCTGAAAAAAGAGCTGCCGGGCATCACAGTAGAGATGCTGCACGGACAGATGAGGGCGGCGCAGAAAAACGAGATCATGGAGCGGTTCGCCAGCGGAAAAATCCAGGTACTCGTCTCGACGACAGTCGTGGAGGTCGGTGTCAACGTGCCGAATGCAACGGTGATGATGGTGGAAAATGCCGAACGGTTCGGCCTTGCACAGCTCCATCAGCTCCGCGGACGTGTCGGAAGAGGAGAGCATCAGTCCTACTGTATTTTCATCCGCGGAAACAAAGATCAGGAGACCGCCAAACGTCTGGAAATCCTGAACCATTCGAACGACGGGTTTTATATTGCCTCGGAAGATTTGAAACTGCGCGGCAGCGGCGATCTGCTGGGAACGCGCCAGAGCGGGGATATGGAATTCCAGATGGCAGATATTTTCCGGGATGCCGATATCCTGCAGAAAGCGAGTGAGGCGGCTTCAGAACTGCTTGCCGACGATCCTTATTTTGAAAAACCGGAGCATGAACTGCTGAAAAAGGTAATGAAATCGTATCTTGATCTGGAAAACCACGACATTGGATTGTGAAAAATTACAAAAAAATCCGGCTTTAAAATGCAAAATCGGATAAAAATAACAGCCTGATTGGATAGTATGGAAAATGACTGTACAATTTCGTGGAAAATTCGTGCGAAATCAGATATTACTTGAAATGACAAAAAAATTCATGTATCATAAACAAGGAATCAAAAAATGTGCGGACCGTGAGTGTCAAGCGTTCGCCTGAATGATAGTTCGCAGGACGGCTCTTCCAAAATATACAGGGCCGGTCTAAATGGGAGGAAACAGATATGGTAAAGAAAAAACCAGCTGCCCAGGCTAAGACAGCAGAGAACGAGACAGTAAAAGTAGAGACCAAAGCAGCAGAAAAAACAACCGCAGCAGAGAAAGAAGCTGTAAAAGAAGTTGCAAAAGAAGTTGTAAAGGAAACTGCAGCAGCAGAGGAAGCACCTGCAAAAGCAGAAGAAAAACCGGCAGCAAAAGCTGCAAAAACAACCCGCACAACAGCAAAGAAAACAACGACAAAGAAAGCGGCTGCACCGAAAAAACCAGCAGCAGCGAAAAAGCCGGCAGAGAAAAAAGCACCTGCAAAAGCAGCAAAGAAAGAAGCGGAGCAGGAGATGATTCTGCAGTTCGGCGGAAGAGAAATCAAGGAGAAAGATCTGTACGAGAGAATCCAGCAGATCTGGATCGAAGGATATGGCAAGAAAGCAGAGGAATTAAAGAGCCTGAAGGTTTATGTAAAACCGGAGGAATTTACTGCTTACTACGTAATCAATGATGATGTAACCGGAAGCATTGATCTGTAAGTATTATGTACCAGCTCTGCAGGAGCAAGAAAAAAGCGTGAGCTTTTCCGAAAAGAAAAGAGCTCACGCTTTTTGATGCCTGTTCCGGCATCAGGATGTTATACCGGGATGATTAGTACTGGCCAGAAGAACCGCCGGACATCTGGCGTTCCTGCTGCTCAATCATCTTTTTGACCATATAACCTCCGACAGAACCATTCTGTTTGGAAGTCAGGTTACCGTTGTAGCCATCACTGAGCGGCACGCCGAGTTCGCTTGCCACCTCAAATTTGAATTTGTCCAGAGCGCCTTTTGCTTCTGGTACTGCTGCGGTATTCGATGAACGATTCGCCATGTTCATTCCCTCCTTTATCTTTGTGCTTGTTAAAAGCTGCTGTGAAGCAGATCCGGATGTGTTTTTCATCTGTTCTGCTACGGTCATAGTATGTGGAAAGAAAACAAAAATAAACTTCCAGATTCTGTATTTTTTCCGGAAAAGCGGAGAAAGTAAAAGAAGAAGGAAAAATGGAACGTCAGAAAAAAATATAAAAACTGTGTAAAAAATTCACAAAAAGAATTGCGTATTGAAAATAAATTTGTTATAATTGCTGTACATGGTAGTAAAAACAGGAGAAGGGGCGGTTTGCAGTAATGAATATTGGAATCATAGCACACAACAGCAAGAAGAGTCTGATCGAGGATTTCTGTATTGCATACAAGGGAATCCTCATGAAACATGAGGTGTACGCCACCGGAACCACCGGACGGCGGATTGAAGAGGTGACGAACCTTCATGTACACAAGTTTCTGCCTGGAAGCGTAGGCGGAGACAAACAGTTTACCGAGATGATTGAACGCGGCGATATGGATATGGTAATTTTCTTTTACAATCCGACGATGATCAATCCGAAAGAGCCGGATGTCTACAAAATTATCCGTACCTGCGACCAGTACAATATCCCGATTGCAACAAATATCGGAACCGCGGAGTCTCTGATTTTGGGACTTGCAAGAGGAGATCTGGACTGGAGAGAGCAGTTGAAAGCCGACTGATCCATCAAACAAAAACAGTAAGGATGAAAATAAGACCAACATGAGAGTAATAGCAGGAAAATGCCGGAGTCTTCCATTAAAGACGGTTCCCGGCAGACAGACCCGGCCGACGACGGACCGGATCAAAGAAACCTTATTTAACATGCTTCAGCCGTATCTGCCGGATGCGCGTTTTCTCGATCTGTTCGCCGGAAGCGGGGCGATCGGAATCGAGGCGTTGAGCCGCGGAGCCGAGCGCGCGTGGTTCGTAGAGCAGAACAAAGCTGCAGCAGACTGTATCCGGCAGAATTTAAAATTTACGAAGCTGGAACAGCAGGCAGTGCTCCTGCCCATGGAAGCGCATGCAGCTCTGCAGTCGCTTCAGGGACAGGAGCCTTTTGACTGCATTTTTATGGACCCGCCATACGATAAGGGACTGGAAAAGGACGTGCTGTATGCGTTCCGCGACGCCTCTTTTATCGGTGAGGATACCTTAATTATTGTAGAAGCATCGCTGAATACTGATTTCGACTGGGCGGAGGATGCCGGATACGAAATTCTGAAGAAAAAAATCTATAAGACAAATGTCCATGTATTCCTTACCCCGAAAAGCAAACACGAAGGAGTAAAAGAATCATGAAGACAGCCGTATACCCGGGAACTTTTGACCCTGTAACGTATGGTCATCTGGATGTCATTCTGCGTGCATCCAAGCTTTTTGACTGCGTAATCGTGGGAGTTTTACATAATTCCTCAAAATCTCCGTTGTTTTCTGTGGAAGAACGTGTTAATATACTAAAGAAAGCGACCCAGGACATTCCAAATGTCGAAGTCCGTTCTTTCAGCGGGCTCGCTGTTGATTTTGCGAAGGAATGCCAGGCGCATACGATCGTCCGCGGACTCCGCGCGATCACAGACTTTGAATATGAACTGCAGATGGCACAGACGAACCGCGTTCTGGAACCGGAAGTAGATACCACGTTTCTGATTACCTCGCTGGAGTATGCGTACCTCAGCTCCACGGTAGTAAAAGAAGTAGCTGCTTTTGGCGGCGACATTCACAAATTTGTTCCGGATTTTGTGGAAAAAGAAATCCGCGCAAAGTATGCCGCCCGAAATTCAGAAGGAATGCCGCAGGATAAAAGATAAGGAGAATTAAAATGAGCAGCAGAATTGAACAGATCATCGAAGAAATTGAGGAGTATGTAGAGAGCTGTAAATATCAGCCGCTGTCTACCACCAAAATCGTTGTAAATAAAGAAGAATTAGAAGAGCTTCTCCGTGAGCTCCGTCTGAAAACACCGGACGAGATCAAACGGTACCAGAAGATCATCAGCAACAAAGATGCGATTCTGGCAGATGCACAGAACAAGGCAGATGCCATCATTGCAGAGGCACAGGCAAAGGCAAGAGAGATGGTAGAGCAGAGTGAAGTGATGCAGTCAGCATACGCACAGGCAAATGAGACCGTCAACAATGCAAACCAGCAGGCACAGGAAATCCTGGATGCTGCAACCAACGATGCCAACAGCATCCGTCTCGGTGCCATCGGATATACCGATGATATGCTTGCCAACTTAAGCAATATTATGACGACTGCATTAAACGATGCAGGAGAGAAATACAACAGCTTTGTAGAATCCCTGACAAGCTGCTACAATACCGTTGTTCAGAACAGAAGTGAGCTCTCCCCGCAGGGTGCTCCGGAAGAAGAGCAGCCAGAGGAAGAAGTTGTCGTACCGGAATATGATCCGGCATCAGAAGAGGAAAGCGAAGAGGAATAAACCAAGCGTTCCTGCGAAAGCAGCACAGCAGAGCTTCCCGGCAAGATAAGGCCAGAGGGGCAGACCGCTGTTATGGATCATACAGTTTGTCTGGGCAGCGACAGAGAGACCGCCGAAGGCGGCGCAGGTAAGGATAGCAGAGACTTTTCCGGCGTAAGGAAGAGAGGACGCGGCAAGCTGTGCGATTCCCGTCGTGATTTCCAGCACGCCGCAGAGCAGGGGCGAGGCGGAACCAAACGGATGCAGATCCATCAGAAGTCCGGACAGAATGGAAAACAGGATGATGTATCCGCCAAGCTGTGTAATGATTTCAAATCCGTTCATGATAGAGGTGTCCAGCAGGTTTCCTTTGGAAGTCTGTTTTGACATCTCTTTTTTTTCCACGGAATGTGTCCGATGGGCGGTGTGCCGGTGCAGGCGGAAGCGGCGGAAAACAAGCCGGAACAGAAAACCAGTTAGAAAATTGGAACCGTAGAGCACGCCGAAGACGAACCCGGGATGGATCTGTCCGGAAAACGCAGTTAAGATAACATAGGAAGACAGAAAAGCAGGACTCGGACTGCTGCAGAAGGTTAAAAGATAGCACGCTTCGTTCCGGTCAATTTCTTCTGCCTCATAGAGCTGGGCAGTGATGCGCGCTCCCATGGGAAAACCGCAGAAAAGACCGAGAAAAAGTGCATAAAACCCAGCCGGGGAAAGACCGAAAACCGTTTGAAAAAAAACTTCTGCACGGGCAGAGATCCGCCGCGCGGCTCCTGTTTCCAGAAGAAGAGATGTCAGAATCAGAAACGGCAGAAGTGACGGAAGAATGGTATGAAACCAGAGATTGACACCCTCGCAGGCATAGAAAAAAGTCCGCGCGGGAAAGATAAGAAGACAGAAAAAAAGAAGCAGGGAAGAGAGAAATAAAAGTGATTTTTTCATGACGTTCGAACCTCCTCCCGCTTTCTAAAATAGAGTATGATGAAGCTTTGAAAAAAAGAAGATGGGAGAAGAAAAAATGAGCGTATTAGCAGGATTAAAACCGGAACGGGTATTTTATTATTTTGAAGAGCTCTGCCGCATTCCGCACGGCTCCGGAAACACAAAAGAAGTGAGCGACTATCTGGTTCAGTTTGCAAGGGACCATGAATTATCCTGGTATCAGGATGCGTCCAACAACGTGGTCATCCGCCGCCCGGCATCGAAGGGATGTGAATTGGCTCCGACCGTGATTCTGCAGGGCCACTGCGATATGGTCTGCGAGAAGAAGCCGGGCAGCAGCCACGATTTTACGAAGGACGGCCTTGAGCTTCACATCGACGGCGATGAGATTTATGCCAGGGACACGACGCTTGGCGGAGACGACGGAATTGCCGTTGCCTATATGCTGGCTGTGCTGGAATCGGATGATCTGCAGCTTCCGGCCATCGAGGCACTGATTACGACGGATGAAGAGATCGGACTGCTCGGCGCAGCAGCATTAAACGGGAATGAGTTAAAGGGAAGAACACTGTTAAATATGGATTCTGAAGAGGAAGGCATTCTCACCGTATCGTGCGCAGGCGGTATGACAGCCATGATGGATCTGCCGGTGCGCAGAAGCGAAGTGATGGGTGAGCAGATGGAAGTGACGATTTCCGGTCTTGCCGGTGGCCATTCCGGTACGGAAATCCACAAAAACCGTGCCAACTCCAACATTCTGGCGGGCCGTTTCCTGTACGAACTGGCAGGAAAGATGGATTATGCCCTGATCGAGCTGGAGGGCGGTTTAAAAGACAACGCCATTCCGCGGACAACCCGCATGCTTCTTGCCATCGACGGCGGAGAGAAAGAGATCTTAAAAGAGGAAGCATTACGCTTCACCGAAAATCTTTGCAGAGAGTACAGCGGAACAGATGACGGTATTACCGTTACGGTAGAGAAAACAGGCGAGGGCGCTGCACCGGCGCTTCATCCGGTCAGCCTGCAGAAAACCGTCTTTTTCCTGATGAATCTTCCGAACGGGGTACAGAAGATGAGCGGCCAGATCCCGGGACTGGTGGAAACATCCCTGAACCTCGGTATTCTGAAATTAGAGCCGGATCACCTGCATGCGTGTGCGAGTGTGCGGAGCTCCGTGGGAAGTGCAAAAGAAGCCCTTTCCGACAAGCTGGAGTATCTGATCGGTTTCCTGGGCGGTGAGTTCCACGTAGAGGGCGCGTACCCGGCATGGGAGTATAAAGAGGATTCTGCCCTCCGCGATCTGATGGTGGTGGAATATGAAGCCATGTATGGACAGAAACCGGCAGTGGAAGCGATTCATGCCGGACTGGAATGCGGTCTGTTCTATGAAAAGCTTTCCGGTCTTGACTGTGTATCTTTCGGCCCGAACATGAAAGCAATCCACACGACCGAGGAGCGGCTTTCGATTTCCTCCGTGGAGAGAACGTATCAGTACCTGTGCCGCGTTCTGGAGCAGCTTTCGAAACGGCAGGCATAAAAAACTGCCCGTGTCTATTTCAAAAAAGTTTCTGAAAAACAGTCATAAAACAGAAAAGACAGGCATAAAGTAACAGGGTGGGGATTGAATTTCCAAAGCGTTTACCATCCGATAAGAAAAATGGCTGAAAGCAGGAGCAAAAAAGGAGATTAGGGGACATGGATATACTGTTATGGCATGAGATTCTGGAACCATACGAGCTGGCTGTCAAGGAATTACAGGTGAAATTCCGGCATCTGATCAAGGAGCACCACGGAAAAGGGCTGTACTCACCGATCGAGAGCGTGAGCGGCCGTGTGAAGAGTGTTTCCAGTATTCTGGAAAAAATGCAGAGAAAGGGCATTGTGCCCGAAGAGATGGAGGAGCAGGTGGAGGATATCGCGGGCATCCGCATCATCTGCCAGTTCGTTGAAGATATCGAAAAGGTTGCCGACCTGATCCAGAAGCGGTCGGATATTGAGATTAAGAGCGAGAAAGACTACATCCGCCACATGAAGGACAGCGGTTACCGGAGCTATCACCTCATTGTTTACTATACCGTGGAGACGATGAACGGCCCGAAGCGCATCCAGGTGGAAATCCAGATCCGCACGATGGCGATGGATTTCTGGGCGACGATTGAGCACTCGCTGCAGTACAAATATAAGGCAAACATTCCGGATCACATCCGGGAGCGCTTAAGTGCAGCTGCAAAGGCGATTATTGTGCTGGATAATGAGATGTCCTCTGTGCGGAGTGAGATTATGGATGCACAGAATTCCTCCCAGATACAGCGGAATCTGATCACGGATATCCTGAATAATATCGAGAATCTTTACAAGGTGACGAACAAACGCGAAGTAGAAAAAATTCAGGATGAGTTTTATCACATCTATGCGCAGAACGATCTGCAGGAGTTAAAACGGTTCCACAAAGAACTGGATCTGATTGCAGAGGGATACCGCGCACAGGCAATTACAGACGAACTTTAGAACAAAAGGGGATAAACGGATATGATCACACTGCCGGAAGCCTTTGAGCAGGAGATGAAACAGCTGCTCGGTGAGGAAGAATATGAGGCATACCGCAAGACATTTGACGAGGCGGTACATAGAGGACTGCGGGTAAACAACGGAAAAATTTCGACAGAAGAGTTTCTTAGGCGGACCGATATTCCGCTTAAGAAGGTTCCGTGGATCCCCAATGGATTTTATTACGATGAAGAGAGCTGCAATCCGGCAAAGGATGCCGATTACTATGCGGGCCTGTATTATCTGCAGGAGCCGAGTGCGATGACACCGGCATCCCGCCTTCCAATTGAGCCGGATGACCGTGTGCTCGATCTCTGTGCGGCACCGGGCGGAAAGGCAACGGAGCTGGGAAGCCGGATCGGTGAGGGCGGCATGCTGCTGGCAAACGATATCAGCAATTCGCGGGCGAAGGCGCTGCTGCGCAACCTGGAAATCCAGGGAGTGGGACGTCTTCTCGTGACGAGCGAGGATCCGGAAAAATTAGTAACCTTGTATCCGGCCTTTTTTGACAAGATCCTTCTTGACGCGCCGTGCTCTGGGGAGGGCATGTTCCGAAAAGAGAGCTCAATGCTGCGCTACTACAGTGAAAATGGGCCGGAGCATTATGTGCCGATCCAGAAAAAACTGATCGAGCAGGCGTATCAGATGCTTGCAGAGGGCGGAGAGCTGCTGTACTCTACCTGTACGTTTTCTGTAAAGGAGAACGAAGAGGTCATCGCAGGGCTGCTGGATGCGCATCCGGATATGGAAGTGCAGGAAATTACCCCGGGTTACGAAGGGTTTGCGCCGGGAGTATCCGTGAATGGCCGCGATCTTTCCCGGTGCGTTCATATTTTCCCGCAGCGGATGGAGGGAGAAGGCCATTTCGTGGCGCTCCTGAAAAAGCAGGGAGAGAGCCGGAAACGGCAGCCTTCCCGCCTTTTGGAAACGACAAAGAAGCTGCCGAAAGAGGCGGAAGAGTTTCTTGCTGGCGTGCGCATGGACTGGAAGAATGGTTCGTTTGCCCTTGTGAAAGACCAGCTCTATTTTCTGCCGGAAGGTGTCTGTGCGGCAAAGGGTCTGCGCTATCTGCGGACCGGACTTTCGCTTGGCACCGTTAAGAAAAACCGCTTCGAGCCGTCCCAGGCGCTGGCGGCGTATCTGAAAAAAGAAGAATACGTTTCGTGTTTGACCATTCCCAAGGGAGATGACCGTGTCATGCGCTACTTAAAGGGTGAGACACTCTCGTTTTCCGAGGAAGAGTGTCAGGGGAAAAAGGACTGGGTGCTTGTGTGCCTGGATGATTTCCCACTTGGCTGGGGAAAAATAAACAACGGAACGTTAAAGAATAAATATTATGCAGGATGGCGGATGGTATGAGTAAATTACGACTCGATAAATATCTGGCGGACATGGGTGTGGGAACACGCCAGGAAGTAAAGGCCCTGGTCCGGAAGGGACGGGTGGCCGTAGACGGAATTACGGCAAAAGCCCCGGAACTGAAAGTCGACCCGGATGAAGCGCAGGTGACTGTGGACGGAAACAGCATTTCCTATGTGAAAATGGAATACTGGATGCTCCACAAACCGGCGGGTGTCGTCTCTGCGACGGAGGACCGCCGTGACCGGACCGTACTCGATCTTTTAAGTGGTGCGGCAAGAAAAGACCTCTTTCCGGTCGGACGGCTCGACAAGGACACCGAAGGGCTGCTGCTGATTACGAACGACGGAGCCCTTTCCCACCGGCTGCTCTCTCCGAAATCGCATGTCTCGAAAGTGTATGAGGCCGTGATTGACGGAAAAGTGACAGAAGAAGATCGGCAGGCATTTGCCGAAGGGCTCGACATTGGGGACGACAAACCGACACTTCCGGCCGAGCTTACCATTCTGGAAACGACAGAAAAAGAGCCTGGCATTTTTGAAAGCCGGATCCGCATTACCATCTGTGAGGGCCGCTTCCACCAGATCAAGCGCATGTTTGAGAAGGTCGGAAAAACGGTCGTCTATTTGAAACGGCTGTCGATGGGGAGCCTGGAACTTGATCCGGCGCTGCCAAAGGGCAGTGCCCGTCTCCTGACGCAGGAAGAAAAAGCGGCGCTTGGCATAGCGGACGCCGAAACACAGAAAGGAAAGTAAAGCATGCCTTTTTTACCAATTACAAGAGAAGAGATGAAGGAACGGGGAATCGAACAGTTTGACTTTGTCTATGTCATCGGAGATGCCTACGTGGACCATTCCTCGTTCGGACCGGCAATCATCAGCCGTGTGCTCGAGGCGAACGGCTATTCCGTCGGCATCATCTCACAGCCGGACTGGAAGGACGAGAACAGCATTTCGATTTTCGGTGAACCGCGTCTTGGCTTTCTTGTCTCTTCCGGAAATATGGATTCCATGGTCAACCATTATACCGTGGCGAAAAAGCACCGAAAAACAGATGCCTTTACGCCGGGCGGTGTCATGGGAAAACGGCCGGACCGCGCGGTTACCGTGTACGGCAATCTGATCCGGAGAACGTATAAACATACACCGATGATCCTCGGCGGCATCGAGGCATCACTCCGGCGCCTTTCGCATTACGATTACTGGTCTGACCAGGTGCGCCGCTCCGTCCTTCTCGATTCCGGTGCGGATCTGATTTCGTACGGAATGGGAGAACTTTCGATCGTAGCGATTGCAGATGCACTTGCGGCCGGCATTGACGTTCATGATATCACCTTTATTCCGGGAACCGTTTATCGGAGCAAAACGCTGGATCACCTGATTGACCCGGTGGTGCTGCCGTCATTCGAGGAGGTGCGGGAGAGCAAGCGGACGTATGCGGAGAGCTTTGCGATTCAGTATAAAAATACCGATGCCATCAATGCGAAGCCGATGGCAGAGCCGTATGAGGGCCAGGACTACATTGTACAGAATCCGCCTTCCCGTCCTTTGACAGAGCAGGAGATGGATGATGTCTATGCGCTTCCATACATGCGCGCCTATCACCCAAGCTATGAAAAAGACGGCGGTGTGCCGGCGCTTGGAGAAATCAAATACAGTCTGACGAGCAATCGCGGCTGCTTTGGATCCTGCAGTTTCTGCGCGTTGACGTTCCACGAGGGACGTGTTGTGCAGACAAGAAGCCACGAATCCATTCTGGCGGAAGCGCGGCAGATGGTTCAGGAAAAAGAATTTAAAGGCTATATTCACGATGTCGGCGGCCCGACGGCGGATTTCCGCGGTCCGGCATGCAAAAAGCAGCTCACCAAAGGCGCCTGCCCGAACCGGAACTGTCTCTTCCCGGAGCCGTGTAAAAATATGGTGGCAGATCACAGAGATTATGTGAAGCTGCTGCGGGAATTAAAAGACATTCCGGGCGTGAAGAAAGTCTTTATCCGCTCTGGCATCCGTTTTGACTATGTCCTGGCCGATAAAGACCAGACGTTCCTTTCCGAGCTGGTAAAGGATCACGTCAGCGGTCAGCTCCGCGTTGCGCCGGAGCACGTTTCGAACCGTGTGCTTTCCTATATGGGAAAACCGCGCCACGAAGTATATCAGGAATTTATCCGCCGCTTCGATGCGTGCAACAAAAAGACGGGGAAGCAGCAGTACGCACTTCCGTATTTTATGTCGTCCCATCCGGGGTGTGACTTGGAGGATGCGGTGGAGCTTGCCGAGTACATCCGCGATATGGGATTTATCCCGGAGCAGGCACAGGACTTCTATCCGACGCCTTCCACACTTTCCACCTGTATGTACTATACCGGTCTTGACCCGCGGACGATGGATCCGGTTTACGTGCCGAAATCGCCGCATGAGAAGGCGATGCAGCGTGCGCTGATTCAGTACCGGAATCCGGAGAACTATGAGCTCGTCTGCGAGGCACTGCGCCGGACACACCGGGAGGATCTGATCGGATTCGGACCGAAATGTCTCGTACGGCCGAGAAAGATGGCCGGGGAGGCAGGAAAACCGTCAAGAGGAAAAGGGTCCAACGGAAAAGGCTTTGGCCAGAAGACGGCGAATGACCGTTCCGGACAGGGAAAAGCAAAAACAGGCGGACGGCCGAAAAAGACGCTCCGCAACGTGCACAAAAAGAAATAAACACGCAGAAGATGAGCGGGGATCTTATCGAAGAAGGGAAATGACAGAAGAATGAAGATCAGAAAAGGGGATTACGGCTATATCCGCCGGGAAAAGAAAAAAAGACTGCTTGTGACACTGGGACTGTTCGTCCTTCCGGCCATCGTTTTTATTGTCGGGCTTGTGCTTGCAGACGGAAACAAGAGCAACATTTTTACGGTTGTCGCCGTAGTAGGCTGTCTGCCGGGCTGCCGCGCCGCCGTCGGTTTTATCATGATGGTTATGCAAAAGCCAGTGGACAAAGCAGTGTACGATGCCATTGAGGCAAAAAAAGGAAAACTGCTGATGGGATATGAAATGTATATCACACAGGAAAAATCGAGTCTGATGATCGAAGCAGCGGCGTTCTGCGGTGAGGAGATCGCCTGCTACACCACGCGCGCCAAAGACCAGAAACAGATCGAGGACTGCACTACGTATCTGAACAAGATCATCCGTGCCAACGGCTACAAATGCCATGTGAAGATTTTTGATCGGGAAAAAGCATTTCTGGAGCGCCTCGATTCCCTGAACCGCAACTACGATGAGCTGGAAAAGAGCGCCAGTGAAAACTTCAAACCGGATGAGCGGTACCCGGATCTGTCCCGCACGGAACTGGTGAAACACACGATGCTGGCGCTGGCACTGTAGGAGACCATTGCTATGAGAGAACTGACCGTGACAGAAAAAGACTGCGCGCAGCAGCTCATCAAATATCTGTCCAAATATATGGAGGAGGCGCCAAAGAGTTTCTTCTATAAAATGCTGCGAAAGAAAAACATTGTGCTGAACCAGAAAAAGGCGGACGGCAGTGAAAAGCTGAAAACAGGCGATACGATCCGGCTGTATCTGGCGGAAGAGACCATCGAAAAATTTCGGAAAACACCGGAAAAACCGGCGGCTGGAAAACAGGTAAAGTATCCGAAGCTGGATATCGTCTATGAAGACGAAAAAGTAATTTTCCTGAACAAGCCGGCAGGTGTCCTCTCACAGAAGGCGAAAGAGACGGATGTGAGCCTTACCGAAGCGCTCGGCGCCTATCTTTCGGAAAAAAATGCCGGGGAGGAGACCATGTTCCGCGCCGGACTCTGCAATCGTCTGGACCGGAACACCAGCGGTCTGATTCTTGCCGGAAAAACCGTTGCGGCGACGCAGCAGCTTTCAGAACTGATCGCAGAGCGGGCTGTTGGAAAATACTATCTGGCGGTTGTAAAAGGAACCGTGACAGAGACAGAGCGGATCCGCGGATACCTCACAAAAAATGAGAGGACAAACCGTGTTTCGATTCAGCGAGAGCAGCAGGGAGATGCTGTTTACATAGAAACCGCATACCGGCCGCTCTGTGCCGGAAGAGGCTGTACGCTGCTGGAGGTTGAGCTGGTGACCGGAAAGAGCCATCAGATCCGCAGCCATCTCGCGAGCATCGGTCATCCGCTTGCGGGAGATACGAAATACGGGGATGCGGAGTTTAACCGCCGCTTCCGGGAAAAATACGGACTGAAATACCAACTTCTCCATTCGTGGAAGGCGGTATTTCCAGAGCTTACGGGCACCTTATCGGATCTGTCCGGAAAAACCTTTACAGCGCCCCTGCCATCATCCGTGCGCCGGATTTTACAGGGAGAACATTTGACGGGAGAAGGATTATGAGCCGAAAAGACAACGAAAAGAAAGAAACAAAACCAAGAAAAACGGAGGAGACGAGCATCGGACGGGAAATCTGGGAATATGTAAAAATGATCGCCATTGTCGTGGCAGTCGTTGTTTTTGTGGAGCAGGTCATTGTCATCAACGCAAGAATCCCATCTCCTTCCATGGAAAACACGATTATGACCGGAGACCAGATCTTCGGTAACCGCCTTGCTTATGTAAAGAGCGATCCGCAGCGGTATGACATCGTTATTTTCTATTATCCGGACGACGAGAAGCAGAAGTTTATCAAGCGCGTCATCGGACTGCCGGGAGAGACGGTTACGATCCGCGACGGAAAGGTGTATATCAACGATTCCACCGAGCCGCTGCGCGATGATTTCTGCCCGGAAACACCGGTCGGCGATTTCGGACCGTATGAGGTGCCGGAGGGCTGCTACTTTATGCTCGGCGACAACCGGAACGTATCAAAGGATTCCCGCTACTGGCTGAATCCATACGTAGAGAAAGACAAGATCATCGGCAAGGCCTTTCTGCGCTACTGGCCGCTGAACAAAATTTCTCTGATTGAATAAGAACAGAACAAAGACGAGGACAGGAATTATGGCATGGACATCGAGGGGACTCCGCGGATCAACGCTGGAGGAAATGATCAACCGCACAAACGAGCAGTACCGTGACAAGCATCTGGCACTGATCCAGAAGGTGCCGACGCCGATCACCCCGATCAAAATAGATAAGGAGAGCAGACACATCACGCTGGCTTATTTTGAAAAGAAGAGTACCGTTGATTACATCGGCGCTGTACAGGGCATTCCCGTCTGCTTCGATGCCAAAGAGTGCAAAACGGATTCCTTTCCGCTCGCAAACATCCACGAGCACCAGGTCACGTTTATGAAAGATTTCGAGCAGCAGGGGGGGATTTCCTTCCTGCTGCTGTATTTTACGGCGCGGGACGAATATTATTACCTGCGGTATGAGACGATGAAAACCTTCTGGGACCGCGGACAGAACGGCGGAAAGAAGCATTTTTCCTACACCGAGCTTGAAACGTCATTCTTCCTTCCCAGAACGGGAAGCAGCGTTCTCGTCCCGTACCTGAACGGAATCCAGAAGGATCTGGAGATACGGGATTCGAAAGCGGATTAAAATTTTGGGTTGACAGGGAAAATGTTTTCCGATATACTAACCATAGTTTTAAATTTAATAAGGTAATATGGTAGCGAACTAAAGCGAAAAAGTGAGGACAACAAAACATGGATCGATTAATTCATACCCCGGAAGGCGTCCGGGATGTCTACAATCAGGAATGTACGAAAAAATTATACCTGGAGAATCAGATTGAGCAGGTATTTCATGCGTTTGGATATCAGGATATTGAAACACCGACGTTCGAGTTTTTTGATGTATTCGGAAGAGAAGTGGGAACAACACCGTCCCGCGAGCTCTACAAATTCTTTGACCGCGACGGCAACACCCTTGTGCTCCGTCCGGACTTTACCCCGTCGATTGCACGCGCAGCCTCCATGTATTTCATGGAAGAGACGATGCCGATCCGCCTTTGCTACAGAGGAAGCAGCTTCGTCAACAGCAGCAGCTATCAGGGCCGCTTAAAAGAGTCCACCCAGATGGGCGTCGAGCTCTTAAACGATGATTCCGCAATGGCAGACGCAGAGATCATTGCGATGACCGTAAAAGTTATGCTGGATGCCGGTCTTACCGATTTCCAGATCAGCATCGGCCACGTAGGTTTCTTCCAGGCGCTCGCCGAGGAAGCTGCTCTCGCCGAGGATGTTCTGAACGAATTAAAAGAACTGATTTCCATTAAAAATCATTTTGGCGCCGAGGAGCTGCTGGCAAAACAGAACCTTCGAAGTGATCTGTTTGAAGCACTCCGTGATGTTCCGCAGCTGTTCGGAAATGCAGAGATTCTCGAAAAGGCAAAAGGCCTTACAAGAAATCCGGCGGCAAGAGAGGCACTCGATCGTCTGGCTACGATCTATGAGATCGTTAAAGATTACGGCTATGAAAAATACGTCTTCTTCGATCTCGGCCTTTTAAGCAAATTCCATTACTACACCGGTATTATTTTCCAGGCCTACACCTACGGCACCGGCGAGCCGATCGTAAAAGGCGGCCGCTACGATGCACTGCTGCAGCACTTCGGAAAGAAAGCGCCGGCGATCGGATTCTGTACTGTCATGGAATCTCTGATGAATGCACTGGAGCGCCAGAAAATTTCTCTTCCGATTGCCAATACGAAAACGATGCTGCTCTACCCGGATTTTCTTCAGCCGCTGGCCGTAAAACTTGCTAACGAGCACAGAAGCAAGGGCATGGATGTCGCGCTGGTCTGCTTTGCAAGGGACAAGGTTCTTGCAGATTATGAAGAATACGGCAGAAAGAACCAGTTCGGCGGCATTGTCTATATTCAGAAGAGCGATTCGGTGCTTGCTATCGATTTGTCGACAGGAGAAGTACAGCCGGTGGAGCTGTAGGAGAGGAAGGGTACGAAAAAGATGAGATATTTGACCATTGCACTGACAAAAGGACGCCTGGCGTACCAGACGCTGGAGCTGCTGGAAAAAGTCGGCATCACCTGCGATGAAATGAAAAATAAAGATACGAGAAAGCTGATTTTCACGGACGAAGAGCATAAGCTCCGTTTCTTCCTCGCCAAAGGTCCGGATGTGCCGACCTATGTGGAGTACGGCGCAGCGGATATCGGAATCGTCGGAAAGGACACGATTCTGGAGGAAGGAAGACGCCTCTACGAGGTATTGGACCTTGGCTACGGCAAGTGCCGCATGTGTGTCTGCGGACCGGAGTCCGCGCGTGAGCTGCTGCAGCACAACCAGCAGATCCGTGTGGCAACGAAGTACCCAAACATTGCCAAGGATTACTTCTACAACCGCAAGCACCAGACCGTTGAGATGATCAAGCTGAACGGCTCGATCGAGCTGGCACCGATTGTCGGACTTTCCGAAGTGATTGTGGATATTGTAGAGACAGGAAGCACTTTACGGGAAAACGGCCTGACCGTTCTCGAGGAGGTCTGCCCGCTGTCTGCGCGCATGGTTGTCAACCAGGTGAGCATGCGGATGGAAAATGAGAGAATTACCAAATTAATTCAGGATCTGAAAGGAGCACTGGTATGAGAATCGTAAAACTGACAAAAGAGACCACAGAAAATATTCTGGAGAATATGCTGAAACGAAGCCCGACACAGTACGGAACGTACGAGGCTTCCGTGCAGGAGATCATTGAGAATGTAAAAACAAAAAAAGACGCAGCCGTTTTCGAATATACCGAGAAATTCGACCACGCGGTACTCGATGCTTCTACCGTAGAAGTAACACAGGAAGAGATTGATGAAGCGTACAACATCGTAGATCCAGAGCTGATCGGTGTCATCCGCAGATCCATGAAAAATATCCGTGAGTTCCACGAAAAACAGAAACAGAACAGCTGGTTCACCTCCACCGAGAACGGAACGATGCTTGGCCAGAAGCTGACTGTCCTGAACCGTGTCGGCGTATACGTTCCGGGAGGAAAGGCAGCGTATCCGTCCTCCGTTCTGATGAACATTCTTCCGGCAAAAGTGGCAGGAGTCAAAGAAATCTGCATGACAACGCCGTGCGGCAGAGACGGAAAAGTCAACCCGGTTGTCCTTGCGGCAGCAAAAGAAGCCGGTGCGGACCGCGTCTTTAAAATCGGCGGTGCACAGGCAATTGCAGCCCTTGCTTACGGAACCGAGAGCATTCCGAAAGTCGATAAAATCGTAGGACCTGGAAACATCTACGTTGCCCTTGCAAAGAAAGCCGTATACGGAAATGTCAGCATCGACTCCATCGCAGGCCCAAGTGAGATTCTTGTCCTTGCTGATGAGACTGCAAATCCGCGGTTCGTGGCAGCCGATCTCTTAAGCCAGGCTGAGCATGATGAGCTTGCAAGTGCGATCCTCATTACCACCTCCCAGGAACTGGCAGAGAAGGTAAGTGAAGAGGTAGACGGTTTCTTAAAAGTCCTCTCCAGAAGCGACATCATCTCCAAATCACTGGACAACTTCGGCTACATCCTTGTCACCGATTCGCATCAGGAAGCGATCGACACCGTAGATGCCATCGCACCGGAGCACCTCGAGATCGTGACGAAGAACCCGTTTGAGGATATGATGAAGGTACATAACGCCGGTGCTATTTTCCTCGGCGAGAACTCCAGCGAGCCTCTCGGTGACTATTTTGCCGGCCCGAACCATATCCTGCCGACGAACGGAACCGCAAAATTCTTCTCACCGCTGTCCGTAGACGATTTCGTGAAGAAATCCAGCATCATCTATTATTCCAGAGAAGCCCTTTCCGAGATCCACGAGGATATCGAGAGCTTTGCAAAATCAGAGAGCCTGACGGCACACGCCAATTCGATTGCCGTCCGTTTTGAGGGGGAAGAGTAAGTGGAGAACAGAACAGCCAGCGTAGAACGCGTGACAAAAGAAACAAAGATCCGCATGACATTAAATCTGGATGGAACGGGAAAGAGCGACATCCACACCGGCATCGGCTTTTTTGACCATATGCTCGACGGCTTTGCCCGCCACGGTCTTTTCGACCTTTCCGTTTCTGTAGACGGAGATCTTGATGTAGACGGCCACCACACGATCGAGGACACCGGTATCGTGCTCGGAACTGCAATCCGCGAGGCAGTCGGCGACAAACAGGGCATCCGCCGCTACGGCGACAGAATCCTTCCGATGGACGAGACACTGGTGCTCTCGGCCGTTGACCTCTGCGGCAGACCGTATCTCTCTTTCCAGGCAGAATTTACGCGGGAGAAAGTAGGAGAGATGGAGACCGAGATGGTAAAAGAATTCTTCTACGCCGTTTCCTATGCGGCGCAGATGAATCTGCATATCAAAGTGCTTGACGGCGGAAATAACCACCACATCATCGAGGCGATGTTCAAAGCATTTGCGAAGGCACTCGATGAGGCAACTTCCTTCGATCCGAGAATTGCCGGCGTGCTCTCGACCAAGGGCAGCCTGTAAGAGCAGAAAAAGAGGAGAACAAGAGATGAAACAAGCATTAAAATGTGATTTTACCTGGGCGGATTTTAAGACAAACAGCGACGGCATGGTTCCGGTTGTTGTACAGGATGCGGAAAATGACGAAGTGCTGATGCTCGCCTACATGAATGAAGAAGCGTTTGAGACGACACTGCGCCTTGGAAAAATGACGTACTGGAGCAGAAGCCGCAATGAGCTCTGGACGAAGGGACTGAGCTCCGGCCATGTGCAGTATGTAAAACAGCTTCTGATCGACTGCGACAACGATACAATCCTTGCCAAAGTAGAACAGGTCGGCGCAGCGTGCCACACCGGAAACCGCACCTGCTTTTACCGGACCCTGGCAGAATAAAAATTTTTGATTCAGAGCATAAAAAGAGCTCCTGTTTCACAGAATAAAATCTGTGGGACAGGAGCCTTTTTATGCGGTTCTGTATCGTTAAAAAGCCATTACAGAAGAAGGTATTTTAAGATAAACAGAACAGCCAGGATGTACATGATCACGCTGATCTTTTTTTCTTTTGCTTTTCCGCTCAGGATCTGGATTGCAACGTAGGAGATAACTCCCATGGCAATACCTTCGGAAATGCTGTAGAAGAACGGCATAGCTCCGATGCAGATGTAGCACGGAATCGCCTCGGAAAGATCACTGAAATCAATGTTGACTACGTTGGTCAGCATGTAGAAGCCTACCACGATCAGTGCCGGAGCCGTTGCAAAGGACGGGATGGCAAGGAAGATCGGGGAGAGGAACAGAGCGAGGCCGAAGAGGATTGCAGTGGTAACAGCGGTAAGACCGGTACGGCCGCCTTCGGAAACGCCGGAAGCACTCTCAACGAAAGTTGTTGTGGTAGAAGTACCAAGAACAGCACCTGCGCAGGTAGCAACAGCATCTGCCATCAGCGCGCCCTTGATGCGCGGAAGTTTTCCGTTTTTGTCGAGCATGTTTGCCTTGGAAGATACACCGATCAGAGTTCCGATGGTATCAAACATATCGACAAACAGGAATGCAAACATGATCACGAAGAACTCGCCTGTTTTCAGAATGGAGAAATCCAGTTTTCCGAAAATCGGGGCAAGGCTTGGAATGGAAAGTCCGTTGGAAAAATCCGGGAACAGGCTGTAGAAGCCGTTTGCCGGGTTCGGAACGTAGAGACCGCATGCCTGGCAGATCATGCCGAGGATCCAGGTTGCAAGAATTCCCCAGAGGATGTTTCCCTTTACATTGCGTACGACAAGAACGGCGGTGAGGATAACACCGATGACTGCGAGCAGAACGGTGATTCCGACATCGTTAAACGTTCCTGCCACATACTCTGTTCCGTTTAATGTGGCTGCAGACTGCAGGTTGGCATTGTAGGAAGACAGGGAATAGAGGCCTGCCACGGTTGAAGAGTTCGGCAGTACAATTTTTGCATTCTGAAGTCCGATGAATGCGATGAACAGACCGATGCCGACGCTGACTGCAGATTTCAGGCTGACCGGAATGGAGTTGAAGATCGCCTCACGGACGTTGGTCAGAGAAAGTACAATAAAGATGATACCTTCTGCAAAAACGGCGGTCAGGGCTGCCTGCCAGCTATATCCGTAGCCGAGAACAACGGTGTAGGCAAAATAGGCGTTGAGGCCCATTCCTGGTGCCAGAGCGAATGGATAATTGGCGAAAAGTGCCATGAGCAGGGTGCCAAGGAAGGCTGCCAGAGCCGTTGCGGTAAAGACAGCGCCGTGGTCCATGCCGGTGGAGGAAAGGATGTTCGGGTTGACGGCAAGAATGTACGCCATCGTCATGAACGTGGTGACACCGGCGATGATCTCGGTTTTGACCGTTGTTCCATTTTCCCGCAGCTTGAATGTGTTTTCCATCAGCTTGCTAAACTTTTCCATAGTTTTCTCTCCTTTTGAATTTTGTAGGCGGAAATGTCGCCTCATAATATGGAAACATCCTAAATGTTACAATATTATCAAGTAGAATGCAAGAAAGAAACGAAAAGAATCTGAAAATTTCTTGTCGAAATTTTTAATTTTTCTATAGACAAATGTCATGATTTCTTTTATGATAAAAAAGGTGTCTTGTAAAATCTGCGTTAAGGAAATGTAAAATATTGAGACCAAAACATGAAAATGCTTTGACAGGGATTTTGAAAAGACATCAGAAAAAGACAAGGAAGAAAAAAGAATATGAGTGTAATAGTGTCTTTGATGGGCGGTCTGGGCTTCTTCTTATATGGAATGAAGCTGATGAGTGAAGGACTGCAGAAGGTTGCCGGATCCAAGATGAGAAGCATTCTGGAGGTATTTACGAAGAACCGTGTGATCGGTCTTCTGGTCGGTATTTTCTTTACCGCGCTGATTCAGTCCTCCAACGCTACAACCGTTATGGTGGTCAGCTTCGTAAACTCCGGTCTGATGAAACTGGCACAGGCTCCTGGAATTATCCTCGGAGCAAACATCGGTACGACAGTTACCGGACAGCTGATTGCGTTTGACCTTGCGGATATCGCGCCGCTGTTTGTCATCATCGGTGTTCTGATGGTTATGTTCGTAAAGAACAATCTGACGATCAGCCGTCTCGGCGAGGTTATCTTGGGATTTGGTATTCTGTTTATGGGTATCTCCGGTATCTCAGGAGCCCTGAACGAAGCAAAAGAGATCCCGGCAGTCGTTAACGCCCTCGGATCCCTGACGAATCCGTTTCTTGCGTTCTTAGTCGGCTGGGTGGCTACCGCGATTCTGCAGAGTAACTCTGCAACGGTCGGAATCATCATGCTTCTTGCAAGAGAGGGCTTGATGGGACTTCCGATCTGTCTGTTTATGATGCTTGGATGCAACATCGGATGTACGATGTCCGCTATTCTTGCCAGCTTCGGCTGCAAAAAAGATGCAAAACGTGCGGCATGTGTCCACCTGCTGTTCAACATCTCCGGAACGATTGTCTGCTCCATTATTTTCCTGCTGTTTGGAAATCAGGTAGTTGACTTCTTTATGGGTATTTCCGGAAACGAAGCAGGCCGTATGATCGCAAATGCAAACTCGATCATCAAAGTATGCCAGGTACTCCTGATGCTGCCGTTTACCCCGCTTCTGGTGAAGGCAACGTACTTTATCATCCGCGGAAATGACGAGGAAGACAAAAAGTTCGAGCTTGCCTACATCAGCTCGAAACATGCGATGTCCCCGACGACTGCAGTTCTGCAGGCTGTCCGTGAGATGGAGCGTATGGCACAGATGGCAGAGACCAACCTGATTCGCGCGATGAATACGCTGGTGACCCGCGATCAGAAAGAAATCGACGAGGTCTACCGTGTCGAGGAAAATATTAATTTCCTGAACAAAGAGATTACGAACTATCTGGTTCACTTAAATCAGGCATCGCTGCCGACATCAGACGTTATGCGCATCGGTGCGCTGTTCCATGTGGTCAATGATATCGAGCGGATTGGTGATCATGCCGAGAATGTCGCAGATTCTGCTGTGCAGATGACGAATGACAATGTGACCTTCAGCAAACAGGGCGAACTGGATCTTTCCGAGATGCTGGATATGGTATTAAAAATTCTCGATGAGTCGATCGAAATGTTTGCAAAGAATGATCTGCAGCACCTGCAGGAGATCATTGATATTGAAAATTCCATTGATCAGGAGGAGCGGGATCTGCAGCAGAAGCATGTAGAGCGTCTGACCCGCAACGAATGTACGCCGGAAGCCGGCATGATCTTCTCTGATCTTGTATCCGGACTCGAGCGTGTCGCGGACCATGCAACCAATATTGCATTCTCCATTCTGGATGAAGATCCGGAAGAGAAAGCAGCCCGCGAGGCAGTTGCAGGAGCAGAAAAATAAGAAATGGATTAAGAGAATAGGAGAAAGGCCCCGAAACATTGGAGTTATGTTTCGGGGCCTTTCTTTCATGCTTATGATGTTTTTTGTTTATGGATTTCTTTCACGGGAGAGCGGGCAGTCAGATCGAAGGAGTAGCGGAGGTCAGGGTATTTCCACCCTCTGCAGAGCGGGATGAACCCGCATTCTGCTGGGAATCGCTCTGCTGATCATCTGAAGAGCTGGTGCTCGTTCCGAGGGTCAGTGAGAAGGTCTTTGTCTCATAGGATCCGTTGTCTGGAACCTGTACTTCCACCTCAACGGTTTCGCCGGCAGAGTAATACTGCAGCAGGGATTTCAGCTCGCTGGTGGAGGTGATGGAATGTCCGTCAAAGCTGGTCAGAACGTATCCGGATTTCAGACCTGCATTTTCAGCGGCACCGCCGGAGGTTACTTCGGAGATATAGATGCCGGCCGGCATATTGTATGCCTGCTGGATCTGGCTGCTGACATCGAGGCATTTGATGCCGATCGTTCCCTGATCTTCTGCGGCAACCTTTGTTCTGGTCTGCTCATTCATCAGATTTTCAATGATATCGGAAACACGGGAGACCGGGATTGCATAGCCCATGCCCTCTACCTCTGTAGAAGCAAGTTTTGCGGAGTTGATACCGATGACCTCTCCGTTCATGTTCAGAAGAGCGCCGCCGCTGTTGCCAGGGTTGATGGCTGCATCGGTCTGTAAGTAGGTCTTTCCGGTTGTATCAGTGGAAGAAGTATCTGCCGTTGTTCCATCGGAGCTTCCGTCAGAAGAGGAATCGCTGTCGATCACACGGTTTGCAGCACTGATGATACCGGTCGTAACGGACTGGCCGTAGCCGAGTGCGTTGCCGATCGCAACGACCTGCTCGCCGACCTCAACGGAATCAGAATCGCCCATCGTGGCAACAGCGATGCTGCTCATCGTGTCATCCGGGATCTCGGAGAGCGGAACGGCGATGACGGCAAGATCGTTATCGGCATCGGTACCTTTGATATTTGCCTTGCAGACCTGATTGTTTACAAAACTAACAGAAAGAGTATCGGCATCTTCTACTACATGGTTATTGGTGACGATCAGAAGCTCGGTGTCATTCTTTCCGATGATGATACCGGAACCGCAGCTTGTGGTCTCCTCGGTCTGCGGAGTCTGGGCACCGTAACCGAACATGCTGAAGTAGTTCTGTACTTCCTGTACGGACTGGTTTGTGATGGAGACGATCGACGGCATTGCGTTTTTCGCAATCGTGGAAACATCCATCGTTCCGGTGGAAGTGGAGCTTGAGGATGTGGCAGCGGCTTTTAAGAGGCTGCTGTTGGAAGTCGTCTGCTGTGCAGTGGTTGTTGTTGCAGCGGCTGTCGTGCTTCCGGCAAAGTGGTTGACTGCCTGGAAGGTACCGCCGGCAACACCGCCGAACAGAACTGCGCTTAAGGCGATGGCTCCGATTTTCTTTGCAAGCTTAGCAGCTTTTTTATTTTTGGAAGAAGGTTTCTTTCCGTTGAAGCTGTTCTGCTCTGCTGCCATCATGTTCTCATTATTGGTTTCGTTTTCGTTATTGTAGTTGTTTCTGTAGTCCATCATAATAAATACTTCCTTTCTGGTATCTGTATTTTAAACTGTGTTCCGGAATCGGCTTCCGGTTTTGTTTGCTTCCTTTTTTGTTTCTATGCTTTGCAGTATAATGGGAATCTGTGATGGAAATGTAGTAAAAATGTGAAAAAAATAAGTTCTCTGGAAAAGAGAAAAGTGCTACAATAAGAAACAGAAAAATGATCAGGAAATGAGGAAGTAATAATGAATAGAGGAATAACACAGAAACAGTATCTGGAGTTGGTCCCGCCGACGGAGGAGGACGCCCGCTCCAGCCAGATGCGGATACTGGATGCATTAAAAGAGAAAGGAATCACCGCATCATTTACCCTTCCAGCGCTGCAGAAACTGTATCCCATCTGCGATGAGGCAGACTATAACATAACGGTTTCCCTCGCATGGAATGGAAGCATCTGGCAGGCGGTTGATCTGGAAGCGGGCGATACAGCAGCAGAGCATTACGGCTATGCCGCTGATCTTGGAAGTACGACCGTCGTTGTGCGCTTGGTAAACTGCAGCGACGGTACCGTGCTTGCCGAAGAGAGCGAATACAACCGCCAGACTGCCTATGGAACCGATATTCTGACGAGAATCTTTGCCTGTAAGGATAAACCGGAGGTACTGCAGGACATCCGTGCGTGTACGATGGAGACATTTACACTGCTCTTTGAAAAACTTCGCCAAAAGACAGGAATTGCGCCGTCGGATGTTCTCTCAATGGTCGTATCCGGCAACACAACGATGATCCATTTCCTGCTGGGACTGGATCCGTTCTGCGTCTTTTCATCCCCGTACGCCGTGCGCGCAGACCGCGTCGGATTCCTTCCGGCGAAAGAGATGGGATTTCCCATGAAGGGATGTGTCTACTGCGTGCCGGGAAAATCCAATTACCTGGGCGGTGATATATTAAGCGGTATGATCGCAACGGAACTCTATAAAAAAGAAACGATCAGCGTTTTTTTTGATATCGGAACGAACGGCGAGCTTGTCGTCGGAAACCGGGAATTTCTGCTCTGCGGCGCAGGCGCTGCCGGTCCGGCGCTCGAGGGCGGCGTGGTCAAAACCGGCATGCGAGCTGCAGAAGGCGCTGTTGATACGGTAAAAATAGAAGACGGGAAAATCCAGTGCCATGTAATCGGAGAGGGTAAGCCAAAGGGCATCTGCGGTTCCGGCATTATCGATCTGCTCGCGGAATTATTCCTAAATGGATGGATCAACCTGTTCGGCACCCTGCAGCCGGAGCGGTCCGAAAAGATCAAGGAAGACCCGGAGACGGGAGAGTGGTGCGTTGAATATAGTGAAGGGCTGTGCTTCTATCAGAGTGATATCGCCGAATTCCTTCGTACAAAGTCAGCAGCCTACACGATGGTTGAGTACATGATGCGTGAATCCGGCATTTCCATGGAAGAAATTGACCGGTTTTACGCGGCTGGTGCATTTGGAAAGCACGTTTCAAAGGAATCCGCCATCACGATCGGCATGTACCCGGATATGGACCGCAGCCGCCTGATCTGCGCCGGAAATACGTCGCTTGCGGGAGCAGAAAAAATCCTGCTGGATCGGACCTGCATCGACGATATTGACCGCATTCTGGACGAGATGGTCTACATCCAGTTCGGCCAGGTCGCCGCTTTCATCTCTATGATGAAAGCGGCCCAGGCAATCCCACACACGGATCTGGAGCTGTTTCCGAGTGTACAGAAGAAGCTCGAAGAAAAACAAAAAGAGAAATAATGGCAATTGCTTGACCGCAGTCGAATTGTGTCATATACTTACTATTGATAATGAGAATCAATAAGGAGTGAAATATATGACACTGAAAGAACTGCCGATCGGCAAAACAGCGACCGTCCGCACGGTAGGAGGAGAGGGCGCGCTGCGGCAGCACTTCCTCGATATGGGAATCATTCCGGGGGCGGAAGTGACGATGGTAAAGTATGCACCGATGGGAGACCCTGTGGAAGTGCGGATTCACAGCTATGAACTGACACTCCGCCTCGCCGATGCCGGACGGATTGCCATTGATGAGATGCGGGACGCTGTAAAAGAAAAAGAGCAGCCGGATGCGAAAGCAATTCCGCATCCCGGCTTTGGAGAGGGCGGAAAGTACCACAATAAGGCAGAGGAGCATCCGCTGCCGGAAGGAGAGCTGTTGTCCTTTGCGCTGGCCGGAAACCAGAACTGCGGCAAGACCACCCTGTTCAACCAATTAACGGGATCCAACCAGCACGTCGGAAACTTCCCCGGCGTGACCGTAGACCGGAAGGACGGTGAAATCCGCGGCCAGAAAAACACGCTGGTCACCGATCTTCCCGGCATTTATTCGATGTCGCCGTATTCAAGCGAAGAGATCGTCACCCGGAATTTCGTTCTGAACGAGCATCCGCGCGGCATCATCAATATTGTAGATGCGACAAATATCGAACGAAACCTGTATCTGACGATGCAGCTGATGGAACTCGACGTTCCGATGGTACTGGCCCTCAACATGATGGATGAGGTACGCGAAAACGGCGGTTCTGTGCTCGTGAACCAGATGGAAGAGAGACTTGGCATCCCGGTTATCCCGATTTCCGCTGCAAAAAACGAGGGAATCGATGAACTGGTTGCCCATGCTGTCCATGTGGCCAAATACCAGGAAAAACCGGGCAGAAAGGACTTCTGTGAGGCGAATGACCACGGCGGTGCCGTCCACCGTGCGTTGCATGCGATCATGCATCTGATCGAGGATCACGCCGCAAGGGCGGATATTCCGGTGCGGTTTGCGGCGAGCAAGCTGGCAGAGGGCGATGCGCTGATCCTGGAGCAGCTGGCCCTCGATGAAAACGAGAAAGAGATGCTCGAGCATATCGTCTGTCAGATGGAGACGGAGCGCGGCCTGGACCGCGCGGCGGCGATTGCGGATATGCGTTTTAATTTTATTGAAAAAGTCTGCCGTGAGACCGTGGTAAAACCAAAAGAGAGCCGCGAGCATGTGCGGAGCACAGAAATTGACCGTGTGCTGACCGGAAAATATACGGCTCTGCCATGTTTTGCCGGGATTATGGCGGCTGTCTTTTTCCTGACCTTCCATGTGATCGGAGCATCGCTGCAGAGTGTGCTGGAGATTCTGATCGGAAAACTGACCGAGCTCGTGGACAGCGCCATGACAGCATGGGGCGTCAATCCGGTGCTTCATTCCCTTGTGATTGACGGTATTTTTAACGGCGTCGGAAGTGTCTTAAGCTTCCTTCCGATCATCGTCACCCTGTTTTTCTTCCTGTCCATTCTGGAAGACAGCGGCTATATGGCGCGCGTGGCATTTGTGATGGATAAGCTGCTCCGGAAAATCGGCCTCTCCGGCCGCAGTATCGTGCCGATGCTGGTCGGTTTTGGCTGTACCGTGCCGGGCGTCATGGCGAGCCGCACCCTGCCTTCCGAGCGTGACCGGAAAATGACGATCCTATTAACTCCGTTTATGAGCTGTTCGGCAAAACTTCCGATTTACGCGTTCTTTACCGCCGCATTCTTCCCGAAATACAGTGCCCTTGTGATGGTTCTTCTGTATTTCGGTGGTATCTTCATGGCTGTCCTGATGGCGATGCTGATGCAGGGAACTTTATTCCAGGGGGAAGCCGTTCCGTTTGTCATGGAGCTTCCAAACTACCGCATGCCGGGGGCAAAAAATGTCGGACAGCTTTTGTGGGATAAGGCAAAAGACTTCCTGCAGCGGGCATTCACCGTCATTTTTGTTGCCACGATTGTGATCTGGTTTTTACAGACCTTTGGAACGCATCTCAATGTCGTGGAGGACTCCAAGGACAGCATTCTCGCCGTTGTCTCCGGCCGTCTCGCCCCGGTTTTTCGGCCGCTTGGATTTGGAGACTGGAGAGTATCGACCGCCCTTCTAACCGGATTTATGGCAAAGGAGAGTGTCGTCTCGACACTTTCCGTACTGTTCGGCACGACCGCGCAGCTGACCGAAATCCTGACACCGGTTTCCGCATTAAGCCTTCTGGTTTTCTGCCTCCTCTATACGCCGTGTGTGGCGGCAGTCGCTTCCATCAAGCGGGAGCTTGGCGGCAGATGGGCAGTCGGTGTTGTCGTTTCACAGTGTGTGATCGCCTGGCTGGCAGCTTTTGTCGTACATGGCTTTGCACTGCTGTTTGGCATGTAAAAAAGAACGTTAAATAAGAAAAGCTCTGCAGAACAGAAAATGCAAAATTCTGATCTGCAGAGCTTTTGATATATGGCTGGTAAAAAAATGCCGGTTTTAAATTTTTCGTATCACATGCTTTAAAATTTCTGTTTTGTGGAGCAGAAAGATCGAGCAGTCCATAAACAGATGGGCAAGAAAGGTGCTCAAAATGACACCATTTGATTTCAGCAGAAAGCCGACATGGAACCCATACCAGCACACGAAACCGGAGTAGGCGCTCATGATGACAAGAAGCGGTAGATTTTCCAACACGCCCCGCATCGTTTCAAGAAAACTCTTGACCGTAAAGTCGAAATACAGGAAGCGGCCGACCGTCAGTGTCAGGAAATAGAGAATCAGGCCGTCGTAATTCGTGTCCTCGTAGATAAAGCGGATGTACAGAAGAATCAGTACAATATAGAAGACCGAAATCAGCCGCACCGACGCCTTCTGCTCCGGGTCAAGGTGCGTGAGCTTTACCAGAACCACATCGAGCCAGCTCGTCAGAAAGACGGAGAGCACGATAAAGACAAGAAGCACCACATCCTGATATTTCTCCCAGTACATCGAAATCTGCGGCAGACGCTCATCGATAATGTAATAGAGGGAGAGGAAGAGAAGAATCGAAGTGCCGGAGAAAACCAGCTCATAAAAGCTTTCCACAATCTGATACTGCCTGCGTTGGTGTTTTTTCCGGCGTATTTTTTTTGCTTTTTCCTCTGTCTCCTCTTTTAGCTGCCGCTGAATCTGCAATTTTGCAATCAGAAGCACAAGGGCAAGCACCAGAATCAGGCCGAGCAGTGAGACAAGCAGAAAACTGCCCACATTGGCGGGATCAAAATAGTGAAGAATATAGTATCGTTTCAAATAAAATCACCTCTTCTGAAAATTCTTTTTTTGATTTCTCTTCACTTTAGTACCAAATCCGGAAAAAGTAAAGTACAAAAATGAGAACAGAAAGAAAGTGTCTGATAAAAAATAACCGAAATGGAGAGAATAAAGTGATCGATGCGTGACAGGGTAGAAAAGATGACAATCAGTCAAACTCGGTCAAAACAGGGCGATAAAACGGGGAAATCCGTCATAAAACTCTAAACTTATGCAAATACGACAAAAAGAGAAGGTAAAATTCATGAAATATTAATGATTGATTTTGAATGAATATGACGATATAATAAGCTCATCAAAGCAAACACGATCAAAATAAAGCAGGAGGGAAATATGATTTACACAGTGACATTCAATCCGTCTCTGGACTACATTGTATCGGTGGAAGACTTCAAGCTCGGCCTTACCAACCGCACAAGCTCCGAGCTGATGCTTCCGGGCGGAAAAGGAATCAACGTATCGACCGTACTTGGAAACCTTGGAATTGAGAGCACAGCGCTCGGATTTCTGGCAGGCTTTACCGGAAAAGAAATCGCGGGACGGCTCGACCAGATGGGAATTAAAAACGGCTGCATCTGGCTGGAAGAAGGATATTCCCGCATCAACGTCAAATTAAAGAGTATTGACGGAACTGAAATCAACGGACAGGGACCCGAAATCCCGGAGAAAAAAGTGGAAGAGCTGATGAAACAGCTTTCCGCACTCGGCGAGGGCGACGTTCTCTTCCTCGCAGGCAGCATCCCGTCATCCATGGCAGATGATGCCTATCAGAAAATTATGGAAATGCTCGACGGCAAGGGCGTCCGCATCGTCGTAGACGCGACCCGTGATCTGCTGATGAAGGTTCTGCCGTACCACCCGTTCCTCATCAAACCGAACAATCACGAGCTCGGTGAGATTTTCAGTGTGGAATTAAAGACAAGAGAGTCAGTTGTTCCGTATGCAAAACAGCTGCAGGAAAAGGGCGCACAGAACGTTCTGGTTTCCATGGCAGGCGAAGGAGCCGTTCTCGTTGCCGCATCCGGTGAGATCTTTGAAGCTCCGGCCCCGAAAGGAAAGCTCATCAACGGCGTCGGTGCAGGCGATTCGATGGTAGCCGGATTCATGGCAGGCTACATGGAAAAAGAAGATTACCTCCATGCGTTCCATATGGGAATCGCAGCGGGAAGTGCAAGTGCTTTTTCTGAAAACCTTGCAACCCGGGAGGAAATTGCATCTGTCTACGAACAGATTACAAAATAAAAGGGAGGACGTCTCATGAGAATCACAGATTTGCTGGACATCCGCAGTATTGCGCTGGATGCCGCACCGAAAAGCAAACAGGAAACGCTTGACGCAGCCGTAGCGCTGATGGTCAAAAGCGGAAAGATCACAGACGAAGATGCGTACCGCGCACAGGTTTACGCAAGAGAAGAAGAGAGCACCACAGGAATCGGAGAGGGAATTGCGATTCCGCACGGAAAATGTGATGCAGTAAACAAACCGGGCCTTGCAGCCATGGTTATCCCGAACGGTGTTGATTTTGATTCTCTCGATGGAGAGCCGGTCACCCTGCTGTTCCTCATCGCAGCGCCGAACACAAAAGACAACGTTCACCTCGATGTCTTAAGTAAACTTTCCATGATGCTGATGGATGAAGAGTTCACCAAGAGCCTTCGAAACGCAAGGACACCGGAAGAGTTCCTTGCCATTATCGACCGCGCCGATGAAGAGAAAAAGAGCGTAGATGAGCGTCTTGCAGAGCCGGTGGAAGCAAAAGAAAATCAGGTGAAGATTCTCGCCGTTACTTCCTGCCCGACCGGTATTGCCCACACTTACATGGCAGCCGAGGGAATCGAGAAAGCAGCGAAAGCAAAAGGATGCTTCGTAAAAGTCGAGACACGAGGCTCCGGCGGAGCGAAAAACGTGCTGACTGCACAGGAAATCGCCGATGCGGACTGCATCATCGTTGCAGCCGACGCACAGGTTCCGATGGATCGTTTCGACGGAAAGAAAGTCATCCAGCGCCAGGTATCCGACGGTATCAGCAAAGCAGATGAGCTGATCGAGCTTGCGATGTCCGGAAACGCACCGGTTTACAAGAGCGGCAATGCGCAGACAGCCGCAGCAAGCACGAAGAAGAACAGCGGCGGTATCGGCCACCAGCTGTACACCCAGCTGATGAATGGTGTTTCCCATATGCTTCCGTTCGTTGTCGGCGGCGGTATTCTGATCGCAATCGCATTCCTGATCGACGGACTTCTTGTTGATATGAACTCCCTTGATGCCGCAGCCAGATCAAACTTCGGTACGATTACCCCGGCTGCAGCGATGTTCAAACAGATCGGCGGCGTGGCATTCGGCTTCATGCTCCCGGTTCTTGCAGGCTACATCGCCATGGCAATCGGCGACCGGCCGGCACTTGCCCTTGGTTTTGTCGGCGGTATGATGGCATCGAGCGGAACCTCCGGTTTCCTTGGAGCACTTGTTGCCGGTTTTGCAGCAGGCTACATTATCCTTGTCCTCCGCAAAGCATGTGAGAAACTTCCGGAAGCACTCGAAAAGATTGCGCCGGTTCTGATTTACCCGGTAGTCGGCATCCTTGCGATGGGACTTCTGATGCTCTTCATTGTAGAGCCGATCATGGGAACCGTCAACACGGTACTGAACAATGGTCTTGCTTCCATGGGCGGATCCAGCAAGCTGATCCTTGGCATGATCCTCGGCGGCATGATGGCCATCGACATGGGCGGCCCGTTCAACAAAGCAGCTTACGTATTCGGAACAGCAGCCATCGCAGCAGGAAACTACGACATTATGGCATCCGTTATGATCGGCGGTATGGTTCCTCCGTGTGCGATTGCACTTGCAACCCTGCTGTTCAAAGATAAATTTACAAAAGAAGAAAGAGAATCCGGTCCGACCAACTTCATCATGGGACTCGCCTTCATCACCGAGGGTGCGATTCCATTCGCAGCAGCAGACCCGATCCACGTTCTTCCGGCCTGCATCATCGGCTCTGGCCTCGCAGGTGCGCTCTCCATGGCATTTGGCTGTACCTTAATGGCACCGCACGGCGGCATCTTCGTTGTACCGGTTATGGGAAATGCGCTGCTTTATCTGGTGGCAGTTGTCATCGGAACAGTGGTATCCGCAGTTCTGCTTGGAGTTTTAAAGAAAAAAGTTGCATAAAAGAGTAGAAAAAAGACAGAAAACAAAGTAAAATAAAAATATCAAAGATCCTATGGGAGGAAAAAATCATGAAAGAATTTAAGTATGTTGTAACAGATCCAGAAGGAATCCACGCTCGTCCGGCAGGAATGCTGGTAAAAGCAGTCAAAGAATTTTCCTGTGATATCAAGATCGCAAAAGACGGAAAAGCCATGAACTGCAAAGCCATCTTCGGCATCATGGGACTGGCTGTAAAACAGGGCGAAGAAGTTACCCTGACCTTCGATGGAGCAGATGAAGATGCTGCATACGAAGCAATCAGCAATTTCATGAAAGAGAACTTGTAATTCTACAGAGCCATGCGGAATGGAAGAAAAAAGTGCGAATCATGCTTGCATGAATGAGTGCTTTTTTCTGGAATTCCATATGGCGAGAAGCCACATCGAAATGGAGCGTAAGCGGAATTGAGATGGGGCTCTGGAGAATTACAATATAGTAATCGGCAGGAGCGTGTTTGAAAAACTTTCTGAAACTAAGAAATCCTTTTTGAACACGCTCCGGCTGTCTGGACAGAAAATTCGGATATCGAGAACAAAGGTGGAGAAAACTTATGCAGATTTATCAGGGAAAAAGCGTATTTTCCGGCATTGCGATCGGAAAGATCCGCGTATACAAAAAGAATGAGCGTCAGGTAAAACGTGTGAAAGTAGAAAATCCGGATGCGGAGATGGCACGGTTTGAGGAAGCAAAGGCAAAAGGAATCGCACAGCTTGGCGTTCTGTATGAAAAAGCATGCAAAGAGGTTGGCGAGGCCAATGCAGCGATCTTCGAGGTACATCAGATGATGATGGAGGACGACGGCTACAACGAGTCCGTCGAGAATATTATCAAGAGCCAGGGCGTCAACGCTGAGTATGCCGTTGCAACGACAGGCGACAACTTTGCGCAGATGTTTTCTGCCATGGACGATGATTACATGAGAGAGCGCGCGGCAGACGTAAAGGATATTTCCGAGCGTCTGATCTCCATCTTAAACGGAGACGACACCGACGCATCCTTAAACGACGAACCGGCGATCATCGTGGCAGATGACCTTGCGCCGTCTGAGACGGTACAGATGGATAAGGACAAAGTTCTTTCTTTTGTTACCGTACACGGTTCTTTAAATTCCCACACCGCTATCCTTGCAAGAACCATGGCGATTCCGGCACTGGTCGGAACACCGCTTCCGCTGGATGAGAGCGTAGACGGAAAGCTCGGCATCGTGGACGGATCCGATGGAACCATCTATGTTGATCCGGACGAGGAGACTCTTGCTGCCATGCAGAAGCGCCGCACCGAGGAGGAGGAAAAGAAAAAACTGCTCCTCACCTTAAAGGGAAAAGAAAATATTACACTGGATGGACAGAAAATTCTGCTGTATGCTAATATCGGAAACATCAAAGACCTTGCGGCTGTCATGCAGAACGACGCGGGCGGCATCGGCCTGTTCCGAAGCGAGTTTATCTATCTTGAGCAGGATCACTATCCAACAGAGGAGGAGCAGTTCCGTATCTACAAACAGGCAGCAGAGACGATGGCGGGAAAACGCGTCATCATCCGTACCCTCGATATCGGTGCCGATAAACAGTGCGATTATTTCGAGATGGAAAAAGAGGAGAACCCGGCACTTGGCTGCCGTGCGATCCGCATCTGCCTGACGCGGCCGGAGATCTTCAAGACACAGCTTCGCGCGCTGTTCCGCGCAAGCGCATATGGAAAAATTGCCATTATGTATCCAATGATCACAAGTGTCGGCGAGGTTCGCCAGATCAAAGCGATTGTGGAGGAAGTAAAAGCTTCTCTCGCTGAGCAGGGCATTGAGTACGGAAATCCAGAGCAGGGTATCATGATCGAGACCCCGGCGGCTGCCATCATCAGCGATGAGCTGGCAAAAGAGGTTGATTTCTTCAGTATCGGAACGAACGACCTCAGTCAGTACACCCTCGCGATCGACCGCCAGAACACAAAGCTGGATCCGTTCTTTGATCCGCATCACCCGGCGATCCTGCGCATGATTCAGATGGTTGTGGAGAATGCACACAAAGCCGGCATCTGGGCCGGTATCTGCGGCGAACTCGGCGCTGACCAGGAGCTGACAAAAGAGTTCCTTGCGATGGGCGTAGATGAACTTTCCGTTTCTCCGGGAAGCATCCTTCCGCTCCGCAAGATCATTCTGGAAACAAACGTGGCAGAATATAAGGCAGGAAAGAAATGTTAACACAGCAGAGACATGAGATAATTTTGAAACTGTTAAAGGAAAAGGGAAGCATCACCGTGACGGAAGTCCGGGATCTTCTCGATACATCGGAGTCCACGGTACGCCGCGATATCACAGCGCTCGACAAGGAGGGCAAGCTGGAAAAGGTATTCGGCGGCGCCGTGGAAGCCGGCCAGAAGGTGACGGCACACGAGTACACCGTTGCACAGAAAAATGAGCTGAACTGCGATGCCAAACGGAAAATCGCAGAATATGCGGCATCCCTCATCGAGCCGGACGATTTCGTCTTTCTCGACGCGGGAACGACAACGGCGCATATGATCGATTTCATCCGGGCAACCTCCGCCGTTTTCGTGACAAACGCCGTTGACCACGCACGGCGGCTGGCATCACGCGGGTTTAAGGTCATTCTGGTAGGCGGCGAGCTCAAAAGCTCCACAGAAGCCGTCGTCGGAAACCAGGCAATCCGCACGATCCAGGAGTATCATTTCACCAAAGGCTTTTTCGGCACCAACGGTGTCACAAGAAGAAGCGGCTGCACAACGCCGGATGTCAATGAAGCAGTAATCAAAAAGACCGCCATGGAGCAGTGCCGCCAGTGCTACGTCCTCTGTGACGCAAGCAAATTTAACAGCATCAGTTCCGTTACCTTCGCAGACTTTGAAAAACCGATTTTTATCACGGACCGGAAAGTTCCCGGGTATGAGAAGAGCAAACATATCATCGTATGCGAGACGGAGCGAAAATAAAAAGCCAACATCTTACACGCACATAAATTGCAAAGCGCCCCGGCCCTGCAGATCATTTGGATGCAGGACCGGGGCGCCGTTTACAGACTTATTCTTTGATTTCCGCCAGCGTTACATCTGGATGATGATACTGCGGACGATGTTTCAAAAATGGAACTTTAAGCAGGGTAGCATTCTTGGGACACCAGTGAAGACAGGCATAACAGGCTGCACAGGAATGTCCTCCATAAAAATACGATGCAGTAACAAAATCTTCTTTTGGCAGACTTCCGTCAGATGTAAAGTTTGTTTTTTGTTCTTTTATAAAAGATATGATAGATTTTAACCGTTCCGGTGCTTTTTTCAGTCGTTCCAGATTTTCCTGCTCTGAGCTGATTAAACAGTTGCCTGGCATCTGCAGATCAAAGACAGCCGACAGGTTTGCACCGCTGCGGGAAAGTGCCTGACTTAGGCTGACAAAAGAATTTCCGCTTTTTCCATTGTTAGAAGTCATGACGACAAAAGTATAGCAGTCAGGATTGACCGTTAACTTCAATAAAAATTCTTTTACAATCCATGGCAGATCGCTCATGTAGGTAGGAAAGACAAAACCGATTATATCGTTTTTGCAGAAAAAATTGCTTTCTGTTTTATAATATTCTCAACAGGCTGATTCAGCTCTTTTCCAATTTCTTTTGCAGCCCAAAGCGAATTACCAGTTCCGGTAAAATAAAAAATCATAAGTTTTTCCCTCTCTTTTTGAAGTTTATGACGGAGAAAATATTTTTATCCGTTTGCTTTATATTATTTTAAAACTATGATGTTGGGGTCAAAAGCCCCTCTATAGTACCTTGAAAAGTTCATATATTTTGTAGTAAATACAAGCCTAAATGGTTTACTTGCTGTATAATAGAGATATCTTAGTAGGAAAGAAGGCAATCTCTATGTCATTCAAAGAAAATACTTACCAGCAAATGTCATTTACAGATAGTTTTTCTGGATTAACTGCCAGAGAACAAAAAGCATTGGAAAAATCCTGGGCAAAAGTCTTTGCCGATGAAATATTTCCTGCCATTGATGAAAAGCGTTTTTCTGTCTTATACAGCGATAAGGCATCCAGACCGAATACTCCGGTCAACGTGATTGTTGGTGCGCTCATTATCAAAGAGCTTTTTGATTATTCCGATGACGAGATGGTCGAAAATCTTATGCTGGATTTTCGAATTCAGTACGCACTGCACACAACAAGTTTTGAAGAACAGCCTTTGAGTGACAAGACCTTAAGCCGTTTCCGCAAGAGGTGCTATGATTATGAAACACTTCACAACAAGGATCTTTACCATGATTGTGTGAAAGATTTAAGTGCTTCCATTGCAAAACTGATGGGAATCAGCGGTAAAGTCAGACGTATGGATTCCATGATGATCGAATCCAACGTCCGCAGGCTCAGCCGAATGGAACTGATATACACCTGCATTGTAAAGCTGGCGATGTATGTGAATAAAATCAATGGTTCCGTTCTGTCTGACGATTTAAAACATTATATCGATCCTAACGATTTTAACAGAGTGATTTATCATCAGCGCAGTACCGATGCAGATGAGCGCATGAAGCAACTCTTAACGGATGCGGATAAACTTCTTGCCCTGTGTGAGTCTGATTACAATGATTCAACAGAGTATGATCTGTTTGTCAGATGCCTGTCAGAACAGACCATTGTTGAAAATGAAAACCGAAGACTCCGCACGAAAGAAGACGGCGGCATGAAATCAACCATGCTGCAGAATCCTTCTGACCCTGAAGCGACATTCCGGAATAAAGCAGGAAAAGAGCATCGAGGATATGCTGCTAATCTTGAAGAATCCGTTGGAGCCGATGGTTCTGTTGTAACAGAGTACCAGTATGAGCAAAACAACCATAGTGACAGTCAGTTTATCCAGGAGCACCTTGCGCAGATGGATAACCAGGAAGAACGGACTGTTATAGTCACGGATGGAGCATATAGTGGAACAGAAAACACACAACTTGCAGCTCATAAAAACGTAGAACTGATTACCACAAGTCTGACGGGGAAACCGGCTCCGTATATCCTTGCTGATTTTGAATTCAACGAAGAGGGAACAAAAGTCCTCCGATGTCCAGCCGGCCATGCACCGAAAAGCTGTTCTTATATGAAACCAAGCAATCAGTGTGCCGTTTCCTCTCTGCATGAGCAGTGTGCCAACTGTCCGTAGCAGGATCAATGCAAGCCGAAGATCTTTAAGAAGGTTGCAAAAATAGTAACATCCAAAGCAGCGCATGAACGTGCGAAAATCCAACGGAACATGAATAGCAAAGAATTCAAAAATTATGCAAGGCTGCGTAATGGAGTGGAAACTGTTCCATCGAATATACGCAAGAATTACCACTTGGAAAAGATACCTCGTGGGAAACAGCGGGGCAAGTTCTTTTTCGGTTCCAAGATAGCAGCATTGAATTTCAGAAAACTCTTTATAGAAATAGAGGACAAAGTTATTTATGGTTTTGCCCCCAACATCAAAACTATTGTAGTATAACATAGAAAGAAAAACTTACGGTAAACGACGCAGATAAATCAATTTTTATATATTGTACGAGGAGCACGAATATGGAAAAAGAAACCGTCATTTTGACTTGCAGTTCGCTGGAACGTTATGTGAAACGGGCACAGGAGAAGATGCATACCAATTATCCGATTATAGTCATTGATCGGATCTATCACGTAGAGCCGGCGACTATGAAAACGGTGATCTGGCAGGAACTGGAAAAAAGAAAAAGGAAGCCGGATACGATTCTGGCTGCCATGGGATTTTGCGGAGGAGTTTGGGACCAGGTGCGGGCACAGGTAAGGACTGTGATTCCAAGAGTAGATGATTGTGTGTCCCTGCTTTTAGCCACAGATGACCGGTACATCCCCAACCGCAAGGAGAGCGGGCATCTGTATCTTTATGAGGATGAGCCCGAAAAATTTTCTGTGTTATCACTATTGAAAGATTATCGGAAAGCATCCAAGGAATTTCAGGGACTAGATGAAGAAACGTTGTTCCACATGTGGTTTGACCAGTATTATTTTCTGGATATCATTGATACCGGGTATAATGATTGTTATGAACTTGCGTATGCGGAGCAGGCGCAGAAAAATGCAGATATGATTCATGCAGCGTTGGACTATGTGCAGGGAAGTAACCGAATCCTGGAAAAACTGGTGTCGGGAGAATGGGATGAGCAGTTTCTGGTAGCTGAACCCGGGCATTTGATCCGGCATGGGGATTTTTTCTGAGTGGAAAAGGATGTTCCAGCCCAGAGATCTGGCATTTTTGGAAGGTCTTGTACTATTTTTATGTAAAATGGAAAGATGCTGAGAAATTAGTTTGGCATTGACAGATCAGCAAATCTGTGATATTGTCCAACTATGCATAGAGCATATTTGAAAAATGCTTTTCGAAGACGCTTTAAAGCATGAATAGAAAAAAGAAAGAACATGAACGTGTAAAGGTGAGGGAATGTATCTGAAATAATTTAAGCTGGAAAACACAATTGTATTTTGGTAAGACCTGTTTGAAACGGGTTATTTTGTGTACGCTTAAATTAGATACTTAGACGATTCGTTATGTTCCGACACCAGTGCCATGCACGCTGTGTCTGTTTAGGATGCGGGTCTGTTTTGCGTACGCAAAGCGGGCTCGCTTTTTAAATACTCTAGGCAGAATTTTTTATGCCGTGAGAAAAAGAAAAACAGGCAGAAGGGAGTTTTTATGGCACAGATCAATGTCAGTAATCTAACCTTTGGGTATGAAGGAAGTTATGATACAATCTTTGAAAATGTATCGTTTTCAATCGACACCAGCTGGAAGCTTGGTTTTGTGGGAAGAAACGGAAAGGGAAAGACAACGTTTCTTCAGTTACTCCTGGGAAAATACGAATACCAGGGAGCGATCACCCGATCGGTTGTCTTCGATTATTTTCCGTATCCGGTGAAACAAAAAGATCTGGAACGGACAGCAGCGGAGCTGATGGAAGACTGGAAAGCGGGAGTAGAGAGCTGGAGAGTTCTTTGTGAATTGGAAAAAGTGGATATGGACGCAGAACTTTTGTACAGACCATTTGGTACGTTAAGCTTTGGGGAGCGGACCAGGGTCATGCTTGCAGTCCTTTTTTCCGGTGAAAATGATTTTCTGCTGATCGATGAACCCACCAACCATTTGGATCAGGACGCCAGAGAGATTATCAAAAAATATCTGGCGTCAAAAAAAGGATTTATTCTGGTATCCCACGACAGGGATCTGCTGGACGCCTGTATCGATCATGTGCTGGTTTTAAACCGGGCCTCGATCGAAGTGCAGAGCGGCAATTTTTCCAGCTGGTGGGAAAATAAGGAAAAAGCAGACAACTTCGCCAGAATGGAACATGAAAAACATGTAAAAGAAATTGGAAAACTAAAGGCAGCCGCCGACCGTTCTTCGCGCTGGGCAGAAAAAAATGAAAATACCAAGATTGGGTATGATCCAGCCAAAGAACATGACAGATCAATATCGACACGATCGTATATCGGAGCAAAGACGAAGAAAATGCAGTCGCGCGTCAAAGCGTACGAGGAGAGAATGGACCGGGAGATCGAGAAAAAGGAAGGGCTGTTAAAAGATATCGAAACGGTAAAAGATTTAAAGATTATGCCGCTTTCCCATTACAAAGAACGGCTGATCGAATGCAGGGATTTTTCCTTAAAATATCGGGATGGAAAAGAACATGTGATCACCGGATTGAATTTTGAACTGAAACAAGGAGACCGTGTTTTTCTGAAAGGAAAAAATGGCTGTGGAAAATCCAGCCTGATCAAGTATATTCTGACGCAGAACCTGCAAAATTCTTCCAATGGCGGAATCGAAAAGCGGAAAATTACGATGTCCGGATGCGAAAATCTTTCCGGCGAAAATATAATGGCAACGGGTACCTGTTCGATTGCCTCAAATCTCGTTATTTCCTATATCAACCAGGATACCTCGCATCTGTCCGGAACGCTGAAAGAATTTGCCAAAAAGCAGGAAATTGATGAGCCAATGCTCCTTTCCATGTTGCGCAGCCTGGATCTGGACAGAGAACAGTTTGTAAAAAACATGGAGGAATTTTCCGAGGGACAGAAGAAAAAAGTATTGATTGCTGCCAGCCTTTTAACACCTGCGTATCTCTATCTGTGGGATGAACCGCTGAATTATATTGATGTATTTTCACGGATGCAGATTGAGAAACTGATTGCGCAGTTCCAGCCAACGATGCTGATCGTGGAGCATGATGCAAGGTTTGCCAAAAAGCTGGCAACGAAAGTGGTAGAGCTTTGACCAGAAGAATAAACGGAAAGGTTATGACTGAAAAAAAACGAGACTTCTTATGGAGGTCTCGTTTTGCTATGATTAAAAATAGTAAAAAAAGGAGGAATTCACATTATGACAAAAAGAAAAATAATGCTGATTACGGTTTGCTTTGCTATTTTTGCTATATCGCTTCTGCTATCCAGACAGTTTTTTAAAAGCGCTGGAAAAAGGAATATGGATGTTCCGGCAGCGGGATCTGAACAGATAGAGGATTCAAAGGATACAGAAGAAATGACAGAGCTGGAAGAAACAGAAAGAACAGCAGCATCAGAAGGGGCAGCAGAACCGGAAAAAGTGGAAAATGTTACCATAGGAAGTGAGAAATACCGGGGATTTATCCTGGATTGTGTCCTGCATTCGGAGCAGGAGGGGGATATTCATTATAATGTATATATTCCGGATTCTTATGACGGAACAAAAGAATATGCATTATATGTAACACTGCCCGGTTATCAGGGACTGTACTTTCAAGGTGTGGGGGAAAATATCAGGACAGAGGATTTTGGTTTTGAGGCACAAAAATACAATTCGGAGATAATTATCGTAGCACCGCAGTTAAATGACTGGGGTGAGACATCCGCGGATCAGGCAATCGAGCTGACGTAGTATCTTCTTGAGAATTATAAGATCAATCCGGAAAAGTATATAGTAACGGCTATTCCGGCGGAGGAGAAACGCTGGCGCTGATCCTGGGAAAAAAGCCGGAACTGTTTACTGCAGCGCTCATGTGCAGCTCCAAATGGGATGGAGTATATGAACCGGTGACAGAGGCAAAAACACCGGTCTATTTTGTGATTGGCGAAAGTGATGAATATTATGGATCAGAACCGTTTAAAGAAGCGTATCAGATTTTATATGAGCTGTATGCAGAGCAGGGTTTAGCAAAATCCGAAATAGACAATTTGCTGGTACTGGATATAAAAGAGAAAAATTACTTTGCAGGAACGAAAGTGACTTATCAGCACGGAGGCGGTTATCTGTTCTGTCGGGATGAAAAAATTATGGGATGGCTGTTTGGACATTAAGAGTCATGGAAAAATATATTGCAAAATTCCAAAGAAGTCTATAGTATGATAGTAGAGCGCGTTTGAAAAATCATTTCCGCATTCTGTGCGTTCCATTTTGCGGTATGTTTCACTCTTTTGCCGGCATGATGGCAGCAAAAAGATAAAATAAAAAAGGAGTCGACATGGAAAGAAAAAATCGTGGCATCTTAAAAAACAAGTTATTTTTGTATCTGACAGAATTTTTTTCCGGAATGTCTGTGATGGCGGTAGAACTTGGTGCGAGCAGGCTGCTTGCCCCGTATTTTAGTTCTTCACAGATTGTATGGACGATCATCATCGGAACCATCATGATTGCTATGGCACTGGGAAATATCTATGGAGGCAGAACGGCGGACAAGTCGCCCAATCCGGACAAGCTCTATGGACGTATCATCGTAGCTGCTTTATGGATTGCGTTAATTCCCGTGGTCGGAAAATATATCATTGTTGGCATTTCTGCGGTTCTGATTTTTTCCGTAAATAACAATTTTCTGATCCTGGCTGCGTTTGTGGCCTGTATGGTAATTTTTGTGTTCCCGTTATTTTTACTGGGTACGGTAACTCCGTCGCTGGTCAAATATTCGGTGAGCAATCTGGATGATAACGGAAAAACGGTGGGAACACTGGGAGCATTCAATACGATCGGCAGCATTATTGGTACCTTTGTGCCGACGTTTGTTACGATCCCTGCGGTTGGAACATCGATCACTTTTCTGATCTTTGCGGGAATTTTACTTGCGTTATCCATCGTGTATTTTGTGATGGAAAAAGCAGGGAAAAAGAAAGTGATTGCATCGGTACTTATTTTCGCGTTCTGCTGTGGAACAGGTTATTCCGATTCCTTCGCATTCTGGGAAAACAACCTGACATATGAGGGAGAGTCTGTATACAACTATCTTCAGGTGTACGAAAATGATGAGAGAGTAGCATTGTCTACCAATGTTCTGTTTGGCGTACAGTCTGTCTATATGAAGCAGGATGAACTGACCGGAATGTACTATGATTATGCGATGGCGGCGCCGCTTATGCTCAAAGACAAGCCGACAGAGCAGATGGATGTGCTGATCCTTGGCATGGGTACGGGAACCTACGCCACACAGTGTAAGAAATATTTTGGGAACATGAACATTGAGGGTGTAGAGATTGATGAAAAGATCACGGATCTCTCGCGGAAATATTTTTCACTTTCCGAGGATATTCCGGTGACTACTTACGATGGAAGAGCGTTTTTAAATGCATCGCAGAAAACGTATGATGTGATTATGGTCGATGCATATCAGGATATCACAATTCCATTCCAGATGTCCTCCAAAGAGTTCTTTGAACTGGTCAAATCACATCTGAAGGACGATGGCGTTATGGTGGTAAACATGAATATGCGTGGAATGAAGGAAGGAAACATCAATCAGTACCTTTCGGATACGATTGGAAGTGTCTTTGATACAGCGGTTACAGTGGATGTGGCAGGATCGTCCAACCGGGAACTCTTTGCGTCGGACAATCCGGACATCGTAAAGAATCTGACGAAACATACGGGGGAACTTACAAACGCAAACCTGAAAAATATGATGCAGGAAGTTACGTCAAATCTTACAGAATATCAGAAAGGAAATTATATCCTCACAGATGACCAGGCGCCGGTGGAGCTGCTTGGCATGCAGGTGATCGATGAGCTGATCAAGGATGAAGTCCAATACTATAAAGATATCTATAAAGAGCAGGGAATCAAAGGACTGATCGAGTCTCTCTGAGCTCTGGAAAAAACATAAATCATGGGAATGAGAAAGAGAAACAGATACACCATCACAGTTTTTTAAAAAAGTTGTACGAAATAACATGGTTATGTTAGCAAATGATATACAGAAAAAATGGTTATAAAGGAGAACTAAAAATATGAAGTTAAAATCTATTTTTGACCAGACAGATTTTGTACATGCAAGCGGTACAAAAGAAGAATTGCAGGTTGCAAACTATTTAAAGGAGCAGTGTGAAGCATTAGGAGTCCCGGCAAAACTGGAAGGTTTCCGCGTTGCGATGGGCGAAATCGAAGAGGCACATTTGTATGCAGACGGGATGGAAATTTCATGCAAAGCTCTCACATGCTGCGGAAGCGGAAGTGTCGAAGGCGAACTCTACTATATGCCTGGAACCGATCCGGTTTCCGTTGCCGGTGCAAAAGATAAAATTGTGCTGATGGATACGCAGGGAATCGGATTTTTTGCGTACCAGGATTTGATGAAAGCAGGCGCGAAAGCGATTCTGCTCCAATATGGAAACAGCTATTACCCACATACAGACATTGATCAGAGAGATCTTCGGGAAGCCGTTGTCGGAGAGGAAAAGAAAGTACTCTGCGCCATGATTCACTCCGCACAGGCAGTAGAACTTGTGAAAAATAAAGTAAAACAGATCCGTCTGGAAATCCGGCAGAAGGAATACGATGGAGAATCCCATAATGTGATTGCAGAATTGCCGGGAAAAAGAGAAGAATGGATCGTTTTAAGCGCGCATTATGATACGACATCACTTTCGCATGGCGCATATGACAACATGAGCGGATGCGCAGGTCTTCTTGGAATTATGGAGCAGATGAAGGAAAAAGAACGAAACTATGGCCTGCGTTTTGTATTCTGCGGAAGTGAAGAACGTGGACTTTTAGGATCGAAGGCGTATGTCAGAGATCATGAGAAAGAGTTGAGACAGATCGTACTGAACCTCAATCTGGACATGATCGGAACGTATATGGGAAAATTTATTGCCTGCGTATCGGCAGAAGAAAAGCTTACCCATTACATCAGTTATATGGCTGCAGAAGTTGGCTTTCCAATCGCAGCAGAAAATGGCGTCTATTCCAGTGATTCCACGCCATTTGCCGATCATGGAGTTCCGGCTGTTTCGTTTGCGCGTATTGCCAGCGGAAATGTCGCCCCGATTCACTGCCGCTACGATGTCAAAGATGTGATGTCGATGGAGCAGCTGCAAAAAGATATTGATTTCCTGACAGCATTTACCGGAAGATTCGCAAACGCAGCGGTCTGCCCGGTGGCAAGAGAAATACCGGAAACGATTCGGAAACAACTGGATGAATATCTGTTTCGCAAGAGAAAAGAAGCCTGATATACTTCGATCACGGATATGAGCAGCGAGATGAATTGCAAATAGGAAAAAGAACGACAGTGGCAGGAGAGAGAAACTATGAAAAAAATAGAACTGTTAGAAATCAGGCAGGTAAACGATGCCCTTGCAGAAATGGTTGCGCTGTTTCGAGTAGAACTGCGTTCCTATAAAGGAATTGCATCAAAACCGAACGCGGAAGACGGACGGGAAGAAATGAAGGAATACCTTTTAGCAGGATTTCCAGTGTTTGCCGCCACGGTGCATGGCGAATACGCAGGTTATGTTGTCTGTCGTATTGAGAGCGAGGTGGTGTGGGTGGAATCCATCTTTGTCAGAGAAGAGTACCGCCGTCAGGGAGTCGCTGCCGCACTGCATGGCAAGGCAGAAGAAATTGCAGCTTCTTATGGAAACGATACGGTTTACAACTATGTCCATCCCAATAACCACAGGATGATTGAATTTTTGAGAAAGCGTGGTTACACCGTTCTGAATCTAATTGAGATCCGTAAACCGTATCAGAATGAAAAACTGACGCAGACGATTACGGTTGGGGAACATGAATTTGATTATTGAGGGAGTCATTTTCATCCCACAATTCCAGAAAAGCCCGAAGTTCAGACGGAAGGCGCCCCTTGCGCCAGGCAAGCAGGATTTCGGTTGTAAGGTCTGCATCTGTGATGGTGCAGGCCTTTAATTTATGGGTAAGATTCAGCATGGAGGCCGGCAGAAGAGCGATGCCAAGGCCTTTTTCTGCCATTGTCATTGCCGTGCGGGCGTCCTCGCAGGTGAGATAGATATCGCAGAACAGACCTGCCTGCTCGAAAGCGGAGAGCATGTATTTCCGGTAGCGGTTCGACAGAATCAGCGGCTGCTCGGCAAGTTCTGTAAGCGAAAGGGTTTCACGCCCGGCAAAAAGCGGGTGAGAAGGGAGTGCCATGGCGGTGATGCTCTCTTTTAAAAGGGTCTTCGTCTCGCAGCCATTTAAAACGATTGGCGTGCGGAGCGTGGTGAGATCCACCATGTGATTTTCGAGCTGGTCTTTTAAAGCAAAGGTAGAACCCTCGTGGACATCGAAATGGATGTGCGGGTATTTCCGGGAAAATCGCAGGAGATAGTCGGCGAGCAGTGAAACGGTGGATGGCGTCATGCCGATGTGGAGTGTCGCAGACTGACTGGATTTTACGACTTCGCGCCTGGTGAGATCCGCAAACATCAGAAGCGTTCCTGCCTGTTCATACAGTGTTTTTCCTGCCTCGGTCAGAGTGATTTTCTTCGTGCCGCGGATGAGAAGAGGCACCTGAAGCTCTTCCTCCAGCATTTTGATCTGATAACTTAACGGCGGCTGTGTCATATGCAGCACCCGTGCCGCCCCGCTGATGGTTCCCGCGTCCACGATGGCGCGGAAGTATTCGAGTTGTCGAAGTTCCATAAAAATCCTCCTGAAAAAACTATATAAAAATTATTTAATTTCAATATAAAAACAATAATTTACATATAGAATACGCCATGCTATACTGAAAAGCAAGTGAAAAAGAAGGGAATGAGGGAACAAATGAAACGAATTGATTTCGAACATGGAACCGTAACCGGAAACATCCTCGGGGCAGCGCTCCCGATGCTGGTTGCTCAGATTTTGAGTCTGCTGTACAACATTGTAGACCGCGTCTACATCGCGCGGATCCCGGAGGTAGGAACGGCGGCACTCGGCGCCGTCGGCCTGTGCTTTCCGCTGATCGTCATTATCACGGCATTCAGCAACCTGTTTGGAAGCGGCGGCGCTCCGCTGTTTTCGATTGAGCGTGGAAAGAATGATCAAAAAAAGGCGGAACGTATTATGAATACGTCGTATTCCATGGTATGTGTCTGTGCTGTCATACTGATGGTGATCGGCTTTTTGTTTGCCCGTCCACTGCTGTCACTGTTCGGTGCATCGGCAGATGCGATGGTATACGCGTATCCTTATATGATGATTTATCTGATCGGAACTTTGCCGTCGATGGTGGCAACCGGCATGAACCCGTTCATCAACGCGCAGGGCTACTCGACCGTTGGCATGCTTTCCGTCACGATCGGAGCGGTCGCAAACCTGCTGCTTGACCCGCTGTTTATCTTTGTATTTGGTTTTGGTGTGCAGGGGGCTGCGATTGCAACTGTGATTTCCCAGACACTTTCCGCAGTGTTCGTTCTGTATTTCCTGACCCGGAAATCGGAACTGAAAGTGCGCTTTGTGCGGAAAGATGAAATTTCTGAGTGTGCAGGCTATGCGAAAAATATTGTCAGCCTCGGTACCGCGGGATTTATCATGCAGCTGACCAACAGCCTTGTCACGATCTGCTGCAACAACGTACTCTCTGTGACCGGCGGTGATATTTACATCTCTGTTATGACGATTGTATCGAGCGTGCGTCAGCTTGTCGAGACACCGATCTATGCAATGAATGAGGGAACTTCTCCGATTTTGAGCTATAATTACGGTGCACGCCGTCCGGCCCGTGTGCGCAAGGCGATGTGTGTCATGAGTGCGATGATCCTCGGCTATACCGCAGTGATGTGGAGCGTGATTGTTCTGGCGCCGCATGCGCTGATCGGTATTTTCAGTTCGGATGCGGTACTGACAGCAGATGCGGTTCCGGCTCTGAAGCAGTACTTTGCAGCATTCATTTTCATGGATCTGCAGTACATTGGACAGACCGTATTCAAATCTCTGAATAAAAAGAAACAGGCGATCTTTTTCTCTCTGCTCCGAAAAGTCTTCATTGTTGTACCGCTCACCTATCTGATGCCGTACGTACTCCACATGGGAACGGACGGTGTCTTCCTTGCCGAACCGGTATCAAACGTAATCGGCGGAAGTCTCTGCTTTATCACCATGCTGATTCTGGTTCTGCCGGAATTGAAGCGAATGGAGCAGCAGAAGTAATAGTTTTGAAAAGCTTTTGAAAAAAGTACAGGAAGATATTTACCGAAACCGTTTCGGCAGATATCTTCCTGTTTTTGTTGCGATACATACGATAAAAAGGGTTAGATTCCCCTTTTTCGCTGCGCTGCATTCGAAGAGAGCTGCCGGTGGCAGTTTCTGCAGGTGAAAAAATTATAAAGTATAGCTAAAAACTATTTTGTTGTATCGAAGATAAGTATTTGATCTTTCCGGAAATTCACGCTACACTGGAAACAGCAAAAACAAAAGAACAGGAGAGGGTTTTTATGGAAGAAAACAAAATGGGAACGATCCCGGTCAGCCGTCTGGTGATTTCCATGGCGCTGCCGCTGATGCTGTCACTTCTGATTAATTCGCTTTACAACTTCGTGGATTCCGTGTTCGTTGCGCGGGTTTCTGAGGATGCACTGACGGCAATTTCCCTGGCGGCTCCGATGCAGCTCATTGTATCATCGCTCGGTCTTGGAAATGCGGTCGGCCTGAACGCCGTCATTTCCCGCGCGCTTGGAGAAAAGAATCAGAAAAAGGTAAAAGATGCAGCGAGCGCCGCGCTTTTTCTTGCATTCTGCTCGTGGATTTTAAACAGTATTTTATGTATCGCATTTGCCCGGATCTATTTTGAAAGTCAGTCCGGCGGCAATGAAGCCATCGCAGCGTATGGCATCCAATACTTAAGTATCTGTATGATCGCGTCTCTCGGCCAGATGGGACAGTGGGTCTTTGACCGGTTTGTCATGGCAAGCGGAAAAGCGCACCTTTTTATTTTTACACTTTCCGCCGCATCGCTGACAAATCTGATTCTCGATCCGATCTTTATTTTCGGCTGGTTCGGCCTTCCGCGGATGGAGACGGCCGGAGCTGCGCTGGCAACCGTCATCGGCCAGTTTGTGGGCTGTCTTGCCGGAATGATGATTAATAAAAAGTGGAACCCGGAAATCCCGTTTGCTTTTACGCTGAAACCGGACTGGGTGAGTGTGCGTGAGATCATAAAAGTCGGTTTTCCGTCCACGCTGGTACAGATTCTGACCTCGGTTGTCAACATGGCGATGAATGCGATTATTATTACCTTTTCTTCGACGGCAGTTGCTGCTTTTGGTGTGTGCACAAAGATTCAGAATATTACAACCGTCGGTGTTCACGGTATCACAAACGGTCTGATTCCGATTGTAGCGTACAATTACGGCGCAAAGCAAAAAGAAAGAATCCGTCAGTCGATCCGGTACGGCATTCTTTACGGCGGCGGACTGTTTCTTATCTTTTTTGCCGTGCTGGAATTCTGTCCTGGCGTTGTACTGAAACTTTTTGATGCCTCGGACAATCTGATGCGCATCGGAGTTTCGGCGCTCCGCATTCTGGCAGTGGCCTATCTGCTTTCGATTCCAGGCCTGATCTATCAGGCGGCGTTGCAGGGACTTTCCCTTGGAAAAGAAAGTATGTACATATCCATGACACGCCAGGCGATTCTGCCGCTGGTGTTTGCATTTCTTCTCAAAGGATTTGGAAACCTGAATCTGATATGGGGCGCCTTTGTCCTGGCTGAGCTCTGCGGCATCCCGCTTGCAGCAGCTCTCTGGAAACGGAAAGGGGAAAAGCAGATTCAGTTTTAAGTATAGAAAAGAAAAACAAAAAGGCTGTTCTTTGCGAAAGACAGCCTTTTTTGCATACCATAAGATAAGAATACACAGGGGCTTATGGATGAAAGAGCAGGAAAATCTGACAGGAAAAGGAATTACAGCCGCCGTGCTGGATACAGGGATTTTTCCCCATATGGATTTTGACGGCCGGATTGCAGCCTTCCGGGATCTTGTGTACGGGCGGGAGACGCCTTACGATGACAATGGACACGGAACGCATGTCTGTGGTATCCTTGGCGGAAGTGGAAGAGCGTCCGGCGGAAAATACCAGGGTGCGGCACCGGGATGCCGGTTTGTCGTAGTGAAGATTCTGGACCGAAGGGGAAATGGAAGAAAGCAGGATATCCTCGCGGCGATTGACTGGGTGTGCAAAGAGCGAATAAGACTTAATATCCGCATTTTAAATATTTCAGTGGGAACAACAGAGCAGGAAAAAACGGTGGATGATCTGCTAGTACAGGCGGTGGAGCGCGCCTGGGATGACGGGATCACTGTTGTGACAGCGGCCGGAAATCTGGGGCCCGCTCCGGGCAGTATTACGGCGCCGGGGAACAGCAGAAAAGTGATCACCGTGGGAGCGGGCGATCTGCTGGAGCCAAGAAGAGGAATCTCCGGATGCGGCCCGACACGGGACTGCGTCTGCAAACCGGATCTTGTCGCGCCTGGAAAACGTCTCATTTCCTGCGCGCCTGGAAGAAGCAGGAAGGAATATGTGGTGAAGAGCGGCACCTCGATGGCGGCACCGCGGGTGTCCGGAGCCGTGGCTTTGGCACTTGAACGGGTTCCGGATCTTACAAATGTCCAGGCGAAAATGCTGCTTTGCGAATCGGCGAGAGACCTTGGCCTTCCGCGCAACCGTCAGGGGCATGGGATGCTTCAAACAGACCGTTTTCTGTCTCTTCTGTGAGACACTGTGCGGCAGCATAAAAAAAGAAAAATGAAGGAAAACACCTCTCATCCTGCAAAAATTGTGTGAATTTATGGGAAAATGCCAAAAAATCAGGCGAATTTTGACTTGACAAGCTATAGGATACTTTATACAATAAACGGGAATAGAAAAAGGAGGCCTACTATGGAAAAAATTCAGATGACCACTCCTCTGGTAGAGATGGATGGAGATGAGATGACCAGAATTCTCTGGAAAATGATCAAAGATGAGCTGCTTCTCCCGTTTATTGACCTGAAAACGGAATATTACGATCTGGGACTGGAACACAGAAACGAGACGAACGATCAGGTAACCGTAGATTCCGCAAACGCTACCAAGAAATACGGTGTAGCAGTCAAATGTGCCACCATTACGCCGAATGCAGCGCGTATGACCGAGTACAATCTGAAAGAAATGTGGAAGAGCCCGAACGGAACGATCCGTGCCATGCTCGACGGAACCGTTTTCCGTACCCCGATTGTCGTAAAAGGCATCGAGCCGTGCGTGCGCAACTGGAAAAAACCGATCACGATTGCCCGTCATGCATACGGAGATGTCTATAAAAATGCAGAAATGCGCATTCCGGGACCGGGAAAAGCAGAGCTGGTTTATACGGCTGAGGACGGCACCGAGACAAGAGAGCTGATCCACAACTTCACCGGCGCCGGTGTCATTCAGGGCATGCACAATCTGGATAACTCCATAGAAAGCTTTGCGAGAAGCTGTTTCGAGTACGCACTGTCCACGAAACAGGATCTGTGGTTTGCAAGCAAGGATACGATTTCCAAGAAGTATGATCACCGCTTCAAGGATATCTTCCAGGAGATCTTCGATGCAGAGTACAAAGAGAAATTTGCAGAAGCAGGCATTACCTACTTCTACACTCTGATCGACGACGCCGTTGCCCGCATCATGAAAGCAGAGGGCGGCTTTATCTGGGCCTGCAAGAACTACGACGGCGATGTCATGAGCGACATGGTATCCTCCGCCTTCGGTTCCCTTGCGATGATGACTTCTGTTCTCGTATCCCCGCACGGATATTACGAGTACGAGGCTGCGCACGGAACCGTACAGCGCCACTATTACCGTCACTTAAAAGGTGAGGAGACATCCACCAACTCCGTGGCCACCATTTTTGCATGGACCGGCGCACTCAGAAAACGCGGGGAAATGGATGGAAACGCAGAACTTTCCGCATTTGCAGACCGTCTGGAAAAAGCAACGATCGCAACGATCGAGAGCGGAAAAATGACAAAAGACCTTGCGCTGATCACCACCATGGAAAATCCGACCGTATTAAACAGCCGTGATTTCATCCTGGCCATCCGCGAGGAGCTGGAGAAATAATTAAACGAAGCAAAAAAGAAAGCCGATCCGGCATTCCCGCAAAAAGGGATGCGCCGGACCGGCTTTTTCTGTTTTGAATTTTCCGGGGAAAACCAGGCCTATTCGGCAAGCTCTTCCCATTTTTCATACAGCTCTTCGAGTTCCGCGGCAATCTCTGCTTTCTCTTTGCTTAATTTCACACACTCTGCCACATTCGTTGCGACTTCCGGTTTCGACATTTCCTCATCAATTTCCGAATCGCGTGTCTCAAGCTCTTCAATTCGTTTCTCCGTCTTTTTCAGCTCGTTTTCTTTCTTGCGGAGACGTGCCTGTTCTTCTTTCTGCGCTTTCCAGTCCAGCTTTGTGGAGGAGGCTTCGGAAGGAGCCGCTGTTTCTTCCGGAGCGGCGGCATCGGCAGCAGGAGCATAGATGCGGGTCAGCTCTTCTTTTTTCTCCAGATAGTAATCGTAATTTCCGATATAGTTGACGAGTGTTTGTCCCGTCAGCTCCAGAATCCGGGTTGCAGTCTGGTTAATAAAATAACGATCGTGGGAGACATATAGCACCGTTCCGGTGTAGTCCTTCAGTGCATTTTCCAGAATCTCTTTAGAGACGATATCGAGGTGGTTGGTCGGCTCGTCGAGGATCAGGAAGTTGGCGTTCGAGAGCATCAGCTTGGCAAGGGAAATTCGTCCGCGCTCACCGCCGCTCAAGGTATGAATCGGTTGGAAGACATCGTCGTTTGTAAACAGGAAGGCGGCCAGCACATTTCGGATTTCGGTGTTTGTCAGATACGGATACGCGTCGGAAATCTCCTGGAAAATGGTCTTTTCCATGTGGAGCACCTGATGCTCCTGATCGTAGTAACCGATCTGTACACGGCTTCCAAGTGTAAAAGAGCCGGCATCCGGGCGGATGACTTCGTTTAAGATCTTTAAGATCGTCGTTTTTCCCGTTCCGTTGTTTCCGATGATTGCGACGCGCTCCCCGCGCTTGATTTCGAAATTCAGATCCTGGAAAAGCGTCTGTCCCGGGAAGGCTTTGGAGAGGTGCTCGACGGTCAGCACATCGTTTCCGCTTGTGATGCGCGGTTCCAGACGGATCCGCATATCGGAGCGTACTTCGGTCGGCTTTTCCAGCACATCCATTTTGTCCAGCATTTTTTCACGGCTCTCGGCGCGTTTGATGGATTTCTCGCGGTTGAAAGATTTCAGCTTTGCAATGACTTCTTCCTGATGGTGGATTTCCTGCTGCTGGTTGACCCAGGCATGGTAAGCGGCTTCACGGAGCATTGCTTTTTTTTGACTGTAGGCGGTATAGTTTCCCTCAAAAGTTGTTACTTTTTTATTGTCCACTTCAACGACTTTTGTGACAACGCGGTCGAGAAAGTAACGGTCATGGGAGACGATCAGGACGGCTCCGCTGTAATTTAAAAGATACGTTTCGAGCCAGGAGATCGAGTCCATATCGAGGTGGTTGGTCGGCTCGTCGAGCAGAATGATGTCCGGTTTGGTGAGCAGCAGTTTACCAAGTGCCACGCGGGTCTTCTGACCGCCGGAGAGGGAGTCCACCTGTTTTTCAAAATCGCTCTCGGAAAAGCCAAGACCTTTTAAAACACCGACGACTTCACTGCGGTACGCGTATCCGTTTTCCAGTTCAAAGGTATGGGAGAGGCGGGTGTAGGTGGAAAGAAGTTCATCCAGCTCTGCACCGGATTTTGTCTTCATATCACTTTCCATCTGACGGAGGCGTTCCTCCATATCGATCAGATTCTGTTTCGCGGTCAGCACTTCCTGGTAAATGGAAAGGTGTCCGGTCAGATCCTGATGCTGGGCGAGATAGCCCATCGTCTTTCCTTTGGAGAGGATGACCTCTCCCTCATCGGCCCTCATTTCGCCGATGATGATTTTTAACAGCGTCGATTTTCCGGCACCGTTGATGCCGACCAGTGCGGTTTTTTCGCGTTCTTCTATATGAAAAGATGCATTTTTGATAATTTCCGTTGTCCCGAATGCTTTCGAGATATTCTGACATGCAAGAATCATGTGGTTCCTCCAGATAACATATTTCTGTATTTTGACATAATACACCATCCTTATTATAGAGAGTAATACACAAAATTTCAAGAAATCTTTGACAATTTTCTATCAACCATATATAATATGAATATATGCAGGTGTAAATAAGGAGGAATTTATCTTGGAAGAAAAAGGAATTTCGCGGGCAGTTATCAAAAGACTTCCTAGATATTATCGTTACCTGGGCGAATTGCTGGAGGACGGAGTAGAACGGATCTCTTCCGGTGAGCTGAGCGAGCGGATGAAAGTGACAGCTTCCCAGATTCGCCAGGATTTAAATAATTTCGGCGGCTTCGGCCAGCAGGGGTATGGTTATAACGTGCGGTATCTGTACAGCGAGATTGGAAAAATTTTAGGTCTGGACAGAGTCCACAATATGATTTTTGTCGGAGCCGGAAATCTGGGACAGGCGCTTGCTAATTATGCGGCCTTTGAAAGAAGCGGATTCAAAACGGTCGGTATTTTTGACGTCAACCCGGTATTAAAAGGAATCTCCGTGCGCGGAATTGAAATCCGCATGGCGGACGAGCTTCCGGAATTTATCAAGGAACACCATGTAGAGATTGCGGCTTTGACACTGCCAAAAGCAAAAGCGGTAGAGATGGCAGAGATTCTCGTGGACAACGGTGTAAAAGCAATCTGGAATTTTGCACATACCGATCTAAACTTAAAACTTCCGAAAGATGTGATCGTCGAGAACGTCCATCTTTCCGAAAGTCTGATGCGTCTCTCCTACAATCTGACCAGATATGAGGCGGAGCATCCAAAGAACAATTAAGAAACCAAAACAAAAGCAGGAGAGTCTTCGGGAAACCGGAGACTTTTTCTGTTCACTTTCCGGATAAGGCAGGAAAAGGAGGAAAAGCGATGAAACGGATTCTTACAGCAGCACAGATGAAGCAGGCAGACCGCAATACGATCGAAACCATGGGGGTACCGTCCCTGGTACTGATGGAGCGCGCAGCGCTGTCCTGCGTGGAGGAGCTTCAAAATGGAACATGGGATACAGGAAAAGTCCTTGCTGTGTGCGGTCCCGGAAATAATGGAGGGGACGGTGCGGCAATTGCACGGATTTTAAAGACGAAAGGGGTGGATGCGGAACTGTTCTGTCTTGGAAATCCGGAAAAATACAGTGAAGGCATGAGAGCACAGAAGAAAATTGCGGAAAATTATGGGGTCCGTGAGGTTAAGAATCCGGATTTCCGGGAATATACTGTTATCATAGATGCCATCTTTGGAATTGGCGTATCCCGTCCGCTGGCAGGGGAGTACCGGAGGGCAGTGGAAGCAATCTGCGCAAGCGGTGTTCCTGTTCTTGCCGTGGACATCCCTTCGGGGATCCACACGGATACCGGAGAGGTCCTTGATGCGGCGGTGAAAGCCAGAGCCACGGTGACATTTGCCTGTGCAAAGCCAGGGCTTCTCTTTGATCCCGGAAAACGATATGCCGGAGAGGTCCTGGTCCGTGATATCGGAATCGGCTTTGATGCAGGAGAAGAGGAGACGCCCTGGTACGGTTCAGTGGAAAAAGAAGATCTGGACCGGTTTCTTACCCGCACGCCGATGGGAAATAAGGGAACCTTCGGAAAGGTGCTGGTACTTGCCGGTTCCGGTGCCATGTGCGGAGCCGCTGTTTTGTGTGCCAGGGCAGTCCTTGCATCCGGTGCCGGCATGGTAAAGGTTGTGACAGAGGAAAGAAACCGTACGCCGCTTTTCTGTGCCCTGCCGGAAGCAATGGCGGATTTCTGGAAGGAGGATGAGCCGCTTCCGGAAGAAGCCCTGCTGCAGGATCTCGCCTGGGCGGACGCTGTTGTTGCGGGACCGGGACTTTCCAAAAGCCGGACGGCAAAAGAACTGCTCGTTTTTACGGTGCAGCACACAGAAGTTCCTCTTGTTCTGGATGCAGATGCGCTGAACCTGATTGCAGAAGATGCAGAGATTCTTTCGGGCTGCCGGGCAGAAAAAATTTTAACGCCTCATGTAGGAGAGCTTGCACGGCTGCTGCACATGACCATTGCAGAATGCCAGCGTGACCCGGCAGGAAGCGCCGGAAGGGCAGCCGAAAAATACCAGGCCTGCTGTGTACGAAAGGATTCCGTAACCGTGACAGCAGAGGAAGGGCGTGAGCAGTATTACATAAACACAAGCGGAAGCAGTGCGCTTGCGACGGCGGGAAGCGGCGATGTGCTCGCGGGAATCACAGGCGCCTTTGCAGCAAAACGTCAGTGTGAAAAAAACGAGAAAAAAATCAGCCTTGCCAAAACAGCGGCACTGGCGGCATATGCGCATGGAAAGGCGGGAGAGGCTGCGGAAGAAAAAAGCAGTGCTTCCTATGTAACAGCATCCGAGATTATCAGAGGATTGCAGTCAATCTGAGCAAAGCAGATCAGAATCACGGGTTCCCAAAAGGACTCCGGGCGGACTTTTTTGAAGCGCCGGATGAAATTTGTGAATACCTCCGGAAAAACAGGCAATATTAAATACATGGAAACGATTTTAAAAGGCGTAAAACGCCGGATCGTTATCGTATGGGAAAGCAAAACGGAAAGAATCGGAGAGTGAGCACAAGTGGTAATCAAGCGTGGCGATGTATATTATGCCGACCTGCGGCCCGTTGTGGGAAGTGAGCAGGGCGGTGTCCGTCCGGTGCTGATCATTCAGAATGACATCGGCAACCGGCACAGTCCGACGGTGATCTGTGCGGCGATTACATCGAGGATGAATAAGGCGAAGCTGCCGACGCACATTGAGATCGAAGCGTCCGCCTATGGGATTGTACGGGATTCTGTTATTTTACTGGAACAGCTTCGGACGATCGATAAGAGAAGGCTGAAAGATAAAATCTGTCATCTGACGCCGGAACAGCTGGCCCTTGTGAACGAAGCACTGAAAATCAGCCTGGATCTGCCTACATAAGGGGTATTTTTGGCGCGGTTCACGGTTGACGAATGAGAAAGATCGTGCTATATTCTATATTATATGGGCTTCTGCCGTTTTTCGGGGAAACCTTTTTACAGAAAAGTAATACTTTAAATAAAGGAGACAAAAGAGGTATGTCAGGACATTCAAAATTTGCCAATATTAAGCATAAGAAAGAAAAAAACGACGCAAAAAAAGGTAAAATCTTTACCATCATCGGCCGTGAGATCGTAATCGCTGTCAAAGAGGGCGGACCGGATCCGGCAAACAACAGCAAGCTGCGTGACGTTATCGCAAAAGCAAAAGCAAACAACATGCCGAACGATACCATCGACCGCGGTATTAAAAAAGCTGCCGGAGATGCAAACGCAGACAACTACGAGCGTATCACCTACGAAGGTTATGGCCCGAATGGTATCGCGATCATCGTAGAGACTCTGACCGACAACAAGAACCGTACAGCAGCAAACGTAAGAAGCGCTTTCACCAAAGGAAACGGAAGCGTTGGAACACCGGGATGCGTATCCTACATGTTCGACAAAAAAGGCCAGATCATCATCGACAAAGAAGAGTGCGAAATGGATGCTGACGATCTGATGATGCTTGCTCTGGATGCAGGCGCAGAAGACTTCGCAGACGAAGAGGACAGCTACGAAATCATTACCGATCCGGATGACTTCTCCGCAGTACGTGAGGCTCTGGAGAAAGACGGTATCGCCATGGCAGAGGCAGACGTTACCATGATCCCACAGACCTACGTAGAGCTGACCGATCCGCAGGCATTAAAAGATCTGAACCGTACCCTGGATCTGCTGGATGACGACGACGACGTACAGTACGTATACACCAATCTGGACGAGTAATTTCGCTGGAAATTACATAGAATCATAAGAATCTGCGCATACTGATGAAGCTATTTTGGAATAGCAGAAAAGAGGAAATCCGTATGGCAGAATCACAGAAAAACCAGACAGAAAAAGAAAATATTGTAGAACTGAAGACCAACATTTATCTGCTGTCCATCATCGGCGAGGTGGAGGGGCATGAATCACTCGGCGAGCGCACGAAAGCGACGCGCTATGAGCACATTCTCCCTGCTCTTGCCCGTGCCGAGGAGGACAAAAGTATTGATGGTCTTCTGATTCTCCTGAATACCGTAGGCGGAGATGTGGAGGCCGGTCTTGCAATTGCAGAGATGATTGCGTCCATGCGAAAGCCTGCGGTATCGCTCGTTTTAGGGGGCGGTCATTCGATCGGTGTCCCGCTCGCAGTTGCAGCAGACTATTCGCTGATCGTGCCGAGTGCCACCATGGTCATTCACCCGGTGCGTACAAACGGCATGTTCATCGGTGTTGCACAGACGTACCGTAATATGGAAAAGACGCAGGATCGGATCACAGGTTTTGTATCGGCCCATTCGAAAATCACCAAGGAACGGCTCGAGGAGCTGATGCTCGATACGAAAATGCTGGTCAAGGATGTCGGAACAATGCTGGACGGCCCGCAGGCAGTGGAAGAAGGCCTGATCGACGAGGTCGGCGGCATTGCCCGCGCGCTCGAAAAGCTGAATGAGCTGATGAAAAAGGCAGCAGGGACAGAAAATTGACTTCACGGCGCGGCTTGTGTTTCAGGGGATTTTGTGTTAGAATGAGTTCGCTGTGAAAATTCGAACGGAAGTTTTGTCCGGACTTTCACAAAAGAGAAAAATAAGGGAACAGGATAAAAAAATGACAGTAATAGAAGCTTTATTTCTGGGTCTGATCCAGGGAATCACGGAATTCCTGCCGATCAGCAGCTCCGCACATCTGATTATCTTCCGTCACTTTATGAAGATCGAAGATACGCAGACGGTGTTTTTCAATGTGCTTTTGCACTTTGGCTCCATGATTGCAATTCTGCTCACATTTTCGAAGGAATGGAAACGTCTCTTCCTCGCGTTGTGCGGAATCATAATCGATCTGTTTCATAATTTAAAGGAACACTTTTCCAGTCAGCATCAGGAGGGAAAGCAGTACCGGAAGGTGCTCGGCAGCAACTACCGTATGCTTGCTTTCCTGCTGATTCTGACCACCATCCCGACTGCTGTAATCGGCGGCATGATTCAGAGCCTTGTCACACTGACCTCCTCGAATCTGCTGGCACCTGGCGTTGGTCTGTATCTGACGGCGATTCTGCTTGTGGTGGCAGATATGCTTCCGGAGGGAGAAAAAACGCAGAAAAATTTAAAGCCGAAAGATGCACTGATTGCCGGATTCTTCCAAGGCTTTTCCACGATTCCGGGTCTTTCCCGTCTTGGTTCGACTATTTCTGCGTGTGTGATCGGCGGCATGACCCGTTCGTACGCTGTGAAATACTCTCTGATTGTGAGTGTTCCGGCGATTATCGGGGCAACGATCGTTGAACTTGCGACCATGGGAAAAAATAAAATTGTTTTTCATCCGGTATATCTGGTCGGCGTTTTCATGGCGGCACTTGCCGGTTACTTTACGATCCGCATTCTGATGCGTGTGGTGAAAAAACGGAAACTGAAATATTTTGCTTTGTACTGTCTTCTTGTCGGGACATTCTCCATTGCAGGATATTTTCTGCTGTAATACGAGAAAGGGGAGAAGTTCTGCATGGCAAATACAACAAAGGGAAGCGGGAAGACAAAGAAAAAAACTTCTGCTTCCGGAACAGCAAAAAAGAAACAGACCCAAACAACGGCCAGAAAAACAACGGTGAAAAAGAGCAGTACCGCAAAACGTACCTCCGGCACAAGGAAAAACACAGTCCGTGAGCCGATGGACGAGGGAGTGCGCGCAGAAATTATTCTGCTTTCCGTGCTTGCTGTTTCGATTCTGCTGATGCTCAGTAATTTCGGTATGGGCGGCGTGATCGGACAGGCTGTCTGCGACTTCTTTTTCGGCCTTTTCGGCGTGACAGAGTGGGCAGCACCGGTTCTGATCTTCTTTGGAACAGCATTTTACATAGCAAACAGACAGAACTTTTTAATTGTGCGGAAAACCGGGGGAGCGATCAGCTGTTTCGTCTTTTTCTGCGCTTTTATGCAGCTTCTGGCGTCCGGCTATACGAGAGATACGACATTTCTGGATTACTATTTTGACAGCGCCTACGATCATCTCGGCGGAGGAATCTTAGGAGGGTCTGTCGTGAAAATTCTCGGCATGGGATTCGGCCAGATCGGTGCGTGGGTGATTATTGTGATCGCCATCGTGATTTCCGTGATCGTGATGACGCAGAAGCCGATTCTCGCGCCGATCCATGAAAAGACGAATGACCACCGCCGGATGGCGGAGGAGCGCCGCCAGGAGCGTCTGGCGCGCCAAGCTGCGATGGAGGAAGAGGAAGGAAAAGAGCTGATTCTTGAGCCAGTGGAGGAACCGAAAAAAGCCGGGAAGAAAAAGAAATCCCGCCTTCTTTCTCATGTGGAATCGAAGGCTGATTTAAACGAAAACGACGATACCCATCAGATGGATATGCCGGAGCTTTCGATTCACCGTGGTTCTGTGCCGGCTGAAGAGCCGGAAAAGACGGAACCGGAGATGACACGGCAAGCTGCAGAAGAGGCGAAAAAAGAGAAAACGTCTGCGGATCATACGAGAAATCCGCGGTCTTCCTATGAAGAGATCGAGGCGGATGTAGACGGCATTCGTCAGGAAATCGGGAAAAAAGCAGAGGAAAAGCGGCCGGAGTACAAAACACCGCCGATGAATCTTCTGAAAAAAGGGACGCGCGGTGCCATGGGCGATTCCGATGCGCATCTGCGGGAAGTAGCGCGGAAACTGGAGGAGACGCTGGACAGCTTCGGTGTCAAAGTTACAGTCAATAACGTAAGCTGCGGACCGACCGTCACACGGTATGAGCTGATGCCGGAACAGGGCGTGAAAGTAAGCCGGATTGTCGGATTGACCGACGATATCAAGCTGAGTCTTGCAGCAGCAGATGTCCGCATTGAGGCACCGATCCCGGGAAAATCCGCAGTCGGAATCGAGGTTCCAAATAAGACGAACACGGCCGTGATGCTGCGTGATCTTCTTGAAACACCGGAGTTTAAGAACTTTTCTTCGAATCTGGCCTTTGCTGTCGGAAAAGACATCGCCGGTCAGCCGGTCATCGCAGATATCGCGAAAATGCCTCATCTTCTGATCGCCGGTGCGACCGGTTCCGGTAAATCGGTCTGCATCAACACGCTGATTATGAGTATTATTTATAAGGCAAAACCGGAAGACGTCAAACTGATCATGATCGACCCGAAGGTCGTTGAGCTTTCTGTTTATAACGGCATTCCGCACCTTTTTATCCCTGTTGTCACAGACCCGAAAAAGGCTTCCGGAGCTCTGAACTGGGCGGTTGCGGAGATGACAGACCGTTATAACAAATTTGCGGAATTCAACGTGCGCGATATGAAAGGCTACAATGCGAAAGTTGCCGAGCTGCCGCCGGATGAAAACGGCAAAAAACCGGAAAAACTGCCGCAGATCGTCATTATCGTGGACGAGCTTGCCGACCTGATGATGGTTGCGCCGGGAGAAGTGGAGGATGCGATCTGCCGTCTGGCACAGCTTGCCCGTGCGGCCGGCATCCATCTGATTATTGCAACACAGAGACCTTCCGTCAATGTCATCACTGGTCTTATCAAGGCAAATATGCCGTCCCGTATTGCATTCTCGGTTTCTTCCAGCGTAGATTCCCGTACGATCCTCGACATGGGAGGTGCGGAAAAACTGCTTGGAAAAGGCGATATGCTCTACAAGCCGCAGGATTACCAGAAACCGGCCCGTCTGCAGGGATCCTTTGTTTCGGATAAAGAGGTCAGCGATGTCGTTGCCTACTTAAAAGATCACTACGGCGAGAACGCTTATGATCCGGATATCGAAAAACGGATTCACACCGTAAGCCTGGATGGCGGTTCTGCCGCAGGCGGCGGAGATAACCGCGATAATTACTTCGTGGAAGCCGGAAAATTTATCATCGAAAAAGATAAGGCATCGATCGGCATGCTCCAGAGAGTGCTGAAAATCGGTTTCAACCGCGCGGCCAGAATCATGGATCAGCTCGCGGATGCCGGTGTCGTAGGACCGGAGGAAGGAACCAAGCCGAGAAAAGTTCTGATGTCCATGGAACAGTTCGAAAATTATCTGGAGGAACACGGATGATGGGAAAAGATGTTGTCCGTTGTTTACAAATAACCGGAAACGTGATAAAGTATTAACATAAAATGCGCGAAAATCCAAGTCGTGCTTTTGTTAAAATATTTCTAACAAGATTAGGAGGATATTATGTACAAGATTCAAGAAGCGGAAATGCTCGCGAATAACATCTACCGTATGGTAGTAGAAGCACCGCGAGTAGCACAGCACTGCCTCCCTGGACAGTTTGTTATTGTCAAGGCAGATGAAGAAGGAGAAAGAATTCCTCTGACCATTTGTGATTACGATAGAGAAGCAGGAACTATCACCATCGTATTCATGCCGATCGGAGAATCTACCAAAAAAATGAAAGATCTCAAAGCGGGAGATGCTTTCATGGATTTCGTAGGACCTCTGGGGCAGCCGTCCGAGTTCTGCAGCGAAGATATCGAAGAACTGAAGAAAAAACGGATCGTATTCGTAGCCGGCGGTGTTGGAACTGCACCGGTTTACCCGCAGTTAAAATGGCTGCATGAGCATGGAATCACTGCTGACACCATTGTCGGAGCAAAGACAAAAGATCTCGTTATTCTCGAGAAAGAAATGTCTGCTGTCAGCAATCTGTACATAACCACAGACGATGGTTCTTACGTAAGAAAAGGTATGGGTACCGATGTACTCCGCGACCTTGTACAGAACCAGGGCAAACAGTATGATGTCTGTGTTGCCATCGGACCGATGATCATGATGAAATTCGTATGTCTTCTGACAAAAGAACTGAACATCCCGACCGTTGTCAGCATGAACCCGATCATGGTAGACGGAACCGGTATGTGCGGTGCCTGTCGTCTAATGGTAGGCAATGAAGTAAAATTTGCCTGCGTAGACGGACCGGAGTTTGACGGTCATCTGGTAGACTTCGACCTGGCTATGAAACGTCAGCAGATGTATAAGACAGAAGAGGGAAGAGCTCTCTTAAGATACCAGGAAGGCGCAACCCATCACGGTGGATGCGGCCAGTGCGGAGGTGACAAATAATGGCAAAGGGATTAAACAGAGTACCGGTACGTGAGCAGGAGCCGAAGGTACGTGCCACAAATTTTGACGAGGTATGTCTCGGATACAACAAAGACGAAGCAGTAGAAGAAGCACAGCGCTGCCTGGGCTGTAAAAATGCAAAATGTATCACAGGATGCCCGGTTAATATCAACATTCCGGCATTCATTGCACAGGTAAAAGAAGGAAACTTCGAGGAAGCATACAAAATTATCGGTGAGTCCAGTGCACTCCCGGCAGTCTGCGGCCGTGTATGTCCGCAGGAGAGCCAGTGCGAGGGCAAATGTGTCCGCGGAATCAAAGGCGACGCTGTTTCCATCGGTAAACTGGAGCGTTTCGTTGCTGACTGGGCAAAAGAAAACGGTATCAAACCGGTTCCGGCAGCAGAGAAAAACGGCCACAAGATCGCGGTTATCGGTTCCGGCCCTGCAGGTCTTACCTGCGCAGGAGACCTTGCAAAACTTGGCTACGATGTAACCATCTTCGAGGCACTTCACAAAGCCGGCGGTGTATTAAGCTACGGTATTCCGGAGTTCCGTCTTCCGAAAGACAAAGTAGTTGCCGCTGAAATCGAGAATGTAAAATCTCTCGGTGTTAAAATTGAGACCAACGTTATCATCGGAAAATCCGTTACCATCGACGAGCTGTTAAAAGACGAAGGATTTGAAGCAGTCTTCATCGGTTCCGGTGCAGGCCTTCCGATGTTCATGGGAATCCCGGGTGAGAACGCAAACGGCGTATTCTCCGCAAACGAGTTCCTGACCAGAAACAACCTGATGAAAGCATTCCGCGATGATTACGATACCCCGATCGCACACGGCAAGAAAGTTGCTGTAGTCGGCGGTGGCAACGTAGCTATGGACGCTGCAAGAACCGCACTTCGTCTCGGCGCAGAGGTACACGTTATTTACCGTCGTTCTGAGGCAGAGCTTCCGGCCCGTGCAGAGGAAGTTCATCATGCAAAAGAGGAAGGTATCATCTTCGACCTTCTGACCAACCCGGTAGAAATTCTGACCGACGACAAAGACTGGGTAACCGGTATCCGTTGCATCCGTATGGAGCTTGGCGAGCCGGATGCTTCCGGAAGAAGAAGACCGGTTGAGATTCCAGGATCTGAGTTCGAAATTGAAGTAGACGAAGTTATCATGTCTCTTGGTACTTCCCCGAACCCGCTGATTTCTTCCACCACCTACGGTCTGGATGTCAACAGAAGAAAATGTATCGTAGCTGAGGAAGAAACCGGAAAGACCAGCAAAGAGGGCGTTTACGCCGGCGGTGACGCTGTAACAGGTGCAGCAACCGTTATCCTTGCTATGGGTGCCGGAAAAGCCGGAGCTAAAGGAATTGATGAGTATATCAAAAGCAAAAATGCATAAGGCATTGCTTTTCTAAACTAAAAGCCATATAGACGCGGACAAGAAGTGATCTATATGGCTTTTGGTGTTTTTGACAGATATCCGAAAGGGTTTTAAGATTACAGAATGAAAATTACAGTATTGACAGTAGGAAAAATCAAAGAAAAATATCTACGGGATGCGATTGCCGAGTATTCCAAGCGCCTCAGCCGCTATGCAAAGCTGGAAATTATCGAGGTGGCGGATGAAAAGACACCGGACAACGCGAGTGAAACCGTAGAGACAAATATCAAAAACAAAGAAGCAGAGCGCCTTCTCAAATATATCCGGGATGACGCTTATCTGATTACATTGGAAATTAAGGGAAAACAGCTCACATCCGAGGAGCTGGCCCAGAAAATAGATACGCTCGGCGTGCAGGGAACGAGCCATATTATTTTTGTGATCGGTGGTTCCTTAGGGCTTGGCGAGGAAGTTCTGAAGCGTTCGAACTATGCGCTCAGTTTTTCGAAAATGACATTTCCGCATCAGTTGATGCGGGTTATTCTGCTGGAACAGATTTACCGGAGCTACCGCATTAACTGCGGGGAGCCATATCATAAATAGCTGCGAATAAGAGAGGTGTGATTGCGATGCGTGAAATGCGTTTAAAAAAGCGGGAGATTACAGATCCTGAAATTTTAAGAGAAATTCTGGAAAGCTGCGAGGTTGTGCGGATCGGGGCGATGGATGAGGAAGGCATGTTTATCGTGCCGATGAATTATGGATATGATGTCCGGGAAGAAGATGGAACTCTTCACGTCTGTCTGTACCTGCATGGGGCAAAAGAAGGGCGGAAGGCGGCTGCATTTGCAGCGGATCCGCGCGTGGCGGTGGAGATGGATTACAACCATGAAGTGATTACAGGTGACTATACGTGTGCGTATTCCTATGCGTACCGCAGTATCATGGGAAACGGAACCATCACGGAGGTGACAGATCCGGAGGTAAAGAAGAAAGGCCTGGAAAAAATCATGGCGCATATCGCACCGGAGGCGAAGATCGCTTTTCTGCCGGAGATGGTGGAGCGCGTTGCCGTATGGCGCATAGACATCGATACATTTACCGGCAAAGAGCGCAGACGAAAATAGAGTGTTCGAAGCTCCGCAGGCTGCAGACGGAAAAAGACAGCAGAAAGGACAGCAGAAATGATTAAAATTGATCTGATTACAGGCTTCCTTGGCTCAGGGAAGACGACTTTTTTGAAACAGTACGCAAAGTATCTGATGGCACAGGGAAAGAACATCGGCATCCTGGAGAATGATTTTGGGGCAGTCAATGTGGATATGCTGCTTCTACAGGAACTGCGCGGAGATCAGTGCGAGCTGGAGATGATTTCCGGCGGATGCGACAAAGAGACACACCGCAGACGGTTCCGCACGAAACTGATCTCGATGGGCATGAGCGGCTACGACCGCATTCTCGTGGAACCGTCGGGGATTTACGATGTGGATGAGTTCTTTGACACGCTGTACGACGAGCCGCTGAACCGCTGGTATGAGGCGGGAAGCGTCATCACGATTCTGGATGCCGGGCTCGATGAGAAGCTGTCGGAGGAAGAAGAGTATCTGCTGGCTTCCGAGGCGGCGAACGCTGGTAAAATCGTGCTGAGCAAAGTACAGAATGTTTCGGAGGAAAAGAAAGAAGAAACGATTGCCCATCTGAACCGCACGCTCGAGCAGGCAGGCTGCAGAAGACAGTTTTCTGATGCAGAAATTTTACAGAAAAACTGGGATGATCTGACAGAGGATGATTTCAAAATGCTCTCCGAATGCAGTTACCGTTCGGAGGATTACCGGAAGCTGGATTTCGGCGAGCAGCAGATATTTGATTCGCTCTGCTTTCTGGAGCCGAAGATTACGGAAGAAGCGCTGAAAAAGGCAGCAGAAGCAATCTTTGCGGATCCATCATGCGGCAATGTATTCCGGATCAAAGGAATTGTAAGGACGGGCGAAACTGTGTGGAGCGAAATCAATGCGACGCGGGAACAGATGACATTCCAGGCAGTGCCGGAGAGCCAGGAAGTGCTGATTGTAATCGGCGCGGGGCTTTCGAAAGAGCGGATTAGTGGAATTCTCGGAATTGAGTAAAAAATGGAGCATGACGGAAAGGGGTATTTTCCATCATGCTCCTGCTGGTTGGGCTAAATAGCAGTTACTGTGAAATGCACTGCCGTTCTGACAGTGTGGGGAACGGAATGATTTTGGAATTCCGTGCATCATCCGGTGTACAAAGAGCAGTCAACGGCTGCGGCTGATTTTCCATGGTCTGGAAGGAGAGAATGCCATCTTTCCATAAAACGACATCATCCGGTGAATGGACGGCAAAATAGCGGTGCAGCACATCGAAAAGAGAGGATGGAACTGCCGCAAGATCGTGCTCGGGATCGCTGGAATATAGAAAGATCCGGCTTCCCGGAAAACGACGGGAATGGATACCGGCAGAGGGAGCGGTAAAATCCGGGTTTTCGGTAAAATATAAGGATCTTTCTGCGGGTCCGGAAAACGGAATAGACAGCGTTGTGGAAACAACTGGCGCTTCTTCTGCAAGGGCTGGCTGCTTCTGAAATTTGCACAGGAATGGAATATTTTGAAAAAATGTATATTTCTTTCTCATAAGACTCACCTTTCAGCCGGAAAAGATCTGGCATTTGGCAGGGTGGATGTTATCGTTTACTTTAATTTTATCTTATCAGAAGTGCAGAAATAACAGGGTTAAACATTTGTAAAAAGCGTGTAAAACATCTTAAAGAGAAAGAAAAGAGAGGGGGAATCATATGGAACAGGAAGTAATGCAGGCCATTCGGGCAGAACTGGAAAGCAATATAGATGCAAAATACCGGGAATTTCACAGCTCTCTTGTTCCGGGACAGAACTGTCGGATTCTTGGTGTCCGCATTCCGGTTTCGCGACGGATTGCAAAAGCGACAGCAAGAGACCATTATGAAGTTTATACCGAACAGTTTAATCCGGAAGTCTACGAGGAGCTTCTGATCCGCGGAATGATGATCGGCTACGGAAAGCTGACCAGTGAAGAACAGACGGCAGAACTGGACCGCTTCGTGCCGATGATCAACAGCTGGGGAATCTGTGACAGCTCCTGTGCAACGTGCCATTTTATGAAGAAAGACCAGGAGTATTGGTATGGATATCTGCAGAAATGGCTGAAAAGCAGCCGGGAATATGAAATCCGGTTTGGTGTTGTGTGTCTGCTGGACTTTTTTATCAACGAAGCGTATATCGATGCTGTGCTGGAGGAGATGAAAAAGATTCATCACGATGGCTATTACGTAAAAATGGCCGTCGCCTGGGCAGTATCGATCTGTTATATTCATTTTCCGGAAAAAACACAGAAACTGCTGAAAGAAAACAGTCTCGATGACTGGACACATAACAAAACAATTCAGAAAATCAGAGAGTCGCTGCGGATCAGCAAAGAAGAAAAAGAGATGCTGAAAACCTGGAAGAGATAAAAAGAAAACCGTATCGCCGCGTTTTGAATATCGCAGCAATACGGTTTTCTTTCTCTTTTTTGAACTTATTCGTCCCATCCCTCAAAAAGCCGGATGTTGACGGCAATATTTCTTGCAATTTCACCTTCGCTTTTCCCGAGATCTGCCACATCCGATACCGGCGGAAAATCAGGTTCTTCTTCCGTCAGTTCCAGAGAGATCCAGTCATAGGCGGAGTGAATGGCATCTTCCAGCGCCTCGTCGAGGGTATCCCCTTTTGCATAGCAGCAGGCGAGATCTGGAAAATAACCTTCGTAGGTTCCCTGTTCGGTTTTATGAAAAACGGCTGGATAAGTAAATTTCATAGTGTTTCTTCCTTCTTCCTTTTCTTTTTCACGGAAATTCTTTTTTATCGTAGCACTTTTTCTCAAAAGATACAATGCCTAAAATACAATTGATCGTATTTGTAATCTATGCTAGAATGAAAAACAGATAATTGGAAAATACAAATGAAACCAAGGGAGGATTTCTCTTTGATAAAAGTAATTTTGTGGGACATCGACGGAACACTTCTGAATTTTAAGATGTCGGAACGATATGCAATTGAGTACTGTTTCAACAAGTTTCATATGGGAACCTGCACGGACGAAATGCTGCAGCGCTACAGCGTGATCAACCGCGGTTACTGGGAGCGGCTGGAGACGGGAGAGCTTACGAGAGAACAGGTGATGCTTGGACGGTTCCATGAATTTTTTGAATCGGAAGGACTGCCGACGGATCAGGTAAAGGTATTCAATGATGAATATCAGATCCGCCTCGGCGATAAGGCTTTCTTCTGCGATCACGGAGATGAACTGGTAAAACAGCTGAAAGCTACCGTAAAACAGTATGCAGTAACAAATGGAACCACTGTTGCACAGGAGCGTAAACTCCGCTTTTCCGGGCTTGATCAGCTTCTGGACGGCGTTTTTATCTCGGAACAGGTCGGTGTGGACAAGCCGCAGAAGGCTTTTTTTGATGCGGTATGGAACGAAATCGGAAGTTATGCACCGGATGAGGTTGTGATCGTCGGCGACTCCCTCACAAGTGATATCCGCGGCGGAAAAAATGCAGGAATCCTGACCTGCTGGTACAACCCGGATCATCTTCCGAACAAAATTGAAGTTACACCGGACTGTACCATCGACAATCTTCAGGATATCCTTTCGTATCTGGATGAAAGCAGGTGATTTGCTAATGAGAACACGCGTATTACAGGAAAAAAATTATGCGGAGCGGATGCAGAATGGTGTGGAGCCGTACCTCGCCGCTCATGCAGAAGAATTTTACTGGGAAAGGGAGAGCGGTCATCCGATTCATGTTCTTCGTTACCGCGCATTCCGTCCGAGAGGTGTTGTTGTAATCTCACACGGTTTTACGGAAAATGCAGAGAAATATAAAGAGATCGTGTATTATTTTATCAAAGAGCATTTTCATGTTTATCTGCCGGAACACTGCGGCCACGGAAAGAGCTACCGTCTGGTGGATGATCCGTCGCTTGTTTATGTCGATTCCTACCATCGTTATGTAGAAGATCTGCTCTTTGTTGCACGAAAAGCAAAAGCAGAGGCATGCGGTCTTCCGCTCGTTCTCTATTCTCACTCGATGGGCGGCGGAATCGCAGCAGCAGCGGCCGCCAAAGCGCCGCATCTGTTCCGGAAAGTGGTCTTGAGTTCGCCGATGATCCGTCCGCTGACCGGAAAAGTGCCGTTCGCCGATGCAAAACGGATCGCAGCTTTTGCCTGTGCCACAGAACGAGGCACACAGTATGTGGTAGGACAGAAACCATACCAGGGAATCGAAAGCTTTAAACAAAGTTCGTCCCTCTCCCGTCCGCGCTTTCTCTATTACCAGCAGAAGCGGGAAAAAGAGCCGCTGTATCACCTAAATGCCGCTTCTTACGGATGGCTCCATGCCGCCGCACATCTGTACCGCGATCTGATGCGGAGCGGATGGAAACGGATCGAGGCTCCTGTCCTTTTATTTCAGGCGGAGAACGATCATCTTGTGTCCAACCGTGCCCAGGAGCGGATGATCCGGAAAATGGCAGAACGCCGTCCCGGCATGGCAAAAATGGTAAAAGTACCGGGCGCAAAGCATGAATTGTTTGGAACCAGAGGGCGCATGCTCCAGACGTACTGGAATATGGTATTTGCTTTTCTGGAAAAAGATCTGTAACAAAAGAGAAGGGATGACAAAATGACACAGACAGAAATCGAAGAATATATTACCCAGTTTCCTATCTATCAGTATGCATTTGTAAAACCGGAGGACATCGAATTCAATGACCGGGTCCGCCAGATCTGCAAAAAGGAGTGCTCCCGCTACGGAGCCTCCTGGTCCTGCCCGCCGGCGGTAGGCACTGTTGAAGTCTGTAAGGAGCGTTGCATGAACTACGATCACGTTCTGTTCTTCTCCAGCATCGCAGAAGTGGACAACATCATGGATATGGATGAGACATTAAAAACAAAATCGGAGCACGAAAAAATCACACGCGAAATCGAGCAGCATTTAAAAGACAAAACCCTGCTCACCTTCGCCCTTTCCTCCGATTCCTGCCAGCTCTGCGATAAATGTACCTACCCGAGAGGCGGCTGCCGCCATCTTGAACTGATGCATCCATGCATCGAGAGCCACGGCATCGTTGTTGCAAACCTGATTGAAAAAAACATGATGGATTATTACCTCGGCGAGCATATGGTCATATGGTTCAGCATGATTTTCTATAAAGAATCGTAATCTGTGATGTAATTTTCCATTCTTTCAAACGTATTTACAGTAGAGGATTTCGCTGTAAGAAATTCAGAAAATACACAAGAGGGGGAATGAAATATGCTGAGAAAGGCAGGAAATTTTCTCAGGTATCTGTTCGGTATTCTGATGATGCTGGCGGGAGCCGGTTACTGGAAAGAGGAGAAGGCATATGCATTGTCACTGCTGCTGCTTGGAATCTTTTTGCTTCCGGTTACCTGGAATACGATAAAGAAACGGTTTCATGTGGCGAAAGCACTTCCTGTGCTGCTTCCTGTGCTGCTGCTGGTTTCCGCCTGTGCGCTGACACCTGTGACGTACAGCAGTAAGGAAACACAGAAGGCATCTGCAGAGTCTGTTTCCGTCAGCGTTACGGCAGCGCCGACGAAAAAAGCGACGCCGACCCCGACTGAAACATCAACACCAACGCCGACAGCAACACCGACCGAAACACCAACGCTGACCGCTACCCCGACTCCGACTGCTACCCCAACTCCAACGGCTGACCCGACCGAGACGCCGACACCTGAGCCAACCATAGAAGCTGCGGCGGAAGAAACCGTCGAAACGCAGGCAGCGGAAGAATCACAGCCGGCAGTGACTGCCGAAGAACCGCAGGTAACGGAAGCACCGCAGGAATCGGATCCGTATGGAGGACAGCTCGTGTGGATTTCAGAGACCGGATCGAAGTACCATAACAAAAATAACTGCGGCAGAATGAATCCGGATCGGGCATATCAGATGACGAGAGAAAATGCAGAAGCCCAGGGGTATGAACCCTGCAAAAAATGTTTTTAAAAAAGAGAAATGAAACCCCGCAGCCTGATCGGGCAGGAAACCCCAGCGGCTGTGGGGTATTTTTGTGCTTTTTTCTGCATAAAATAGCGATAGAACAAAAAGCAGACCCGCAAAGCGGAGGAGGTTTTGGATGCGAAAAAAGAAAAAGCAGAAAAAATCACTCCATCCGCCGGGCGGGGAGCTGCTTTCGGCGATGCAGGTTCCGTCAGATCTTGCTTTTGGCGAGCCGGTTGTGACGTTTTACGGCGGGAGAGAAGTGCAGATTGAAAATTTCCGCAGGATTCTGGAATATAATGCGTGCCGCCTCTGTGTGCTTACACAATATGGCAGGCTGCTCCTTGTGGGAGAGGGAATCCGGATTGTTTCGTATTCCGGGGAGGAGATGCGGGTGGAAGGGAGAATCGATCAGGCGACGTTTCAATAAGTGTAATGATTCCAATCATTCCAATGCTGAAAAGGGGGTGTGCGTTTGCAGAGGGGAAAGGTTTTCTGGAAAGGCAGTGTGCGGATTCGTGTGACGGGCCGTGAACCGGAGCGTTTTTTCAATCTGTGCGGGCACCATAACATCACACTGTGGGACGTGACAGAACATCAGGGCTGCTTTGAGATGAGCCTTCTGCCGGAAGATTTTTTCCGCCTCCTGCCGATCCGCCGCAAGAGCGGTGTGCGCATCCGAATACAGAAAAAACAGGGACTGCCTTTCTTTTACCGGCGAAGTTTAAAAAGAAAGGCATTTTTTATTGGTATTTTTCTCTGCCTGGCGGGACTTTACACGCTGTCGCAGTTCATCTGGAATATTCATGTGGAAGGAAATTACGCGAACAGTACGCAGACGATCTTAAACAGCCTTGACGCGGCCGGGATTCATCATGGAAGCTGGAAAAAACGTGTGGACTGCAGCCAGACCGCATCGTATTTGCGGGAGCAGTTTCCGAATCTGACCTGGGTGTCCGCAAAAATAGAAGGGACGCAGCTTGTCCTTGCGGTAAAAGAAAACGTAGACGGCTATGTGATCGAAGAAAAAGCAGATGATCCGCAGAATCTTGTGGCGAAAAAAGAAGGGACGGTCGTGCGTATTATCACACGGAACGGCATTCCGCAGGTGCTCCCCGGTGATACATGTCAAGCGGGAGACATTCTTGTAAAGGGCGAGATTCCGCTTGTGAATGACAGTGGGGAAACGTATGATTATTCTTATGTTCACGCAGACGCGGATATTGACCTTGAGACGACGTGGTACTATTATGATACCTTTCCGCTTTCCCATACGGTACGGACATATCAGAAAGCAGAGAAAAAAACGCCGGTATTCCAGATTTCTGCTTACCGATTTTTCCTTGGAAATCTGCTGCCGGAGAATTTTGTGGAGAGTTTGCGGAGCATGACCGGAACGGCGGATCAGAAAACAGAGAAAAGGGAAAATGGAGCAGACGAGGAAGTGTCCCTTCAGCAGCTTTATCTGACAGAAAACTTTGCCCTTCCGTTTTATTTCGGCTACCGTCAGAAATTTCCTTTTGAAGTTCAGAAAGAAACCTACTCAGAACACGAGGCAAAAGAAAAAGCCTCGCAGAATTATCAGAAATTCCACAGAAATTTATCAGAAAAAGGACTTCAAATATCGGAGAATCATGTTACAATAGAACTTAACGATACGTCATGTATCACAAAAGGGACACTTCGCGTGATAGAACGGGCCGTAGAAGCACAGCCCTGCGAAATGCAGAAGATGTCGGATGGAAAGGAAACAATGGTAGATGAACAGCAATAACAACATGATAGAACTGCAGATGGAACTGCCCATCGAACATGAAAAGAAAGTATTCGGCCAGTTTGATGAACACATCAAAATCCTGGAGAGATCCCTGGCGGTTACGCTGATCTCCCGGGACGGCGTTTTAAAAATTGTGGGCCCGGCATCGAATGCAGCGCGCGCAAAGGAATGTCTGACACAGCTTCTGGAGCTCTCACGCCGCGGAAATGATATCAACACACAGAACGTCAATTATGCAATCTCACTTGTTATGGAGGACAGCGGAAGCAGCCTTGCTGAAATCGACAGTGACTGCATCTGCCACACGGTCGCAGGCCGTCCGGTCAAACCGAAAACACTCGGTCAGAAAGCGTACGTGGATGCGATCCGGGAAAAGATGATCGTCTTCGGCGTCGGCCCTGCCGGAACCGGAAAAACGTACCTTGCGATGGCGATGGCGATCACGGCATTCCGAAACGATGAGGTAGGCCGTATTATCCTGACGCGTCCGGCGATTGAGGCGGGTGAAAAACTCGGTTTCCTGCCTGGCGACCTGCAGAGTAAAATTGACCCGTATCTGCGGCCGCTCTACGACGCGCTGTATCAGATCATGGGAGCAGAGAGCTTCCAGAAAAACATGGAAAAAGGCCTGATTGAGGTTGCGCCGCTCGCGTACATGCGAGGCCGTACGCTCGACAATGCGTTTATTATCCTTGATGAGGCACAGAATACGACACCGGCGCAGATGAAGATGTTCCTGACCCGTATCGGTTTCGGTTCCAAAGTCATTGTAACCGGAGATGCCTCTCAGAAGGACCTTCCTTCCGGTACACGCTCCGGCCTTGATGTGGCAATGCAGGTACTGAAAAAAGTAGACGGAATTTCCTTCTGCGAGCTGACGAGCAAGGACGTTGTCCGTCATCCGCTGGTGCAGAAGATTGTACAGGCTTACGATGAATATGAAAAGAAAGCAAAGCCGGAAAATCACAGCGGCAGAGCAAAAAGTACGACGAGAAAACGGAGGGAAAATAAATGACACTGACGTTTGAAAATGAACAGGATTTTGACCTTGGATTTGATCCGGAAGAGGTTGCAGCAGCGGTAATCAATGGTGTGCTGGATCAGGAAGCGTGCCCGTATGAGGCAGAAGTAGAACTGATTCTGACTGATCCGGAAAATATCCGCACCATGAACCGGGAACACAGAAACATTGACCGGGAGACAGACGTGCTTTCTTTCCCGATGGTAGATTATCCTTCTCCGGCTTCGTTCGATTTTCTGGAGACGGAAGAGGGAGATGACTGTTTTAACCCGGACAGCGGTGAGCTGATGCTGGGTGATATTGTGATTTCTGTTGCGCGCGCAAGAGCGCAGGCGGAGGAATACGGTCATTCTTTAAGACGCGAATTTGCTTTTCTTGTTGCACACAGTATGCTGCATCTTCTGGGTTATGATCATATGACACCGGAGGAAGCAGCCGTGATGGAGGCAAAGCAGGAAGAGGTGCTGCAGCGTCTCGGTATCACAAGAGACTGATTGAAAGAAGAAAAGGAGGGGTCTTTATCAAAAAGAGAGGGTTTTACACATTGGGGATTGCTCTGCTGGGAAGCATGATGCTGTTCGGATGCCGGAAAATTGGGGAAACGGCACCGGAAACTGCATCGGCAGGAACTTCTTATGTCTCAGAAGAGACAGCAGGGGAAAGCAAGACAGAAACGAAAGCTACGGAACCACCGGCCCCGACCGAAGATCCGGCACCGGAACCGCTGGTTCCGGAAGCGATTGAGCCGACACCCGCGGAGGATGCGCTGCCGGAAGGTATGGTGAAAAGTTATCTGACAGGAGAACCTGTCGCCGAAGTACAGGGAAGAAGGCGCCCGGTGGCGGTTATGCTGAGCAATATCATCAGCGCCTGCCCGCAGAGCGGTATCAGCCGTGCGGGAGTGATCTATGAAGCGCCGGTCGAAGGCGGCATTACGCGCCTGATGGGGCTGTTTGAAAACTATGATGATCTCGAAAAGATCGGATCGGTGCGGAGTTGCCGCGAATATTATGTGTATCTGGCAGCGGGATTTGACGCTCTGTATTACCACTATGGACAGGCGGCGTATGCGATTCCGCTGCTCGAATCGGATCACATAGACAATGTGAATGGCATGGAGTATTCGGAACAGGTGTATTACCGGACGTCGGATCGTCCGTCGCCGCACAATGCGTATTTGGATGCGGCCGGGATTGCAGCGGGAATCGATCTCTGCGGCTACCGGACATCTTACAAAGACGGTTATGACGGATTTTTCCAGTTTGCATCCGAGACAGAACCGGAAACGCTGGAACAGGGACGAAATGCCGCCTATGTGGCACCGGGCGGATATTTCCACAATAATCCATGGTTTTCGTACGATGAGGCGAGCGGCACGTATTTGCGTTATCAGTTCGGGGAACCGCAGATCGATGAGATGACACAGGAACAGCTTGCGGTGAAGAACATTATCGTGCAGTACTGTTCCTGGAAAAAGTATGATGACAATGCGGAATATCTCGATATTGATGTGGTAAACGGCGGAATGGGAACGTATATCACAAGCGGAAAGGCCATCGACGTGACATGGAGCAAGGATGATCCGTGGGGTGTCACAAAGTACCGGGACAGCAATGGAGAGGAGATTAAACTGAATCTTGGAAAAACATGGGTTCTGATTGTTTTAGATAATTATGCAGATGAGACTGAAATCCGGTGATAAAGCTGGATTTCAGGATTTTTCTCAGATCGGCTGGACAGATCCTGTGTTTTGCGGTAAGATAAAAAGAAAATCCGGTCATTTAACCGAATCAAGCAAGTCCCTCGCTTCTAAAGCGGTGGGATGAATTGTTAAAAGAAACATAACGGCAGTGGCAGGCGGAGAGAAATCGGTATCCTCCACTGACATGAGGCAAATCACAGTCGAACTATTCTCGACATGTCAGACTCCGTGAAAATACCTACTGTGAGTTGAAACAAAATAAATTGGGAAAAGAAGGGTGAAACTTATGGAGAAAACAACGAAAAACGGAATCCACCGGATCCGCCAGGAGGGCGGAAAAACGATCGCCTGGGCAGAGGAGTCCGGAGTTAAGGTACTGGAAAAAGACGGGTATTACTTTAAAGACCTGGCAAAAACCGGCGAACTGCTGCCGTATGAGAACTGGCGCCTTTCCGATGAGGAGAGAGCCGCAGACCTTGCGGGCCGTCTTTCCATCGAGGAGATCGCTGGCCTTATGCTGTACTCACCGCACCAGGCCGTACCGCCGATGCCGGGCGGTCCGTTCCAGGGAACGTTTGACGGAAAAACGTATCTGGAATCCGGCAAAGAACCGTATGCGATTTCCGATCAGCAGAAAGAATTTCTGGAGGACGAGCACATCCGCCATATCCTGCTGACGAACGTGGAAAGCCCGGAGATTTCCGCAAAATGGAGCAATGAGCTGCAGAAACGGGCAGAGACACTGCCGTATGGTATTCCGATCAACCTCTCCTCTGATCCGCGGAACGGAGCAAAGGATTCCGGCGCAGAGTTCAAGAGCGGCGGAAGCGAGATCAGCAAATGGCCGGAGGGTGTCGGCTTTGCAGCATGCTTTGACCCGGAAGTAGCCGGACAGTTTGCAAAGGATGCCTCCCGTGAATACCGGGCACTCGGCATCACAACGGCACTCGGACCGCAGATCGACCTCTGCACCGAGCCGAGATGGATGCGCTTTGTCGATACGTTAGGCGAAGAAGTGGAGATGTCCAAAAAGCTTACCAAAGCGTACTGTGACGGTATGCAGACAACGGAAGGGGAAGCAGACGGCTGGGGAAAAGACAGCGTCAACACGATGGTCAAACACTGGCCGGGCGGCGGCACCGGAGAGGCCGGACGCGATGCACACTATGCATTCGGACAGTTTGCCGTTTATCCGACCGGAAATTTTGAGGAGCATTTAAAACCGTTTACCGAGGCAGCCTTCCACCTGGACGGACCGACCGACTGCGCATCCGCGGTTATGCCGTACTACACCGTATCCTACGGCGTGGACAAGAAAAACGGCAAGAACGTCGGAAACTCCTACAGCGAGTACCTGATCAAGGATCTGCTGCGCGGAAAATATGAATTTAAAGGCATTGTCTGCACCGACTGGGGCATCACCCAGGATCCGGAGAAGACGATTGAGGGATTTGGAAGCCGCTGCTACGGTGTGCAGGATATGACCGAGGCAGAACGGTGTCTGCTGGCGATCACAAACGGCGTTGACCAGTTCGGCGGAAACAGCGAGTCCGGTCCGATTGTCGAGGCGTATAAGATTGGCTGTGAGAAATACGGCGAGAAAGCGATGCGTGAGCGCATGGAGCTGTCCGCCAAACGTCTTCTGATCAACATTTTCCACTGCGGCTTGTTTGAGGATCCGTATCTTGATCCGGAAGAATCCGCAAAGATTGTAGGATGCGAAGAGTTCTGCCGCCATGGCTATGAGGCACAGCAGAAATCCATTGTCCTGCTGAAAAACAGTGCGAAACGCGCACCGGAAGGACAGAAGGGTGTGCTGCCGCTGAAGAAAGGTTTGAAGGTTTATATTCCGGAGAGAAAGATCGGACCGTCCAAAGCGTTCTTCCGCATCGATCTGCCGGCAAAAACCGAAGATCCGCTGCCGGATGGACTGCCGTCCAAGTACGGTACACGCGTGGCATCACCGGAGGAGGCCGATGTGGCGCTGGTATTTATCGAAAGCCCGGCATGCAACCCGTATTCCACCGAAGATCTTGCGAACGGCGGCAACGGCTATCTGCCGATTACACTGCAGTACCGCCCGTATACGGCGAAAAAAGCGCGTGAGGTGAGCATTGCCGGCGGTGATTTCCGCGAGAATTTCACGAACCGCAGCTATCTTGGAAAGACAAACACTGCCTACAACGAGGCTGATCTCGACAATATTCTCGAATGCCGCCGCGCGATGGGCGACAAGCCGGTGATCGTCTGCGCAACCGTCAACAACCCGATGGTGATGCATGAATTTGAAGCCGAAGCCGATGCGATCGTCGCAGAGTTCGGTGTTTCGAGAGCCGCTGTGCTCGACGTTGTCTTCGGCGGTTACAACCCGACCGGCCGTCTGCCGATCCAGATGCCGAAGGATATGGATGCGGTTGAGGAGCAGAGCGAGGACCGTGCGTTGGATATGGAAACCTATATTGACAGCGAAGGACATAACTATGACTACGGTTATGGCATGAATTACGAAGGCGTTCTTCCTGCATGGAAAAAGTAAAAGAATAACAGAAAACCTGATCGGCACCGGGACCGCGTGTGTTTCGGTGCCGATATTGGAAACAAAAGACAGAATAAGGAGGACTTAAAAAGAGATGATTGTTCCAAAATATTTCGAAGATTTCGATCACCTGCATGTGAATACCATGCCGAACCGTGCCTACTACATTCCGGCATCCCGCCGCATGGAGGATCTGGTGGAGAACCGGGAGGCGTCGGACCGCTTTTTTCTGCTTTCCGGCGACTGGAAATTCCGCTATTTTACCAGTGTTTACGATGTAAAAGAGGAGTTTTTCGCAGAAGGATACGACACTTCTGTATTCGAGACGATTCCGGTGCCGTCCGTCTGGCAGAATTATGGCCATGACCACCATCAGTATACGAACGTCCGCTACCCGTTCCCGGTGGATCCGCCGTATGTGCCGTATGAGAACCCGTGCGGTGCGTACGTGAGAACGTTCGAGTGGAAAAAACAGGAGGAAGCACCGAGGGCATTCCTGAATTTTGAGGGCGTGGATTCCTGTTTCTACGTGTGGATGAACGGCAGCTTCGTCGGCTACAGCCAGGTGTCTCATTCTACGAGTGAATTTGATGTAACAGACTTCTTAAAAGATGGCACCAACACCATCGCCGTACTGGTGCTGAAATGGTGCGATGGAAGCTATCTCGAGGATCAGGACAAATTCCGCATGAGCGGCATTTTCCGCGATGTCTATCTGCTTGCAAGACCAGAAAAAGGCATCCGCGATTACTTTGTAAAGGCAGCGCCGGACGCATCGTACCAGAATGGAGAAGTTTCGATTGCGATTACCTGGAATGACGGGGAACCGCAGGAAGGAACGGCAAAGCTGTTTGATACAGAAAATCATCTTGTGGCAGAGGCAGCGTTTGGCGGCGATACGGTTCAGATGCATGTAAAAGATGCACATCTGTGGAATGCCGAGGAGCCGTATCTGTATACGCTGGTGCTGGAGACGGCGGGTGAGGTGATCACTGATCATGTCGGCATCCGTGAGATCCACGCGAAGGACGGTGTGCTGTACCTGAACGGCGTGAAGATCAAATTCCACGGAACAAACCGCCACGACAGCGATCCGGTGACGGGATTTGCAATCAGCCTTGCACAGATCAAAAAAGATCTGAAGGTAATGAAAGAGCACAACATCAATGCGATCCGGACCAGCCATTACCCGAATGCGCCGTACTGTTATCAGCTTTATGACCGTCTCGGTTTTTATGTCATCGATGAGGCGGACAATGAGAGCCACGGCACAGAGGAAATTTATGCGAATTACACGAGCTGGGAAGAGTATGCGAAGAACTGGAATAAACTAATTGCGAACAATCCGGTATTTACCGAGGCAACCGTAGACCGCACACAGCGTTGCGTAGAGCGCGATAAAAACCGCCCGAGCGTTGTCATCTGGTCGATGGGAAATGAGTGCGCATACGGCTGTACCTTCGAGGCGGCCTTAAAGTGGACGAAGGAATTTGATCCGACGCGTCTGACGCACTATGAGTCGGCACGGTATGTGGATGATCCGAAGAAATACGATTACAGCAACCTCGACCTCTACAGCCGCATGTATCCATCACTCGAGGAGATCAAAAAAGAGCTGGTGGAGTACGGGGATAAGCCGTATATCATGTGCGAATACTGCCATGCGATGGGCAACGGCCCGGGAGATCTTGAAGATTACTTTGAACTGATCCACAGCGAGGAGAAGATGTGCGGCGGCTTTATCTGGGAGTGGTGCGACCACGCGATTGATATGGGAAAAACGATCGAGGGAAAGAAGATGTACGCGTACGGCGGCGACCACAACGAGTATCCGCACGACGGCAACTTCTGCATGGACGGACTTGTTTATCCGGACCGCACACCGCATACGGGACTGATGGAATTTAAAAACGTGTATCGTCCGGTGCGCGTGATGGGATATGATGCCGAAAAGGGTACACTGACCATCAAAAACTATATGAATTTTGTGAATCTGAAAGATTACGCTGTGCTCGGCTATGAGGTGCTTGTGGACGGCGAAGTGACGGAGAGCGGCAAGATTACAGATGAAGCACTGCTGGAGCTTGCGGCAGGCTGTGAGAAGACGATTCCGCTTGTCATTTCCGTGCCGGAGCAGGGAAAATGTGCGCTGAAGGTTACCTGGTATCAGAAACAGGCCACTGAGGTGCTGCCGGAGCAATTCGAACTGGGATTTGAAGAAGTTCCGGTGAAAACGAAAGACAATCAGAACCAGAAGGCAAAAGAGATGATGAAGCGCCCGGAGGGAACGGCTTCGTTTGGATGGAAAGAGGACGATCATTATCTGACGGTATCGACGGAACAGTTCAGCTATATCTATAATAAATTCACCGGCCTGTTCGAGGAAATGTGCTATGCCAACCAGAATCTGCTCGACCGCCCGATGGAGCTGAACATCTGGCGTGCGCCGACAGACAATGACCGCAATATCAAGAATACCTGGATGCGTGCGCAGTATGACCGCACCGTGACGCGGGCGTATGAGACAACGGCAAAAGAAGAAAACGGCTGCGTGGAGATCGAGACAAGCTATTCGATTTCGTCTCCGGCTCTGCAGCGGATCCTTGCAGGTGTGATCAAATGGACAATTTACAGCGACGGAACGACCGATGTCCATGTAGAAGCAAAGAAAGACCCGGTATTCCCGGTTCTGCCGCGTTTTGGCCTGCGCCTGTTCCTGCCGAAATCGTTTGCAAAACTGACCTACTGCGGTCTCGGTCCGGTGGAGAGCTATGTGGATAAGCACCAGGCAAGCTATCACGGCGTTTTCCACAGCACACCGGCAGAACAGCAGGAGGACTATATCCGCCCACAGGAGAACGGCAGCCACTACGACTGCGATTATGCAAGTCTTGCCAGTGATCGTGCGGTATTGACGGCAGTGGGCGAGAAAACCTTCTCATTCCAGGCATCTATTTACACGCAGGAGGAGCTGACCGCGAAAGCCCACAACTATGAGCTTCGGCCGTGCGGAAGCACTGTTTTCTGCATCGACTACCGCCAGGCCGGGATCGGATCGGCAAGCTGCGGACCGATGCTGCTGGAAAAATATCAGCTGAAAGAAACCGAAATCAGCTTCGATGTGCGGCTGAAACCGGAACTGCTGTAAAGTGTAGAATTTGAAAAATAAGAAAAGCGCTGTGCCCTCTCTCTGAAAGGTGAGGGAACGGCGCCTTTTTATATGATGTACAAAAAAAGTCTTGATAAACCTATTGAATTGCTATGAATGTAGGATTATAATGGACGAAATTATAATTCAAATCCAATCAAGATGATTCTGGAAAGAGAAAAGGGAAGGAGAAAATCAAGCATGAGTGAAATTACAAGAGATGAGGCATTTGCTTTATTAAAAAAATACAACAAAGATCCCTTCCATATTCAGCATGCGCTTACCGTAGAGGCCGTGATGAAATGGTATGCAAGAGAGCTTGGCTATGGGGCAGAAGAGGAGCACTGGGGTATTGTCGGACTGCTGCATGACATTGATTTTGAGCTGTATCCGGCAGAGCACTGCCTGAAAGCACCGGAGCTTCTGCGGGGAGGCGGCGTGTCGGAAGATATCATTCATGGTGTCGTTTCCCATGGCTGCGGCATTACCATTGAGTGCGGCGTCATACTGGATGTGGAGCCGGTGCATGAGATGGAAAAAGTTCTGTTTGCAGCAGATGAGCTGACGGGACTGATCTGGGCAGCTGCGCTGATGCGGCCTTCGAAGAGCACAAAAGACATGGAACTGAAATCCCTGAAGAAAAAATATAAGAGCAAAGGCTTTGCGGCTGGATGTTCGCGGGAAGTCATTGAGCGGGGCGCCGAGCAGCTTGACTGGCCGCTGGAAAAACTGCTGACTATGACAATGCAGGCCATGGCTGACAGCGAGGATGAGATCAACCGGGAAGTAGAAGCGGAGCAGAACGCATAAAAAACTGCCCGAATTTCAACAGAAAAACTGGAATTCGGGCAGTTTTTTTATGCATGGCGCATCTTTTTCCCAGGCATTACCATTTCTTTTTTCGTCAGACGGTAAAATTCTACATGATTTCCAATGAATTTTTGAACCAGAGATACGGTTCGTCCCGTCATAAAAGCACAGAAGAAAGTTCCGATGCCGATTCCGTAAAGATGGTGAAGGATTACAAGGGACAGGATTACGGTCGTTGTCAGACAGGTGAGATCAAAGGTTGTCTTGATCTGGTTATACTTTTTATGCAGAAGTTCCGACAGATCCCGCGGAAAAATATCGGTCGGGACAATCGGCAGCAGGCAGTTGTTGGCGAGGCAGATGCCGAAGCACATCAGAAGAAATCCGGTGAAAAAGCAGACCACATTCAGCGACAGAACATTTGGCAGCAGGGTAACCCAGGTATTGTGTACATCGATCATTTTTCCGAATCCGATGCCGACAACAAAAGAAAACAGATAGCCGGGACAGAACGAACGCTTCAGGACCATCAGGGTGATGACAAGCAGCGTTTGAAAGATATAGTTCCACGTTCCGAAACTGAAAACTGGAAACGCTGTGCTGAGGATGAGCGGCACGGAGGAAATTGTTGAAATTCCAAATACGCTTTTTGACATCAGATCAATGGCAAGAGGGTTGATCAGAAGCACGATCAGAAGCGCCGCTTCGCCTGGAAGATGAAATTTTCTGGTATTCATGAGTAAAAATCCTTCTTTCCTGAGAATGAAATTACGTTAAGGTCTTGAAACTATGCTTATTATAGACACAGAAACCGATAAAAACAAATGATTATTTTGAATGAATTGATTCTAAAATTAAATGAAAAGTGGTATGATAGATGCAGAACAGGAAAAGAGGCTATCTATGAATATCGAGTATTTAAAATATTTTGCAGAGCTGGCAAAACTGCAGCACTACGGAAAAGCGGCAAAAGCGCTGAATATTTCCCAGCCGGGGCTCAGCCATGCGATCAAGACACTGGAGGACGAGTACGGTGTTCCGCTCTTCCAGAAAGAAGGACGAAACGTGAGCCTGAGCCGCTACGGAAAAGAATTGATGCAGGATGTCGAGGAGATTCTGGACGCATATCTTCGAATGGAGGAGCGGGCGGCAGGCCTTCGGACGGAAGAAAAGACAGTGCGGATCGGAACCGTATATCCGCTCGCGGCAGGAACAATACCACATATGCTGCGGGAATTCGGCGCGACCTTCCCGTTTATCATCTACAACCGCCTGACCCCAGAGATCGAGGAGGGTCTGCTGGATGGAAAATACGATATCGGCTTCTGCTCAGAACTGCTGAAATCCGAAGAACTCGAATATTATCCCCTCCGGGAATCTTACATCGCGGCCGCCGTCCCGGAAGGTCATCCGCTGGAGGGGAAAGAGAACATCACACTAAAAGAAGCAGCCAAGTATCCGCAGGTCATGTTTTCCAGGACGAGCGGCTTCCGCAGCCTCCAAGAGCAGATCTTCGCCGAACAGGGCATCCAGGTAAAACCCGTGTGTGAGGCCGAAGAAATCGAAGTCATCACCGGCCTTGTGGAAAATGGTTTTGGAATATCTATCCTCCCCTACATGGACATCGTCCGCCTCCATCACATCACCGCAATCCCGGTGCAGACCTCAAGCTGGAAATCAAAATTCTACATCGCCAGAAGAAAATACGGAATCCGCACAGCGCAGGAAGAGGCGTTTTTTCAGCATTGGAGGAAATGACGGGCAGGAAATTTTATGGTATAGTAAAACAAAATCTAAGTGAAAAAGGTGAGATACAAAATGATCAGTGAAAAAATTTTTGAGCTAATTCTTCGAAACGGCATGACCCAGAAAGAATTCTCCGAAGAAACCGGAATTTCCCAGAGCACCATCAGCGACTGGAAAAGAAAGGGCACGAATCCGTCGGCGGATAAAATACTGAAAATCTGCGAAGTGCTGAAGGTTACGCCGTATGAACTTCTGGGGGAGAATGAGACAGAGCGAAATGCGGGAAATCCGGAAATGAGCGCAGGAAATGAAACAGAAAAAATCATTCTGGAAGGCTTTCGGAATCTGTCAGACAGAAAAAAAGAACGAATCCTGGGATATCTGGCAGCATTGCAGGAGGATTAAGATGAAACAGAAACCATCCTATCTGCCAAAGAAATATAAGTATTCTGCCCGTTCCGGCAATCTGAAAGCGGAGGCAGTGGGGGTTGTGAAAGGGGAGAAGCATTTTCCGGTTTTTGAAGGAGATGTTGTTTTTAAACCGCTTACAAAATCTAAACCGCTGTCTACGCCGCTGTTCGCCTATGCTGAGGTTTTCTGGTCATGGGTGATTGATGCGTATTTTATGCCGGCGCCGCAGTATCAGCTTGCGTTTTGCGAAGGGTATGAGGCGGAGGTGGAGAAATATTACGATTATGGAACAGTTTCACCGATGATTTACGGGGAAGGAGAACATCTGCTGAATCTGCTGGAGTTCTTTCGAAAATATCCTGACGACAAAGTCCATATTGATGACTACGTCAATTACTGCCAGATGTTCTACGACTACACCGAAATCCTCGAATCCGACTATTTCCAGACCCACCCGGCGATGGCGGAGGAGCTGGTACTGCAGATTCTCGTTTCGATTTTGAAAGGCGATCAGAACTACCATTACGAAAACATCGCATTTGTCTGCCGTGAAGACGATAAGATTCTGCGTCTGGCGCCGATGATTGATCATGAGTTTTCAACATATTTCATGTTCCCGGACAGTATGCCGCGGCAGATGTACTGGTTTGAACAGCTTGCGCGGTCCATTCAGGGGGATGAAGTACAGCTGGGAGAGTTTGATTATCTGACGAACGAAACAGAACGTCATCTGATGGAAAAAAGCGCAACATGTCTGCACAAAAATCTGATATACATCAGAGAACATTATCCTGAAGTCTGTCAGGTGTTTCTGGAAAAATTGAGCAGACTGGAAAAGAATCTAAAAGAAAAGAAAGAGCTGTTTGAACTGGAAAAAGGCCCGGGCTACCCCGAGACGGCCAATTCAGATGCTTATCTGATCGGCAAAGCACGGTACAAAGACCATGACGAAAAAAAAGCCAGAGAGTATGAAGTGAAATACAGCGGAAAAGAAAAGCAGATCAATTTTGAAGTCGTAAACAGCGTATCGGTTTATGAAATTAAAAAAATTATGCAGCAGATGCGGGAAATCCTTGAAAAATAAGCATCTGTAACCGCCAGTTGACACATTTCCAGCCCGATTTGGTAGAAGGCAACCGGAAAAAATGATAGGATTTGAAGCAGAAACAGCCAATCCATTTCCAAAACAGAAATGAATAGAATGGCTGTGAGCTGCAGCAAAAAGATTACTGAAAAAGAGCTGGAAAACAGAAGAAAACAAATATGATTTTGGCAGAAAAAATCACAGAAGCGAGAAAGAAAAATGGATGGTCACAGGAAGAGATGGCGGAGAAACTTTCCGTCTCGCGGCAGGCGGTATCCAAATGGGAGAGTGCACAGTCCACGCCGGATTTGCAGAAAGTGCTCCGTCTTGCTGAAATCTTTGGTGTCAGCACCGACTATCTGTTAAAAGACGAATTAAAATCAGAGACAGGAACAGAAATACTGGAATACGCCGCAGAGGAGTCATCCGTGCGGAGTGTATCGATGGAAGAAGCAAACGCGTTCATGGAATGGAGACGGAAAACAGGGCCGACACTCGCCGGAGCTGTTGCGCTCTGTATCATCAGCCCGGCGCTGCTGATCTTCCTTGCCGGACTTTCCGATTCCCATATAGAAAACATCAGCGAAAACATGGCAACGGGAGCAGGCATCTCCGTTTTGTTGTTGCTGGTTGCCGCTGCTGTTGTGATTTTCGTATCCTACAGTATTCACGGACAGCAGTATGAATATCTGGAAAAGGAGAGAATAGAAACTGCCTATGGTGTAACCGGCCTTGTTCAGGAACGGAAAAAGGACTACGAAAGCACCTTTACCAGAGGAATCGCCGCCGGTGTTACCCTCTGTATTCTGGCAGTTATCCCGATGTTCGCTGCCATTGCATTCAGCCAGCCGGACTACATCATCACAGCCACCGTATCCATCCTGCTGCTTCTGGTCGCCGTTGGTGTCTTTTTCATTGTGCGGGTCAGCACCATAAATGGAAGCTACGTCATCCTGCTGCAGGAAGGCGAATATACACCGGAAGAAAAACGATACAAAAAGAAAACAGAAGTTTTTACAACCGCCTACTGGTGTATTGTCACCGCCATCTATCTTGTATGGAGCTTCCAGACGAGAGAATGGGATAAAACCTGGATCCTATGGGCTGTTGCCGGTGTTCTGTTCGGCGGTGTGAGGGCAGTTATGCGGGGCAGAATAAAAGAAAAATAAAAAACAGAGAAAAACGATTTTTCTGTCGCAAAATCCCTCTCTGACGTGTTAAAATAAAACATAATACGTTTGGCAGAAAAGAGGGAATTGAGTATGAAATATGCCTACAAAAACGGAAAAATCCTAAACGGAACGAAAGATATGCAGGTTCAGACCGGTCTGATCATTCTGACGGAAGGAGAAAAAATCGCAGCGATTGTCCCGGAAGAAACCAGACTTTCCGGCTATACGGAGATAGATCTGCAGGGAAAATACATCATGCCCGGACTGATCAACATGCATGTCCATCTCGCAGGCAATGGAAAACCGCAGAAGAAGCAGCGCGACAACGCAAAACTCGTCAAAACCCTGATGAGCAACAGAATTTCCCGCGCGATCGCCTACCGCATGGTAGCAGGCTTCGCAAAAGATGAACTGCTAAGCGGCGTTACCACGATCCGCACGGTCGGTGGTCTTGGCACTTTCGATACACGGCTGCGCGATGAAATCAAAGCCGGTAAAAAGACCGGCCCGAGAATCCTTGCCGCAAACGAGGGAATCTCTGTACCGGGCGGGCACATGGCAGGTTCGGTAGCGATCGCAGCAGAGAGTATCGATGCGGCAGTCGCCCATGTAGATGAGGCAAAATGCGAAAATGTCAACCTGATCAAGCTGATGATCACCGGCGGTGTGCTGGATGCCAAAGAAAAAGGCGTTCCGGGAGAACTCAAAATGGCACCGGAAATGGTAAAAGCCGTCTGTAACCGGGCGCATGCACTCGGCTATCAAGTCGCCGCCCATGTCGAATCGCCGCAGGGTGTCCGCGTGGCACTGGAAAACGGTGTGGATTCGATCGAGCACGGTGCAAAAATGGATGACGATATGATTCGCCTGTTCAAAGAAAAGAATGCATTTCTATGTACGACACTGTCCCCGGCCCTGCCGTATGCGCTGTTCGACCGTTCCATCACCAACGCAACTGAGATAGAGCAGTTCAATGGTAACGTTGTTTTCGAAGGAATCATAGATTGTGCGAAAAAAGCCATCGCCAACGACATCCCCGTCGTCCTCGGAAACGATGTCGGCTGTCCGTGGATCACGCAGTATGACTTCTGGCGGGAACTCTTTTACATCCATAAATATGTCGGCGTCTCCAACGCCTTCGCGCTTTACACCGCAACCGCCCGCGCCGCCGAAATGGCCGGAATCGGAGCCGAAACCGGAACCATCGAGCCCGGCAAATCCGCCGATCTTATCGTGACCGTCGAAAACCCGCTTGAGGATCTTCGTGCTCTCCGCAAAGTAGAGATGGTCGTCACACAGGGAAGAAAAATCGATCATCCTCAGGTAAAAATCAATCCGGTGGTCGCGGCAGAGCTGGATCAATTTCTGGTGGAATAAAGGATACGACGGAGAAGACAAAAAAGATGGAAGAGAACAAAGAATCACAGGAAAATTTACAGGAAAAAAGAGAACAGGCTCTTTGGAGGCTTCATGAGGAACGGACAGAAGAAGCCCTGTGGGACTGCGTTGTCGCGTTCCAGGAGTTTGAATTCCATACGTATTCCGGTCTGCCGTATTCCTACCATATGAAATATGGAAGAAGCGGCACCTACACCAAAGAACTCTGGATCGACCGCCGGGAGAAAAGTAAAAGCCTTGTCTGGAGTTCCGTCCGGGCTGCGTATCATAAGGTGCTGGAACTGCAGGAAGAAAGTGCAAGACCAGTTGTCGATCGCCCGAAGGATCTGGGGGATATCCGCGGAATTACGTATATCTACGGGATTTTTTACGCGTTCGGGCTGCTGGAAATGCCGGAGAAGGCAAAAGAGAAACTCGCCATGCAGACGGAGGTACAAAAAACGCCGGAAAAATAAAGTTTCAGCCAATGCAGGACTTGACAACCACTAAATGGGTGGTATAATCTAAAAATATCGAGAGCCAAAAAAGCAATCGAAGCAAAAAAACAAAGCGTAGAAGAGACGAGTAAATCACAGCGAATGTGACAGAGAGAAACCCCATCTGGTGGTGCAAGGGTTTTCGCAGGAACGTGATCGAAGACCAGCTCTGAGCGGCCCCAATCCGGCCCGGTGATTCCGTTATCGTCAAATGAAGTGGTTTGAAAAAACAAAATGGGTGGAACCGCGGTGAATGAAAATACATCGTCCCTTTTGACAGCACAGGCGTGTCAAAAGGGACTTTTTTTGTGACAATTCAGAGCCATGCAAAAGGGAAGAAAAAATCGCGAAGCATGCTTGCATGAGTGAGCGCTTTTTTCCTGAATTTCATATGGCGAGAAGCCACATCGAGATGTAGCTCGGAACAGTTATCCCACAGATGCGCTTAAGAAAAAATATACAAAGAAAGAGGTAAAAGCAAATGATCATCACACTGAAAGATGGAAGTACCAAAGAGTACTCCGAACCGAAATCCATCATTGAGATCGCAACAGACATCAGCGAAGGCCTTGCAAGAATGGCCTGTGCAGGTGAAGTAAACGGTGAAGTAGAAGATCTTCGTACCGTCATCGACAAGGACTGCAATCTTTCCATTCTGACCTTCAACGATGAAGGCGGAAAAGCAGCATTCCGTCACACCACATCCCATATCATGGCACAGGCAATCAAGAGACTGTACCCGGAGACCAAGCTTGCAATCGGACCGTCCATCGCAGACGGATTCTACTACGATGTAGACAGAGATACTCCACTCACCAGCGAAGACCTTGAAAAAATCGAAGCAGAAATGAAGAAAATTGTAAAAGAGGATCTGAAACTGGAGCGTTTTGAGCTGCCGAGAGCAGAAGCCATCGCCTTCATGAAAGAAAAAGAAGAGCCATATAAAGTAGAACTGATCGAAGATCTGCCGGAAGACGCAGTCATCAGCTTCTATCGCCAGGGTGAATTCACGGACCTGTGCGCAGGCCCTCATCTGATGAGCACAAAGCCGGTCAAAGCCTTCAAACTGACCAGCCTTGCAGGTGCATACTGGAGAGGCAGCGAGAAAAACAAGATGCTGCAGAGAATCTACGGAACTGCATTCACAAAGAAAGCAGAGCTCGAAGAGTACCTCCACATGATCGAGGAAGCAAAGAAACGTGACCACAGAAAACTCGGAAAAGAGCTCGGCCTGTTTATGATGAGTGAGGACGGCCCGGGATTCCCGTTCTTCCTTCCAAAAGGAATGGATCTGAAAAATGCGCTGATGGATTACTGGCGTGAAATCCACAGAAAAGCAGGATACGTAGAAATCTCCACACCGATCATCCTGAACCGTCGCCTGTGGGAGACCTCCGGTCATTGGGATCACTACAAAGAAAACATGTATACCACCGTCATCGACGATGAAGATTATGCAATCAAACCGATGAACTGCCCGGGCGGCGTTCTCGTTTACAAATCCGAGCCTCGTTCCTACCGTGATCTGCCGCTGCGTCTGGCAGAGGTTGGCCTGGTACATCGTCATGAGAAATCCGGCCAGCTGCACGGCCTGATGCGTGTACGCTGCTTCAACCAGGACGATGCCCATATCTTCATGACACCGGAGCAGATCAAAGATGAAATCAAAGGCGTTGCAAACCTGATTGACCAGGTTTACAAACTGTTCGGATTCAAATATCACGTAGAGCTGTCCACCCGTCCGGAAAACAGCATGGGAAGCGATGAGGACTGGGAGGTAGCAACCGAAGGTCTCCGCGGCGCACTCGATGATCTTGGCCTTGACTATGTAGTCAACGAAGGCGACGGCGCATTCTATGGCCCGAAGATCGACTTCCATCTGGAAGACTCCATCGGAAGAACGTGGCAGTGCGGTACCATCCAGCTTGACTTCCAGCTGCCGCAGAGATTCGAACTGGAATACACAGGAGCAGACGGAGAGAAACATCGTCCGATTATGATCCACCGTGTTGTTTACGGTTCTGTTGAGCGTTTCATCGGTATCCTGATCGAGCACTTTGCAGGTGCATTCCCAACCTGGCTTGCACCGGTACAGGTAAAGGTTCTGCCAATCTCCGACAAATACGCAGATTACGGCAAGAAGGTTCTGGACGCCCTTCACGAGGCAGGCATCCGCGCAGAGATGGATACCCGTTCCGAGAAGATTGGATATAAGATCCGTGAGGCACAGGGACAGAAGATTCCATACATGCTGATCGCCGGAGCAAAAGAGGAAGAGGCAGGTCTTGTATCTGTCAGAAGCCGTTTTGCAGGTGATGAAGGCCAGAGAAGCCTGGAGCAGTTTATCGCAGATATCAAAGAAGAAATCGCAAGCCGCGTTAACCGCCCGGTTACTGTTGAAACAAAAGAAAATAAATAAGGTAGGTGTCAAAAAAATTGACACCTATGATACCAGATTGCTCCGTACTTCGTACTCCCGCAATCTTCAAAACATTCGTACTCCGCTCATTTTTCTTCGAAAAATGGCTACTTACTCATGTTTTGGCGTGTCCAAAATTTAAAAATCCTCGTGCAAGCTTTGCTTGCGTCGGATTTCCAAACTTTGGACACTGGTATTATCAAATAAATAAAGCATAAAAAATTACCTCTTGGAAATAATGGTTTCTATGCGGGCGAAACCGCAGAAAACTAAATTTCAGGAGGTAATTTATTATGCCAGCATTAAGTTGTTCCGCTATGACCTGTGTTTACAACCAGAACGAGCTCTGTTCCAAAGGAGATATCCGCGTAGGCGGAAGCGGAGCCAAAAGCTCCATGGAAACGTGCTGCGAGAGCTTCAAGGAGCGCGGTGAGGGCACGATGTCCAACTCCACTGGCTGCGGCTGTACGAAAATCGGTGTCGACTGCAAGGCGCAGAACTGTACCTTTAACGACAACTGTAAATGCGAAGCCGGAGATATCCATATCGCCGGAGACAGCGCATGCAGCTGCCAGGAAACCGAGTGCAGCTCCTTCCGCTGTGGCTGCGGGAAATAAATACGAAAAAATACGAAAATCAGTATTGACAACAGGATGGGAGAGTGCTATACTGCAATAGTCTGAGAAAAAGAAAGTAGAGTATCCACTCTCACCCTAGCGCAAACACGCGACTACGGTTCAATATTGATCTTAAGTTCTCTTTGTGTAGAGATTTATGTACAATGTTAAGTGGATAGTCTGTCTATCCACTTTTCTTGCGTTATCAGTCAAATCCGGTCCGGTGAGCCGAGTTTGATTTCGTTACACCGCAAAAGCGGGAACACAGTCTTTTATAATGATGGAGGTGCACTACAATTAGCGAATTAATGATTAATGAGCAGATCAGAGACAGAGAAATTCGTCTGATCGGTCAGAACGGAGAACAGCTTGGAATTATGTCTGCCAGAGATGCGTACCTGAAAGCACAGGAAGCAGGTCTGGATCTTGTGAAAATTGCTCCGACAGCGAAACCGCCGGTTTGCAAAATTATCGACTACGGAAAGTACAGATATGAACTGGCCCGCAAGGAAAAAGAAGCAAAGAAAAAACAGAAAACAATTGAAATCAAGGAAGTTCGCCTTTCTCCAAACATTGACACCAATGATCTTAATACCAAAGTAGGTGCAGCCCGCAAGTTCATTACAAAGGGCGACAAAGTAAAAGTAACACTTCGTTTCCGCGGCCGTGAGATGGCACATATGAACAGCAGCAAATACATCCTCGATGAATTTGCAGAGAGTCTGTCCGATATTGCAACGGTTGACAAAGCGCCGAAGGTGGAAGGCAGAAGCATGACCATGTTTTTGACGGCTAAACGTTAAAATACATTTGAATCAATATCAAGGAGGAAATTAAAATGCCAAAGGTAAAAACAAGCAGAGCAGCTGCAAAGCGTTTTAAAACAACAGGAACAGGAAAATTAGTAAGAAATAAAGCTTACAAGAGCCATATCTTAACCAAGAAATCTCAGAAGAGAAAAAGAAACCTGAGAAAACAGACTACTGTTGATGCAACAAACGTAAAGAACATGAAGAAAATCTTACCTTACATGTAATTTTTGCAAGGTAGAGTTACGCCCAACAGATCAAGGAGGAAAATAAGAAATGGCAAGAATTAAAGGCGGCATGAACGCTAAGAAAAAACATAACAGAGTATTAAAACTGGCTAAAGGTTACAGAGGAGCCAGAAGCAAACAGTATAGAGTAGCAAAACAGTCCGTAATGCGCGCACTGACCAGCTCCTACGCAGGAAGAAAACAGAAAAAACGTCAGTTCCGTCAGCTGTGGATCGCTCGTATCAACGCAGCAGCAAGAATGAACGGTCTGTCCTACAGCAAATTTATGTATGGTCTGAAACTGGCAGGCGTTGAGCTGAACCGTAAAGTTCTGGCTGACATGGCAGTAAACGATGCAGAAGGATTTGCAACACTGGCTGAGCTTGCAAAAAGCAAAGTAGCATAAGTAAAAACATATTCTGTGTGAATATACGAAGAAGCTGTGAGAACCGGTAAGGGGATCGCAGCTTCTTTTGAAATATAGGAAAAACATGAGGTGAATATGGAAAAAAGCAAAGTGGCAATGGTTGCCTGTCCCGACTATGAGCCGGCGCGCGTAAAGGAAAGCCTGCAAAAGGGATTGGAAGCAATTGGCGGCCTGGAATCTCTGATCGGAAAAGAAGAGAATATCTTATTAAAACCGAACCTCGTCCGCTCCGCAAAACGCGAACGCGCCGTCGTGACCGACCCGGAAGTCATGGATGCCCTGATCACAATTTTACAGGAAAATGGCTATGAGAATATTTCCTGCGGCGATTCCTGCGGCCTTGGCACCCCGGAGGGCATTGCAAAGGAAGCCGGGCTGAAAGAGGTGCTGGAAAAACACAACGTTCCGCTGAAAGATTTCCTTACGAGCGAGCGCGTAGAAACCGCCGATGGCAAATTTCTGATGATTGCGAAAGATGCACTCGACTGCGACGCCCTCATCAGCGTCAGCAAAATGAAAACCCACGCGCTGGAACGCATCACCGGAGCTGTCAAGAACCAGTACGGCTGCATCAGCGGCGTCTACAAAAAACTCGGCCACACGCAGTATCCGAACGCTGAGAGCTTCGCACACATGCTGATCGAGCTGAACCAGAAAGTCGCCCCGCGCCTCTATATCTGCGACGGCATCGTAGCAATGGAAGGCAATGGTCCGACTTCCGGCGACCCGGTTTCGATGGGAGTTCTTCTTATGTCCACCGATCCGATCGCACTGGATACCGTGTTCTGCCATCTGGTGAACCTCGATCCGTCGTATGTGCCGACAAATCTCTACGGGGAAACGCTCGGCCTTGGAACGTGGCACGACGACCGCATCGAAATCGTGACAGCGGATGGCACCATATCCGAGGAAGAACTGAAAAGAAAGTACGGAAATCCAAACTTCAACGTCGACCGCCGCAAAGCCCGCAAAAAAGGAGCCCTCGACCTGCTCGAGATCCTCGGGGTCTTCCAGAGCCGCCCCTATATCATAGAAGAAAAATGTAAAAAATGCGGCGTCTGCGTCGAGAGCTGCCCGGTGGAAGGGAAAGCCGTCCACTTTGATAACGGCCGCAGAAATCCGCCGGTCTACGATTATAAAAAGTGCATCCGCTGTTTCTGCTGTCAGGAAATGTGCCCGCATCAGGCAATCCAGGTAAAGAAACACCGTCTGCCGTGGGAAAAATAAGGGAGCTATCCTACAAAGTGACTGGAAAAGCAAAAAGAGAAGTGTTATACTTGAAACCGGACAAAATTTAGTACAGGAGGAACAACACCATGGAATTAGAAACTTTAAGAAGTGATATGATAGCAGCAATGAAAGCCAAAGACAAAGCGAGAAAAGAGGCCATCTCTTCCCTGATCTCCGCAGCAAAGAAAGTAGCCATCGACGAGGGCTGCCGCGATGACATCAAACCGGAGCTGGTAGACCGCGTCATCTTAAAAGAGCTGAAGACCGTAAAAGAGCAGATCGATACCTGCCCGGCATCCCGTGAGGACTTAAAAGCAGAGTATCAGTTCCGCTATGACGTCATCAGCGAGTATGCACCGAAACAGATGAGTGCAGACGAAGTCAAAGCCTACATCCAGGAGAAATTCGCAGACGTTCTGGCAACCAAGAACAAAGGTGCCATCATGAAGGCCGTTATGGCAGATATGAAAGGTAAAGCAGACGGAAAAGTCATCAACCAGACCGTTGCAGAACTGTGCAAATGAATATCATCAACATCGAACACATCAGCAAACTGTTCGGCGATAAACTGATTTTTGACGATGCTTCCTTCGGCCTGCAGGAGGGCGACAAGGTCGGCATCGTCGGAATCAACGGAACCGGAAAATCCACGCTGCTGCGCATAGTAGCAGGAGATGAGACCCCGGATTCCGGCCAGATTATCCGCCAGAACAACCTCAAAATGGCCTATCTTCCGCAGACACCGGAATTTCCAAAGGATGCCACCGTGCTGTCCTACGCCCTTTCCGGCGATGAGGAGGACTGGCAGGTGCAGAGCAACCTTGTACAGCTCGGTATCACCGAATACGACGCAAAAATCGACACCCTCTCGGGCGGCCAGCGCCGCAAGGTTGCCCTGGCAAAAGTGCTTGCGTCCGATTTTGACGTCCTGATCCTCGACGAGCCGACAAACCATCTCGACAATGCGATGCTCTCCTGGCTCGAGGATTACCTGAAAAATTACCGCGGAACCGTCTTTATGGTCACCCATGACCGTTATTTCCTGGATAAAGTGTCGAACCGCATCCTCGAAATCAGCCACGGAAAAATGTACAGCTACGATTCCAACTATTCCCGTTTTCTGGAACTGAAAGCTGAGCGCGAGGAGATGGAACTCGCCTCTGAACGGAAACGCCAGAGCATCCTGCGCATGGAACTCGAATGGGCGAAACGCGGCTGCCGCGCAAGAAGCACAAAACAGCGCGCAAGACTCGAACGTCTCGAAGTACTCAAAAATGGCACGGCACCGACCGCAGACGCTGTCGTGGAGATGGATGCTGTCGAGACCCGCATGGGAAAGAAAACGATTGAATTCCATAACGTCAGCAAAGCCTTCGGCGATAAAACGCTGATGAAAGATTTCGAATACATCTTCCTGCGGAACCAGAGTGTCGGCATCATTGGCCCGAACGGCTGCGGAAAATCCACAATGCTGCGGATGATCACCGGAGAAGTCCTGCCGGATGCGGGAACCATCGAAATCGGCGACACGATCCGCATCGGCTATCTGGCACAGGAAGAGCCGGACATGGATACGAATCAGCGCGTGATCGACTACGTGAAAGATATCGCTGAGTATGTCCAGACCCGTGACGGCCGCATCAGCGCATCGCAGATGCTCGAACGCTTCCTGTTCACACCGGATATGCAGTACACCCCGATTTCCAAACTCTCCGGAGGCGAAAAACGGAGACTGTATCTCTTATCCGTCTTAGTGAGCGGCGCCAATGTTCTGATCCTCGACGAGCCGTCCAACAACGTTGATATCCCGACCCTGACCGTGCTTGAGGATTTCCTGAACACGTTCGTCGGCATCGTCATCACCGTTTCCCACGACCGCTATTTCCTGGATAACGTCGTGGACCGCATCTTCGAATTCGACGGAAACGGAAATCTTCTGCAGTACGAGGGCGGCTACACCGATTACCTCGAAGCAAAAGAACGCCGTTTCGGCGGAAGTGCGGAAGAAACGGCAAAAGCAGCGCCGTCCAAAACGTCCGCGGACGAACCTGCAAAGTCAAAGAACAATGACTGGAAGCAGAAACGTCCGACCCGCCTGAAATTTACGTTCAAAGAACAGCGCGAGTACGAGACCATCGATGACGATATCGCTGTACTCGAGGAAAAGATTGCATCGCTTGACGATCAGATGCTCAAAAACGCCACCAACTCTGCAAAGCTCGCCGAACTGATGGTGGAAAAAGAGAAGACCGAAGCTGCTCTGGAAGAAAAAACCGAGAGATGGGTTTATCTAACCGACCTCGCAGAACAGATTGAGGCGCAGAATCAGAAATAAAAGAAGCAAAGGAACTGTCCGCAGAAGAGAAAAAATATGCGGGTCGTTCCTTCTTTTTTTATCGAGAAATTCGACGCGGAATTACCAGAAGTTGTAAAAAACTTGTATTTTTCCCTGAACACCCACAGAAAATCTGGACAGAATGCCCAATCGGTGTTATAATTCAAATACTGGACATAGTGGCATTGCCATGCCCTTATCCGGGTTTTTCGAAGCGCGGAGGCAACCGAAACCCGGCAGAACACCAACCTGAGAAAAGCCAAAGTAATTTTTGGTCATCATTTTTTAAGGAGGATAAAATCAAATGGCTAGAAAGATGAAAACCATGGATGGTAACCAGGCTGCAGCACATGCGTCTTATGCGTATACCGACGTAGCAGCTATTTACCCAATTACCCCTTCATCCGTTATGGCGGAGCATACCGATGAGTGGGCAACCCAGGGAAGAAAGAACATTTTCGGACAGGAAGTTCAGGTAACTGAGATGCAGTCTGAGGCAGGAGCAGCAGGTGCAGTACACGGATCACTGGCAGCCGGAGCTCTTACCACAACCTACACCGCATCCCAGGGACTTCTTCTGATGATCCCGAACCTTTATAAAATTGCCGGCGAGCAGCTCCCGGGCGTATTCAACGTATCCGCTCGTGCCCTTGCAAGCCACGCACTTTCCATCTTCGGAGATCATTCAGACGTTTACGCCTGTCGTCAGACCGGAGTCGCAATGCTCTGCGAATCCAGCGTACAGGAGGTTATGGACCTGACACCGGTTGCACACTGTGCAGCACTGAAAGGCAAAGTTCCATTTATCAACTTCTTCGACGGATTCCGTACCTCCCACGAGATTCAGAAAATCGAGACATGGGATTACGAAGATCTGAAAGACATGGTAGATATGGATGCAGTAGATGCATTCCGTAAACATGCCCTGAACCCGAACCATCCGTGCCAGAGAGGATCCGCACAGAACCCGGATATCTTCTTCCAGGCAAGAGAAGCATGTAACCCGTACTACGATGCTCTTCCGGCAATCGTACAGGAGTACATGGACAAAGTAAACGAGAAAATCGGAACCGATTACAAACTGTTCAACTATTATGGAGCAGCAGACGCTGAGCACGTAATCATCGCTATGGGTTCTGTCTGCGATACCATCGAGGAGACCATCGATTACCTCGTAGCAGCAGGCAAGAAAGTCGGCGTTGTAAAGGTACGTCTGTACCGTCCGTTCTCCGCAGAAGCACTCATCAATGCAATTCCGGAGACTGTAAAACAGATTTCCGTTCTGGACAGAACAAAAGAGCCGGGATCTCTTGGCGAGCCTCTGTACCTGGACGTAGTAGCAGCATTAAAAGGCAGCAGATTCGAGAGCACACCGGTATTCACAGGTCGTTACGGACTTGGTTCCAAGGACACCACACCGGCTCAGATCGTTGCTGTATATGAAAATACAGAGAAACAGAGATTTACCATTGGTATCGTAGACGATGTTACCAATCTGTCTCTGCCGGTTGGCGCTCCTCTGGTAACAACTCCGGAAGGAACCATCAACTGCAAATTCTGGGGACTTGGCGCAGACGGTACCGTAGGTGCAAACAAGAACTCCATCAAGATCATCGGTGACAACACAGACATGTACGCTCAGGCTTACTTCGATTATGACTCCAAGAAGTCCGGCGGTGTAACGATGTCTCACCTGCGTTTCGGAAAGAAACCGATCAAATCCACCTACCTGATCCACAAAGCAAACTTTGTTGCATGTCATAATCCTTCCTATGTGAACAAATATCACATGGTAGAGGAGCTGGTAGACGGAGGAACCTTCCTTCTGAACTGTCCATGGGATGAAGCAGGACTGGAAGAGCATCTGCCAGGTCAGGTAAAAGCATTCATCGCAAACCATAACATCAAATTCTATGTGATCGACGGCGTTAAGATCGGTATCGAGACCGGCATGGGACCGACCCGTATCAACACCATTCTTCAGTCTGCATTCTTCAAGCTTGCGAAGATCATTCCGGAAGAAAAAGCCATCGAACTCATGAAAGCAGCAGCAAAAGCTACCTATGGCCGTAAAGGTGATGATGTCGTAGCAAAGAACTGGGCAGCAATCGATGAGGGTGCAAAACAGATCAAAGAAGTTGCAGTTCCGGAAAGCTGGAAAAATGCAGCAGACGAAGGTCTGACCACAACTCATGCAGAGAGCGGCCGCGCTGACGCTGTTAAATTCGTAAATACCATCCAGGCAAAAGTAACTTCCCAGGAAGGAAACAACCTGCCTGTATCCGCATTTGCAGACTACGTAGACGGAACAACTCCGTCCGGCACATCCGCATACGAGAAACGTGGTATCGCCGTAAACGTACCTGTATGGAATCCGGAAAACTGTATCCAGTGTAACAGATGTTCCTTCGTCTGCCCGCACGCTGTTATCCGTCCGGTTGCCATGACCGCAGAAGAAGCAGCAGCAGCTCCGGAAGGCATCCAGACCATGCCGATGACCGGTATGCCGGACTACACCTTCACAATGGCTATTTCCCAGCTTGACTGTACCGGATGTGGTTCCTGTGCAAACGTATGCCCGGGCAAGAAGGGTGTGAAAGCACTGGCTATGGAAAGCCTTGCAGCACACGAAGCAGAGCAGAAATACTTCGATTATGCAGCAGCTCTTCCAGAGAAGACAGACGTTGTAGCAAAATTCAAAGAGAATACCGTAAAGGGCAGCCAGTTCAAGAAACCGCTGCTTGAGTTCTCCGGCGCATGCGCAGGCTGCGGCGAGACTCCTTACGCAAAACTGATCACCCAGCTGTTCGGTGACAGAATGTACATCGCAAACGCAACAGGATGCTCCTCTATCTGGGGTAACTCCTCACCGTCCACTCCTTACACTGTAAACGAGAAAGGACAGGGCCCGGCATGGTCCAACTCCCTGTTCGAGGACAACGCAGAGTTCGGTTATGGTATGCTTCTCGCTCAGAAAGCAATCCGCGGCGGCCTGAAAGCCAAAGTTGAGGATGTTATGAACTCCGAGAAAGCTCCGGAAGAAGTAAAAGCAGCATGCAAAGAGTATCTGGATACCTTTGACTGCGGCGCTACCAACGGAACTGCAACCGAGAAACTTGTAGAAGCAATCAAAGACGCTGACTGCGACGTTTGCAGAGACATCGTTAAGAACAAAGACTTCCTCGCTAAGAAATCCCAGTGGATCTTCGGTGGTGACGGATGGGCTTACGATATCGGATTCGGCGGCGTAGACCACGTACTTGCCAGCGGAAAAGATATCAACGTAATGGTATTCGATACCGAGGTTTACTCCAACACAGGCGGACAGTCCTCCAAAGCTACTCCGACCGGTGCAGTTGCACAGTTCGCAGCAGGCGGTAAAGAAACCAAGAAGAAAGATATGGCAAGCATCGCAATGAGCTATGGCTATGTATACGTAGCACAGATCGCTATGGGCGCTGATTACAATCAGGCAGTCAAAGCAATCGCAGAGGCAGAGGCATATCCGGGACCGTCCCTCATTATCGCTTACGCTCCATGTATCAACCATGGTATCAAGAAAGGTATGAGCAAAGCACAGACCGAGGAGCAGCTCGCTGTTCAGACCGGATACTGGCATTGCTTCCGCTTCAACCCGGCACTCGCTGCAGAAGGCAAGAGCGCATTCACACTGGATTCCAAGGCTCCGTCAGGAGATTATCAGGAATTCCTGAACGGCGAGGTACGTTACAACTCTCTGAAACGTGCAAACCCGGCGAAAGCAGAAAGACTGTTCGGCAAGAACGAGCAGGAAGCAAAAGACCGTTACACTTACCTGAACAAACTCGTAAAACTGTACGGCGCAGAAGAAGAGTAATTCTTTTTCCTTAAAAAGAATTTGAAAAAGGAGAGAAGTCATACTTGAGAGAGTATGGCTTCTTTCTTTTTGGGAGAAAAAATGAATTAGCGACATTTGGCAATAGTTTTGTATCGTTTGTCAACATTTTTATCCCGGAAAATGTTGACAAACGATACATTTTTGCGCAAGAAGGCTTTGAGATATGGTATAATGTGCGTATCACGATATAATGAGCGTTAGCGAGAGGAATTTTATTATGTTGAAAATATATCTTGGAGAAATGAAAGGTGCAATCTATCATCCACCAACCTATTTTGATAATTGTTATGAAGATGAATGGCTGACCACGCCACTGGCAAAAGAAATGATCCGCGATGTGGATCGCTCGGAGGTAATCAGTGCGCATCTGATTGACAGCCCGGTGCTTGGTCCGATTCCACCGAAAGATTTATCCGGAGGAATCAAAACGTTGCTGCTGATGGCATACGATACAGACGGAAAGATCTTTAATGCCTCCGTATGTGGAGATAATTGTGCAAAATGGATTTTAAAATTAGGAGAGCAAAAGGATCTGACGATTAATCTGCGTCATGTGATGCGGTTTGGCAAAGATCCTTTTGAAATCCTGATTTTAAATACAGGGACTATTGTGCGGAATATGTCCGAATTTGTAGATGTTGCCGAGGCTTATGTATAGGTGGATGTATGAAGGGAAAGAAAAGAGTTATTATTCAAAATAACAGAGTTCATTATGAATTTGTGATAAAGCGTAATATTACAATCATCCAGGGGGATAGTGCATCAGGAAAAACAACACTGGTAAATATGATCCGGCAGGCAGAAAATTTAGGGGAGTCCAGCGGAATCAACGTTTCCTGTGAAGTACCGTGCAGAGTGCTGGAAGGTGTTAATTGGAAAATTATTTTGGAAAACAGCCGGGAAAGCATCTTTTTCATAGACGAGGAGAATTATTTTATAAAAACAGAAGAATTTGCTTCTGCCATACGGGGTTCAGAAAACTATTTTGTATTGATTACGAGAGAAAACTTATATAATTTGCCGTATAGTGTAGAAGAGATTTATGGATTGCATGTTTCCGGAAAATACAGAGATACCAGAAAAATATATCAGAAAATGTATCAGATCTATCCCAAAACAGCACGGCTTCCTGTTAGAGTACAAAAAATAATTACGGAAGATTCCAATTCTGGGTATCAATTTTTTGAAAATGTATGTGCAGAAAGGAATATTACATGTGAAAGCGCTGGTGGAAAAACAAAAATACCGGAAATGATCGGCAAGGCAGGAACAGAAGAAACCTGTATTATTGCGGACGGTGCTGCAATTGGAGCAGAAATGAATCTTCTCAGCAATAAAATAGAGGAAAAACAGAACGTACATTTATATTTACCGGAGTCTTTTGAATGGCTGATTTTAAATTCAGATCTTTTACAGGACAAAGAGGTTCGTAAAATTCTGGAAAATCCAGAAGATTATATCGACAGCACAGAGTTTTTTAGCTGGGAACAATATTTTACAAAATTGCTGATTCAGAAAACAGAAGGAACATATTTGCAGTATAAAAAAGCAAAATTAAATCCATCTTATTTGCAGGATAAAAATAAAAACAAAATACTGGAGAGTATACAAGGGATTCAGTGGAAAATAAAATCCTTAAAATAGCAAAAATAATGAAAGAATAGAGAGAAGAACATGAACTATACAATTTATGACTATCTCGGCCTGTTTTTCTTTTACGCCTTCCTTGGATGGCTTCTGGAAACTTCTGTGGCCGCGATCCGGAAAAAACATATGGTAAACAGAGGATTCTTAAATGGTCCGCTCTGCGCCATCTATGGAATCACAGCTGTCTTTATGACACGTTATCTGTATGAACTGCAGTCAAGCCCCGTCTTTTTGTTCCTTGGCTGTATGATTATCGCTACCGCAGTCGAGTGGCTGGCCGGTCACGCACTGGAACGCATTGGCCATGGCAAATGGTGGGACTATTCCAATAAAAAATGGAACATGGACGGCTATATCTGCCTTCAGTATTCTGTACTATGGGGAATTTTAGGACTGCTTGCCATGAAAATCGGCAATCGCCTCTGCTTTACAGTTCTTCATTCAATTCCGGCCGGTTTCCTGCATATCACATCCTGGATTCTCTTTGGTATATTGATAGTAGATGCCGTCGGTTCCTATGCTGTTCTGCACCACATCACGAAAAAAATGCCGCGGATCAGCGCTATGAACGATCAGATCGACGCCTTCACCAGACGCCTTTCTGTCCGTGTTTACCGCTATCTGGAGCGTCGTGTGGAACGTGCCTATCCGGCCGTACAGCCAGTTCCGGAGAAAAAAGAGAAAACAGAAACCGGCGTATTTGCCGAAGGATGCAGCTTTTACAAAATCGTTCTTCTCTTCATCATCGGCGCATTTTTGGGCGATATTACAGAAACCATATTCTGCCGCATCACCGCCGGTGTCTGGATGAGCCGCAGCAGCCTTGTCTGGGGCCCGTTCAGCATCGTCTGGGGCCTGGCCATCGCCCTCGCTACCTGGTTCCTCTACAACTACCGCGACCGCTCCGATGGATTCCTGTTTGCCTTTGGTACCTTCCTCGGCGGAGCCTACGAATACATCTGCAGTGTGTTCACCGAAATCGTATTCGGAAAAGTCTTCTGGGACTACAGCGACATTCCCTTCAACCTCGGAGGCCGTATCAACCTCCTGTACTGTTTCTTCTGGGGAATAGCCGCCGTCGTCTGGCTCAAAAAATTCTATCCTGTCATTTCGCGCTGGATTGAAAAAATCCCGATGAAATTCGGAGAAATCATCACTTGGATCCTGATCGTGTTCATGGTGGCCAACATGCTCGTATCTACCCTTGCTCTCGCCCGATACGACGAACGCGCCCACCAAAAGCCCGCAGCTAATGCCATCGAGCAGACCATAGATGCCCATTTCCCGGACGCCCGAATGGAAAAAATCTACCCCAATGCCAAAGCGATTAACTAGAATGTGTTAAAAAACATTTCCGTAGTCTGCACGCCCCAATTACAGACTACAAAAAGCCCTCTCCCGCCGTCATGCAAAGTCAGGCCCCGTTTCGACAGCTTTGGTCTGCGCGGTCCGTCACCCCAAAAGAAAACCTTTGGCAACCCACCAAAAGTATGATATAATGTCACATAGATATTTTAGGGATACCATATCCTCTAAGAGCGAAGAAAGGACTCAACCACAAATGACAGTAGACAACAGCTTCACAATGAAGAAATTTCAAAGCATGGAAATCATCTATGTCACATTTTCCCAGATCACGAAACTCCCATACGTAGAGTGCGATCCGGAAACCTTTGACGATCAGGTATATATGTTTACCGAAGAAGAAGCAGCTAAAGAATTTGCAAAATCCTATGTAGAGAAGAATACCCCGCTGCTTACCGTAAAAGTACTGCGCAAGCAGATGCCGAACTTCTATATGGGCCTCTACGCAGAAGGTGTCAACATGGTCATCTTCCACGAAGGCGATCAGACCCGCCGCATCGAGCTGGAGCAGATCTTCCCGAAACCGGACATGGAAAAAATGAACAAACAGCATCTTCCAGTCCTCAACCCTGGCGTACAGCTCACTGTAGTCTATTTCCTGCAGGAGCTCCGCAAACCAAACCAGAGAAGAGACGATGCCGAGCGCATGCAGCACCTGCGTGAACTCGAAGAAGAAATGCTTGTCAACCTGATGCGAAGCAAATTCATCCTTGCCATCGACATCTCCCAGGTACAGGGCGAATTCGATCCGGCCAACCCGGGACCGGATGTGCGCATCCCGTACATCAAAAACCAGAACGAAGAAATCTTCCAGCCATTGTTCTCCGATATCGGTGAATTCCAGAAATTCCGTCCGGATCCGCAGGCAAAACTCCGGCTGGCAGCCATCCCGTTCCAGCACCTTCTGCCGTACCTGATGAAACAGGCCAAAGGCTTCGTCATCAACCCGTCCGGCTTCAACCTTCTGTTGACCAGAGAACAGCTCCAGAGAATCATGGGAGCCCAGGCGCAGAGCGTCCGCCCGAATCTCGAGGCGATGATGGCACAGGCTGCCGCAGCTCAGGCGCAGAGAAATGCGCAGAACAATGCTGCAAATGACGAAGTAAAAGATCATGTGGATGAGGCGGAAACTACCGACGCAGAAACAGACCACGAAGAATAAAAACCGACAGGGCCGCAGAAAATCCCAGTAAACGGGCACTGCGGTCCGTTTTTGACTGCATAAAACCGGAAATAACCGAGAAAAACAACAAGAAAGGACACTTTTAACATGAACGCAGAACATTGCAAAGCCTACACCCTGCTGCAGGAACAGCAGATTGATGATATCCACGCACATGGCTACCTCCTTCGCCACAACAAAAGCGGAGCCCGCGTGCTGCTTCTCGAGACGGAGGATGACAACAAAGTATTCAACATTGCCTTCCGTACCCCGCCGGCCGACAGCACCGGCGTAGCCCACATCCTCGAGCACAGCGTCCTCTGCGGCTCCCGCGAATTCCCGTTAAAGGATCCCTTCGTAGAACTCGTCAAAGGATCCCTGAACACCTTCTTAAATGCTATGACCTACCCGGATAAAACCATGTACCCGGTAGCCAGCACCAACGATGCCGACTTCCAGAACCTGATGCATGTCTACATGGACGCCGTATTCTACCCGAACATTTACAAACACGACGAAATCTTCCGGCAGGAAGGCTGGAGCTATCATCTGGAAAGCGAAGACGGCCCGCTGACCTACAACGGTGTTGTATACAACGAGATGAAAGGAGCCTTCTCCTCCGCAGACGATGTCCTGGAGCGTGAAACATTCAACACCCTGTTCCCGGACACTCCGTACGGCGTAGAATCCGGCGGAGATCCGTCCTGCATCCCGAACCTGACCTACGAAAACTTCCTGAAATTCCATCAGACCTATTACCATCCGTCCAACAGCTATATCTACCTGTACGGAAACATGGATATGGAAGAAAAACTGGCATGGATGGATGAAAAATACCTGTCCCATTTTGATGCAAAAGAAGTAAAATCCGAAATTCCGTATCAGAAACCATTTGCAGAGACCCTCGACATTGTACACGAGTACCCGGTACTCGACGGCGATCCGCTTGAAAACAATGCGTACCTGTCCTACAACATGGTCATCGGCAGCGGTCTGGATGTAAAATTAAACGTGGCATTTTCTGTTCTGGAGTATGCACTCCTTGACGCACCGGGAGCCCCGGTCAAACAGGCACTCCTTGACGCACACATCGGAAAAGATGTTTACGGCTCCTACGAGGACGGCATCCTGCAGCCATTCTTCTCCATCGTAGCCAAGAACGCCGATGAAAATGAGAAAGAAAAATTCCTGTCCATCATCCGCGGCACCCTCAAGGATATCGTGAAAAACGGCATGGATCGGAAAGCCATCGAGGCAGGCATCAACTATTTCGAATTCCGTTTCCGTGAGGCGGACTTCTCCAGCTTCCCGAAGGGCCTGATGTACGGCATTGACGTCTTCGACAGCTGGCTGTATGACGAGAACAAACCGTTCGCCTACCTGCAGCAGCTTGCGATCTACGATGAGCTGAAAAAACTGGCAAAAGAAGGCTATTTCGAAAACCTGATCCAGACGTATCTGCTGGACAACACCCATGCCTCCATCGTGACCCTCATTCCAAAGACCGGTCTTGCCGCAGAAAATGATGCAAAGACCGCAGAAAAACTGCAGAAATACAAAGAGAGCCTGTCAAAAGAAGAGATCGAGAAAATCATTGCTGACACCAAAGAGCTGGCAGCATATCAGGAAGAAGAGGAGAGCGAGGAAGCACTCGAGACGATTCCGCTCCTGAAACGAAGCGATATCAAACGTGAGTCTGTCAAACTTTACAATGACGAGCATGAAGTCGATGGAACGACGGTTCTTCATCACAACGTATTCACGAACGGCATCGGTTACTTAAGCTTGCTGTTTGATACGAAAAATGTGCCGAACGATCTGATCCCGTACATGGGCGTATTAAAATCCGTTCTCGGCTATGTGGACACCGAACACTACACCTACGGCGAACTGTTCAACGAGATCAATGCACAGACCGGCGGCATCAACTGCGGACTGCAGGTATTCCGCATTCCGGAAAATGATGACGACTGCCGCAGAATGTTCGGCATCCGCGCGAAATTCCTGTACGACAAACTGGATTTCGTCATGAAAATGATCGAGGAAATCCTGAATACCTCCCGCCTGGATGACGAGAAACGTCTTCACGAGATCATCTCCAGCATGAAATCCGGCCTGCAGAACCGCCTGTCTTCCGCCGGAAATGCAACGGCTGTGATGCGTGCAGCTTCCTATTACTCCCCGATGAGCAATTTCCAGGACCGCATCGCAGGCATCGGCTTCTGCCAGCTCTTAAAAGATCTGGACGAGAACTTCGATGAGAAAAAAGCAGAACTGATTAAAAATCTGCAGATCCTGATGAAATACATCTTCCGCAAAGAGAATCTGACCGTCTCCTATACCGCAGACGAGACAGGCTACGCACCGCTGGAAGAAAAAATCGCAGCATTCAAAGAGAATCTGTACACCGACGAAGTGGAGCCGGGCAGCATTGTGTATGACTTTGAACAGAAAAACGAAGCCTTCCAGACCTCCGGCCAGGTACAGTACGTGGCACTCTGTGGAAACTTCGAGCGCGAAGGCTACGACTACACAGGAGCCCTGCGCATCCTGCGTGTCATGCTGAGCTATGACTATCTGTGGATCAACATCCGTGTCAAAGGCGGCGCTTACGGCTGCGGCGGAGCTTTCGGAAGAGGCGGAAACGCGTGCATTTCTTCCTACCGTGACCCGAACGTCGGAAGAACCCTTGAAGTATACCGCGGTATCGGCGATTACGTGCGCAATTTCGAGGCAGACGAGCGCCAGATGACCAAATACATCATCGGAACGATCAGCGAACTCGACGTCCCGATGAACCCGTCCGCAAAAGGCCAGACCTCCGAGAGCGCATGGTTCAACGGCATCACCGAAGCAGACTTCCAGCAGGAGAGAGATCAGATCCTCGATGCAACCCTGTATGACATTCATGCACTGGCAGACCTTGTAGATGCAGCCCTAAAACAGAACAACATCTGCGTTGTCGGAAGCGAAGCAGCCATTCAGAAAGAGAAAGAACTGTTTAAGAACGTAGAGAACTTATAAATGAGGAGAAGAGACAGCAATGGAAAACAATGCAAATTATAAATCCGGCTTTGTAGCCCTGATCGGCCGTCCGAACGTGGGAAAATCCACGCTGATGAATCACCTGATCGGACAGAAGATTGCGATTACATCCAAGAAACCGCAGACCACCCGCAACCGCATCCAGACCGTTTATACGTGTGACGAGGGACAGATCGTGTTCCTCGACACACCGGGTATCCACAAGGCGAAAAATAAGCTCGGCGAGTACATGGTCGATGTAGCCGAGAAAACGTTAAAAGAAGTCGATGTGATTCTCTGGCTGGTAGAGCCGAGCAACTTCATCGGAGCAGGAGAGCGCCATATCGCAGAGATCCTGGAGAAAGTCAATGCGCCGGTCATCCTCATTATCAACAAGACCGATACCGTGGAGAAAGATAAAATCCTGGAATTCATCGATACGTACCGCAAGCTGTTCCAGTTTGCCGAGATCATTCCGTGCTCGGCACTCCGTCATCAGAACACCGATGACATCATTCCGAGCATCTTCAAATATCTGCCGTACGGCCCGCAGTTCTACGATGAGGACACCATCACCGATCAGCCGATGCGCCAGATCGTGGCTGAGATCATCCGCGAGAAAGCACTGTACGCCTTAAACGAAGAGATCCCGCATGGTATCGCCGTTGTGATCGACCAGATGAAAGACCGTCCGAACGGAAAAATCGTTGATATCGACGCGACCATCATCTGCGAGCGCGATTCCCACAAGGGCATCATCATCGGAAAACAGGGCGCGATGCTTAAGAAGATCGGAAGCAACGCGCGGTATGAGCTGGAGCAGATGCTGGAGCAGAAAGTCAACCTGAAGCTCTGGGTCAAAGTCAAAAAAGACTGGCGCGACAGCGATTTCCTCGTGAAGAACTTCGGATATGATAAAAAGAAACTCGATTTATAATATTGCATTATAATAAGGAAGAAACATGCGAGAACCAATCAATGTAAGCGGAATGGTATTATCCGCCTCCCCGGTCGGAGAGTATGACAAGCGCGTCGTGATCCTGACCCGGGAGCTCGGCAAAATCACTGCCTTCGCGCGCGGCGCCCGCCGCATGAAAAGCCCGCTGATGGCCGTCTCCAATCCGTTCGTCTTCGGCGAGTTTCAGGTCTACGAGGGCCGTGACAGCTACACCCTCTCCAGCGCAAACATTAAAGAATACTTCCTCGACCTGGCGCAGATGCAGCCCGGCGTTTATTACGGCTTTTATTTTCTGGAACTGGCTGAATATTTCGGCCAGGAAGGAAACGATGAAACCCAGATGCTGAACCTTCTGTACGTGACGATGAACGCCATCCGCCGCGGAAAACAGGACCTCCGCCTGATCCGGTGCATCTTCGAACTGCGGACGATCACAATCAGCGGAGAAGCACCGCAGATGTTCTCCTGCATGGAGTGCGGCACGAAAGAGAATCTGACCGTTTTCTCCCTGCGCGACAGCGCCATCTACTGCCAAAACTGTGGAAAAACCATCAGAGATCCATGGGCGCTGCAGCCGGGCACCGTGCTGGCATGCCGCTATATCATTGCGGCACCGCTGGCGAAGCTGTATGGTTTTACTGTAAATGAAGAGATCCTGGATGAACTGGAACGATTGCTGCGTGCATATCTCCATCGCTATGTCGAAAAGAAGATGAAAACATTACAGATTCTGGATGTGATGAAATAATATAAAATGTAATAATTTGCAAAAATGTGAAATAATTATGTCCAAAAGTGTGTCCACACCTTTACAAATAAGTAGAAATGGGATAGAATATTTGGAATAAAGAAAAAAATGGTTCTGTATTCGTCACAGAAGATATTACAAATGCATAGTACCAGAAAAAATGAGAAGGTTTTAGTGAAAATGGTAATATAAAAGCTAGAAAAACTATGCGAAACAAGAGAATGTTACGAGTACGGCGAAAAAAATACGACAGGGGAGAAAGGTATGTACAAAAAATCATCCACAGGATGGCTGAAGCATCTGGATTTTATGGTTCTTGATATTATCTGTCTTCAGCTGGCTTTCGTCATGGGTTATTTCTTAAGACATCACAGTTTTAAGCCATATGGAAGCCCAATTTACCGAAATGAGGCTATCGTATTCGCTCTGATCCAGCTGATGATCATGTTTTTTGACGATTCCTTCAAAAACGTCATGAAGCGCGGATACCTCGTGGAAATCGGAATGACTGTAAAAAATATGGTATACATCATCGTTCTTGGTGTATTCTACCTGTTCCTGATTCAGGAGGGAGATCAGTTCTCCAGAGCAACCATTATGCTGACCGGTGCTCTGTACGGAATGCTTTCCTATCTGATGCGCATCGGATGGAAGGCTGTGGTAAAGAAACGCAGCAGCGGGGAACACAGCGGCCGTTCGCTTCTGATCATCACGACCGAAAAACAGTCACAGTCCGTTGTAAAGAGCATGCTGGATTTCGATTACATCGGCGTTCGTCCGACTGGCGTTGTTCTCGTAGACCAGGACAGAACCGGACACAAAATCCACGGCGTACCGGTGGTATCGAACCTTGCAGATGCAGCTGAGTATGTCTGCCGTGAGTGGTTCGACGAAGTGCTGATCGTTCTGCCGGAAGGCAGAGAAATCCCGCAGAAAGTATTCGACGCATTCGCCGAGATGGGCATTACGATCCACGTAAAAATTGCGGACGTGAACGAAATGCAGGGAAAAAATCAGACTGTAGAGCGCATGGGCAACTATACCGTGGTCACCACCTGCATCAATATGGCAAGCGCAGGACAGCTTGTGCTGAAACGAATCATGGACATCTGCGGCGGTCTTGCCGGATGTATTCTGACCGGAATCATCTTCCTGTTCGTTGCCCCTGCGATTTATATCAAGTCTCCGGGCCCGATCTTCTTCTCACAGTACCGTGTCGGAAAGAACGGAAGAAAATTCAAAATTTACAAGTTCCGTAGCATGTACATGGATGCGGAAGAGCGGAAAAAAGAACTGATGAAACAGAACCGCGTCAGCGATGGTCTGATGTTCAAAATGGAGAATGACCCGCGTGTCATCGGAAGCGAAAAAGGACCAGGCAAAGGAATCGGAAACTTTATCCGCAAAACCTCGCTGGATGAATTCCCGCAGTTCTTCAATGTGTTAAAAGGCGACATGAGCCTTGTAGGAACCCGTCCGCCGACAGTGGATGAGTGGGAGAAATATGAGCTCCATCACAGAGCAAGACTGGCAATCAAGCCGGGACTGACTGGTATGTGGCAGGTAAGCGGACGAAGCGAGATTACAGATTTTGAAGAGGTTGTAAAACTGGATACGAAGTACATTTCAGAATGGTCCTTTATGCTGGATATTAAGATTTTGTTTAAAACTGTACTGATTGTATTAGGCCAGAAAGGTTCTATGTAAAAAAAATGAAAAATGGAGATATATTGTAGTTTTGGGAGTAGTGTGGTAAAATAAAGGTAAATTTTAAGAAAAATTTATGAATGGAAGCGCAAAGAAGTCCTGATGACGGCGAAAAGGAAAAAGGCTTCCTTTGACAGGTGGTCCAAATAATGTTAATTATTTGGACCTTTTTATGTGAACTTCCTGAAATATTAACTCTCGTTTCGACATGTTCTTGCTTTAAGCCAGTTGTAGCATACTTTAAAAGGAATTTTATGAGAGTTAATTTTATAGGAAGTTCACATATATACTACCACAAAAGTAATTATCTTTCGCTGACAACTATCCTAACACACAGGGGATTGAAAAAGTCATAAAGTTATGGTATAATCGAAAACAAAAGTTCATGAAAAACGAAAGAAGGAAGTATATGAACAACTCAAAACAAGATATATTGAACAACCTGATAAAAGAACCCTTCATCAATCAGCGTATCCTTGCCGCACAGACCGGCCATTCGCTTGGAATCGTCAATCGTTCGATCAAGGAACTGATTTCAGAAGGTTACCTGGATGAAGAGATCCGTCCGACGGAAAAGACACTGCGTGAGGCAAAAGAGAAAGCGCCGAAAAACGCCATTATCCTTGCCGCCGGATTTGGTATGCGGATGGTTCCGATTAATACAGAGACACCGAAAGGACTTCTGGAAATCAAAGGAGAGCGGCTGATTGAGTGCACAATCCGTCAGCTTCATGAAGTCGGCATTACAGAGATTTACGTCGTTGTCGGATTTATGAAAGAGCAGTATGAATATCTGATCGATGAATACGGCGTAGAATTGATCGTCGCTCCGGACTATGTGTCGAAAAACAATCTGCATTCCCTGAAAACGGCGGCAGCCCATTTATCAAACAGCTACATCATTCCCTGTGATATCTGGTGTGAAAAGAATCCATACAGCAGAAACGAATTATATTCCTGGTACATGGTCAGCGATCTGGTGGATGATGACAGTACCGTCCGCGTAAACCGGAAGCAGGAGCTGGTCGTACAGAAAGAACAGGCAGGCGGAAACGCGATGATCGGCATCTGTTATCTGCTGGAAACAGAAGCGGAGATCGTGCGGGAGCGTCTGGAAGAACTGGGAAGAGATTCCCGATACGACGGAGCGTTCTGGGAGGAAACCTTATACCGGAAAGACAGAATGATTGTGACGGCCCGTGTTGTACATGCTGCCGATGCCGTAGAAATCAATACCTATGAGCAGCTGCGTGAGATTGACAGCGATTCCAGCCAGCTGCAGACGGATGCGATTCAGGTAATCTGTGAAGCACTTGGAGCACAGCAGAACGAAGTGACAAACATTACAGTTCTGAAAAAAGGAATGACAAACCGATCCTTTTTATTCTCCTGTAAAGATAAAAAATACATTATGCGAATTCCGGGAGAGGGAACCGATCAGTTGATCAACCGCAGGCAGGAAGCCGCTGTATATCAGACGATCGCCGGCCGCAGGATCTGTGATGAGATTGCCTATATTAACCCGGAGAACGGCTACAAAATCACAGAATATCTCGAAGGTGCGCGGGTCTGCGATGCAGAAAATGAGGAAGATCTTCAGAAATGCATGAAGAAACTGCGGGAGTTTCACGGGCAGAAATTAAGAGTAGACCATTCCTTCGACCTGTTCGGACAGATGGAATACTATGAAAGCCTCTGGGAAGGAACTCCGTCAGCATATAAAGATTACGAAAAGACGAAAGCGCATGTGCTTCAGTTAAAGGATTACATCGAAGCAAATGCCGGAGAGTGGGTGCTCACTCACATTGATGCTGTGCCGGACAATTTTCTGTTTGTGGAAGAAAACGGAAAAGAGGAGATCCGCCTGATCGACTGGGAATACGCCGGAATGCAGGATCCGCATGTGGATATTGCGATGTTCTGTATCTATTCTCTTTACAAAAAAGAGCAGGTGGACCATCTGATTGATCTTTATTTTGAAGGAAACTGTGACGACAGAACACGCATAAAAATCTACTGCTACATCGCAGTCTGCGGCCTGCTCTGGAGCAACTGGTGCGAATATAAACGGAAATTAGGCGTGGAATTCGGAGAATATTCCCTGCGGCAGTACCGCTATGCAAAAGATTATTACAAAATAGTCCAGCAGGAACTGGGAGAGGAAGGAAAAGAAACATGTACAAAGTAGAGCGTGCCATTATTATGGCGGCAGGCCTCGGAAACCGGATGAAGCCGGTAACGTTAAAAATACCAAAACCGCTGGTCCGGGTAAACGGTGTGCGGATGATTGATACCGTTATCGATGGACTGCACAAAAACGGAATCACAGAAATTTACGTGGTAGTCGGTTACCTCAAGGAACAGTTCCAGACACTGGAAGAGGAGTACCCGGGTCTGAAACTGATCGACAATCCGTGGTACGATACCTGCAATAACATTGCATCGCTGTATGTGGCGCGGGAACATCTGGAAAATGCGATTATTCTTGACGGTGACCAGATCATCTATCATCCGGAAATTCTGGCACCGGAGTTTGAGCGATCCGGTTACAACAGCGTGTGGACCGATGATGAGACCGACGAGTGGCTGCAGACTGTGGAAAACGGCATTGTGACAGGCTGCAGCAGAACCGGCGGAAAGGGCGGATGGCAGCTCTACAGCATTTCCCGATGGACAGCAGAAGATGGAAAGCGGCTGAAAGGCCATCTGGAGCAGGAGTTTGAAGTAAAGAAAAACCGTCAGATTTACTGGGACGATGTGGCAATGTTCTGTTACCCGAAAGAGTATCAGCTTGGCATCCGGCCAATGAAGGCAGAGGATATCATAGAAGTAGACAATTTCAGCGAACTTGTTGCACTCGATGCATCGTATGCGGATTACGCAGAAAGGGAAGAAAATGAACAGTAAAAACCAACAGAAGAAAAAAGAAATCGACTGGATGATCACGCTGGTGCCTTTGGCGCTGATCGTTGCTCTATGTATCGTATTTTTCTTTGCACCGGAGCAGTCGAATCAGGTACTTGGCCAGATTCGATTTCTGTTTGGAGACACCTTTGGAACGTATTACCTGGTCATCGGACTTGGCATTTTCTTTCTGTCTCTGTTTCTGGCAGGCTCCAAATACGGAAATATTGTGCTTGGAAAGCCGGATGAGAAGCCAAAATATTCCTTTTTTGCATGGGGATGCATGATGTTTACCTGTGGTCTGGCAGCAGATATTCTGTTTTATTCGTTCTCTGAGTGGATTTTGTACGCAACAGATCCTCACATCGCAGAACTTGGCAGCATTCAGGAATGGGCAGGCGTATTTCCACTGTTTCACTGGAGCTTTATCCCGTGGGGATTCTATCTGGTACTGGCCGTTGCGTTTGGCTTTATGCTTCATGTAAGAAAACGAAACCGTCAGAAATACAGCGAGGCGTGCCGTCCGATTCTGGGAAAACAGACAGATGGAATTGGCGGCCGTCTGATTGACCTTCTGGCTGTCTTTGCACTGCTGGCCGGAACTGCTACCACTTTTAGTGTGGCAACACCTCTGATGGCGGAAATCATCGGCGAGCTGTTCCATATGGAAGTCAGCAGAACTGTGATTAATATTATCATTCTTCTGATCACCTGCTGTGTTTATACCTATTCTCTTCTGCATGGATTCAAAGGAATCAGCATTCTGGCCAAGGTGTGCATTTATCTGTTTTTCGGACTCCTTGCCTTCGTCCTGCTGTTTGGGGGAGAGACGCGGTATATTATTGAAACTGGATTTTCTTCTCTTGGAAAAATGATTCAGAACTTTATCAGCTTATCAACGTATACGGACCCGATGCGTACGACAAACTTCCCACAGAACTGGACCATTTATTACTGGGCATACTGGATGGTATGGTGTGTGGCAGCACCGTTCTTCATTGGCAGCATTTCCCGCGGAAGAACCGTGCGCCAGACAATTCTCGGCGGATACGGTTTTGGTGTGGGTTCCACGCTTGTCAGCTTTATTATTCTTGGAAATTATTCGATGGGAAAGCAGATTTCAGGTGCAATTGATTTCATTTCGCAGTATAATGAAAATGGGGATTTATATCATCTGATTGTGTCGATGATCAAAACCATGCCGTGTGCACCGCTGATTATGGTTGTTGTATTAGTTACGATGGTTGCATTTTATGCGACATCGTTCGACTCGATCGCATTGACGGCATCGTGCTACAGCTACCGGAAACTGGAAGACGGCGAAGAGCCGGCAAAAGGAATTCAGCTGATGTGGTGTATCCTGCTGATCCTGCTTCCGATTGCACTTCTTTTTGCAGAGAGTTCCATGAACAGTCTGCAGTCTGTCAGTATCGTAGCGGCATTTCCGATCGGCATTGTGATCGTGATGATTGCGGTCAGCTTCTTAAAAGATGCAAAACTGTATTTAGAAGAATTGCAGGGAGGAAAAGCGCATGGAGAGGAGAAAAAAGAGAATCGTTAAACTGACAGCATTTTTGTTTCTGCTTGCGGCATCCATTTTTGTGATGCCGCAAAAGGCGTTTGCGGACGAAAATGAGGATGTTACATTGCCGACGGGCGATATTAAACCCATGGAACCACAGCAGGATGAGTCCGGGATTGATACATACGGGGCCGATGAAGGCGATGAGTTCAGCGGAACGGAGTATGAATTGTATACGGTTCTGGAGAATCGTGTGAAAGAAGCGATGCTGGCTGGAAATGAATGGGTATCCATTAAAGATTTAAAAATAAGAAGGGATACCTATGACTTAAGCTTTTATTATGGCTATTCGCCGTATTTTCCGAGTGATACGTATAATAGAATCATTGCCTGGTATGGTGATGCATACTATACAGGTTTGAGAATTACCAATACATTCGGAACACCGGAAGAAACCAAACAGATTTTTAATGCAGTGGATGAGAAACTGGCATCCATCTATAAACTGATGAACAATTCCATGACAGATGAGTAGAAGGCGTTTGTAATTCACGATTATCTGGTATTGCATGCAGAGTATGATCTGAATTATAAGAATTATACCAGTTATGGTGTGCTGATGGACGGAAGAGGTGTGTGTCAGTCGTATGCATTGGCCTATATGTATATTCTGAATCATTTGGGAATCGAAACACATAAAGCAGTGAGAATCCCCCATGGTTGAATGGAAGCGTTCAACCATGGGGGATTTTAATGGATGTTCCTCTTGCAGTCCCCCCCATTTTGTGTTACCATAAAACACGCAAATAACCAACAGCAAGGAGTTCTATTTTACATGAACATTACTTCAAAATACCGTTCTCTCTCCGTCCAGGCGAAGGCGGCGCTTTGGTTTACGATCTGCAGTTTCTTACAGAAGGGCATTTCGTTCATCACAGTTCCGATTTTCACGCGTCTGATGAGCACCGAGGAGTACGGAACCTATACGGTTTATCTGTCCTGGCTGCAGATTTTGACGATTATGACATCGCTGTATTTATTTAATGGTGTTTATGACAATGCGATGGCAAAGTACGAGAAGCAGCGGGATGAATATACATCTGCAATGCAGGGACTGACGCTTGTGATTACGGGTGCGGTTTTTGCATTGTATTGTTTTACATCGGGTTTCTGGGAGAAGATTTTAAATCTGCCGAAATCCATGATTTTGCTGATGTTTTTGGAAGCGCTGCTGAGTCCGGCGCTTTCTTACTGGTCGGGGCGGCAGCGGTTTGAGTATCGGTACCGGATTCTGGTCTGTGTGACGATTCTGCAGGCGCTGATGAACCCGATTGCGAGCTTGGTGCTGATCCGCATGAATGGCGGTACGGCCATGATGAGGATCCTGGGTATCGTCGGAGTGCAGATCTGTATCTGCGTGCCGATTATTGTGTTCCAGTTCTGCAAAGGAAAAGAGTTCTTTTCGAAGGAATACTGGGGCTACGCACTGCGGATCGGAATTCCGATTGTGCCGCATTATCTGTCCGGTATTATCCTGAATCAGGGCGACCGCATCATGATCGACAAGATGGTCGGAAAGACGGAGGTTGCGCTGTACGGGCTGGCGTACAGCATTGGTATGCTGGTGCAGCTTTTCATCAGTGGTATGAACAGTGCATTGACACCGTGGATGTACAGCAAGATCAAAAAGGGCGACATCCGTTCAATGCGGAAGGTGCTGCAGCTTCTTAGTGTTGTAGTGGTCGGTATAGCCGTGGCGCTGATGCTGATCAGCCCGGAGCTGGTGCTGATTTTCGGATCACCGAAGTACCGCGAGGCGGTGTACGTCATTCCGCCGGTGGCAGCGAGTGTGTTCTTTATCTTCATTTATAATATTCTCTCGATGCCGCAGTTTTATTATGAAAAAACACAGTTTCTGATGGCTGCATCCATGGCGGCGGCTGGAGCGAATGTGGTGCTGAACTTTATTTTTATCCGCCTGTTCGGTTACATCGCGGCCGGTTACACGACGCTGGCATGCTATATGCTGTATTCGGTCGGCCATTATATTGTGAGCAAACGGATTCTGGTGAACGAAGGAATCCAGGAAAATCTGATGAGTCCAGGATTTCTTGTGGCGTGCTCCGTTTTTCTGATTGGAGCAAGCATCATCTGCAATCTTATTTTCCCGTACAGAATCCTGCGTTACGCGATTCTGCTCGCAAGTGCAGGGCTGGTCTTCTGGAAGAAAGAACTTCTGCAGAAGACGATGGCGGATATTCGGAAAAAATAAAAAAGTGGGGGAGGATTTGAAACGAATGTTCAGAGACTCCCCGTTTTTGCGCGTTTTTTCTTGACAGTCACAGAAAAAACGATACAATGAAAGAATGAAGAAAAGTAAGGCATTTTAAATTAGAAAAGGAAAAATTACATGAGTACCAGTATTTCAATAAAAGAACTAAAAGAGCTCGATCCGTCAAGCTATCAGATCGTCGATATCCGCGATGCGGTAGAGATCTCCCACGGCGCGATTCCGGGAGCGCTTGTGATGAAGACAGAAGAAATCGAGACAAGTGATGCGATTGACCGGAGCAAAAAGACGATTATCTGCTGCAGCCGCGGCCGGTTCAGTGTCGCAGCGGCGGAAGAATTACAGGAAAAGGGCTGGGACGCTGTGAGCCTGGAGGGCGGTTACATCGCCTGGCTGATGGATGTGATGAGCGCGCCGGAGGAGCAGGACAAGGCGGCAGACGTGGAGAAGAGTCTCCGCAAAAAATTCAAAAAGTCGATCTGGTCCAAATTTACGAAAGCGATCAACACATACGAGCTGGTAAAACCGGGCGATAAAATTGCTGTCTGTATTTCCGGCGGAAAAGATTCGATGTTGATGGCGAAATGCTTTCAGGAGTTAAAGCTTCACAATAAATTTGATTTCGAAGTAAAATTCGTTGTCATGGACCCGGGATACAGCCCGGAGAACCGCAAGGTGATCGAGGATAACGCAAAGAGCCTCCATATTCCGATCACGATTTTCGAGACCGATATTTTCGATTCGGTTTACCATGTCGAAAATTCGCCGTGTTACCTCTGCGCGAGAATGCGCCGCGGCCATCTGTATCATTTTGCACAGCAGCTCGGCTGCAACAAGATTGCACTCGGCCATCATTACGATGATGTCATCGAGACGATCCTCATGGGAATGCTCTACGGTGCGCAGGTGCAGACGATGATGCCGAAGCTTCACAGCATCCACTTCGAGGGCATGGAGCTGATCCGCCCGCTGTATCTGGTGCGCGAGGATGATATCAAGGCGTGGAGAGATTATAACGGTCTGCATTTCATCCAGTGTGCCTGCAAGTTTACCGATACCTGCACGACCTGCAATAACGAGGAGAATCGTTCGAAACGCGTGGAGATCAAGGAACTGATCAAAAACCTGAAAAAGGTGAATCCGTTCGTGGAGAGCAATATTTTCCGCAGTGTCGAAAATGTCAACATTGACACCGTGGTCGGCTACAAGCAGCACGGCATCCGCCACAATTTCCTGGAAGGATACGACGACAATCCGGGGTATGTGCCGGAGGCAGAAAAAGCGGCGGCGGAGACGGAATAAAAAGAAGGAACTCTATGCACAGAAAAATAGAAGAAACGCCGGAGCGGGAGAAAATGCTGATCCGGCTGAAAGAGCTCCGTCTGGAACGCGGTTACTCGATGACGCAGGCGGCGCGGAAGATTTTCAGTCACCCGGACACCTACAACCGGTATGAAAAAGGCATTCGTGAGATTCCGCTGGATTCGCTGATGCTGCTGGCGAAGACGTATGACTGCAGTCTCGACTATCTGGCAGGTGTTTCAGACCGGCCGAGAAAATATGGAAGGTGATGCAGATGGCAATTCCTCTTTATCTGACGACGATTGAACAGGATATTTTTGATACATTCCGGTATCTGCCGCATGCCGTTGCAGTCGGTGTCGGCTTTGTGACGGTTGCAGCAGCGTGGAAAAACCAGCAGATGATAAAGAAACAAAAACGGCTGGAGCATGCGCATGCGGTTCCTGGCACCCAGCTTCTGCTGTGGTTTCTGGTAGCAGTCTATTTTGCGATGATGCTTTCTATTACGCTGTTTTCCAGAGAACCGGGTTCGAGAACGGGCGTGGATGTGAAGCTGTTTGAAACCTGGGGAAACCAGCGGCTGCCGGACCGGTATTTTGTGGAAAATATTCTGCTGTTTCTCCCGTTCGGCGTATTGCTGCCGGCGGCGGTTCCGTCTCTTCGGAAAGGATGGTGCTGCGTCTATGCGGCGTTTTCCACAAGCATGATGCTGGAAACAGTGCAGCTCTTAACAGAGCGCGGCTACTGCCAGTTAGATGATGTTGTGACGAATACGCTTGGAGCAGCCATCGGGTATCTGGTGTTTGCACTGGTGCGGAAATGTTGGAGAGGGAAGATAGAAGAATAGAAGGAAAACAAGAAGGCTCTGCCCAAATGGACAGAGCTTTTTTCTTCCCTGTTTTTATAGCAAGACCCGAAAATAATGCAAAAAATTCAGCACCGCAGAGCGTGAATTACTGCGTCACAGATTTTCGTCGTACCCCGGTACGCCTTCAAATCTGTTCCTTGCAATTCGCGCTCTGCAGCACTGCCTTTTTTGCATTATTTTCGGGTCTTGCTATAGTTCCTCCTGCAAATGCGCCGTCCCCCTCTGCTGTACTGCCGGGCGGCTGAGATCAGACACACGACTGGGAGAGTGTGGTCAGCGACACCGCGGGGCGGTGCGGCTGGGATGACAGGAGTGAGCGGTGAAGAGAGAATGAATGCCTCGATGGGTGAGGTGTGTGGTTGGAAGATTGTTATGGTGACAATAGAGTGAAAGTGTTATGACGTAAGGAGTGATGGTGGTATGATGCTGGGTAAGTATTTTAAGAAGACGGTGTTTCGGAAGGAGCACACGGCGGATGGGGTGGTGCCGGAGGCGCCGCAGGGGATTTTGAAGAAGTGTAATGCTTGTAAGGGGGCTATTTTTACGGAGGATGTGAAGAGGAATCTTTATATTTGTCCGAAGTGTGGGAATTATTTTCGGGTGCATGCGTATCGGAGGATTGAGTTTCTTCTGGATGATGGGAGTTTTGAGGAATGGGATCAGGGGATGACGGCGGGGAATCCGCTGGGGTTTCCGGGGTATGAAGAGAAGGTGAGGGCTCTGCAGGAGAGAACAGGACTTACGGAGGCTGTTGTGACTGGTAAGGGACGGATCAACGGGATGGAGACGGTGATCGGGGTCTGTGATGGCAGGTTTATGATGGCCAGTATGGGTGAGGCTGTTGGGGAGAAGATTACGCGGGCGGTGGAGAGGGCGACGAAGCTCTCGCTGCCGGTGATTTTGTTTGCGTGCTCGGGAGGGGCGCGGATGCAGGAGGGGATTGTTTCTCTGATGCAGATGGCGAAGACGTCGGCGGCGCTGAAAAGACACAGTGATGCGGGGCTTTTGTATGTGAGTGTGCTGACGGACCCGACGACGGGCGGCGTGACGGCGAGCTGGGCGATGCTGGGGGATATTATTCTGGCGGAGCCGCATGCGCTGATTGGGTTTGCGGGACCGAGGGTTATTGAGCAGACAATAGGACAGAAACTGCCGAAAGGGTTCCAGCGGGCGGAGTTTCTGGTGGAGCATGGGTTTGTGGATCGGATTCTGCCAAGAGAAGAGGCGAAAGAGGTGCTGGCGGAGATTCTGCGGATGCATGGGAAGCGTGCGGAAGGTATGGCATCGGGCGGTGGCGATTTGATGAAGAATTCTGTGCCGGAAGAAAATGGGAAGGAACTGCAGAAAGAAGAGACTGCGGCAGAAAGCGTGAAGGCGCTGGCAGAAGAAACTGAAAATACGGAAACTTCCAGGGACGGACAGGAAAAATCGCTTCGGGGAGAAAAAGAAGAGACGGAGTGGGAGAATCTGCGGAAATCGTCGGCCTGGGATTGTGTGCAGAAAGCGCGGAAAAAAGACCGGCCGGTCGGAGGGGATTATATTCGGGAGCTGTTTCCGGATTTTATCGAGTTCCATGGCGACCGGCTGTATGGCGATGATGCGGCGATCATCGGTGGTATTGCGTCGTTTGACGGCACACCGGTCACGGTCATCGCCGAGGCGAAAGGCGCGGATACGAAAGAAAACATCCGCCGCAATTTCGGCATGCCGTCCCCGGAGGGCTACCGCAAAGCCCTGCGTCTGATGAAACAGGCCGAAAAATTCCACAGGCCTGTTATCTGTCTCGTAGACACCCCAGGCGCCTTCTGCGGAATGGAAGCCGAAGAACGCGGCCAGGGCGAGGCGATTGCGCGGAACCTGTATGAAATGTCAGCGTTAAAAACGCCGGTTCTTTCTATTGTCATTTCAGAAGGCGGCAGCGGCGGTGCACTGGCACTCGCCGTGGCGGATGAAGTGTGGATGATGCAGAATGCCATCTACTCCATCCTGTCGCCGGAGGGATTTGCAAGCATCCTGTGGAAAGACGGCAAACGCGCGCCGGAGGCCGCCGAGGTGATGAAGCTGACGGCGGGGGATTTGAAGGAACTGGGAATTGTAGAAGAGATTGTGGAAGAGCCGGGGGAGTTTACGGTGGACACAATGCCAGTGGTGTGTGAAGAATTGAGAGGCAAAATTCTGAGATTCCTGGAAAAGTATGAGAAGATGGATGGGGAAGAACTGGTAGAGGAGAGGTATCGGAGATTTCGGGATATGTGAAAAGAAGATTTTGACATATTCTGAAATGCATGATATTATGATATTGAAAAGAGTGCTACCGATAGACGGTTAGTCCATATTTATTGGTTTATGTAAAAATAGTCGCCAAAGTTTGCAGGACTGGGCGGCTATTTTTGTGATTTCGCAGTATCTTTGCCGAAGTTGTATCCAAGGCTAAAACAGCTTCGTGCTGGATTCCCTGCGTGGCCTCGACGAGACGATTCAGTACGGACAGGGCGAAAAACGGAAAGAGCAGATGTCAGAGCGGTCGAAAGAACTGGCTTCTGTGCAGGAAAACTTAAGCCGCATGGAAGGCTCCCAGCGGTCTGTCACCAACATGGTGATTCTTCTGGCATCGTTCGGCATGTTGGCACTGACGATCTATCTTTACACGAAAGGCGGGATTGGATTTGAGGGAGTCCTGACCTGCACAATCGCGATGATGGGTTCCTTCGGCCCGGTCGTGGCGCTGTCCAGCCTGTCGAATAACCTGAATCAGACGCTGGCAAGCGGCGAGCGTGTGCTTTCCCTTCTCGAGGAAGCGCCGCTGGTGGAAGAAATTCAGGGAGATGCGGCATCTGGCGGTGACCACGCATTTGCAGGAGCCGAGGCGCAGAATGTAACGTTTGCCTACGAAGACGAGACGATTCTGGATCAGTATTCGCTGAAACTGGAACCGGGAAAAATCACCGGCATCCACGGCGCGAGCGGTTCCGGAAAATCGACGATCTTAAAACTTCTGATGCGCTTCTGGGATGTCCAGACGGGGCGCGTTTCCGTGGACGGAGCCGATGTCCGCGAAATCCCGACGAAGCATCTGCGCGATATGGAAAGCTATGTGACGCAGGAGACACATCTGTTCCACGATTCGATTGCGAACAACATCGCTATTGCAAAACCCGGCGCGACGCGGGAAGAAATTATGGAGGCAGCGGAGAAGGCGTCTATACATGATTTCATCATGACACTGCCAAATGGCTACGACACCGAAGTCGGAGAACTCGGCGATACGCTGTCCGGCGGAGAAAAACAGCGGATCGGTATCGCGCGGGCATTCCTGCATGACGCATCCATGATCCTGCTGGACGAGCCGACATCGAATCTTGATTCCTTAAATGAAGGAATTATTCTGAAATCCCTGAAAGAATCGGCAGAAGAGAAAACCATTGTGCTCGTATCGCACAGAGTGTCCACGATGAACGTCGCGAATGTGGTATATGAAATGGAAAATGGCCGGATTTCCTGATTTTACGGCACTTGACAGAGAAAAGATGATGTGCTACACTAACAGTCGTTAAAGAAAAGACAATTAAATATCGATGTGTAAGGTGTCGGACATACGTGTCCGGTGAAAAGGGAAGCAGGTGTGAATCCTGCACGAACTCGTCACCGTATTTTGCAAGCAGGGGAATGATCCACTGGGAAACCGGGAAGGAGACCGATGCGCTGGAGTCAAATCCTGAAGCAATGAGCCGGGAGACCTGCCTTTCGCAGTACAGGAACGTTACGTTCGTGTCACGAGGAACTGGCAGTACAAAACAGGAAAGCGGACATTTGCCCCACAGCGGGTGAAATGGTTTTCTTTGTGATGAAAATACTGGAAGCCCCTCGTTGAAAAACGAAAGGGCTTCTTTCTATTTACGCGGGCAACGAGCCAAAGTCCGTGCTTGCACGAGACCTTAGCGACTGCCGCGATAACTTGAGAAACTCGCGGAGCGTGTTTCTCATAGTTTGAAATGTAAAACGTCCCCGATATTGGTTGTTGCAAAGATACCAGCAAATGGGAGGAAAACAAAAATGAAAAAGAAACTTGTAGTCGCTTTAATTTCAGCAGCTATGGTAACATCTATGCTCGGCGCATGCGGAAGCAACAACGCATCCAGCAGCAGCGCAAGCAGCACAGCAACAAGCAGCGTAAGTGCATCTTCCGCATCTGAGGAAGACACCACAGCAGCAAGCAGCAGCGTAAGCGCATCTTCTGCATCTGAAGAGGTATCCGCAGACGCAGACCAGGAGGCAGCAGATAAAGTGGCAGATCTGATTGATGCAATTTATGTACAGGAAAGAAATGATAACACCGACGAGCAGTGCAAAGAAGCAAAAGAGGCATGGGATGCCCTGACAGACGCGCAGAAGGAACTTGTAGAAGGCGAGAACGCAGATCCGGATTACTTCGGAAGAGACACAGGTGATGCATCCAAGGATGATCCGTTAAACGGAGACGAGATCGGCGAGAATGAGCTTCTGGTTGTAAGCTTTGGTACTTCCTTCAACGACAGCCGTGCTGAGGATATCGGAGGCGTTGAGAAAGCTCTGCAGGCTGCATATCCGGACTGGTCCGTAAGACGTGCCTTCACCGCACAGATCATCATCAACCATGTACAGGCCCGCGATGACGAGAAGATCGACAACGTGGATCAGGCACTGGAAAGAGCCGTAAGCAATGGCGTGAAGAACCTGATTATCCAGCCGACTCACCTGATGCACGGAGCAGAGTACGATGAGCTGAAAGAAGCAGTAGATGGCTATAAGGATAAATTTGAGTCCGTAACCATCGCAGAGCCACTGCTTGGCGAGGTTGGAAGTGACGCTACCGTAATCAACGAGGACAAACAGGCCGTTGCAGAAGCAATCACAGCACAGGCAGTAAAATCTGCAAACTATGACAGCCTGGATGCAGCAGCAGAGGATGGCACTGCTTTCGTATTCATGGGACATGGTACTTCCCACACTGCAAAAGTAAGCTACAGCCAGATGCAGACACAGATGGATACCCTTGGATACAAGAACGTATTTATCGGAACCGTTGAGGGCGAGCCGGAAGAGACCGCCTGCGAGAATGTGATCGAGGCAGTAAAAGCAGCCGGATACAAGAAAGTAATTCTTCGTCCGCTGATGGTTGTTGCAGGTGACCACGCAAACAACGATATGGCAGGCGAGGATGAGGATTCCTGGAAGAGCCAGTTTGAGGCATCCGGTGCATTCGATGAGATCGACACTCAGATCGAAGGTCTTGGAAGAATTGATGCTGTTGAGCAGCTGTATGTACAGCACACCAAGGCAGCTATGGACGGCAACGGCGTTCAGGACGATGCTGAATAATTAGGGGTTGTATTCCGAACGTAAAATAGAGTAAAATAAGATCCGGCAGTACGGCTGAAGAGACTCAGTGTGCTGTCGGATTTTAAGTTGAGCGGATGAAAAAGATCCGCTTCAAGGTGATACAAGGAGGAATTTTATTATGAGAAAAAAATTAGCAGTTCTTTTTCTTGGAGCAGCACTGACTGTATCCATGCTCGGCGCATGTGGCGGAAAGGATGCAGCGTCATCTTCTGCATCTGCAGTATCTGCGTCTTCTGCGGCAGACGCATCTTCCGCTTCTGTACAGGATGCATCTAAGGCAGAGAGCAGTACATCCACATCAGATGTTTCAGCAGAAAGCGCATCGGCAGCGGAGACTGCAGGAGAAAGCAGCGCATCAGAGCTGGAAGACGGTACGTATACGGCAGACTTCAATACAGACAGCAATATGTTCCATGTCAATGAAGCAAAAGAAGGAAAAGGTGTCCTGACGGTAAAAGACGGAAAAATGACCATCCACGTCAGCCTGGTATCCAAAAACATTGTCAATGTCTTTGTGGGAACAAAAGAAGAAGCACAGGCAGATGGCGCAGAGCTGATCGAGCCGACCACAGATGAGGTAACGTATTCTGACGGCACTACAGATGAAGTGTACGGCTTTGATATCCCGGTAGAAAAACTGGACGAGGATTTCAATGTTGCGATCATTGGTAAAAAAGGAACCTGGTATGATCATGTAGTCAGCGTATCCAATCCGGTACCGCAGGAGTAATCCGGGAAAAAACAAAAAGATATCCACAGAAGGTGAACCATTTTGCACCGTCTGTCCACAGAAATTGTGGACAGAGAGGGGAAAAACGGTTCCCTTTGTGGATATCTTTTCTTATTTCTCCGGAAACAGTTTGCGGAACAGAAAACGGATGAAGGGTCCGCAGTACATGAGCTGCCAGAAGAAGGCAACCGGGAAATTTAAGAACGTGGTCTGGAGCCAGACAGCGACAAATTCTTTTCCGGCATTTTTAAACAGCAGCGTTGCAATAAAACTCATAATCGGACACATAATAGCAATAATCATAATGGAAATTGCCAGCGTGATTACGATCGGACGATCCTGCGGTGTTACCATGCAAAAAGCTAATTTGTGAGCCAGATGATCCACGAGGAAAAACTCGAGGATAAAAGCGGCTGGCCACATGATTATCATCTCGTGGAAGGCCATCAGAAAGACCTGATTTGTCATTCCGCCGATGTTCATGGAAATGTTATAGCAGATCATGGCATAGACCATCAGAAAGGACATCATGAGGGTAAATACAACGTTTTGAAATTTTGTTTTTGGCATCGATTGTTCTCCTTTTCTTTGCAATTTTGAAAAATGGGCGCAAAAAAGACACATGTGTTGTTCGTTAACCAAGCAATGCACTTGTGCCGTTTCCAATCTGATACCAATCTTTTCTGCAGTTTTTAATTTTGAACCGTCGATTATTATAACGTCTCCGGCGGCGTTTGGCAAGAGGAAATTGAGAAATTTTTAAAAAAGACAGATAAACAAGAAAATTCGATGCGTGCTGGAAGCACGGTTTGGCGAATGGTGCGGGGAACGGCACCGGCGGGAAAAAGAATGGATTGCGAAACGGGAGCGGGATTGCTACAATAGAACATAGTGAAAACAAAGAGAAAACGCAAAAGGAAATCAATATTATGTCAGAGATCAGAAAAATCGAAAACTTTGCGGCGCCGGAGCTCGACGTGTATGCGCGTCTTTCAGAACCGCAGTTATTGCACTATTATGAACCGCAGCCAGGCCTTTTTCTCGCAGAGAGTCCGCGTGTCATCGAGCGCGCACTGGATGCCGGTTATGAACCGGTTTCATTCCTTGCCGGAAGCGCAGAGCTTGCCGCAAACGAAGCACTCTTTGCGCACTGCCCGGACGCGCCGGTCTATACAGCAGAGACGAAGGTGCTGGAACAGCTCACAGGCTTTGCCCTCACGCGCGGCATGCTCTGCGCGATGCACCGCCGCACGCTTCCGGCTATGGAGGAAATCTGCCGGAATGCCCGCCGCGTGGCGATTCTGGAAAATGTCGTGAACCCGACGAATGTCGGTGCGATTTTCCGTTCCGCCGCCGCGCTTGGCATCGATGCCGTGCTCCTCACATCAGGCTGCAGCAACCCGCTGTACCGCCGCGCCATCCGCGTGAGCATGGGAAATGTATTCCAGGTCCCGTGGACCGTGCTGCCAGGCGGCAGTTACTGGCCGGAGCAGGGAATTGCTGCACTGCAGGAACTTGGATTTTATACCGTTGCGATGGCATTAAAAGAAGACTCTGTTCCGATGGATGATCCGTCGTTAAAAACGCATGAAAAGCTCGCCATTCTGCTCGGAACCGAGGGTGACGGACTGGCAAGTGATACGATCGCTGAAACAGATGCAACCGTGCTGATTCCGATGACACACGGTGTGGATTCACTGAACGTCGCTGCGGCGAGCGCTGTCGCATTCTGGGAGCTGGCGGGAAGAAGATAAAGATGTTCCGTCGGTACCGGAGATTACGGAATAAAAATAGGATCAGAGATAGATTTTCGGGATGCATATTTTGATGCATCCCTTTTTGAATTTACGAATTTTGAAATTCCTTCCGATACATCTGCGGCGTACATCCCACTTTGTTTCGGAACTGCCGGTTGAAGTTGGAAAGGTTGCGGAAACCATTGTCGTACGCGATTTCGGACACACTCCGCGTCGTACTGCGCAGCGCCTCGCAGGCGGCTTTGATCCGAAGCTGTGTCAGATATTCAACGGCCCCGAGTCCGAAGGTCTGCTTAAAACAGCTCATAAAATAGCTTTTGCTCAAATGCGACAGCCTGGCAAGTTCCTCTATGGTAATCGGGTCGGCGAAGTGCGCCTGGATATAGGCGAGCACAGGCCGCAGGTTTTCAGCAGCCGCAGGCATGGCGGGATGATCGGTGCAGAGTTCCGGCGATGCGGCGAGCAGATAGAAGAAGCGGAGCAGCTCACTTTTCAGCAGAAGATCGGAGACAGCAGAGTTTTCACGGATGCAGCGGAAAATCTGATGGACGGATGCAGAAAGTGCAGCATAACCGGAATGTTCGGGTGAAATCGGTGCCTGGATGCGGCGCCGGGCAGAGAAAAACGGCTGCAGAATTTCCGTGTAGCTGCGGTCGTCATACCCGCCGATCAGCATATTCTGGTGGAAAACAATCGTATCATAAAACATCGACTCCTGCCCGGCGGGCAGAATGGCATGTACGAGGTTCGGCTGAATCAGAAAAATATCACCGGCATGCGCCGTAAGCAGACGGTCCTCATACTGAAAATACCCCGTTCCGCGTTTGATATAATTCAGCTCCATCTCCCCGTGCCAGTGCAGCGGTACGCCGGGAAAATAGTCGGGCATCCGGCAGTCATAATAACTGTAGGGAACCTGCATGGAGCCGTGATGGCGTTTTTCTTTCGCAGCAGAAAGCATCATAAAATCCTCCTCCAAAAAGCATGTCCGTAAAATGCCGGAAATGGCAGAGCGCGGCATGCATAAAATCATAGAATAGTATTAGAATGAAATAGGAAATTACTGGTATTTCAGCGGATACAGTAGTAATATATCATATAGAAACACTTGCTGCAACGACGAAAATACAGTAGAAATAAGAGCGAAAGAGGAAAAGAAAAAATGTCAAAATGGTTAGATAACGCAGTATTTTATGAGATTTACCCGCAGTCCTTCAACGACACCAACGCCGACGGAATCGGAGATTTCCAGGGTATCATTGAAAAATTAGACTACATCAAGGAGCTGGGCTGCAACGCCATCTGGATCAACCCGTGCTTCCTGTCCCCATTCGGTGATGCAGGATACGATGTCGCAGATTACTGCCGCGTTGCACCGCGCTACGGAACGAATGAGGATCTGAAGAGAGTTTTCGAAGAGGCACACAAACGTGACATGCACGTTCTGCTCGACCTGGTTCCGGGCCATACATCTGTTGAGCATCCATGGTTCAAAGAATCCATGAAAGCAGACCGCAATGAATTTACAGACCGCTACGTATGGACCAATAACGTATGGGAAGCACCGGAAGGAATGGGAAGCCTGCGCGGCATTTCCGAGCGTGACGGCGCCTGCGCCATCAACTTCTTCTCCAACCAGCCGGCCCTGAACTACGGCTTTTATCAGCCGGATCCGGAAAAACCGTGGCAGCAGTCCTTTGATGATGAGGGACCGCAGGCAACGCTGGCAGCGATGGAAGATGTCATGAGATTCTGGCTGAACATGGGCTGCGACGGCTTCCGTGTCGATATGGCGGGCTCCCTGGTAAAGAACGATCAGGAAGGCAAAGGAACCATCCGCCTGTGGCAGCAGGTACGAAAATTTCTCGACGCCGAGTTCCCGGATGCAGCCATGGTATCCGAGTGGGGCGAGCCGGACAAATCCTTACAGGGCGGCTTCCACATGGACTTCCTGCTTCACTTTGGACCGTCCCATTACAACGATCTGTTCCGCTGCGATGAGCCATTCTTCTCCAAACGCGGAAAAGGAGATATCTCTGAGTTTGTAGAGACCTACAAAACCAACTACAATAAGACCGCACAGAAAGGCCTGATCTGCATCCCGTCCGGAAACCATGATATGGACCGTCTGGCACGCCGTCTGCAGGGGGATGAGCTGAAAATTGCTTTCGCTTTCCTTCTTTCCATGCCAGGTGCGCCGTTCATCTACTACGGTGATGAAATCGGTATGCGCTACGTCGAAGGCCTGAAATCCGTTGAGGGCGGATACAACCGCACCGGTTCCCGTTCTCCGATGCAGTGGGATGACAGCACCAACGCAGGATTCTCCAGCGCACCGGCCAGCGACCTCTACATCACCATGGATCCGGGCAAAGACCGTCCGACCGCAAAAGCACAGATGGCCGATCCGGATTCCCTGTACCACGAAGTTAAAAAACTCATCCAGATCCGCCAGAGCAGCAAAGCACTCTTAAGCCGCGGAACCATCGAGTTCGTTTATGCAGAGAAAAACCAGTATCCGCTGGCATACGTCCGTGAGGCTGAGGGTGAAAAAGTCCTCGTCATCATCAACCCATCCGACAAAGAGCAGTCCTTCCCATACAGTGCAGAGCTGAAGGATGCCCTCTACACGATCGGAGGAAAAGCAGAATCCAAAGACGGAACCATCACCATCCCGGCACAGTCCGCAGGATTCTATCATATCTAATCGAAAATAAAAATGACAGGGAGATCCAACCGAATTTTTTCGGAGGATCTCCCTAGTGTATTGTACCGATGACATTTAATCTTACTACCAATTTTTAATTGGTAGTAAGATTCGGATACAATGATATCAGTTTTTCTCTGGCATCACCTGTTTGAAAATGCCATTTAATTTTCGCTTTTGATTTGTTACGTTCTTCCTCCCATGAACTTAATTCTTTACGGAGCCGTTCAATTGTTTCAGTACGTCTGGATAAGCATTGCCGTGTCATGACGTTTAATTCAATCTCTGCCATGTCAAGCCAACTGCCGTGCTTCGGGGTGTAATGTATTTCCAGCCTCTTGATAATCCGTCTTGCTTCTGCTGGAGGAAACGTTTTATACAAGGATGCAGGTTTATGAGTGTTTAAGTTATCCATGACAAGAATGATTTTTTCTGCGTCTGGAAACATTACATCTGATAAATACCTTATTTCCTTTGCCCAGTCGGTAGCTTTTCGATGCTCATGTACGTTTACATGATGCATCCCATCAAGTGGTTCAACAAACGCAAATATACTGCATGTTCCATTGCGTATGTATTCGGAATCAATTTTGGCATTATCTCCAGGACGCATTGGTAATGATTTTCTTGCATCTCCCAAAAGTTGATATGGTTTTTCATCCATACATACAACAGGCCGTTTAGAATTATATGGAAGTTCATATACATCAAGGACATCTTCCATACAGGCTACAAATTCTGCATCTTCTTTTGAGGTGATGCACCAGTAGTCGTTTTTGTGAGGTCGAAGTTTGTTTTTTTAAGGTTCTTCGGATTGCCTCACGGCTGACCGGAGTATCAAGAACAATTTTTGCCTTCTCTTCCAGAAGCAGGATGGTCCACCTTGAATGTACTTCCGGCACCGGACCACAGGCAAGTTCAATGATACGGGCTTCAGCACGTCCATCGAGCACACGCCTTGCATTATCAGAATTAACATTACGCTTAAACTCAGTTACTGCATCAATACCACCCTCAAAATATTTTTTCACAGTATTGGTTACTGTTGCCAGACATACACCATTTGATTTTGCAGACTGCTCATGAGTCAATACTTTTCCGTGGGACTCATCCAGGTCAATAATAATCTGGCATCTGCATCGGATTGTTTTGGATGTTTTATTTTTTCGGATGACAGATTTTAATTCTTTTAATTCATCATCCGTAAGTTTGATTTTGTACTTTTTTGGTCTTGCCATAGGATATCACCGCCGTTTCTTTTATTGTACCATAAAACGGCAATAACAGCCAGAAATATTTGGATAAGTATCAATATGCCAGCACACTAGAAATTACAGAGAAAAGAAGGATAAACGTGGATTTGCGGATAAAACGCTGGAAAAACTGATGCAGAGAGAAGCGTATCTGAAACAGGTGCAGGGACAGAAAGAAATTGTCATGCATTATATTAAAGATCACAAAATTGTCTTCTCAGAAATTGCGGAGAGCGTGACAGAAGATACACGGCGGGTGTTTCTACAGTGGATCGCACAGGCGAATATGAATTCACAAAAGAAGGGCAGAACAGAATACGGACAGGAATATCAGTTATTTCGGGAAAAAGGAACTTGTATTTTAAAGTGTGAGGATGGAGATTTGACCATGCCGTCTTATATTTTGGAGTTTAAATGAAAATCCTAATCCCCCAGCTATACTGGGGAGAATGGAATAGTTGGAAACGGTGAGGATATCAATACAAAACCTCCTGTGATATATTGAGAATGGTGTCGCAAGCCAAACTCAATCACAGGAGGTGGTCCAAATGGACAATAGAAGCATATCACATACGAGATGGAAATGCCAATACCAAATTGTATTCATTCCAAAGTATAGAAAGAAAGTATTGTACGGAAAAGTAAGAGAGGACGTGCGAGAAATCATCAATACATTATGTAAATACAAGAATGTGGAAATAATAGCAGGAGCAGTTTCATAGATCATGTGCATTTAAGCGTAGCAATACCGCCGAAAATAAGTATTTCAGATTTTATGGGATATTTAAAGGGAAAAAGCACACTTATGGTTTATGATAGACATCCAGAGCTGCAGAGTAAATGGGATAAAGCCTTTTGGGCAAGAGGATATTACGTCGAAACAATAGGTAATATAACAGATGAAGCAGTTCAAAAGTATATAAAAGAGCAAGCAGAAGGATCTCGAAAAGAAGATTCAAGAAGTACCGCTTTATAGCGTACCAGTAAAAGTGTTTGCGATACCGCCCTTCGGGGCGAGCAGTAACAATGCCCCTTAGGAGGGGCAAAAATAAACCACCACTTGAAGTGGTGGTTGCTAACTATACTAACATTTGAGAACAAAAAGAAATCGCTAAAATTCAGTTTTGAATGAAAAACATTTGAACACTTTGTGAACATCCAGACCGTGATGAAGTCCCAAAAGCATCTTTCTATCAGTATTTGTGATTGCTTAAAATGATTCGATTCCGGTCTGCGGCATTAAGTAAAAGTGGGAGAAACGTTGAATTTACAGCATTTTTCTTTTTTATTGCAAAAGAAAAAGGGGGAAAACAAGTGTACAAAATATTAATTGTAGATGATGAAGCAATTGAAAGACGTTGTATTTCTTTTATTTTGGAAAATTCGAAATACTCTCTGGAAATCGAAGAAGCAGAAAACGGACAAAAAGCATATGAAAGGCTGCAGGAAAAAGAGTTTGACATTCTTTTTTCAGATGTAAAAATGCCGTTTATGGATGGCTTGGAACTGGCTGAAAAAGCTGTACATCTATATTCCGATATCAGGGTTATAATCTTCAGTGGATTTAGTGAATTTGAATATGCAAGAACCGCTATTCGAATAGGATGCGTTAATTATATTTTAAAACCTGTAAATCCGGAAGCTCTGCTGACCATGATTTGTGAGGTGCTTAAGCGACTGGACGAAGAGCGTGAGAAGAAAGCCATTGCATGTAAAAAAAGTAAATATGTGCAGGAACATTGCCTCTTAAAATTATTAAACAGTGTATGCATGACAGAAGATGAAATGAATTTTTTACAGGAAGAGCAAGTAAAGTATAACCGTTTAATTTTCATCGAATTTGAACATGATTTTTTCGACAGCGATTATATAGATTTTGCGAATCAAATGAAAGAAGTAATTAATATTGATTTTTCCTGTGTAAATATTGCAGCAAATCAGGCAGTACTGTTTATGAAAAAATCGGGATTTTCCGTAGATTATGGAGTTGCAGCTAAACGGCTGCAGGAGGGAATCTGGAAAAATTACAGAGAAAAAGTATATATAGCAGTCGGGGATGAGTTCAAAGAATTGAATGAAATTGGGAATGCATACAGTGAATTGGAAAAAAGAATGGAAGAAAGGTTTTTCTTTCCGGATTTGACGATTTTTACAGAGGAATCTCTGAAATATGCACATTCCAATGTGACAAAATCAAAAGAAGAAATTTTCAAAGCACTCAGCAATGAAATTGCCGGAAAAGACGAGGAAGGTCTGAAAAAACACTGGATCATGTTAAATGAGTCTATTTCTCGTCTGGGATGTTCACAAATTTACATAAAGCATATGTTGTCTTCCACGGCATTGGAATTGTATGATGCATTGGTAGAAAAAACAGCATATCCCGTTTCGGCTGATGAATTTATAGAAAGTATTTATATGTCTACAGATATAGAGGAAATCTTAAGCAAGGTTTATGAACTTGTGGAAATTGTATGCAAAGAATGGCGTAAGGGAAGCTGTGTACATAACAGAGTTATAAAGGATGTAATTCAGTATATTTATGAACATTATACAGACAGTATCAGCCTGGATATTCTTTCTGAAAATGTGAATATGGATTCCAGTTATCTGTCCAGACTGTTTAAAAAAGAAATGGGTATCAATATCAGTTGTTTTATAAAAAATATCAGAATGGAGAAAGCAAAGTATTTATTGGAGAATACAAATGAAAAGGTAAATAACATAAGTATGATGGTGGGATATAATAAACTCTCTTATTTTTGCAGGAGCTTTCGTGAGTATTATGGTATCAGTCCTGAAAAGCATCGTACCAATGGAGGGACCATAGATGCTTAGGAGAATAAAAGAGAAGTTTTGGAATATGAAATTCCGCAGAAAGTTATTATTTTCGCATACTATGGTGTGCGTGATTCCTATTGTGATACTTGGTTTTTTTTGCTACCAGCAGGTATTGCACTTAATGATGGAAAGAGAGAAGGAAAGTCTTTCCCAGTCCATGAAGCAGGCTGAGCAGACTGTTGATGCAGAACTGGAGTCTTACGGAAATATTGTTACTTATCTGTCCATGCACTCCCAGATACAGGATTATTTGAAAAAGGATTATCAGAATACTTCTAAAGATTATTATGTTCAGCATGAATTTTATATGAATCTGCTTGCACCTACTATGCTGAATCTGGGAATACAGCATGATGGACTGGATAATATTAGTATTTATACCGAAAATCCCATGTCATATCGCTCAGAGGTGATCATGTCCCTGCAGGATGTTAAAGAGGAAGAATGGGCGAAGGAAGCTTTGAAAAAGAAAGTTATAGAATGGTACAGGGAAGGAAAAAAGAGAATCCGGTGTGTGTTGGCTTTTCGTGCAATGGAAGAAAACAAGGAGGCACTGCTTAGTGTTAATATTAATTATCAGAAATTATTTGAGCCTTTTCACAATCTGGTAGGAGAAAATTACGGAGTATTGATTGCTGATAAACAGGATAGGGTTTTTATGGAACATGATACCTTTGATCAGGAAAATAAAGAAAAGTGTCTGAAGATAGGTGAGCTGAAGGAAGCTGTCGATAATCAAACAAATCGGCTGAATCATCAGTATCTGATTTTTAGCCAGGAATTAAAAACCACAGGCTGGGAGATTTATCTGTATAAACCATATTCAGATATCAGAGCTTCTATATCTAATATTGCCAATGGTGTTATTATGATTATTATTGTGTGCGTGCTTTTGCTATGTATGATTATTCCACTGCTATCGGGAAGTGTGGCCAACCGTCTGGAACATCTTACCTATCGCGTTCAGAAAATCAATTTGGATAATTTGGAAGAAAAAATCGGGGGAGAGGGAAAAGATGAAGTCGGGATACTGATTTCGAATATCAATAAAATGCTTGGAAGAATTCACAGTCTTATTGATGAAGTATATAAGACAAAACTTGCAAAGAAACGTTTCGAACTGAAGGCTTTACAGGCACAGATTAATCCCCATTTTCTTTATAATACCATGTCACTGATAAACTGTCAGGCAATACTTGTAGGGCAGAAAGAAATCAGTGAACTGTCACAGGCGATTTCAAATTTCTACAGAACAGCTTTGAATAAAGGAAAAGATACTATATTTGTGAGAGATGAGCTGGAGAATACCAAAGCATATTTATACATTCAGTCAGTTATGCATAATCATAATTTTGATATTGAATATGATATTGATGAGGCAGTGTATACGGAGAAAATTATAAACCTGATTTTGCAGCCGCTAGTGGAAAATGCTATAGAACATGGAATCGATTGTAAAATAAATGGAGAAAGAGGGCACCTTTTTATCTCTGCAAAAAAGAAAGAGGAAAAAGTAATCTTTACGGTAGAAGATAATGGTGCGGGTATACCGGAAAATAAGACAGATACACTGCTCCAGACAGGAACAAGCGGTTATGGAATAAAAAACGTAAATGACAGAATTCAGCTTCTGTACGGAAGTGCATATGGAATTACAATACACAGCAGGGAAGGGCAAGGTACGAAAGTAGAGATTTGTATACCTGTTGAAAACAGCACAAAAAAGTAATATAAATGTCAAATAATTAGCGTATACGAAAGGCCTTTTTTAAGATACAATAAGTCTACAAAATAAAACTGCTGAGCCGGCGAACAGTAAAAAGTGGAGGTATAGAATGAAAAGAAAGTATTTGAAAAAAGTAGTATCTGCTGCTCTTATTGGTACACTTGTAGTATCTGCAGTATCAGGATGCGGAAATTCAGAAAAAGAAAGTACAGACAGTAAGAAAACAGGAGAAAACAGCGAAGCATGGGAAAAAGCGGCTACAGATCCGTTTGCGCCATATCCGGAACTGGTAACCTATACACTGGGAAAAGACACGCAGGCTTCTCCGAATTTTCCGGAAGGTGACAGTTACGAAAATAACGGATATACACGTTATTTAAAGAATAAATTAAATGTACAGAATAAGAATGAATTTGAAGCACAGGGCGGTGACGACTACGATAGAAAAGTATCTCTTGCCATTACCAGCGGAGAACTGCCTGATATTATGACGGTTTCCAATATTGCTACATTGAAACAGCTTGTAGAGAATGATCTTGTAGAGGATCTGACAGAGAGTTATGAAAAATGTGCCAGCGATGCAATTAAAGAAATATATGATTCTTTTGATGGAAGAGCTTTGGAAAATGCTACATTTGACGGAAAACTGATGGCAATCCCGTCAGCTACACCGGGAATCGGAGCTGGTCTGGTATGGCTGCGTCAGGACTGGCTTGACGCATTGAATCTGGAAGGACCGAAAACCTTAGAAGATCTGGAGCATGTTTTAGAAGAGTTTGTTACAAAAGATCCGGGCGGAAACGGATAAGGAAAGACCATTGGTCTGGCAGCATCAGAAAAGGCTTTATTTGGTAACTATGGAGCATTAAACAGTATGGATTCTGTTTTCGGACACTTTAAAGCATATCCAAAACAATGGATGAAGGATGAGAAAGGAAATGTTTATTACGGTTCCACAGCACCGGAGATGAAGGAAGCACTTTCTGTAATGGCAGACTGGTACAAAAAAGGTCTGATTGACCCGCAGATGGCTACAAGAGATACAGACGACATGATTTCTACAATTTCTGGCGGACAGGCAGGTGCATTTTTAGGTGCATGGTACGGCCCGGATTATCCGCTTCCGGACTCCTATAAGCTGGAGGGAGGTTCAAAATGGAAACCGTATGTAGTTGCTCAGAATGATGATGGGTCTGTAAATGCATATAATCTGAATCCTACCACAAATTATGTAGTTGTAAGAAAAGGTTTTGAACATCCGGAACTGGCAATTAAGATATTAAATCAGGAATGTTGGGAGTTTATTAACGATACAGAATCTGAAGACGTTAAGAATATTCTCGACAATGATGTGGATCGTGGTACACGTCCTTTAAATATCGAAATTCAGGATTTTGAGCATATTCTCAGAAATGATCAGGAAATTATGGATGCTATTGACGGAAAAATTGCACCGGAAGATTTAAGCGCAGAAAATAAAATTTCATATGAAGGCTGTAAACAGTATTTTGAGAATGAAGCAACAACAGAACTGATTCCGATTATTGAACATGAAAAGTGGTATGAGGGAGTTCCGGCAGGATTTAATGCAACGGTTAATTACGAACAGCCTGCTTTTTACGGACAGACAGACGGCATGAAACGGTTGTGGACAAACCTGGAAAAACTGGAAGATGAAACTATGCTGAAGATTATTACAAATGTTGAACCGGTAGATTCTTTTGACGAATATGTAGAGACATGGAAGAGCACAGGCGGAGATCAGATTACAAAAGAAGTACAGGAAGAAGTAGATAATAAATAACGGCAGAGGGGCTTGATGCATAAAGCAAAAGCCCCTCGAAAAATAACGTGAATGGAGAATGTTATGAAAAAAAGAAATATTGATTATCATGTTATGATGCTGCCGGGAATGATTATCCTGATTGCCTTCTACTTTGTACCTATGCTGGGATGCTGTATGGCATTTCAGGATTTTATCCCGGCAAAAGGAATTTTAGGGTCAAAATGGATAGGATTTGAGAACTTTAAATATATGTTTTCTCTTCCGGACAGCCGCAGAATTTTTGTCAATACACTGGCCATTGCATGTGGAAAAATCATAATCGGAACCCTTGTTCCTATTATTTTTGCACTGTTGTTAAATGAAATCAGGATTAAGTGGTTTAAAAGGGTATCTCAGACCATTGTATACCTTCCTCACTTTTTATCATGGATTGTTCTTGCAGCAGTTATCCGCAATCTTTTTGCATATGACGGACCAATCAACCAGTTAATGGAAAGTCTTCATATGACTCCTGTTTTGTTTTTGGGAAGTAACCAGTGGTTCAGACCGCTGTTAATCGGAACAGATGTATGGAAGGAATTCGGATATAATTCTGTTGTATATCTGGCAGCACTTACTTCTATTGATACAGGATTATATGAAGCTGCTTCCATTGACGGCGCCAATCGTTTTAAACAGATGATTCATATTACATTACCGGGTATTTTGCCTATTGTGCTCCTGATGTCTGCCATTAATGTGAGTAATATTTTAAATGCCGGATTCGACCAGATTTTTAACTTATACAATCCTGTTGTATATGAAACCGGCGATATTATTGATACTTATGTATACAGAGCAGGTCTTTTGGATATGCAGTTCAGTTTTGCAACAGCCGTAGGGCTTTTGAAATCCGTGGTTGGCTGTATCTTGTTGATTTCATGTAACCAGATGGCAAAGAAGTTTACAGACCAGAAGATTTTTTAGGAGGTAGCCGGAATGATAAAATCAAAAACAATAGGAGGAAAGACGGCAGATATTTTAATATATCTGACAGTGATCTTTATGACAATGTGCTGTCTGTTTCCGCTTCTGAATATGGTTGCAATTTCCTTTAGTGATAAAGCAGCCGCATCGGCAAATATGGTGGGACTGGTGCCGGTGGACTTTACAACATCAGCATATAAAACATTGTTGGGAGAATCCCAGTTCTGGGTATCTTTCTGGATTTCTATAAAGAGAGTATTTCTGGGAACCATTATTAATATGATACTGACTATTTTGCTGGCTTATCCGTTATCCAAGTCAAAAAGAGAGTTCAAAGGTCATGATGTTTACATGTATATTGTGATTTTTGCCATGTTGTTTTCAGGAGGAATGATTCCGATTTATCTGACAATAAAAAGTTATGGATTGCTGAATTCCATATGGGCTCTAATTCTTCCGGGAGCTGTTCCGGTGTTTAATGTGATCCTTTTGATGAATTTCTTTAAAGGGGTTCCGAAATCTCTTGAGGAGGCGGCAGCTATTGACGGAGCATCAAAGCTGACAATTTTATTAAAAATATATCTGCCGATTTCCATGCCTGCACTGGCAACTATTATCTTGTTTTGTATTGTAAATCACTGGAATGATTTTTTCAGCGGTCTTGTGTATATGAATAAAACATCCATGTACCCGCTTCAGACCTATATTCAGCAGTTATCTGTTGATATGTCCCAGATTACCGATCCGGAACAGTTAAAACGTTTTGCCCAGGTTTCAAATAAGACGCTGGATGCGGCGAAAATCGTGGTATCTACAATTCCGCTTCTGATTATCTATCCGTTTTTACAGAAGTACTTTGTCAGCGGAATTGTTATCGGTGCAGTAAAAGAATAAAAATATATTGTTTTATAGAGGCGCAGGATGAAATTTAAAGAAGATTTTTTATGGGGAGCGGCAACTGCTTCCTATCAGGTGGAAGGTGCAGCTTATGAGGACGGAAAAGGATTGTCCATATGGGACGTATTCTGTGAAAAACCGGGACGTATTTTAAACGGACACACAGGTGAAGTTGCATGTGACCAGTATCACAGATATGAAGAAGATGTAAAGATGATGGCTGATATGGGGATACAGGCATACCGTTTTTCTCTTAGCTGGCCGAGGATTATGCCAAAGGGAACAGGAGAGATTAATCCCGCAGGTATTGCATATTATAATCATTTGATAGATTGTCTTTTAAAGTATAATATTAAGCCTTATGTGACATTGTATCACTGGGATTTACCTTATGAACTGCATAAAAAAGGCGGATGGCTGAATGAAGAAATCGTAGAATGGTTCGGAGAATATGCTAAAGTAGTGGCAGAAAATTTTTCAGACCGTGTAGAGAATTTCTTTACCGTCAATGAGCCACAGTGTTTCATTGGAATAAGTTATATGGGAACACAGCATGCACCCGGTTATGACGGAACGATTCGTGAAGGATTACAGGCAGGACATAATGCATTGAAAGCTCATGGCCGTGCAGTTCAGATGCTGAGAAAATATGCAAAAAGTGAAATAAAAGTAGGATTTGCGCCTACTGGAGCATTTACATATCCGAAATCAAATGATGAAAAAGATGTGGAAGCTGCAAAGAATATGATGTTCAAAAACATTACACAGGATAACTGGGTATGGAATGTTGCATGGTGGAATGATCCCGTATATCTTGGTCAATATCCAAAAGAGGGACTGGAAGCATTGGCAGCATATCTTCCTGAGATTACATCAGAGGATATGGAGCTGATTCATCAGCCGCTGGATTTTATCGGGATGAATATTTATAATGGACAGATGGTTTCAGCAGATGACCAGACTTCATGGAAATTGGAAGAGCGCTATATCGGTTTTCCACAGACGGGTATGAAATGGCCGATTACACCGGAGGTATTATATTGGGCACCGAAGTTTTTGTGTGAACGTTATAAGAAACCTATCTATATTACGGAAAACGGTCTGGCATCTCCGGATATGATTGCAGCAGACGGAAAAATACATGATGAAAACAGAATTGCCTTTTTGGATCAGTACCTTCATTATTACAGGAAGGCAAGCGATGAAGATATACCGGTAGCAGGGTATTTTGTATGGTCACTGATGGATAATTTTGAGTGGGCATTTGGCTATACGGAAAGATTCGGAATTGTATATGTGGATTATACATCACAGGAAAGAACAATCAAAGAGTCCGGGAAGTGGTATAAAAAAGTAATTGGGTCAAATGGAGAAATCATAAAGTAAGAGTTAAAGCAACATCTTACAATGTAGGTAAAAGAATCTTATAAGGACAAATTAAGGGACTGATTTTTACAGTCCCTTCTGTTATAGCAAAGCTTGCGGCTGACTACATGGTGCAGAGCAAAATTGCAGATGCAAGGGTACAGGTGGAGAATGCAATCAGCTGGATAGAAAAGATACTGGATGATGTGCAGAGACAAATGAATGCTGAGGTGTATTAACTCCGTCCTTTAAATTCCGACACCCCATAGCGGTCACGGTATTCTTTTAAAGTAAACCCGGTAAGTTTTTTGAACTGCTGTCCCAGATAACTCTGTGAGGAAATGAAACAGTCCGCAAGGCAGTTATTAAACTCGGGTATTCTTACAAGAAAAAATCTCTTCATGCCTCAGAGCAGGAGCGTCCCCGATGTCAGGGAAAAACGCAGAAACTGGAAAAAACATATGTCGGAGAAAGACATAAATCATCTGGTCTTTCTGGACGAAAGCGGAGTAAACATCAATATGACGCGACATTATGCCAGAGCATGGAAAAATCGGAGAGCAGTAGATAAAACTCCACTCAACACGCCCTGCAATACAACCATTCTTTCTTCCATACGTCAGAATGGAGACTGTGCCTATACAGTCTATCCGGGAGGAACTACTGCAGAGCGGTTTGCAGAATACCTGAAAACAAAGTTGCTGCCGACGCTTTCAGAAGCAGACATTATCGTTATGGATAATATGCGTTCCCATCATGCAAAAGCGGTGAAACAGCTACTGGACAGCTCAAAAGTAACCTATCTGTATTTGCCCCCGTATAGTCCGGATCTGAATCCGATTGAAAAGATGTGGTCAAAACTCAAAGCATTTTTAAGGAAAGAAAAGATACGGATTGCATCGGAATTACCATCAGCTATTTCAAAAGGATTTTTAACAATTCGTCCAAAGGACTGCATAGGGTGGTTTCGTTCGTGTAATTATGTGCAATAATTTATTGGATTGCTATAGTTTTAAATATGATACACTCTCAGCTCATGCAATGCCCTGGTCGCTGCAATATACTGCGCCTGCATCATCATCTCCCGTTTCTCGTCCTTCGGGAAAATAGAGAACACTTGATCAAACTCCAACCCTTTCGCCAGATAAAATGTGGTAACCGTCAGTCCTTTCTTAAAACTGGAGCTGTCACGGTTCAGCCAAGAAAGCCGCTTCTCACAGTCAAAATCTTTTTCCGCCAGAATCTCCCGTAAAATCAAATAAGCCCGTTCCGCCGTCTTCTCATCCGGTACAATCACCGCCGCCGTCTCATACGTTTTCTCCTCTGGAAACAGCGTATCCACTGCCTCCCGCAGAGCCGCCTCAAGATCCGTGACATCCCGTTCCAACACCGGCATTCCGTGCCGTTCAAACAGCTCCAGATCCGTCACGCCAATGAGATTTGCCGCATACGACGCAATTTCCACCGTATTCCGGTAACTCTTCCGCATCTCAATCCGCCGCAGATCCTTCCCGAAAATCCCCGGTAAAAACTGCAGTACATCCTGCTGCTGATCCGCCATCGTCTGCGCCCGGTCGCCGAGAATCGTCATCTTACAGGAAAACATCCGCCGGATAATCAGATACTGGAGCCGCGAATAATCCTGCATTTCATCAATCACCAGATGCTTAATATTCGAACGCTCCGCCTGCCGCGACAGGCGGTACTTCAGATACAGAACCGGGTACACATCCTCATACCGCAGTTTCCGCTTCTCCAACGGCCGCCGCGGCAGCGTCTGATATCCCTCTTTCTTCAGAAAACGATTGTAGAGAACATAAAAATCCATCGTCTCATACATCTTCCGGAATTTTTCGATGAGCGGAATCCGCTCCTCCTCCGGCAGATCCCGGTTCAGCAGCGTCTCGATCTCGTCAATAAACGTCTCCGCCACCGCATCCATCCGCGAGAGCAGCGGAATATCCGCAAACTTGTCATAAAACAGCGTAATAATCTCCGATTCTGACTTCACAAACGACTTATACGAAACGTCTGAGAAATTCATCAGCTCGTCCTCAAGCTCCAGCGCAAATCCCTCCATCTGGTCCACAAACGCCTGCGACTGTTTTAAAGCAAACCGTTCTGCGGCTTTTGGATCCCGCATCTCCCGCTCAATCTGATCACAGCGATCCTCACAGTCCGCCGCCGTGTCCTGTAATTTGCGGTAAGCAAAGAGATCAAAACTCATCTCCTGAATATTCTCCTCACCGAGCTCCGGCAGAATATGTGAAATATAATCCGAAAATACCCCGTTCGGCGATAAAATCAGAATATTCGAAGACTTCAGATTCTGTCTGTCATGATACAAAAGGTAGGCAATCCGATGCAGCGCCACCGATGTCTTGCCGCTTCCCGCCGCTCCCTGAATTACCAGAATCCGGTCCTTCGTATTGCGGATGATCGCATTCTGTTCCTTCTGAATTGTGCGGATAATATTCTTCAGCTGTACCTCGCCGTTGCTGCCAAGCTCCGCCTTTAAAATATCATCATCAATTTTCACATCACTCTCAAATCCGTAAATCATCTTTCCATCCCGGATCTTATACTGCCACTTGGAACAGATTTCCCCTGTCATCTCGCCGCCCGGAGCCAGATAGGAAGCCGGCCCGCGGTCAAAATCGTAGAAAAGACCGCTGACCGGGCTTCTCCAGTCGTAAATCAGCGGCAGCTCGCCCGGCCGCTCTGCAAAATTGCCGATGCCGATATAGAAAATTTCCGGCTCATCATCCCCGTCATAGCAGAAATCCACACGCCCGAAGAACGGAGAATCCAGCATTTTCCGGAAGCGGCTCCGCAGAAGAAGCTGCTCCTGATTCGCATTCACCTGATGCAGCAGCGCCTGCTGATTGTCGTAATCCTCATATCCGTACTGGTCCATCTCGGTATAGTTCTGCCAGTAATAATCGTGCATATTTTCAATTTCTTTCTGTCCGTCCAGCAGAGACTGACTGATCTCGGCAAGACGCGCCTGCAGCTTTTCCAGCACAAAAGAAAGATATTCCTGTCCGTTTTTCTGGTCTGTCATAAAAGGAAACCTCCTCTTAAAAATATAATGTCGAGTGCCGGAAAACCCGGCTGATTTTATCAGTATAGCAGACAGGCACGTTTCCTGCAATTCAAACATAAAATAAAGAAAAATCCCCTTTGAGGTGCCGCTTTTCTTGGAACCCTTTTTAAAACCACTGTCTGCACAGGAAGAAAAAAGCTGTCTGGATGCGTATCAGAGGGGCGATACAAAAGCCAGAGACATTCTGGTCGAGCGGAATCTGCGCCTGGTCGCGCACGTTGTGAAAAAGTATCAGGGCCTGCCCGATGATCTCGACGATCTGATTTCCATTGGAACGATCGGCCTCATCAAGGCGGTGATGACATATGATTCGAAAAAAGGAAACCGGCTGGCCGTATACGCCGCCCGCTGTATTGATAATGAGCTGCTGATGTATCTTCGGAGCAAAAAGAAAACGGCACGGGAGATTTCCCTCTACGAGCCGATCGGAACCGACAAGGAGGGAAATGAGATCCATCTGCTCGACATCGTGGAGGGCGGCGGGGAGGATATCGCGGAACAGTACAACCGGAAAGAGGACGCGGTGCGGCTGTACTGTTATCTGGATTCGGAATTAAAAGAGCAGGAAAAACAGGTGCTTCTTCTCCGGTACGGCCTTGGCGGAAAAGCAGAATACACACAGAAACAGGTCGCTGCCCGGCTCGGCATCAGCCGTTCGTACGTGTCGCGGATCGAGAAGAATGCAATTGAAAAGTTGCGGTTACGGTTTGCCGCTTCGTAAATGCTTGACATTTCAAACGGACTGCTTCTATAATAAAGGGTAAGGAAATCAGGTGCAGAAAAGGTTTCCTTATCCTTACTTTTTCGAACAAAAATCAAAGATAATATCTTCCCGGTGTTCTTGCCGGACATTTTCCCAAAATGAAAAATAAATAGGAACTATACGACCTGCTACTGAAAGAAAAGGAGGTTTTCTTTGTATTGCAGTGTATTATCAGCCACCGTCTCGGGCATGGAGATGATTCCGGTGCAGGTGGAGGCGGATGTCAGTGACGGCATGCCGCAGTTTACGATGGTCGGCTACGTGAGTGCCCAGGTAAAGGAGGCGCAGGACCGCGTGCGGACAGCCCTCAAAAACATGGGAATTTCCCTGCCGCCGAAACGAATTACGATTAATTTATCCCCGGCGGACGTCCGAAAAGAAGGATCGCGTTTCGATCTTCCGATTGCAGCGGGCGTTCTGATGACGCTCGGCCGGATTCCGCCCAGGTCACTCCGGAAAACGATGGTGCTCGGTGAACTCGGCCTTGACGGCCATGTGCAGGAGATCAGCGGTGTATTTCCGGCAGCGGCGAAGGCGCGGGAGCTTGGATGCACAACGCTTCTTGTTCCAGCCGGAAATGCCGCGGAAGGGGGTCTGGTCGGCGGGCTTCACGTCGTTGGAATCCAGAATTTACAGGAACTTTTGAACTACTGCTGTGAAGGGAAAATGCCGTCGCTTCCGTCTATAGAAAATCAAAAGAAGGAGGACGGAAAAGAGCCGGACTTTTCCGAAGTGCAGGGCCAGACGGCGGCGCGGCGGGCGGCGCTCATCGCTGCGGCCGGATTTCACAATCTGCTGATGCTGGGGCCGCCGGGCAGCGGAAAATCCATGATCGCAAGGCGGATTCCGACGATCATGCCTCCGATGTCTGAGGAGGAGCAGATGGAAGTAACGCGGATCTACAGCATCGCCGGAATGCTTGCCAAAGGAGAGGGTGTCCGCCGGGAGCGGCCCTTCCGTGCTCCGCATCACACGATGACGCCGCAGGCTCTTGCAGGCGGCGGAAAACAGCCGTCTCCGGGCGAAATTACGCTGGCACACCGAGGTGTTCTCTTCCTTGATGAACTCCCGGAGATGACGCGCACAACCATTGAGATCCTGCGCCAGCCGCTCGAGGAGCACCGGATTGTGATTTCCCGTGTCAGCGGAAACTATGTGTTCCCGGCGTCATTTCTGATGGTGGCGGCAATGAACCCCTGCCCCTGCGGCTTTTACCCCGACTTATCGCGCTGTACCTGCGCACCCGGCGACATCAGCCGGTATCTCTCGAGAGTCAGCCAGCCGTTCCTCGACCGCATGGATCTCTGCGTGCAGGTGGAAGCACTTTCCTACGAGGATCTGCACGGCGAGGAGCGGTGCGAATCCTCGGCCAAGATGCGGGAAAAAGCGACGGCAGCGGCGGAAATTCAGGCGGCGCGCTACCGGCAGGAGTCGATTCATTTCAATAGCGAACTGAAAGCGGGCCAGATCGAGAAATACTGTATCCTGGAAAAGGCAGCGGAAGAGCTTTTAGAGGATGCCTTCCGCCGCCTGCGCCTCAGCGCGCGTTCCTACCACGGGATTATCCGCACCGCGCGGACAATTGCGGATCTGGACGGGGCGGTCAAAATCGGCGTGCCGCATATCAGTGAGGCGATCTGCTTTCGGAGCGCCGACAAAAGTATATGGAGGATCTGACGTATGGCGATGGAAATCTTTACAGTCGGCCGCGGGCAGGAGGGCTATCCGGAGCGGCTTATGCCGTTCGCGGACATGCCGTCCCGCCTTTTCGTGCGGGGCGCGCTGCCGGCGGATGAGCAGAAAACAGCGGCGATTGTGGGCGCGCGGATATGTACGGCGTACGGAAAGAGCCAGGCGGCCTTTTTCGCGCAGGTGCTGGCGGCAAACGGCGTGGCGGTGATCAGTGGACTGGCGTGCGGAATCGACGCGGCGGCGCACGAGGGGGCACTGCGCGGAAAGGGAAAGACGTTTGCCGTGCTTGGCTGCGGCGTGGATATCTGCTATCCGAAACAGAATTACCCGCTGATGCGGCGGATGCTGGAAAACGGAGGCGGTGTCTTAAGCGAATTTCCGCCGGGCGCAGAGCCTCTTCCGTGGCATTTCCCGATCCGCAACCGCGTGATCAGTGCGCTGGCAGATGTCGTTCTGGTAATTGAGGCAAAAGAGAAGAGCGGCTCGCTCATTACGGCGGACTACGCGCTGGAGCAGGGAAAAACGGTATTTGCCCTGCCCGGACGGACAACGGATGCGACAAGCCGCGGCTGCAACCGCCTGATCGCGCAGGGAGCGGAAATTGCGATTTCACCCGAAACGATTCTCGAGGAGCTGGGCGTGAAAAAGGCCGGGACAAAAAGAGCCGCACCGCGTCCGCGCTATGGAAAAGAGGCGGAAATGGTTCTGAAAACACTCGCGGCAGAACCGCAGAATCTTGCACAGCTTGCCGGTAGCACCGGAATCCCGCTGCAGGAGCTGACCGGCATTCTGCTGGCACTCGAAATTGACGGCGTTATTGCGGAAAATCCGCCGGGCGTGTACATGGCGTTATCGTAAAAGGGACGAGGAAAAGAAAGGTTTTGTGATATTCCGCCCGGTGCACAATTATAATAGAAGAAAAAGAAAAAAGGGGGCTCTTCTGCGCCGCGTGCATGTCTGAAAAAGGAAAAAGAAAAGAAAAAAATCAGGAAAAATCGTTAAAAAATAGAAAAAATCCTGTTATTTTGTCGGGAAACATCGAAAAATGGTACATTTTAAAAATGGAAAACACTTGCAAGAAAAAACTTTTTGGTGTATAGTCAGTGGAAGTTACGACTAATTTAGGAATTATTCTGGAATTTGTAATGATGCAGAACTATGCGATATGAAAAACGCAATATAGATCTGGACAGTTATAAAAATATGTATTCAGGAGGCATCAGAGGTGGCAAAATATCTTGTAATAGTGGAATCACCGGCAAAAGTCAAGACGGTGAAAAAGTATCTCGGGGCAAATTACGAAGTTGCAGCATCTATGGGCCATGTGCGCGATCTGCCGAAAAGCCGGCTTGGAATTGATGTAGAACATGACTTTGAACCAAAATATATCACCATCCGCGGAAAAGGAGAGCTTCTGGCATCTCTTCGAAAAGCCGCAAAAAAAGCAGATAAAGTTTATCTCGCAACTGACCCTGACCGCGAGGGAGAGGCAATTTCCTGGCATCTGTCGATTGCGCTGAATCTCGATGAGAACAAGATGCGCCGCATCACCTTCAACGAGATCACAAAATCAGCAGTCAAAGCGTCGATCAAACAGGCACGCGACATCGATATGAACCTGGTGGACGAGCAGCAGGCGCGCCGCTGCCTCGACCGTATGGTAGGTTATGAAATCAGTCCATTGTTATGGAAGAAAATCAAACGCGGACTTTCCGCCGGCCGTGTGCAGTCCGTTGCACTGCGCATCATCGGCGACCGCGAGGATGAGATCAATGCGTTCATTCCGAAAGAATACTGGACACTGGAAGCAGATCTGAAAATTCCGGGCGAGAAGAAACCGCTCGTCGCAAAATTCCACGGCAAAGGCAGTGAAAAGATGGCGGTCGAGACGAAAGAGCAGCTCGATGAAATCTTAAAGGGACTGGAAAATGAGACCTTTACCGTATCCGAAGTGAAAAAAGGAGAGCGTTCCAAGAAAGCGCCGCTTCCGTTCACCACGAGTACCCTGCAGCAGGAAGCATCGAAGGTGCTGAACTTCTCCACGCAGAAGACGATGCGTCTGGCGCAGCAGCTCTACGAGGGCGTGGAAGTAAAAGGAAAGGGAACGATCGCTCTGATTTCCTATCTGCGTACCGATTCTACACGAATCAGCGAGGAGGCCGATGCGGCAGCACGTTCCTTTATCCAGGAGCAGTACGGCACAAAATATACCGCAAGCGGGGACACGACGGAGAATAAAAACAGCAAGGCACAGGATGCGCACGAGGCCATCCGTCCGACCGATGTGACGAATACACCGGTAATGGTAAAAGAATCCCTGCCAAGAGATCTGTTCCGCCTGTATCAGCTGATCTGGAAACGCTTTGTGGCAAGCCGCATGCAGCCAGCCGTCTATGAGACAATTTCCGCACGGATCAATGCAGGAGAGTATCTCTTTACAGCAGCTTCCTCCCGTCTGGCATTTGATGGTTTCATGTCCGTTTACACCGATCCGGATGAGGAAAAGAAAGAGAAAAACGCCGCTGTCCGGAGCCTGGAGGCAGGAACGAAGCTGGCACTGGAAAAGATGGATCCGCAGCAGCACTTCACACAGCCGCCGGCACACTACACCGAGGCATCCCTTGTCAAAACACTTGAGGAACTCGGCATCGGCCGTCCAAGTACGTATGCGCCGACCATCACAACGATCATCAACCGCCGTTACGTGGCAAAGGAGAACAAGAACCTCTATATGACAGAGCTCGGCGAGGTGGTCAACAACATGATGAAAGAGGCATTCCCGAGCATCGTGGATGTCAACTTTACGGCAACGATGGAAGCTCTGCTCGACAGGGTTGGAGATGGAAGTGTTCCGTGGAAGACAGTAGTCGAGAACTTCTGGCCGGATCTCTATGAGGCGGTCACAGAGGCAGAAAAGAACCTCGAAGAAGTTAAGGTAGAGGATGAGGTGACAGATGTCATCTGCGAGAACTGCGGCCGCAACATGGTGGTCAAATACGGCCCGCACGGAAAATTCCTCGCCTGCCCGGGATTCCCGGACTGCAAGAACACGAAGCCGTATCTGGAAAAGATCGGTGTTCCGTGTCCGAAGTGCGGAAAAGAAGTGATCCTGCGCAAGACGAAAAAAGGACGGAAATATTATGGATGCGAAAACAATCCGGAATGCGATTTCATGTCCTGGCAGAAACCGTCTGCCAAGAAATGCCCGCAGTGCGGCGGCTATATGCTGGAAAAAGGCAATAAGCTGGTCTGCGCGGACGAGCAGTGCGGCTATGTAGAAGCACGCGAAAAGAAAGACGAAGACTGAGAATGACAAAGCGGTCTGCACTGGTGAAAAACTGGTGCAGGCCGTTTTTTTGCTTATCGCGGCGGAAAAACAGGAAGATCCGAAAAAATTTAGCATGAATTTTTATAAAATTTATAGTTTTCTGAAAAATATATTGATTTCCGGAAAACTACATGATAGAATGAGCTTAGTTTTAAGGGTTGTCTGAAAAAGGCATCAGTGTGCATTTTTTTCGGCGGATACGCCAAAAAAATGCAGAAAATAAAGAAAGGAGAAGAACATGAGCGTACAACTGCTGGATAAAACCAGAAAAATCAACAAACTGCTTCATAACAATCACTCCACGAAGGTCGTGTTCAACGATATCTGTGAAGTCCTGATGGAAACGTTAAGTTCCAATATCCTGGTGATCAGTAAAAAAGGAAAAGTGCTGGGCATCAGCCTTTGCCCGGGCGTGGAAGAAATTACGGAGCTGATCGAGGATAAGGTGGGCGGTTATGTCGATGCCGCATTAAACGAGCGTCTCCTCGGCGTACTCTCCACAAAAGAGAACGTCAATTTACAGACCCTCGGCTTTGAGCGGCCTGGTGTAGAGCGCTACACCGCAATTATCTGCCCGATCGAGATCGCCGGAGAACGCCTTGGTACCGTATTTATGTACCGTTGCACCCCGCAGTACGATATCGACGATATCATCGTCAGTGAGTACGGCACAACCGTTGTCGGACTGGAAATGATGCGTTCCGTCAACGAGGAAAATGTGGAGGAAAACCGCAAGGTTCAGGTGGTTAAATCCGCATTCAACACGCTGTCCTTCTCCGAACTGGAAGCCATCATCCATATCTTTGATGAACTGAACGGGGATGAGGGCATTCTGGTTGCAAGCAAAATTGCAGACCGCGTCGGCATCACAAGATCCGTCATCGTAAATGCCCTCCGCAAATTCGAGAGCGCAGGCGTCATCGAGTCCCGTTCCAGCGGTATGAAGGGAACGTATATTAAGGTATTAAATGATTATATCTTTGATGAACTCGACGAGATCAAAGCAAGAAAGAACCTGAAAGGAAAGGGCGATGCCCATCCGGACGAGACGAAAAAATAAAAAAGTGGAATGTAGAAAAGAATCGGAGCCGTTTAAGAATGGCGCCGTTTCTTTTTGTGCAAAAAGCATTCGGGGAGCGGAAAAAAATGGTATCATTCCCGTTTTTAGGAATAAACTATAATTAGATTCTAAAGAGAGTATAAAATATGAAAAAATTGCCAAAATAAGAAAAAACGAGGAAATAAGAGAAATTAAGAGTTATCACGAGAGAAAAAAAGAGAATTACAAAATTCATGCATTTGCGAAATGAGGTGGAAAACACTATAGTAAGAACCATCAAGTAGCACTCGAATGAACTGAGTGCTAATAAATAAAACTGAATGAAATCTTGAAGGAGGAAACATAAATGAAGTTAGTACCTTTAGGTGACAGAGTTGTATTAAAAGAGTTAAAAGCAGAGGAAACCACAAAATCCGGTATCGTACTTCCGGGACAGGCACAGGAGAAACCGCAGCAGGCTGAGGTTATCGCAGTAGGACCTGGAAAAGTAGAAGACGGCAAAGAAGTAAAAATGGAAGTTGCAGTCGGAGATCAGGTAATCTATTCCAAATATGCAGGAACCAACGTCAAACTGGAAGATGAAGAGTACATCATCGTAAAACAGGATGACATTCTGGCAGTTGTAAAATAAAGAATAATCAAGTAAAAATCAGGAGGCATGACAATCATGGCAAAAGAGATTAAATATGGAGCAGAGGCAAGAAACGCTCTTCAGAATGGTGTAAACCAGCTTGCAGATACCGTACGTGTAACCCTTGGACCGAAAGGAAGAAACGTTGTTCTGGACAAACAGTACGGCGCTCCGCTCATCACAAACGATGGTGTTACGATTGCAAAAGAGATCGAGCTGGCAGACGGCTTTGAAAACATGGGCGCACAGCTCATCAAAGAAGTTGCTGCAAAGACCAACGACGTAGCAGGTGATGGTACCACAACCGCAACCGTTCTGGCACAGGCTATGGTAAACGAAGGAATGAAAAACCTGGCAGCAGGTGCGAACCCGATCGTTCTTCGTAAGGGAATGAAGAAAGCAACCGATAAAGCTGTTCAGATCCTTGCAGAGATGAGCCAGCCGGTAGCAGGCAAAGAGCAGATTGCAAAAGTTGCAGCTGTTTCTTCCGGAAGCGAAGAAGTAGGCCAGATGGTAGCTGACGCTATGGAAAAAGTTTCCAAAGACGGCGTTATCACCATCGAGGAGTCCAAGACCATGCAGAACGAGCTGGAGCTGGTAGAAGGTATGCAGTTCGACCGTGGATATATCTCTGCTTACATGTGTACCGATATGGAGAAAATGGAAGCCGTTCTCGACAATCCATATATCCTGATTACCGATAAGAAACTGTCCAACATTCAGGAAGTTCTTCCGCTGCTGGAGCAGATCGTACAGAGCGGCGCAAGACTGCTGATCATCGCTGAGGACGTAGAGGGCGAGGCTCTCCAGACACTCGTGATCAACAAACTGCGCGGAACCTTCAACGTAGTAGCTGTCAAAGCACCGGGATACGGCGACAGAAGAAAAGCAATGCTCGAGGATATCGCAATCCTGACCGGCGGCCAGGTGATCTCCGAGGAAGTTGGTCTGGAATTAAAAGACGCTACTCTGGAAATGCTCGGACGTGCAAAATCTGTTAAAGTTCAGAAAGAGAACACCGTTATCGTTGACGGTGCCGGCGCAAAAGATGCCATCGCAGCAAGAATCGGCCAGATCAGATCCCAGATCGAGGAGACCACTTCTGAGTTCGATAAAGAGAAACTGCAGGAGAGACTGGCTAAAATGGCAGGCGGCGTAGCTGTTATCCGTGTAGGTGCAGCAACCGAGACCGAGATGAAAGAAGAAAAACTCCGTATGGAGGATGCTTTAAATGCAACGAGAGCAGCCGTAGAAGAGGGTATCATCGCAGGCGGCGGTTCTGCATACATTCATGTAACAACACAGCTTGCAGAGCTGATTGACAGCCTGGACGGCGACGAGAAGATCGGTGCAAGAATCGTACAGAAAGCACTCGAGGCTCCTCTGTTCCACATCGTAACAAACGCAGGTCTGGAAGGCGCTGTTGTGATCAACAAAGTAAAAGAGTCCAAAGTAGGTGTTGGATTTGATGCATACAACGAAGAGTATGTAGACATGATCCAGGCTGGTATCCTTGATCCGGTTAAGGTTACCAGAAGCGCACTGCAGAACGCTACCAGCGTTTCCGCAACCCTGCTGACCACCGAGTCCGTAGTTTCCACCATCAAAGAGCCGGCTCCGGCTATGCCGGCAGGCGCAGACGGCGGAATGGGAATGATGTAATTTCCGGGATAAAAATGTCTGGTAAAACAAAATAAGAAAACCGGCTGGCAAAGACCGTAGCGGAACATGGGTTCCGAAGTCCTGTCTTTGCCGGCCGGTTTTTTAGTGGAAAGTTTTTCTTCCATTTCGCATGGCTCTGAATCGTTACAAAAAATTTCAGAAAGTTTTCATGCTTTCGCCGGGCGGCGTATATGGACGCTTCCGGCGTTTTATGCTATACTGATTTGTAGGATGTTGGGGGAAATACAACAAAGGAGAAGAAACACACATGGCAAGTCGTTATGAATCCGACATGACAAGGAAGGAGAAGATGCAGCTCGAAAAAGAGAAGCTGTCGAAAATGAATTTTAAAGAGAAACTGGCCTATATCTTGGAATACTACAAGGCTGTCATTTTCGGCATCATCGCTGTTATCTTCATCATCGGCACGATTGTGAATATCCATGAAAATGCGAAGTATTATGACCTCGTGAGCATTGCCGTAGTGGATTACGCAGGACTGCAGGATGTAAGTCCGATCGAGGAGGACCTAAAAGAAGCGCTCGGAACCGGAGATAAGTACGAAAAGGTAAGCATCGATACGAGCTACAGCTTCGGTGAAAACCTGGAAAACGCGGATTACAACACGCTGATGAAATTCACAGCCGTGATTGCCGCACAGAGCATGGATGCTCTGATCTGTTCACAGGCCGTGTACGACAACTACAGCAAAGACGATTATTTTCTGGATCTGTCCACACTGTTTGACGAAGCGACGTGTGAGAAGTACGGGATAAAGGCGGGAGATACCTGCCTCGACATTTCCAAATTGAAAAAGTACCAGGATATGGGCCTTACGTACTATGAGCCGTGTTATCTGACCGTGTTGGTCAATACAAAGAACGCGGACAATGTAGCAAAACTGATCGAATATCTTGAGGAGGATGGAGTAAATGAGTGATCTTTACACAGAAGTGCTGGTGAAAAAACAGCAGACAGGAAAAGACAAGGTGATCAAAGGAGTTCTGATCTTCTTTACCGTTCTTTTTGCAGCCGCAGGAATTATGATGAATCCGCTGATTCTGCTTCTTGCGCTGGTACTTGGAATCGTAGACTATATTTTTATCCCGAAGCTTTCGGTAGAGTTTGAGTATCTGTACGTCAACGGCGAGCTCGACATCGACCGTATCTATTCGCAGTCAAGAAGAAAAAGAGCCGCAAGCTATGAGCTTTCCAACATGGAAATCCTGGCTCCGTACCAGTCCCATCAGCTTGATTCCTACAAAAAAAACCAGAGTATCAAACGTTACAACTATTCATCCGGAATCGAAGGACAGGGCCACAAACCGTATGCATTTGTGATCTCCAAGGACAACACAATGCAGATGGTGATCTTCGAACCGGATGAAGTGATGTTAAAAGATATCCGCAACCGCGCACCAAGAAAAGTATTTATGGATTGACAGCTTTTTTGTTTTGTGTTAAATTAGGTGATAAATCAAAAAGACTTAAGAAGAAAGGAAGATAAGAAAATGGGTACAATTATTGGTGATGGTATTACCTTCGATGATGTGCTTCTGGTTCCGCAGTATTCTGAAGTAACCCCAAACATGGTAGATCTGACTACGCATCTGACCAAGAAGATCAAGCTGAACATCCCGATGATGAGCGCCGGCATGGATACGGTTACAGAACACCGTATGGCAATTGCCATGGCACGTCAGGGAGGAATCGGTATTATTCACAAGAATATGTCGATTGAGCAGCAGGCAGAAGAAGTAGACAAAGTAAAACGTTCTGAGAACGGTGTTATCACCGATCCGTTCTATCTGTCTCCGGAGCACACCCTGGAAGATGCCAATAATCTGATGGCAAAATTCCGTATTTCCGGTGTCCCGATTACCGAGAACGGAAAACTGGTTGGTATTATTACAAACCGTGATTTGAAGTTTGAAACTGATTTCACCAAGAAAATCAAAGAGTCCATGACCAGCGAAAACCTGATCACTGCAAAAGTAGGCGTTACGCTGGACGAGGCAAAAGCAATCCTTGCAAAATCCAGAAAAGAAAAACTTCCGATTGTCGATGACGATTTCAACCTCAAAGGTCTGATCACCATCAAAGATATCGAGAAAACCATCAAGTACCCATTGTCCGCCAAGGATGAGCAGGGACGTCTGCTCTGCGGTGCCGCAGTCGGCATCACGGCAAACGTGCTCGATCGTGTCGATGCGCTGGTAAAAGCACACGTAGACGTGATCGTCATCGACTCCGCTCACGGACATTCCGCAAATATCTTCAAAACACTTCGTCTCATCAAAGAGCATTATCCGGATCTGCAGGTAATCGCCGGAAACGTGGCAACCGCAGAGGCAACAAGAGACCTGATCGCAGCCGGAGCAGACGCTGTTAAAGTCGGTATCGGACCTGGTTCTATCTGTACGACCCGTGTCGTTGCAGGTATCGGTGTACCGCAGATCACAGCCGTTATGGACTGCTATGAGGAAGCAAAGAAGACCGGAACTCCGATCATCGCCGACGGCGGTATCAAGTACTCCGGAGACATGACAAAGGCTATCGCAGCCGGTGCCAATGTCTGCATGATGGGAAGCATCTTCGCAGGATGCGATGAGAGCCCGGGAGATTTCGAACTGTTCCAGGGAAGAAAATACAAAGTATACCGTGGAATGGGATCCATCGCAGCCATGGAGAACGGAAGCAAAGACCGTTACTTCCAGACCGGCGCCAAGAAACTGGTTCCGGAAGGTGTGGAAGGCCGTGTAGCATACAAAGGCCTCGTAGAGGACACTGTATTCCAGCTGATCGGCGGACTTCGTTCCGGTATGGGATACTGCGGAGCGAAAGATGTTGAGACCTTAAAGGAGACCGGAAAATTTGTGAAGATTTCCGCAGCATCCTTAAAAGAGTCCCATCCGCATGATATCCACATCACCAAAGAGGCTCCGAACTACAGCGTGGACGATAAATAAGAATAAAAAGTCGCAAAAGGCAGAAGGGGGAAAGGGCAGAAACTTTTCAGCTTCTGCCTTTTCAAATGAGGGGGCGCTTATTTGCAGCGGGGAGAGAACATATGGCACAGAAGAGACGGGGAAAAATGACAAGAAAACAGAGGCAGCGCCAGCTTCACCGCAGAATGTTTCTGACGGGAGTTCTGGTGATGCTGATCTGCGTCGGCATTTACAGCGGCATCCGCCGTGTGGCAAAAACGGCAAGTGATATCACGGCCGTTGACTATTCCGGTTCTGATTATGAGGACAACGATATCACCGACTGGACCGGCGCTCCGCCGATTGATGTGGAGCTTCTGACGCCGAACAGCTGGTCAAGACCGCAGACGAGGCTGAAAAAGGTGGACGGTATCGTTATTCACTACACCGCAAACCCGGGAAGCACGGCGATGCAGAACCGTGATTACTTTGAAAACCTGCCTGAGACGCAGGAGGCGCAGGCCAGCAGCCATTTCGTCGTCGGCATCGAGGGAGAAGTCGTTCAGTGTATCCCGACGAGTGAATGGTCGTATGCATCGAACCAGCGTAATTTCGATACGATCTCGATTGAATGCTGCCACCCGGATGACAGCGGTGAATTTACCGATGAGACATACAATTCTGTGGTCCAGCTCGCCGGTTTCTTATGCAAGCGGTTCAATCTGACTTCGGACGATGTGATCCGTCACTATGATGTAACCGAAAAGCTCTGCCCTCTGTACTACGTGGAGCATGAGGATGCCTGGATTCAGATGAAGGCAGATATTCAGGCGTATGCGGATTCACTTTCCTAAGAGCTGTTTTTAAGAAAAATGAAAAAATCCCCGTTGGGAAAATCAGTTTCAGGAGAAATGATTTTTCCAACGGGGATTTTTCTGTTATCCAATATTTTTAGTAATAGTAACGCCGTCTGCGCCGCTTTCTTTTTTTCGTATTTCCGCCGAGTGCAATCCAGCAGAACAGCCGTACAAACGTGATGCCGAAGAGAACGCCGATGCTGTCGATGCCGACGTCCTTTACCGACGGGCCGCGGTTGGCGACCATCGTCTGGTGGAACTCATCGCTCGCGGCAAAGGCGACACAGAGGATGCCGGCAAGAAACGTGAGCGCGAAGCCGCGCAGGCCGTAGACGTAGAGCGGAAGCGAAACACAGATTGCAAGCAGACAGTACTCTGTCATATGAGCCAGCTTCCGCACCGGGTACTGATACTCGTCAGCCAGTTCCTGGATCTTTTCATCATCCCATCCGCGGTCCATGACGTGGTCGATCGTGATGAAAATGCCGCGCGCCACTTTTTCACTGAGCTGTGAGGATTCCGTTCCGTTCTGGGAAGAGAAGGAGAAAATCATCGACATCATCAGAATCGCCGGGATGAAGGAAAACGGTTTTAACAGTGCAATTACAATTCGATTCATAAAATACCTCCGGTAAAACAAAGCAGGTCAGATCGGAAACTTTTTATGCGGTATGCTCGCGGATTCTGGCAATCGCAGAAAAGATCAGGAATGCCAGCAGGTTCACGATTACGACCGTCGCTCCGGCAGGGGAGGACAGGAAAAACGAGAGGGACATGCCAAGAAGGAAGCACACCACCGAGAGAACCGCGGAGCAGATCACCACGCTCTGGAAGGTATGGCAGAGACGCATCGAGGTCAGTGCCGGGAAAATCAGCAGGCTGGAGATCAGAAGCGCGCCCATCATGCGCATGCCGAGGACGGTGGTGATGGCGGTTAAGAATGCCAGCAGCATGTTGTAAACCTCTGCGCGGACACCGGTTGCTTTGGCAAATGTCTCGTCGAAAGTGACGGCAAAAATACGGTTGTAATACAGGACGAACAGGATCAGCACGACGATGGAGAGCACCACGGAGAGAACAACGTCCTCATCACTCATCGCAAGGATGCTTCCGAACATGTAGTTGTTGACATCGGTGTTCATGCCGCTCGACCACGAAACCGTGATGACACCGATCGCAAGCGCAGAGCTTGAAATCAGGCCGATGGCGGCGTCGCCTTTGATCTTGCTGGATTCGTTCATGCGGAGCAGCAGAAAGGCGGCAAGCACGACGACAGGGATTGTGAAGGCAAGCGGAGCAAAACCGAGTGCCGCTGCAATTGCAAGAGAGCCGAATCCGACATGGGAGAGGCCGTCGCCGATCATGGAGTAGCGCTTTAACACGAGGCTGACGCCAAGCAGTGCGGCACACAAAGAGACGAGAATGCCGACCACAAGGGCACGCTGCATAAACGGATAAGAAAGCATTTTCAGCAGATTTGAAATCATAAGTCAGCACCTCCTAAAAACTGTTTTCCCGCCTCGGTTTTCAGATACTCGTCCATCGGACCGAAGAAGACCTGCTTCTGGTCGAGCTGGAGAATGTGCGTTGCGTCCGGCAGAATATTGCGGATATCGTGGGAAACCATGATGATCGTAACGTTCTGCTCGCGGTTGATGCGGCGGATGAGCTGGTACATTTCGTTTGTCATGACCGGGTCAAGGCCAGTGACCGGCTCATCGAGGAGCAGCAGTTTCTTTGTGGCGCAAAGCGCACGAGCGAGAAGCACACGCTGCTGCTGGCCGCCGGAGAGATCACGGTAGCATCGTTTCTTTAATGGAAGGAGGTCGAGAAGCTCCATATTGCGGAGCGCGTCCTCTTTGTCTGCCTTTGTGTAAAACGGCGGGAAATGCGGGTGGTTCTGCCGGCCGGACAGCACGACTTCCCAGACGCTCGCCGGGAAATCCTTTTGTGCGGCGGTCTGCTGCGGCAGATAGCCGATCTCGCTTGGATGAAGCCCGTCGCCGGTTGTGATCGAGCCGGTGGACGGATTTTTTAAGTGAAGCAGTCCCTTGACCAGAGTACTTTTTCCGGAACCGTTCTCGCCCACAATACAGAGGTAGGAGCCGGCTTCCAGGGCAAAGTTGACATCGGTCAGGACCGGGATGCCCTCGTAGGAGAAGGTGACATCACTGCAGGTAAGTAGAGCCATTAGTTCAGAGCCTCCTTTAGTGCGGCGACATTCTGTTCCATCAGGGAAAGATACGTGGCGCCGTTTTCGAAATCATCTTTGGATACGTTGTGACAGGAGTGAAGCAGCAGCTTTTTCGCGCCGGTCGCCTCACAGATGCAGTCCGTCATTTTTTCGTTGGACAGCTCGGTGTGGAAGACGACAGGAATCTGCTCTTCGTTGATCTTGTCAATTAAAAAAGAAAGTGTTTTGGCACTCGCCTCGGATTCCGAGGAGCAGCCGGGGAATGCCGCGTAATAGTCGAGGCCGTAGGCGTCTGCGAAATAGCGGAACGGAAAACGGTCGCCGAAAACGATGGTGTGGCGGCTGGCATTCGCTGTGACATCGGAAAATTCCTCATCGAGGGAGGTAAGCGAAGCGAGGTATGAAGCAGTGTTTGCCTGATAATCGTCCGCGTTTTCCGGGTCGAGGCGGCAGAGCGCATCGCAGAGCTTCTGGACAATCCGCATTGCATTTTTCGGTGAAGTCCAGACGTGCTCGTCCTGTTCGCCGTGGGATTCGTCTTCGTGATCGTGGGAATCCTCGTCGTGGTCCGTATCCTCGTCCTCATGATCGTGTGCGTGGCCGTGGGTCTCCATTCCCTCGACCGTTTCCTCGGCAACGGTGTCGACGCAGTCCATCAGCGTGACGACTTCTTTGTTCGAGGTATCGACGGAATCGAGAATCGTTTCCACCCAGGCATCGGAATCGCCGCCGACGTAGACGAAGAGATCGCATTCGGAAACTGTGATCATATCGCCCGGTGTCGGCTCAAATGAGTGGCTTTCTGCGCCCGGGGAAAGCAGCATGTGGAGATCGAGGTGATCGCCGCCGATGGCACGCAGAAAATCGTACTGCGGAAAAATGGTCGCCACGGCGGAGAGTTTCGTGTTCTCCTGGGAATCCGCCGTCTCTTTTGAGGATCCCGCACAGCCCGTCAGAAGAAGGAGGGCAGGAAGGAGGAGAAGGCGTAACGTTTTTTTTGAAAAAAATGTCATGATACTCCTTTCTGAAAGAAAACACGGAGGCATTCGAAAAAGCTCCGTATCAGACTGTTTCGTGACAAATGCCGCAGGAGTGGGAAGCGGCAGACGGGAACAAATGTCCCCGAAAAAAGATCAGTTATCATCATATAGCAGGGAGGATTCATTTGTCAAGGAAAGGAAAACCAGTTATAGAAAAGAGGGAAAAAAACTGCCTTTCCCTGTAAAAAAGAAAGGCAGTTTTGAGAAAATTTCTTGATTTTAGGATACCCTGCGGAACTGTGCCTGGTAGAGCTGGTAGTACGCGCCCTGTTTTGCCATCAGTTCGTCGTGGGTTCCCTGCTCGAAAATCTTTCCGTGGTCGATCACGAAAATCCGGTCTGCATTTTTAATAGTAGAAAGACGGTGCGCAATGATGAACGAGGTACGGCCCTTCAACAGGCTTTCGATTCCCTGCTGCACCTGAATTTCTGTCTGTGTGTCGATGCTGGACGTCGCCTCGTCGAGAATCAGAATCCGCGGATCAGATACCATCGTTCTGGCAAAGGCGAGAAGCTGGCGCTGGCCGTTGGAAAGACGGGCACCGCGCTCGCTGATCTCGGTGTCATAGCCGTCCGGCAGTTCTATGATAAAGTCATGGGCATGCACGGCCTTTGCGGCGGCAATGATTTCTTCCTCCGTGGCATCGAGCTTTCCATACGCAATGTTGTCGCGGATCGTGCCGGAGAAGAGAAAGTTGTCCTGTGTCATCACGCCCATCTGGGCACGCAGGCTGTTGATGGAGACATCCGTCAGGCTGTGGCCGTCGACGCGGACCGTTCCCGAAGTAATATTGTAGAAACGGCTGATCAGATTGACAATGGTCGTCTTTCCAGCGCCGGTCGGGCCGACGAGTGCGATCGTCTCACCGGGAGCCGCTGTAAAGCTGACATCTTTTAAAACCAGCGTGTCCGGATCATCGGAGTAGGCAAAGCTGACGTGGTCGAACGTTACTTCTCCTTTGATCGGCGGCAGTTCTGTGACGCCAGGCTTGTCGGCAACCTCCGCCGGTGTGTCGAGGATCTCAAAGATTCGCTCCGCAGCGGAAAGGTTCGTGATCAGCTTGTTGTAAAAACCGGCCAGGTTCTGGATCGGATCCCAGAACATCGTCAGATACATCGCAAACGCCGTGAACGTACCGATCGGAACGGCATCCACGCCGAGCACGGAAATACCGATAAAATACAGAAGAAACGTTCCGATGCCCCAGGTCACCTCGATCACAGCGGAAAAACCATCCGCCAGGCGGACCGCATGGATGAAGGAGTTCTGATGCTCAAGAAGAAGCCGGTCAAACTCGCCCTGCGATTCCTGCTCTGCGGTAAAGCTCTTGATGATGCGGATACCGGAGAAGTCCTCGTGGATATACGCCGTAACATTGGAAGATTTTTTCCGGAACGTCTGCCATCTCTTGTGTGCGACGATCTGAATAAAATACATGCCGATAGCGATCAGCGGCAGCACGAGAATCGCACTTAAGGAGAGCCAGATGTTTTTGATCATCATGATCACCAGAATGGCGATGATCGTGAGAATGTTCGGAATCAGCTTTGTGACACCGTCGTTCAGCACATCCTTTAACGAGTTGACATCGCCGATGATGCGCGCCAGAATCTTTCCGGCCGGGCGGGTATCGAAAAAGCTGAAGCTTAAGGTCTGGATATGCGTGTAGAGCTCGTCACGGATTTCCAGAAGAATGTTGTTGGTAATGCGCGCCATCAGAAGCATCCGCAGGCGGACACCGGCCGCGTAAACCAGGTTGATCACAACCATGAATACGCAGAGGGCAACAAGCCCGCGCCAGTCTTTCTGCGCAATATTGACGTCGATGGCGTACTCCAGGAGCAGCGGGTTCACAGTGGAAATCGCGATGGTAACGGCGAGAACCACGAGAACGACGGCAACCTGGCGTTTATAATTTTTTAAGTAGGAGAAGAGGCGGCGGATGGTCGCGCTTTTTAAGACCTCTTTCTGCTCTTCATCTACTTTACTGGAATTGATAGCCATAATCGTATTATTCCTCTCTTAACGGGTAAGTAAATACAGAAGTTGTCGGGTAACAGATTAAATTGAATTAAGCATTGGCAGGAAGTGCCTGCTCGAGGGCTGCCTTTGCTTTATGGTAATCACCGTACTGAGCCTCCCAGGTGGAGTAGTACAGGCCTTTCTGTGCCATCAGACTCTCATGCGTGCCGCGCTCGGCGATGCGTCCGTGATCGAGATACAGGATCTCATCGGCACTCTGCACCGAAGAAATGCGGTGGGCAATGATGATCTTGGAAACATCTTTTTTCTCGGCGAGATGGCTCTGGATTTCGTATTCGGTCTCCATATCGAGCGCCGAGGTGGAATCATCCAGTACGAGGATCGGAGCCTGTTTTGCCAGGGCGCGTGCGATGGAAAGACGCTGCTTCTGACCGCCGGAAAGTCCCATGCCGCGTTCGCCGATGACGGTTTCGTACTGATCCGAAAGATGGTCGACGAACTCGGAAGCACATGCAGCGGAGACAGCGTTATGTACCTCCTCGGATTTCATCGTGCTGCGGCTGCCGAGGCGGACATTCTCAGAAATGGTATCTGAGAACAGGAAGACGTCCTGCATGACGACGGAAGAAGTATCGCGCACGGTGCGCAGCGGCAGGGTGCGGATATCGTGGCCGTCGAGACAGATGTAACCGTCGGTGACATCGTAAAAACGCTCGAGCAGATTGACGATGGTTGTTTTTCCGGAACCCGTCATACCCATGATGCCGAGTGTGTGGCCCTGCTTTAAGGTAAAGTCGATATCCTGCAGAATCGGTGTGTCATGCAGGGAGAAATCGACGTGATGGAATTCCAGGTCACCCGGAAGTTTTGAAAGCTCCACCGGATTTTCCGGTTCTGCGATCTGCGGCTCCTCTGCGAGAATTTTGTTCAGCTTCTTGTTGGAAGCAATCGCAGAAGCGAAGCAGTTGCCGAGCCAGCCGACGTTTTCGATCGGCCAGGTGATCTTGGAGGTGTACTCCATAAAGGCCGTTAAAACACCGAGCGTAATGCGTCCGTGGATGACACCGTAGCCGCCCGCGAGAAGGACGAGCACGCGCATCAGCTTCGTAAGAAACGAGATGGCGGGATCGTATTTCATCAGGACGCGCGCCTGATCCATGTTGAGATCGCAGTATTTCTGATTGTGTTTCCGGAATTTTTTGATCTCATACGGTTCCCGTGCAAAGGATTTGACGGTGCGGACACCGGCGAGATTTTCCTGTGCAACGGTATTCATGACGGCGTTTTCCTCGCTGATCGCATCGTAGACACGGTCGAGTTCTTTTTCGAGGCGGATTGCGATGCCTGCGACGAAAGGAAGGATCGCCACGGAGACGAGTGTCAGCGGCAGATCCAGTTTGACCATACTGACCATTGCCATCATGATACAGATCAGGCCTTCTAAGATCAGCATGCCGGCAAAGCCGAGGATATCCCAGATCCGGTCGACGTCATCGCGCACGCGGGCGAGGAGTTCGCCGGTATTGTTTTTGTCAAAGTATTCCACCGAAAGCCGCTGGACGTGGCGGAACAGGTTGCCCCTCATCTGGCTGGCGACGCGGACGCTGCTGACATCGAATAAAAATTCTTTGATGTACTGAAACAGGGCTTTTGCGGCACCGATCAGAAGAAAGGCGGCAAGGTATTTCCAGAGCAGTTCCATTTTGTGACCGACCAGCACGTCATCCACGATGTGCAGCGTGACAAGCGGCGCGAGCATATCGAGAAAGACACTTAAGGCCATGGAACCAAAAGCGAAAACGTAGTAGTACCAGTTCTGGAGCAGGTACTTACCGATTGGATTTTTCTTCATGAATGTTAAAACCTCCTCATTGATGTCGTTTGGGTGTCTGGCAGAACATAGGCTTTCAAAAGCTCCGTAAGTGTGGGAACGGAACAACGGGAAACGAAAGCGAAGGCTGCGTTTGTATATAAAAGAAGGGAATCGATGCGGTAAGAAGACCGCGGAATCTGCCTGCCGGAAACGGAGCGAGGCCGGAAAGAACGGTTTCGCACTGTTTATAGCAATAAAAAAAGCCGCAGTATCAACGTACCGCGCCTTCTGTGCGAAATAGCAGGCATAAAGAATGCATAGAGATTTGTTATGCAGAGTTAATGCTTACAAAGAATTTCGAAAGAAGGGCAGCCACCTGGTTTGATCGCCATACGAAGTTTATTCTGTTTTACGCTGGATGCATAAATAAGATTGATCATAAGTGGTGTTCTCCTTTCATGATTTTTTCTGCCGCATCTGATCGAACACGACAGCTTATGGTTCTAAGCTACTCCTGTTTTCCAGATTTGTCAATTGTTATTTTCAAAAATTAAAAAATAAAAGCTGCAAAAGGTATGAAAATTGCGAATTTGGGTAGCTGTTTTGGGGAATATGAGATATAATATTACTGTTCAATCAGCAGTGAAACACTTGCTGTTTCGCTGCGTAAGAAAGTGATTCAGGTGTGAGCAGCCCTCCTTTTGCGTAGCAAAACTTTCAATGAGGGCTGCGAATGTTACAGTTCGCAGGTATCTGTGAACTGTAACGATATAATAAACGAGAGTATAAGCGGAAAAATCACAAGATAACATGTGAAACGAGGGGACAAAAAGATGGAAAAAATAATTGCAGGCCTGGTGCAGATGGATTCCGGGCCGGATATGAATGAAAATATGCGTATGGCCGAGCAGTATGTGCGGGAGGCGGCGGAACAGGGAGCGAAGCTGATTCTTTTCCCGGAGACCGCAGAATACACGGGAGCAGACATGCCGGGCCACGCAAGTGCAGTGCCGGGCTACGTCAGCCGCCGGTTTTCCAGCCTTGCCAAACGGTACGGTGTCTATCTGCACTGCGGCAGCATGACGGTACGGCGCCATCCGGGGCGTCCGTCCAACACGTCGTTTCTGTTCGGACCAGATGGAGAAACGATTGCAGAATACAGCAAAATACATATGTTTGATGTAAATATTCCGGGCAGTGTCTCCTACGAAGAATCACACGAGATCTGCCCGGGAAATGAAATTGTTCTTGCGGACACGGCGCTTGGCCTGTTCGGCATGAGCATCTGCTACGATATCCGCTTTCCGGAACAGTACCGGCTGATGGCATCCTCCGGAGCAGATGCATTTCTGATAGCGGCGGATTTTACGAAAGCAACGGGAGAGCGCCACTGGGAAGCACTGCTGCGCACGCGCGCCATTGAAAACGGATGCTACGTGCTCGCCGCCAACCAGTGCGGCCAGAAAGCGCGGTTTGAGGCGTACGGCCATTCCATGATCCTTGCGCCGGACGGCGAAATTCTTGCGGAGGCAGATGATACCCCGCAGGTACTCATCGCAGAGCTGGATCCGGAAGTGCTGGAGCGGACAAGAAATGAAATCCCGTCTCTGGAAAACAGGAGAGATGATCTTTACCGTGTAAGCTCGGGAAACGTACGGATTTATGAAGAATAAAAATGCAGGGAGGAAATAAGAAGATGGATCAGTTTATACAGTATACCCCGACGGAAGTCGTATTCGGAAAAGAGACCGAAAACCAGGCAGGCGCTGAGGTAAAGAAATGGGGCGGCACAAAGGTGCTCGTCGTTTACGGAGGCGGAAGTGCAAAACGGAGCGGTCTTCTGGACCGAGTGGAAGCATCTCTTGCAAAAGAGGGCCTTGCCTTTGAAGAGCTTGGCGGCGTAAAACCAAACCCGAGACTTGCCCTTGCCGAGGAGGGTGTGAAAAAAGCAGTGGAAATGCAGGCAGACTTTATTCTTGCCGTCGGCGGCGGAAGCTCGATTGACACCGCAAAAGCCGTTGCGCATGGAGCTGCAAATCCGGCGGAGGCACTCTGGGATATCTGGACGAAAAAAGTACCGCTGACAAAATCTCTCCCGGTAGGAGCGGTTCTGACGATACCGGCAGCCGGAAGCGAGATGAGCGATTCAGCCGTTCTGACAAACGAGGCAATCGGCAAAAAGGCCGGCATCAACACGCCGTTCAACCGCTGCAAATTTGCCATCATGAATCCGGAGCTGGCAGCAACCCTGCCGAAATACCAGATTGCCTGCGGAGTAACCGACATCATGATGCACACGATGGAGCGCTATTTCATTCCGGAGAGCCAGTGCGAGATGACGGACGAGATTGCAGAGGGACTCCTCCGTACCGTAATCAAAAACGGACCGAAGGTTCTGGAAAACCCATCCGATTACAATGCGATGGCGGAAATCATGTGGTGCGGAAGCCTGTCACACAATGGACTGACGGAGTGCGGACGCGGCAAAGATTTTTCGGTACATAAATTCGGCCATGCGTTAAGTGCAAAATATGATGTAGCACACGGCGCATCCCTGGCGGCAGTCTGGGGTGCCTGGGCGAAATACCAGTACGATGAGGAGACGGTTCTCTGGCGGTTTGCACGGTTTGCAGAAAAAGTCTGGGGCATCACAGAGGGAAGCGATCACAAACGGGCAACGGAAGGCATTGAGCGCACAGTAGCGTTCTTCCATTCGCTCGGCATGCCGACCTCCCTGCATGAGCTTGATATCCCGAACCCGTCGGATGAGGATCTGCGTGCCCTTTCCATGGATGCAACACAGCAGGACACTGTAAAACTGTCCCGCATCCGCAAGCTGGGCGCACAGGAAGTATATGAGATTTACCAGATGGCGCGATAAAAGGAGGAAAACCAGATGGCAAAAAAGAAAATCGCAGCACTGCTGATCGCAGCGGCCGTTGCGGCAGGAGGCTGGGCGCTTCCGGCAAGGGTAAGCGCAGCAGAAAATGACGGCACGGCCGTAACCTGGCAGCAGGATGAGACGGAAAGTTCCGAGCAGAATTCGGATGAGGAAGCGGCAGTGCAGGAGCAGAGCGGTACTTCGGAAAACGAGACGCCGGCTGTTACGATTCCAGGTGAGGACAACGAACAGGAGCCGGAAGAGAAACTTCCTGCCGGCTGGGTGAAACAGGAGGACGGAAGCTGGAAATACAGAAAAGAGGACGGCACGATGGCCGCCAGCGAGTGGATCACCCATCTGAACCGGAGATATTATCTGAATGCAGACGAAATCATGTGCACGGGTCTTTCGATGGTCAACGGAAAGCTCTATTATTTTGAGAGCTGGGGCGGAGCCGGATACAAAGGCTGGAAAAAAGTCGGCGGGGCATGGTACTATCTGAACGAGGACGGAAGCGTCAAAACAAATGAATGGTTCGTTCACGACAAGAGAACATACCATGTAGATGAAAACGGTGTGATGAGCACCGGACTGCAGAAGATTGACGGAACGCTCTACTACTTCGAGAGCTGGGGCGGAGCCGGATTCCAGGGCTGGAAAAAAGTCGGCGGAACATGGTACTATCTGAATGAGGACGGAAGCCTCAGAACGAATCAGTGGTTTGTGCATGATAAAAGAACGTACCATGTAGACGCAGACGGTGTGATGAGTACCGGCTGGCAGACGATTGACGGCGTTGATTATTACTTTGAAAGCTGGGGCGGCATGCGCGTGAACGCCTGGGCGGCCAAGGGCAGTGACTGGTATTACATGGACAGCAACGGAATCCCAAAAGGGGAAGGCTGGCTGCTGTATGACAAGAACTGGTATTATCTGAGGCAGGACGGCAAAATGATGCACAGTGAATGGCTGTGGTATGATAATAACTGGTATTACCTGCGGAGCTGGGGCGGCATGTATAAGAGCCAGTGGGTAACGATCAAAGGCGCAACGTATTATTTCAGGAGCTGGGGCGGTATTTACAAGAACGGCTGGCAGGAAGTGGACGGAAAAACGTATTACTTCCGAAGCTGGGGAGGCATCTATAAGGATACCTACATCGACGGCTATTACGTTGATAAAAACGGTGTCCGCCGGAACAGCAAAAATATCTGCGTGGCAATCGACGCAGGACACCAGAGAAGAGGAAACAGCGAGAAAGAGCCGATCGGACCGGGATCATCGACCTATAAGGCGAAGGTTGCTTCCGGAACATGCGGTGTGGCAACCGGCATCAATGAGTATGAGCTGAACCTTGCGGTATCCTTAAAGGTACGCGATATCCTTGAGGAGCGCGGCTACGATGTTTACATGATCCGCGAGACGCACGACGTCAATATCAGCAACTCCGAGCGTGCAAAACTTGCCGCGCAGAACGGAGCAGACATTCTCGTGCGTGTACACGCGAACGGCGATTCGAACCAGTCGGTTTACGGAGCACTCACGATGGCACCGAGCAGCAGAAATACGTATCTTTCCGGTGATGTGATCAGCAAGAGCCAGAAGCTCTCCCAGAAGATGATCGCAGCATTCTGCAAAGACACCGGTGCGAAGAACCGCGATGTGATTTACACCGATTCCATGAGCGGCATCAACTGGAGTACCATTCCGGTCACGATCATTGAGCTTGGCTTCATGAGCAATCCTTCCGAGGACCGTTTGATGGCAACCGAGGATTACCGAAACAAGATGGCACAGGGAATTGCGGACGGAATCGACGCATATTACGAATAATCAAAATTGGTCCACTGGACCAATTATTGATATGCCTGGCAACAAAGGGACCTGCCTGAAATGGGCGGGTCCTTTTTGCATGCAAAAAAAGAAAGCGGAGCGAGTCCGCTTTCTTTTGGGAATCCATAGGATCAGATCTTATTTGTTGTTGTTTTTCTCCAGCTCCTGCATTTTCATCGCACGAACCTTCAGCGGCAGACCGAACAGTGTGATGAATCCGTCTGCATCGTGGTGATCGTAGAGATCGCCGGTGGTGAAGGAAGCAAGAGACTCATTGTACAGGCTGTACGGAGAAGACTCGCCGGCTTTGATGATGTTGCCTTTGAACAGTTTGAATTTTACTTCGCCTGTTACGTATTTCTGGGTTACATCAACGAATGCCTGGATTGCCTCGCGCAGAGGAGTGTACCATTTTCCTTCGTAAACAACCTCAGCAAGCAGGTTTCCGAGATCTTTCTTTGTTTTCAGGGTCTCACGGTCGAGAATCAGCTCCTCTAACTGCTCATGTGCAGCCATCAGGATAGTTCCGCCAGGAGTCTCATAAACACCGCGGGATTTCATGCCGACAACACGGTTCTCAACGATATCAACAATACCGATGCCGTGTTTTCCACCCAGCTTGTTCAGCTCGGTGATGATTTCAGAAACTTTCATTTCTTTTCCGTTTAAGGTCTTCGGAACGCCGGCCTCAAAGGTCATGGTTACGTACTCGCCTTCGTCCGGAGCTTTTTCCGGAGGAGTGGTCAGTACGAGAAGATCGTCGTAGTTCGGCTCGTTGGACGGATCCTCAAGCTCAAGTCCCTCATGGCTGATGTGCCACAGGTTACGGTCACGGCTGTAGCTGTGGTTTGCATCAAACGGAAGGTCGATGCCGTGTGCTTTACAGTAAGCCAGCTCGTCTTCACGGGACTGCATGGTCCATACATCGGTCATTCTCCAAGGAGCGATTACTTTGATATCCGGAGCAAGGGCTTTGATGCCGAGCTCGAAACGGATCTGGTCATTTCCTTTACCGGTAGCGCCGTGGCAGATGGCAACAGCACCTTCTTTTCTTGCGATCTCAACGAGTTTCTTTGCGATAACCGGACGTGCCATGGAAGTACCGAGCAGGTATTTATTCTCATAAACAGCGCCTGCTTTTACGCACGGCATGATGAAGTCTTCACTGAACTCGTCGATAACGTTTTCGATATATAATTTGGAAGCGCCGGAAAGTTTTGCTCTCTCATCGAGGCCAACCAGCTCGTTTCCCTGGCCGCAGTCGATGCAGCAGCAGATTACTTCGTAGTCAAAGGTCTCTTTCAGCCACGGAATAATGGCAGTAGTATCAAGTCCGCCGGAATAGGCAAGTACAACTTTTTCTTTCATAATGTAAGATCCTCCTTGGATTTCTCGTGCACCTATATGCGCGGTGCATCGTCAATGACTAAAATATACATCATACGACAGGATTATGCAAGCTTTTTTTCAGAAATTCAAAAAAAACTTGCATAATATACATTCAAGGTGTATACTTATGCAATCGACGGTATATGACAGCAGAAAACAAAGATTTTTCATTGAAAAAAGAAAATAATTGAGCTATCATAAAGAGAAAAGAAAAAATGTCCGGCAAGACAAGAAAACGGGCGAAAGAAAAAAGGAGAAAAAGGTATGATCAGAGCAGGAATTATCGGTTCTACAGGATATGCAGGAGGCGAGCTGGTGCGTATTCTCCTGGGACACAAAGATGTGGAGATTAAATGGTATGGTTCCAGAAGCTATATCGATAAGAAATATGCGTCGGTTTACCAGAATATGTTTCAATTAGTAGACGATGTCTGCAAGGACGACAACATGGAGCAGCTTGCAAAGGAAGTAGACGTCATTTTTACAGCAACTCCGCAGGGACTCTGTGCTTCCCTGGTAAATGATGAAATTCTTTCGAAAGTAAAGGTCATCGACCTGAGCGCCGATTTCCGTATTAAAGATGTAAAAACGTATGAAGAGTGGTACAAGATCGAGCATAAATCCCCGCAGTATATCGACGAGGCGGTTTACGGACTGTGCGAGATCAACCGTGAGAAAGTAAAACAGGCGCGCATCGTGGCAAACCCGGGATGCTATCCGACCTGCTCAACTCTTTCGATTTATCCTTTATTAAAGGAAGATCTCATTGATGGCAACACCATCATCATCGATGCAAAATCCGGAACTTCCGGAGCAGGAAGAGGAGCGAAAGTGGACAACCTCTACTGCGAGGTTAATGAAAATATCAAGGCATACGGCGTTGCCGGCCACCGCCACACACCGGAGATCGAGGAGCAGCTTTCCTATGCAGCCGGCTACCCGATCACCCTGAACTTCACCCCGCATCTTGTTCCGATGAACCGCGGCATTCTCGTAACGGCATATGCATCCCTGAAAAAAGATGTGACTTACGAAGAGGTTAAAGCCGTTTATGATAAGTATTATGCCAACGAGCAGTTTGTACGTGTTCTCGATAAGGATGTCTGCCCGCAGACGAAATGGGTCGAGGGAAGCAACTATGTGGATGTCAACTTCAAGATTGATCCGAGAACGAAACGAATCATCATGATGGGTGCGATGGACAACCTGGTCAAAGGCGCAGCAGGACAGGCGGTACAGAATATGAACCTGATGTTCGGCCTGCCGGAAAATGAAGGCCTGTGCATGCCGCCGATGTTCCCGTAAAAAAGACAGAAGCAGACAACAGACGGAATTTACGAAAAGTGAGGATAAAAGAATGAAAAAGATTGAAGGAGGCATCACTGCTGCAAAAGGTTTTCAGGCAGCAGGCGGCGCAGCAGGAATTAAAAAACAGGGCGTAAAGGATATGGCACTTGTCTACAGCGAGGTACCGTGCGTAGCAGCAGGAACCTTTACTACAAACATCGTAAAAGCAGCTCCGGTCAAATGGGACCAGGAGATTGTATACAACCATCCAACCGCACAGGCAATCGTCTGCAACAGCGGAATCGCCAATGCATGCACCGGCGAGGAGGGCTATGGCTACTGCAGAAAAACCGCAGAGGCAGCATCGGCTGCACTTTCCATTCCAGAGGACTCCGTTCTCGTTGCATCGACCGGTGTTATCGGAAAACAGATTCCGATCGATAAGATCGCAGCCGGCGTGGAAATGCTGAAACCGCAGCTTGCAGCTACAAGAGAAGCCGCAGCTACAGCAGCACAGGCGATCATGACAACCGACACCGAGCCGAAGGAAGTTGCTGTTCAGATCGAAATCGGCGGAAAAACCGTAACGATCGGCAGCATGTGCAAGGGCTCCGGCATGATCCATCCGAATATGTGCACCATGCTGAGCTTTGTGGCAACCGATGCCAATATTTCGAAAGAGATGCTGCAGAAAGCACTGAGCGAAGTCGTACCGGACACCTACAACATGGTTTCCGTAGACGGTGATACTTCCACAAACGATACCGTTCTCCTTCTGGCAAACGGTCTTGCCGGAAACCCGGAAATTACGGAAGAAAACGAGGATTACAAGATTTTCAAAGAAGCACTCTTTGAAGTCAATAAAACACAGGCGATGCACATCGCAGGCGACGGCGAGGGCGCAACCGCACTGTTCGAAGTGACGATTCAGGGAGCCGAGAGCAAAGAGCAGGCCGTGACACTGGCAAAATCCGTCATCACATCGAGTCTGACGAAAGCGGCAATCTTCGGCCATGACGCCAACTGGGGAAGAATCCTCTGCGCGATGGGTTACTCCGGAGCAAAATTCGATCCGGAAAATGTAGATCTCTACTTTGAGAGCGCAGCCGGAAAACTGCAGATTATCACGAAAGGTGTTGCCGTTGACTACAGCGAGGAGGAGGCAACGAAGATCCTCTCCGAGCCGAAAGTAACTGCGATCGCCGACATCCACATGGGAGAGGCGACAGCAACGGCATGGGGCTGCGACCTGACCTATGACTATGTAAAAATTAATGCGGATTACCGTTCTTAAAAAACATTCGGATGAAATTCTGAGGGAATACAACGAAAACGTGCCGGGAAATCGTGTTTCCGGTACAGCAGAACCAGGAATCAAAAGAGGAGAGCGAGGAAAAAATCATGGTAAATCAGATGTATCTGGACAAAGCAAATGTGCTGATCGAGGCACTTCCTTATATTCAGCGGTTCAATCGCAAAATCATTGTCATCAAATACGGCGGAAGCGCAATGGTGGATGAAGAGTTAAAGAGAAACGTCATCCAGGACGTGGTTCTTCTGAAACTGGTCGGCTTCAAACCGATCATCGTACACGGCGGCGGAAAGGAAATCAGCCGCTGGGTCGGAAAAGTCGGCATGGAACCGAAATTCGTCAACGGCCTTCGTGTAACGGATGCCGATACGATGGAAGTGGCAGAGATGGTGCTGAATAAGGTCAACAAAGAGCTTGTCACCATGATTCAGTCACTCGGAGTTAATGCTGTCGGCATCAGCGGAAAAGACGGCGGACTCTTAAATGTAGAGAAGAAGCTGTCCAAGGGCGAGGATATCGGCTTCGTTGGAAATATCAAGAACGTAAACCCGAAGGTGCTGTACGATCTTCTGGAGAACGACTTCCTTCCGGTTGTCTGCCCGGTAGGCATGGACGATGATTTCAACACCTACAACATTAACGCAGACGACGCAGCCTGCGCGATCGCAGAGGCGTTAAATGCAGAAAAACTGGCATTCCTGACCGATATCGAGGGTGTATACAAAGATCCGAAGGACCCGGAGAGCCTGATTTCCGAGCTCCACGTACAGGAAGCAAGAGATCTCATCACCAACGGAAATGTCGGTGGCGGTATGATTCCAAAGCTCCAGGGCTGTATCGACGCGATTGAGAACGGTGTTTCAAGAGTCCACATCATGGACGGAAGAATCCAGCACTGCCTGCTGCTTGAGATCTTTACGAACAAAGGAATTGGTACGGCGATTTTAGGGGAAAACAAGGAGAAATTCAATCATGAAGACAAATGAGTATATGGAACAGACCGAGCAGTACGTGCTCCACACCTATAACCGGTTCCCGCTCGTGATCGACCACGGCGAGGGCGTTCATCTGTATGACACCGACGGAAAAGCATATCTGGACTTTGCAGCAGGTATCGCGGTATATGCGCTCGGCTACAGCAATGACGATTATAAAAAAGCAGTGAAAGACCAGGTGGACAAAGTCATCCATGTTTCCAACCTGTTCTACAATGTGCCGATGGGCTCCGCGGCAGAAAAGCTGGCGAAGGCATCCGGCATGGATAAAGTATTCTTTACGAACAGCGGTACGGAGTCGATCGAGGGAGCCATCAAAGTAGCGAGAAAATACGCTTACTTAAAAGACGGCAGCAACGATCACGAGATCATCGCGATGAACCATTCTTTCCATGGAAGAAGCCTTGGAGCGCTTTCTGTAACAGGAAATACGCATTATCAGGATCCGTTCAAACCGCTGATCGGCGGCATTAAATTTGCGGATTTTAATGATCTGGAGAGCGTAAAGGCACAGATTACCGACAAGACATGTGCGATCATCATGGAGACTGTACAGGGCGAGGGCGGTATCTATCCGGCAACGAAAGAATTTTTACAGGGCGTGCGCGATCTGTGTGACGAGCACGACATTCTGCTGATCCTCGATGAGATCCAGTGCGGCATGGGAAGAACAGGAAAGCTGTTCGCATGGCAGGATTACGGCGTACAGCCGGATGTCATGACGTGTGCAAAAGCACTTGGCTGCGGCATTCCGGTCGGCGCCTTCGTGCTGAATAAAAAGACGGCAGAGCATTCGCTCGTTCCGGGAGACCACGGAACGACATACGGCGGAAACCCGCTGGCCTGCGCGGCTGTCAATGCTGTATTTGAATGCTATGAGAAACAGAATGTCGTAGAACATGTAGCAGAGACGGCTCCGTATCTGGAGAAAAAGCTGGACGAGCTGGTGGAAAAATATGACTGCCTCGCAGCACGCCGTGGAAAAGGCTTTATGCAGGGCCTTGTCGTAACGGGCTGTCCGGTCGGAGAAGTCATCAACCGCGCGATTGAGAACGGACTTCTTGTGATTTCCGCCGGAAGCGACGTTCTTCGTATGGTACCGCCGCTTGTGATTACGAAAGATGATATCGATGAGATGATTGAAAAACTGGAGAAAGCATTACAGTAATGTGAAATAGACAGCCGTCTGGTTTCCTATGCAGGAGACCGGGCGGCTGTTTTCCTGCTGTCCCTGAGTTCTGTATAAAAACGGGGAAAAAAGGAATAGTATAAAATGTACTCTCGGAGCCTTTCTGCACTTGCTTTTACGGCCGATTTTCCGCCAGCTGCACCCAAATTTCATCAACGTACGCACCGCGTACGCCTCAGAAATTTGGGTGCAGCTGACAAAAAATCTTCTCGTAAAATCAAGCGCAGAAAGACTCCGAGAGTACATAAAAAAACAGCAGGAGGAAAAATCAATGGCGGGAATTTTAACAGCGCTGCTTTCCGGCGCACTGATGAGTATTCAGGGCGTTTTCAACACAGAGGTGACGAAACAGACGAGTACATGGCTGGCGGCCGGCTGGGTGCAGATTAGTGCGTTTGCCGTCTGTCTTGCGGCATGGTGCATCACCGGGAGGGAGCCGATCGGGGATTTGTTCCGCGTAAAGCCGTGGTATCTGCTGCTCGGCGGGGCAATTGGCGCGTTTATCACGATCACGGTTATCTGGAGTATGGCAGGGCTCGGCCCGGCGAAGGCGGCGATGCTGATCGTCATTTCCCAGCTCGCAGCGGCGTGGCTGATTGAACTGTTCGGCCTTTTCGGTATGGAAAAAACGGATTTCACCGTGCGCAAGCTGCTTGGCATGGCAGTGGCAGTTGTGGGAATTGTAGTGTTTCAGTGGGAATAACGATTAAGATTTCTACTTGTATTTTTATGGTTTCTTCGATACAATAGAAACGTAGTTATGCGTACACAAGGGACCCTTGCGCGTCAGATGCGAAGCGGAAGGGAGTACACAGCATGAAATTGAAAAAACAGCAGGAAAGAGGCAGAAAACATGCAAAAATACTGGCGGCGATGCTGGTTTTTTTGCTCTGCGGATGCAACCACAGGGATACAGAATACAAACTGTCAGATAGCACAGGCGGGAGCACGGCGGAAACCGTTTTCGGGAATCAGAAGGAAGTGGATGAGGAGCAGACGGTTTCCGAAAAAAGCGCCGGAGAAACCACAGGCATTCCGGAAAAACGTGAGGCACAGGAGGCAGCACCGGAAGAAACGGTGCAGGTTTATATCTGCGGTGCGGTCGCTTCCCCCGGTGTCTACACGCTGCCGTGCGGAAGCCGCGTAGTGCAGGCTGTGGAAGCGGCAGGCGGATTTCTGCCGGATGCTGAAGAAAAAATCCTCAATCTTGCACGGAAAATCGAAGACGGAGAGCAGATCACCGTCTGGACGCGCGAGGAGGCAGAAAACATGGAAAGCACGGAAACGCCGCAGCAGAATACGGGCGGCACGGAGCAGGCTTCCAGTTCCGGCAAAGTCAACCTGAACACGGCCGGAAAAGAAGAACTGATGACGCTCTCCGGCATCGGAGAGAGCCGTGCGGATGCCATCATCGCCTACCGCGAAGCAAACGGCCCGTTTGGTTCGGTTGAGGAGATTATGAACATTGAGGGCATCAAGGAAAAGATGTTTGAAAAGATAAGGGGTTCTATCGAGGTTTAGAACAAGAAGGAGAAGAAATGGCAAAGAAAGTTCTTGTAGTTGATGATGAAAAACTGATCGTAAAAGGAATCCGCTTCAGCCTGGAGCAGGACGGCATGGAGGTTGACTGCGCATACGACGGCGAGGAAGCACTCTCCATGGCAAAAGAAAAAGAATACGATATGATCCTTCTGGATCTGATGCTGCCAAAGCTGGACGGATTGTCCGTCTGCCAGCAGATCCGTGAATTTTCCAACGTTCCGATCGTCATGCTGACCGCAAAGGGCGAGGACATGGACAAAATCCTGGGACTGGAATACGGCGCAGATGATTACATCACAAAGCCGTTCAACATTCTGGAAGTAAAAGCACGCATCAAGGCCATCATGCGCCGTGCGGCCCGCCAGGAGCCAAAAGAAGAGAAAGCAAAAGTCGTACAGGTGAAAGACCTGCGGATCGACTGCGAGAGCAGAAGAGTCTTCATCGGAGACCGCGAGATCAATCTGACTGCGAAGGAGTTCGATGTGCTCGAGCTTCTCGTCTTCAATCCGAACAAGGTGTACAGCAGAGAGAACCTGCTGAACATTGTCTGGGGCTATGAGTACCCGGGCGACGTGCGCACCGTAGATGTACATATCCGCCGTCTGCGCGAAAAGATTGAGAAAAATCCAAGTGAACCGAAGTACGTTCACACAAAGTGGGGAGTTGGTTACTATTTCCAGGCTTAAAAACAAAGAAAAATGGAAGTTTCTGCGGAGTCTGCGCTTCCGCATCACGGTGATTCTTGCGATCATCGGCATTGTACCGTGTGTGATCCTTGAGAAGAGCATCGTAAACAGCTATGAGGACCGTGCGGTATCGGTGCGCAGCATTACCGTAAAAAATCAGTGCGATATTATCTGCAACCAGCTCATCCAGCAGAATTACATGGAAGATCCTGGATCGGATGTCATCAACGGACAGCTCAGTATGCTGACGAATATCTACGGCGGCAGAATCCTGATTATCGACCAGGATTTCCGCGTCATCAAAGATACGTACGATATGGACCGCGGAAAGACGATTATCTCGCAGGAGGTCATCCAGAGCTTTCAGGGCAAGGAGACGAGCCAGTACGACCGGAAAAACAGCTATCTGGAAATGACGGTGCGGATTCAGAATACCGAGACGAAGGAGACGCTCGGCGTTATGCTCGTCAGCATTTCGACGGATGAGATCCGTGCGAATATGAAAATTCTGGAGACGAAGGGAATGACGATTCTTTCGATCATTGCGCTTCTCGTGCTGGTTTTTGGCTATCTGCTCGCGGGCATTCTGATGAAGCCGTTCCAGAAGGTCACCCGTTCCATCGAGGACATCACCGACGGCTATCTCGACGAAAGCATTTCTGTTCCGGATTACCTCGAGACAGAGCTGATCACGGACGCATTCAACAAGATGCTGACCCGCGTCCGCACGCTCGACGATTCCCGCCAGGAATTTGTTTCGAACGTCTCGCATGAGTTAAAGACGCCGCTTGCGTCCATGAAGGTTCTGGCGGATTCGCTGAACGGGCAGGAGGGCGTTCCGGTGGAACTTTATCAGGAGTTCATGCAGGATATTACCTCGGAGATCGACCGCGAAAACCAGATTATTACCGACCTTTTGTCGCTGGTCAAGATGGATAAAAAGGTGGCAGACCTCAATATCACCCAGGTCAATATCAACGAGCTGTTAGAGCAGCTGCTGAAGCGGCTTCATCCGATTGCCGCACAGAAAAATGTGGAGCTCATTCTCGACAGCTTCCGCCCGGTCAATGCGGAGGTGGATGCGACGAAGCTCTCGCTGGCGTTCTCGAACCTGATCGAAAACGGCATCAAATACAACAACGAGAATGGATGGGTGCGTGTATCCTTAAATGCGGATCACAAATATTTCTACGTGACGGTGGCAGACTCCGGCATCGGCATCCCGGAGGAGTCGATTGCGCATATCTTCGAGCGTTTCTACCGCGTGGACAAGTCCCACTCGCGGGAAATCGGCGGAACCGGCCTTGGCCTTGCGATTGCGCGGAGCGCGATTGTCATGCACCGGGGAGCGATCCGTGTATACAGCAAAGAAAACGAGGGAACGACATTTTCCGTGCGGATTCCTCTGAATTACGTGATGTAGGAGGTGGCGCACATGAAACGGATACTTGGCGTACTGCTGGCCGGCGTGCTGCTTCTTAGCGGCTGCGGGCAGTGGCAGAAGAGCCAGAAGGAGTCGGCGTATCACCTGTACTGCCTGGACAAAACCGGCACAACACTGGTGCAGGAGCCGTATGAACCAAAAGAAGGAACGGATCAGAAACTGATCAAGGAGCTGGTTGACGCGCTGCAGGAGAAACCTGCCAGGGACGGAAACCAGGCACTTCTTTCCAATGGGATTTCCATCAAGACGTATACGCTGGAGAACGGGCTCCTTACGCTGAACTTAAGTGGAGAGTACGGAGAGCTTGCGCGGCCGCAGGAGGTTTTGGTACGTGCAGGACTGGTGCGTACCTTTGTGCAGGTTCCGGAGGTGGAGCGCGTGACGCTTCTGATTGACGGGGATCCGTTAAAGGATTCCAAAGGACGCGAGATCGGAACGATGACGGCGGACAGCTTTCTGGAAAATTCCGGAAGGGAAATTTATCAGTATCAGTATGCGACGCTGACACTGTATTTTGCAAATGAAGCAGGCGATCATCTTGTGAAAGAGACGCGGCGGGTGCCGTACAGCACGAACATTCCGCTGGAACGTGTCGTGGTGGAGCAGCTGATGAAGGGACCGAAAGAAGACGGCCACTATGCAGTGCTGCCGGATACGATGAATGTCTTAAGTGTCACGACATCCGATCGGATTGCCTATGTGAATTTTGACAAATCTTTTAAGGATTCTGCGCTTTCGAGTGTGGCGGAGCAGATTCCGATTTACGCGGTGGTGGATTCCATCACGGCGAACTGTAAGGTGGATAAGGTGCAGTTTTCCATCAACGGAGAGAGCGATGTAACCTTCCGTGAAACGATGAAACTCAATCAGTTCTACGAGGAAGACCTGTCTTATCTGGAGGAAAAAGATACATGAGAAAACGGCCCATGTGCCTGGCGTGTCTTGGATTCATGCTGGTGCTTGTGCTGCTGCGGATTGCGGGCGTGCCTCTTGGCACGCCTTTTTCTGACCCCAAATACGAAAACAAAGCGCAGCAGGGCAGGAAGGTGTGGATTGCAGGGACAATTGAAACGTATGAGAAAAAGAGCAGCAACAACGGGTATGTGCTGCGTGGGGAGGGAAGCAAAGGGAAAATTTATCTGCTCGCAAAGCGGGGAGATCTGCCGGTCGGAGCCGCTGTGCGGGTGTACGGAACTGTAAAAAAGCCGGAAAGCCCGCGCAATCCGGGGATGTTTGATGAGAAAACATATTATGAGGGAAAAGGATGTGCGTTTTACGTGATTTCGGAGCGGGAGGAAGTTGTGGATGCCGGGCGGTGGAATCTCGGCGAAGCGCTCCGGCTGGAGCGGGAGCGGTGCTGTGCCGTTTTAAAAGAAATGATGCCGGAGGAGGAGGCAGGTGTGCTTTCTGCGATGCTGCTCGGGGAACGGTCGGAACTCACGGAGGAGACGTATCTGGCGTATCAGCAGAGCGGTCTGCTGCACCTGATTTCCGTTTCCGGCATGCATCTGATGCTGCTCGGCATGGCACTCCGACGGCTGCTGATGGCGCTGCATCTGCCGAAAACTTCCGCGTCTCTGGCAGCGGCCGCCGGTATGGTGCTGTATGGCATGTTTACCGGCAGTGGAACGGCGACCGTGCGTGCAGTGGTGATGTTTGCGGTGCGGATGGGAGCTGTCGCAGTGGGAAGGACGTATGATTCCTTAAGTGCGCTCTCTCTTGCGGCAATTCTGATGCTGGCAGAAAACCCCTCGTATCTGGAGCAGAGCGGGTTCTGGCTTTCGTTTGGAGCAGTAACAGCCATTTCCGGGGTTTATCCGGTTCTGGCGGGGGAGAAGGCGGAACGGAAGAGACGCGGGGAAAAAACGGGGTTGGAAAAGCTTGCGGCGAAAGGAAAAGAGGCTGCGATGGTGTACCTTTCCCTGCAGCTTGTCATGATCCCGCTGCAGGCGTGGTATTTTTATGAGATTCCGCTCTTTGCGTTTCTGCCGAATCTGTTTGCAGGAGCTGTCATGACGGCGGTGCTGCTGACGGGTGCTGCGGGGCTTCTGGCGGGACTGGCAAGCGTGAAAGCGGGAAGTGTTGTTCTGCTTCCGACGCGGTTCCTGCTCACACTTCTGCGGCAGATGACAGCGGCGGTCGCACAGATTCCGGGAAATGTGTGGATCTGCGGTCAGCCGGAAAAATGGCAGATGGCAGGATATGGAATCATTCTGACCGGTCTGCTGGTGATACTGTATGTGCGAAAACGAAAACGGGAGATGAATCCGGATGGGGCAAAACGAAAAGGTGCGCAGGCACGAAAGCGGGAGCGGATGCTCTTTGGTATTACCATGTTTTTTGCCTGTGTTCTGCTTTTTTACCGTCCCCGGGAAACGTTTTCCATTACAGCGCTGGACGTCGGCCAGGGCGATTCGCTGGTGGTGGAGAGCGGCCGTTTTGTGATGCTGAATGACGGCGGGAGCAGCAGTGCGTCTGCGGTCGGGGAAAAAAGGATTCTCCCATATCTGAAACAGCGCGGCATTGCCGCTCTTGATGCCGTTGTTGTCACGCACCCGGACGCAGATCACACGAACGGAATCCTCGAACTGCTGGAGCTGATCGGGGAGCAGAAAACGGCGCTTCGCATCCGCCATCTGTTCCTGCCTGTGTGGATGAAAGGAAGCGAAAAAGAAAATCCTTTTATTTTAGCCGCACAAAAAGCGGGAATTATGGTAGAATATCTAAAAAAGGGAGACGAGATCCGTGCAGGAGAACTCACCGTATCGGTACTTCATCCGGGAGCGGGCGAAGACTATACGGGAGAGGAAAACGCCGGAAGTGTTGTATTACAGCTTTCCTGCGGTGCCTGCCGCGCACTTCTGACGGGAGATCTGGAGGGAAGCGGAGAAGAAGAGGTCCTGGGGGCGGCAGAGCGGTGCCAGATTTTAAAGGTGGCGCACCACGGCTCGAGAAATTCAACGAGCGAGGCATTTCTGAACCGCATACAGCCGCAGATCAGCCTGATTTCCTGCGCGTGGCCGGGACGGTACGGCCATCCGCACCGGGAGCTGCTGGAGCGGCTTCGTGCCTGCAAAAGCCATATCTACGGAACACCGGTGGATGGAGCCGTGACAGTACAGCTGAAGCGTGACCGCCTGGCGGTTCACGGATACCGGTCGGATGTGGAATTTCCCGTCTCCTGAATGGTCAAAAGCTCCGGCTGCTGCGGCACTGCGCAAACGTGCTTCTGCCGGAACAAAAGAAAGAGGATGGAATGAAAAGCATTTTAGAAGATATCAAAACGCAGAATTTTAAGCAGGCCTACCTGCTCTACGGAGAAGAAGCCTATCTGAAGCATCAGTATAAAAACAAGCTGAAAAACGCACTGCTGCCGGAGGACGACACGATGAATTTCTCCCGCTTTGAGGGAAAAGGAACCGAGATTCCCAAAGTGATTGACCTTGCGGAGACGATGCCGTTTTTTGCGGACCGCCGTGTGATTCTGCTGGAAAATACAGGATTTTTCAAAAACAAAGCCGACGCGCTGGCAGACTACATGGGATCCCTGCCGGATTATCTGGTGCTGATCTTCGTGGAGGAGGAAGTCGATAAGCGGAACCGTATGTACAAGGCGGTGCAGAAGCAGGGAAGAGCAGTGGAATTTGCTCGTCAGGACGAAAAGACGCTGATGACCTGGGTACTCGGCATGATGAAAAAAGAGGAAAAAAAGATCACGCGCCAGGATATGGAAGATTTTCTGGAAAAGACGGGCACGGATATGGGAAATATCTCGCAGGAGCTGGAAAAACTGCTCAGCTATACGATGGGAAGAGATGTGATCACGCGGGCGGATATCGAGGCAGTCTGCACAACGCAGATTACGAACCGGATTTTCGAGATGATCCGCGCGGTAACGGAGAAGAAGCAGCGGAAAGCGCTCGATCTGTATCAGGATCTGCTGGCTTTAAAGGAGCCGCCGATGCGGATTCTCTTTCTGCTGGCACGCCAGTTCAATCTGCTGCTGCAGGTCAAAGAGCTGCTGGCAGAGCACTGCGATCAGGCGACGATCGCAAAACGGACGGGACTGCAGAGCTTCGTTGTGCGGAACTATATTCCCATGTCGCGCCAGTATGCGGCGGAGGAATTAAAAGCGGCGGTCAATGACTGCGTGCAGATGGAAGAGGACGTGAAGACGGGAAAAATTTCCGATCTGCTGAGCGTGGAGCTGCTGATTACGAAATACAGCAGGGCGGCGTAAGAGCAGAGTTTTCTATAGCAAGACCCGAAAATAATGCAAAAAAGGCAGTGCTGCTGAGCGCGAATTGCAAGGAACAGATTTGAAGGCGTACCGGGGTACGACGAAAATCTGTGACGCAGTAATTCACGCTCTGCGGTGCTGAATTTTTTGCATTATTTTCGGGTCTTGCTATAAAAAGAACAAGGCGTACCGGTGCAGGAAAACTGGCCGATACGCCTTGTTCTGTGTTTATCAAAAGATCTGTCGCGGCGCACTCTTTTGGTAAGCATAAAAAAAGAACCCAGCCACATGACGGTATGACTAAGTTCTCTTTGTTTTATATCTTTATTATGCGATTGAGTTTACAGCTTTGCTCAGATTGGATACTTTTCTGGCAGCGTTGTTTTTATGATAAACGCCTTTAGAAGCAGCCTTGTCGATGGTAGAGATCGCATTTACTAATGCAGCAGCAGCAGCCTCTTTATCGTTTGCAGCAACAGCAGCATCTACTTTTTTCATAGAAGTCTTAACTGCAGAACGGATTGCTTTGTTGCGGTCTGCCTTTGTCTGATTTACCAGGATTCTTTTCTTTGCGGATTTAATGTTAGCCAAACTGTACACCTCCAATATTTTTAAAATTAATGTGATTTAAGGGATGTTATTCAATGGAACAGACACGGGCGCTCCACTGAAACATGCTTTATTATCCTATAATATTTCGCATGGTTTGTCAATACATATTTTTGAAAAAATTGCAAAAACTACAACAAAAATACAGGAGAAGGAGAAAAGTATGATAGGAAAGTATAGGATGCGGACAGACCTGGCGATGGAGAATCAGGAAAAATTTGAGAGGGACCATGTGGAGATCCCCGGGGTCGAGATTGAGAAGAAGAAAAGAAAGGCGGAAATTCAGACAACCATTGTGAAAATCACATCGGAGCAGGGTGCAAAAATGATGGGAAAGCCGAAAGGGACGTATGTGACGATCGAAGCGCCGCTGCTTTTGACGGCAGACGAGGAGGAGAGCCGGAAAGCGGCGGAGGAGTTTTCCCACTGTCTGATGGAAATGGTGCCGGAAGCGTGCGGATCCGTTCTTGTGGCCGGCCTTGGCAACCGCGGCATCACGCCGGATGCGCTCGGGCCGGAGACGGTGGAGCAGCTTAACGTTACGCGCCATCTGGTGCGCACCTACGGAAAGAAGGGCCGGGAAGTGAGTGCCCTTGCTCCCGGCGTTATGGCACAGACGGGCATGGAGGCAGTGGAAATCCTGCGCGGAACGGCAGAACAGACCCATCCAGATGTGATTCTCGCCGTGGATGCCCTTGCCGCATGCAGTATTCACCGGCTGAACTGTACGATCCAGCTTGCCGACACCGGAATCTGGCCGGGCTCGGGCGTCGGAAACCACCGCAATGCCTTAAATCAGGAGACGCTTGGCGTGCCGGTCATCGGAATCGGTGTGCCGACCGTTGTAGGGGCAGGAACGATCGTCCACGATGCCGTCGCAGGCGTTCTGGAATCGCTGGAGGAGTCCGAGATGGATGAATTTCTGGGAGAAGTCATTTCACCGGCGCTCGAAAGCCTTTACGTGACGACAAAAGAGATCGACGAGATGGTCCGCCGCCTGGCCGGGGTTCTTGCGGCAGGTATGAATCAGGCATTTTCCGGGGAACTGTAACATATCATGAATATGGTGATAATATGTGGAATGCCAGGCGAAATGGACGATGGTTCGGATGGGGATGTCTTTTCCTGTCCTGCAGTATACTGCTGTTCCGCAGTGCAGCGGTTCTCCGGAAAAATCATTTCTCAGAGGGGAAAGTTCTGCTGCAGCGGGCGGCAGCACAGGCGGAGCAGTTATCCGTGGATGTGATGATGCCGCTTCTTTTTTATGATGGAAAAGAGGACGGAAGGGGATGGATGGAAAATCTCCTCGCGGCAGTGCGGGATCAGATACCGGCGCTTCGGGAGGGAAGCACGGCAGAAAATACGCTGTCTGCCGGGACAGAAGCAGCGGAAACGGATACGGCGAAGCAGGATTCGAATCCGGGACCAGGAGCAGAAAGAGGGCAGACAGAATCGAAGGAGCAGGGAACTGAGGAAGATCAAAAGGATGGAACTCAAAAAGATGAAACTCAAAAAGATGGAATGGAAATCACGGAGCCGGAGCAGACGGAAACAGGAATCACAGAACCGGCAGCCGGAGAGTCGGCATCAACGGCAGAACCCGAAGCGCCGCAGTCTGTCCCGGAGGAGACCATCGAAACCGGCGGCGCACCGCGTGAGATTCTCTACCCGGAGGCCGACACGATTCAGGAGACAATTTCCCCTGACCTTCTTGCTGACCAGCAGGCGCTCCTGAACCGCTTCTTCGTTGTCGATCCCAACACTTCAGTCCTGCCGGGCGAGATCGACGGCAGCACCCTGCTCGGAAAAGACCTGACCCTGCCGGAAAATGCCGAAGGCCCGCAGATTCTGATCTATCATACCCATTCGCAGGAAACCTTCGCCGATTCCCGTCCGGGAGAAAGGGCGGACACGGTAATCGGCCTCGGTGATGATCTGCAGGAGCTTCTGGAAAAGCAGTACGGATACGAAGTGCTTCATATTACAGAGGCATTTGACATGAAAGAAGGCTGTCTCGAGCGGAGCCGCGCCTACAACTACGCGGAGCCGGTCATCGCAGCGGCGCTGGAAGAACACCCGTCCATTCAGGTCGTGATCGACCTGCACCGGGACGGGGTCAATGGTTCAAAACGTCTTGTGACAGAAATCAACGGAAAGCCGACCGCGCAGATCATGTTTTTCAACGGCCTTTCCCGCACGAAAGAAAGCGGCGAACTGACAAGCCTGCCCAATCCGTATCAGGCGGAAAACCTTGCATTTTCCTTTCAGATGGAGTATGAGGCAGAACAGTATTATCCCGGCTTTTCACGCTGTATCTATTTAAAAGGCTACCGCTACAACCTCCATCTCCGCCCGAGATCTGTTCTTCTCGAGGTTGGTGCGCAGACGAATACGGTCGAGGAGGTGAAAAATGCAATGGGGCCGTTTTCGGATATCCTGCATAAGGTTCTGTCGGGCAAAAGTCCGGCATCAGGCGGATAAATTTATCTTGCTTTTTTGAGTGGAATTTCGTATCATACAAAATAGACAGATTGCGGGAGTACGAAATATGGAGCAATCTGGTATCGTAGGGAAAAAGCAGGAGGAAAAAACTTGTCAGGAATAGATCAGAGTAAAATTCGTAATTTTTGTATTATTGCCCATATCGACCATGGAAAATCAACCCTTGCGGACCGTATTATTCAGAAAACAGGCCTTTTGACCGAGCGTGAGATGCAGGATCAGGTGCTGGACAATATGGATCTGGAGCGTGAGCGCGGCATCACGATCAAGGCACAGGCAGTCCGTACCGTATACAAAGCGGCCGACGGCGAGGAGTACATTTTAAACATGATTGACACCCCGGGCCATGTTGACTTCAACTATGAGGTTTCCCGAAGCCTTGCCGCATGCGACGGCGCGCTGCTCGTTGTCGATGCATCGCAGGGTATCGAGGCGCAGACCCTTGCCAACGTCTACCTCGCCCTTGACCATGACCTGGATGTGTTCCCGGTCATCAACAAAGTAGACCTTCCAAGCGCCGAGCCGGACCGTGTAATTGCAGAGATCGAGGATGTCATCGGACTGGAAGCGCAGGATGCTCCGCGGATTTCCGCAAAAACCGGCCTGAACGTGGACGAGGTGCTCGAGCAGATCGTACAGAAAATTCCGGCACCGGAAGGTGATCCGACGGAACCGTTAAAAGCACTGATTTTCGACTCCGTCTACGATGCATACCGCGGCGTCATCATTTCCTGCCGTGTGATGGAAGGAAGCGTGAAAAAAGGAACGAGAATCCGCATGATGGCGACAGGCGCTGTCGAGGAAGTTGTCGAGGTCGGCTACTTCGGCGCAGGCCGTCTGATCCCGTGCGACGAGCTCTCCGCCGGAATGGTAGGCTATATCACCGCCAGCATCAAAAACGTGCGCGACACCCGCGTGGGTGATACCGTGACCGATGCCGACCGTCCGTGTGCAGAAGCACTGCCGGGCTACAAAAAAGTCAACCCGATGGTATACTGCGGCATGTACCCGGCCGACGGCGCACAGTACGGCGATCTGCGCGACGCGCTGGAAAAACTGCAGTTAAACGATGCATCCCTCTTCTACGAGCCGGAGACATCGGCAGCACTCGGCTTTGGCTTCCGCTGCGGTTTCCTTGGACTGCTTCACCTGGAAATTATTCAGGAGCGCCTGGAGCGTGAGTACAATCTGGATCTCGTGACGACCGCACCGAGCGTTATCTATAAGGTTCACAAAACCGACGGAACCGTCATTGACCTGACCAACCCGTCGAATCTGCCGGATCCGTCCGAGATTGATTATATGGAAGAGCCGCTGGTAAAAGCAGAGATTATGGTGACGACCGACTACATCGGACCGATCATGGAGCTCTGCCAGCAGAGACGAGGCCAGTATCAGGGAATGGAATACATGGAGACGACGCGTGCGATGCTTCATTACCATCTCCCGCTGAATGAGATTATCTACGATTTCTTTGATGCCTTAAAATCCCGCTCCAAAGGTTACGCGTCATTCGACTACGAGCTGCTCGGCTATGAGAGAAGCGAGCTTGTAAAACTCGATATCCTCGTCAATAAAGAAGAAGTGGATGCGCTGTCCTTCATCGTATTCGAGGGATCTGCCTACGAGCGCGGAAGAAAGATGTGCGAGAAGCTCAAAGAAGAGATTCCGCGGCAGCTCTTCGAAATCCCGATCCAGGCGGCTGTCGGATCGAAGATTATCGCCAGAGAAACCGTCCGCGCGATGCGCAAAGACGTCCTCGCCAAGTGCTACGGCGGCGATATTTCCCGAAAGAAGAAGCTGCTGGAGAAGCAGAAGGAAGGTAAGAAGCGGATGCGCCAGGTAGGAAACGTGGAGATTCCGCAGAAAGCATTTATGAGCGTGCTGAAACTGGATGAAAATTAAGAGATAAAAATGAGACCGGCCTGTCGGCGCCGCCTGCTGTTGCGGGAGCGCAGGGGCCGGTCTTTCGATCGTACGGAGGAAAAGCAGAATGAATAAAAAAAGAAAACCACTGGAACTCTATGTGCATATCCCGTTCTGCATCCGGAAATGTGCCTACTGTGATTTTGTCTCGGGACCGGGCACGAAAGCAATGCAGAAGGAGTATGAAGAGGCTCTGCTGGCAGAAATCGATGCAGCGGAAGAGACGGCAGAAAGTGAAGTGATTTCCGCCTTTTTCGGCGGCGGAACACCATCCGCAGTGGATGCCGGAATGCTCGCCCGTGTGATGGAAAAACTGCGGAGCAAGTACGTTTTTTCAGAGGATGCTGAGATTACGCTGGAGGCCAATCCGGGAACGCTGGATGCGGAAAAACTGAAATGTTACAGGAAGGGCGGCTTCAACCGGATCAGTATCGGCTGTCAGTCGGTTCACGATGAGGAGCTGAAACGGCTGGGAAGAATCCACACGTTTGTGGAATTTCAGGAGAGTTTTGCACTGGCACGGGATGCCGGGTTTGCGAATATCAACGTGGATCTGATGTCAGGTCTGCCGGAGCAGAGTGAAGAGAAATGGGAAGAGAGTCTTCGGACGATCGCGGAGCTTTCTCCGGAGCACATTTCCGCCTACAGCCTGATCGTGGAGCCGGGAACCCCGTTTGCGGAGCAGAAACTGGATCTGCCGGATGAGGACACAGAACGCGAAATGTATGCCAGAACGGCGGAAATCCTCGCAGAATACGGCTTTTTCCAGTATGAGATTTCCAATTATGCAAAGCCGGGCTTCGCATGCCGCCACAATATCGGCTACTGGAAAAGAACGGATTATCTGGGGTTCGGGCCTTCCGCGGCATCGTTATTCGGAAACCGCCGGTGGACGAACACGGCAGATCGATCTTTGTATCTGAAAGCGTGCGGAGCACTGGAAAAGATCCGTGAGGATGAGGAAATTCTTTCCCGGCAGGATGCCATGGAAGAATTTATGTTTCTCGGCCTTCGAATGACACAAGGGATCTCGACGGCGGAGTTTGAGGAGAAGTTTGGAGAGGAGATCCATGCCGTATACGGCGGGGTTCTGAAGAAATACGAAGCGATGCATCTTCTGCAGGAACACGGCGGGCGCCTGGCTCTGACACGCGATGGGATTTCCGTCAGCAATGTGATTCTGGCAGATTTTCTGCTGTAAAAAGATGATAAAGAAATAGAACAAATGTTTGCATAACGCACGGCGGTGTGCTATAATGGGAGAAAACGAGACAAGATTCCTGTCCCTGTCCGGACAGGGATTCCAATTAATAAGAGGAACAGTTATGGCAGAGAAAAAAGAGTTTATCAGAATACGGGGAGCCAGGGAGAACAACCTGAAAGCACTGAATGTCGATATCCCCAGAAACCAGTTTGTTGTATTTACGGGCCTCAGCGGTTCAGGAAAGAGTTCGCTTGCGTTTGACACGATCTATGCGGAGGGCCAGCGGCGGTATATGGAGAGCCTTTCCTCCTACGCGCGCCAGTTCTTAGGACAGATGGAAAAACCGAATGTGGACAGCATCGAAGGCCTGCCGCCTGCTATTTCGATCGATCAGAAATCGACGAACCGGAACCCGCGTTCCACCGTCGGAACCGTGACGGAGATTTACGATTACTTCCGTCTTCTGTACGCGAGAATCGGTATTCCGCACTGCCCGAAGTGCGGAAAAGTCATCAGCCGCCAGTCGGTGGACCAGATGGTCGATCAGATCATGGCACTCCCGGAGCGGACGAAAATCCAGCTTCTCGCGCCGGTTGTGCGCGGCCGCAAGGGAAGACACGAAAAGGTGCTCGAACAGGCAAAACGCAGCGGCTATGTCCGCGTGATGATCGACGGCAGCCAGTATGAGCTGTCCGAGGAGATCACGCTGGATAAGAACCTGAAACACAACATTTCCATTATTGTGGACCGTCTTGTAGTCAAACCGGACATTGAGAAACGTCTGACGGATTCCGTCGAGAATGTACTGGATCTGGCGGACGGCCTTCTGGTAGTCGACACGATGGACGGAAATCAGCTCAACTTCAGCCAGAGCTTTTCCTGCCCGGACTGCGGCATCAGCATGGAGGAGATTGAGCCGAGAAGCTTTTCCTTCAACAACCCGTTCGGCGCCTGCCCGAGCTGTGCCGGCCTTGGCTACAAGATGGAATTCGACGAGGATCTGATGATTCCGGATAAGACCGTATCCATCGCAGACGGAGCCATCACCGTGCTCGGCTGGCAGTCCTGCACGGACAAATCGAGCTATACGAGAGCCGTTCTCGATGCGCTCGCAGAGGAGTACGATTTTTCACTTTCCACTCCGTTTTGTGAATATCCGAAAAAAATCCACGATATCCTGATTTACGGAACGAACGGAAAATCCGTCAAGGTGCATTACCGCGGTCAGCGCGGCGTCGGTGTGTACGATGTGGCTTTTGAGGGGCTGATCAAAAATGTAGAGCGCCGCTACCGTGAGACCGGATCGGATTCTACAAAACAGGAATACGAAACCTTCATGCGTGTGACCCCGTGCCAGGCGTGCCATGGCCAGCGTCTGAAACCGACGTCGCTTGGTGTGACGGTCGGAGATAAAAATATTTTTGAAGTAACATCCCTTTCCATCGACAATCTGCAGAAGTTTATGCAGAACCTCGAACTCTCCGAACAGCAGCTGCTGATCGGAAAGCAGATTTTAAAAGAGATCCGTGCGCGTGTGAGCTTCCTTGCGGATGTCGGATTAAACTATCTGACCCTGGCGCGCGGAACGGCATCGCTGTCCGGCGGTGAGGCGCAGAGAATCCGTCTGGCAACGCAGATCGGCTCCGGCCTTGTCGGTGTCGCCTATATTCTCGACGAGCCGAGCATCGGTCTTCACCAGAGAGACAACGACAAACTTCTCGCGACGCTGAAACATCTGCGTGACCTCGGAAACAGCCTGATCGTCGTGGAGCACGACGAGGATACGATGCGCGCCGCTGACTGCGTTGTCGATATCGGCCCGGGAGCCGGTGAGCACGGCGGAGAGCTGGTGGCGATCGGAACAGCGGAAGATCTGATGAAAAATCCGAATTCCATCACCGGAAAATACTTAAGCGGAGAGCTGAAAATTCCGGTTCCGTCCGAGCGCAGAAAGCCGACGGGCTGGCTGAAGGTAGTCGGAGCAAAAGAGCACAATCTGAAAAATATCAACGTGAATTTCCCGCTCGGTGTCATGACCTGCGTGACCGGAGTCTCCGGATCGGGAAAGAGTTCCCTTGTCAATGAAATTCTGTACAAACGGCTGGCAAGAGATCTGAACCGTGCGCGGACGATTCCGGGTGCACACAAAGACATCATCGGTATGGAACAGCTCGATAAGGTCATCGACATCGACCAGTCCCCGATCGGAAGAACACCGCGTTCCAATCCGGCAACGTACACAGGTCTGTTCGATCAGATCCGCGACCTGTTTGCGGCAACGCAGGATGCCAAGGCGCGCGGCTACAAGAAGGGAAGATTCAGCTTTAATGTGAAGGGCGGCCGATGCGAGGCCTGCGGCGGCGACGGTATCCTGAAGATCGAAATGCACTTCCTGCCGGATGTCTATGTGCCGTGTGAGGTCTGCCATGGAAAACGGTACAACCGTGAGACACTGGAAGTCAAATACAAAGGAAAGAGCATCTACGATGTGCTGAATATGACGGTCGAGGAGGCACTGGAATTCTTCAGGCCGGTACCGTCGATTTTCCGAAAATTACAGACCCTGTACGATGTCGGCCTTTCCTACATCCGCCTCGGCCAGCCGTCCACCACGCTGTCCGGCGGAGAAGCGCAGCGTATCAAGCTCGCAGCAGAGCTGAGCCGCCGCGGCACGGGAAAAACGATCTACATTCTCGACGAGCCGACGACGGGACTTCATTTTGCGGATGTCCACAAACTGGTGGAGATTCTGCACCGCCTGTCCGAGGGCGGAAATACCGTCGTTGTTATCGAACACAATCTGGATGTCATCAAGACGGCGGACTATATTATTGATATCGGACCGGAGGGCGGAGACGGCGGCGGAACCGTGATTGCGTGCGGAACGCCGGAGGAAGTGGCCAAGAGCCCGGTATCCTACACCGGAAAATATGTCGAAAAATATCTCTAAAAAATCCTTTCCATTTTAAAAGGGATTGTATATAATAAGAAGCGGGTTGGGTTCAGAACACATTCGATCCTTTTGTGTTTCGGGTGTTTTGAACCCGAACTTATTCTATACAAATTTCAAACAGATTAAAATAAAGAAAAATAAAAGAGAACAGGAAAGGGGATTACTATGGCTGCAACGACCGATATCGGAATTGATCTGGGGACGTCCAGCATCCTGGTCTATGCCAAGGGAAAAGGCATTGTATTAAAGGAGCCGTCCGTAGTTGCGTATGATAAAGATGCAGATAAAGTACGGGCAATTGGAGAAGAAGCGCGTCAGATGATTGGACGGACACCGGGCAATATTATGGCGGTCCGGCCCATGCGGCAGGGCGTGATCACGGACTTTCTGATCACCGAGCGCATGCTGCGCTACTTTATCCAGAAGGCAATGGGAAGAAGAGCATTCCGGAAACCGAGAATCAGCATCTGTGTGCCGTCCGGTGTGACGGAAGTAGAGCGGAAGGCTGTGGAGGAGGCAACGTACCAGGCGGGAGCCCGGGAAGTGCTGATCGTGCCGGAGCCGGTGGCAGCGGCAATCGGATCCGGAATTGACATTACGAAACCATGCGGAAATATGATCGTGGACATCGGCGGAGGCACGACGGATATCGCTGTGATCTCGCTTGCGGGAACCGTTGTTTCCAATTCGGTCAAGATTTCCAGTGAGACATTTGACCAGGATATCATCCGCTATGTACGGAAAACATACAACGTATTTATCGGAGAACAGACCGCAGAGGCAGTGAAAATCCGGATTGGTTCCGCTTATCCGCGGGCCGAGGAGAAAACGATGGAGATCAAGGGAAGAAACGTCATCACCGGACTTCCGGCGACGATTACGGTTTCCTCCGACGAAATCCGAGGTGCCCTTGCCCAGACGACAAACCAGATTGCGGACGCGATCTGTGCCGTGCTGGAAAAAACGCCGCCGGAACTGGCATCCGATGTTTCCGACCGCGGCATTATCCTGACCGGAGGCGGCAGTCTCCTTGACGGAATGGACGAGCTGATCCAGGAGCGGACCGGCATCAATACCGTGACAGCAGAAAATCCGGCGAGCGTCGTTGCGCTTGGAACCGGCCAGTACCGCGAAGTGATGAATGAATTTGAAAGCCAGTTTTGATAAAAGATGAGTGAAAAAGAAAAAGTAGAAGGCTACGTAGAACACATTATTTTCCGAAATGAGGAGAACGGCTATACCGTCCTGAATCTGAGCATGAAGGGGCGCGAGCTGACATGCGTCGGCACGCTTCCGATGATCGGAGAGGGCGAGCTGATCGAGGCTTCCGGAGATTATATTGAACATGCTGCCTATGGAAAGCAGTTCCGCATTGAATCCTATGAGACGAAAGTTCCACAGGATTCTGTTGCATTGGAGCGGTATCTCGGTTCCGGTGCGATCAAAGGAGTCGGTGCGGCGCTGGCGGCAAGAATTGTGCGCCGCTTTGGTGACGATACGCTTCGGATCATCGAGGAAGAGCCGGAGCGCCTCGCGGAGGTAAAGGGAATCAGCGAGCGGAAAGCGCGTGAAATTGCACAGCAGGTGGCAGAAAAAGCCGAAATGCAGAATGCGATGATTTTCCTCTCGGGATATGGCATTGCGCTGAATCTCGGTGCAAAGATTTATCAGCAGTACGGGGACAATGTGTACCGGATTTTAAAGGAAAACCCGTATAAAATGGCGGAAGATATCGCAGGCGTGGGATTTCGGACGGCGGATGAGATTGCCGGAAAAATCGGGATTGCCGTGGACAGCGAATTCCGCATCAAGAGCGGTCTTTCGTATGTGCTGAATCAGGCGACGGCAGAAGGCCATGTCTATCTGCCGGAACCGGTGCTGCTTCGGAGAGGGCAGGAACTTCTCGGCGTAGAACCGGAGCGGATGCAGAAATCTCTGCAGGATATGGCAATCGACAAAAAAGCGGTCATCCGCGAGCTCCCGGCCGAACGGGAAGGGGATGAGCCGCTGCGGATTGTGTACGCCAGCCAGTATTATTATCTGGAACTGAGTACGGCGCGCATGCTGCATGAGCTGAATATTACATGCGAGGAAGACCGTGAGGCAATCGAAAAGCGGATCGGAAAGATCGAGAAAAAATATCAGATCGAGCTGGATGAGATGCAGAAGACGGCAGTCGTTGAGGCGGCATACAGCGGTCTTATGATCCTGACCGGAGGTCCCGGAACCGGAAAAACGACGACCATCAATGCGATGATCCATTATTTTGAGGCAGAAGGCCTCGACATTTTCCTGGCAGCGCCGACCGGAAGAGCGGCGAAACGAATGACAGAGGCAACTGGCTGTGAGGCTTGCACGATCCATCGTCTTCTGGAACTGACGGGAAATGTGGATGACTCCTCGGCAAATGTGCATTTTGAGCGGAACGCAGATAATCCGCTCGACGCGGATGTCATCATCATTGATGAGATGTCGATGGTTGATATCCACCTGATGCATGCCCTTCTTTCCGCGATTGTGCCGGGAACAAGGCTGATCCTGGTGGGAGACCAGAACCAGCTTCCAAGTGTCGGCCCGGGCAGTGTCCTCCGGGATCTGATCCGTTCGGAATGCTTTCCGATTGTCTGCCTGACGCACATTTTCCGGCAGGCATCCCAGAGCGATATTGTTGTCAATGCACATAAGATCCATAATGGGGAAGAGGTTATACTGGACAATAAGAGCAAAGATTTCTTCTTTTTGAAACGGTACGATGTCAACGTGATCTGGAAAGTGCTGGTGACGCTGGTGTCCCAGAAACTGCCGCGTTATGTGGATGCCCGCCCGCAGGATATCCAGATTCTGACTCCGATGCGGAAAGGTGCACTCGGCGTGGAAAATCTGAATCAGATTCTGCAGAAATACCTGAACCCGCCCGCACCGGACAAAGCCGAGCGGGAAAATGGAGGTAATATCCTCCGCGAGGGCGACAAGGTCATGCAGATCCGCAACAATTACCAGATGGAGTGGGAAATCCGCGGCATCAACGGAATCGTGGCGGAGCGCGGTATGGGTGTATTCAACGGAGACCTCGGCATGATCCGGAGCATCAACCCGTATACCGAGGTGATCACCGTGGAGTTTGAGGAAGGAAAATTCGCAGACTATACGTTCAAACAGGCGGACGAGCTGGAGCTCGCCTACGCCACAACGATACATAAAGCGCAGGGAAGCGAGTACCCGGCGGTTGTGATTCCGCTGCTCGGCGGCCCGCGCATGCTGATGACGCGGAATCTTCTGTATACGGCCGTGACGAGAGCCAGAAAGTGCGTCACCATCGTCGGAAGTGATGTGACATTCCAGGCAATGATCGGAAATCATATCGAGGCGAACCGGTATACAACGCTCGCCAGAAGAATCCGGGAAATGCAGGAAGAAAACGCATAAACACGTTTTTCCGGGGCATGGATGCGGCTGCATCCGGCAGAGTGGATAAGGGAAAGCGCAGGTTACATGAAAGAAAAAAATAAAACAGGAAACTGGCTTTTAAACGCAGTTTATCCGAGACGATGTCCCATCTGTGACGGACTGCTGTCACGTGAGGAGCTGTATCTATGCCGGAATTGTGTGGAAAAGATCCATCCGATTCTGGGCGCGCGGTGCAAAAAATGCGGGAAACCCGTGGGCAGTGAGGAAGAGTTCTGCCGGGACTGCAGCAGAACGAGGCACAGCTTCGACCGTGGTTTTGCGCCGTACGGTTACCACGGGGAACTTGAGGCTTCCCTGATGCGGTTCAAATATCATGAACGGCAGGAATACGCTGGATTTTATGCTCACGCGGCGTTTTTCTATGTGGGAAAGCAGATCCAGAGAAGAAATCCGGAGGTGCTCGTTCCGGTGCCGCTTCATCCGGCGAGACAGCGGAAGCGCGGCTACAATCAGGCGGAGGTATTTGCAGAAAAGCTGGCAGAAGAAATGGAACTTCCCGTGAATGCCCGCCTGATCCGCCGTGTAAAAAAAACAAAACGCCAGAAAGAGCTTGGTCCCGCCGAGCGGCGGAAAAACCTGGAGGGAGCTTTTGCATTGGCAAAGCCGGGACAGATGAAATACTGCCGGATTCTTCTGGTAGATGACATTTACACAACGGGAAGCACGGTTGATGCCATTGCGTCACTGTTGAAAGTGAATGGAGCAGAACAGGTGGATTTTGTTTGTGCGGCAATTGTAAAATAGTGTGTGAATATTTTGAGAATAGCTTTCCAATATCGGAAACATATGGTAAAATAAACATAATTTAGAACGGGAAGAGGAGACCAAGAGGCATGTTGGACGAAAAAAGGATTCGTCAGATGACAAAACTGGCTTTTTTCGAAAAAAAAGAAGAAAAAAATGCCTTACGAATCGGCCGCTATTTTCGGAGTGATTACATCGGAAAAGAGCTTCTGAAAAATTTTTTTCTGGCTTCCATCGGATACATTCTGGTACTTGCGGTTGCAGTCTTATATCATATTGAATGGTTGGTGGACGAGATAGACACAATCGACCTGCAGTTTGCAGCAGGGTGTCTGATCGCGTCCTATCTGTGTTTTCTGGCAGTCTATTCCATTGCCGTGTATGTGATCAGCACGATCCGTTACCAGGGAGCACAGAAAAAGCTGAAATGGTATGGAAAAGAGCTGGATGACCTGCAGAACATGTATGAGGAACAGGAAAAAGGCGGGAAGAAATCCGGGCGCAGGAGGAAGGAAACATGACAGTATTGATCGAACTGAAAGAAAAATTAAAAGAGTTTTACGGCTCCTGCAGCGGAATCGTACTTCCGATTGTGAAATTTCTGCTCGCTCTTGCTGTATTTCGTGGTATTAATTCCAATCTCGGCTATCTGAAGATGCTGAACAGCATGTATGTGGTATTGATTCTGTCGCTGATCTGCGCCATCCTGCCATTGAATGGAATGGTTTTCCTTGCAATGCTGGTGATCATCGGCCACTGCTTTGCACTTCACATGGTAATCGCGGGTCTTGCGGCGCTGGTTCTGCTGGTGCTCTGGTTTCTATATCTTCGCTTTGTGCCGAAGGATGCTCCGGCACTCCTTTTGACACCGCTCGCATTCTGGCTTCACGTGCCATCTGCCGTTCCGGTTGCCTATGGTCTTGCCGGCACGCCGCTCTCTGCATTTTCAGCAGCCTGCGGTGTCGTTGTCTACTATATGTGCGACATGATTCACGGAAAAATGGAGCCGCTGCTTCATGCGGCGGAAGCACCGGAGATCACGGCAGTCGTACAGGAATTTTTCAACGGCCTCTTCCGCAATGAGGAAATGCTGCTGGTTCTGATCGCCTGCGCACTGACCGTACTTCTTGTCAATGCAATCCGCCACAGCAGTGCGGATTATGCATGGCAGATTTCCATTGTGGCAGGTTCGGTTGCCTATGCGGTTATTATGATTGCCGGAAGCCTGGCACTGGATGTACAGATTGCACTCCCGATGGTTCTGATCGGGGCGGCGGCCGGCTGTCTGGTTGGATTTGTTCTGGAGTTTTTCCTGTTCGGTGCAGACTACACCCGGACAGAATACCTGGAATATGATGACGACGATTATTATTACTACGTAAAAGCCGTTCCAAAATTCAATGTGACAAAGGCACAGCGCCGTGTGACTTATATTCGGAATGAAAAGAAAAAAGAACCGGATCTGACAGACGAGGAACTCGATGCTCTGGCAAATCTTGGACATACAGAAGAATCCGGGAACAGCAGGGATCTTGATGAGATCGAGGAAAAAGAAGAAATAGAAGAAATAAACGAAACAGAAGAAATTCAGGAAGAAGAAATTCCGCCGCTGGACGAGGGCGATTATCAGGATGTGGATTATAAGAGCATGCTGGAGGACACCTTAAAGGATCTTTAAAAGAATTTTGAAAATCAGAAGAAAACCGGCCGGGGGAAAAAGAAAGGAAGTGACAGTGTGCGTGGCGTGTGGAACTGGATTGTCACAAGAACGGCAGACTACGGGCTGCCAAAACAAATTGAACTGATTGATATTGTGCAGATTCTGCTCATTGCATTTTTCGTCTATCACCTGATCCGCTGGCTGCAGAATACAAAGGCCTATACGCTGATGAAAGGTATTTTTCTGATTGGTGTCTTTGTCATCATTGCAAACGTGCTGAAAATGCAGACGATTCTGTGGCTGTTCGGAAACATCGGCGGGGCGGCGATCACAGCGGTTGTAATTATCTTTCAGCCGGAGCTTCGAAGAGTGGTCGAGCAGATTGGAGAAAAGAATCCGCTGTCTGCCATTTCTTTTGCGAGCGGCCAGGAGGAAAATGAACGGTTCAGTGACAAAACCATCAATGAACTGGTAAGGGCCAGTTTTGAAATGGGAGAAGTAAAGACCGGAGCGCTGATCGTCATCGAAAAGACCATCACCCTGGAGGAATATGAAAAGACCGGAATCCCGATTGACGGCGTTCTGACCAGCCAGCTGCTGATCAATATTTTCGAACACAATACGCCGCTGCACGACGGAGCCGTGATTGTACGGAACAACCGTGTCACGGCAGCAACATGTTACCTGCCGCTGTCCGACAACATGGATCTGAACAAGAATCTTGGAACACGCCACCGTGCAGGTGTCGGCATCAGTGAGGTGACGGATTCCTTTACGATTATTGTCTCCGAGGAAACCGGAAATGTGTCGTATGCTTCCGGCGGAGAACTCCACACGGCAGTAACACCGAGCGACCTTCGGGACCAGCTTCACAAAATCCAGAAGCTCGCGAAAAAACCGGAAGAGAAGAAAGGATGGCATATCCGCGGAATGCGTCAGAAAGTGGAGGGAGAGAAGAAATGAAAAAGAAAATTCTGAAAAAGCTTCTGAACAATCTCCCTTTGAAAATTCTTTCTATCCTGATTGCCATTGTCATCTGGTACGTTGTGGTCAGTGTGAATGACCCGATTGTGAAAGAGCGCTTTGATGTCCCCGTGCAGGTGACCAATGAAGCCTACATCGCAGCCGGAAAGAAAACATACCAGATTGAGGAGGAATACCAGACGGTCACAGTTACTGTCACGGATAACAACTCGGTTGTCAGCCGGCTGAAAGCATCGGATATCACCGTCACGGCCGATCTGACCCAGATTGTGACGATGGATACAAACCCGGTTTATGTGCCAATCAAGGCAACGTGCTCCATGGTAAAACAGGAAAAACTGAGCACAGTGACAGCAACGATCCCTGTGGAAATCGAGGATGTGGACAGCGAAAAATTCCCGATCACAATTGACGCAGGAAATACGAAACCGGCAAAAGATTACGAAGTGGGAACGATGACTTCCGATCCGGAGAGCATCACCATTTCCGGCCCGACGTCCCTGATCAATAAGATCAGCAGTGTGGTGGCAAAAGTAGATGTAACCAATATGCGGAACTCCGGAACCGTCACGGCGGATCTGATGATTATTGATAAAAACCAGGATGAGATGCCGGAATCCCAGATGGAATTTTTGAATTTCGACAGCGGCTCCCCGCAGGTGGATGTGGATATTGAACTGTGGCGCCGTGTATCCGGTATTAAGCTGAGTGCACTGTACAGCGGAACTCCGGCAGACGGCTATCAGATTAAAAATATCTATACCACACCGGAGGAAATCACCGTTGCCGGATCCGAGGAGGCACTTGCAAAGCTGGCGGATGAAGGCAATACGATTGAAATTCCGGAAGACTATACCTCCGTTGCAGGACAGCGCTCCGATGTGGAGACGACGGTTGACTTAAGCGATGTTCTCGCCGATGTGACAGATCTGAAAGTATCCTCCAGTTCGTCTGCATCCGTTACCGTTCACGTAACGGTTATGCCGAATGAGAGCAGGGAATTTGAACTTGATGTCGATCAGATCGAGACGAGCAATCTTCAGTCCACTTATACCGTTCTGTATGATCAGACACAGCTTGCAATCCGCATTAAAGCATCGGACAAAAATCTGGCCAAATTAGATACTTCCCAGATCAACGCATCCGTAGATCTGAATGGAATGGGTGTCGGGGATTACGAGGTACCGGTAAAAATCACACTGCCGGATGGCTATGAGCTCGTAGACAGTGTCAAGACAACGATTCATATCAAAGAAAAAGCAGTAGCAAATAAAACGACAGGAACAAATTAGGAGGGAAACCAATGGTAAGCGGAAAAGTGACCGTGAAAAATCCAACCGGCCTTCATCTTCGCCCGGCCGGAACCCTGTGCAAACAGGCAATGCAGTTTAAATCATCTATTACATTCCACTACGGAGATGGAAATACAGCAAATGCAAAGAGCGTCTTAAGCGTCCTTGGCGCATGCGTCAAATGCGGAGACGAAATTGAGCTGTTCTGCGAGGGAGAGGACGAGGAGGAAGCTCTGCAGTTCCTTGTCAATTCCATTCGGACGGGACTTGGGGAAGAACTGTAAGGAGAAAGAACAATGAAGAAATATGATTATGTTCTGGTTGGCGCCGGTCTGTATTCCGGAGTGATCGCTTATCTTGCCGGTCAGGCAGGGAAAAACTGTCTTGTACTGGAACGAAGAGATCATACAGGCGGAAATATTTACTGTGAAGAAATCGAGGGAATTCATGTACACAAGTATGGAGCGCATATTTTCCATACTTCGAATAAAGAGGTGTGGCAGTTTGTCAATTCGCTGGCAGAATTCAACCGTTATACAAACTCGCCGATTGCCAACTACAAAGGCGAAATTTATAATATGCCGTTCAATATGAATACCTTCAGTAAAATGTGGGGAATCCGCACACCGGAAGAGGCGAAAACAATCATCGAAGAGCAGAGAAAAGCTGTTCCGGGAGAGCCGAAAAATCTGGAAGAGCAGGCGATCAAACTGGTTGGAAAAGATATTTATGAAAAGCTGGTTAAGGGTTATACAGAAAAGCAGTGGGGAAGAGACTGCAGTGAGCTGCCGAGCTTTATCATCAAACGGCTTCCGGTGCGCTTTACGTATGACAACAACTATTTCAATGACCTTTATCAGGGAATTCCGATTGGCGGCTATAACGTTCTGACAGAGCGGCTTTTTGAAAAAGCGGATGTACAGACAGGTGTTGATTTTCTGGAAGATAAAGAAAAGTACCTGGCGATGGGTGAGACGGTGATTTACACCGGAGCGATTGATGCGTTTTACGATTATGCACTTGGCAAGCTGGAATACCGTACGGTGCGCTTTGAAACAGAAGTGCTGGATACCGACAATTATCAGGGCGTAGCTGTAGTAAACTACACCGATCGGGAGACACCGTATACGCGTGTGATCGAACACAAGCATTTCGAATTCGGAACCCAGAAAAAGACCGTCATTTCCAGAGAGTATTCCACCGACTGGAAAGAGGGGATGGAGCCGTACTACCCGGTGAATGATGCCAGAAACCAGGAACTTTATCAGAAATATGCCGCACTTGCGGAAAAAGAAGAGAAGGTTATCTTTGGCGGAAGACTTGGAGAATACAAGTATTACGATATGGACAAAGTCATTGAGGCTGCACTGAACCAGTGGGAGAAAATGCAGCGGTAGGAAAAAGAACTGCAAACGGAAATCAATCAAAACGGACTGCACACTTGACAGCAGTCCGTTTTTTGACTATATTATAAACGATATCCGGCTGGAAAATACCGGAAAATAAGAAAATGAAAGAGGTCGTTATGAGAAAAGAATATGATGACGAGGATGAAATCCCGGAAAGACGCCATTCCTCAGGAAAGAAAAAGAAGAAATTCGGCTGGGTTAATGTGCTCACCATCCTTCTCGTAGTTGTACTGGTTGTGCTCGTCGGTGTCTATGCTGTAATCAATCACTATTACAGCAAGAGTAACTACGTAAGCGACGATAAAATCACGATCAATAAATCCACAGAGGTTGAGACCGAAAGTACCGGGTTGACTGATGAGGAGACGGATGCCCTGCAGTCTGAGATTTTAAATGAGACACAGGACATTGAACTTCCAAACAACAATAACGTGTACAACATTCTGCTGATCGGTGTTGACCGTCGTGACAAAACGTGGTATGGAAACTCCGATTCCATGATTCTGATGTCCATCAATAAAGATACAAAACAGATCCACATGACATCCTTTATGCGTGACCTGTATGCAAATATCCCGGATGTCGGTGTGAAAAAACTGAATGCAGCCTGCGCATATGGCGGCGGTCCGCTGGTTGTACGAACCATCGAGGACAACTACAAACTGCCGATTGACAATTATGCAAGTGTTGACTTCGATTCCATGATTGACATTATCGATGATATCGGCGGAATCGAGCTTTCGCCGAGCGATGATGAAATCCGTGTAGCGAACCAATATGTTGATGAAATGTGCAGACTCCGTAATGTGGAGGCTTCCGCCCATCAGTATACAGCAGGCGGAGAGCAGCATGTGGATGGCTATCAGGCAGTTGCATATGCAAGAATCCGTTACGTTGGAAATTCTGATTATCAGAGAACGGAGCGTCAGCGAGAGGTTTTAAGCAAGATGATGCAGAAAATGAAATCGTCAAGCGTAACAGAACTGAGTGCACTGGCGGATACCATTCTTCCAAGTGTTACCCATAACATTGATCAGTCTACATTGATGACATTGATCGGAGAGCTGCCGACGATCCTCTCCTATGAGATTGTACAGAGCCGTGTACCATACGATGATCTGTACTCCAGCAAGGGTGAGATGCTTGTTCCGGATTTCTCGGCAACCATTTCCAGACTTCAGACAGAAATCTACGGATCTACTACCGTAAACGAATAAAAAAGAAACAAATGAAAAACCTCCTGTATCCGGCAAGAAAACCGGAGCCGGGAGGTTTTTTCTGCCCGAAAAACCGGAAAAAACCATAAGAAATTTGTAAGGTATTTTACCGGCGGATAACTTGAAATAGATGGAAAAATGTAGTAAGCTATAAATTGTATAAGAGTAAAAAAATGGGAGGATGAATAAGAATGAAAAGAAAGTTTCTGGCCGCAGCCGTACTTGGCGTCATGGTAAGTGTTACACCAGCCGGTGCATATGCAGCTTCTACAGAAACCAGTCCATTACCGGTAAATTCGGAAAGTGATACTGTAGCTCAGGCCGAAGACGAAGAAACGACTCCGACTCCGGCGCCAACTGAGACCCCAGAGGTTACACCGAGTGAGACTCCGGCTCCAACCGAAGCACCGACCGCAACACCAACCGTAACACCAACTGAGACCCCTTCCGAGACACCGACGCCGAGCGCAACTCCGGCTCCGGAAGTAAGTAATCTGAAGGAAGGCTGGAACAGCGTTGAAAGAGATGGAAAGAAACAGTTTCAGTACGGAGTTCTGGATGAGAATAATAAGGTGGTAGCTGCTACCGGACCAATAGAAATCGACGGTGTCGGTTATGTGTTTGATGAAAACGGCTACATGCTGACCGGTGAAGTAGAACTTACGGATAAAGATGGAAAAACCGGAACCTACTACTTGGATACAGAAGGGGAAGATCCTGCAAAAGACGGACTTGGTTCGATGCAGCAGGGTATCTGTGAAGGAAAAGTATTTGCACCGGAACTGAAAAGAAATGAACTTGTTACACTCGAATTTAATGATGGAAGCGTAGACGATTACTATGCGGATGAAAACGGCTATGCCATCTGGAGCAAGACCCAGAAGGTAGGAGATAAAACATATCTGTTTGGCGATGACGGCACCCGCGTAAAAGAGGCAGGTTTCCAGACTGTTGTCGATGAAAAAGGGGTAACGCATACCTACTATCTGAATGCAGACAGCACCGTATCTCTTGGAAACCACACCGTATATCAGCAGGAAGACCGTACCGTAAGCTGGCTGACAGTAGGTTCTACCTGGTATCTGGTAGATGCAGAAACTGGAGAACTCCTTTCCGGCTGGCAAAAGGTAGATACAGCAACCTACTATATGAAACCAGGTTCCTTTGATGCGAACGGAGACATGAAAGACGGAAGCTTCGAGATGGAGACCGGCAATCAGAAAAATAAATCCGGCTGGGCTGAAATTGATGGAAAATGGTACAGCTTCCGAAGCTGGGGCGGCGTACGAACCGGCTGGTTCAATTACGATGGAAATAAATATTATCTCCACGAAGACGGCCATATGGAAGACAATGCACTGAATCTGAATGGAACCTTGTACTTCTTCCGAAGCTGGGGCGGTATGCGCGTCAATGATGTTGCTGAATATGAAGGCAATTATTACTATGTCGGAGCTGACGGAACCGTTTCGACCACAACTGGCTGGAAAAAAATTAAAACCGCAACTCAGACGATCTGGTACTGGACGACGGCAGACAGTGGAAAACTGCTGACGAATTCCTGGCTGGATTACAATGGAAACAGCTATTATCTGAAAGCCGATGGAAAAATGGCTTTTAATGAGTGGCTGGATAACACCTATTACTTCCGCAGCTGGGGTGCGGCCTACAAAAACGCATGGGCAAAAGTCAACAATGTATGGTATTATTTTGACGGAAATGGAAAGAAATATACCAGCGGCTGGCTGACCTACAAAGGAAATAAGTATTATCTGAAATCCGATGGAACCATGCTTGCCAATGAATGGCTCGATGGAAAATACTACTTCAAGAGCTGGGGTGGTATGTATAAAAACGAATGGGGCAAGTCCGGCGATACCTGGTACTGGTTTAATGCAGATGGAACCAAACGGACGCAAAAAGGCTGGTTCCTCTATGATAAAAATTATTATTATCTGGATAAAGATGGAAAAATGCTGACCGGCTGGGTTTACCATGACGGTAACTATTATTACATGAAGAGCTGGGGCGGCATGGCACATGACGAGTGGATTCTTCATGATAAGAACTGGTACTACTTCAAGAGCTGGGGCGGCATGTACCATGACCAGTGGCTGACACTGAACGGTTCTCAGTATTATTTCCGCAGCTGGGGCGGAAGATATCAGAACTGCACCGCTACGATCAATGGAAAACAGTACAAATTCGATGCTTCCGGACGCAGAATCACGGAAGGATGGGAGTACATCGGAAAATACCGCCGTTACCGCAAAGCAGACGGTTCTCTGATGGAGGATGTGACAAGCATCTTCAATCCGTCATCCAAATACATCACAGTAGACAGAACCCGCGGACGTGTCACCATTTACGGCTATAACAGTGCAACCGGTTCTTACGATACCCCGATCAAATCAATGATCTGCTCCGTAGGAAATCCAATCAGTTACACCGCAGCAGGAACATATAAAATCGGCTGGCAGTTGAAAAAGAAGCAAATGAGAGGTGAAGATTATGTGTGCTGGGCACCATATGTATCACAGATTTATGGCGCTGTTTACTTCCATGGCGTAGCAAGCAGCACACCGGATCTGAATATGATCTCTGCCGTAGACTTCAATTCCCTGGGATCACCGATGTCACATGGTTGTGTCAGACTGACTGCAATCGATGCAAAATGGATTTATGATAACGTCAGCAGCGGAACAACGGTCCGCATTGGCGACAATCTGGATTATCCGCTGACAAACCCGACCCGTTATACCTGGACAGGCGGTGCTTTCGGAAGCGATCCGACATATCGATAAAAAATAGAACAGGAATACCTGTATGAGAAAATCCATCGGGGCAGCAGTGCCGCCGATGGATTTTCTGATAAGAAGACATCGGCCATTTTACAGGAAAGGAAGACAGATACGATGGAATTACAGGAAAAGAAAAAGAACCGGACAGAACAGAAAACAGATATGCAGAATAAGGAAAAAGCATTGCTTACCCAACTTGACGAGATTGCAAAACAGGATCTCTGTCTGGCATTCTCCGGCGGTGTGGACAGCAGTCTGCTGCTGAAGCTTGTCATGGATGCATCTGCAAAATATGGAACAAAGGTTTATGCAGTAACCTTTCAGACACGGCTGCATCCGCCCTGCGACCTGGAGACAGCGACAAGAGTAGCAAAGGAGGTTGGCGCTGTTCATGAGGTCCTTTTTGTTGATGAGCTGGAGCAGGAGGCAATCCGTTACAATCCGGAAAACCGCTGCTATCTCTGTAAGCACTATCTATTTGGGAAACTTCTGGAATTTGCCCGCGATCACGGTGTCACCCAGGTACTCGACGGAACAAATGAGGATGACCTTCATGTCTACCGGCCGGGGCGAAAAGCGCTGAGAGAATATGGTGTCATCAGCCCGCTTGCAGCGTGTCATGTGACAAAAACAGAGGTAAAAGCACTTGCTGCAAAGTACGGCGTTTCCGTAGCACACCGTCCATCCACTCCATGTATGGCGACACGCCTTCCCTACGGGGCAGAAATTAACTATGACGTTCTGGATCGGATTGCGGACGGCGAAGCATGGCTTCATACGATGTTCGGTGCGGAAGAGAATCTCCGCCTGCGTGTACATGGCGATATGGTGCGTCTTGAAATCGCACCGGAGCGTATGGGGGAAGTGCTTGAGAAGAGAGAAGAAATGATTGCATATCTGAAAAAGCTCGGCTTTTCTTACCTGACGATGGATCTGGAAGGGTTCCGTTCCGGCAGTATGGATGAGAAAATAACACAGAAAGAGGAAACAAAATGAAAGCAATTTTAAGTGCGGACCGCAAATGGGGTCTGGGATATCAGGGACGGCTGTTGGTAAGTATTCCGTCTGATCTGCGATTCTTCCGTGAAACTACGATGGGACACGTTGTAGTAATGGGAAGAAAAACGCTGGCTACCCTCCCGGCAGGCCAGCCGTTAAAAGGCAGAACGAATATTATTTTAAGCCGTGATCCGGAATGGACTGTCCGCGGCGCAACCGTTGTCCACAGTATCAAAGAGCTGATGGAAGTGTTAAAGCCGTATGAGGACGACGATATTTATGTTGCGGGCGGCGGAGAAATTTACCGTCAGCTTCTCCCATACTGTGATACGGCATACGTCACACGAATTGACATGACGTATCAGGCGGATACCTTCTTTGAGGATCTTGACGAATCACCGGATTGGGAGATGGTAGAAGAGGGCGATGAGCAGACCTGCTTTGATATTGAATTTTATTTCACGGAATACCGAAGAAAGAATGAAAAGGCAGAACGCCCGAGATAAGGGTGAGACAGGACGTAAAAAACGGAGAAACCACAGAAAAAGCGGCTTCTCCGTTTTTTTTCATATAGGATACAAAAAGTATCAGTGCTGTCCGCCTGCAGAAAGCTCCAGCATTTTTTTCTTAATATCATTTTCGAGCTGTACCAGCTCAACTTCAGCGGCGGCACGTTTCTGGCGGCCGTCCTCCTGAATCTTCATCACTTCATCGAGGGTAGAGATCAGGCTCTGGTTCGTCTGTTTTAAGGTTTCCATATCGATGATACCGCGCTCAGATTCTTTTGCAGTCTCGATCGTTGCCATCTTCAGATTCTCCGCATTCTTTTTCAGAAGCTCATTTGTCATATCCGAAACCTGGCGCTGTGCTTTGGCAGCCTCAGTCGAGTGATGAACGCCGAGTGCAATGATCATCTGGTTTTTCCAGAGCGGAATGGTGTTGACGAGTGTGGATTGGATCTTTTCGGCCATTACAGAATCGCTGTTCTGAATCATGCGGATCTGCGGCGCTGTCTGGATCGAAACCATACGGGTCAGTTCCAGATCATACAGTTTCTTCTCAAATCGGTTGCAGAGATCTTCGAGATCCTTGGCAGCCTGTGCATCTTCGGCCTTTCCGGTCATCTGCGCTTTATTCTGCAGATCACGGAGTTCTGTGGAACGTACCAGCTCCAGCTTTTTCTTTCCTGCGAGAATGTACATGGTCAGCTCTTTAAAATAATTCAGGTTCTGTGCATACATCTGATCCAGAATGGCAATGTCTTTCAGAAGCTGCCGCTGGTGGCCGTCGAGCACGTCACAGATTTTATTGACATTCACCTCTGCCTTGTCATACTTCGCTTTCATTGCATTGATTTTGTTCGTGCTTTTCTTAAAGAAAGAGAATGGTCCCTTTTCTTCTTCTGCGTCAAACGTTTTCAGCTCTGTCACAACAGAGGTGAGCAGATCGCCGATTTCCCCGAGATCTTTGCTTCTGACGTTCTCCAGCGTTTTCTCGGAAAAGTCTGCCATTTTCTTCTGTGCACCGGCACCGTACTGCAGAATGCCGTTTGTATTGGCAAGATCAATCTGGGAAACAAAGGCATCCACCATGGCTTTCTGTTCGTCGGACAGAACAGAATCATCCATGACCTCTTTCTTTTCTTCCGGCTGCTGTACCGGAAGTTCCGGTTCCGGCTCCGGAGCGCCGAAACTTAAGCTTGGAATTTCAGTGGTGTCCTTTATAAAATCATTCATGTTTTCTATTCTCCTTTTCTTCGGTACGGAAACGTAACCGGTGATTTGATTTCAATTGTATAGCTTTGAATAGTTACATGTGAAGCGGCTCAATATCCTGCTTTGACGGACCTGCCTGATTTGTCAGTCCCTCCTGCGCCAGCATCGTCTGCAGAACAGAGATATCAGAAGAAATATCCCATGCCGTTGTCTGGAACAGATCATCAAGCAGCTTTTCGAATGCGGCATTGATGGTATCCAGTGTGTCCTCGATTTCCTTCTTGGTTCGGAGAATATTGTCGCTTTGAATTGGTTCGTTCTCAAAGGAACGGTAAGCGTCGAGCAGCTTCCAGGTTGTCGGCATATAGTAATCCATAAATTTCCGCAGGGCGGCGGCTTCTTTTGGGCGCTTTTTTGCCTCCTCGAGAATCCGGGTAACAACCGTTTCGAGACGGCTCAGCTTGGCTGTGATGACTTCACCCGGCAGATCCAGGTTGCACTGATGGATCTTCTGAATATAAGATTCACATTCTTCCAGCATCTGCTGGTATTCCGGCGTTATACCGGAGGCCTCCAGCTGTTCACGTGCTTTCTGTTCGGCAATCTGCTGTTCCTTCTGGCTGGCGAGCATTGCGCGGTACTGGTCGTAGCAGTCATTTGTCACCATCAGACAGGTACCATTCTCGTCGAGGTGGCCCTGGCGCAGCATGGATTTATCAATCATGGTCGTAATATCGGTCAGAAGCTCACCTTTCTCACAGTGCATACTGTCGCAGAGTTCTTTCGTAGAAATATATTCCTTTGTGCCGATCAGCGTACAGATCTGGCGGAAATGGCGGACCAGACGCCGGTTTTTACTTCCCTTTTTCAGAAGAATGCCGCCGCCGATGGTAAATGCGGCAAAAATAAGAGAAGGAATCAGCGCGCTGTCATTCGGACTTGCAAATAAGGAATAGAGACTAAGCGCTGTGCAGCAGCCGAACAGTCCGGTGACACCCCAGCCGGCAGCCGTCTGAAATCCGCCGACAAGTGCAAGATCGGTGGATGGCATAAAGCGCTCGCGCAGTATACGGCGTTCCTGTATGCGGCTATTCCATTCCGTATTCTGGGGGGTTTGCCAGGTATGGGAAGGTTTGGGAACCGGGTTCGCGCTCTTACCCGGCATCGTGCCTCCCGGCCCGTAGGAATAGTGATGCGGTCCGGTCTGCTGCGCTGTATTATTATGGGAAGAATGCTGGCTGCTGTAGGAAGTATCTGCGGAATAGCCGCGGGACGGCTCCTGTGTGCCATTTGCACGGAATGGTCCCTTCCGGTTGGGGTAGACAAACTGGTTGATGGTGTCTGAAATCTTCCGGTTTAATTCCTGAAAATCCTGAGAATTCACAGCATTATCCACAAGCTTTCCAATACTGTCGCCGACATCCTTTAAATCATCTTCAAAACTCATGTCAGTTCCTTTCTGATGAGGTACTTTTTCTGTGTACCGTCTTCCAGTTATTATACAATGCGATTGGAAATCTTACAAGCATACAGTGCTTAATTTTCTATGAAGCTGGAGATGATGGGAATGGTTACAGTTCACAGGAAATGATTTTGTTTTTGGATGAGTTGAAAGAAAGCAGTAACTATTATATACTAAAGAATATCGAATGTCAGAAAAAATCAAATCAGAATAAAGGGGCCGCAATACTAAATGAATAAAAACGAAATTATCCAGATACAGGGAATGGAATATAAAGAAATGACAAAACAGCTTTTGAACAAATGTGCCTTAGCTACGCTCATTCCTTCGAAGGTCAGTCTCATCGGTATTAAGCCAAATCTGGTAGCACCTGTCCCGGCGGAGTTTGGAGGGACGACACATCCGGAGGTGGTTGCGGGGATCATCGAATATCTTCAGGAAAACGGATTTACTAACTTTCAAATCATGGAAGGCTCTTGGGTCGGAGATAAGACGGAGGAATCGTTTGAGGTCTGTGGATACCGTATGCTTTCGGAACAGTACGGCGTTCCGCTTATCGATGCGCAGAAGGAAAAAAGCATGCCGGTGCAGTGTGGTGATATGGAACTTCAAATTTGCGAATGTGCGAAAAAGGTGGATTTTATGATCAATGTCCCGGTCATGAAAGGCCATTGCCAGACTAAAATTACCTGCGCACTGAAAAACATGAAAGGTCTCTTGCCGAATAAAGAAAAACGTCATTTTCATGCCATGGGACTTCATCGGCCAATTGCGCATCTGGGGCTGGGGATTCATCAGGATTTTATTTTGGTGGATAATATCTGCGGAGACCTTGACTTTGAGGATGGCGGTAATCCGTTTATTATGAATCGCCTTTTCGCTGGGTTAGATCCGGTGTTGATCGATGCATATGTCTGCGCGGAACTGCATTATAAGCCAGAAGATGTCCCGTATGTCAAAATGGCAGAAGAGTTGGGCGTGGGCAGCGCTGATCTCACACGGCTTTCAATCCGCCAAATTGGCGAAATTGGTGAAAAAAGAGTGATTCCGGAAAAACGGAAGATCGTGGAACTGCAGGATGCCGTAGAGGAAGTTGAGTCCTGCAGTGCCTGCTACGGTTATCTGATCCCGGCGCTCGACCGGCTGAAAGAGGAAGGACTGCTGCCGGAACTCCGCGAAAAAATCTGCATCGGGCAGGGATACCGGGGAAAGAGCGGGGCGCTTGGTGTAGGAAGTTGTACTTCCGGGTTCGCATGCAATCTGAAAGGCTGTCCGCCAACGGATGAGCAGATGTATGAATTTTTGAAGCAGTACATTGCAACTAGACGAAAAACAGAAGCAGAAAAATAGCAACAGAGGAGAGAGCGAATGAAAAAAGCAGTCAAAGCCATTTTAAATGTATTGTCCTACGGCGGAATTGAAGTAGAATCCGCCCGTCGGCTTGCCGATATCAAGAAGCTGGATCCGATCCGTATTTTTCTGCGAAAATTGGATATGGAAATATATAATGGGGACTACAAGGTTCCGATTCGGCTGTTCTTCCCGGATGAAAAAATGGAGGAGCATGGTGCAAAAGAAGCGATTCTGTTCTTCCATGGCGGCGGCTGGACAACCGAGAGCGTGGAGACATACGACCGTGTCTGCGCACGCATGGCGCAGTCGACGGGGCAGATTGTTGTATCGGTAGAATACCGTCTTGCACCAGAGCATCGTTTCCCGACAGGCTTAGAAGACTGCTACGCCGCCGCCCAGGCAATGCTGCGCGGGGAGATTCTGCCGGAGGTAACGCCGGAAAATGTCACGATCATGGGCGACAGCGCAGGAGGAAATCTTGCGGCTGCGGTCTGCCTGATGGCGAGGGATAAAAAAGAACTGCTGCCGGGGAAACAGATTTTGATTTATCCGGCGGTGAATTCCTGTTACACAGAGAAATCACCGTACAAATCCGTGAAAACCAATGGAACCGGATACCTTCTGACCAGTGTCAAAATGGAAGATTATGTAATTCTGTATCAGCGGACCGAAGAAGACCGCAAAAATCCGTACTTTGCACCGGTACTGGCAGAAAATCTGCAGGGACTGCCGGACACGCTGGTACTGACGGCGCAGTACGATCCGCTGCGCGATGAGGGCGAGGATTATGCGAAAAAGCTGAAAAGGGCTGGCAATCTGGTTGAACATCATCGGATCAAGGGTGCATTGCACGGCTATTTTGCGCTTGGCATTGAACACCTATATGTGCAGGAAAGTTTTCAGTATATGAATGCATTTTTAAGGAAAGAAAAACAGCAGAAAAATGCAGACGAAGAACTGGAAAACATAGCAGCAGTGAAGAAAAAATTAACACCCGGGAAGGCGTAAGGAGGCATAGAAAATGAAGAAAGAACATTCTTCGCGCTGGAGAAAGCTGGACAACGCGGCACAGGCATTTCCGGCGGCCACCGGAAAAAAGGATACGAGAGTCTTCCGGTTTTACTGCCAACTGAAAGAGGACATCCAGGCGGATCTGCTGCAGAAAGCGCTGGAGGAGACAATGGAGCATTACCCGGTGTTTTCCATGGTACTGCGGAAAGGTCTTTTCTGGTTCTATCTGGAGCAGCGCGATCTGCCAGCAAAAGTAGAAGAGGAAAAGCGTCCGCCGTGCAGTGAGATTTACGTACCCGACCACAAAACGCTTCTTTTCCAGGTTTCTTACTATAAAACCCGAATCAATTTCGAAGTATTCCATGCCCTGACAGACGGCACCGGAGCGATGCTGTTTCTGAAAGAACTGGTGAGCAATTATCTGATCCTGCGCCATCCAGAGGAAACATTTTCCAAGGTCAGCGAAGATATGCTGACGGAAACGGACTTCGAGGAGGACAGCTTTTCCCAGTATTACACCGGAAAGAAAAGTGAAAAAGAAAAGAGCCGCCCGGCATACCAGATCAAAGGCGAATATCTGGAGCAGGAGAAGATGGAAATTACCGAGATTCTGCTTTCTGCGGAAGCAGTTCATAAGTGCGCAAAAGCACATGGCGTGTCGGTAACGGCGTACCTTGCGGCGGCGTTGGTATATGCGGTATATGAAGAAATCCCGAAAAGCAGGCTGAAAAAGCCGGTTTCTCTGATGGTTCCAGCCAACTTGCGTAACTTTTTCCCATCTGCATCGATGACGAATTTCTGGAGCTGGATCGAGATTGCCTGTGATCTTGGGCCGGAGGCATCGTTTGAGGATGCCCTGCAGATCACGGGAGCCGCGATGCAGAAAGAGGCGCTGAAGCAGGAGATTTCCACACGTATGAACGATCTGGTGCGGATTGAGCGGAATCCGGTGCTGCGCGCCGTGCCGCTGGAAATCAAAAATCTGGCGCTGATGGCGGGCACGACGCTCGGCGGACGAAGCATTACGACCGTCTATTCCAATATCGGCCGGATTCAGATGCCGCCGGAGTATGAAACATATATTGAGCGGTTCGGATTTTTCACCAGCACAGACAAAGTACAGATGTGTTCCTGCTCCTACGGGGACAGCATGGTGCTTGGAATCACATCTAAAATCGCCGATTCCAATATTGAACGGAACCTGATGCATCTGCTGCAGAAAGAGGGCATTGTCTGTGAACAGGAGGAAAATGATTTTCCGGGACAGAAAGAACAGCCGCACGGGACGGCCAAACTGGGATTGAAAATTTTTTCTTTCACCTGCATCGCGGCTGTCGTACTCTGCTGGATGATGAATTTCCTTGCAACGCCGCAGATGTGGTGGGCAGGTTATGCGACAGCGGGTGTGTTCTGCGCCTGGCTTCTGATCCGGGTGGGATATCAGAAACGGAAAAATCCACTCAAAAACAGTATGTGGCAATTGATCTTTATTATGATCGGTGCGATTCTGTGGGATTATGCGACGGGCTGGATCGGCTGGTCTGTCGATTTCGCAATTCCGCTCGCCGTTCTTCTGAATGGCGCGACGATGCAGATTCTGGCAAGAGCGTACAAAATGGAGGTCAGTGAATATCTTTTTTATCTGATGCAGTCCGGAGCAGCAGGAATCGTTCCGGCGATTTTGTGGCTGACAGGAACTGTCCGCATTACCTGGCCGTCCGTGATCTGCGTGGGCCTCAGTGTGCTGTATCTGATCGGGCTGTTTTTTTTCCGCGGAAAAGATTTTATGCGGGAAATGCAGAAAAAATTCCGGGTATGAAGGGAAAAGGTGATAGAAAAAATAAGAAGAGCAGGTAAGAAAAGTGGATGTTGGTCCCTTTTCTTACCTGCTCTTTTGAAACTTGTGTGTGTCTGCGGCGGAAAAGCCTGGAGAGAAATCTACTGCGCCTTCTCCTCACAGCTGCAGGAATCCCACGACGGCATTTCATCCCCATTCTTAATCGCATCGCGAACCGCACTGTAATACCGCACTTTCTGTTGAATATGCTCCAGATCGGATTCCATGCGCTCGATTTTTTCGCGTATATTCTGCTCATGTTCTTCGAGAATGGCAACCATCTGGTCAATATTTCCCGGGATATCATCCTCAAGCCGGAAAAACTCCTGAATCCCCGCAATCGGAAGACCGGTGCGCTTGAAGCAGAGAATTGCGGTCATGCAGTCAATGTGCTGCTGGGTGTAAATTCGTTTCTTACTTTCGGTATGAATGACATCCGTCAAAAGCCCGATCTCCTCATAATAACGAAGCGTAGAGGCCGGAAGTCCAAAACGCTCGGACATTTCACGAATAGTGTAGGTCTGCTGTTCCATGGAAAAACCTCCTTGAACGATAGAGTTTGAATAGTAGAAAAACTTCTTAAAGTATACTTTAAGAAAGTGAAATTGTAAAGAGAGAATCTTCGTTACGTTTCACTTGGCAGTGCAGCACTTGCTGTTTTGATGCGTAGGAAAGGAATATTTATCAGAAAGTGAGAAGAAAAAGTACATTGCTTGTTTGCACTAGAATGGAATATAATAGAAAGCAGAAAAAACGTGAAAAATGTGAGGAATAATCGTGAAACAGGAAATTATAGCAGACCTGTCCCGGATTACGGAGGAGGAACAGGCGATTCTGGACGGCAAGACGGAAGTGGAAAAGGAGCGGTATTCGAGCGGGCAGAAGTTTGTGATGGATGCGGGAAAGCTGCTGGAGCGGGGAAAATTGATTGATATTCGGTCGCACACGCGGTTTATTCGTTTTCCGGCGCACAGCCACAATTATGTCGAGATGATCTACATGTGCCAGGGAAGCACCGTGCACACCATCAACGGGGAACGGATCGAATTGAAAACGGGTGAGCTGCTGATTCTGAATCAGAATGCAGTGCAGGAAATTGAACCGGCAGGGCGTGACGATATCGCGGTCAACTTTCTGATTCTGCCGGAGTTTTTTGACCAGACGCTGCGAATGATCGGGGCAGAGGAGAATCAGTTAAAGGATTTTATCGTCGGCTGTCTGAAAAGCGGGGAGGTACCGCTCTGTTATCTGCATTACAGAATCGCGGATGTCCTTCCGGTGCAGAATCTGATCGAAAATCTCGTCTGGACGCTCTTACATCACCAGAGCAATAAGCGGAGCATCAATCAGATTACGATGGGCCTTTTATTCCTGCAGCTCATGAACTACACCGAACGCGTGCAGGTGGGAGAGCAGTATTTTGAACAGGAGATGCTGCTCGGCGTATACCGCTATATCGAGGAACATTACCGGGAGGGCAGTCTTTCGGAACTGGCGGAAGAACTGCACTACGATTTTTACACCTTAAGCCGCATGATCCGCCGCCTGACCGGGAAAAACTACACTGAACTTGTCCAGAACAAACGCCTCACCCAGGCCGCGTATCTGCTGGAAACGACGGGACTTTCCGTGGCAGACATCGGCGAGCGGGTCGGGTATGAGAACATGAGTTATTTCCATCGGATTTTCAAAGAGCGCTATGGAATATCGCCGAAGAAGTATCGGGGGGAGAAGAAAATACAATAGGACAAGAAAAACGGATCGAGAATCTGAACTTAAAACCAGATTTTCGATCCGTTTTTGTTTGTAAATTACTTACTGTTCATTTTCATCCTTCGGCAGCCGCACGATCCGTACCTTGTCGACTCTCCGGTCTGCCATTTTCAGTACGGTTACGTCGAGGCCATCCGAGACGAAATGATCGCCTTCCTTTGGCACGCGCTCGAGGATCCCCATGATCCATCCGCTGACCGTAAAGACGTCAAATTCTTTGTCAATATCGAGCTCTTCATACACCTTGTCGATGCTTGCCGTTCCGGTCACGAGGTATTCGTTTTCGGAAACTTTCTGGATTTCCTGTACAACCGCATCATGCTCATCCCAGATTTCGCCGACGAGCTCTTCGAGGATATCTTCCATGGTGATGATACCGTCGGTGCCGCCGAATTCATCAATGATAATGGCAATATGCGATTTCTTCGCCTGCATCTTTTTCAGCAGCGGGCCGACCTTCGTATTCTCGGTTACAAAGAGCGCCGGGCGGATGATGCTGCTTAGCGGTTTGTTGGTGTGGTAAATGTGGTTGTGGAAATCCTTCTGATACACAATTCCCACAATGTGGTCGATATCATCATCATACACCGGCAGCCGGGAAAATCCGGTGTCGGAGAAAGTCTTAGCGATCTCGGATTTCGTCGCATCGAGCGGAATGCCGATGACGTTGACACGCGGAGTAAAAATCTCTGCGGCCTCCATCTCCATGAAGCCGATTGCATTCTGAATCAGATCGCCTTCCTGGTCGTCGATGTCGCCCTCCTGGGTCGCCTCCTCGACGATGGTCATCAGTTCCTCATCGGTGATGCCGTGGTTTTCCGAGGATTTGAAGATGCGGGAGAGCAGCTTCTTCCACTGGGAAAAGAAAAACGTCACCGGGGTCAGCATGATCATCAGAATGTGGAGAAACGGTGCGGAAAATTTGGCGATCGTCTCCGGGGATTCTTTTGCAATGCTTTTCGGGGAAACTTCGCCGAAGATCAGGACCACGATAGTGGTTACGATCGTGGAAACCGTCGCACCGGAGTCGCCGCCGAGAAGCTTGATAAAAAGCACCGTGGCAAGGGAGCTGAGTCCGATGTTGACGATGTTGTTGCCGACGAGAATCGTGGAGAGCAGCTTGTCAAAGTTCTCCAGCAACTTTAACACCAGTTCCGCCCGCTTGTCGCCTTTTTCTGCCATATTTTTCATGCGGATGCGGTTCAGCGAGGTGAAAGAAGTCTCCGTCGCCGAAAAGTAGGCTGAGAGCATGACGCAGATAAGAATGATGATGAGTGACACAATGTCGCTGTTCATTTGTTTTTCCTTTCTTAGGAAACCGGGACACGATGCAAAAAATGTACAAAAAGACATAACCTATCTTGAATCTGGCGGAATCAAAGATAGATTATGTCTCCGTTTATCAAATGATGAAAATAAAGCATCGTCGAGGCATACTGCCTGAGTCGTCCATGTTTCTGTAATCCTTTCGTTGATCAGTAATCCCTTTTATTGTACGGTATGTGGGAATAATTGTCAATAAGGCGTGCGAAAATCACAGGAAATACGAAACCGCATTGTTGTAGCTGATATTTTCCACCATCTCTTTCAGAAACTCCAGGTTCGCCGGGTACTCCCCGTTTTCCACCCGGTTTCCGATTTGATTGCAGAGAATCCGGCGGAAATATTCGTGGCGCGGGAAGGAGAGGAAGCTGCGGGAGTCGGTCAGCATGCCGATGAAGGTGGAGAGCATGCCGATGCTGGAAAGCGTCGCAAGCTGGGATTCCATGCCGTATTTGTGATCGTTGAACCACCATGCGGTACCGAACTGCACTTTTGAGCGGATGCCAGGCGCAGCAAAGTTTCCGGCCATGCTTGCAAGCATCGGGTTGTCGCCCGGGTTCAGGGAGTAGAGCACGGTTTTCGGCAGTGCGTCGTCCTCGTCCATATCGTTTAAGAAAGCGCCGAGCATAGGGGCAAAGGCGAAATCGTTCATGCTGTCAAAGCCGGTATCGGCACCGAGCGCACGGAACATCCGCTTCGAGTTGTTGCGGAGTGCTTTGATATGAAGCTGCATGGCGATATTGTGCTTATGATACAGCCGTCCGAGGTTCGTCAGAAGGAAGCCCTTGTACATGCCGAGCTCTTTTTCGGTGAGAACACCGCCGTTCATGCGCTTCTCAAATACATCATTCGCCTCAGCAGCCGTGCATGGCACATAGAAGCAGCCCTCAAGGCTGTGGTCGCTGACAACGCAGCCGGCGGAGAGGAAGAAGTCGAGGCGGCAGGAGAGGGCATGCACCATATCCTCCGCGGATGCAATCGTCCTGCCGGCGGCAGCGGCAAGCTTTTCCACATATTCCGGGAAATCCGGCTTCTCGAGATGAACGGCGCGGTCCGGGCGGAAGGACGGCAGAACGCGGCAGGCAAAGTCTTCCTTCTGTAATGCCAGATGGCAGTGCAGATCATCTGCAGGATCGTCGGTGGTGCACAGATGCGACACATGCTGGTCCAGAATCAGATTGCGCACGGTAAACTCCTTCGTCTGCAGTTTTGCATTCGCCTCATCCCAGATCTCCTTCGCTGTTGCGCGGGAGAGCGGTGTCGTGATGCCGAAGTACCGCTGCAGCTCCAGATGTGTCCAGTGGTATAAAGGATTGCCGATCGCGTTCTCAATCGTCTCGGCAAACGCCAGATATTTGTCGTAATCATCGGCGTTTCCGGTGATCAGATCCTCCGAAAAGCCCATCGCACGCATGGCACGCCATTTATAATGATCCCCGCCGAGCCAGACGCGTGTCAGATTCTCCATCTGGCGGTCTTCGAGAATCTCCTGTGGATTCAGATGGTTGTGATAGTCAAAAATGGGCATTTTTTCAGCCGCCTCGTGGTACAGTGTTTTCGCCGTATCGGTCTGCAGCAGAAAGTCAGCGTCCATAAAAGGTTTCATATGGAAATACCTCCCTTTTAGAATTGAGCAGTCAGCGCAGCAAGCGTATCTGCCACAGCGCCAGGTCCATGAAGCATCGAGACAAAAGCATCCAGTACACGGTCAGAAAGTCCGGCGGAAATCAGATCCACACCGAAAATCGAAGCATCGGAGAGCAGCGGAGCCAGCGTTTTGGAAAGCGCCTCACGGTCAGCCGGTGCGCCGAGTTTCAGATCCTGCACATACGGGCGGACCGTGGCAAGCAGCGGATCCGGGCTCAGATCAAATGCATCGCCGTTGTCATCCATGCCCATCAGATACCGCAGCCACCCAGCAAATACAGCTGGAATTGCCTGAAGATCCGAGAGTGACAGCTCCGGAGAAGCAAGATACGATTTGATCGTTTCACCGAACCGGATCGACAGCTTCTGTGACGTGTCGGTCGCAATTCGTTGCGGCGTATCCGGTATAAACGGGTTCGGGATGCGGATGTTCAGCACTTCATCGATAAACTGCTTCGGAGAGAGAATGCCAGGATCGGTGACAACCGGAAGTCCTTCCACATATCCGATGCGCTCCACGAGCTTTTTCAGTACCGGATTTTTCATCTCCTCACTGATCAGTTCATAGTCCAGCAGGCAGCCGAACACAGCGAGTGCGGTGTGCAGCGGGTTCAGGCAGGTGCAGACCTTCATGCGCTCTGTTTTGTTGACAGTTTCCCGGTCGGTAAAGATCCATCCGCTCTTTTTCATCGGCGGCCGTCCGTTCGGGAAATGATCTTCGACTACGAGGTACTGGCATTCCTCTGCATTGACGAACGGAGCAACGTAGGTGTGGCGGGAGGTGATGATCGGCTGTGCATCGGCGAGGCCGTCCTCCTCGAGTATCTTTTCGATGGAACCATCCGGCCGCGGGGTGATCTTGTCGATCATGGTCCATGGGAAGCTGACTTTTTCCGGGTTCTGCAGATAGGAGAGGAAGTCTGGCTGTACCAGCTTGTTTTCTTCCCATGCAGAAGCGTAGGCTGTCAGGGCAAGGGAAAGTTTTTCGCCATTGTGGGAGCAGTTGTCGGTGCTGACCATCGCAACCGGTTTTTCGCCTGCAAGAAATCTTTCATATAAAAGAGAAGCAACTTTTCCCATATAGCTGGTAACGGAAGAAGGTCCGGCAGCAAAATCGGCAGCAACAGACGGCAGCAGTTCGCCCGCACCGTTTTTCAGGGAATATCCCTTTTCGGTGATCGTAAACGTCGCCATCTGCAGGGAATCCTTGGTAAAGATTTCTTTTAACCGGGCAAAATCCGGAGAATCCGCCGTATCGGCAGCCAGCGATTCTGCGATGCTTCCAACAACGGTTTTCTCGACAGAACCATCGGCTTTTAAGGTCACCAGAATGCTTAAATTATCGTGCGGCTGGTACATATCACGGATGATTTCTGTATCGAAGCCCTCCGCAACGATGACACCGCGGTCAAAGGTACCGTTGTTCAGCAGTTCCTGTGCTGTATTTGCCTGGAAGGCACGAAAAATATTTCCGGCTCCGAAATGCACCCAGCACGGAGATTCTTTCGTGCGGGTGATCATTGCTTCGCGGTCATAGGATGGAAGCGCATAGCCTGCGGCTTCCCACGCTTTTTGATCTGCCAGTCCGGCAGCTGTTAAGTTAAGAGACATCAGTAAAAACCTCCTTTAAATTCCACGTTTGTGACTCTTGTCAATAGCTTCCCAGAGTCCGTTTAAATAAGTCGCGCCGAGTGCGCGGTCATACAGTCCATAGCCCGGCATTGCCTTCTCGCCCCAGATCATACGTCCGTGGTCCGGGCGGATCGGGCCGTCAAAGCCGATGTCGTACAGCGCTTTCATGATCTCATACATATCGAAGCTGCCGTCAGAGGAAAGGTGTGCGGCCTCCTCGAAATCCTGCTGGCTGTGGAATTTCAGATTGCGGACGTGAGCGAAGTGGATGCGGCCCTTTAAGGAACGGATCATATCCGGCAGATCGTTCTCCAGGTTTGTTCCGTAGGAACCCGAGCAGAAGGTCACGCCGTTGTGCGGGTCATCGACCATCTTCATCATGCGCAGAATGTTTTCTTTATTAATGATGATTCTCGGAAGACCGAAGACACTCCATGCCGGGTCGTCCGGGTGAATGGCCATTTTGATGTCGTACTCGTTGCAGACCGGCATGATGCGTTCGAGGAAGTATTTGAGGTTGGCAAACAGTTTCTCATCATCCACATCGCGGTAAGCGTCAAAGAGCTCTTTCACTTTTGCCATGCGCTCCGGCTCCCAGCCAGGAAGAATTGCGCCGTTTGCATCACCTGCGATAGATTCAAACATTTTTTCCGGAACAAGTGCGTCTACGGCGGACTGTTTGTAGGCAAGTACGGTCGAGCCGTCCGGACGGACGCGTGCGAGTTCTGTTCTGGTCCAGTCGAAGACCGGCATGAAGTTATAGCAGACAAGGTGAATGTCTTCCTCGCCGAGGTGCTTTAACGTTTCAATATAATTATCGATGTACTGCTCACGGTCCGGGCTGCCGATTTTGATGGCGTCGTGGATGTTGACGCTCTCGATGCCGGAGATGTGAAGTCCAGAGGCCTCAACCTTTTCTTTTAACGCGTGAATCGCTTCGCGTGTCCACACCTCGCCCGGGGTAGTGTCGTACAGGGTTGTAATGACTCCGGTTACGCCCGGAATCTGGCGGATCTGCTCTAAGGTAACGGTATCAAATTTGGAACCATACCAGCGAAATGTCATTTCCATAAGAAAAACTCTCCTTTATTTTGTAATGTACTCTCGGAATCTTTCTGCACTTGCCTTTGTGGCTGATTTTCCGCCAGCTGCACCCGAATTTCATCAACGTACGCACCGCGTACGCCTCAGAAATTTGGGCACAACTGACAAAAAATCATCTCACAAAAACAAGCACAGAAAGATTCCGAGAGTACATTGTATTTTGCAAGTGGTGTTCTTTGCTTTTTATTGTATCGTTTCTTAAGAAAAAAGCCATGGCAAGAATTGTTGAGCACATTGCAAAAGTTGCGGCGGTTGGCCGGGAAAAAGCAAAATCAGCCTACAGGTGTGATAAGTAATATCTTTCTGGTATGACTAACCAATAGGAAAAACCTATAATCGATTCATCGAAATAACAATTACCAAAAGGCGTTTTAGGGGTTGCACATAGAAAAAATATGCATTATAATATGCCATGTAATCGAGAAACACATTAAACATATCGACTTAGTAGGAAAGGAGAACAGCAAATGAAAAAAACAGACAACAGACGAATGCAGGAGAACAGAATGATGGAGATGTGTTGTTGCTGTTGCTGCAGCTCCAATCAGAATAAAGAAAAATAAGAAACATTCGCAGGCAGAAAAAGCATAGCAGAAATTGCATGTGCGGGCAGGCCGGAACGAATGCCTGCTATTTTTTTAACCTTTTTTAAAAGAAATGCGAATGAACAACATAAGAATAGATAATAAACAGACATAGAAAACGGAGGACAAAAACATGAGCGGATGCGGATGCAGCTTCACCCCAGTTGAAAATAAAGAAACCGAAGAAATCAAATACACAGATGCACTGGCAGAACAGTTTGCAGCAGAAGTCGGAGTAGACCCAAGACCAAATGAAACCCTTGTAGAGATCGATGAGCGCGGCGCTTTCATCCGTCAGCCAAATGCATTTATCCAGCCATTCGGCGATAAAGAAGGCGACCTGAAAGCAGAAGCAAACCGCTTCGGGATCTACTGGGCAACCGGATGCAACTGGTCCAACCGTCCGATCATCGTGCGGGAGCTTTTAGGACTGCAGGATGTGATCTCGGAGACGAGAGTTTCTCCATCCGGCGAGACAAACCGTTACGGACATGCATTCGGACAGTATCCGGATTTCAAGGATCCGGCGACAGGCGCTTACTTCTTAAGTGAGTTCTATAAAAGAGCAAACCCGGACTTCAAAGGAAGAGCAACGACACCGACCCTGGTGGATGTCAAAGAGAAAAAGGCTGTGAACAACGATTATCACCGCCTTACGAACTACCTCGAAGTGCAGTTCCGTCCATTCCAGCCAAAAGATGCGCCGGACCTGTACCCGAAAAAATTCCGGAAAGAGATCGATGAGTTTAACGACTGGCTCTTCCCGCATGTCAACAACGGCCATTACCGCATGGCATTCTGCCAGTCACCGGAAGCATACGATGAGGCATACGAAGATTTCTATGAATCCCTCGATAAGCTGGACAAACGGCTGGAGACGAACCGTTTCCTGTTCGGCGACTACATCACCGACAGCGATGTCCGCGCTTACGTCACTCTGATCCGTTGGGATGTCAGCTACTTCCACAACGTAGGACCGGTGAAGAAACCGATTCGTGATTACAAAAATATCTGGGGCTACTTAAAAGAGCTGTATGCGATCCCGGCCTTCCGTCACGGAAGCGATCCGCAGGTGCTGGCACTTTCGAGACCTGGAAAGAAATTAGGAGAGGTTCTCTTCCGCGGATACAACGAACGAATCCTTGCAAAAGTAGATTTCGAGAAGCTGATGGAAGACGATGGATCGAGAAGAACACTCAGCAAAACACCGGATGAAGTACTCCTTCGCCATCCGGAGGGAGAGACCTACGAGGATTACGCAGGAGAAATCTCAAAAACCATCTGGAACAGCCCGAAATGGGAAGACAGAAACCCGAAGAACGGCGTACTTTCCGTGGATGCATCGATTAATCCGCTGAAAGGACTTTTATAAAGAGATAAGACAGAAGAATCCGGAGCGCTCTGGTGGAACACTCTCAGGCAGCCGGGGTGCGGCCGGAACTGAAAAGAACGAGGAAATGAGGAGGATTTTATTATGAAAAAGACAAAGAAATTCTGGGCAGTATTGGCAGCGGCGGGCCTTTTGGCAGCAAGCTTTGCAGGATGCGGAAGCAATGCATCAGCAAATGCAGGAAGCAGCAGCGGTTCCGCAGCATCATCTTCCGCAGAAGGCAGCTCCGCATCGGATTCCGGTGAGAAAAAAGTGATTAAAGCTGTAACAAGCGGCACACTGGCACCGTACTTTTACGTAAATGATGACAACGAGCTGACCGGTGTCGATATCGATATCGTAAAAGAAGTGTTCAACCGCCTTCCGCAGTATGAACTGAAAATTGAGCAGGCAGATGCACTGCAGGGTGTGCTGAGCGGTCAGTACGACATCGCAGTCAACAACTATGGATATACCGATGAGAGAGCAGAATCCTACTACTTCTCTTTACCATATAAAACCAGCTTCAACGAATACATTCAGAGAACCGGCGATGAGCCGCTGACTTCTCTTACCGATCTGGCAGACCGCGGATACAAAATTGAGCTGAGTGCAGGAAGCCTTACCGCAAATGCACTGGAAAAATGGAATACAGACAACCCGGATCACCAGATCAATATCGTATATTCCAATGCAAACTTCCAGGTCCGCTACCAGCATATCGTAGATGGAACCGCTGATGTGGCAATCGACGACGGACCGATCATCGACAACCTGCTTCCGCAGTTCGGACTGGAAGGTCAGCTGGAAGCAAACGAGATCGACGAGGAGACCGAAGATTTCCTGTTCCCGCAGAACAATACCTACTTCCTGTTTGGAAAGAACGAAGAGGGCGCAGCACTCCGCGAGGATGTTGACAAAGCCTTAAAAGAGATGAAAGAAGACGGAACTCTTTCCAAGATCACAACCGAGTATCTCGGCGTGGACACCAGCCCGGACGAGAAATACTTTGATGAGACACCAAACTAGAATATCGTTTTCGAAATAAGAACAGAAGAGATTACAAAACAGACGGGAAGCGGATCGAGAACATCCGTTTCCCGATTCTAAAAGGAGCGAAAAACATGGCAGAAATTTACCGGGTAGAAAAGGGAAGCGAAGAGTGGAAATACAAAGCATATGATTACGTCAGAACCGATGCGTTTTGCTGCGGACAGAACATACCGATTGAACTGGAATTCGGACAGGACGAGAGCAAAGATGATCTGCAGGCGATTCTGCTGACAGAAGATCACAAGCCGGTAGCCGGCTGCCGCATCGCATTTCCGGCGGAAAAGACAGGAAAAATCGAGCGTGTCTGTGTTGTCAGAGAAAAACAGAAAAGCGGATACGGCCGCGTACTGATCGAAGCCGCTGAGAAATGGCTGAAAGAATACGGTGTCGATCACATCGTCATCACGAGCCAGGACCGCGCCGCAGGCTTTTATGAGAAATTAGGCTACAAACTGAATCCGGACGCTGACCTGTCGGTATACGACCACCATGCACCGAAGAAAGACGAAGAGCCGAAAAAGCCGAAGAAAAATATTGGCTTTACCTGTGTACTGGTAGAAAAATACGTGTAAGAGAGGACGAAAATCATGGGAAAATTATTTGACGTTTCACTGGTATTTTCATCCATACCAGAATTGCTGACAAAGCTGCCGATCACGCTGGAACTGGCCGTGGTTTCTATGCTGATCGGACTGGGACTGGGACTTGTGATGGCGATCATCAAAATGAAAAAAATCAGAGTGCTGACGCAGATTACGAATCTTCTGATTTCACTGCTCCGCGGCACGCCGGTCATCGTACAGCTGTACGTTGCGTTCTTTGGTATCCCCATGATGTTCAAGGCAATCAACCAGCAGTTCGGAACGAATCTGGCGGTTGCCAATATTTCCGGTTTCGTCTATGCGATGATCGCTCTGGGACTGAACCAGTCGGGCTTTATGGCTGAGATTATCCGTTCGGCCCTGCAGTCCGTTGACCCGGGCCAGATCGAAGCAGCACATGCACTCGGCATGACGTATCCGCAGACACTGCGCCGCATCATTCTGCCGGAGGCCTTTGAGGTTGCGCTTCCGACCCTTGGAAACTCTTTTATCAGTATCATCAAAGGAACGTCTCTTGCCTTTACCTGCGCCGTTGTCGAGATTACCGCACAGGGCCAGATTATTGGAGGAAGAACGTATCGCTACTTTGAAGTTTACGTTTCACTGGCCATCATTTACTGGCTGGTAACGCTGGTGATCGAGCAGATCATCCGCGTAATTGAAAATAAAATCCGGATTCCGGACCAGGTAGAGCTGGCGTCCGCAAACGGGGAGGGTAAGAAAAATGATAAAAATTGATCATTTATCAAAAAAATATAACGACAACGTGGTGCTCGACGACATCAGCCTCGAGATCAAACAGGGCGATGTTGTGGGAATCATCGGTCCTTCCGGAACCGGAAAATCAACGCTTCTGCGCTGCGTCAACCGCCTTGAGACACCGGAGAAGGGAACGGTGACGATCGGGGACAAGGTGATCGGCCTTTCCGAGCGGAAACCGAAAGAGCTTCTGTATTTAAGAAAGAACACAGGAATGGTGTTCCAGCGGTTCAATCTGTTTGAGAAGAAAACCGCACTGGAAAATGTGATGGAAGGCCTGATTGTTGTCAAGAAGATGAAAAAAGACGAGGCCAGAGCCATTGCATTAGAAGAACTGAAACTGGTCGGCATGGAGAAATGGGCAAACCATTATCCGAAACATATGTCCGGCGGACAGCAGCAGAGGGTGGCGCTCGCAAGAGCCCTCGCCATGAAACCGCAGATTCTGCTGCTCGACGAGCCGACTTCAGCCCTTGACCCGGAGCTGGTTGGAGAGGTTCTGGATGTTATTAAAAAAGTTGCGGCACAGGGATATACAATGCTTCTGGTTTCCCATGAGATGAACTTTATCCGCCATGTGTCGAACCGTGTGATCTTCCTTGATAAAGGACACGTAGTAGAAGACGGAACACCGAAAGAAGTATTCGAGCATCCGCAGAATCAGAGAACACGGGAGTTCTTCAGCAAGATGCATATTATGGCGCAGCCTGAGTATGTTATTTAAATTGCGGACACAGCCAAAGAGCAGGAGAAAAGATTATGATAGATGAGAAAAGAATTGCTGATTTTTTTGCGGAGCTGGTATCTATCGATTCGCCGTCCTTAGAGGAGCGCGAGATGGCGGACACCTTAAAAATAAAATTCGCCGAAATCGGGGTTACGCTTACAGAAGATCATACGCAGGAGCAGACCGGCTCCAATGCGGGCAATCTGTTCGCGCGCATTCCGGGCAGCCTTGCAGGAGCCCCGGTTCTCTTTGCGGCCCACATGGACACTGTTGAGCCTGCAAAAGGCAAAAAAGCCGTCTCCCATGAGGATGGAACCGTAACGAGCGATGGCACGACGGTTCTTGGCGCCGACGACCTCGCCGGTGTGACAGCCATCTATGAAGTTGTCCGCCACATCATCGAGACCAAAACACCGCACCGCCCGATCGAAATCCTGATCTCGACTGGTGAGGAGCTGTACTGCAAAGGCGCAAATGCCTTCAACTACAGCCAGGTGCAGGCAAAAGAAGCATACGTTCTGGATTTAAGCGGCGCGATCGGTGCAGCCGCCTACGCGGCACCGACACTCGTTTCCTTCGCGGCGAAAATCCAGGGAAAAGCCGCCCACGCCGGTTTCCACCCGGAGGACGGCATCAACAGCATCCAGGCGGCCGCCCGCGCAATCGCACAGCTTCCGCAGGGCCACGTGGATGAAAGCACCACTGCCAACATCGGAAAAATCGGCGGCGGCTCCGGTACCAACATCGTTTCGGAAAGCTGCGTGATCGAAGGCGAAATTCGAAGCCTGAACCACGAGACGGCCATGGAGCTTCTGGAAACATATCACAGAACCTTCCAGCAGGAAGCAGAGAAGATTGGTGCGAAGCTGGTCTGGGAAGAAAAGCTGAATATCCATGCGTATGAGACGCCGCTGACAAGCGATGCCGCAAGGCATTACGAGAGCGCCGTTGCAGAAGAAGGCCTGACCGCTGCATTCGAAAAAACTTTCGGCGGCAGCGACAACAACGTCTTTGCACAGCACGGCATCGAAGGGCTTGTCATCGCAACCTCGATGAATCAGGTACACAGCTGCGCCGAGTACACAAAAATCCCGGAGATAGCCCAGGTGGCGCGGATTGTGGCCAATCTTGCCGCACCGCAGGAAGCCTGAACAGATCCCGGACGAAAAAACAGAATACGTAAAAAATCCCCAAAGCCCGCCGGCAGATGTGAAAACAAAAACCGGCGGGCTTTTCCTGTTTCCGGCACGGCTTGCCACGCAGAGAAAAATAGTCTATAATAGGGAAAAGCTTCCGGTACATGCCGGAATTTAACACCAGTAGACAAGAAGTCCCCAGCTTCTAAAGCGGTGGGATGAATTGTTAAAAGAAACATAACGGAAGTGGCGGGCGGAGAAAAATCGGTATCCTCCACTGACATGAGGCAAGTCACAGTCGAACTATTTTCGGCATGTCAGACTCCGTGAAAATACCGACTGTGAGTTGAAACAAGAATAAAAGAGGAAAAACAATGATACAGACACCAATTCAGAAACTGGAATTTCCAAACGACAGAAATGTCCGACTGTACTGCAAGAGAGAGGATCTTCTCCCGTTTTCCCTGGGCGGAAATAAAGTGCGGATCGGACGCGCCTTTTTCCAGGATATGCAGGAGAAAAACAAAGACTGCATGATCATCTACGGAAACAGCAGATCCAACCTCTGCCGCGTGCTGGCCAATCTGTGCTGTGCCGAGAAAATTCCATGCTATATGATCTGTTCTTCTGAAGAAAACGAAGAACACCCGATCGAAACCAACAACAGCCGTCTGATGAAATGGCTCGGAGCCGAAGTCATTCCGTGCAGAAAAACAGAGATTGCACAGACCGTCGAGCAGACGATGAACCGTTTGACAGAAGAGGGATATCACCCATATTATATTTTTGGGGATAAATTCGGAACGGGCAATGAAGGCACACCGGTACAGGCCTACGTGGACGGCTACCGCGAGATTCTTGCGTGGGAGAAAGAACAGAACATTTCTTTTTCTCATATCTTTGCGGCATCCGGAACCGGCTCGACCCAGTGCGGCCTGGTAAGCGGAAAACTGCTCGAGCAGGGAACGGAGCAGATCATCGGCCTTTCGATTTCATCCCGCGAGTACGACCGCGCCACCCGCATTATGGAGAGCGGCATTTCCGATTATTTTGCGAAGAATCATCTCGTGCTGCCGGAAGGATGGGAGAGTGAACTTCATCTGGAAATGGGATACCGCCAGGGCGGATACGGCCAGTACGATGAGCGGATTTTACAGGTGATCCGGGAAGAGTTCTGCCGGAACGGCCTTCCGCTGGATCCGACGTACACCGGAAAGGCATTCTGGGGAATGAAGCAGTACATAGAAGAACATCAGTTACAGGACTGCGATGTGCTTTTTATCCATACCGGAGGCACGCCGCTGTTCTATGACTGCATTCTGAACGATACCGATGGAGGAAAAAAATGAAACTGATTTCAATAGTCATCCCATGCTACAATTCCGAGGCAACGATCCGGAAAGTTGTAGAGATGGTGATGGAAGAATTCAAGAAAATGGACGGATATGACTGCGAATTTGTCCTGGTGAACGACGGTTCCCCGAAAGACAATACGTATGGGGAGATCAAGAAGCTCGGTGAGCAGTATCAGAATGTCAAGGGCATCAACCTGCTGCGCAATTTCGGTCAGCACAATGCGCTGATGGCAGCACTCCACTACACCGAAGGAGACTTTATTCTCGGCATGGACGATGACATGCAGACACATCCGTCCCAGATCAGCAAACTGATCCACAAGATGGAAGAAGGATACGATCTGGTTTACGGCTGCTATCCGAAACGAAAAAATTCGTTCCTGAAAAATGTCACCAGCAAACTGAACGAAGTTTCCTCCCGGATTCTTCTCGGACGGCCAAAAGACATCGTTTCCAGCAATTTCTGGATGATTACCCGCCAGATCAAGGACGAGGTGGTAAAATACGACAGCTTCAATCCCTATATTGACGGCATTTTCTACCGCACGACACACAAAATCGGAAATGTAGAGGTGGAGCATTTCAAACGTGCAGTGGGAACTTCCAACTATACGTTAAAGAAACTGATCAAATTGTGGCTTGCCTACTGGAACTATTCTGTAATTCCGCTTCGCATATCGTCCGTTCTCGGCGGAGTTTCTGCAGCCGGCGGTTTTCTGGCAGCCATCATGATTGCCATCCGAAAGCTCATCAATCCGACCGTGATGGTTGGCTGGTCTTCGACGATCTGCGCCATCGTTGTTTTTTCCGGATTGATTCTGATGGTGCTCGGCATCATCGGAGAATACCTCGGAAAGATGATTCTGATTCTGAACCGCACGCCGCAGTATATTGTGCGGGAAACCATTAACGTATCTGATGAGGAAGAAAAAAAGTGAAAAAAATCATGATTTTAGGTGCCAGTACTTACCAGGTGCCGCTGATACGGACTGCACGCAGAATGGGTCTTTACACGATCGTAGTGAGTATTCCCGGCGATTATCCGGGGTTTGCACTTGCAGATAAAATTTATGAACTGAATACGCGGGATAAAGAAGCGATTCTTGCGGCGGCGGAAAAAGAACAGATCGACGGAATCTGTACATCGGGAACCGATGTGGCCGTCAGCACAATCGGCTATGTCTGTGAAAAGATGCATCTGTCCGGCATTCCGTATGAGGCGGCGGAAATTCTGACCGATAAGGCAAAGATGAAAGACGCATTCCGGCAGGGCGGCGTTTCCGCGGCAGACGGGATGCGGGTAAGAAGCGCAGAGGAGGCACAAAAAGCCGCAGAACAGCTTGGATACCCGGTTGTCGTAAAACGGGTGGACAGTTCAGGAAGCCGCGGAATTACCGTGGTGGAGCATTCCGGACAGATCGAAGAAGCGTATGAAAATGCGAGAAACGGTTCGGCAAGAGATTATGTGCTGGTTGAAAAATTCCTCCGCGGAACGGAGATCGGCGTGGATGGATTTGTGCAGAACCACAAACTGGTCTTTCTGGCACCGCACACGAAATTTGTATACCGCGGTGCACACACGACCGTTCCGGTCGGCCACGCATTTCCGTATGGATGCAGCGGGGCACTGCGGGAAGAAATTGCCCGCCAGATGCAGCTGGCCGTCACCGCATCCGGTGCCGATCAGTGCTCCGTCAATGCGGATGTCTTTGTGGACGGAGAGAAGGTCTGGATCATTGAAATGGGCGGAAGAACCGGGGCAACCTGCATTCCGGAACTGATTTCAACGTATTACGGATTTGATTTTTATGAGCAGATGATCAAAAGCGCCCTCGGTGAAGAAACGGATTTTCAGCAGACGGAAAGCTGCCCGTGCATGGCAAAACTGCTGCTGAGTCCGGTAAGCGGAACCATCACACAAATCGACCGGGATCAGGTCGAATGTCTGCGTCAGGAAGGGCTGGAGCTTGTCCTGGATTATCCGGAGGGGCATGAAGTTTCTGCCATGGCAGATGGAACTGACCGGATCGGCCATGTGATTGTAAAGACGGACCGGGAAGCGGAACTGGATGAGCAGATGAAGCGGGTGTACCGCTGTATCTGGGTTGATGGAAAAAATCTGGAGACAATCTGGGAAGAGAAAACAGCAAAATAAAAAACCCGGAATCTTTTCAAGACCTCAGAAGAGGAGCGAAAGGATTCCGGGTTTTGCGTTGCCAGGCATATCAATATCCGGTGGACCAATTTTGATTACACTGTTTTTACAGGCTTCATCATCATCCGATAGTAGACTGGAATCAGCAGTGCAATTGCACCGAACCAGGCAAGCGGGCTTGCGATGCAGACGGCAGTGTAGCCTAAGAAGCGTGACAGCCAGACGGTAGCAGCAAGACGCATCACAAGCTCGATCATGCATGCGGCAAACGGTGCGCGTCCGTTCTGCATACTCTGAATCGAGGTGCGGTAGACGGCGAGAAGGCCGAGCAGGAAGTAGAACGGCGCTTCGATCGTCAGGAATGCATCGGAGTAATGGTAAGAATCCGTGATTTCGCTCGAAAAGCTTGGTGAGCAGGTGCATCTGTCCCGCGAGGTCTGCTGCCGCCGCTTCCGGAAAATGACGGGAAAGACGGTGACGCAGTATCTCGAGGAATACCGTGCGTCCAAAAGCCTGCCGCTCGTCGAAAGCGGCTTTTTGCCACGAAAAATATGTTACATCTGTTTGATTGCCTGCAGCATTTCAAGATCCGAAGCAGTCACCTTGATATTGGAAACCATCGTTCGGCCGTCCGGTTTTTTCACCGTGACTTCGAGAATCGTTCCCTCCTCGATCTGCGAGGATGCGAGATCGCTCATGAATTTTACGAACTTCGGGTGGTTTTGGGCGAAACGGTCTCTCAGATTTTTTAATTCCATTAACTTTATTGGGTTAAATGCCATTCTTTTTTCTGTCCTTTCTATTCGAAACTTCTTTCGAAACATGAAAGTATTGTAACATGGAAAAGAAAAAATGCAAGCGGATAAAAAGAGAAAAGACAGAGATACTGGGAATAAGAGAAAAGATTCTCAATTAGAATGGGAGAAAAACGAATGAAAGCGAAGAAGTATCTGCTGTTTTTTCTTTTGGGCTACTGCATTTATATTGCCATCGAAGTCACCTACCGGGGTTACAGCTTCCGCCTGATGGGCATTGCCGGAGGACTGTCCCTTGCAGGAATCGGAATGCTGGAAGACGCCGGGCTGCGCCGCTTTCCGCTGGCGTTTCAGATGATGGTATCTGCGGTTCTGATCACGGCCATCGAACTGTATTCGGGAATGTTTTCCCTGCGGGTGCTGCATTACCGTATGTGGGACTACAGTGCGCTGCCGTTTTCCTTCTGCGATGGGCTGATCTGCCTGTGGTTTTTCGGGATCTGGTATCTGCTCTCGGTGGTTGGGATTTTTCTTACGGACTATGTGAGCTATTATATCTTCCACGAGGGGACGCACCCGGTGTATCGAAAGAAGAAAAAGGGTTGTGCCGAAGGGGAGTTCGTTATAAAATAAGAAAAAACAACCCAGGCAGGAGGTCCTCATGGAGAACGAAAAAAATTATCTGGAATATCTCGCAGAATTGTACCCGACCATCGAAAAAGCAGCGACCGAAATCATCAATCTGCAGTCCGTTATCAACCTTCCCAAAGGCACGGAGCATTTCCTTTCGGATATTCATGGCGAATACGAAGCCTTTTCTCATGTACTCCGCAACGGTTCCGGTGCCGTGCGAAAGAAGATTGACGATGTCTTCGGCCACACGCTCGGCATTTCGGAAAAACGTGCGCTTGCAACCCTTATCTATTACCCGAGAGAGCGCCTGGAGATGGAGAAAAAGCAGCAGGAGGACATCGATGACTGGTACAAGGTCATGCTGTACCGCCTGATCGACGTCTGCAAAATCGTTTCTTCCAAATACACCCGTGCCAAAGTGCGGAAAGCCCTGCCGGCGGATTATGGCTATATCATCGAGGAGCTGATCACCGAAAAGCCGGAGGTGCTCGACAAAGAAGCATACTACGAGGCGATCATCCAGACTATCCTCGAAATCGGAAGCGCCGAGAACTTCATCATTGCCGTGGCAGAGCTGATTCAGCGGCTCGTTGTTGATCATCTCCACATCATCGGCGACATCTTTGACCGCGGTCCGGAGCCGTATAAAATCATGGACTGCCTGATGAATTACCATTCCCTCGATATCCAGTGGGGCAACCACGATGTGCTCTGGATGGGCGCTGCGACCGGCCAGCCGGCGTGCGTGGCCAGCACGATCCGCATCTGCCTCCACTACGGCAATCTCGATGTGCTGGAGGACGGCTACGGCATCAATATGCTTCCGCTTGCCACCTTTGCTCTCGAGACGTACGGCGATGATCCGTGCGAATGCTTTGCCGCAAAAGGCGGCGAGGACAGCGGAAATTCCCAGCAGATGCTGGAGCGCCGCATGCACAAGGCCATCACCGTAATGCAGTTAAAGCTCGAGAACCGTCTGATCCGTGAGAACCCGGAGTACGGCATGGAAAACCGCCGTCTGCTGGAAAAGATCGATTACCAGAACGGAACGGTGGCGATTGGGGAGAAAACGTATGCTCTGCGCGACAAGAGCTTTCCGACGATCGACCCGGCGCATCCGGACGAGCTGACAGAAAAAGAGGCAGAAGTGCTCGATAAGCTGATCTTCGCCTTCCGAAACAGCGAAAAACTGCAGGCGCACGTCGATTTCCTGCTCAAAAAAGGAAGCCTCTACCGCGTCTACAATGGAAATCTGCTGTACCACGGCTGCATGCCGATGAATGAGGACGGCACCTTAAAAGAGGTACAGGTCGACGGAAAGAAATACAAGGGAAAAGCACTGTACGATATTCTCGAGCACAACGTGCGCCGCGCATTTGTAAGCCGCGATCCGAAAAAACGGGAGCAGGGCCGCAATACGCTGTGGTATCTGTGGACCGCGCCGAATTCCCCGCTGTACGGCCGCGACAAGATGACAACATTTGAGCGGTATTTCCTCGCAGAAAAAGAGACCTGGACCGAGGTGAAAAACGCGTATTACCGCCTGATCGAGAAAGAGGAGACGGCGGACCGGATCTTACAGGAGTTCGGGCTTGCCGGTGAAAATGTACATATTATCAACGGCCACGTCCCGGTACACCAGAGTGCCGGTGAAAGCCCGGTCAAATGCGGCGGCAAGGTGCTGATCATCGACGGCGGCTTCTGCAGGGCGTACCACAAAGAAACCGGCATCGCGGGTTACACGCTGATTTACAACTCGTACGGCCTCAGCCTCACCGCGCACGAGCCGTTTGAATCGACGGAAAAAGCAATCCAGGAGGAGAAGGATATTGTCTCCCGCCAGGTGGCGGTGCGGTACAACATGAAGCGCCAGTTAGTCGGCGATACGGATCAGGGACGGCAGATCCGGCAGCGCATCCGTGAATTAAAGGAACTGATCGAGGCGTACCGCACGGCTCAGTTAAAAGAGCTTCTTTAAATCAAGGGTTTTCAACTGCGCCGGAAAATGGTATAATCAAAACAGTGTGCGCAGATGGAAACACTGTGCGCTGGAACAGATGGAAAGAAGGAAGAAACATATGAGGGCATGGATTGCCAGGATGACAGAAGATAACATAGATCAGAGCGCGATCGAAAAAGCAGGAGAGATTCTGAAAAACGGCGGTCTGGCGGCATTCCCGACCGAGACCGTATATGGTCTTGGCGGAAATGCGCTGGATGCCAAAGCTTCCGAGAAAATTTATGCGGCAAAGGGCCGTCCGTCGGACAACCCGCTGATCGTCCACATCGGAAGAATGGAGGACCTCGAAACCGTAGCGGCAAACGTGCCGGAGAGTGCACGCAAACTGGCAGCTGCATGCTGGCCGGGACCGCTGACGATGATTTTTGAGAAAACAAATGCCGTTCCGCTCGAGACGACGGGAGGCCTTACCTCCGTAGCCGTGCGCTACCCGAGCAACAAAGTGGCAAACGCACTGATCTTAGCCGGAGGCGGCTTCATCGCAGCGCCGAGCGCCAATACATCAGGCCGGCCGAGCCCGACGAAAGCCGAGCATGTGATCGAGGACCTTGGGGACAAAATTGACTGTATCATCGACGGAGGAGACGCCGAGATCGGCCTCGAATCCACCATCGTCGATTTTACAGAGGAGATTCCGACGATTCTCCGCCCGGGCTATTACAACAAAGAGATGCTGGAAAAAGTGCTTGGAACCGTGCGTGTCGATCCGGGAATCCTTGCGGAGGACAGCCATGTGCGTCCGAAGGCACCGGGCATGCGCTACAAACATTATGCGCCGAAGGCAGACCTTACGATTATCCAGGGCGAGATGGAACGGGTGATTCCGGAAATCAACCGCCTTGCCGCAGAACAGGAAAAGGCAGGAAAGAAAGTGGGCGTAATCTGCACCGATGAGACACGGGAGCAGTACACCACAGGAGATATCAAGAGCATCGGGCTGCGCGCCGAAGATGAGACGATCGCGCATCACCTGTTTGCGATTCTGCGCGACTTCGATGAGGACGGCGTGGAGGTGATTTATTCCGAGGCTTTCGACACCCCACGTATGGGGCAGGCGATCATGAACCGCCTGTTAAAAGCCGCAGGCCACAAAGTAGCAGAGGTATAACAGTGAAACATTACAGCAGGATTTTATTTGTGGACGCGGACGATACCGCGCGCGCACCGATGGCGAAGGCGATTCTGCAGAGCAAAGAGCTTCCGTGGCCGATGGAAATTGGTTCCCGCGGGCTTGTCGTTCTGTTTCCGCAGCCGGTCAACCAGAAGGTAGAGGCAGTGCTTGCGCGCAACGGGCTTTCGGCCAAAGACCACACCACCACACCGCTTACCGCGGAGGACATCAACGACGACACGCTGCTTCTTGTGATGGAGGACAGTCAGAGGGAAAAGATCCGTGAGGACTTCCCGGATGCGCCCCATCTGCAGACGATCGCCGGATTTCTGCGGCTGGCAGGAGACATCCCCGCCCTTTACGGGGAACCGCTTACCGAATACGGAAAATGTTATGAAGCGCTGGAATTCCTGATTGAAGGTGTTCTTGCGCGGCTGAAAGAGGAGGAAGAACAATGATAGCTTTAGGATGCGACCACGGCGGATATGAGCTGATGCAGGAGGTAAAAGCATATCTGGACAAACAGGGACTGGAATATCAGGACTTCGGATGCTACAGCAACGAGGCAGTTGATTATCCGGTTTACGCCAGAAAAGTAGGCCATGCGATCCAGAACGGAACGTGTGATAAGGGAATCCTGATCTGCGGAACCGGAATCGGCATTTCTATCACGGCAAACAAAATGGAAGGAATCCGTGCAGCACTCTGCACCGACTGCTTCTGCGCAGAGGCAACCCGCCTGCACAACGATGCCAACGTACTGGCGATGGGAGGACGCGTTGTAGGCCCTGGCCTTGCAATCAAAATCGTAGAAACCTTCCTGAACACTCCATTTTCCGGAGAAGAGCGTCACGAACGCCGGATTCACTTGATTGAGCATGAAGGAGAAAATGAATAAATTTTAAACAAAGGAGAAGGGAAAATGGCAAGAACAGTCATCATGGATCACCCGCTGATCCAGCACAAAATCGGTATTATCAGAAAGAAAGACACAAGCTCCAAGGAGTTCCGCGAGATGATCAGCGAGATTGCAATGCTGATGTGCTACGAGGCAACCAGAGAGCTGCCGCTCACAGACGTTGAAATTGAAACCCCGATCTGCAAAACAACCGTAAAAGAGCTCGAAGGAAAGAAAATGGCAGTTGTGCCGATCCTCCGTGCCGGTCTTGGTATGGTAGAAGGTATGCTGGCTATGATTCCGGCAGCAAAAATCGGACACATCGGTCTGTACCGTGATCCGGAAACCCTGGCACCGGTTGAGTATTACTGCAAACTTCCGTCAGACATCGCAAGCCGTGAAGTATTTGTAACCGACCCGATGCTGGCAACCGGCGGTTCTGCAACGGCAGCCATCACCATGCTGAAAGAAAAAGGCGCAAAGAAGATCCACTTCATGTGCATCATCGCATCTCCGGAAGGAATCGAGAAAATGCATGAGGTTCACCCGGATGTCGATGTTTTCGTCGGAGCACTGGATGACCATCTGAACGAGCACGGCTACATTGTACCAGGCCTCGGCGATGCCGGAGACCGTATCTTCGGTACGAAATAAGAGCGGAAGCAAAGTACGTTAAGAAAACACAGGGGAAATGGGTATGAGCGATAAACGAGAGGATTATATTTCCTGGGATGAATATTTCATGGCAGTTGCCCAGCTTGCCGGTATGCGCTCGAAGGATCCGCACACACAGGTGGGAGCCTGCATTGTGAGCGAGGACAACAAGATTCTGTCCATGGGATACAACGGTTTCCCGAGAGGCTGCTCGGACGACGAGTTCCCGTGGGGAAAGACAAGTGAAAATCCGCTGGAAAACAAGTATCTTTACACAACGCACAGTGAACTGAACGCCATCCTGAATTACCGCGGCGGAAGCCTCGAGGGAGCCAAGCTGTATGTGACATTGTTCCCATGCAACGAGTGCTGCAAGGCGATTATCCAGGCGGGAATCAAAACGGTGATCTACGACTGCGACAAGTACGCGGACACCCCGTCCGTGATCGCATCGAAACGGATGATGAAGGCGTCCGGAGTCACTTTTCAGAAATACCACCGCACAGGGCGGGAAATTACCATGTCCCTGTAGCAGAAAGGATAATAGAAGGAGCGCGCCTGAACGAACAGAAAGTTCAGACGCGCTTCGTCTGTATACACGAAAAGACAAGAAACGGGAGGGCACCATGGAGAGCAATTTCGAATGGATTACGGCAAACGGGGATATCGGCATCCGCTTTTTCCACAGCATCGACGACGGCGGCTACAGCAACCCGCCGCACTGGCACAACGATCTGGAGATCATTTATCTTCTGGAAGGCCGTCTGAAAGTGCGTTTCGGTGACGGCGGCGAGCGGCAGATCGGGGCAGATGAACTTCTCGTCATCAACTCCGGCACGATCCATGCCGTGACAGCCTATCCGAATCAGGCCATCGTCCTGCAGGTTCCGTACGAGATGCTGCTGCAGTACATGGAGCGTTACGATCATCTTTACTTTGTTGTGGATGAAAGACCGGCCAGTGAGGCGGAAAAACAAAAACTCGCAGAATTCAAAGCAGTTCTCCGGGAGATGGACGAGGTGTACGGTGCGCAGAAAGAAGGGTATCAGTTAAAATTCGACAGCCTTCTTCTTGAAGCGCTGTACCGCTTACTGGTGGACTATGCGGTGCGGATCGGAAAAGAACACATTCCGCAGAATCAGAAGGCCGTACAGCAGATCCGCGAGGTCATGCGGTATATTGAGGAGCATTACGCCAAAAAGCTGACGGTGGCGCAGGTCGCGGAGCACTTTGGTTATACGCCGAATTATCTGTCGAAGCTTCTGAAACGGTACCTCGGTCTGACGGTCTACCAGTATCTGTATGAAATCCGGCTCGACCGGATCTGCCGCGACCTGCAGCATCCCGAGGCGCGGATCATGGAACTTCTGCCGAAACACGGCTGCGAAAACTACAAGTCGGTGTCGCGTCTGTTTAAGGAGCGGTACGGCTGCAGCATGAAGGAAATGCAGAAGCGGTATGAAAAGGAAAAAGGAGACCGCCCGATGGGCCAGTGGGTAAGAATCAGAAAAGCGGAAATGCCCTAATTTCCTGCCGAAAAAGGCACTAAACAAGAAGAAGAGAGCATGGTATAGTGGAAGCATGAAACAGCGGATTTTTAAATGCCGCAAAACATGTGAAAAATGGGGTGTGGAAAATGAAAGCAAAACAGATTACAACGTACCATGTAAAAGGGGAAGCAAAAACCTGGGAAAAAGCGCTGGCACCGGAAGACGAGTCCAAGAGCGTAAAAATGATTGAGTCGAACGTCATCAACCTGTATCCGGACTTTGCGTTCCAGACCATCGAGGGCTTCGGCGGCGCCATGACCGAGAGCAGCGCATACCTGCTGTCCCGTATGGATGAGGAAACACAGAATCAGGCATTACAGGATATTTTCGGACCGGACGGCCTTCATGCAAGATTTGTCCGCGTGCCGATCGACAGCTGTGACTATTCCCTTGAGGAGTATCAGGCAGTCGCAGACCCGGTCGCAGACCCGGATCTGGCAACCTTCTCGATCGACCGCGACCGCAAATATGTCCTTCCGATGCTGAAAAAAGCCATCGAAATCTCCGCAGAGCCGATCAGTGTTCTGATGAGCCCGTGGTCTCCGCCGTATCAGTGGAAAACTGCACCGAAGATCGCAAAGAATGATGCTGCTGTTTACGGTGCAATGGGAATGCCGGTTCCGGAAGAGATTCCGCAGAGAAACCACGGCGGCGGCCTGAAACCGGAGTATTACGGAAGCTGGGCAAAATACGTCGTAAAATATCTGCAGGCATACCTCGATGAGGGAATCCCGGTGACGATGCTGAGCCTGCAGAACGAGACCGTAGCGGCTACCACCTGGGACAGCTGCGTATGGACACCGGAAGAGTCCAAAACCTACCTGAAAGATTATCTGTATCCGGAGATGAAAAAAGCAGGCCTGACGGACAAGATCGGCATCTTCATCTGGGATCACAACAAAGAGCGTATGATCGAGCACGTTCTGACCGTCCTTGACGAGGAGACCATGGACATGGTAGCCGGTATCGCATTCCACTGGTATTCCGGCGACCACTTCGAGGCTGTTGAGCTGATGAAACAGAAATACCCGGACAAAACCTTCATGCTTTCCGAGTGCTGTGCCCTTCACATGCCGGGCAGAATCGGTTTTGGCGACGGTGGTTTCGGACCTGTGAACTTCCAGACACCAGAGTACGTCGATTACCTTGACGCCGCAGATTATGCACACGATATGATCGGAAACATGAACGCCGGCATGAACCGCTGGATCGACTGGAACTTCCTCGTAGACAAAGACGGCGGCCCGCGCCACGTACCGATGGGATTCACCTCAGGTCTGATTGTGGATGATGATTTCCATTACCGCAAACCGATCATGTACCACTACATCGGCCATATTTCCAAATATATTACTCCGGGTGCAAAACGCATCGGCTGGAGCAAATACGGAGCAAACCTGGATGTAACGGCCGCAGTCAATCCAGACGGAAGCTACGTTGTGATCCTGCTGAACCGCACAAAAGAGGATTCCGGCTGCTTCCTGCGTGTCAACGGACATATCATGCGTGTCGATCTTCCGGCAGAGACACTCAGCACGGTTGTAATCGAGAAATAAAAAGCAAAAATAAGAAAATGCCTTCTGTGCAGAATGGAAACAGTCTGCACAGAAGGCATTTTTGTAAGATACGATTTATTTTTGATCGGAATCGGAAGAATCTGAGTTTTTCTCTTCGGTCGAAGGCTTTGCCGGTGTATACGGCGCATCAACCGGAGACTCTTCCGTGGTCAGCTTTGTCAGCGCTTTGCGCAGCCGGTAGCCCGGAAAGTGGAAGACTTCGGCCTCGTCGATCTTCTTTTTCTGATATGGGATCGCCTGTCTCGTTTCCGGATCAATGTGGTCCATGTGGAAGTAAAACGCATCGTCATCCGGCAGGTGATGTTTTTCAAGACGACGGTTGGCGAAGTTGCGGCAGACCGTGCAGATAATGGCACAGACCGGAACGGCGATGATCATGCCAAAGACACCCCAGAAGCCGCCGCCGATCAGAATCGAGATGATGATAAGGAAGCTGGACACGCCGGTCGTCTCGCCGAGGATTTTCGGTCCTAAGAAGTTTCCGTCAAACTGCTGCAGGAGAACGACGAAAATCAGGAAATACAGTGCCTGCAGAGGGGCGATCAGAAGGATCAGCAGAAGACACGGAACGGCGCCGAGGAACGGGCCGAAAAACGGAATGATATTCGTCACACCGATGATTACGCTGACCAGCAGTGCGTACGGGGTGCCGATCAGGCTCGTCACAAGATAGCAGATGGCACCGATGATGATCGAATCGATGACTTTTCCAACGAGGAATCCGCTGAATTCCTGGTTCACATACTGGCAGTCGCGGATCACGGCATTTCCGTGATCCAGACCGAGCAGCGCGTAGACTGCTTTTTTCAGCTTGGCAATGTAGCTTTCCTTGTTGTACAGCATGTAGATCGCAACGATCGCGCCAAGCAGAATGTTTTTGAAAAACGTAACCATGTTGACGAGCTGTCCGGAGAGGTTCAGAAGGAACGTACGGAGCATCGGCATCAGGTCATTGGTCAGCCAGTTGGAAAGCTTTGCGGAGAACGTGGAGATGTACTGGTCTGCCGTCTGCTGCATCTCCGGGTAATTCGCCAGCACTTTTGTGGCAAAATCCTGAATGTTGTTTGCGTAGTTGGAGAAGTTGGAGACGATGTTTGTGATACTTGAGAACAGCTCCGGGATCAGGGTCGCAATGAGTCCGTACAGCGCGAAAAGCATGGAGACGTACGTCAGAAGAATCAAAAGCGCCCGCGCAAGCTTTTTACAGCGTACCGACTGTGTTTTTCCGTGCCGGGCAAAGAGTCTGGCGATGATCCGCTGTTCTATGAAGTTAATGATCGGGCTGATCACATAGGCGAGAATCAGGGCTGCAATCAGGGGGGAGAGAATGTTGAGGACATTGTGAAAGGCGGTCCGCACAGAAGTCTGGTGGAAGAGCAGGTAGTAAAAAATCATGGACGCTGCAAGTACCAGAAAGGCAGTAACGCCGGCCCGGACATATTTTCGGTAACGATCCAGTTTCATAAAAATGTAAATCCCCTTTCGAATTTTATTAACCTCTATTATACACATGCAATCCCCAAAATACAACCGCAACCACACTTGCGGGAAAAAAAGGAAACTGCTATACTGGAAAAGCAGATTTAGAAAAAGGAGATAACAAATTTGAAGATAAAAATGCCGCCAAGCGTAAATATGGTAATCGATTCCCTGCATGCGAAAGGCTTCGAGGCGTACGCGGTCGGAGGCTGTGTGCGCGATACGATTCTTGCGCGGGAGCCGGACGACTGGGATATTACAACCTCTGCTTCCCCACAGCAGGTAAAAGAAATTTTTGACCGCACCGTGGATACAGGACTGGAGCACGGAACGGTAACAGTTCTGGCCGGAAGCGGCGCGCACGAGGTCACGACGTACCGCATCGACGGAGAGTATGAGGACGGCCGCCATCCGAAAGAAGTGGTCTTTACCTCCAGCCTCGCCGAGGATCTGCGCCGCCGTGATTTTACGATCAATGCGATGGCATACAACAACGAAGAGGGGCTTGTGGATCTGTTCGATGGAATCAGGGATTTACAGCGCAAAGTCATCCGCTGTGTCGGAAATCCGACCGAGCGGTTTAGTGAGGATGCACTGCGGATCCTGCGTGCCCTCCGCTTTTCCGCACAGCTCGGCTTCAAACTCGATCCGGCAACACTGGATGCCATCATAGCACTCGCGCCGACGCTTGAAAAAATCAGCGCCGAGCGGATCCGTGTGGAACTGAATAAACTGCTGATCTCGAAGCGGCCGGAGTACATGGAGGCCGTCTATGAGGCGGGTATTACAAAAATTGTGCTGCCGGAGTTTGATGAACTGATGAAAACGCCGCAGAACAATCCGCACCACTGCTATAATGTCGGTGAGCACACGATTGCCGCTCTGCAGCACGTTCCGGCAGATCCGATTCTGCGCTGGACGATGCTGCTCCACGACATTGCAAAACCGGCGTGCCGCACAACGGATGAGGCCGGCATCGATCATTTTAAAGGCCACGCACCGACGGGGGAGAAAATGGCGAAAGCGATTCTGCGCCGTCTGAAATTCGACAACGAAACCATCCGCCAGGTCGCAGCATTGATCCGCTGGCATGACTGCCGCATGGCTCCGGAGAAACCGGTGATCCGCCGTATTCTGAACAAACTCGGCCCGGAGCTGTTCGAAAAACTGATGATCGTGCAGGAAGCCGATACGATGGCCAAAAGCCTGTACCAGCGGGAGGAAACCCTGGAACGGATCGGGAAGGTAAGGGAGTGCGTCAGAGAAATTCTCGATAACGGCGACTGCTTTACGTTGAAAACGCTGGCCGTTTCCGGCAAAGATCTGATGGAACTCGGTGTCCCGAAAGGCCCGAAAATCGGCGAATGCCTGAACGCGGCGTTGGAAGAAGTGATGAAAGATCCAGCGAAGAATACAAAAGAATACCTGACAGAGTACGTAAAAACACTGCTGTAAAGCCAAAACGGCAAACAAGAGAGCCGGGGACAGAACAATCCGTCCCCGGCTCTCTTTTGTTTTTTGCTGGTTTTATGCGTTCAGATCACGCAGCAGATCCGCATACCAGCAGAACACATGGGCAATGCGGTACAGTTCGCTCTCCTTGGAGACGGTGCGCCACAGCTCTTTATAGCTGTGCAGCCACCGTTCGAGATCTCCGGCGAGTGCAAAACAGTCTTCTTTCTCCGGCAGAGTGCCCTCGGAAAGAAGGGAAGCGCGCAGGAACGGCAGCAGGCGGTTCAGCACTTTCAGGCCGTCTGCGGCGAGCAGGTACGCATAGATCATCGGACGGTTCTCCGGGCGGACGGTGCCGGCTTTCTCGTACAGAACGGCGCAGAGCGCGTCGATTGAAGCATTTGCTGCATCCGCATCGCCTTCCGCGCAGGAGCGGAGCAGTTCGGCAGCCTCTTCTTTGTCCTGATGCAGTTCGAGTGCTTCCTGTACCATAACGGCAGTGCGCCACGGATACGCATCCTGATGGCAGAGAAGATCGAGCACGGAAACGAGTTTTCCGGAGGCATCACCAAATTCCAGCACGGAAATCTGGCGGTTGATTTCCTCCTCCGGCAGAATGTCTGCATTCCAGGAGAACGCCGCGCCGTAGATCATGCCGATGCGGGAGAAGTCCGGGTGATTGATGTGGCCGTAATCGCCCCAGTCAGTGTTCAGAAGTCCCATTGCATGGCGTTCATGGCCGTAGCGCGCCATTCTGGAAATGTTTTCATACGCCTCATGATACTTGTTGATGAGCTGGTTCCATCCCTGTACGCCCGGGCATACATACAGATGCTCGGCACCGGAATTGGCAAGGCGGGTCAGACGCTCCGATGAAACATTTGACGCATAATCCCAGTGGAGGCAGATCAGGTTCTTCGGCAGGAGATGATAAACTTCCGGCTCCTGGCTGATGACATCACTCCAGAACATCGGCGTGCGGCCGGATTCAGTGATATAGTTGGCAAGCTCTGTCACAAACTCGGTGTAGATGACGGTGGTTCCCTTTTCCTCGGCGAGTGCGCGGGAAGCCCCTTTTCCAAGGTCAAACGTTTCATCCGCGCAGAGATTGAAATACTTCGAGGAGAAGAGCTGCATATATTCGGAAAGAATGTGTTTGGCAAGGGAGAGGCTCTCCGGGTTTGTGATATCGAGCGTATGGTGCGCCTGGCGGTCATAGAAGGAGAACGGAGCCGAAGCAGAGCCTTCCAGTTCGCACAGATGTGCATACGATTTCGTGCAGAGCAGCTTGTACAGATGGCCGAAACTTGCAAGCGACGGAACGAGATCAATGCCAAGTCCCTTGCAGTAGCGGTCCAGCTCGAGGATGTCCTCTGCAGTGAGCGGCGTATCGTCGCGCCACATCTCGGTCAGATCGTCGAAGAGATAGCTGTGCTCGATGTAGAGCTGAAGCTGATTGATTTTATAGAAGCTCAAGGTGTCGGCAAGCTGTTTCAGATAGGAAAGCGTCGGAACACGTCCGCGGGTCGCATCGTGGTAGAAGCCGCGGTTTTCCATGGCCGGTTTGTCGGAGATCAGGACGGTTGGAAGAACAGCACCTGCCTGGCGGATCATCTGACGGAGTGTCTGCACGCCGTAGAGAACGCCGCTTTCCAGAGATCCGCAGATCGTGATGTTTTCCGGTGTGACAGCGAGGGTATAAGCCTCACGGGATAATTCCGGAGAGGCAGTCAGATAGATCAGGTGTGATCCCACCGGCTGATGACGGCGGCAGATGGCAGGACGGAATCCCGTCTGTGTCTCAATCTCCTGCTGCAGAAGCTGTGCTGCAGAAAAAAGCTCAGCCGGGCTCTCGGAATCGAGAAAAATGCGGCTGTCATAGTGAATTGTAAAGGTGCCCTCTCCGTAGGAAAGGGAAGATGGCTGTGGTAAGAAAATCATAAAAACCCTCCTTAAAATAAAATGATTTTAGAGAACCCCATAACAGGTGTTTTTCACCCTGTCAAGTTTGGAATATTTTACCATGCGGTGAAATTAAAAACAATAAAATAAGAGAAAAAGAAAATACTTTCAACATTGCTTTTGGGATGAAAGAAAAAACAGAAACCAGTATGCATGGCACAGGGCGGATACGCATACATTGAATCGTGACCCCAAAAACGATCACAACAGGGAAAGGAGTCAGGCTCTTGTATGATTATGGATTGAGTGTGCTGTCCCATTACGGTCTTACGGCTTCCGGCACAATGCGGGTGCGGGGCGCTTTATTGTGCCACACCGAACAGGGGGATAAGCTGATCAGTGAGTTCGGGACGGCGGAGGAAAAACTGGAGCAGCGGTATCTTCTACAGTGCCGCATCACGGAGTCGGGGCTCCTGCGGTGCGATCAGATTCTGCGGAACGAAGAGGGAGCGCTTGCAACGCGCGGGGACGACGGAGGAACGTACATTGTGCGGAACTGGTACCCGGGCCGGGAATGTGAGACGGGAAACAGTGAGGATCTTATCCGCGCCTCGGACGCGCTGGCGCGGCTACATACGGCAGCTCATCTGCCGGTGAAAATGGAATACCGGAGGGAATCCCTCGTGGAGGAGTGCATCCGCCACAATGTGGAAATTCGAAAGATCCGAAAGTATTTGCAGACAAAAAAGAAGAAAAATGAGTTCGAAAAACTGCTGCTGGCAAGCGCCGGTCCGTATCTGGAACAGGGAGAACGGGCGGCCGCGGAAATGAAAGCTTCTTCCTATGAAAAACTGCGGCAGCGGGCGGACGAAGAAGGCGCCGTCTGCCACGGGGAATTCAGCCAGCACAATATTCTGCTGGAAAACGGCAGAGGCGAAACGGCGGTCAATTTCGATAAGTGGAACTTCGATCTCCAGGTGGCAGATCTTGGCTATTTTATGCGGAAAATTCTGGAAAAACACGGCTGGAGCGAGCGCGCGGCAGAACGGATCTTAAACGCCTACAGCGCCAGACGGCCGCTCGATGAGGGGGAAATCGAGACACTCCGCCTCTATCTTTCCTATCCGTGGAAATACTGGAAACTGGCAAACCGCTACTACGGAAGCAGAAAATCGTGGATATCCGGGCGGAATACGGAGAAACTAAAAACACTCAATGCGCAGCAGGCAGACTGGCTGCGGTTTGTTAAGGGATCCTTCTTTTAACCGTGCGGTGGAAAAGAGTCTGTTTTTGGCAGAAATCGCCATAAAACCGCTGGTATGGGGGACTTTTTTCTTGACAAGAGAGACGCATTAGTATATAAATATATACAGCTACGCGAAAAAGCCGGTCAACGTAACAGACTGATCATCCGGAAGAAAAACAGCCGGCAGGGCAGGTCGTGTGTATCAGCGGGCCCGCGTACCATGTAAAAAACAAATGTAAGATACAGGAGGAGTAAAACTCATGAACAAAACAGAATTAGTTGCAGCTATGGCTGAGCAGACAAATTTATCCAAAAAAGATGCAGAGGCTGCTTTAAAAGCATTTATCGATGTAGTATCTGAAGAATTAAAGAAAGGTGAGAAAGTTCAGCTGGTAGGCTTTGGTACCTTCGAAGTATCCGAAAGAGCAGCAAGAGAAGGAAGAAATCCGCAGACTGGCGAGACCATGGAAATCAAAGCTTCCAAAACTCCGAAATTCAAAGCAGGAAAAGCTTTAAAGGACATGATGAACTAAGTAAAAATCTATGCGCTTAGATAAATTTTTAAAAGTATCAAGACTGATCAAGCGGCGTACCGTAGCCAATGAAGCCTGTGATGCAGGCCGTGTCCTCGTCAATGACAGACCGGCAAAAGCATCCGCACAGGTCAAGGCAGGAGATGTACTGGAAATTCAGTTCGGAAGTAAATCCGTCAGGGTAGAAGTGCTGAATGTGCAGGAAACCGTGAAAAAAGAAGAAGCACAGGAGCTTTACCGCTACTTATAAGAAGTGCGGCAGGATTCATGTGCAGCGAATAAAAAGAGAAAACCTTCATATAATGGGTGTATAGACCATTGTATGGAGGTTTTTTGCATGGGGGAGATGAACGAACAGGTGCACCGCCTTTTGCTGGAACAGCGGAAAACACTTTCTCTTGGCGGCGTGCAGGATGTGAAAAGCTTTGATGAGAACGAAGTTCTGCTCGTGACCGTCTGCGGTGTTCTTACCATCCGCGGAAAAGAGCTGCATGTGGGCCGCCTGGAGCTGGAAAAGGGAGAGGCGGATATCGAAGGCAGCATCGACAGCCTGGTCTATACGGAACATGGGCCGCAGCAGAAGAAGGGGTCTGCGCTTGCGCGGCTGTTCCGGTAAAAATGAGTGCGTATGTCACCCGGGAGCTGATTCTGCTCGCCTGTTCCATCTGGCAGGGGGCAGTCCTGGGGTTCTGGTACGATCTGATCAAGACAGCGCGGAAACTGATCCGCCACAGCCATGCGGCGGTATCTGCAGAGGACCTCTGCTACTGGATTGCGGCAGCGCTGTATCTGTTTGTACGGATTTACGGAGAGAACAGCGGCATTCTCCGCGGGTATCTGTTTGGCGGCATCCTTGGGGGCGCTGCATTGTACCACGCATCGTTTGGACGCTTTCTTCCGGAACTTCTGGCAAAGGGAATCAAAAAAGCAGGGCGAATCCTCGCTTTTCCAGGAAAATGGCTGGTAAAAAGTATGAAAAAACGGAGAAAAAGGTTGAAATTTCATGGGAAGAACGGTAAGATGTAACTACACATGTAAGAACAAAAGAAACAAGTCTGCGGACGAAAAACAACAGATAGTTTGGCTGCAGATGGTTGGAAAATAGAAAGCAAGGGTAAAGAAAAGAATGAAAGAAAGGGAAGAAAAGAATTCTGGCCGAAAGAAAAAAGTCAGAAAGAAGAGCCGTACAACAGAGTTCTCAATTACCATAGTTCTGTGCTGCCTGGTTGCAGTCCTTACCGTAAAGGGAATCAGCCTTCAGCAGAAGGTCAATGCAAATGCATCCCGTCTTTCCAGTCTGGACAGCCAGATTGAAGAGGAGAAGCAGCGCACCGATGATATTACCGCCTTGAAAGAATACATGCAGACCGATGAGTACATAGAAAAAACGGCAAGAGAAAAACTTGGCATGGTAAAGGATAATGAGATTTTATTTAAAGAATCCCAGTCGAAATAAACAAAACAGATAAAGAAAGGGCATGATTTTGCAGTCCCCTTTGAAGTCCAGAACAAAGAGAGGAGGAGCGGAACATGCCGGAGTGGATCATTGCCATGTTCCTGATCGGCGCATTGCTGTCAGCAGGGGACATGGCTAAAATTTTTTTAGAAGCCAGAAGAAGCCGCCGGGAAGCAGCCGTCTATGACAATCATCCGCAGAAACTGCAGATGGAGCACTACGCCGATTCGTTCCGCGTTCTGGCAGAGAGCTTTTACCAGATGCCGTCAAAAAGTGTGATGCCGGAGACGGGCCGGGTGGACAAGATTCTGGAAAAAGAACAGCAGGAAGTCTGCAGCCGCTGTGCGAAGGCGTCGTGGTGCTGGGAGCAGTACGGAAACCTGACGCGCGAGCGGTGCCAGGAACTTCTTCAGACAATCGCCGACGGGGATGAGGACGAGATCAGCCGTGCAAAAGGCGAATGGAACGCCTCCTGCCTGAACGGCTCCCGCTTTCTGGAACTGTTCTGGAACCGCTACCAGCAGGAACGCCAGGCGGCGCTCTGGTCGGGGCGTGTGGCGGAGAGCCGCCGCGTGGTGGCAGAACAGTTAAGTGAAGTCGCCGGGATTATGGACCGCGCCGCGTGTGATCTGTACAGCCTCAACAGTCTGCCGGACGAGCTCTCGGAAAAAATCTGCCGCCAGATGAAGAAAAACGGGGCTTTCGTCCAGAAAATCTGGCTCCAGGAGCGGCCGAAAGAGCATTTACAGATCTATATGACGGTCAAAGCGGGCCGTCACTGCCGGATCACGCTTCGCCAGACGGCGGAACTGATCGGTTCCCTGTGCGGAATCCCGATGGTTGCGGTACGCGACGGGGCACAGGTCTTAAGCGGAGAATACCAGACGGTGCTGTTTCAGGAGGATGTGAAATTCCAGGTTCTCTACGGTGTGGGACGCATCACCAAGGAGCAGGAGAGTATCTCCGGGGACAATTACAGTGTGCTCTGCGAAAACGGCCAGTTTGTCCTCTGCCTGTCGGACGGCATGGGTTCCGGGATCGAGGCAAACAGGGAGAGCGAGACGGTGGTGGAGCTGTTTGAACAGTTCCTGCGCGCCGGATTCCCGCGGATCATGGCGGCACGGATGATCAATTCGATGCTTCTGCTGCAGCCAAAGGAAGGGATGTTTTCCACGTTTGATGTTGCTTCGATTAATCTCTACACAGGCGTCTGCAGCTTTTTGAAAGGAGGTGCATCGCCGACGTTCCTTAGGCGGGATACGTGGGTAGAGGTTGTGGAGTCGACCAGTCTTGCCGCAGGTCTCGTTTCCCAGACGGATTTTGATACCACAACGAAAAAGCTGTACGACGGTGATTACCTTGTGATGATGACGGACGGAGTGCTGGACGCGCTGCCCGGGGACAGGACGGAGCAGATGAAGCAGCTTCTTCTCGAAGTGAAAAACAGCGAGCCGCGGGAATTTGCCCGGGAGCTTTTGGAACGCGTGCTGCGCCTCGGCGGCTGCCGCGCACGGGATGATATGACGGTTCTGGTCGCCAGAATCTGGAAAAAATAGGAGTAAAAACGAAGGATGCGAGAGAAAGTAAGAGCCTTTATGGAACAGTATCATATGGTAACGGCAGGCGAACGCGTGCTGCTCGGCCTCTCCGGCGGCGCGGATTCCGTCTGCCTGTTTCATCTGCTGCGGGAACTGCAGGAGCCGCTTGGCTTTTCGCTGCTGGCTGTCCACGTCAACCATAACCTGCGCGGCGCGGAAGCCGGGCGGGATGCGGCATTTGCAGAAAATCTGTGCCGGGAATATGATGTTCCGTTCTATCTCTATTCCTGTCCCGTGGAGAAGATCGCAAAAGAAAAGCATCTCTCGACGGAGGAGGCGGGACGCGCGGCGCGGCAGGAAGTTTTTGCAGCGTGCGCAAAGGAGCAGAGGGCAGTGAAAATTGCGCTCGCCCATCACCAGGATGACGTTGCGGAGACGATGCTGCATCACCTGGCACGGGGAACGTCGCTGGCCGGACTTGCCTCCTTACGCCCCGTGCGGGGGAATGTGATCCGTCCGCTTCTCTGCGTCGGACGAAAAGAGATCCGGCAGGAACTGGAAAGCCGGAAGTGTTCCTGGTGTGAGGACAGCACGAATGCAGAGGATGCTTACACGAGGAACGGAATCCGCCACCATGTGCTGCCGTATCTGACCGAAGAGGTCAATCCGCGTGCCGCCGCGCATATGGCACAGACATCGCTGGACCTGCTGGAAACGGAGGAATATCTGGAGCAGCAGACGGATCAGCTGATGGAGCGGTATGCATCCGCAGAGAAAAATGCGGTTGTGCTGCGTGATGCGGTGAGCAGCAAAGCGCCTCTTCTGCAGCGCTACGTGATCCGGCGCGTTCTGGAACAGCTGGCGGGAAAACGGAAGGATCTTACCAGGGAGCATCTGGAATCTGTGCGGGAACTTTTTGAAAAGCAGGTCGGAAAAAGTGTCTGCCTGCCGTATGGAATCACCGCCGTGCGCGGATACGAGACGCTCCGCCTGGAAAAGCAGGGAGTGCATTTAAAAGAAGAACGGAAAAGGAAAAGCGGCGAAGAAGTTCCAATTCCGGTTCCGGCCGGGTGGGAAGAGGAAAAAAGTCTCGCATTTGCAGAAAATCCAGTCACGATTGTGAAAAAAACATCGGTTTTTCCCGAAAGAATTGAAGAAAAAAAGTATACGAAATGCTTTGACTGTGATAAAATAAAAGACGGTCTTGTCCTCCGCACGAGAAGAAGCGGAGATTATCTGAGAGTAACCGCAAAAGGCGGGAAAAAGAAACTAAAAGATTATATGATTGATGCCAAGATACCGAAAGAGGAGCGGGATTCCATTCTGCTGCTCGCCGACGGACCGGAGATCTGGTGGGTCGTGGGGTATCGCAGAGGAGAGAGCGGCCGTGTCGGGGAAGACACGAAAGCAGTTCTGCAGATACAGATTGGCGTTGGTAAGGAGGAAAACAGATGAAAGAGACAATCAGAGTATTATTAAGCGAAGAAGAAGTAGACAGACGAATTAAAGAAGTAGCAGACCAGATCAACCGCGATTACGCAGGAAAAGAAGTGCACCTGATCTGCGTTTTAAAAGGCGGCGTATTCTTTATGTGCGAGCTGGCAAAACGCATCACAGTGCCGGTAAGCCTTGACTTTATGTCCGTATCAAGTTACGGCGATGACACCAAGTCCAGCGGAGTTGTCCGTATTGTAAAAGACCTGGATCAGCCGCTGGAAGGAAAAGACGTTCTGATTGTGGAGGATATCATCGATTCCGGAAGAACGCTTTACTATCTGATCGACATCCTGAAAAAGAGAAATCCGAAATCCGTACACCTGTGTACTCTGCTCGACAAGCCGGAGCGCAGAGTGCGCGATGTCAAAGTAGATTATACCTGCTTTGATATCCCGGACGAGTTCGTCGTAGGCTACGGTCTGGATTACGCACAGAAATATCGGAATCTTCCATACATCGGAGTAGTGGAGTTTCACGAAGACGAGGAGTAAAAAGAAAATATGAACAGACAGCGCAGTGGATTTGGACTCTACGCGGCGTTTATGGTGATTATCGTGCTTGCTATGTTCTACATCACCGGAAAAATCAGCGCAGGCAGCAGCCCAAGTCAGCAGAAATTTGAAACCGCCGTAAAAGACGGCAAAGTGACATCCGCGCAGATTGTCCAGAACAAAGAAGTGCCGACCGGCTCCGTCGTGGTACAGGAGCAGGGCGGTGACAGTTATACGGTCAATGTGACCGACGTAAACGCAGCTATCAGCCTTCTGGAGGATGCTGATGTAACGTACACCGTACAGAATGTCCAGAGAGACAGCATTTTCATGACGTCCGTCCTGCCGGCCCTGCTGCTCGGTATGATCCTTCTTTTCGGCATGTCGATGATGAACCGCTCCATGGGCGGCGGTGGAGGCGGCGGAAACAAAATGATGAATTTTGGAAAAAGCAACGCCCATATGTCCACCGACAAAGACAAAAAAGTCCTGTTCCGCGATGTTGCGGGCTTAAAAGAGGAAAAAGAAGACCTCGTTGAGGTGGTCGATTTCCTGAAAGCACCGGAGAAATATACACAGGTCGGCGCGAGAATCCCGAAAGGAGTTCTTCTTGTGGGCCCTCCTGGAACCGGTAAAACCCTTCTGGCGAAAGCTGTTGCAGGAGAGGCAGGCGTGCCGTTCTTCAGCATTTCCGGATCGGATTTCGTGGAAATGTTCGTCGGCGTCGGCGCTTCCCGTGTCCGCGACCTGTTTGAGGAAGGAAAAAAACATGCGCCGTGCATCATCTTCATCGATGAGATCGACGCCGTGGCAAGACGAAGAGGCACCGGCATGGGCGGCGGCCACGATGAGAGAGAGCAGACATTAAACCAGCTTCTCGTTGAGATGGATGGTTTCGGCGTCAATGAGGGCATCATCGTGATGGCAGCGACGAACCGTGTCGATATCCTGGATCCGGCGATTCTCCGTCCGGGCCGTTTTGACCGCCGCGTGGTTGTAGGACCGCCGGATGTCATGGGCCGTGAGGAAATCCTGAAAGTCCATGCAAAGAACAAACCGCTGGCCGAGGATGTGGATCTGAAACAGATCGCGCAGACGACCGCAGGCTTCACCGGCGCAGAGCTGGAGAACCTGCTGAACGAGGCAGCAATCATGGCGGCAAAGGACCGCAGAAGATTTGTGCGCCAGGCCGATATCAAGTCTGCTTTCATCAAAGTGGGCATCGGTGCGGAGAAGCGCAGTAAAGTCATTTCGGATAAAGAAAAACGGATCACCGCATACCATGAGACAGGCCATGCGATCCTGTTCCATATGCTGCCGGATATGGAGGCGGTTTACACGATCTCCATTATCCCGACAGGTCCTGGCGCAGCGGGCTACACGATGCCGCAGCCGGAGAATGACGATATGTTCCAGACGAGAGGCAAAATGATGCAGTACATCACCGTATGCCTCGGCGGCCGTGTGGCAGAGGAGTTGATCTTCGACGATATCACAACGGGCGCATCCCAGGATATCAAACAGGCGACGGCTACCGCGCGTTCCATGATTACGAAGTACGGTATGTCTGAGAACCTTGGTCTTGTCGCTTACGATTCCGACTCGGATGAGGTCTTCATCGGCCGCGACTGGGGCCATACGAAGAGCTACAGCGAGAATGTAGCCGCAGCCATCGATGAGGAAGTCCGCCAGATGATCGAGAAATGCCACGATCAGGCGAAACAGATTATTCTGGAGCATTCCTATGTGCTGCATGAGTGTGCAAAGCAGCTGATGGAAAAAGAGAAGCTGAGCCGTGCTGAATTCGAAGCCATTTTTGAGCAGGAAGCACAGATGACAGGAACAGCACCGGAAGTTTCTGGAGAAATCTGATATCTTTTTATTTGCAATAGAAAACCTGCAGAGAACAAAAAAGTTTTTTGCAGGTTTTTTCTGTGATTTTACGGGCGTTTGTGCAAATTAAAACAGAAAATCCGAAACGCCGGAAAAATTCATCGTTATTTTGAATAAGAATCAAATGAAAAAAAATCGCGATTTGTGCAGACTTTTCGAGGGACGTATGGTACTATAATAACTGTAAAAACCCCCCAATACATTATATAGTTTTTGCTACACCCCATAAGAGAAATACCTTCTCCAAAAGAGCCAGCGTACCCCGCTGGCTCTTTTACTATATAAAAATCCAATAAACACAATCGTTACATGTGTTCAGAAAAAGGTTGTATTACATGGCGGTGTGGGGTAAAATATAAGGAATGAATGATTGAGAAAGACAGAGGCGTTAGTTCATGGATAAAACAAGAATGCAGCAGTATATGTCACAGATGCGGGCGATGTTCAACAAGCATGCGCTCTACAGCGATGAATCCCCGCAGTATCAGATTCCGTTTGAGCCGAACCCGGGCGACACGGTGAAGATCCGGTTCCGTACCCTGAAAAATAATGTAGATGCGGTTTATTTCATCAGCGGTTCCACCCGTGCACAGATGCAGGTCGGTTTGGTCCGGAACGGTTTTGATTATTACGAGATCGAGATTCCGGTCGGAAATGAGCCGATCCGCTATTTTTTTGAGATTCAGGCAGGCCACGTGGTCTGTTATTACAACAAGCTCGGTGTCACAAGAGAGCTGCAGGAGATGTACTCTTTCGGCATTATCCCGGGCTTCCATACGCCGGACTGGGCGAAGGGCGCTGTCATGTATCAGATTTTTGTGGACCGCTTCTGCAACGGAGATCCGTCCAACGATGTGCTGACGGGAGAGTACAGCTACATCGGTGAGCAGGTCAACAAGGTGGATGACTGGAACCGCTTCCCGGAGCAGATGGATGTCCGCAATTTCTACGGCGGCGATCTGCAGGGCGTCATTGACAAGATGGATTATCTGCAGGATCTCGGTGTGCAGGTCATTTATCTGAATCCGGTGTTTGTTTCGCCGTCGAACCATAAGTATGATATTCAGGATTATGACTATATTGATCCGCATTTCGGAAAGATTGTCTCCGACGAAGGCGATCTGCTCTGGCCGGGCGACAAGGACAATACGCGGGCAACGCGGTATATTGACCGTGTGACGAACAAGGCGAACCTGGAGGCGAGCAATGAACTGTTTATCCACCTGGTGGAGGAGGCGCACAAGCGCGGCATGAAGGTGATTCTGGACGGCGTTTTCAACCACTGTGGTTCGTTTAACAAGTGGCTGGACCGCGAGCGGATTTATGAGGCCGGAAAGGGCTATGAGCCGGGCGCGTATGTGGCGCAGGACAGTCCGTATCACACGTTTTTTAAGTTTTATAATGAGCATAACTGGCCGTACAATGAGTTTTATGACGGCTGGTGGGGCCATGATACGCTGCCGAAGCTGAACTACGAGGGTTCGGAGAAGCTGATGGAGGATATTATGCGCATCGGCGCGAAGTGGGTTTCTCCGCCGTTTAATGCGGACGGCTGGCGGCTGGATGTGGCCGCTGACTTAGGACACAGCCCGGAGTTTAACCACAAGTTCTGGAAGGAGTTCCGGCGCGTTGTGAAGGAGGCGAATCCGGAGGCAATTATTCTGGCTGAGCACTACGGCGATGCGATGAGCTGGCTGCAGGGCGACGAGTGGGATACGGTGATGAACTATGATGCGTTTATGGAGCCGGTTTCCTGGTTCCTCACGGGTATGGAGAAGCACAGTGATGAGTTTAACCAGGGACTTCTCGGAAACAGTGAGAGTTTTATCGGGGCGATGACGTATCATATGCCGGCGTTTTATGCGCCTTCGCTGTATACGGCGATGAATGAGCTGGATAATCATGATCATTCGCGGTTCCTCACGAGAACGAATCATCGTGTGGGGCGTGTGGCGAATGTTGGGCCGTATGCGGCTGCGGAGAATACGAATAAGGCGGTGCTGCGCGAGGCGGTTGTGATTCAGATGACGTGGCCGGGGGCGCCGACGCTGTATTATGGGGATGAGGCCGGCCAGGTTGGGTTTACGGATCCGGATAACCGGAGGACGTATCCCTGGGGACAGGAGGATCAGGAGCTGATCCGATTCTATAAAGAAATGATTGCGGTGCATCGGAGATTTCCGGTGCTGGCGATGGGATCGCTGAAATTTTTGTGCCATGATTATAATGTGCTTTCTTATGGACGGTTTAATCAGGAGGAGCAGGTGATTGTGATAATTAATAACCGGAATGAGAGGGTGCATGTGGAGATTCCGGTGTGGCTTACCGGGATTAACCGGAGTTCGGTGGCGAAGCTGACGCAGGTGTTTGCGACGGATGCGGTGGGATTTTCTTCGGAGGAGAAAGAAATCGAGGCACCGGCGGGCATACTGGAGATGGATTTGCTGCCGTTATCGGGAGTGGTACTGCATAGATGCGAGGAGTGACGGACGCCTCGCCGCCGCATCACGCAAGACCGAACGGGCGGCGGCGAGGCTGGTAGTGGGGACGGGAGATTGAAAAATAGAAATGGAAAAAGAGCTCCGATTCGTATGAATCAGAGCTCTTAATCGTGCCGCAAACCGGGATCGAACCGGTACGGGTATCACTACCCACGGGATTTTAAGTCCCGGGCGTCTGCCAGTTCCGCCACTGCGGCATATGGACGGAGATGGATTCGAACCATCGAAGCAATTTGCAGCAGATTTACAGTCTGTCCCCTTTGGCCACTCGGGAATCCGTCCATGTATTTTGTTTTGTGTCAGAATGACTTCCGACATTGAATGATTATACTGGATGTGGAGGGAAAATGCAAGGGTTTTTTTGAAAAAAATAGAAAAAAGTTGAAAGGGGGGAGCAGGTCGGGTATAATATCAAATATATGGGCTTCTATATTGAGTAAAAATGGAGGATATAGGGTAAGTATGATTAAGATTAAGGATTATGTCCGGGTGGGGTCGATGGAGGAGGCGTATGAGCTGAATCAGAAGAGAAGCGCCTGTATCCTGGGCGGGATGCTCTGGACGAAGATGGGGCAGAGGCAGGTGCAGACGGCGATTGATTTGTCCGGGCTGGGACTGGATCAGATTGAAGAGTCCGAGGAGGAGTTTTCGATTGGATGTATGGTGACGCTGCGGCAGATGGAGGAGAATGAGGGGCTGAATGCTTATACCGACGGTGCGGCACGGGAGAGTGTGCGGAGTATTGTCGGGGTGCAGTTCCGGAATCTGGCTACGGTGGGAGGCAGTATTTTCGGCAGATTTGGATTTTCGGATGTGCTGACGCTGTTTCTGGCGCTGGATACGGAGGTGGAGCTGGTTCATGCGGGACGGATGCCGCTGGCGGAGTTTGCCTGTTCAAAGAGAGACAGGGATGTGCTGGTAAGGCTGATTGTGAAGAAGCATGAGGGTGTTACAGTTTATCAGAGTCATCGAAATTCCAGAACGGATTTCCCGGTGCTGACGTGTGCGGTGCGGGTGGAAGACGGAAAAGGATGTGCGGTGCTTGGGGCAAGACCGGCGAAGGCGGCACGTGTAGAGCTTCCGGCGGAGCTGGCGGAAAAGCTGGCGGCTGGAAAGGCATCTGCGGAGGAGCTGAAGGCGGCGGCTTCGGAGATTTCTGATCAGTTTACATATGGCAGTAATATGCGCGGAAGTGCAGAGTATCGTCATCATCTGGGACGGGTGCTGCTGCGCAGATGTATGGAAGAAATTCAGAAGAAGGAGGAGCAGTGATGAAGATTTCGATGATCTTAAATGGAAAGAAGACGGAAGCGGAAATTGATGCAGACATGCTCCTGATCGATTTTGTGAGAAGCCAGGGATGCTACAGTGTGAAGCGCGGCTGTGAGACGTCGAACTGCGGGCTGTGTACGGTTTTTCTGGAGGGAAAACCGGTGCTGTCGTGTTCGGTGCTTGCGGCGCGGGCGAATGGATGTAAGGTGGATACGCTGGAAGGCCTGCAGGAGGAAGCAGAAGAATTTGGTTCCTTTATTGCCGGACAGGGCGCTGAGCAGTGCGGGTTCTGCAATCCGGGGATGATTATGAATGCGATTGCGCTGTTCCGGGAAAATCCGGATCCGAGTGAGGAAGAAATTAAAGAATATCTGGCGGGAAATCTCTGCCGCTGTTCCGGATATGAAGGACAGCTTCGGGGAATTTTGAATTTCCTTGCCTGGAAAAAGCAGCAGGGAGGTGCGTCATGAGCAGAGAAAATCATATCTATGAACCGGACTGGTCGGGAAGAACCGATCAGCTCTGCAGTGTGAATAAGCCGGTGATCAAAAAGGATGCCCTCGCGCTGGTAACCGGAAAGCCGGTTTATGTAGATGATCTGGCGCCGAAGGATTGTCTGATTGTCAAGGTACTGCGGAGTCCGCATGCCAATGCAATCGTAAAATCCGTGAAAAAGACGGCAGCAGAGCGTGTTCCGGGCATTGAGGCGATTTATACCTGGGAGGATGTGCCGAAACAGCGTTTTACAATGGCAGGACAGACCTACCCGGAACCAAGCCCGTATGACCGTCTGATTCTCGATCAGCATGTGCGCTACGTGGGAGATCCGGTGGCGATTATTGCCGGAAAAGATGAAAAATGCGTGGACCGTGCGCGGAAGCTCCTGAAAGTAGAGTACGAAGTGCTTCCGGCCATTCTGGATTTTCATCAGTCCAAGGATAATGAACTGCTGGTGCATCCGGAGGAAAGCTGGAAATCGCTCTGTCCGGTCGGTGCGGACAATCAGAGAAATCTCTGTGCAAGTGCGGAAGATCACAACGGAGATGTGGAAGCCGTGCTCGCAGAGTGCGATGAGGTCGTAGAGCATACGTATCATGTACGCGCAGCCCAGCAGGCGATGATGGAGACGTTCCGGACATACTGCTTTATGGATACCTACGGACGGCTGAATGTGCTGAGCTCGACCCAGATCGTTTACCATGCGCGCCGCATTCTGTCCAATGCACTCGGCATTCCGAAATCGAAGATCCGTGTTTCCAAGCCGAGAATCGGCGGCGGATTCGGAGCGAAGCAGACGGTGGTTGCCGAAATTTTCCCGGCGTTTGTAACCTGGAAAACCGGAAAACCGTCGAAAATGATCTTTACGAGAGAAGAGTCCCAGACAGCATCCACACCGCGCCATGAGATGGAAGTAACGATCCGCCTCGGTGCGATGAAGGACGGAAGAATCCGTGCGATCGATCTGTATACACTTTCCAACACGGGTGCATACGGCGAGCATGGACCGACAACGGTCGGCCTTTCCGGCCACAAATCGATTCCGATGTATGGATCTCTTGAGGCTTACCGGTTTGCGTATGATGTTGTGTATTCCAACGTAATGTCAGCCGGTGCTTACCGCGGATACGGTGCGACGCAGGGTATCTTTGCCGTAGAATCTGCTGTCAGTGAGATGGCAGCGCGTCTTGGCATCGATCCGATCCGGATCCGGGAGCAGAACATGGTCCGTGAGGGACAGTTCATGCCGGCTTACTATGGCGAAACGGCAAACAGCTGTGCGCTTGACCAGTGCGTGGAGCGTGCGAAAGAGATGATCGGCTGGGATGAGAAATATCCGTGCCATGATATGGGAAATGGAAAGGTGCGCAGCGTCGGCATTGCGATGGCGATGCAGGGCTCCTGTATTTCCAATCTCGATGTCGGATCGGCAACGATCAAAGTCAACGACGACGGCGGCTATACGATGCTGATCGCAGCGGCCGATATGGGAACCGGCTGCGATACGATTCTGTCCCAGATGGCGGCAGAGTGTCTGGAGTGTGATGTGGATGACATTACCGTTGTCGGCGCAGATACCGATACGTCCCCGTATGACTCCGGTTCCTATGCATCGAGTACGACGTATATTACCGGAAAAGCGGTGGAAAAAGCCTGCATGACGCTTCGGAAACGAATCTGTGCCCTGGCGGCAGAGCGGATGAACGTGCCGGAAGATGAGACAGAATTTACCGGTACCGGCGTCGTGCATGAAAAGAGCGGAAGCAGCATGACGATGGAAGAAATCGCAACAGCGGCCATGTGCAATAACGGCATCGCGCTGGAAGCGACGGAAAGCAACTGCTCTCCGGTATCGCCGCCGCCTTATATGGCTGGTGCGGTCGAGATCGAGCTGGATAAAGAGACCGGCGAGGTCAGGATTCTCGATTATGCCGCCGTTGTCGACTGCGGAACCGTCATCAACCCGAACCTTGCGCGCGTACAGGTCGAGGGCGGTCTGGTGCAGGGCATCGGCATGACGCTGTTTGAAAATATCCAGTACACGGACAAGGGTCAGATGATCAATAATTCGTTTATGCAGTATAAAGTGCCGACCCGCCTCGATATGGGCAGGCTGCGCGTCGAGTTTCGGAGCAGCTACGAGCCGACCGGTCCGTTCGGTGCAAAATCGATCGGCGAGATCGTCATCAACACACCGGCTCCGGCGCTGGCACATGCAGTCTACAATGCGACGGGTCTGTGGTTCCGCGAACTGCCGATCACGAGCGAGCAGATTGCAATGGGAATTGCGGAAAAAGAATGCGAGTAACGATACTTTATCTGGCAGCCGGGAACAGCAGACGGTTCGGGGAAAATAAGCTGCTCTATCCGCTGGAAGGAAAGGCGGTGTACCGCCATCTGCTGGACCGGCTGGTCCAAATTGCCGGAAGGCATGAGAACTGGGAACTGCTGGTTGTGACGCAGTATGAAAGGATTCTGGAGGAGCTTGCGCCGCTGGTAAAAGCCGGGCGTCTGCAGACGATGTTTTCGCCGGACAGCGAAAAAGGAATTTCCTATACAATCCGCGCGGGAATCGAGGCGGCGGAGAAGCAAAATGCCGATGCCTGTGCGTGTTTTGTGGCGGATCAGCCGTACCTGAAGGAAGAGACGGCGGAGCGCTTTCTGGAATCCATGGAGATGCAGAAGGCTCCACTTGGCTGCGTTTTCTGCGGCGGCGAGAGCGGCAATCCGGCGTGGTTCTCAAAACCTTATTTTTCAGAACTAAAAGAACTTTCCGGCGACCGCGGCGGGAAAAAGGTGCTGAAACGGCACTGGGAATCGGTAATTCCGTTCCGGGTCGAAGCCGCGTGGGAATTAAAGGATCTGGACCGGAAAGAGGATCTCTGCTGCAGAGACACCGGCGGCTGCCATGAATAAAATTTGAGACAGTGCGAAATTTGATGGATTTGGACTTGCATTTCCAGTGAGAAGTAAGTACAATGGGTATAATAAAAATTCGGGAGGCTTCAAAAAAATGCAGTTATTGGAAGACAGAATCCGCAAAGACGGAAAAGTACGCGAGGGAAATGTCCTGAAGGTGGACAGCTTTTTAAATCATCAGATGGACGTCAATCTGTTCCGGGAAATCGGAAAAGAGTTTCAGCGTCGTTTTGCGGGAGAGGAGATCACGAAAATCCTGACCATCGAGGCATCTGGAATCGGAATTGCCTGTGTTGTGGCTGAAATTTTTAATGTTCCGGTTGTGTTTGCAAAGAAAACACAGACCAAAAATATCGCCGGCGATGTTTATACCACAAAAGTAGAATCTTTCACCCATGGAAGAGTTTATGATATCATTGTTTCCAAAGAATTTCTGGGAAAAGGAGACAAAGTTCTCCTGATCGATGATTTCCTGGCAAACGGAAAAGCGCTGGAAGGACTGGCAACCCTGGTACAGGATTCCGGTGCAGAGCTCGTAGGAGCAGGCGTTGTCATCGAAAAAGGTTTCCAGATCGGAGGAAAACTGCTGCGTGACCGCGGCATTCATCTGGAATCTCTTGCCATTGTCGATGGTATGGATGATAAAACCGGGGAAATTACCTTCCGGAAACAGTAAGGAGGCGTCAAAATGGCAAATCTGATTGCAAGAATTGCCGTTCTTCTGGTTCTGGCGGCCGCAGGAATGGTGCTGGCCGACAGAAAAGAAAAAATTGATCTCAGTGTGTCACTGCTGCTGTTTCTGGCGGCAGTCAATGTGACCTCTTTTTTCAGCCTGAAAGATAACAGGATTGTAGTTGTTATGATTCTGACGGTATATTTTCTGTTGTATGCAGGCGCAAAAGAGCTGCTGCGGAGACGGGCAGAGAAAAAAAGAAAATGAATGCAAACCGAACATCCGGCTGCGAGCACCCATGCAAAAGTGCCGGTCGGATGTTTTTGAATTTTCCTGTAAATTCAAAGAGCCCTCCGGGCAGGATCGCACTGCGGCGGAGGGGGAATTATGTCGCTGAAGCGACCCGCCGCCGGCGGAGAATCCTGAAAATTACCAAAATAAGGAGAACCGATATGAGACTGCTGCTGGCAGAAGATGAAAAAGAGATGGCGCACGCGCTGGAAGCAGTGTTTACACATAACCATTATTCTGTAGATGTTGTTTATAATGGAATTGATGCTGCGGACTGGGCAGAGAGCGGAAACTATGACGGCATGATCCTGGATATTATGATGCCGGGAAAAAGCGGGCTGGAGGTCTTAAGCGAGTGGACGGAGAGCATTCATCACCAGATTGAGCGTCTGAACAGTCTTGTAACACAGCTTCTGACGCTTGCAAAAATGGAGGAAGGTGGCGGAGAACTGGAGCTGAAAACATGGAATGCGTCAGAAACCATCATGGATGCCGTAACGTCCTTTGAAGCCCCTGCGGTTACGAAACAGATCGCGCTGCAGAGCGATATTGCAGAAGAACTCCATATGGAAGGGGATGCCGCAAGAATCCACCAGCTCGTTTCTCTTCTTGTGGATAACGCCGTTAAATACACTCCGGAGGGTGGAAAAATCCACATTTTCTGGCGAAAAAACGGCAAAAAAGCAGAATTTTCGGTGCAGAATACCTGCGATACCCTGCCGGAAGGTGATCTCAACCGCCTCTTTGACCGCTTCTACCGTGCGGATGCGTCGCGGGCCAGGGAAAGCGGCGGCTATGGAATCGGCCTTTTCGTGGCAGCTGCAATTGTAAAGGCACATAAGGGAAAAATCACCGCAGAGCGGACACAAGATGGCATCTGTTTTAAAGCAGTCTTTCCGGCAAAAGGATGAAAGAAACAAAATTCCGGAAAAATGGAAAAATGATGGCAGGGTAGGAAAGGCAGACACACAAAAAAGCAGAAATCAAAAGCTTCCAAGAGAGAAAAAACAAAAGAAAACAAAAGAAAACAAAAGGAGGAATATATGATGTTTGATTGTGGTTTACAAAACATTTTCCAGCTGAAAAGCGGACAGTCCCGTTCTATTAACTGGGAAAACCGGAATGGAGAAAAAGGAAAAGGCGGCATGGCATCCAGCGATCTTGGTCCGTCCAGAAAAGGTTCCCCGTGTATCCCGAAAATAGAAGCAGGAGAGACCGTAACACTTGGTGAGATCCAGGGAGAAGGCATCATTCAGCACATCTGGATCACCGTCACAGACCGTACCAGTGAACGCAACCGCTATGTTCTGCGGGATCTTGTTCTGCGCATGTACTGGGACGATGAAGAATTCCCATCCGTTGAATGCCCGCTTGGCGATTTCTTCTGCTGCGGCTTCGGTGTTTCCTACCAGGTAAACTCAGTCCCGATTGCTGTCAATCCGACCCGTGGTTTCAACAGCTATTTCCCGATGCCGTTCCGTAAAAACGCCCGTATTACCATTGAAAATCAGTGTGATGAGCCGATTCCGGCCTTCTTTTATCAGATCGACTATTGCCTGACAACGGTTCCGGAAGATGCTGCCTATTTCCATGCCCAGTGGCGTCGTCAGCGCATCACGGAAAAGGCAAAAGACTACGTTGTCCTCGACAACATCAAAGGGAAAGGCCAGTACGTTGGAACTTATCTTGCACTGACCAGCCTCGAACGCTACTGGTACGGAGAAGGTGAGATGAAATTCTACATCGATGGAGACAAGGATTATCCAACCATCTGCGGAACCGGAACAGAAGATTACTTCGGTGGTGCCTGGAGCTTTGCAACACAGCAAAATGGCCAAACCGTTGAAAATCAGTACTGTACTCCGTATCTTGGCTATCCTTACTACTCTAGCCACGATACCTTCCTTCATAATGATTACCACAATGATGATCAGATGCCACAGCGCAGCTTCTACCGCTGGCACCTTCTTGATCCTATCCTTTTTGAGAAGGACCTTAAGGTAACTCTGCAGCAGATTGGTGTCAGCCACGGAGGTCTTTTTGAACGTCAGGATGATGTCGCTACCACAGCTTACTGGTACCAGACGCATCCTCATGTACCATTCGCGCCACTCATGTCCAGAAAAGAGCGCTGGCCAAGATGATTTTTGACGCTTTTCCTATTTTATATGTTTTATGACTTTGCATATCGGCTGCAAGAGTCCGTTCCGAACAAATCCGCTTCCAACGAATTTGTCCGGAAACGGGCTCTTTCTTTTTTTATATGGTATTCAAAAAGCGATCCGGATTACAGAGGTCCGTCTTTTCACAAAGCTTTCACATTTTCCGTCCATTCTTTAAGGTTCCTTTAAAGTTTTCTCATTATACTTAAAAGTGTAAAAAACATTTCCGGAAGTAAATCAAACGAAAGGATCAATCGATTATGATGCAAAGCCAACAGATTCCCATGACCTTCCAACGGTATGAAACAAAATACATGCTTTCCCCGATCATGGCTCGCAAGCTTCGCAAGAGCCTTCCGGGTCATCTGCAGATGGATGAATACGGCCTTGATACCATCTGCAGCCTCTATTACGATACCCCGGATCACCAGCTCATCCGCCGTTCGCTGGAAAAACCCGTCTACAAAGAAAAACTGCGACTCCGCAGTTATGGTCCGGTCAAAGAGACCAGCCCCATATACGTAGAACTAAAGAAAAAATATGAAGGAATCGTCTACAAACGTCGCGAGCGCATGATATTATCAGAAGCGGTTCCCTATCTTGCGGGAAAATCAGAACCGGGCTTCGACAGCCAGATTCTCCACGAAATCACTTGGTTTCGCAACTACTACCGGGGGCTTGCTCCCGCTATGTACATCGCCTACGACCGCATCGCCTGCTTCTGCATGGAAGACAGGAACTTTCGTGTTACCTTAGACACCAATATCCGATGGCGTACCGACAATCTGTGTCTTGACGGTCCAACGGAAGGAACCAGGCTTTTAGAACCAGGCTGGTATCTCATGGAGGTGAAAACACCAGGTGCTGTGCCCCTATGGTTCAGCAAAATTCTGGATGATCTTGCAATCTATCCGGCATCATTTTCTAAATACGGCTTTGCCTATCAGATCGAAAATCAGAAAGCATCAGAAGAAAAAGAAGAAGAAAAAGCTTTCATACCATTCACAGATATCCGGCAAACCGTATCAAAAACAGCATTCTGTTAGCTGAATCAGGTAAGTCCTCTGCGGCCATTGCGAAAAGCAAGAAGCAGTGGGTGGACTCACAGCTTGCGAAAAGCCTTTTTCAAACATAATCTGCTTCACAAAAAAGAAAATGTAACTATTCAGAGCCATGCAAAATAGAAGCAACATCGCGATGTAGCGTAAGCGGAATCGAGATGGGGCTCTGAATAGACAAGAAAATAAAAAAATTCTGGGAGGAATTTGCTATGCTTAACACAATATTCAGTTCCGTTTTTACAGAAACAACCGCCGCCTTCACCTTTGGTCAGTTCCTTGCCTGCACAGCAGTGTCTCTGATTCTGGGACTGTTGATCGCTGCTGTTTACAGGTACAAAAGCGAATGCACCAAAAGCTTTGCTGTCACGCTTGTTCTGATGCCTGTGATCGTACAGATGGTGATCATGCTCGTCAATGGAAATCTTGGAACCGGAGTCCCTTGATTATACCAGTGTTTTTGACGATATCTTTGCCAGGTATCTGACCCGTTGCGAGCTTGTACAGGTAAAAACCACGAATATGGGAAGTCTTTTCAAGCTGGAGTATCGCATCGTATTCCGCGAGGAAGGCGAAGAGAAAAACATGATTGACCAGCTCTGCTGCAGAAACGGAAACCTTGAAATCCTGTGCAGTCGTGCGCAGACCGGAAGGGAGGAATTATAATGAATCGAAACAGAAAGAAAAAAAACAGAAAAAAAGAGACCGGCGCAGTCGTCAGCCTGCTTCTTGCATCATCGCTGGCCTTCGGCGGATGCGGCACAGCAGTGACATCTTCCAGCTCTGTAAATGCCGAATCTGCCCGTACAGAGTCAACCGGCGAAACATCTGCCGACAACGCGGCGGCCACATCAGAGAGCACAGCTTCGGAAAATGCAATGGAAAGTGCTTCCGATATTAATTTTGACCTGGAACTGACCGAATCCACTATCGACACCGAATTCACAGACCGTGAGAAGAGCGGAAGCTATAAAGCATCAGAAGCCGTAAAAATTACACTTAATAAGACGACAGCTACCGTCTCCGGCAGCGGAGCCAAAGCAGACGGCAGCACAATTACCATCACGGAAGAAGGTGTTTACGTCGTAAGCGGAACACTTGAGGATGGCCAGATTATCGTAGATGCATCCGATTCCGACAAGGTTCAGATCGTACTCGATGGAGTCCATATCAACTGTGAGACAAATGCTGCCATCTACGTTCGCGAAGCGGACAAAGTTTTCATCACGCTTGCTGAAAACAGCAGCAACGCGCTTGGCGGTGGAAACGAGTACACTCAGATTGACGACAACACGGTAGACGGCGTTATCTTCTCCAAATCAGATCTTGTCTGCAACGGGACAGGAAGTCTGACCATCGAGGCAGACTACAAGCACGGGATTGTATCCAAAGATGACCTTGTGATTACCGGCGGAACCTACAAAATCGCCGCTGCGGACAACGGGATCACAGCCAAAAATCAGATTAAAATTCTGGATGGAAGCTTTGACATTGATGCTGCAAACAGTGCAGTCAAAGCGAAAAATGCGGATAACGCAGAGCTTGGAAATATCTATATTGCCGGTGGAATTTTTACGATCGAGGCGGAACAGGACGGCTTCCATGCAACCGGCAGCATTGTTGTCGATGACGGAACCATCACCGTAAACTCCGGTGATGACGGTTTCCATGCGGAGCTCGACACCATCATTCGTGGCGGAACGATCCTTGTTGAAAAAAGCAACGAAGGCCTGGAAGGAAAACGCGTCGTGGTCAACGGCGGTGACATTACCATAAACGCCAGCGACGATGGCATCAATGCCGCAAATTCCGGCGACGATGGCGCCAACGCCGCAAATTCCGGCGACGGCGGTGTCAATGCCGCAAATTCCGGCGACGATGGCGCCAATGCCACAAATCCTGGCGCCAATGCTGCCGGCTCCGGTGACGATGACAGCAATGCCGCAAGCTCAAACGACGATAGCAGTGCTGTCGTAAACTCCGGTGATGATGGCAGCATATCCGGTGCGGCAGACGGAAAGGAACCTTCGCAAATGCCGCCTGATACAGAAAACGGCAGCGATAGGCAGCCATCACAGGACTTCGATCCGGAGAACGCTCCGTCTGACGGAAATGCGCCGCAGGACTTCGATCCGGGGAATGCTCCTTCTGACGGCGATGCTCCACAGATGATGCAGGGAGGCCCCGGCGGCGGGGGAAACTCTGAGCTTTACATTAAAATTGCCGGCGGAACCCTGACCGTATCCGCCGATGGTGATGGTCTTGATTCCAACGGCGGTCTTCTCGTGACCGGCGGAACTACGATCGTGTACGGGCCGACCAGCGATGGTGACAGTGCCCTCGATTACGACGGAAGTGCAATTGTGACCGGCGGAACCTTAGCTGCTATCGGCAGTGCCGGCATGGTAGAAAGCTTTGACGAAGCTTCCACCCAGCCCGTTGTCACCTATTACTGTACGGAAACCAAGTCCGCTGACACTATCATCACACTGACAGACAGCGATGGAAGTGCCCTCTTCACGGTCACACCCGAAAAAGCCTACGCCAGCATCGTTTTGACCTGCCCAGAAATGAAACTGGACGCAACGTATACTCTGGCTGTCGGTACCGACAACGAAGAGATCACCCTCACGGACATCATCACCACCGCCGGAACCCGGTCTGTTAAAACGATGAGCGATCCCGAAGGTGGAAAAATGCCAAATAACAGCGATAACAAAGGAACTCCGCCTTCAAAACCAAGCAACACGGCTGAGTGAACCGTTATAGTTCATTCAGCACCGGAACATTTGCTGTTCCGGTGCGTAAGAAAGTGATTCTACTCATGATTCTACCGTGGCTGTCTTCCTACTTCCAATTTGCCGTATTCTGTGCTAAAATAACCTCACAAGAAAAGAGGTAGAAAAATCATGTATGATAAACTGACCGAAAACGATATTAAAAAAATGCAGGAAGAAATCGACTACCGCAAACTGGTTGTCCGTCCAAAAGAACTCGAGGCTGTAAAAGAAGCCCGCGCTCAGGGCGACCTCAGCGAAAACTTCGAATACAAAGCCGCCAAACAAGACAAAAACCGCAACGAAAGCCGCATCCGCTACCTGGAAAAAATGATCAAAACCGCCCACGTTATTTCAGATACCTCAAAGGACGATGAAGTTGGCATCAACAATACCGTTCAGGCTTACATCGAAGAAGATGATGAGACAGAAACCTACAAACTTGTCACCACCGTTCGTGGTAATTCTCTCAAAGGATACGTCAGTATCGACTCGCCATTAGGAAAAGCCATTCTGGGTCATAAAGTCGGCGACCGCGTCACTGTAAAAGTAAGCGATGCCTATAGTTATGATCTCATCATCAAATCCATCGAAAACACTGCGGATACCGATGATGAACTCCGCAGCTATTAAAGGACAGAAAGAAAGGAAAATACCAGTCATGGAAAAAATTGCAAGCTTTACGATCGACCATATCAAACTTAAACCAGGCGTCTACGTTTCAAGAAAAGATCACGTGGGTGACAGCGTCATCACAACCTTTGACCTGCGCATGACATCTCCAAACGATGAGCCTGTTATGAATACCGCTGAGGTCCACACCATCGAGCATCTTGGCGCAACCTTCCTGCGTAATCACGAAGAGTGGAAAGATAAAACCGTATATTTCGGTCCAATGGGCTGCCGCACCGGTTTCTACCTGCTGCTGGCAGGAGACTACACCTCCAGAGACATCGTCCCGCTCGTCACCGAAATGTATGAATTCATCCGCGATTTCAAAGGCGAAGTTCCGGGCGCATCTCCGAAAGACTGCGGAAACTACCTGGACATGAACCTCTCCATGGCCAACTACCTCGGCAAAAAATACCTGGATGAAGTCCTGTACGGAATCGATGATTCCCGTCTCGTCTATCCAGAATAAACCATAAAAAATAACACAGGGGGATATCAAAACATGAGAACCATGGAAAACGAAAACCTGCGCGTGCAGATCAGCGATCACGGCGCAGAACTTAGCAGCATCTACGACAAAGCGGCTGACCGTGAGGCAGTCTGGACCGGCGATCCGGCCTTCTGGAACCGCCACGCACCGGTCCTGTTCCCGTTCGTCGGAAAAGTAAACGGCGGCTTCTACACCCATAAAGGAGTCAAATATCCGATGGGCCAGCACGGTTTCGCCCGCGACAACGAATTCGAGTGCATCGAAAACACCGAAAACAAAACCGTACACCGCCTGGTATCGACCGAAGAAACAAAAAAAGTCTACCCGTTCGATTTTGCCTTCACCGTAACCCAGGAACTCTCCGGCAGAACCCTGACCATAACCTGGAACGTAGAAAACACCGGTGATGATGATATGTACTTCTCCGTCGGCGGACATCCTGCATTCATGATTCCGGAACAGTATGATATCGTCTTCAACAAAGGCCTGGAAAACCACACCGAGACCGAACTCGAATACGTTCTGATCGACCCGGAAACAGCAGGCGTCGATGCCGCACATCCGAGAAAACTGAAACTTCAGGACGGCAGAATCCCGTACACCAGAACCCTTTTCGACGAGGACGCCCTGATCTTCGACAATACCCAGGTCGAGCGCGTCGGCGTAGAAGTGGATGGAAAACCGTACGTCACTCTCACCTGCAAAGGCTTCCCGAGCGTCGGCGTATGGTCCAAGCTAAAAGCAGATGCCCCGTTCGTGTGCCTCGAGCCATGGATCGGCCGCTGCGACAACGTCGGCTTTGACGGCGAATTAAAAGACAAATACGGCGAACAGCACCTGAAAGCCGGTGAAAACTTCCAGGCAGGCTACACCATCACCATCGGAGAATAAGGACCCGAAAAAAAGAAAAACCTCCGAAGTACAGCGAAAAGAACACGATTCCTGTACTTCGGGGGTTGAAATTTTACGGTTTCTTTACTATAATTAGCATCAAACCCAAAAAACGCATGTAGTTCATCATGCACAGAAGAAAAAACAGGAGGGAACGTTCTTGAAAAGAGAAACGGTTATCGTACTTGATTTTGGCGGTCAGTACAATCAGTTAATTGCAAGACGTGTACGTGAGTGCAACGTTTACTGTGAGATTTATTCTTACAAAACAGACATCGAAAAGATCAAAGAAATTCAGCCGAAAGGTATTATCTTCACCGGCGGCCCGAACAGCGCATATCTGCCGGATTCCCCGACTTATACAAAAGAAATTTTTGAACTTGGAATCCCGATCCTCGGCATCTGCTACGGATCACAGCTGATGATGCATCTGCTCGGCGGAAAAGTAGAAGTAGCACCGGTCAGAGAATATGGAAAAATTGAGGTAACTGTAGATACCAGTTCCGCACTGTTTGAGAACGTATCCGAAAAAACCATCTGCTGGATGAGCCACAACGACTACATCTCCAAAGCAGCTCCGGGATTCGAAATCATCGCCCATACGGATGACTGTCCGGTAGCAGCCGTTGCAAACGTAGAGAAAAACCTCTATGCAACCCAGTTTCATCCGGAAGTTCTTCATACCAAAGAAGGAAAGAAGATGCTTTCCAACTTTGTATACAATGTATGTAAATGTGCCGGTGACTGGCACATGGATTCCTTCGTAGAAGAGTCTATCAAAGCTATCCGCGAAAAAGTTGGCAACGGAAAAGTACTCTGTGCCCTTTCCGGCGGCGTTGATTCCTCTGTTGCAGCCGTTATGCTCTCCAAAGCAGTTGGAAATCAGCTCACCTGCGTTTTTGTTGACCACGGTCTGCTGCGTAAAAACGAAGGTGATGAAGTAGAGGCTGTATTCGGACCGGAGGGTCCGTATGACCTGAATTTTATCCGTGTTAATGCACAGGAGCGTTTCTATGCCAAATTAAAAGGCGTAGAAGAGCCGGAGAAAAAACGTAAAATCATCGGTGAAGAATTTATCCGTGTCTTCGAAGAAGAGGCAAAGAAAATCGGTGCCGTAGACTTCCTTGTACAGGGAACCATCTACCCGGACGTTGTAGAGAGCGGTGTCGGCGGAGAATCCACCGTTATCAAATCTCACCATAATGTCGGAGGACTGCCGGATTACGTAGATTTCAAAGAAATCATCGAGCCACTGCGCAACCTTTTCAAAGATGAAGTAAGAAAAGCCGGTCTTGAACTCGGAATTCCGAAATATCTTGTATTCCGTCAGCCATTCCCAGGTCCGGGTCTTGGTATTCGTATCATCGGTGAAGTAACCGCTGAGAAAGTTAAAATGGTTCAGGACGCCGACGCAATCTGGCGTGAAGAAATCGACAAAGCCGGCATCGCTCACGAAATCGGCCAGTACTTCGCAGCACTGACCAACATGCGTTCCGTTGGAGTCATGGGAGATGAAAGAACGTATGATTATGCCATCGCCCTCCGTGCCGTAACCACTACCGATTTCATGACAGCCGAAAGCGCAGAAATTCCGTGGGATGTCATCGGAAAAACAACGAGCAGAATTGTAAACGAAGTAAAACACATCAATCGCGTTATGTATGATTGCACAGGAAAACCACCGGCAACCATTGAGTTTGAATAGTTGACGCTGGGCTACAAAGCCCGTAACCACGGGGCTTTGCGGCTTTGGGTGTTTGAAATTGCATTATCATTGCATTTTTATATTTCTTTGTGATACATTGCAGTATGCTGATTACTGGTATAATTAGCAATACTTTGAGAAGCTGACTGGTAGCTGAGAACCCCGGTCAGCTTCTTTGCAATCTCAATATTGGTGTTTGGATACAGATGACCATAAGTTCCTAGTGTCGTCTGTATTTTTTCATGTCCAAGACGCTCTTTAATCAGCAGTGGATTTTCGCCCATGCTGATAAGCAGGGAAGCATGCGAATGTCTCAGGGCATGAATTTTGATTCTGTGGACACCAGCTAAATTTGCCAATTTCTCTAATGCTCTTGGAAGCGTTGTTTTGCTGGTGGGTGTACTGTTATAACTCAGTACGAATCCACAATTTGGTAAAACCTTTGCCTGGACCGCCTTCCATTCTTGTAATTCCTTGATGGTATCAGCATCAATATAAATGGTACGGTTGCTTGCCTGCGTCTTAGGTTCAACGAATTTGTAGTCATTCATTGTTTTATAGTACAGTGTTTTACTAATAATCAGCATACCTGTTTCAAAATCAATATCATCCCACTGTAAGGCGGCAGCCTCTCCAATACGCATTCCAGTCATAAATAAAAGCCAGAACGAGATGAAGAGATAGTGCTCGTAGTAGTCACCTTTGTACAGCAGGGATATTACCTTCTGAAACTCCTCCAAAGTCCAGAAGTCGATCTTTACTTTTTTAGATTTGATATTGCCGATCATGCGGGCAGGATTCTTCTTTGCAAGTCCGAGGATAATCGCCCGGTCAAAAGCTAAACATAACATTCCCTGAACAATGCGTACATAGTTTGGACTGAATTGTTTTGCCAACTTGAGCTGCCAGGTCTGTACATTTATCGCTTCTATTTCGGACACTTTCTTCTTGTAGAAATAGGCAAAGTGTTTTTGAATGGTCGAGTAACGATTCTTGTAGGTACTTTCTTTCACCTGAGTTTTGTACCACGGAAGATAGATTTCTTCAATAAACTTTTTGAAGGTAATGTCTTCCTTCTTATCAGCTAATTCTTCCGTTGATGCAAGAATCAATTTGGAATACTCGGCACGGGCTTCTTTTTTTGTTGAGAATCCGCTGCGGTATTTTTGAATCTGTTTTCCGGTTACAGGATGATATCCGAGGTTGGCTCGAAAATAATAAGTGCCGTTTTCTGCTTTTTTAATTGGATCTTTTGCCATGATTTCACTCCTTACTAAAATGCAAAAAGCACGATCATTCTTGCTTATCGGGCAAAGTAATCCCTAATAATTCTTCAACGGCTTCTTTTGGAACCCTGTCTAATTTTCTGGATTGATAATAGGTATGCCCCTTTTCTACCATAAGTTCCTTTGCTTTTTTGATAATATCAGCAGCAAAGGAAGGACCGTAGCCTAATTCAATCAAATCCCTTTTTGTTACAGTTATCATGAATCTCCTTTCCACAGACAGGGAATCAACTTGATACCTGTCTATTATTATATCAAATTTTGAGTAAAAGTTCTCTAATAAAAGCGCTATAAGCTAAAATCCCAAAAGTCTATGTTATTCTTTCAGAAGCCAGTTCCTATGCCCGTTCCGGCCACGTAAAACGGTGTTACTTTGTAACTATTAAGCTGCAGGCGTGCGAAGATGCAAACTATCTGCAGTCACCTATATCAATCTCCCGAAAGATTTCTTTTGTTTTCAAGGTACGGCGAATGGATATATTACCCATTCAATTAAGGAATAGGGGGCTTTTCTTTAAGATTGAAAAATTTTAAGAAAAAATGATAAAAATAAAAGCTGCCTTGATTTGGCAGCCACGGAAATCTATTTGCGTTTTAGAGCCAGACGATTCAGCATGGAAATGAGCGCAAGCATATCCTCGTCATCGAGTTGTTTCATCAGATCAGTTGCTTTGTCAATCAGAGGAAGATTGTGCAGCTCTGAATCGAAGAACTGTTGAGGAGTGACTTCCAGATAGTCACAGATATCCAGAAAGCTCTGCATGGTAGGCAGAGAACGTCCGGAAGTGAGGGACTGGATGTAGCTTTTATTTTTGCCAAGATCCAGACTCATCTGATATTCAGATACATTTTTCTTTAAACGCAGTTCGCTGATGCGTTCTCCAATAAAGTTTTTATCCATACATTTACACCTCTCTTCCACATTTTAAACTATTTACTTACAGCAAATTACGGAATAAAATAGAGATATATTTGAAATATAGTGATTATTCCGTAATATAACCGTAATTTACTAAAATGATACAAAAAAAGAAATTATGGATGATAGAAAATGGATTTTGGGGTATGATGATAGCAAAGGAAGTGGATGTCTGTGCGGATTATAGGAAATGAGCAGGAAATTGAATGGGCGAAGGAAGCACTGCGGAATCAATGTAACGATTGTCCCTACTTGGACTGCTGTAATGAAAAGGCGAAAGAGGAGTCAAAGCAGTGTGGAACGGTTCGGTTTGGCTGCCGGGAGTATCTGAAAGAGAAGATTGAATTCGTAGTAGAAAAATAGATGTAGTATTTTGAACAAATATAAACACCATATATAGTATAAGCCTGAATTGACATGAGGAATATCTTGTGCTAGTATACTGATATAGTTTATTTTATGCACACCCTTTTTGGGGAGTTTCGGGATTCATAAGAATCTCCAAACTTACAGGAAACAGCAGGAGCTGATTCCTGGCATAAGTAGTTTATGTTTGTAGTGAGTGTCACGGTATGCCTTTTTTGGCTGCGTGGCACTTTTGTTTTTTCAGGAAGAAACCAGACTTTTAAGAATGAACAGAGAAAAGACTCTCTTTTCATTCTTTTTTTGTGCTTACATTTAGGTTTCGGCATAGTTGCATGCCACAACCAGCTTCGGCTGTTGATGGATAAATATTATTTTAAGAAAGGTGGAATAAGAACATGAATGAAGCAAGAGTGTATGCAGATGGATTTGAGAGATCCTTTGCAGAAGTAAAAGATCTGCTGGAGTTTCTGGCAGAGAGAGGAAGAAATGCCAAATGGATCAGAAAGCCAACGAATACGTTACGGCTGGCACCACTGGAAAAGGAGGCTCAAAATCTGGATGCGGCAGATGCATCCATGGAAGAAATTTTGGAGGATACAGAGAAGAATACGCAGCTTGTACTGAAAATGAGAGGAGAATCCTATCCGGTACGTGACTGTGCCATCCGCACCATTTTAAGCCGCGCAGGTGTCAATGGAGACGGGCTTCGCAAGCTGGATAAGGCAACATATGCGAAGGTAGTCAATTACTGCCTGCGGGTTGCAAAAGGGGATGCCCTGATTAAGATTGCGGACGGAAAGGTTTCCGCAGTACATGGCGGGGATAAACATGATTATTGCATCCTTGATATGAAAGCCATGTTTGAGACAACCTGCGAATATCTGAATCTGAATTTCAAAGGCAGTGTTTACATGGAGGGCTCTGGTATCTATGACCATTCCATTGTATCTGCCATGTGGAAGCTCGGAGGAAGTCAGGAACTTCTGGATACTTACCGAAAAGCACTGGATGCACACGGAATGGATGAGAAGATCCTGTCACCGGCACTTCGTTTTACCACATCTGACGTGGCAGCGAGCGGTGCAAATCTGTATCCGATGCTTTTGACAGACGGACCAAACGGCGTTATCAGTCTGGGAAGTCCAATCAAGCTGGCTCACGATAAAGGGGCAACGATTCTGGACTTCCGGAAAAATCTGGAGCAGGTATGCGCCCGCTATGTGGATGCGATGAAGAATCTTACTCAGCTTATGGACATTGAGATCCGTAATCCGGTGAACTGCCTGAAGCTGCTGATGAAGGAACTTGGCATTAAACAGAAGATCCGGAATGAGGTGGTGGAGCTATTTGTATCCCAGAACGGGGAAGGTGCCTGTACGGCACATGATCTTTATTATGCCATGAATGAAGCCTCCTTTTTTGCAGCCTGTGAAGGAATGTCCGGACAGGGCATCCTGAAGCTGGAGGAGGATATTACGAAGGCGCTTATAAAAGACTGGAAAAAATATGACGTTTATGGAGCAGTCAAATGTTAGGAGGAATTGGAATGAATAACAAAGCAGAGTATACACCGGAAAAGGTTGTGGATATCAGTAACCTGTCAAGAGAAGACTGGTTGGAATACCGCAAAAAAGGAATCGGCGGCAGTGATGTAGCGGCAATCATGGGGATCTCTCCATTTGCCACTATCCGGGATCTGTTTTACAACAAAACAGGTGTGCAGCCGGTCATTCAGGAGGAAGAGGAAAGCAACTGGGTTGCCAAGGAAGTCGGACACCGGCTGGAAGATCTGGTGGCAGAAATCTTTTCCAAAAAGACCGGACTGGAAGTATTTCCGGTACGTGTCATGTTCCGGCATCCATTATATCCGTTCATGCTTGCAGATGTGGATTTTTTTGTTCGTATGCCGGATGGGACATTTGCGATTCTGGAATGTAAAACCTGCAATTATAATGCGAAAGATAAGTGGGCTGATGAGGGTATTCCAGCTCATTATGTGCTGCAGGTAAGGCATTATCTGTCTGTGATGAATATGCAGAAAGCCTTTATCGCATGCCTGTATGGAAATAACGAGAATGAGTTTGTGTATCGCACCATTGAGCGTGATCTGATTGAGGAAGAAGACATCATTGATCAGGAAACGTATTTCTGGCAGGAACATGTATTGAAAAATGTAGTACCGCCGCATAACGGGAATTCCGATCTGGTTCTGGCAAATATCCGTAATTATGGTGGTTTTGCAGACAAATCTATTCCGGAAATTGTGCTTTCCGGTCTGGAATCAAAAAATCTTGAGAAGTATCTTACCCTTTCGGAGGAAAAGTCACAGTTGGAAAAACGGAAAAAGGAAATCGAAGCAGAACAGCGGGCAATCAGTGTTCCTTTTGTGGAACAGCTGGGGCAGGGCTGCAAGGCAGTGCTGGAGGACGGTACGAACCGTTACCGTATTACCTATAATCCGACCAGACGTACTTCGGTTGGGAAAGACCAGATGGAGAAGCTGAAAAACCAGCATCCGGATATCTATGAGGAATATACAAAAACAACGGAGAGCCGTACTTTCCGAATTAAGAAGGAGGCGGCGTAATGAGAAAACCAAATGAACGGATGCGGATAAAAAGCTGGAGGGATATAAACAATGAGGTGCAGATTTAAACATAAGATTTTCCAGAATGAGGAGAATGGGTATACGATTGCCATATTCACCACACAGGATACGTCTGTCCCCCTGTCAGCCAGAGACAAATATCTGGCATCCCGGAATATCATCGGCTTCTCAGCGATTGGATTCGGTCTTCCGCTTACAGACGAGATTGAGCTTGAGATGGAAGGCAGATGGGAGAGCGGAGAGCATGGAACTCAGTATCAGGTGGAAAATTTCATGGAGGTTGTACCACGGACAAAGGAGGGTATCTTAGGATACCTTTCTTCCGGTGCAATCAAAGGTATCGGTCCCAAGATGGCAGATACTATTTTCCGGAAGTTTGGGCTTCAGACACTGGAAATCATGGAAAACAACCCGCAGGAACTCTTGAAGATCCGTGGAATTTCCGAGAAGAAGCTGGCTGCTATTGTGGAGTCCTATGGAAAAAACCAGGTGTTCCGGGAACTGATGACGTTTCTGGCGCCTTTTAAGGTAACACCCAAAAAAGTGAATATGATTCTGAAGAAATTCGGAAATGAATCGGTGGATATTATCCGGCACCGCCCTTACATGCTGAGTGCAGTCAAAGGCTTCGGGTTTCTGACTGTGGATGCGATCGGAAGACAGTGCTGCTGTGCACTCAATGATCCCATGCGGATATCCGGGTGCATCGGACATATCATGAATCAGGCAATGAAAGAAGGACATCTGTTTAAGCAGCGTCAGGAGGTTATCAGGGAAGCACTGGAAATGCTGAACCGGGATCTGCAGGTCATGGCAGTATCGGAGCAGGATGTCAGTCAGGTGCTTTACCGGCTGGTGCTGCAAAAAAGCATTGTTGTGGAGGAAGAACGGATCTATTCTATCCGGCAGTATGAAGAAGAAACACAGACCGCTTCCATGATAGCCAGACGGCTTTTGGAGAAGCCGGTTTTGCTGTCCATTGAACCGGAGCTGGAAAAGGCACAGAAGACACTGGGGATCACGCTGTCAGAAACACAGAAACAGGCAGTGCGGATGGTGTTTGCACATCCCATCAGTATTATTACCGGAGGTCCCGGAACCGGAAAGACAACGGTTCTCAAGGTGATTCTCTATATCCATCAGGCGTTATGCAGGTCAGAGGTACAGCTTATGGCTCCGACCGGACGTGCGGCAAGACGTATGGTGGAGAGTACCGGCTGTGAAAATGCATCCACGATGCATCTGGCCCTGGGGCTTTTGGGAGATGATACGGATTTTGAACCGGATTTTGAGTACCTGTCTGCCGGATTTCTAAATGTAGATGAGGTGTCCATGGTGGACATGCATCTTGCCTATGAATTTTTCCGGCGGGTTAGCAGACATGCCAGAGTCCTTTTAGTCGGGGATAAGAACCAGCTTCCATCCGTAGGAGCCGGGGATGTGTTCCGGCAACTGATTGCCTGCGGGCTGATTCCGGTCACGGTACTGGATCTGGTTTACCGGCAGGGCGCTTTGAGCAGCATACCTTATAATGCAAAACTGATGCAGGAGAATAAGACTAATCTGAGCTTTGGGGAGGATTTTCAGTTCATTGCCTGTAAAGGAGCAGATGAAGCGGCAGAGATTGTCCGGAGGATTTATCTGGACGAGATTGCAAAAAACGGCATGGATCAGGTACAGATCCTGACTCCGTATCGGAAACGCAGTGCTGCCGGAGTGGATGAATTGAACAAATCTCTGGAGGATTTTGTAAATCCGCCAATCGCAGGGAAGAAGGAACTGCATATCGGCAGTCAGGTGTTCCGGGTTGGCGATAAGATTTTACAGAATAAAAATACCGAGATGGCGAGTAACGGCGATCTGGGCAGGATACTGGACTGTATCACGGATGAGGATGGAAATGCCAGGGCAGTGATCGGATTCCCGGATGGGCGGCAGGTGCAATATGAAGCTGACCAGATGGAAATGATCGAACATGCTAACGCAACAACCATCCATAAGGCACAGGGTTCCGAATGTCCGGTTGTCATCATCCCTTGGGTAAAAGCCTTTTATATGATGCTGAAGCGCAATATTCTCTATACCGGAGTGACCAGAGCGAAAAGCAAGGTTTATCTGGTAGGGGAATGGGCTGCAGTCTGTCAGGCAATCAATACGGATGACAGCGGGACAAGGAACACCATTCTGAGTGAGCGGATCGTACAGTATTACGATCAGTATCAGAGTGAACAGAAACCGGAAATGGAGCAGTTAAAACTTGTTGTTTAAAAATATTTTTCAATTTTTGAAATAAGCGGACTATTACTCTTATATAGGGGAACGTCTGCTTTTCTAAATGAAAGGAGCAGAGAATGAAAGAATTATTGTATAAGAAATCAGAGGCAGTTGCCGCTTTGAACCGTGTGGATGGCTTCCATCCGATGGAACTGGCAAGAAAGATTGGAGAAGAAGGGCAGGAGGAGCAGCTTTATCTGGATGTGAAATACCGGAAGCTATGGTTTCGTCTGGTCAATCCGGCAGGAAAGATCATCAGCCGGATTATCACTTTCACAGAGAACATGGCAGTTGTGGAAGCACGTATCTATCTGGATAAATGTGATCAGGAAGACAATTATGTAGCCAATTCCTTTTCGCAGAAATTCCGGAGCGATGACCCGAAGTTTGGAGACAAATTTCTGGAAATGGCAGAAACAGCAGCCGTAGGAAGGGCATTATCGGATGCCGGATATGGTGTGCAGTTTGCGGATGTGGGAGAGGAAAATGATCCTGCACAGGTAGATGCCGGAATTCCATATCAGAATCCACAGATGCCGGATTCAGGTGCCATGGAAAATGCAGCCATGCCGGATTCGGGTGTCATGCCAAATGCCCCTATGCCAACTTATGGAGAGATGCCAGGTCAGCCGGAATATGCAGGCCAGCAGATGATGAATCAGTTCTATCAGCAGGCACAGGCGGCGGGAAGCACCATTTACCATGGCAGTGGACAAATGCCTGGCTACGGTTCCGCTCCGGCTGCCTCTACGCCGCCAAAGACCGGACAGATGCTGCAGGGAGCATTACAGAATCTGGATACGTCCCTTCCGGTAGAAGAACTGATGAAACACATGAACTATGAAATGGCAGTCGGGACTGTGATTCCGGGAAAGGGAAAATACGGCGGAAAGACCATGGGACAGGTGGCAGTTGAAAGCCCGTCAACGATCCAGTGGTTTGCCGAGCAATATTCCGGACCGAACAATCTGGTTCCGGCGGCAGCAAAGGTAATTTTACAAAAAGCAATGCCGATGTCTGGTTAAGGAAGAACCCCGCAGAGAGCTTTTTTCTGCGGGGGAAAGGAGGAAGAGACCGGGATGTATTATGATATGTCTGGGTTTGATTATGGAATACTGGATGTGGTGCAGGTGCTGCATCTCAGAAAGCGGCGGGGAAACTATTATGACTGCCCGTTTTGTGGAGAGACGCATGGAAAACTGAATATCAATGTGGAAAAGAATGTATTCCGGTGCAACCGCTGTGATGCGTCCGGGGGGATGCTGAAGCTTTATGCGGATTTGCACAATGTTACACTCTCCGAAGCAAATCAGCAGATCCGGGAAGCATTAGGAAAAGGAGAATACCGGACGGATTATATCAAAGCAACGCCGGTACAGGAAGAAAAGGCAACGGCAGAGCTTGCACCCATAGAGGAAATCCACCGGACGTATCAGAGAATGCTGTCCATGCTCACGCTTAACAGGAAGCATCAGGAGGATCTGCAAAGACGAGGATTAAAACCGGAACAGATCGAAGCACAGCGTTACCGGAGTGTCCCGCTGTTTGGAATGAAGAAGCTGGTCAAAAGGCTGGCAGAAGAAGGATATATGGTGAAAGGCGTGCCGGGATTCTACCGGGATACAGACGGAAACTGGACGATTAACTTCAAAGCAGAAAACTCAGGAATCCTGATTCCCATAGTTTCTTTGGACGGGTTCATCCAGGGTTTTCAGATCCGGGTAGATCATGTGACTGACACGAAAAAATATATCTGGCTGTCCAGTGTCAATTATGACCAGGGAGTTTCCTCCGGAAGTCCGGTACATGTGATCGGTGATCTTGCCGCAGAACGTGTCTATCTGACCGAAGGAGCCTTAAAAGGGACCATAGCCCATTATCTGTCCGGCGCTACCTTTGTGTGCGTTGCCGGAGTGAACCAGTACCGGAATCTGAAACCGGTGCTGGAGCGGATGAAAGGATATGGGATGAAACAGCTTTTGGAGGCGTATGACATGGATAAGAAGATGAAAGTAGCCTGCAATAAGCATGACAGTAAGTGTGCGGTCTGTTTTGAGCGTTCCCCTGTTATCTGCCAGCATAAGGCGGAGAAACGGAGGATTATCCAGAACGGCTGCAATAAGGTCTATGAAATCTGCCGGGAGCTTTCCCTGCCGATGAACCGGATGGTCTGGGATATGGACGAGAGCGGGGAGTGGAACGGGAAACACAAGGGGATTGATGACTATTTAGCCGCCATCAAACAGAAAGAAGGAACCGGGGCACAGACTTCGGCTCTTCCGAAAGGAGAACAATCATGAGAAAAAAAGGAAATACGGTTCTTGCAGGACTCATTATCTGCCTGTTGCTTGTTTTTCTCGCAGCGGCAGGAAAACTCTTTGGTGCTTATCTGAAGTATCAGAAAGGGGACGTAAGTTACGAGAAACTGCAGGAATATGTTCAGGAACCAGAGGAAGAAGAATCACCGGAGTCTGAGAAAGAAAAGGAGGAACCTAAGAATAGGTATCTAGAAATTGATTTTGCAGGTTTAAAAGCGGTTAATCTGGATGTCATAGCGTGGATTCAGATTCCGGCACTGGATATTAGTTATCCGGTGGTACAGGGGAAAGATAATGCATATTATCTTCATCACCTTTTTTCGGGAGAATCCAATATCAACGGGAGCATCTTTGTGGACTGCCATAATCAGCCGGACTTTACGGATCAGAATACGATCGTGTACGGGCATAATATGAAAAACGGGAGCATGTTCGGAACTCTGGATAAGTACCAAGACAAAGAGCTATTTGAACAACATCCGGAGTTTTATCTCTATTTGCCGGACAAGATCCTCAAGTATCGTATCTTTTCCTGCTATGCGGGAAGAACCGGAAGTGAGGGATATAGGTATCATTTCCCGGAAGCGGAAGATTTTCAGACGTTTCTGGATACGGTGTCTTCTTATAGGGATTATGATACCGGCACCGAGCTGTCGGCAACGGATCGGATAGTTACGCTGTCTACCTGTGTCAATTCCAGACGGAATTATCGCTATCTGGTACATGGAAAATTAAGCAGTGAGATCATCACAGAGGAATAAAAGAATCGTGCTGGTGTGAGAAGAAATTTCTTATGCCAGCTTTTATTATGGGAGGAAATGTAATGGGAACAGCATTGGTTATGGAACATGCAAACGCACTGGCACAGATGATAGTCAGTGAAAAGGACAAGTTATTTGATGAAAGAGTGGAGGCTCTTGTAAAACTTTATAGAAGGGCGGAATTTTATCTGAAGCAGGGATTTCTGGAGAGCATCGTCTGCGAGTTCCATCGGAAGAAAGTGGAAATGATTATGCAGGCGGAAACAAAAGGAGAGATTACGGAAATACTGAAGTTATCAAAACCGCATTTTGACGGGAAAAAATTTGTCTATACCTCTCCGTATGCTGTGGAAGAGGAAGAGCTTCTCCTTTGGTCTCTGACATCACTGCAAGGTCCACTCCGGGATGAAGGGTATCGAAGATATCGGGAATTATTTGAGAAGTGCCTGCCGGAGATGGCAGAAAAGATTCCGGCGTAGAACAATGGCATAACAAAGGAACGAAAAAACTATCTTTTATTTTACTGTAATTTCACTCTTTATTGAATCTGCAATACTTTACAAAGTTTTTTACGGAAAAATGCTTCGGATTAATATACTTAACACCAGTATCTATCAGCTTAAATTTTGAATAACCAAACACCAGTGTTTCATTATTCACAAAAATCGTCATCTATCCAGAAAGCAGGTAAAATATGTTCACAATAATCAGAGTATTTTCTGCATTCAATACATTCTTCATCTAAAGAATCTACGCCGACATAATGAATATGATAATCTACAGTATCGTTTACAAATCTTTCAAGGAAGATGTTCAAAACAAAGGCTACTCTATCATCACAATAAACATAACCAATTAAATTCTTATGAATGATACAGTAAACGAGATAAACACAGCGTGTATCAACGATGCAGTTGAAATTGTATCCAGATTAAAGCCTATTTATACTTTAAAGCATGCACGGAGACAGCAAGAAGACCTATTCCTGTACGGAAGAGGTCTTCCTGTCCTTATACTAAAGTTAATTGGTATGCTGAAGTCCCGCAAAAGCAACATTTAATTTACCTCCAGATTACCGCTTTTAAGAGATAGATAATCGGAACTTCCGCTAAGCAGATAGAAAAAATATTCCCCTTTTTCATCTGGTGAGAAACTATATTTTCCACTCAGTTCATCGAACACTTCTCCTTCATACATTATCCCGTCTTTTACATAACCGATAATCAAATCTTGGGATACTGTAATGTCTGATTTATATTTATCAAACGAAATGACTATATTATCTTTATCAGTTAGTTCCCATCCCTTTCCATTGTCTTGTGTAAGTACACAAAGTGAATTGTTGATTAGAATTATTTCTGGAATGATATACATTTCATCTGATTTATCAGTAGGAATCTCTACTATTGATGATGGTATGAAATTAGGCATCAGACTGCTTTTAACAATTCTGCTTTCAGGAAATTCTGATGAAGATTTGGCTAATTCCTCAATATCAACAACTTTCCCCTTTTCATTGGTATATACACCGTCTTTTAATATGATGTAGCTTCTATCATTGGTTTCTGTCCCGATTAAATGTCGATTGCTGTCATCAATTAAAGCCGATGTTAACAGATGACTGATTGCAGCATATACAGGCATACACAAAAACACTGAAACCACAGTTACAATAATTGCAGTTCTATAAGTGAACTTTAAAGGCTTATGTTTTGAAGCTGTTTTACAAAATACATTTTGACGTATCTTTTGTTTGGAATATTTTTTCAGTATTTTATTGCAATCATGAAAATACACTTCCTCAATAAAAGATTCATCAATTTCACTCATTAACTCATTCAAAGAAAATTTTACAGTCTTCATATCTAAATCCCTTCTTTTCCATTTTTAGTTTTAATTTTTTACGTCCGCGTAACAGTTTGGATTTTACTGTAGATTCTTTTAATCCGGTTTCTTCTGCTATTACAGCGATTGTCTTAGTGTAATAGTAGTACGAGATAAAACATTTTCTTTCGTCAACTGATAGTTCATATATGCTTTCTTTTAAGCATTTGATTACTTCTTCTTTTAACGGCCCGTATTCAATATGTTCGTTCGTTCCAACCTGAAACGCATCTTCGTAATTTTCAAAATGCATCTTAGAGGTTTTTCGTAATGCGTTTTTTGCCATGTTTCTTGCGATTGTTCCTAAATAGGGTTTGAATGTGCTGTAGTTATCTGTATCTAAATCTGCACTGTAATTCCATAGAGCTACAAAAACATTAGACACGACCGCCTCCTTGTCTTCATATGGCAAAGCACTTCCAATAATATTCTCGACTATGTATACAACATATCTGTAGTATTTGTTCATACATATTTTTAAAGCGCGCTCATCTTTATTTTTTAGTTCGAGCATCAGTTGTTTCTCATCTATGTTAAATAACATGCTTCTACCTCATAAATTCAGTGAATACTATAGCAGTGGTTTAATAATGGGAATGTGTATTTTCAAAAAAGGGAACCGAGAAACCAAGTTAAAAAGCTTCAATTAAAATCAGGATAAGTACTCACCAGCACTTGAAATATTTTCCACTATTAAAATGTAATAGAAAATGATTTGATTGTAAAGGCATCAGAGGACAGATTAGTTACCATGCCGTAATAGTAATCTGTTGCCTGTGTCGTAAATCCTGAACGCAAACCACTTGCTGTAATCTCACGCACAAATTCTGATGAAGGTCCAGCTACGTATGCGCGTACTCTTGAACGATGAAAAGCAGAACGGCTCAAAGTGTAATTTATAGTTATGTATCTGCCGCTATTACAATAAAGTCCCATACTGTTATTTGATGGTGTTAATATGGCGACTTCGCCATTTTTCAATGTGATTCCGCGCCAAGTATATCGGGCATATGCATTTGGAATAACACCTTCTTCAACAACTTTCTGCAGGCTTTCGTTAGCAAACACAGTGTACTTCCATTCAATCATATTAGGGTCATCTGTAAGCGGCTCTGCTGCAAAAACATTAACACTTAGCGACAGCATCATAACGAGTGTTAGGATAAAACTGATTATTTTTTTATAAGCCTTCATATATGTACACGACTCCTTTCCAAGGTTCCCTTTGTAATAAGATACACAGTAAATATTGTAACGGTTGCATTTATTTAAAAAATTGAAAAAGATAATTTTTAATTTTTGTTTTTTGAATTTTTTGATTGGTAAAATAAGAAAATGGATTATAAAGAGTTGCACTCTAGGTACCTCCTACGTACAGAATAAGTATCAAATACAAAGGAGTGAAATCATTATGATTAAAAAATTAAGAGTAGCCGTGGATCACGGGAACCGGAACATGAAAACCTGTCATTTTATCTTTACCACAGGACTGACGGAACAGGATAAAAAGCCTGCCAGGGGAGAGAAGTATCTGAAATATCAGGGAAAGTATTATACCCTTAGTGAGAAGCGGATTCCGTACCAGAGGGACAAGACGCAGGACAGCCGGAACCGATTCTGGATTCTGACTTTATTTGCCATTGCAATGGAGCTGGAGCAGAAAAGCCAGATCCAGCCGGAGGATGTCATTCAGGTGGAACTTCCGATTGGGCTTCCGCCGAAGCATTTTGCAGAGCTTTGTGAGAGATATGAACGCTATTTCAAAGGGGACGGGAAGGTGCAGGAACTGTGCTTCAACGATAAAGTCTATCACCTCTGTATACAGAATGTAATGGCGTTTCCGCAGGATTATGCAGCCATGATGACGAGGATGATGGAAATCCGTGAGATTCCGAAAGTCGTAGGGATTGATATTGGCGGATTTACTTCTGATTATCTTCTGATGAGAAGTGGCAGACCGGATATGGATTATTGTGATTCTCTGGAAAAAGGTGTGATTACCATGTATAACGATATCATTTCCAGTATTAACAGTGAATATGACATGCTTCTGGAGGAGGCAGATATCGACAGTATCATCAAGGGAAAAACGCAGTATTATGAGGAAGCTGTTGTACAGGCAGTAGAAACCATGGTTCAGAATTTTGTTACCGATCTTCTGAACAGCATCCGAGAGCGGGGCATTGATACAAAATCTACTTATACGGTGTTTATCGGCGGCGGAGCAGTGCTTCTGGAACGATTTCTGGAGCAGGCAGACCGGTTGGGAAAACATACCTTTATCCGGGATATGAAAGCAAATGCCGATGGATATGATCTTTTGTATCGCATGACACAGGCTGGAGTGTGATTTTATGGGAAAGAAAAATCCGTTTGTATTCACTATTGGTTTTGATAAGTCGGATCCAGATCACGTGTATGTGACAGAACTTCTGAATACGACAGAGAAAAAAGCAAAACTGATCGTTGCGGCAATTCTGGCATATACGGGAAGAACGGATGAGACAGGTAATGGCAGTATAAGCATGGAACCGGATATGCTCCGGCCAATGATGCAGCAAATCATCCGGGAAGAAGTAAGAAAGGTATTGGAAGGGCAGGACGTTTCTAAGATAAATAGAGAAATGCCCACAGAAGTTGATTTGATGGAAGAAGAACCGCTGCGGATGGATCAGACTATGAGACAGAATGTAGTGGATGCTATCAGTGCATTTCGCAGGGCATAAAAAAGCAGGAGAGATACACATGCTTATGGCAGTGTACTCTCCTGTTCTTTGTATCAGAATGGGAATAGACAGAAAACTCACAGACTATTCACAGATTACTCACAGATTGTCTTTGTATAATGTGTAGATGATGAAGGATACGGGAGAGCCTTAACTTAGGTTCTTGAATCCATCCAGAAGTCCACGCAGTGTAGAAAGGGCAAGCTGTTTCTGCTCCTCCGGGCAGGAATTTAGTTCTGCCATGATTTGCTGCATGGTAGAATCCGGGTTCGTTTTCTGGTTAGAAAATATAGCATCTATGGAAATATGTAAGTAAGTTGCCAAGGCATAAAGTGTTTCCAACTGTGGATTGCCAATATAGTTTTCAATATCAGAGACAGTCCGTAAAGAAATCTTTGCCTGTTCCGCAAGGCTGTTTTGCGAAAGATTGCGGCGGAGACGTTCTTCCCTGACTGCATCTCCCAATAATTTTTTCACCATCTATATCACCTCACTTAATGCATATATTTTATCGTAGATTAACACTATACGAAATGCGTTAAAGTGCGTTATGATAAGCAGGATAACACATGCACAAATAGAGAAACATGGAAGTAAGTACGACAGACATGAATGGACAGCATAAGATAAAAGCCAAAGAGGAACTGAATCTGTTAAAAAAATCTTATCCATACAATGTGTCGGAGAGAAGTTAGAATATGCAGTATATGAGATACTATCATCGCATATCCTACACAATTACATAGAAAGAGAAGTATCGGCTGGACTACGAATAGAGTGGTCCAGCCTTTCTTTTTTTCGAAAAAATGAAGGCAGTGTCACGTTTTGTTGCCGCTCACCGCCATCCTCGGAATTTTTTGGAACGTGATAAAAAATTTCGGAGGATAAAACAAATGAACAAAAAAACATATACAGGATCAAAGATACAAAATCACTTTACAGCATATCTGATACAGTTTGTCCGTGGAAAACGACATGATTATCTGGAGAAGAAAATCCAGATGGCTGATGCAGAAGAACTGTTGGAGGATATTGGACAGATGGAGGCAAGAATTGTAATCGAAGAATTGCTGGAGAACCAAACGAGGGAGCAGCTTTTATTGCAGGAGGCACAGGGGAAATATCCAGAATGGAATAAGATGTCAGATGAAAGACTGATGAAAGCGCTTCATACGCTGCGGGATGAAGAACGGAAGCTGATTTACCAGCATGTGTTTGAAGAACGTACTTTTGAGGAAATGAGCAGGCTAAACGGGTTATCAGAGGAGCGATGCAAGGGTATTTATTATTATGCAATCCGGAAGATCCGCAAGGTGATGGGAGGTGAAAACTAATGAATTTTGAACGATTACTTTTAAAGGCAAAAGAAGGAAATGCAGATGCGGTACTGAAGATTTTAGAGATATATAAGCCGCTTTTAATTAAGAATGCGATTGTGAATGGCAGATTTGATGAAGATCTGTATCAGGAACTGGTAAGTACATTGCTTCAGTGTATCCAGAGATTCCAGATAATTGAGTAAGTTATCTTAAACAAAGGCTGCAATCACTCTCAGGGGAGTAACATCCTCTGGGAGTGATTGTTTTTTGAAGGGTGATATTGCCTCAGTTCGAAGCGGCAGACGGTGTTGATCTATTATGTTGCCTGATGCTTTAATGCTCTTTTGTTGTTGCCAGTTCTTTATGAAGATGTAGAGCCATAAACACAGTAACAATAGCAGAAATTACATCGGCAATCGGTTGTGCATATAGTATTCCATTTATGCCCCAGAATGATGGGAGCAACAGAATGATCGGAACAAAGCAAATACCTTGTCGGCAAGCCCCAAGAACGAATCCGGCGGTGCCTTTTCCAAGTGCAAGAAACAGAGAAGAATACACTGTGTAAAATCCAAATACGAAGAAGGAAAATCCATTTGCCATTAGCGATTTTTGACCTACAGAAATCATCTCTGTATTGCCTTCTGTAAATTGCGAAATAATCTGTGTGGAAAATAGGGCTATTGTCAATCCCACAACTACACAAAATATTGTTGACCATAAGATAGAAGTTTTAATTGCTTCCCTGAGCCGATCAAACTTTTTGGCACCATAGCTAAAGCCGGCAATTGGTTGGAAACCTTTTAAGAAGCCGAACACAACCAGAGTTCCCATTGAAGTGATTCTTGTAACAGCGCCCATTCCGGCGATAACAGCATCTCCATAGATATTAGCTTCCCGGTTTATGAATGCGATAGAAAGGCTTGTAAGAAGCTGGAAAGTCAATGTGGGTATACCGATTTTCAGAATTTCAGTTATGATCTGCTTAGAAGGACAAAATTCCTTAATGGAAAATGTAAAAGCGCTTTTTTTCTGTAATGCATAAATTAAATATACAAGAGTAGAAGCCATTTGAGAAATTGCTGTAGCGATTGCCACACCAGCAACCCCCATGTCGAGAGTATAGATGAAAATAGGATCTAAACCAATATTCAATACAGCTCCTAATAATAATGCACACATAGTTGTTTTTGCGGCGCCTTCACTTGCAACGATATTGTTCATCGTTACATTAAATACATTGAAAATACATGAAATAACATAGATTCTTCCATAAGAAAGGGCGTATGGCATAATCGTGTCTGTTGCACCTAACATGGTTAAAATAGGTTTCAAAAAAATTGCAGTTCCGATAATAATAACTGCGCCAATACAAACACTGCTGTATAATGCAGTACTGGCGACTTTACTTGCAGCTTCCCTATCTCCTCGCCCTAAAAGTCTTGATAAGTAGGAGGCGGCACCATTGCCAAACATCAGACCTAAACCAACAACTACTTGTCCTAAAGGAAACGCAATGGAAATTGCACCCATTTGACTCTCGCCAAGTCCTCCTATGAAATAAGCATCCACCAAATTGTAGAGAGCGTTAATAAGCATACCAATCATTATCGGTATACCAAGAGCCATTAGTGCTTGGGGAACAGGTGCATTTCCTAATAAATCCATTTTGTTGTTATTCTTGTTCATTTCAAATACTCCTTTCAATTAAGAATATAAATTATAGTAGTATAAATTATAGTATACTACGTGAGAGAATACTACTATAATTTATAGTAGTTGTCAAGCGTGTATCCTGCAATTTCCTTGACAAGAGGTATAAAATCAAATACTATAAATTACAGTATATATAACCGTAAGTATTTTATAGCTTTCGTGGATATAGAAAGTGGGTGAACTATGGCTACAATAGATTTAATTGTGTTAGGAATATTGAAAAAGGAACCGATGGGAGCCTATGATATTCAAAAATTAGTGGAATATCGTAATATATCAAAATGGGTAAAAATCAGTACACCATCCATTTACAAAAAAGCAATTCAGTTGGAGGAAAAAGGCTTCATTAAAGGAGAAATTGTGAAAGAAGGTAAGATGCCTGAAAAAGCAGTTTATTCATTAACAGATGAAGGCGAAAAAGAATTTGTAAAGCTTATGATGGAAACAGCCTCTAAACCCATTCACTTTTTTTTAGATTTTAATGCAGTAATTGTAAATTTGGATAAGTTACCGCCTGAAAGTCAACAATCATGTATTGCCAGTATTGAGGAAAATATTGAAATATTAAAAACTTATCTGGAGGAAAATCTTCGAGAGAAAGAGAATGATCCGGAAATCCCTAAGACTGGTATGGCAGTATTGCAACAGCAGATAGTTTTGGCGGATGCTATTGAAAAATGGATTATTTCTCTAAAAAAAGACTTTTGATGAAGAAGTCACTAGCTGATTTCTTATTAGGTCTGCAGGATTGGGAAGAAACAGGGATGGATGCCGACCTATGTTCCGGCTTTGTAGCCAGAACATAGAAATTTTCTTAGTGGGGAATCTCCCTCAAACCCGGTGCTCCTTATATCCTGCAGATTAAACTTCAAATTTATACCCATATCCAACTACTGTTTTTATGTAATTCTTGTCGCTGGAATACTTTTTTATCTTCTTGCGTATTTGAAAAATAGTGTTTTCCACGGCGTGGAAATAACCATTTGCTTTTTCATGCCAAACTGCTTCATAAATCTGTTGTTTAGTAAAAGCCATCCCTGGATTAGAATATAGCATATAAAGTACATCAAATTCTTTTACAGAAAAGTTAATGTCTTTTCGTACTATTAAGCCGTAGGTCGTAAAGGTCTGCGACTTTAACTTTACCCGGAAAGGAGCTGCCACATATATAGGCAGTGCTGTAATTTTAACAGTAACGGTCACCAATCTATGGGGATGGCTTGTATATCCGGCTGAAATGCTAAAAAATCAGTGGTTCTTATTTATCACTTCACTCTGCCCCGGTAATTATGTGTTTGCCGTTTCTGGCTCTTGCAGCTATTGCGATTCTACTGGTCTATTACCAGACTATTTGCAGGTAAAGCATTGCTCTGGTTTTGAATTTGAGTTTTGGCAGTCTAATAATAGCATTTTAGATTAGCTGTGATAAGGTGAAACAGATTAGGAGGAAAGTAAATTGCATTACAAAGACAAAAACCTACAGATAGATATTCGCTGTCATACTGTTTTTATGAATGATCAAAAGATTGAATTGAGTCTGAAAGAATTTACGGTACTAAAATATCTAACAGAACATCCTGGCTGGGTATTCTCTCACGAGGAGATTTATCGTAATGTCTGGAAGGAAGAACCGATTGACTGTGCTAATGCGGTTATGTGCTGCATTAGCCAGCTTCGTAAAAAGTTAAAAGTAGATTCACGGAACTGGAATTACATCCGCACCGTCCGAGGTGTGGGCTATAAGTTTCAACCACTCTCAGGGGAGTAACATCCTCTGGGAGTTTTTTGTCATATTTGTTGCACTTTTCGGCTCTGGTACGTACAGAAATAGAAAAGAAACATATCCCAAAATGTATACATTTTAGAAGTACGTTCCGGAAAGAGGGATTATATTTCAAAAAGGTTACACACACAGTTTTGAAATATACCAATAAAAGTGTGGATATTTTGGGACATGGAAAGGAGAAATGTGGATGCAGATATATGGATATCACCGTACCAGTACAAAGGAGCAGCATCTTGACCGTGGCATACAGGAAATTGAGCGGTACTGTAACGAGCATGAGATGGCACTTACGAATATTTTTACGGATCAGGAGACAGGGAAGAATTTTAATCGTCCGAGATATACCGTTTTAGTGGAGGATGTCCTGCGGCCGGGAGATATTTTGATTGTTACAGAATTGGACAGACTGGGAAGAAACAAGTATGACACCATGCAACAGATCCAGCGGATTAAGAACATGGGAGTGCGGCTTATGGTTCTGGAACTGCCGACTACGCTTATGGATTTATCTGTGATGGATAATGCGATGGCAAGGATGATGCTGGAAACAATCAATAACATGATGCTGGAGCTTTATGCTTCTATGGCGCAGGCAGAGCTGGAGAAAAAGGAGAAGCGACAGCGGGAAGGGATAGAAGCGAAGAAATTGCGGGGCGAATGGGATGATTATGGAAGACCAAGTGTGATGAAGCAGGAAACTTTTGATGAGAACTTTCAAAGCGTAGTTTCTGGAGAAACGACACCTACACAGCTTCGTAAAAATTTGGGAATGACGCACTCAACTTTTTATCGCTATCGAAAAACTTTTTATGAAAAATACCCGGAACTTTCAAATTCTGCAAATTAAAGTCCTATTACTTATATAGACCAAAGAATTTCAGGAGGAAAGAAATATGAGTGAAAAGAGAATAGGTACTTTAATTTATGATCCATCAATGGGAAGATTTGATATCCGGTTTGGGATTGAATCTTATTATGGAGGTCTTCATTGCGGAGAATGTTTTGATGTGAAGGTAAAGGATGCATGGATTCCGGTTCGGATTGAAATGGATGAAGACTGGTATCTGGTAGGGCTTCCTAAGACGAGTCTCAGTGGACTGACGGTTCGAATGTAGGAGGAGCATATGATGGAAGCTAAAAAGAAATATGAAAAGCCGGCATTCCGATTGGTGACAGATTTGGGGAGTATTTTGGAATGTCTGTATGAGGTATATGGAACGGATGGAACGATGTTGATTGCTGGGAACAAGTTATCGGATACGGTAATCTATCCGTTTATCCGCATGATTAAAAAGAAATGCAAAGCAGTGGATGCGGAAAAGCTGAATCTGATGCTCTGGAAGATTTATATGGTAAGTTCGAGAAAAGAAGAATTTGTGACGGCTGCTAAGAAAGAGCTGCAGCCTTATTTGACCAAGAAAGATGAAAAACAGATTGACACCACATATGACACCACATATACTATAGATAGGAGGCATTAAAGATGTCGAAATGGGATAAACTATTGACAAGAATTTGCTCATTATCGAAAGACCTTCGTTTTGATGAACTAAGAAAAGTATTAGAAAGTTATGGATATGAGATAAATGCTCCGAGAAGTGGGAGCAGCCATTATACATTCCGTAAAGCGGGATGCCAGCCGATAACAATACCGAAACACGAACCAATCAAGAAAATTTATGTTGAAATGGTAAAGCAGATTGTAGAAAGTGAGGCGAAAAACGATGAAGACACTGAATGATTATTTGGCAATGTCCTATCGCATGGAAATTGTGGAAGATAAGGATGAAGGTGGATTTGTGGTTTCTTATCCGGAACTGCCGGGATGCATCACCTGTGGAGAGACGATAGAAAGGGCAGTTGAAAATGCAGCGGATGCAAAAAAAGCATGGTTAGAAGCTGCACTGGAAGAAGGGATTGAGATTCACGAACCGGGAAGCCTGGAAGAGTATTCGGGACAGTTTAAAATAAGGATGCCACGCAGCTTACACCGGGATCTGGCGGAACACTCAAAAAAAGAAGGCATCAGTATGAATCAATACTGTATATATCTTCTTTCAAAGAATGATGCGCTGTTAGTAAAATAAATATACAAGAATATAGATGAAAAGAGCCGTCCTTATGGGCGGCTCGAAGTATTCTTTCTTTGATTAAAAATGATATTGTTCTAGCAGATAGATAGGAAGTGTTTGTACGTTTCCAACGGTTCCGCCTTTGGTATCACCTTTCAGATATAGTAGTTTATTGGCCTTCCCCTGTTCCAATGCCTTCAAGGCAGTAGATGCAGTTCCCTTACCGGCTTTAACTTCAATCAGATAGCGGATGTGAGTTTTCAATGTCTGAGCTACAAAATCAATTTCACCACCTTTATAAGTAGCAAAAGCCGGTGTCTCAAAGATAATTTCTTCCGGGAATTCCTGGCGTTTGGACAAGTTAATGTAAACATAGTTTTCGTTCAATGAGCCATCCATAGTTGATACAGTAGCACCAGTTCTGGAGAGATAATAATATGCAACTCCAAGATCCATGAAGAAGCAGCGGCTTCCCGGTTTGAAATTCAAGATGTCCAGTTCTGTGATTTTGCCACAGAAACCGATGATTCCAGAATGGTAAAGCCAGTTGATAGCACGATAGCAGGTTGCTTTAGAAAGATTACTGGAGTAATTCTTTGTAACGAGCTTTTGCAGTTCTTCACTTATACTGTCCTCATCTAATCCTTTCTTTTCACGAAGCAGAATACGGCAGATGCTTAAAAAGATGTTGGTAAAAACACTAATATCTGTGATGTCATCAAAGTACCGCATAGATTCGTTTAAGAAAATGCGGATGATTCTAACAAGCTCTTTTTGAGCTGCTTCCACGTCTTTTGTGTTAAGGTATGTTTCCACAACCTTTGGATAGCCGCCAATCTGTCTATAGATGTCGTAAACATTCTTTAATTCGTCATATAGTTCCGGTACGGTGTCATCTGCATGATCCAGTGGAAGTGATAGATACTTCTGAAAAAGCTGGTCATCCAATGCTTCCAAAAACTCTTTAAAGGAAAGGGTATAAATACGGATACTGGTAATATCTCCACTGGAGAATTTGAATTCCGGTTCCAGTACACGTCCCAGATAACTTCCAGTTACAATGAAATGCGCTTGAAAATAGCGGGTAAATTCTCGGATACGGTTGAATATCTCTGAGGATTCCTGAATTTCATCAATAATGATGACTGTATCGTTGGTATCTTCAAAATCCGGATCGAAGAGTTTAAAAGCATCGTGAAGCGGCTGCTCCGGTCGTTTTGTACCGGGAGTCCAGTCTGTGGCTTTTTTGTAACATTCCATAAATTGTTTGCCGGACAAATCAAACAGGTTAATGTAGATCTTGTGCCTGAAGTTCTCATCCGCAAATTTATTGATAATATATGTTTTTCCGACCTGTCTGGCACCATTCACTTCCAAGGTGCTGTGGACGGTATCGTTTTTCCAATCCAGAAGCTGATCGTAAACTTTTCTTTTCAGATACATGGGAAATGCTCCTTTCTTTCAACTGTTCCTATTATATCAAAATATGAATGGATAATATAGAGGGTAATTTCTGATAAATGATGAATTGTCTAGTCTGAGCAGTTCTTCACGGGTATTCCGGTTTCTGTCATTACTTTTTCGTACTGAAGAAGCTGTTCCCAGGTCAGCCATTCCGGTTTCTGATCTGTGGGAAAACCATTCCATAATTCTTTCATACGGGCAATATGGTTTTGAACGCTATGATTGCATAGGATAGACGGACTGCGATTTCCGTAGCCCAGATAGTATTCACAGTCAGACTGTAATTTACTTAACATCCGGTACTCGAATTCATAGGAACTTCTTTGATACGGAGCCGGATGAAATGTGTACTCCTGCTGTATGGGATGGGAAGGTTCTCCATCAATATGGTTAAAAGATAAAGAATAAAGATTCGGTTCAGGCTCTTTGCCAAGGTCAATATCCTTCCACAACTTTCCGAATTGGTCCTTATATACCGGACAGGAAAAATCATCCATGCCAGTATACTCAAGCACTAATTTTGTTTTTGCATTTTCATTCATTCTATTAGACCATCCTTTCCTTTATTGCAGACATTGAGGTATATTATTGGGCGCTGTTTCTGCATTCCACTGCAGCTTCGCACGTACATCCATCAGGATGATTCCTAACTGGTTTTCTCCGCAGTTATTGACTTTGCCCCAGAAATAGTCACCCCAGTTGTTTCCTTCAATAAGTGTGGACTCTCCGGTTGCAAGAAGTTTATCCCGGAGTTCCGGGTTCTGCATGAATTTGCACATGCAGATTTCATACATGAGCCGGACTTTCACTTTTTCCCAGTCCGGGCGTAATGTAAGATCTCTGCCGAGTTTCTTTGCATCAGAAGGATTATGCATCCGAAAAATACAGAATTTGCGTTGCTCTCTCGCAGAGAGTGTTTTCTGCGCTTGAAAAGCAGCTTCATTATTTGCATAGGTTTGTCCCATGTAAGAGACCGGTGCCGGATAGAAATTGCTTAGAAAAGCATAATCTCCCCGAAATTCATTGATCTGTGTAGGTATGCGCTTGCTTGTATTTGTTTGATTCATTATAAATTCCTCCTTTGTAAAAGAGGTGCGGCCTTTCAGCCACACCTCAAAATAATTCTCATCTATTGCAGAGATGGTTATGCAATCATCTCCAAAAATTCAGCTTCTGTAAGAATTGGAATACCAAGGCTCTGGGCTTTTGCCAGTTTGCTGCCGGCTTTTTCCCCGCAGATCAGGTAATCGGTTTTCTTTGTTACAGAGCTGCCAGGTTTGGCACCAAGCTCCAGAATCTTATCGTTGATACCGTCTCTGGTAAAATGCTCCAGTTTCCCTGTTGCTACGATGGTACATCCTGTAAATTTGTTTTCTTTTGTCATAATGGTCTCTTCCTTTCTTTGTTCAAATGTGAATTCGTTCTGTAAGTTTTTCCATAAATCAAGATTTGCTTCATCTGCAAACCAGGAATGGATGTTGTGATTTAAGATTTCGCCAAAATCCTCTAACTGAGTGAAGTCGTAATCTCCGACAGCCGCCTGTTCAAATGCAGTTAAATTTCCGGAAAATACGGTGTCCAGAATCCGGCTTTTGGTTCTGCCGATCATAGGAATATCCATGGAAACCAGATAGCGGACAAAGCTGGTCCTCCGGCTGGCGTTGATGGATTCCCACAAGCGGTCGAAAGATTTCTCACCATATCCGTCCAGTGCCACAATATCTTCCCGGTGTTCCTCCAGATGATAGATGTCCTGAAAAGAGTGCAGATAGCCCAGATTCAGGAATTTTTCTAAAGTGGCTTCTGACAGTCCTTCGATGTTCATTGCCTTCTTGCTGGCAAAATGGACAAACCTTCTTGTGATCTGGCTGTCGCACTGCGGATTATCACAATGCAGAGTTTCTACGGTGCGACCGTCGCTGGTCTTACGGCTGTAGGTTCTGGTTTTGGAACCACAGCAAGGGCAGACCGGAGGCGTGATGTCGGTATACCTTCCACGATCCAGATTATCCTCTATATGTGGGATGATCATGTTTCGTTTGGAAACAAGAATCCGGCATCCGGGTACAAGCTCCAGATTTTTGATAAAGGTCAGATTATGAAGGGAAGCTCTGGAAACATCACAGCCGTCAATCTCCACGGTATCGAAGATGCCGACCGGAGCAATCTCTCCGAATCTGGTCGGTGTCCATTCAATTTCACGCAAGAAAGTTTCGTAGGTATCATCCTCAAACTTATAGGCGAGGCCGTCCTTATAGTGGTGTCCGGTTTTTCCGCAGCTTTTGGAGTAGCTGAGACTGTCAAAAATCATGACAATGCCATCGATAGGAAGATGTAAATTTGCTGCTGTGGATACCAATTCCTGAATGAATTTCTCCGCATATTCTTTTGAAAGTCCGGTTCCTGAAATTGAGAAAAACGGGCAGTAACCAAAGCCCAGGTGTGTTAAACCTTCTAATTTGCAGGCTCTGCTGTCCGGGAAGGGAACATCCTCCATTCCTTCTAATACATTGAACGGAAGAAAGCGAACACAACGTCCGATACAGTTCTTCGGATCAAGACTTCGTACTGATCCGGAAGCAAAATTACGTCCGTTTTTATAAGGTTTTCCATTTCCATCACGCAGAGTATCTTTCAGACGTTCAAAATCATTGGTTGGTATAAAAGACTCACCGGTAATGACCAGACGTTCTTTGTGTGGAATGGTAAGCGGTACATTTAAAAATGCCGGGATATTGTGTGTAATATCTTCCCCCACTTCACCATCTCCACGGGTAGAAGCCTGAATCAGTCTGCCATCTTCGTAAATGAGTTTGGTAGTCAAACCGTCCAGTTTCAGCATAAAGAGAACTTCCTGTCCTTTCATGAAATCTAAAAGCTCTGAAATCAGTTTTGTTTTCTCAAGCGAGAGCAGTGGAATCGGATGGGTGACTTTGGCAAGTTCACTGACCGGATAATATCCAACCGTCTGTGTCGGAGAATTTGACAGGATGAAACCAGTCTGTTCCTCCAGTTCCTTCAGTTCGTCAAAGAGTCGGTCATACTCGGCATCAGATACCAGAGGGGCATCCTGATTGTAGTAGGCATGACGGTATTCATTGAGTTGTTTTACAAGATTCTTAATTCTTTTGACTGACATAGAGTCTCCTTTCTTTTGTGGCGTGCCAGTTCCGGAATCATTTGTTTCCGTAATCCTCCTTTCCCTGCGTTCAGGCATAAAAAAAGAGAATGACGCTTATGTTCATTCTCAAAATAGATGCAGTTTCCTGCAAAATAAAAAAAGCCAGAAGTCCCTGCTGCTTGTTGGGCATAGGAAAACTCCTGACTACGTTTCAAACCTAAACTGCGTGTGATAAATCCTTTCCGGATTGACACAAATAATTGATATAAGAACAGTATAACACTAGATGTAGTATATGTCAAATGAAATAGATTCCTCAATGAAGCTTTTGCCTTATGTTGATGACAAATTTGTCGGCTACAGGAATAAAAGCGTTCAGGATTTCAGATTTGCCCTAAGCGAAGGAATTCGTAGCCAGGTATTTTTTGCCACTTTCGTGGAGAAAGTCGAAAACCAGATAAAATCAATCTCTGTCATAAATGCCTCTAAACTGTTTTTACATCGTAGTGGTTATGCAAGTTCTAAATTTAAAAATAATTTTCACGAATAACTAACTTTTCTATATGCTGAATTGTCATAAAATATAGATTATTAAATTTGAAAGCAGATTGAAGGTGATAAACATGAGAAGTTATAAACGGTATACCAGGCGAAAGAGACTTTTGAAGCAAATCGCTGTGGTTGCTTTAGTGTTTATATTGGGATTTGTGCTTTTGCGGGCTGTTTCGTATATGGCGATTCAGGGTGAAATTCCGATGATTAACAGTTTCAATCTATTTAGAAGGGAAGCTGATACTTCTTTTGGATGGAACTTGATTCTTGTAAATGACGATTATTGTGTTCCCCGTAATTATGAGGTAGAACTCACAGAATTATCAAACGGAGAAAAAGTGGATTCGAGAATCTATCCTCAGCTTCAGCAGATGTTTGATGATGCCAGAGCTGAGGGACTTGAATTATTTGTAAGGGAAGGGTACAGGACAACTCAGGATCAGAAAGATATTATGAATGAGAGAATTCAGCAGTATCAGGATGAAGGCTATTCACGTGGGGAGGCAAAAAAACTTGCGAAAGAATATGTTGCCGAACCTGGAACAAGTGAGCATGAACTTGGGATAGCCGTTGATATCAATGCGGATACGTCCAAGTGTTCTTCGGATGCTGTTTATACATGGCTTGCCAATAATGCATATAAATATGGTTTTATTAAAAGGTATCCTGATAATAAGATAGAAATTACAGGAGTGAACAATGAACCCTGGCATTATAGGTATGTAGGGGTGGATGCTGCCCTGGAAATGCAGAAAAAAGGATTGTGTCTGGAGGAGTATATCGAGACTCTAAAATAAAAATTAAAAAATAATTTATCTTTAACTAACTTTTTATGCTTGTTAGGTGTCTTAGTATATAGGAGGGTAAAATATAGGGGGCAAATGAGGAAGGAGGAATGAGATGACTTCTGACTTCTTATTACTACAGAAAATCAGAAACGGCAACAACCATGCAGGTAATCAGTTTGTTGAAAAATATTATTCTTTTATCTATCAATATTGCTTTCTGCACATCCACAATCAAGAATGTGCAGAAGATATGGTACAAGAAACTTTTGTGAGGTTTTTCGGAGCGCTGATGAGCGGAGCTGAAATAGGAAAGGCGAAGAGCTATCTATACAGCATAGCGGGAAATATCATTAAAAACTACTATAAAAAAAAGAAGGAAATATTATTGGATCAGTTGCCGGATATAGAAAAGGATAATCTGACAGAAATAGAAATCCGGCTTGATGTAGAACGGGCGTTGGATCTGCTTCCGGAAGAAATAAAAGAGACGGCAATCTTGTTTTTCTTTCAGGGGTTAAAACAAAAAGAAATTTCTGATTTATTACATATAAAATTATCACTTGTAAAATATCGTGTTTCGAAAGCAAAAGAATTACTGTCAAAACAGTTGGAGGAGGGAAGAGATTGAAGCAGTATCAGAGAAAAATCAAGGAGTATAAATCCTTGATACAGAAGGAATATATACAGGAAACGGCAGTTTGCACAGTAATGGAACGGTGTTCAGACATTGTGAGCCGTCAGGATAACAGACGGGCGTCATATTTCGAATTTTTATTTGAGCAGTTCAAATTTATCAAGAAAAGATGGTGGGCCCTGCAGGGAGGAATCCTGTTTCTGCTTTGGATTCTGCTGGCGGACTCAGATGGAGGAGCAAATACAGAGCGGACACTGGGGGCTATGTCGGTGATGTTTTCTGTGATGATCGTACCTGAAATCTGGAAGAACCGGAGATTTTCTGCAGTCGAGATCGAAAAAACGGCATTCTATTCACTGCGCCAGATCTGTGCTGCAAGGACATTGCTATTTGCAGCAGTGGATCTGGTTATGATTACAGCTTTTTTCAGTATTTCAGTTTATACACTACAGATTTCGGCATACCGGATCATCATAGATTTTCTAGTGCCGCTTAATGTTTCCTGTTGTATCTGTTTCCGACTATTGTATAGCAAATGGAATGATATGGAGCATATTGCTGTTTTTCTAAGTATATCCTGCATACTGATTTGGACGCTGATTGTGTCCACAGATTCTATTTATCAGAAAATTTCGGTACCGATCTGGGTTGGCTTGCTGATCATATCGTTTGGTTATCTGATCTTTTGTGTTCACAAATCGCAATGTAACTGCGAAATAAACTGGGAGGTGAAGTCGAGTGGAACTGCAATTTAAAAATGTAACAAAAGCTTATGGAGATGTACATGCAGTAGATCACGTAACACATTCTATGGAGAAAGGTGTATATGGGTTATTGGGAGTAAACGGAGCGGGGAAAACCACTTTGATGCGGATGCTGTGTACAGCGATAAATCCGACAAGCGGAGAAATCTTGTGGAATGGAAAGGATATCTTCAGTTTGGGAGCATCTTATAGAGGGATACTCGGTTATCTGCCGCAGAATTACGGGTTTTATCCGGATCTTTCAGTGTATGACTACATGATGTATATTGCATCCATCAAAGGACTCCGTCCCATCGTGGCAAAGAAAAGGGCTTTAAAACTGCTAGAGCAGGTCGGGATGGCTGAAAAGCGAAAAAAAAAGATGCGCACTTTATCAGGGGGAATGATCCGGAGAGTCGGAATTGCTCAGGCGATGTTGAATGATCCGCGGATATTAGTATTGGATGAGCCAACCGCCGGTCTTGATCCGAATGAGAGAATCCGGTTCCGAAATCTGGTCAGTGAATTGTCGGAAGACCGCCTTGTCCTGCTGTCTACCCACATTGTGTCAGATGTCGAATACGTGGCAAATGAAATCATATTGATGAAAGAAGGAAAATTTTTCTATACAGGAACATCGGATGAGATTATTTTGTCTATGGATATGTCAGTATGGAATTGTACTGTTCCTAAAAGGGAACTGAATAATTATATGAAGAAATATCTGACTGGAAATGTAAGGACAGTTGCCGACGGAGTGGAACTAAGAGTCCTTTCAAAGACGCCGCCGGCAAGGAATGCAGTACAGGTGGAGACAACACTGGAGGATGCATTTCTTCTGTATTTTGGAGAAAAGGCAGGTGATAAAGATGATGTTC